>Ga0208979_100013_pt1 | contig 438998 bp, 418 predicted proteins | sample HotLakConsUCCSLE_FD_184738 | JGI IMG/M metagenome (GOLD analysis project Ga0208979, IMG submission 184738) | Hypersaline microbial mat communities from Hot Lake, Washington, USA - Hot Lake Consortium UCC-SLE (SPAdes) | ecosystem: Environmental > Aquatic > Non-marine Saline and Alkaline >... | reverse complement strand
GGCTTGAGGTGACGGCCGAGCAGCCGCTGCCGGGCGACAATCGCGCCATCCTCGCAGACCGCATCGGCCTGCTGCCGCAGCGCATGGCGCGGTCGCGCAAGAACCCGATGGCCGACCCGGTGCGCGAAATCGAAGTGCGCATCTCCACCGGCAAGACCATCCGCATCCTGACCAATGACCTCGATGCGCCGGCAAGCGACATCGCCGATCTCTACAAGCAGCGCTGGCAGATCGAGCTGTTCTTCAAATGGATCAAGCAGAACCTCAGGATCCGCCACTTCCTCGGCACGTCGGAGAATGCCGTGCGCATCCAGATCTTCGTCGCGCTGATCGCCTACCTGCTGCTGCGCCTGGCGCAGGCCTGCCAGGACACGGTCGTCCAACCTCTCGCCTTCGCCCGCCTCGTCCGCCTCAACCTGATGCACCGACGCCCCATCACCGAACTCAAGCAACCTGAACGAAGGCCCAGCGCACACCAGAATCAGATGGTGCTGATATAAACGGGGAGCTTAACCGGACAGCAGTGAATCATCCAGGGAGGATGACATGATCTTGAAAAACTATTTGCTGGCCGCGGCCAGCGTGCTGGCGCTGTCAGCGTTCACCACCGGTTCCGCTCTCGCACAAGACTGCGAGCGTGGTGACCTCGACGCGCAATATTGCGATGTTGACGGCGATCTGATCGCCGACATCCCGACCGATCCGGCCCAACTTTCCGATCCGGACACTCTGATCTTTGCCTATACGCCGGTCGAAGATCCGGCAGTCTACAAGGAAGCCTGGGCCGATTTCCTCGTTCACCTTGAAAAGGTTACAGGCAAGAAGAACGAGTTCTTCCCGGTTCAGTCCAATGCCGCCCAGATCGAAGCCATGCGCTCGGGCCGCCTGCACATCGCAGGCTTCAACACCGGCTCCAACCCGCTGGCGGTCAATTGCGCCGGTTTCCGCCCCTTCACCATGATGGCGGCTGAAGACGGCAGCTTCGGCTACGAGATGGAAATCATCACCTATCCGGATTCGGGCATCGAAAAGGTCGAGGACATCAAGGGCAAGACCATGGCCTTCACCTCGGAGACCTCGAACTCGGGCTTCAAGGCGCCATCAGCGCTGCTCAAGGCCGAATACAACATGGTCGCCGGCACCGATTTCGAGCCTGCCTTCTCCGGCAAGCACGACAACTCGATCCTCGGCGTCGCCAACAAGGACTATCCCGCCGCAGCGGTCGCCAACTCGGTGATGGCCCGCATGATCGAACGCGACGTAGTCAAGGCCGACCAGATCAAGTCGATCTACAAGTCGCAGACCTTCCCCACCACCGGTTACGGCGTCGCGCACAACCTGACGCCCGAGCTTCAGGAAAAGATCAAGGAAGCCTTCTTCACCTTCGAATGGGACGGTTCGTCGCTGGAGAGCGAGTTCGAAAAGTCCGGCGAAGGCCAGTTCCTCGAAATCGACTACAAGAGCTTCTGGGACGTCGTTCGCAAGATCGACGCGGCCAACGGCGTTCAGTACACCTGCGGATAATCCCCTGCCCTCTGGCGCCGCACCTTGGTGCGGCGCCTTTTCTTTCTGCTGATGGGATCCCATGCTCGAACTCAAGAAACTGACCAAGACCTATCGCACCGGCGACAAGGCCCTCCATGAGGTTGACCTGATCGTGCCCAATGGCCAGGTCATGGCCCTGATCGGTCCGTCGGGCGCAGGCAAGTCCACGCTGATCCGCTGCATCAACCGGCTGGTCGAGCCAACATCGGGCAGCGTCATCCTTGACGGCACCGATCTCACAGCGCTTAGCTCCGGCGGCTTGCGCAAGATGCGCCGCCAGATGGGAATGATCTTTCAGGAATACGCTCTGGTCGAGCGGCTGACCGTGATGGAGAACGTGCTCTCCGGTCGGCTCGGCTATGTCGGCTTCTGGCGGTCGTTCCTGCGCAAGTTCCCGCAGTCCGATATCGACGAGGCGTTCCGGCTGCTTGACCGCGTGGGGCTGCTGGCGATGGCCGACAAGCGCGCCGACGAACTCTCCGGCGGCCAGCGCCAGCGGGTCGGCATCGCTCGCGCCTTGATCCAGAACCCGCGGCTGCTTCTTGTCGACGAACCCACCGCATCGCTTGACCCGAAGACCTCGCGCCAGATCATGCGGCTGATCTGCGAATTGTGCGCCGAGCGCGACCTCGCCGCCGTCATCAACATCCACGACGTGGCGCTGGCGCAGATGTTCGTCGAGCGCATCGTCGGCCTCAAGGCCGGCGAACTGGCCTTTGACGGCAAGCCCACCGAGATGAGCGAGGACGTGCTGACCAGCATCTATGGCGAGGAAGACTGGCAGGCCACCATCCGCAAGGTTGACGATGAAGAGGCCACCGTCGACTCGAATAGCGTGGCTGCGGCGCTATGACCACGGCAACGCTGGATGAAAGGCTCGGGAGCGGGTGGAAGAAACCGCCCTTCATCTCGAACCCGGCGCTGCGCTGGGGCCTGTTCATCGGCGGGCTCGTCTATCTCGTTCTGGCTGTCGGCTCGATTGACGTTAACTGGGCCCGCGTGGCCGAGGGCCTGAGCCGCGGCTGGGCCTTCGTGACGGCGTTCTTCAATCCCGATTTCGTCTCACGCGGCGGCGACATCTGGGCGGGCATCCTCGAGAGCGTCATCATCACCATCACCTCGACCGTGGTCGGCATCGCCCTTTCGGTCCCGATCGGGCTGGGCGCCGCGCGCAACATCGCGCCGCTGCCGGTCTATCTGGTCTGCCGGGCCATCGTCGCCCTTTCGCGGGCACTCAACGAGATCATCGTCGCCATCCTGCTGGTGGCAATCTTCGGCTTCGGCCCGCTGGCCGGATTCCTGACCCTGTCGTTCGCCACCATCGGCTTCATGTCGAAGCTGCTGGCCGAAGACATCGAGGAAATGAGCAAGGCACAGGCCGAGGCGATCCGCGCCACCGGATCCTCCTGGCTGCAGTGGATCAATTACGGCGTGCAGCCGCAGGTGATGCCGCGGCTGATCGGGCTGTCGATGTACCGGCTCGACATCAATTTCCGCGAATCCGCCGTGCTCGGCCTGGTTGGCGCCGGCGGCATCGGGGCGACGCTCAACACCGCCTTCGACCGTTATGAATACGACACCGCGGCGGCGATCCTGCTGATCATCATCGTCACCGTGATGGCGCTCGAATATCTCTCCGGCATCATCCGGGCAAAGGTGCAATAATGCCGGTATCAACCTCCACAGACGGCGCGAAAATCTGGCAGCTGCGCACCCGCAACCAGACTCTGACCCGCTGGGCGGCCTATCTGGTGGCCGTGGCCGTCTTCATGTGGTGCTGGCAGCGCATTTCCGAGGCCACCACCTGGTTCTTCGTCTGGGACGCGCCGCGGATTGCCGCCGACATCGGCGGACGCGCCTGGCCGCCGCGCTGGTCCTATATGGACAATCTCTGGATACCGCTGTGGGACACCCTCAACATGGCGACGCTGGGAACGCTGCTGGCCCTGGTGATGGCGGTCCCGATCGCGTTCCTGGCGGCCCGCAACACCACGCCGAGCGCGCTGTTCATCAGGCCGGTGGCGCTGTTCATCATCGTTGCCACCCGCTCGATCAATTCGCTGATCTGGGCGCTCTTGCTGGTCGCCATTGTCGGCCCCGGCGTCTTTGCCGGCCTGATGGCGATCGCGCTGCGCTCGATCGGGTTCTGCGCCAAGCTGCTCTACGAGGCGATCGAGGAGATCGACGAGAAGCAGGTCGAGGCGATCACCGCGACCGGCGCCAGCCGCTGGCAGGTGATGGCCTTCGGCATCGTGCCGCAAATCATGCCGGCCTTCGCCGGCATCAGCGTCTTCCGCTGGGACATCAACATCCGTGAATCGACCGTGCTGGGCCTGGTCGGCGCCGGCGGCATCGGGCTGCAATTGCAATCCTCGCTCAACACGCTGGCCTGGCCGCAGGTGACGCTGATCCTGATCGTCATCCTGGCGGCGGTGCTGGTCGGCGAGTGGGTGTCCGCCAAGGTTCGGGGCGCCATCATTTGAGCACGGGCGCTGCCATCATCACCGGCCAGGACGCTGTCTGGGCCTTCAACGAATACGAATCCATCCGCCATCGCCTGCCGGCAGGCCGCGCGGGCCAAAGATCCCTCCGCGTCGAAAACCTCGATGCGATCGCCGATCATTTTGATGTCTTCCTGCTCGATGCCTTCGGCGTGCTCAACATCGGCGAGACCGCCATTCCGGGGGTCGTCGAGCGCGTCGACCGGCTCAGAGCGCGCGGCAAGCAGGTGCTGGTCGTCACCAATGCGGCGGGTTACCCTTCCTCAGTCCTGCAGGCCCGCTACAAGCGGCTGGGCTACAGTTTCGCCACAGACGACGTGGTCTCAAGCCGCATGGCGCTGCTGACGAATCTCCATGCCTACCCCAAATGCAAATGGGGAATGGTGGCAGCCCCCAAATTCGGCCGCGAAGAGCTGCCCGACGGCGCGATCTTCCTTGAAGACGATCCAGACGCCTATGCCGAAGCCGAAGGTTTCCTGATGCTGGGCGCATCGGCCTGGATCGAGACGCGGCAGGCGTTGCTCGCACAGGCGCTGAAAGACCATCCGCGCGCGCTGCTGGTCGGAAACCCGGATCTGGTCGCGCCGGTGGAGGCCGGACTGTCGCGCGAACCCGGGCACTACGCCCACCGTCTGGCCGACGCCACCGGGATCGCACCGGTGTTTTACGGAAAGCCATTCCCTGCGATCTTCGATATGGCGCGCCAACGCATTCGTGCGGGCGTACCCGACGACAGGGTGGTTATGGTGGGCGACACGCTCCACACCGACATTCTCGGCGGCGCATCGAGCGGATTCAGAACTGCGCTGATCAAGAACTACGGCTTCTTCGACGGCGCCGATCCGTCGGAAGCGATCGAAAGATCAGGCATCGTTCCGGATTTCATCCTCGACCGGCCGTAGGCGGTCATTCCGGGCTCTTCGCTGCAGACCGGATGCCGTTACCGCTTCATTTACTAACGAAAACCGCCGGACCTTTGCCCGGCGGCCTTGCCTTGACAGGCTGAGAAGCTTTGCGCTCTGACGCGGGCAGATTGTGCCTCAGAAGTCTTCCCAGGTTTCCGGCTTGGCGGCCGCGTTACCCCGCACGGCGCTTCCCACCCGGCTGATCAGACGGTTTGCGGGTGAGCTGACTGCGGCATGACGGTCGTTGCTCGCGATCGCCGGCGCAGCCGATTGAGATATCTCGAAGTGGGCGATCAGTTTGAACAGTGCGTCGGCTTCCTTGGTCAGCGCATGGCTGGCGGCGGTTGATTCCTCGACCATGGCGGCATTCTGCTGCGTGCCCTGGTCCATGGTGGTGACGGCCGCGTTGATCTCCTTGAGCCCGATGGCCTGCTCCTTGGCGCCTTCGACGATCGCAGAGACATTGGTGCTGACCGACCGGACCTGGCTGACGATATGCTCGAGCGCCTTTCCGGTTTCGGTCACCAGACTGACGCCGTTCTTCACCTGATCACCTGACTTACTGATCAGCGCCTTGATCTCCTTGGCGGCACTCGCGGACCGTTGCGCCAGTTCGCGCACTTCCTGCGCCACGACCGCAAAACCCCTGCCCGCCTCGCCCGCACGCGCGGCCTCGACCCCGGCGTTGAGCGCGAGCAGGTTGGTCTGGAACGCGATCTCATCGATGACGCCGATGATGCTCGATATCTCCCTCGAAGAGGTTTCGATTTCCTGCATGGCATGGACTGCCCGGCTGACGACCTCGCCGGACTGTTCGGCGGACTGGCGTGTCTCGTTCACCAGCTTGCCAGCCTCGTCGGCACGGCGGCTTGAATCGCTGACTGTCGTGGTGATCTCCTCAAGGGCGGCCGCGGTTTCCTCAACGGAAGCCGCCTGCTGCTCGGTGCGCTTGGACAGTTCGTCTGCCGCGGCCCGGATCTGGTTCGAGCCTGCCGCGATCGCCTGGGCGTTCTGGCCGACACGCCGCAGCGCGTCTTCAAGCTTGGCGACGGCTTCGTTGAAGTCGACACGCAAAGGGTCTAGCCGCTCGGCAAAGTTTTCGCTGATCCGGTGGATCAGCTTGCCATCCGCGAGTTGCCCCAGCGCATGACCGATGCTTTCGACAGCAAACTGCACTTCGGCGGCTTCCTGCTTCTGCCGCTCTTCACGCTCCAGCCGTTCCTTTTCTGACAGCGAGTGGTTGGCTTTCGCCTCCTCCTCAAGACGTTGGCGGTCACGGGCATTGTCGCGAAACACTTTCACTGTCGAAGCCATCGCACCGATCTCGTCGGTGCGCTCTTCGCAAAGAATGGCGACGTCGAGATCTCCCTTTGCCAGCGCGCACATAGCTCCGGTGATCTTGTTTAGCGGGCGGGTCACGCCGACAACGACTGCCCAGATCGAACCAACGGCGAGGAGCAGCGCAAACCCGAGTCCAATCAACTGGAGATAGGTGAAGCCGTCAGCCGCTGCGGAGACTTCCGCGCCGACGGTTTGGTTCTGAAGTTCCTGATAGTCGATGAACCGGTTGATCGCCGCAAGCCATTCGACGAAATAAGGCCGCGCCTGATCCATCAGCAAGGCTTCAGCTTCGGCGCTGTTGCCCGCGCGGACAAGGGAAATGATCTTGCCCACCACCGGATTGGTTCTGGTCTGGATATCCGCGATGTCCTTGGCAATCGCCCTTTCCTCGGTCGAAGTATCTTCGCGCGAACCAAGCATCTGGTTTAACATGACCTCATTCTCTGCATAGGCGGCTTCGAGCTGGTCGATCAGCGTGACCGCGGCCTCCAAATCGGCTGGCGAGGACACCAGCACGACGTCGCGAATGGCGATGGCGCGATCGTGGACACTGCCGCGGAAGTTGATGGAATACCGCTGCTTGACGCTGTTGACGTCATTGATCACCTGCAGGTTTCGGCTGATGCCGTCCACCTGGCTTACCGAGAAAACGGTTAGTGCAGCCATGAGAGCAAGCACGAAGCCAAAAGCCAGTGACAAACGGCCCAGGATGCCGACGCGACGAAAAGCAGTCATTTTCAGATACCTCTGAGGTAATTGGCATGATGTGGGAGTTAGCGAAGACGTGATGTCCCGGGCTCGGCCTGCTACTCGCCTGTCGCACGAATGATGGCAAGACGCGACGAGGCGCTATCCGCACCTCGCACATTAACCGATAGATTCTGCTTGACGATTCGGGACGACCGAGCCCCGCTAAAGCCAAAACTAGAACGAATCTATTAAGCGGCAGCTAATTTTATACCTAAAGCTTTTTCCATCATGGCGATTCTTCCGGGTAGCCCCCTCGGTGCATCGAATTCGCTCGATCGGCCCCCCTTGACGCACATCAAGGCGGCCCGGTCCGCACCTCCTATAGTGGCATCTCATTCGATTTGTCTCGCTATGTCTTTGGGAGTGCCTCATGTCCGCAGCCAACAAGAACGTCATCTGGTTTGAAGATCTGTCGCGCGGCGATGTCGGCCTGGTGGGCGGCAAGAACTCTTCGCTGGGCGAAATGGTGCAGCAACTGGGTCAGAAGGGCATCGATGTACCACCGGGCTTCGCCACCACCTCGGATGCCTTCCGCGCCTTCATCAAGGCCAACAATCTCAACCAGGTGATAGCCGATGCGATGACCATGCTCGAGACCGGCAAGCGGACGCTGGCCGAGACCGGCAAGGCGGTGCGCGCGGCCATCGTCGCGGGCGACTTTCCCGACGACATCCGCGAGGCGATCCTGTCGGCCTATCGCGAACTCTCCGAACGCACCGGCCACGCCGACCTCTCGGTCGCCGTCCGCTCGAGTGCCACCGCCGAGGATCTGCCGGACGCAAGCTTCGCCGGCCAGCAGGAGACCTATCTCAACGTCCGCGGCGAGGCGGCGCTCCTGTCCACCTGCCGGCGCTGCTACGCCTCGCTGTTCACCGACCGGGCGATCACCTACCGCAAGATCCAGGGCTTCGACCACAACCAGGTGGCGCTGTCGATCGGCGTGCAGCTGATGGTCCGCTCCGACATCGGCGGCTCGGGCGTGATGTTTTCCATCGACACCGAATCCGGCTTCGACAAGGTGGTGCTGATCAACGCCGCCTGGGGGCTGGGCGAGAATGTGGTCCAGGGCGCGGTCACGCCTGACGAATACGAGGTGTTCAAGCCGCTGCTCGACAATCCGGCCCTCAAGCCGATTGTCGAGAAGACCTGCGGCGCCAAGGAGATCAAGATGATCTACGCCGGCGCGGAAGGCGGCGAGACGAAGAATGTGCCGACCTCGAAGGCCGAGCGCCAGGCCTATGTGCTCTCGGACGAGGAGATTATCAATCTTGCCCGCCAGGCCAGGACCATCGAGGAGCATTACGGCCAGCCGATGGACATGGAATGGGCCAAGGATGGCGAGACCGGCAAGCTCTACATCGTCCAGGCGCGTCCCGAGACGGTGCAATCGCGCATCGATGTCACCGCGCTCAAGACCTATACGCTCGGCAAGACGGGAAAGACCTTGCTCACCGGCCTGAGCGTGGGTTCTGCCGTGCGCGCCGGAAAGGTCTGCCTGATCGACAATGCCCGCGACATCGACAGGTTCGTCGACGGCTCGATCCTGGTGACCTCGACCACCGATCCGGACTGGGTGCCGATCATGAAGCGGGCCGCGGCGATCGTCACCGACCATGGCGGACGCACCTCGCATGCGGCCATCGTCAGCCGCGAACTGGGCCTGCCGGCGATCGTCGGCACCGGCAACGCCACCCATATCCTGCATGACCAGCAGGAAGTCACCATCTCCTGCGCCGGCGGCGAGGAAGGTGCGGTCTATGAAGGCATCGCCGAATACGAGGTGACGGACGTCCATCTCGACCATGTGCCCCAGACCAGAACCAGGATCATGCTCAATCTCGCCGATCCGTCGGCGGCCTTCCGCTGGTGGCGCCTGCCCGCCGATGGTGTCGGCCTGGCGCGGATGGAATTCGTCGTCAATTCCGCCGTGAAGGTCCACCCGATGGCGCTCGCCCATTTCGAAACACTGAAGGACGAGGACGCCAAGGCGAAGATCGCCGAACTCACACGGCGCTACGCCAACAAGTCCGACTATTTCGTCGAGACCCTGGCGCGCGGCCTGTCGCGCATCGCGGCCGTTGCCTACCCCAAGCCGGTGATCGTGCGGATGAGCGACTTCAAGACCAATGAATATGCCGAGCTGCTGGGCGGCCGCGCCTTCGAGCCCGACGAGGAAAACCCGATGATCGGGTTCCGCGGCGCCTCGCGCTACTATTCCGACCGCTACCGGGACGGCTTCGCGCTTGAATGCAAGGCGATCAAGATGCTCCGCGAGGAGATGGGCTTTGACAATGTCGTGGTCATGATCCCGTTCTGCCGCTCGCCGGACGAGGCCGACAAGGTGCTGGCCGTGATGGCCGACAACGGGCTCAAGCGCGGCGAGAACGGCTTGCAGGTCTATGTGATGGGCGAGATCCCGTCCAACGTCATCCGCGCCGCCGAATTCGCCACACGCTTTGACGGCTTCTCGATCGGCTCGAACGACCTGACCCAGCTCACGCTCGGCGTCGACCGAGATTCAGGCGATCTCGCGGATCTGTTCAGCGAGGCCGATCCGGCGGTGATCTGGATGATCGAGACGCTGATCGAAAGAGCCCACGCGGCCGGCGCCAAGGTCGGGCTTTGCGGCCAGGCGCCGTCGAACGACCCGGCCTTCGCGAAGATTCTGGTGCGGGCGGGCATCGACACCATCTCGGTGACGCCCGACAGTTTCGTGGCCGTCAAGCAGAACGTGGCGGCGGCGGAAAGCGCGGGGGATTAAACCTGGCAATCCGCACTTTACCCGATTGAAATCGTCCTGCCTCCTGTGTGATGGTCCGGCCCATGTCTCAGATCCTGACCATCACGCTCAACCCTGCCCTGGACGTGGCGACCGCGGTCGACGCGGTCGTGCCCGGTGCCAAACTGCGTTGCGACGCGCCGCGCTATGATCCGGGCGGCGGCGGCGTCAATGTCAGCCGCGCCGTCCTGCGGCTGGGGGGCCAGTCGCAGGCCTTTGTCGCTTTCGGCGGCGAAACGGGTCTCATGGCGCTGTCGATGCTCAAGGCCGAGGGCATCGAGCCGATCCACTTTCCGGTGCCGGGCAACACCCGCCAGTCCATGGCCGTGGTCGAAACCTCGACCGGCAAGCAATACCGGTTCCAGCTGCCTGGCCCGGAATGGCCGCCCGAGCAGACAGCCGCGCTGCTCTCGGCCCTCGCGCCCCATCTGACGCCGGGGCGCCTCGTGGTGATGTCGGGGAGCCTGCCCATCGGCGTTCCCGCCGATATCGGCGCCACGATCAACCGGATGACGCGCGACAAGGGCGCAAGCCTGATCCTCGACACCTCGGGCGATGCGCTGGTCAGCGCCGCCGAAAACACCGGCCCGCCCTTCGCGCTACTCAGGATGGACGGTGCGGAGGCGACCGAAGTCTCCGGCCGAGACTTCGCATCCCCCGCCGAACTCGCCGACTACGGGCACCAGCTGATTGCCGCCGGCGCGGCCGAAAGACTGGTCATGTCGATCGGCTCCAGGGGCACCGTCGGCGTCTCGGCAGACGACCGCTTCTTCTGCCAGCCACCGAAGATCGAGACGAAAAGCGCCGTCGGCGCTGGCGACAGCATGGTCGCGGCCATCGCCATGCAGCTTGCCGCAGGCAACAGCTTCCGCGACGCCGTCCGCCACGGCGTCGCCGCCGCGGGGTCCGCCGTGATGACGCCCGCCACGCAATTGTGCTCGAAGCAGTCGGCGGACGAGATCCTGGAACGGGTGGTGACGAGCGAGATATGAATGCTTAGCCGGCCCAAATCACGAACCACCGCAGGGACACAACCAGGCTTCTGTCATTTGCGTGATTGACCTTTCCGAGCACTTCGGCAAGTCTACGCCCTTTACGGGTGGGGGCGGACACATGAGTACTACTGACGAAAATCTGCGCATAATTTCGGACAAGGTGAAAGCCCATTCGAGCTCGATGGTAACCGAAGAAGCGGTTAAGACCGCTGTGGTGTTACCTTTTCTCCGAGCGCTTGGGTACGACATATTTGATCCATCAGAAGTCATCCCCGAATTCACAGCCGATGCTGTTGGAAAGAAAGGCGAGAAAGTTGACTACGCCATCAAGATCGATGGCGAGATCCGTATCTTGATAGAGTGCAAGCCTATAAGCGTTACGCTTGAAAAGAAGCATCTCGATCAACTGTTTCGATATTTTACAGTAACGAAGGCTCGGTTCGCCATCCTTACAAACGGAAGGACGTTTAATTTTTATACAGATCTTGAAGAACCAAATAAGCTTGATACCAGACCGTTTCTGATATTTGATATATCAGACATCCAAGCCGGCATTCTCGTTGAACTACGAAAATTTGAGAAGAACTCATTTGATGTATCAAACATATTGGCAACGGCTGAGCGACTTAAGTACACATCAGGTGTGAAGCAGGAAATTTCGCGACTAATTGAAGACCCTACCGAAGATTTCGTAAAGATGATCTCGCGCAGCGTATACGAAGGAAAAATGACTGCACCGGTACGGGAAATGCTCAAGGGTGTGGTGCGATCCGCATTTCGTGAGGTCATCACAGATAACGTCAAAAATAGGCTTTCAAGTGCCTTGGCGGATACAGAACCAGCGAATGAAAAAACAATTGAACAAGCAGAAGAAGAATCGGAAATTTTAACAACCGAGGAAGAGCGCGAAGGTTATTTGATAGTCAAGGCTATTGCTCGAGAGACAATAAGCGCCGATAGAATTATAATGCGGGATGCAAAATCATACTGTGCTGTGCTTGTGGACAACAATCGAAAACCTCTAGCACGACTTCATTTCAATCGTTCATTAAAATACATCGGGTTATTCGATGGTGAGGTGGAGGATCGCGTTGCAATTGACACATTAGATCAAATTTATGATTTAACCGACCGAATCCGGGAAACCGCAAAGAAATATATTTAAACGAATATTGGAAAAATATTGGGCGGAAGAGTTCGTAACATTTAGGTTACGCGCCTTTAGCTCAAAACCCCAGCTTCGATGAGAACCCCGCAATCACCTCGGCGCTGTGTTTCAGCCCTGCGCGCTCTTCCGCGTCGAGGTCGGGCATCAGGGTGGCGATAATGCCTTCGCGGCCGACAATGCGCGGCAGCGAGAGGGCCACGTCGCGCACCCCTTCGATATCGTCGCTGACCTGGGAGACCGAGAGCACGGTGCGCTCATCGTCGATGATGGCGCCGACGATACGGGCGAGCCCCGCGCCGATGCCGTACCAGGTGGCGCCCTTGCCTTCGATGATGGTGTAGGCGGCGCCGCGGACCTGGTCGGCGATCGATGTCCGCGCCGCCTGGTCGAGCGGGCGGCCGATCTGCTCGGCGAATGAGACGATCGGCACGCTGCCGGCCATGGCGCTCGACCACACCGGCACCTCGCTGTCGCCGTGCTCGCCCAGCACATAGGCATGGATGGAGGTGGGCGCGATGCCTAAGTGATCGCCGAGCAGGCTGCGGAGACGGGCTGTGTCGAGGATTGTGCCCGACCCGATCACCCGCTCGGGCGGCAGGCCCGAGATGCGCTGGGCCGCAAACGTCATGACGTCGAGCGGATTGGTGGCGATCAGCAGGATCGCGTCAGGCGAGGCCTGCATGACGCCGCCGATGACCGAGCGGAAGACTTCGACATTGCGCTCGAGCAGCGCCAGCCGGCTTTCGCCGGGCTTCTGGCTGACGCCGGCGGCGATGATCACCACCGCCGCATCCTTGAGATCGGCATAGGAGCCGGCGTGAATGGCGACCGTCTTGGCAAAGGGCGTGGCGTGGGCGATGTCCTGGGCCTGGGCCCTGGCCAGCGCCGGATTGGCGTCGACCAGCACGATCTCGGTGCCGACGCCCATCAGCGCCATGGCATAGGCCGCGGCACTGCCGACCATTCCGGTTCCGACGATTCCGATCTTCATGGTCTTGCTCCGGGTTTTAACGTCGTGGACAGGGTGCGCCACGCTATTCTCCTAGCAAACACCATGCCAAGGTAGTGTGACAGAAATCAAGCTGGGGGCGGATTGGGTCTCAGGCGGGCCGTCGACGCAAATGGTCAAGCCACAGGTCAGGGTCCAGACTATATTGAGCGAAGCCCGCGATAGCACGCAGACAGGAAGGCCGGACGACGGCGCATCCACCTTTCAGCGGTCCGAGTTGGCGCGGTCACACAAGCAGGCTCACGGGTTCAGGGGAGACCTGCCCCTGCCCCGCATTGGAGAATGCCCGTCGAAAATCAGGACGTCCGTGCCTTCCGGGTGGCGTCGATGGCGCGGCGCAGATAGTCGTCGCGGCTGTAGATGTCGGCGAAATACTCGACCTTGCCCGTCTCGTCCGGCCAGGCGGTGAAGTAGGCGACATGAACCGGGATCTCGCTGGCCAGATTGACCTGCTTGTTGCGGCCGCCGGCAATATGCCCGCCGACTTCATCGACCGTCGTGCCCAGCACCTTGGCGGCCATGGCGCGCGGATCCTCGAGCCTGATGCAGCCATGGCTGTAGGCACGGGTATCGCGCGAGAACAGCGATTTCGACGGCGTGTCGTGCATGTAGATGGCGTGGCTGTTGGGGAACAGGATCTTGAGTTCGCCCAGCGCATTGCCGTCGCTTGGCGGCTGGCGCACGCCGATGCCGCTGCCCCGGCCGACCGCGTTCCAGTTGACCGCGCTCGAGGACACGGCGCGACCATTGGCGGTCACCTCATAGCCAAGCCGGTCCAGATAGGACGGGTCCGCCCGAAGCTTGGGCAGCATCTCGTTGATGATGATCGACTGTGGCACGCCCCAATAGGGATTGAACTCGACAAGTTCGATCCGGTCGTCGAAGAAATAGGTCTGGTTCGATTTGGTGCCAACCACCACCCGCATCGACAGTTCCTGGCGGCCGCCCTCGTAATAGGAGGCCGTGTAGGCCGGCTGGTTGATGAACACGCGCCGCGCTGCCAGAACGCCGGGCAGCCAGCGCGCCCGTTCCATGGCGAGCCGGACCTTCTCGATCTTGTCCGCATTGGTGATGCCGACAAGCGCCCGCCGCGTCGCCGGCCCGACGACGCCGTCAGGCTTGAGGCCGGCTTCCTCCTGGAAGCTCTTCACCAGCGCGACGATCTCCTCGTCATATTCCGGTTTGCCGGCGTAGCTTGCGAGCAGCAGGGCATTGTCCACCTTGAGCGCATTGCTGCCCTTGAGCGCGATCGCCGCCATCACATTGGCGAGTTCGGGGCTGGATTGTCCCGGCTTGATCAGCACGTTTTCGGCGATCTCGACGCGTTCGCCCTCGTCGAGTTCCTGCAAACGCACGAGTTCCGTCTTGAGCGCCTCGAAATGCGCGCCCTGCGGATTTTGCGCGAGCAGCGCTTCTGCCGGATCGGAAGCCTTCGAGAGCGCCTCGAGCCGATCCGCCAGATCAGGGCTCTTGCGTTTGAAATCGTGATATCCGGAGATCCGGTTTGGATCGACCCGACCGCGCGTCGCGTCGAGAATGTAATTGGCGACCGCCACCGACAGCTTCATCTCGAACGCCATCAGTTGCTTCTGGCGCTCGGTGCCCTGGGTGACGTCGAAGCCGTCATCCGGGACCTCGACCTTGTAGTCGTCCGCCGACAAACCCACCGCATCGGCATCGTCAAGCACCGCCACGACTTCGAGCGCCCGCTCCGTGACCGACGTTCCGGCGACCCAGAGATATTCGGGTTGAGCGGAATAGTGCTCGATCACCGCCTCGGCGGCCTCCGGCAGGGCGCGAAGCGACAAATCGGCCAGAACGGCGCGGCCTTCGGTGAACGCATCGATGCCGAGCGGCGCAAGCCCCATGTCGCCGATCGCGCCGGTGGTGATCGGATCGCTCAGCCTGGAAAAATCGACCTTGACGAGCGCGTCAGGCTTGTAGGTGCGGTAGGTCGGGCCGCTGATCTTCGCCACCGGCTTCGGCGGCTGGGGGGCGATTACGGCTTCCTGCCTTGCCCGTTGCCGGGCCAGTCTTTCGCGTTCCCGCTGGGCCGGGCTCTTGAACAGCGCGTCAAGCAGGCCCTGGGCCTGGACCGGAGGCGGTGCCGCGACCACGCCGGTAAGAGTTACCGCTATGGCGATCATTGCCACGCCTGCCCGCATCTTGATGTTCATGCCCAACCCGGATTGTTGTGCGAGGCTGGAAGGCCTGCGCGTTCAAGTCAAATCACTCTTAAGCCACGGACCCTAACAAATAGAGGGTTCATTGGAAAGAACGGCAGGCAAGATCGGGTCATCACGAAAAGCTGATCAGCGGGACGCGCGGAGGTCAGCACCGCCTGGCGTCATCTGGACACCCGGGCGACATCCGACGGATTGAGGCCAACCCGCGTCTTGAACATCTTCTGGAAATAGGACGGGTTGCGAAATCCCACGGCCGCCGCCACCTGCTCCACGCTCCAGTCCTTCTCCACCGGCAGAGATTGCGCAGTCTCGATGCGGCGCCTCAGCACATATTGATAGGGGCTCTCCCCCGAGGCGGCCTTGAATGCCCTGTTGAAGTGATACCGGCTCAATCCTGCCGTCGCTGCGAGGTCTTCCAGGCTGATATGGTCGCCCAGGTTCGCCTCGACATAGTCCACAACCCGTGCCATCACGCCGCGCGTCAGGGAGGGATTTCGCACCGGCGGATCCACATTCGTTCTCTGCAGGTTGAGCACGGTCATCAGTCCGAGCGTCTCGGCGAACAGAACATCCGCCTCGTCCACCTGGGCGAGCAGCATCGTAAAGCGGCGCAGACTGGCGCTTACCTCGGCATCGCGAAAATACAGCCGCACCCGCCAATCATCCGGAAACCTCTGATCAAGCTCTTCATGCAGTTCGACCGGATCGAAATACATCGCGACATAGGAGTTTGGCCGCTCGGTGAGCTCCGACCATCCCCGAACGTCAGCATCCTTGGGCACATGGGTCAGCGAGCCGCGCAGGTCCTTCAGGTTGTTCTCCCTGTCGCTGCCCGCCTTGATGCCGCCGTCTTTGAGCAGGATGTCGTGCAGGGCGCAGAAATGAAGGTCGCCTTGCCACTGGTAAGAGAAGCTGTCGCCACTGGCCGGGGCGACATGTTCAACACTGAAGCCCCGCCACAAGAGATGTCGCCGCACCGCCGCGTTGCGCGAATTTTTCAGTTCGAACCGTTGATTGGTCAATGGGACGTCCAAAAATTATTGCGCCGAACCGAAGAATATTGCTAAAAATCGTCTATTCCAACTCGACAAATTTTGCTGCGCTTGGCCGGCAATTACCGGCCATACCGAAGGTTATGAGATCAATGAAACACAAGCTGGACGGAGATCGGGAAGAAACAAGGCTGCGTCGTCTTTTGTTCTCCCTCCCCGCCTTCCGCCATGCCGTGCATGGACCGACCAGATCCAGCATGATTGTCGGACAGCTTGCCGCGGTGGCGATGACCGGCGTAGCCCTGGCCCTGCGGTTTTACCTGGATGCGTTGCTGCCGCCGGGCTTTCCCTATCTCACCTTCTTTCCAATCGTGGTGATCACCGGCTTTGTCTGGGGCATATATCCAGGCATCACCGCCGGGGTGTTGTCGGGTCTTTGCTCCTGGTTCTGGTTCATCCAGCCATCCGGCAGCTTCGCCCTCGACGGACCAGCCGCAACCGCCCTTGCCTTCTATGTCTTCGTCGTCACCACGGACATCGGGCTTCTGTTTCTGGCGCTGCGCGCCCTCGGCGCGCAGGTACGCTCCCACCAGGCGCTCGCCGCGGCGCTGCAGATGCAGCATCTGGTCTCCAAGGAAGTCGATCATCGGTTGAAGAACCTGATGGCCACCATCAACGGCCTTATTTCGATGCTGCAGAAACATGCAACGACCCCGAAGGAACTCGCCGATCAGTTGCGGCAAAGGGTCAACGCCTTGAGCAACTCCATCGGATTGCTCCGCGGGGCCGTGGAGGGAGAACCGATCTCGATGAGAAAGGCCATTCTTTCGGCACTGGAGCCTCTGGGCCTGTCGGACCACAGCCGTCTAACGCTGGAAGGGCCGGAGGTGACCATCAGTTCAAACGGATTCATTCCCCTGAATCTGATCCTGCATGAACTCGGAACCAATTCGCTCAAGCACGGCGCCTTCAGCAACCAGGCGGGCGTGCTCCGCCTCTCCTGGAACATTGCCGAGCAACAGGACGAGAAGACCATGCTGAATTTTGTCTGGGTCGAACGAGCCGGCCCGGCAGCAACCCCTCCGGAGCGCACCGGATTCGGCACCGAACTGCTCAACCGGATGAGCCGGGTGCTGGGCGGCGCATGCGAATTCATGTTCGATGCGGAAGGGCTGACCGCGAAGATCTCGATGGCGTCGCTTTACTTGCTCGACGATCACTGAGCCTTGCTGCCGGACCGGCCGGGCGGCGCGGCGGCGGCTGCACGGCGGCCGAGCGCCGGCGAAGTGTCGTACCAGCCCTTGGAGCGATTGACGACCCAGACCAGCGAAAGCATCACCGGCACCTCGATCAATACCCCAACCACGGTGGCGAGCGCGGCGCCGGAATTGAAGCCGAACAGGCTGATCGCCACGGCCACCGCGAGCTCGAAGAAATTGCTGGCCCCGATCAGGGCGGAGGGTCCGGCGATCACATGGGTTTCGCCCGCCACGCGGTTGGCAAAATAGCCGATGCCGAAGATCACATAGGTCTGGATGATGATCGGCACCGACAGCAGGACGATGATGATTGGCTGGGCCAGGATCGCCTGCCCCTGGAAGGCAAACAGCACCACCAGCGTTGCCAGGAGCGCCAGGATCGACAGCGGCTGCAGTTTCGAAAGCAGTCCCTGCAGCGCAGCCTCCCCTCCCGTGGCCAGAAGCCGGCTCCGCAGGATCTGGGCGATGATCACGGGAACGACGATATAGAGCGCCACCGACAGCATCAGGGTCTCCCAGGGAACCGTGATCGCGGAAATGCCCAGGAGCAGCGCCACGATCGGGGCAAAGGCGAACACCATCACCAGATCATTGACGGTCACCTGGCTGAGCGTGAACAGCGGATCGCCCCTGGTCAGGTTGCTCCAGACGAAGACCATCGCCGTGCAGGGCGCCGCCCCCAGCAGGATCAGGCCGGCGATGTAGCTGTTGATCTGGTCGCCGGGAAGATAGGGCACGAACAGCCAGCCGATGAAGAACCAGGCCAGCACCGCCATGGTGAACGGCTTGATCGCCCAATTGACCACGAGTGTGATCGAGATGCCGCGCCAGTGCCGGCTCACCTGGCCGAGCGAGGCGAAATCGATCTTGACCAGCATGGGAATGATCATCAGCCAGATCAGCACCGCGACCGGCAGATTGACATTGGCGATCTCGGCGGACCCGATCAGCTGGAAGAATGCCGGGAAGACATAGCCAAGGGCGATGCCCGCAACAATGCACAGCGCCACCCAGAGTGTCAGGTACCGTTCGAATGTCGACATATCCTACTCCTGTTCATCAAAGCCCGCAGCGTGGCGCCCGGGCCGGGTTCCCGGCAAAGGAGCCGCCGCGGCAGCCCTGGCGATTTAACTTCGATAAATCATGATATCTCGACTTATTCAAGGGCGGATCCCCTGCCCTGTCACCTATACCGCAATTGCAATTGGCCGGCCTTCATCCTAAGACCCGTCATCACAAATCAGCGGCATCAGTCGACCGGAAAGGTATCCCGTGGCAAATGATCTCTTCCCTCTTGGACCCGGCACCACACCGTGGAGAAAACTGACCGGCAAGCATGTTGGCGTCGAGACCTTTCGAGGCCAGGACATCCTGACGGTCGAGACCGACGGACTGCGGTTGCTGGCCGAAGCCGCCTTTGGCGACATCAACCATCTGCTCAGGCCCGCTCATCTCAAGCAGTTGGCGGCGATCCTGGACGATCCGGAAGCAACCGAGAACGACCGTTTCGTCGCCCTCGATCTGCTCAAGAACGCCAACATTGCCGCCGGTGGCGTGCTGCCGATGTGCCAGGACACCGGCACCGCCATCATCATGGCCAAGAAGGGCCGCAGGGTCTGGACCGAAGGCGGCGATTACGAGGCCTTAGCGGGCGGCGTGCGCGACGCCTATGAGCGGCGCAACCTGCGCTATTCGCAGCTGGCGCCGTTGTCGATGTTCGAGGAGAAGAACACCAAGACCAACCTTCCTGCCCAGATCGACATTTATGAGGAAGGCGAAGACGCCTACGATTTCCTGTTTGTCGCCAAGGGCGGCGGCTCGGCCAACAAGACCTTTCTCTATCAGGGCACGCCGTCGCTTCTGACCCATGACCGGATGATCGAGTTCCTGCGCGAAAAGATCCTGACGCTCGGCACCGCCGCCTGCCCGCCCTACCATCTGGCCATCGTCATCGGCGGCACCTCGGCGGAAATGACCCTGAAGACGGTCAAGCTCGCCTCAACGAAGTATCTCGACGAGCTTCCGACCGAAGGCTCGGACAAGGGCCACGCCTTCCGCGATCTCGAGATGGAAGCCGAAGTCCACAAGCTGACGCAGCAGATGGGGGTCGGCGCGCAATTCGGCGGCAAGTATTTCTGCCACGACGTGCGCGTCATCCGCCTGCCGCGCCATGGCGCGTCGCTGCCGATCGGACTTGGCGTGTCGTGTTCGGCAGACCGCCAGGCCAAGGGCAGGATCACACGGGACGGCATCTTTCTGGAGCAGCTCGAGGTCGAGCCGTCGAAATACCTGCCGGATATCGACGAGGCCAAGCTGTCGGAGCATGTTGTCCAGATCGATCTCAACCGCCCGATGAGCGAGATCCTCGCGGAACTGTCCAGGCATCCGATCAAGACGCAGGTGTCGCTGACCGGCTCGATCATCGTCGCCCGCGACCTGGCCCACGCCAAGATCAGGGCGCGGCTGGAGGCGGGCGAACCGATGCCCGACTATTTCAAGAACCACCCGGTCTATTATGCTGGTCCGGCGAAGACGCCCGAGGGCTACGCCTCGGGCTCCTTCGGCCCGACCACCGCAGGACGGATGGATTCCTATGTCGAGCAGTTCCAGTCCTTCGGCGGCTCCATGGTGATGCTGGCCAAGGGCAACCGGTCGCGCACCGTGCGCGAGGCATGCGCCAGTCATGGCGGGTTTTACCTTGGCTCCATCGGCGGCCCGGCCGCGCGACTGGCGCAAGATTGCATCAAGAAGGTCGAAATCGAGGAATATCCCGAACTGGGCATGGAAGCGATCTGGCGGATCGAGGTCGAAAACTTCCCCGCCTTCATCGTGATTGACGACAAGGGCAATGATTTCTTCAAGGAATTGAACCTCGGATAGTGTTTTACTCTGAGAAACAAAGTCTGTTGCAAACCTGCAACCGCCGCGGAAGCACGCAACCCTGTGGCGGTTAACATTTCCCAAACAATTGTCCCGTAATATGCCCCGGAGAAAATGATAGACTGCGAAGGCTTGGGGACAGAAGATGTCAGCTGCTGCTGCGAACAAAGTCCAGACACTGGACACGGCCACCATGGTGCTTGCAACCATGCGCCGCCGCGGGATTTCAGGTCTCCCGCGCAATTATGAGCTGGTCTACGAAGCTCTGAACGCGTCCAATGCCCGTCTGACCAAGGATTTCGACAATCTGGGGCGCAATCCTGCACAGGAAGACCTCGACGCGCTGGGCAAGCTGCATTTCCCACACCATCACCGTACCGGCGTGGTGGAAGGCGCTCACGACCGGATTTCCGGCGAGCTCGAGGGCATGCTCCGCCTGCTCAGGCAGGAACAATCCTCGCTGGAAAGCTATTCGAAGCTGCTTGGAGAGACCTACAGCCGGATTTCCAGCAAGAGTGCCTCGAGCGCCGATATCCTGTCGAGCGTCATCGGGGTGTTGAGCAACGCCACCGGCGACACCATGGAAAAGGGCAAGATCGTTGTCGAGCACATGGTCGAACGCGCCCGCGAGATGGAACAGGTCAAGCTTGAACTTGACGAGTACAAGCGGATCGCCAACACCGACCCGCTCACGCGCCTGTCCAACCGCCGCGCGTTCGACGAAATGCTCTCCAACATGTACAACAATCCGCGCGAGGCGATGTACTATTCGCTGATCGTCGCCGACATCGACCATTTCAAGAAATTCAACGACACCTACGGCCACCCTGTCGGCGACCGGGTTCTCGGGGTCGTTGCGGCGGTGATGAAAAGCGCGCTGCGCAAGGATGTCTTCGTCGCGCGCACGGGCGGCGAGGAATTTGCCGTGGTGCTGAGGGACACCAATCTCGAGGTGACCACGGAGATCGCCGAACGCATCCGTCGGGCGATCGAGGCCACGCCCTTGAAAAACCAGAAGACCGGCGTGGATTACGGCCCCATTACCCTGTCGCTGGGCGTATGCATGGCCAGCGACGCGTCAGGCGCCGAAGAACTCTACAACAAGGCCGATGTGGCGCTCTACACAGCCAAGAACGCAGGCCGCAACCGGGTCTTCGTCTACAATCCGGACATCAACCAGGATTTCGAGAAGAACTGGGCCATCTACAAGGGATAAGCGGTGTGAATTCGGGCGCTGCGAGCCGGCAAATCCTGCAGAATCCGGTCCGATATCTCGCCTGAACTTCGCCACAATCCGGCCATGAAGCTGGACACATCGCCACGAAGCAGCTACCGATTAAGGCCAGACGGTCGAACGTGGACCAGCGTCAGGCCCGAATTTCATCAACCATAGCCCGGGAACTCGACATGAAACGCCTGATTTCCTCCGCATTCCTCGCCCTGTGCCTGATGGCGCCGGCGGCCGTGCAGGCCCAGCCGGCAGGACAGACATCCTCGGAGTCCAAGTCCCTGCTGCAGATCCTGTTTCCGCCTTCGGACAACTACACCAAGTTTCGCCGTTCGGACAAATCGCCGATCAAGCGCAAGGTGATCTCGTTCAAGGAAAACCACCCTGTCGGCACCATCATCATCGATACGTCCGATCGCAGGCTCTACCACGTGATCAAGCCGGGCAAGGCGACTGCCTACGGCATCGGCGTCGGCCGCGAAGGCTTCACCTGGCAGGGCAAGAACAAGATCACGCGCAAGGCCGAATGGCCGGGCTGGACTCCGCCGCAGGTGATGCGCGACCGGGTCAAGCGCCAGGAAGGCCGGGTTCTTCCCGCCTATATGGAAGGCGGACCGGACAACCCGCTCGGCGCCCGCGCGCTCTATATCGGATCCACGATCTACCGCATCCACGGCACCAACCAGCCCTGGACCATCGGTCAGGCGATGTCATCGGGATGCATCCGGATGGCCAACAAGGATGTGATCGACCTCTACAACAAGACAAATGTCGGCACCCGGGTGATCGTGCGCCAGTAAGGCCGCAGATCATCGTGTGAGAGTCAAGAACCGGCCGGTTGGCCGGTTTTTTTTGTCACATGTTGTGGTCAATCGAGGTGATAATGCTCATGCCAGCCTCCGGGGTCTCCCGCGTTCATCGGCGGGCAATTCACGGGTTTTGTCGGAGCCGGAAAGCGGCAAATCGACGATCCTGCGGCAGTCCGCCTCCCCGCCGGCAAATTCCGCCACCGCCGCAGTCACCTCGGGCGCGGACACGATGCGCCGGTGGCCGGAGCCGTTGGCGCGCATCAGCCTGACATGGGGCCCCAGCCGCGCCAGCGCCTCGGCATTGGAGAAGGCGACTTCCTTGTCGTCCTCGGCGTGAATCACCAGTATCGGCAGCCTAACGCCATGAAACATCCGGTCGGCCCGGAATTCCGACAAGGGACGCCCGGCGATCCTGAGAACCTGCCGCTCGAAGGTGGCCTGCGCCGCGGGCCCGAGCCCCAGCAACCGGCCCAACCAGTGGAACACGTCGGCGATGTCTGAGGGCGCGGCGATGGTGACAATGCGGTCGGGCATGCGGCGCGGCACATTGAGGATCGCGCCCGCTGCCGCCGCCATCACCGAGGGGCCGCCGAAGGAATGGCCGACAAAGGTGCCGAACGGTCCGTGCTGGCGCCAGGCCGCGTCGATGGCCTCCACCGCCTTGCCCAGATGCAGCACGCGCCCGGACGATGCACCGTGGCCCGGAAGATCGAGGCAGACCGCCATATGCCCGCGCGCCACCAGTGCGTCGGCCAGCGCCAGCATGTGATCGCTGCGCGACCGATATCCATGGACGAGCAGGACCCGTTCGCCGCTGTCGTTTTCGGGGGCGGGACGAAACACGTGGGTGGCGACGACGCTGCCGGGAATCACAAGGCGCACGGTTTCGCTCGCGGCCATGCGAGCGCTTGCCTTTTCCAGCGCCACCCGCTCCTTCTCGCTCTGCGGCTTGACCGAGCGGGTGCGGCAGAACAGCCAGAACGCCAGTTCCCCTGCCTTTTCAGGCGATTGGGCGGAAATCGCCCGGAACGCCGCGCGGGTGACCTTTTCTACAAGAGATGCCATAGTGGATTTCCTGATCGGTTCAACTGTGAACAGAATTGTACAACCATGAACAAAAATCAAGCCCTTCCCTGGGAGAACCCGCGTTTTCGCAACTGGATTGCCGTCGGCCGAGCCTGTCAGGTTATGGGGTTGACGCTGGCCCGGGCGCTGCAGCCGCTCGACATCAAGCCGCCGCATCTCGACATTCTGGTCAATCTGTTCCGCACGCCGGGCATATCCCAGCAGGATCTGGCCGACAAGCTGCTCGTCGGCCGCTCGAACCTGTCGATGCTGCTGCCGCAACTGGAAAAGCGCGGGCTGATCGTTCGCCGCGGCGATGCCAGGGACCGGCGCATCCTGCGGCTGGAACTGACGCCGGAAGGCGTGAGCCTGACCGAAGAGGCCATCATCATCCAGTCCGCCCTGATCGACCGCACCATGAAGACGGCGAGCGCCCAGGAGTGCGATCTCGTCGGCGAGGTGATGCTGCGAATCATCGCCGAACTCACCGGCGCCAATGATGGCGACCCCATGGATGCTGACGAGCCGGAGCGGAAGCGCGGTTGAACAGAATGGCTGCCGCTGTGCGCGTTCAGGTACGGCTCATGCCCGTGTCTGCCAGTTCGGCCAAGTACTCCGCCCAGCGCGCGTCCTTTTCAGCGCCCAACTCGGACAGGAAAGCCCAGGTGAAGATCCCGGTGTCATGGCCATCGTCGAAAGACAGTCGCACCGCGTAATTGCCGACCGGCAGAACCTTGGCGATGGCCACACCCGCCTTGCCGCCGACCGTCACCCGCTGCGCCGGCGAATGCCCCTGCACTTCCGCCGAGGGCGAGCGGACGCGCAACAGTTCGGCTTCGATGGCGTAGCTGCGCCCGTCGGTGAAGCTGACGGTCAGCATCTTGCGGTCGGGAGACACCCGCAATTCCTTCGGCCACGCCGTTTTGTGGTCAATCATCTCTCTGCACTCCCGATTTCGTCACATTTGAGGCTGATCTAGGCCTGATCCGGTCGCTCCACAAGCCGCGGGAGCGAATACAGTGATCTCACGCACGTCTCTCCCTTGACGCGGAGGCGGCGAATGATGACATTGAAAGTCAGGAAATGAAGGACAATTCGCAATGGAAGACACCCTCACGCCGGCCATGACGGACCCGTTCGGACGGGCGGTGACCTATCTCAGGGTCTCGGTGACGGATCGCTGCGATTTCCGCTGCACCTATTGCATGGCGGAAAACATGACCTTTCTGCCCAAGAAGGACCTGCTGACGCTCGAAGAGCTGGAACGGCTCTGCAGCGTGTTTGTCGAGAAGGGCGTGCGCAAGATCCGGCTCACCGGCGGCGAACCGCTGGTGCGCAAGAACATCATGCACCTGGTCCGGCAGCTCGGCCGTCACATCGACGCCGGCCGCATGGACGAGTTGACGCTGACCACCAACGGCTCCCAGCTCGCCCGTTTTGCGCCGGAGCTCTTCGACTGCGGCGTGCGGCGCATCAATGTCTCGATCGACACGCTCGATCCCGACAAGTTCCGCAAGATCACCCGCTGGGGCGACCTCGACAAGGTGCTTGAAGGTGTCCGCGCCGCCCAGGCCGCAGGGCTGAAGATCAAGATCAACGCCGTCGCGCTCAAGGATTTCAACGACACCGAAATCCCGGACATGCTCACCTGGGCCCATGGCGAAGGCATGGACATGACCGTGATCGAGACCATGCCGATGGGCGAGATCGACGAGGACCGCACCGACCGCTATTTGCCGCTGTCCCAGCTCCGGGCATCGCTCGAGCACCGGTTCACGCTCGAGGACATTCCCTACAAGACCGGTGGTCCGGCGCGCTACGTGAAGATCCGGGAGTCCGGCGGCAGGCTCGGCTTCATCACCCCGATGACCCATAATTTCTGCGAGAGCTGCAACCGCGTCCGCCTCACCTGCACCGGCACGCTCTACATGTGCCTTGGCCAGGACGATGCGGCGGATCTGCGCGGCCCGCTGCGCGCATCGGAAGGCAACGAGTTGCTTTCCAGGGCCATTGACGAGGCCATCACCCGCAAGCCCAAGGGGCATGACTTCATCATCGACCGGACCACGCGGCAACCCGCCGTCGCCCGTCACATGAGCGTCACCGGCGGTTAGTCACCCCATAGAATTTCGGAGATTTGCATGCGTGTTGCAGTCATCGGCGGCGGGATCGCCGGCCTGTCCACGGCCTGGGCACTGACCAGGGCCGGCGTTGAGACGACGCTGTTCGAGCGCGGACGGATCCCCAATCCGCTGGGCGCTTCGGGCGACCATCACCGCATCATCCGCCGCGCCTATGGCAGCCAGGGCGGCTATCAGCGCCGCATCACGGAAGCCTATGAGGCCTGGGCCGAGATGTGGGACGACATCGGGCAGAACCATCTGGTCGCCAGCGGCTTCCTGCTGATCTCGCTGCATCCCGGCGACATGGGCGAGCAGATGCGTCAGGGCTTGGCCGACCAGGGCTTCCCGCACGAGGTCATTCCGCTCGACGAGGCGGTTCGCCGCTATCCCTATCTCGACGCGGCCAATGTCCGCGAAGTGACCTTCAGCCCCGAGGGCGGCGCCCTGATGTGCCGCCATATCGCCACCGATCTCGCCCGTTGGCTCAGGGCCAAGGGCTGCAGCCTGCGCGAAAACACCGAGATTGCCTCGATCGACCACGACAGTGGCGACGTGCGCACCGCGGCCGGCGAAAGCTCGCGTTTCGATCGCATCGTGATTGCCGCGGGCGCCTGGGCCACCAGCCTGGTTCCCGACCTGAAATCCGACCTGACCCCCTGGCGCACCGCGGTGGCCTATCTCGAACCGCCGGCGGATCTGGCGAACGCGTGGGCGACATCGCCGGTGATCCTGGAGACAGGTGGCACGTCCGACGGCTATGTGCTGCCGCCGGTGCGTGGTGCGGGTCTGAAATTCGGCACCGGACTGCACAAATACAAGAGCGCGCCCGACGACAATCGCGAGGTCCGGCCCGATGAAGGCGCGTCCATTGTCGGGCATATGCGCCCCGCCTTCGCGCGCATGGACGAGTACCGCATCACCGACGTCGTCTCCTGCGCCTACATCTTCACACGAGACGAGCATTTTCTGACCCGCCGGGCCGGAAGATCCACCATAGTATCGGCCTGTTCGGGTCACGGCTACAAGTTCGGCGCCGCCGTTGGCCGCAGGGTTGCTGCAAGCCTCATCGATGGCGACGACGCGACGCTGAAACGCTGGATCGAAGCCCGCGACTGATCGATATTGCTGATGAATCGGTCGCCCTGAACGACTGTGTGGCCACGCGCAATAATGCTAGGTTTTTCCCAAGCCAGCGATTCCTTGCCGGCATAGACCGGATCCAGGATGACCCTCTCCCCCAACATGCGCGGTGCGTTGTTCATGTCCCTGTCGATGGCGGGGTTCACGCTCAACGACTCGATCTTGAAGCTCATGACCGACGATCTAAGCATTGCGCAGTTGATGTTCATCCGCGGCGTTGTCGCCTCGACGCTGATCTATCTGCTGGCCCGGCATCGTCGTGCCCTGCGACCGCTTCGCTTCCTGCTTGATCGGTGGGTAGCCTTGCGGGTGGTGGGCGAGCTTGGCGGCACGCTGACCTTCCTCGCTGGACTGGCCCAGATCCCCATCGCCAATGCGTCGGCGATCCTGCAGGCGCTGCCGCTTGCGGTCACCATGGGGGCGGCGATCTTCCTGTCCGAACCGGTCGGCTGGCGCCGCTGGGCGGCCATCCTCATCGGCTTTGCAGGAATCCTGATCATCGTCAGACCCGGCCTGGACGGATTCTCGCCCTATGCACTGATGATCGTGGGAACGGTCATGTTCGCCACGGTGCGTGACATCGCCACCCGCAAGATCGATGCGGCCATTCCGTCGCTGTTCCTGTCGACCGTCACTGCTGTCGCAGTGACGCTGGCCGGCTTCGTGCTGATCTGGCCGATGGGCGGCTGGACACCGGTGAGCGGTTCGGAATTCGCGCTGGTCAGCCTCGCTGCCTGCCTGCTGCTGATCGGCTACCAGTTCATCATCATGTCGATGCGCGAGGGCGAGATCTCCTTTGTCGCGCCCTTCCGCTACACAAGCCTGCTCTGGGCCTTGCTGATGGGGATAGTGTTGTTCGGTGAATATCCGGATCTCTACACGATCATCGGCAGCATGATTGTGATCGGTTCCGGCCTGTACACGCTCTATCGCGAACGCATCAAGAGCAGCGCCAAGCCGGCAAGCCGCGCGGCACCCCGCCATTCGCCCTGAACCGGCGGGCAACTGGCGGAAACGGCTCCGTCAGCGCTGTGAACCGGCGGAACGGTCCTCGTGCGAAGACTCTGCAGTGCGCGACTGCGTCTCCTGATCCGGAGCGGCTGTGCCTCGGAGCTCTTCCTGCACCTCCCTTACCAGCGCGTCCTTCTCCCATTCCAGCAGCAGTTTGACATGCATGCACTCTCCCCAGAGCGCATTGCAGAATGGGCATTGGTCTATTTCGTCACCACCTGGCATGTCCCCCCCGTCAAGTCCCGGACCCCGGGCCTGCGCGCCCGCTCGTCGTTTCCAGTACTTCATAACAAAAAATCCCCGTAGGTTTAAGGGGTCGCTAAAATAAATCGCGCGGCCGCAAAGTAATACTGAATGGGACATCTCGCCGGTGGTGCAACGCTTCAGCGGCACGACCCGGCGCCTGGCGCATTCGATTTCATTTGCATCGGCGCGCGCGACGTCACAAAAGACCAGCGATGAAAAAGACGATCTTCCTCGACCGCACGACACCGCCGCATATCTTCACGCTGGTGATGATGGCCGGCCTGAGTGCGCTGACCATGAACCTGTTTCTGCCGTCGATGCCGAGCATCGCCAGCTACTACCAGGCCGACTATGCGCTGGTGCAATTGGCGATCTCCGGTTACCTCGCCTTCACCGGCCTGCTTCAGCTGATCATCGGCCCGCTGTCGGATCGCTACGGGCGGCGGCCCGTGATGATCGTCAGCCTGGTGATCTTTCTGGTGGCGACGGCGCTGGCCCCCTTTGCGCCGACCATCGAGACATTCCTGGCGATCCGCATGATCCAGGCCGGCGTGGTCTCCGGCATGGTGCTGTCGCGCGCCATCGTGCGCGACATGGTCAGCACCGACAAGGCCGCCTCGATGATCGGCTATGTCACCATGGGCATGACGCTCGCGCCGATGATCGGCCCGGCACTGGGCGGCGTCATGGACGAGATGTTCGGCTGGCAATCCACCTTCGGGCTCCTTTTTGCCTTCGGACTGGCGGCGCTGGCGCTGACCGTGTGGGATCTGGGCGAGACCAATGTCAACCGCTCCACCAGCATGCTCCGGCAGTTCGGCGCCTATCCCGAACTGGTCCGCTCCCGACGGTTCTGGGGCTACACGCTGACGGCCACCTTTGCGTCGGGCGCATTCTTTTCCTTTCTCGGCGGCGGCCCCTTCGTCGCCAGCGAGATCCTCGACATGAGCCCCTCGGAACTCGGCTTCTATTTCGTCATCACCGCGCTTGGCTACATGGGCGGCAATTTCCTCTCCGGCCGCTTCTCCGAACAGGTCGGCATCAACCGCATGATGGGAATGGGCTGCCTGGTCGCGGCCTTCGGCATGACGCTGTCGCTGCTTTTGTTTCTCGCCGGTCTTCACCACCCGCTGTCCTTCTTCGGCCCGATCTTCTTTCTGGGCCTGGGCAACGGCATCACGCTGCCGAGCGCCAATGCCGGCATTGTCAGCGTCCGGCCGCATCTCGCGGGTTCCGCCTCGGGCCTGGGCGGCGCCATCACCATCGGCGGCGGCGCGGGTCTTGCATCGATTGCGGCGGCCGCCCTCTCCCTTGAAACAGGCCCCTACCCGCTGATCCTGATCATGCTGGGCTCCTGCATCCTTGGCCTTGTGTTCACCCTCTACGTGATCCGCGTCGAGCGCAGCCTGAATGAAGCCGACAAGATAGAGCAGACCACATGAAGACCATCGGCGGCATTCTGGCCGGCGGCCGCGGCCGCCGCATGGAAGGCATCGACAAGCCCCTTGCCGAACTGGCGGGCCGGCCGCTGATTGCCCATGTGATCGACCGACTTGCAGCGCAGACGGACGGGGTCATTGTCAACGCCAACAGTGCGCCCGAGCGCTTCGACGCGTTCGGCTTTGACGTGGTGGCCGACAGCATCGGCGGCTTTCGCGGCCCGCTGGCCGGCGTACACGCACTGATGCAGGCGGCCCACGTGCGTGGCGCGAGCCATGTGCTGGTCGTGCCTGCGGACACCCCGTTGCTGCCCCGCAATCTCCTCTCAAGGCTCAAGGAAGCGGCCGCCGACGAGACTGTTGCGCGGATCGCCTCCTCGAACCGACGACAGCATCCCGTGGTGGCGCTCTGGCCGGCAGCACTCGCCACTCACCTGGGCGATTATCTCGCCGCGACAGCCGATCTGAGCATGGCCGCGTATCTGCGGCAGATCAGGATTGCCGAGGCCGATTTCACCGATCCGGACGCCCCGGACCCCTTCTTCAACATCAACGATCCCGCCGATCTGGCCCGCGCCGAGCAGCTCATCGGCGACTCCGGCGGCGTCAGCCGGTAGTTTTTAACAGGTGACGTGCCGCGGCGCCGGGTAAGCCGGCTTTTCCTGTTGCAATCACCGCGAAAACAATGGGAATATCCATTCCAGCGCGGCCACAGACCCCGCGACCCGATGGAATGCGGCGGCAACAAGCTGCAATCCAGCCAACAGAGAGGACACCTATGCGTATTTCCAAGCGTCTCACCCTGGCAGTTTCCGCCGCAGCCCTGGCCCTGGCCATGAGCGCCCCTGCCCAGGCCGCCAGCCATGGCGGCATGAAGAAGATCGTCATCGGCACCGAAGGCGCCTACCCGCCCTTCAACAACCTCGAATCCGACGGCAGCCTCGTCGGATTCGACATCGATATCGCCAAGGCGCTGTGCGAGGAAATGAAGGTCGAGTGCGAATTCGTCACGCAAGACTGGGACGGTATCATTCCCGCCCTGATCGCCGGCAAGTTCGACGCCATCATCGCCTCGATGTCGATCACCGACGAGCGCAAGGAGAAGGTCGACTTCACCGACAAGTACTACAACACCCCGCCGGCCATTGCCGTGCCGAAGGACAGCGACATCACCGAGGCGACCGATGCGGGCCTTGCCGGCAAGATGATCGGCGCCCAGTCGTCGACGACGCACTCCAACTATGCCGAAGAGAAGCTGCCGTCGGCCGAGCTCAAGCTCTATCCGACCCCTGACGAGTACAAGCTCGACATCGATTCGGGCCGCATCGACGCGGTGATCGACGACGTCATCGTGCTCTCGGAATGGCTCAAGTCCGACGCCGGCACCTGCTGCAAGCTGCTCGGCACGCTGACTCCCGATCCGGTGATCAACGGCGAAGGCGCAGGCATCGCCATCCGCAAGGGCGAAACCGAACTGCGCGACATGTTCAACACGGCAATCGCCGCTATCCGCGAGAACGGCACCTACAAGACCATCAACGACAAGTATTTCGACGTTGATGTCTATGGCGAATAAATCGGTCCCGAACCGATAGACTTGCGCACTGAGCGGCGGGCGAGATTTCGTCCGCCGTTTTGGCACCGAGACCGTGAAAAACACGGCAGGTCACAGGGGACAGCATGGAACCGGCAGCATCCTTGGGAGCACAGCTATATGCGCTCATCTCCCTGTTTGATCCGTTTTGCGGACCGTTAGGCATTCTCAATCTGCTTCCCGAAAACTCGCTTCTGTCCTGCGGCGACACCGGCTGGGGCGACGAGGTGGCGGGCGGCTTCTTCGTCACCATCACCCTCGCCGTCTGCGCGCTGCCGGTGGGGCTCACGATCGGGCTGTTCATCGCGCTGGCGCAGCAGACCGAGGTTCGCTCGCTCCGCATCGCCGCCAACATCTACACCACCATCTTCCGCGGCCTGCCCGAGCTGCTGACGATCTTCATGATCTATTTCGGGCTGCAGATCGCCGTCCGCATGGCGGCGATGTCGCTTGGCTTCGAGCAGGGTTTCGAGATCAATTCCTTCCTGGCCGGCGCCGTCGCCCTGTCGCTGGTGTTCTCCGCCTACGCATCCGAGGTGCTGTCATCCGCCTTCAAGGCGATCCCGAGCGGCCAGTACGAGGCGGGCCGTGCGCTGGGGCTGCGGCCGGGCCGGATCATGCGCAAGATCATCCTGCCGCAGCTGATCCGCATCGCGCTGCCGGGGCTCGGCAATCTCTGGATGAACCTTTTGAAGGACACCGCGCTGATCTCGGTGATCGGGCTCGGCGACACGCTGCGCTGGGCCGGCGTCGCCGCCAAGGTGACCAAGGAGGCCTTCTTCTTCTATGGCATCGCCTGCGTGCTGTTCCTGATGCTGGCGGTGGCGTCCTCGGTGGTGTTCTCCAAGATCGAGACCCGCGTGCGCCGCTCGGGAGCAAATCGGTGAGCGCGGTCAAGGAGCTGATCCCGGCGCAGCCCGCCCCACCGGTGGAAGGCTTCCGCTGGACCGGCATGCAGGTGCTGGGCGCGGCGCTGCTCGGCTTCTGGATCCTCGCCGGCATCGCGCTGGTGGCCTGGCTGATCGGCGCCTGGGACATCGACAAGGTCAGGACCTACGGCCCGAAACTGATCTCGGGCCTCGGCGTGACGCTGACGCTGGTGGGCATCTCGATCACCATTGGCGCGGTGCTGTCGGTGCCGATCGCCTTTGGCCGGATGTCGTCGAACCGCATTATCTGCGCGCTTGCCTATGGCTATGTCTATTTCTTCCGCGGCACGCCGCTGATCGCGCAGCTGTTCCTGATCTACTACGGCTTCGGAAGCTTCCGCGACGAGCTCGAGGCGGTCGGCCTGTGGGTGTTCTTCCGCGACGCTTGGAACTGCGCGCTGCTGGCCTTCACGCTCAACACCGCCGCCTACCAGGCCGAGATCCTGCGCGGCGCCATCGAGAGCGTCTCGCGCGGCCAGCACGAGGGAGCCGCGGCCCTGGGCCTGACCCCGTTCCAGACCTTCCACCGCATCATCCTGCCTCAGGCGATGATCGTGGCGCTGAGGCCCTATGGCAACGAGATCATCCTGATGATCAAGGGCTCGGCGATCGTGGCCATCGTCACCGTCTTCGACCTGTTCGGCGAGACAAGGCGAGCCTATTCGCGCACCTTCGATTTCCAGATCTACATCTGGGCGGCGATCTTCTATCTCGTCATCGTCGAGACGCTACGCAATGTCTGGGCGAAGCTCGAACAGCGCCTGACCCGCCACCTCAAGCGATAATCGCCGACAGCCGTAGCTCCGCCTTTGTATTCCGCGCGCGCGTGGGGTAAAGAGCGCCAAACCCCTGTTTGGAGCCCCTGATGGCCAAGACCGATGACGACGCGCTTGCCGAAGCCTACAACCGTGCCCTGGCGCTGGAGAAATCCGGCGATTTCGACGCCGCCGCCTCCGCCTATGCGCAAGTGCTGGCGCTCGACCCCGACGACCACGGCGGCGCCGCGGTCAGGCTCGCCTCGATGAAGCGCGGCGAGGTGCCCGCGCGGGCGTCGGAAGCCTATGTCACCACCCTGTTCGACCAGCATGCCGAGGTATTCGAGAAGGTTCTGGTCGAGGATCTGGGCTACCATGTGCCGATGATCCTGCGCCAGCGGCTGATCGAACTCGACGAGACCAGCTTCGAGCGGATGCTCGATCTCGGTTGCGGCACGGGGCTCACCGGCGGCGCGCTCGAGGACATGGCAGACGACGCCACCGGCGTCGATCTGGCCGAGAACATGGTCGAGATCGCCCACGAGAAGGGCCTCTACGACACGCTCTATGTCGCCGACGCGGTCGACTATCTCGACGACAATGACGACGACCCCTTCGACCTGATCGCCGCCACCGACGTGCTGCCCTATCTCGGCACGCTCGAACCGCTGTTCGAGGCCGCAGCGAAAAACACCCTGCCCGGCGCGCTGCTCTGCTTTTCGAGCGAGACCCTTCCCGACGGCGAGTTCGAAGGCCGCCCCTACACGGTGGGCCGCTACCAGCGCTTCGCCCACACGCAAGCCTATGTCCGCGAGGCCCTCCAGGCAGCGGGCTTTGCCGTGATCGAGGTGACCGACATCACCGTCCGGCACGAGCAGGGGCTGCCGATCGCGGGGCATTTGTATGTGGCGCGACGGGTGTGATGGGCGCCCATCCCGCGGATCGACACTGAACTTGATCGCGCTCGAATGTCGTTTCCTATGACCGGGCCGCCAGGATCTTCGGCACCTTGTTCGGCCGAAGCCGATGGGCGTCCGGCATGCCCTTGCCCAGCAGGGGGCGAAGATACATCCGGAACTCGTCGGTCACGTCGTGACCGGAATCCGAGATGAACGCGTCGGGCATGGTGCGGGTCTTTCCGGCAACCAGTTCCAGCGGGACCAGTTCGTAGTCGACCGAATAGTGGCCGGTGCGTTTTATCGTCACCGATCCGTCGCGATCGCCGAACATTCCGTACTGGACGGCCTTTTCGCCGACTTCGCGGGCTTCATTCTGGTCCACATCGGAAACGCATCCGACAAAACTGCGCTGGATATAACCGAGCGTATCACCCCGGACCCGCGTGATTTGCAGTTCCTCCCTGACTTTCCGCGTCAGCAAATCGGCCAGCGCACCGCTTCCCGACAATTGCACATTGCCATGGGCGTCACGTTCGACCTCCTTGGCCAGTTTGGCGATGATCGGTTCGCCCGAGCCGTCATGGACGCCTTCGCTGACGGCAACGATGCAGCGCCCAAGCCGGTCGTACACTTGCTTGACGTCCCTCAAGAACCCGTCGATCTCGAAGGTTCGCTCGGGCATGTAGATCAGATGAGGACCATCATCGGAGAATTTCTTGCCAAGGGCCGAGGCGGCGGTGAGAAAGCCCGCGTGGCGGCCCATGACAACCCCGATATAGATGCCGGGCAGCGCCGCATTGTCGAGATTGATGCCCATGAACGCCTGAGCCACATACCGCGCGGCTGACGGGAAGCCTGGCGTGTGGTCATTCTCGACCAGGTCATTGTCGATGGTTTTCGGGATGTGGATGCAGCGCAGATTGTAATCCGCCTTGCGCGCTTCATCGTTCACGATGCGAACGGTGTCGGAGGAATCATTGCCGCCGGTGTAGAAGAAATAGCCGATCTCATGCGCCCGCAGCACCTTGAAGATTTCCTGGCAGTATTTCAGGTCCGGCTTGTCGCGTGTCGAGCCAAGCGCCGAAGACGGCGTGTTGGCGACCATCTCCAGATTGTGGGTGGTCTCCTGGGTGAGATCGTAAAAATCCTCGTCCAGGATTCCACGCACACCATGCACCGCGCCATAGATCTTCTCGACAGCGCGGAACTTGCGGGATTCCAGAACCGCTCCAACCATGGACTGGTTGATGACCGCCGTCGGACCGCCCCCCTGGGCGACCAGTACCTTGCCATGAAACACCAATATGCCCTCCTGTATCAATACATCCAGACTGGCACCAATGGTGGGCAGGGAACAAGCAATTAATTGGAAGGCGAGCGCGAACAGCCTTCTCGCGTTTTCTGCTCAGACTTCGCGGGCCGCCAGAGCAGCAATGCCGGAAAGGTCCGGTTGACCGCCAGGGCCGATGACGACATAGGCTGCCCCGTCCGCCTTCCAGGATATAAAGTCGAACCCCTTGATGGTCCGCTGCTGGAACTCCGCGGCCGGCAGCGCGTCCGGGCTGCTCTGCAGGCACAGCGCGATGACCGTGCCGTCCTGGAGCCGGTACATCAACTGCGCCACCGGCTTGCCGGCCGCCACGAGAAGCCGGCCGCCCTCGAAAGTCAGGCCGAACTGGCTCAGGTCCGGGATCGAAAACGCAACGCCCACCGTGGCGCCCAGCCATTTCTCGATATGGTCGGCCTCGTCCGCCGCCACTTCGACAAGGTGGCGCTGCTGGGTTGCATAGATCGCATGGTAATCCGCGATGTCGCTCAGCCAGCCCGCCCGCGCAACCTCGGTGCCGCTCGGGGCAATCTGGTCCTTGAGGAGATAGCCGCCCGCGCCGCCGAAGATGAACAGGGCAAGACCGGCCGCAATCGCCCCGCCGAACCTGCGCGGCGCCGGGCGCGCGGCAGGCATGCCGACAGGCGACGACCTGATCTTCTGCGCCAGCGCCAGCGGCACCGGATCATCGAGAAGCGCCGCGAACTGGTCCTGGGCCATCGCATCGGCGGCCATCAGTGCGTCCAGCTCGGCTTGCGCGGCGGGGTCGGATTGAAGCAACGCCTCGATCGCCCGGGCGTCGTCCGCTTCAAGCTCGCCATCCAGATAGGCGCTCAACCTGATCGAGAGATCTGTCATGACGTGATCCGTTCCGCTTGGCCAAGAGTGGAAACAAGCAGCTTTCTTGCCCTGTGAATGCGACTCATGACGGTACCGACCGGTATCTCCAGCAGTGCCGAGACTTCAAGGTAGCTGTAGCCCTCCCCGCAGACCAGCATCAGGGGCTGGGCAAGCTCCGCAGGCAGTGCGTTGACCTTCCCCTGAACCTGCCTGGCCGCGAGCGCATCGTCGGCGTCCGCGGTCTGCAGCTCGGTCGCCTCCTCCGCAGGGATCTGGCCCTGCCCCTGTCGGACCTGGCGCTTGCGGATCTCGCTGATCCAGAGATTGCGGATGATGCGGAACATCCACCGGTCCAGCGGTTGGGCGGGGTCGTAGTGATGCCATTTCTGCAGCGCTGTCGCACAGGCGTCCTGCACCAGATCATCGGCATCCGGAGCAGAACGGGTCAGCGTCATGGCAAACCGGCGCATTCGGGGCAAAAGCCCGATCATCTCGCTCTTGAACTGGTCTGGCCCGAACTGGTGTGGCGTTGTCACCCTTGCCTCGTCTCTGTCGGCTGCGGCATGGTTCCAGCCTGCGCGGACAAACTGGCTTCGAAGCCCGGCCTTCACCGGTTGCGCGCGTATATTGACCAATTCCGCCAAGGTTGCAATCCGCCTTCCTCTCGGGCGCAGAGCAGCAGCGGAGGGTCGCGATAACCGGGCGCGCGGCCCTCCACCGGATTTCGCCTTAGCGTGCGACGTGCCAGACGCCGCCGACGCCATCGCCATTGGTCTCGCCCGGCTCGGTATCGCCAACCCAGAAGTAGAGCGGCTTGCCGTCCTTTGCCCACTGCTTGCTGCCATCCTTGCGTTCAATTGCGTCCAACCCCGGCATGGTAGTTCCATTGTCAGCCATGTAGGGCGGCCAGTTGACAGCGCAATCGTCGTAGCAGACGGACGTGTCGGCGGTATCCTTGTCAAAGGTATAGAGCGTCATGCCATTTTCTGCGGTCATGTGCGCATGGCTTGCGGCGTAGGCTCCGGCGCATCCAGCGGCCATCATTGCAAGGGTGGCGAGAAGTGCAAGTCTCATGGAGATCTCCTGGTGTTCTATGGACTGAGCGTCCTGAATGGCGCTCGCAGAAAGACTACGCGCAGGCCGACCGGTTTATTCCCGGAGCCACGGTGCCGACTGACATTGAAAAAAATTGGGCTCATCTGAAATTTTCCGCCGCGCCGGGACGTATGCCTTCCATCAACTCGAACCGAAGGAACTCGCCATGCGTCGCCTCATCCTCACTGCCGCCCTCATGTTCCCCATGGCCGCATTTGCAGCCGGGTCGTCCGACAGTTCACCGCCCCAGCCGACAAAGACCACCAAGGTCTGCAAGGAAGGCAAGATCTGGGACGAGAAGACCAAGTCCTGCGCCGATGCAAAGGAAAGCCGTCTTGATGACGACACCCGCTACGCCGCCGTGCGCGAACTCGCCTATGCGGGCAGATATGGTGATGCACTCTATGTGCTGGAGGCCATGTCGGATCAGGGCGAAAGCCGCGTGTTGACCTATTACGGCTTCACCCACCGCAAGGCGGGCCGGGCTGATCTCGGGATGCAATATTACAATGCTGCGCTGAAGGCCGACCCGGACAATCTTCTGGCACGCTCCTATATGGGACAGGGTCTGGTCGCAGCCGGCAATATCGAAGCCGCCAAGGTGCAGCTGGCGGAGATCGAAGCCCGCGGCGGCGCATCAGGCTGGCCGGAAACCTCGCTCCGCAAGGCGATCGAAACCGGCAGGACCTACAGCTACTGATGAATCAGTCCCGGCAAATGAACTGACGACCAACTGTTTCGCCGCGTCGGCTGTCAGTTCATCTCCTGGAGGGTGCAGCGATGGCACCGCGCACCGGCCTCGCTTTGCTCCCCTAATCTCCCCTGCCGATTGAACCTTTTCCTGCCTCAAAGCTTATGCCTGTGTGGCCAGCCCGGTTTCCCGGGCGGGGCTTTGACATGGATGATGCAGCCTTCATGGCCATTGAAATACCCAGATGGAGATCCGGAATTGTTGTTTGAATGGATGTCAGACCCGGCCGCATGGGCAGGACTTGCCACGCTGGTGGCGCTCGAAATCGTGCTCGGCATCGACAATCTTGTCTTCATCGCGATCCTCGCCGACAAGTTGCCCGAGCATCAGCGCGAGAAGGCGAGGCTGATCGGGCTTTCGCTGGCTCTGTTCATGCGGCTGGCGCTGCTCGCATCGATCGCCTGGATCGTCACATTGACCGAGCCGCTGTTTTCGGTGTTCGGCTTTGATTTCTCCGGCCGCGACCTGATCCTGATCCTGGGCGGCCTGTTCCTGTTGTTCAAGGGCACGATGGAACTGCATGAGCGGCTGGAGGGTGCCGCCGGCCACACGCAGGGCAAGCTGGCGCATGCGGTGTTCTGGCAGGTGATCGTCCAGATCGTCGTGCTCGACGCGGTGTTTTCGCTCGACAGCGTGATCACCGCCGTGGGCATGGTCGACGATCTGTCGGTGATGATGATCGCGGTGATCATCGCCATCGGCGTGATGATGGTCTCGTCCAAGCCGCTGATGGCCTTTGTCTCCAAGCACCCCACTGTGGTGATCCTGTGCCTGGGCTTCCTGCTCATGATCGGCTTCTCGCTCATCGTCGAAGGCTTCGGCTACCACCTGCCCAAAGGCTATCTCTATGCCGCGATCGGCTTCTCGATCCTGATCGAGGCGGCCAACCAGATCGGCCGCAGGAACCGCGAACGCGCGGTAACCTCCGGCGACCTGCGCGACCGGACCGCCGAGGCCGTGCTGCGGCTGCTCGGCGGCGGCCGCGGCGATGTCCAGCTTGGCGGCTCGGCCGACGCGATCGCCGAGCGCACCGCCGCGCGGCAGATCTTCGGCTCAGAGGAGAAGGACATGATCGCCGGCGTGCTGACGCTGGCGGAGCGTCCCGTGGTCTCGATCATGACGCCGCGCACCGAGATCGACTGGCTCGATCTCGATGACGACGAGGCGACGCTGAAGGCGAAAATCCTCGACCTCGGACACTCGCGCTTTCCGCTTGCGCGCGGCAGCCTCGACCAGTTTGTCGGCATCGCCCTGACCAAGGACCTGCTGCGCGACCTTCTCGGCAGCGGCAGCATCGATCTCGAGCGATCGTTGCGCCAGCCGCTGGTCGTGCATGAAAGCGTGAGTGCACTGCGCCTGATGGAGCAACTCCGTGCCTCGACCCTGCAGATGGCGGTGGTCGTGGACGAATACGGCTCCATCGAGGGCATCGCCACGCCGACAGATATTCTCGAAGCCATCGCCGGAGATTTTGTCGACGAGAACGAGGAGCCGGTGACGGCCGAACAGGGCGAGGACGGCTCCTGGCTGGTCGATGGCTGGATCGATATCCGTCGCGCCTCCACGATCATCAATGCCAACCTGGCCGACACCACCGACCGCTATTCCACGCTCGCGGGCTACCTTCTGTGGCAATTGGGCCATCTGCCGAGCGAGGGACAGCGGGTCACCGCCGGCGACTGGGACTTCGAGATCGTCAAGATGAACGGACGCGCCATCGACAAGGTCCGCATCCGCGAGAAGGAGGCCATGGCCTGATGACGGATCGCGACCTCCCGCGCCCGATCAGGATGCGCCCGCCCGGACGCCACGCCGTGTCCCTCGTGGTCCTGTTCATGACGCTGGCGCTGATTCTGATCTTTGTGCCGGATGTCCTGCTGGTGATCTTCGCGGGCCTTCTCTTCGGCGTCTTCTTCAGCGGCGGCGGCGACTGGATCGCCCGCCATACCGGCGTCGCGCGCGGCTGGGGCATCGGCGCTTTCGTGTTGGTGATCATCCTGGCGCTGGCCGGAGCGTTCCTCGCTTTCGCACCGGCCGTGGTGGAGCAGGTCAACCAGTTGCTCGACGAGGTGCCCGCGGCATTTGACCGGGTGCGCGAACGGCTGCGGGAGTTTTCGTGGGGCGAGGACCTCATGCGGCGCGTCACCCCCGGCGCCCTGCTGTCAGGCGGAACAGACGGAACGGCGGCGACCGCGGTCGCGACAACCTTCGGCGCGCTCGGCAGTTTCCTCATCATGTTGATCATCGGACTGTACGGCGCGCTCGATCCTGGGACCTACAGGCGCGGGCTCATCAGCCTGCTCGCGCCCTCGGTACGCCGTGACGCTGACGAAGTGCTCGTCAAGGCCACCGCCACCCTCGGCAACTGGCTGGTGGCCCAACTCATGGCGATGACGGTGGTTGGCACGCTGACGTGGCTCGGACTGTGGCTCATCGGCGTGCCACTCGCGCCAATCCTCGGCCTGATCGCTGCCCTCCTCGCATTCATCCCCAATATCGGCCCGATCATCGCGGCATTTCCGGCCGTGCTGCTGGGTTTCTCTGATGGCCCGACCACAGCGCTGATGGTTGTCGGGGTCTATCTTGGCGTGCAGACGCTCGAAAGCTACGCGATCACGCCGCTGATCCAGCAGGAGCGGGTCTCGCTGCCGCCGGCCTTCATCATCTCGGTGCAACTGCTCATGGGTGCCCTGTTCGGCCTTATCGGTCTCGCACTGGCGACGCCGATGGCGGCGCTGGGCCTGACGCTCGTGAGGGAAGCCTATGTCAGACGCTACCTCGGGAGCCAAGCGGATGACGGTGACGCCTCGCCGCGTCCAGACTAACGGCCTGCTGACAGGCGTCACGCGCCGCACAACCGTCCGCGGTGACCCCGGATTTCCGCAAGCGGCTTCCTCACGCCGCCTCACCCGCCTGGACTTAGCTTCCACACTCCCTCCGGATCCACCGCCCCCGTCGACGGGATCTGGATCGCGTTCACGTCCGCCCATATCGCGGCCAGGTCGCTGTAGTGGCCGGAGAAGACGTTGCCGGATTGCCCCGTGGTCTGGATGTAGGTGGCCTGGTCGAGGTCTCTCAGGTCGAAGATGCCGCGATAGCTGGACGCATTGGTGTTTGCGTAGGGGTCGGCGACGTTGCCGAGCCGGGTGGTACCGCGGTCGAGGGTGAACGGGCCGCCGCCGCTTTCGACCTCGACATTGAAGAAGCCCTTGAGCAGGTCGACCTCGCCGAACGGGCGGTGCGCGCCCTTGGCGTAATGCGCCTCCCCCCAGCGCCACCGACTTGGGTCCGCGCCATAGCGCGCGGTGAGCTCGTCGATCGCCGCCTCGAAGGCGTTCGCCACGATCTCGTCGCAGCTTTCCTCGGCCTCTGTGCCCTTGACGTCGCACCAATTGCGTGCGGTCCGGCCTGAAAGCAGCTTCTCAAGCACCCGCCCCCGCGCCTTGAACCAGTCCTTGAACAGGAATCCGAGATCGTCCTCGAAGGTCGCGATCATGGTGGCGCGGACCCAGGCCATCATCACAAGCGGCTCCATCCTGTCGCGCGCCATTTCGCCGTCCCATCCGGCGATGGCGTCGGCAAGCCCGCGATGGGCGTCGGAAAGCTCCCTGCCCTCGAGGCTCGCGAGCATGGCCGGCTTGATGCCGGCGAAGGCGGGCGAGAAGACATCGGCCTGCAGCCGTCGCGACATCTCCATCGTGTGGGGTTCGCTGGCACCGTTGATCAACGTCTCGATCCGGTCCTGCCGGTAGGGCTCCTCCCAGTCAAACGTCAGGTGCAGCGGATAGTCCGGTCCGACGATCTTGGTGTTGGCGGTGGCGATCAGGCCGTCCTCGGGGTTGGTCTCGCGCGGCAGATCCTTGTAGGGCGCAAAGCCGCGCCAGTCATAGATCGCGTTCCAGCCCGGCGCTGGCGCGCGGCCCATCAGCCGGTTGGCGGGATCGCGGCGCGGCACCCTGCCGGCGGCGACAAAGCCGATAGTGCCCGACGTGTCGGCCACCACCATCGACTGCATCGGCGTCAGGAACGCCTCGAAGCCCGTCTGGAAATCCTCGACATTGCGCATGTCGTAAAGCCGCGTTCCGGCGATCGCCGTGGTGTCATCATGGGCCAGCGCCACCCATTGCAGCGCAGCCACCGTGTTTTCGGGCAGCAGCCGGTCGAAATGCCTATAACCTGCGGGCAGGACCGGACCGTGCCGGGTCCAGCGCCGGGTGAATGTCTGCTCCGCGCCGCCCTTGACCCTGATGACCTCCTCCTTTTGCCCGAACGGCGCCCAGCCGGTGGGCGTCAGATACTGGTCCGGATTGTCGGGATTGACCCTTTCGACGAACACGTCCTGCGCGTCGGTCGCGGTGTTGGTAAATCCCCAGGCGATGTCATTGCCGCGCCCCAGCAAGACATAGGGCGTGCCTGGCAGCGAGGGTCCGATCAGACGCCGCGGCGCATCGAATTCGTCGGTGACCTCAAGATGGGCCAGATACCAGATCGACGGCGCCATCAGCCCCAGATGCGGGTCATTGGCGACGATCGGCAGGCCCGATTGCGTCCGCTCGCCGGAGATCACCCAGTTGTTGGAGGCGCCGGAGGACAGCATGGCCTCGATGCCGGCAAAGGCATCCGAGGCATCCGCGGTGGTGACGGTCTCGCCCAGCGGCGCCGGATCGAGCCCCAGGAGCGCGGTCAGATCCGGCATCGGCGGCGGCGTGTCGGCATCGAGATAGGGCAACAGGTCTCGGATTTCCGGCTCGCTCAGGCCGAGGCGGTGAAAGCCGAGCCGCAGCGCCTCGTCGCCGACATTCTCCGCCAGCGACACCGACATCATCTTGATCGCCGTCAGCGTGTGCGCCGGCGTCCAGGCTTCTGGGGTAACGCCCAGGATCACATATTCGGGCGGCAGCCGCGACGAGAACGCCCGAGTCTCGCGCGTCATCCAGGCATTGACGCCCCGCGCATAGCCTTCCAGCATCGCCATCGTGTCGGCGTCCATCACCGCGAGCGAGGCGACAGCCGCTTCATGGATCCCCATGGTCCTGAGCCAGACATCGGTGCCGACCGTGGCGTCGCCGAACATTTCCGACAGCCGCCCCTGGCCTGCCATGCGGCTGACCTCCATTTGCCAGAGCCGGTCCTGCGCATGGGCGAATCCGAGGCCGGCGGCCGCATCGGCGCGGGTTGCGCCCACGATGTGCGGCACGCCGTTGCGGTCGCGGGTAATCGTCACATCGCCGCCAAGACCGGCGATCTGCTGGGTACCGTCGAGCGGTGCCTGGGAGCGCGACAGCCACAGCATTCCGGCGCCTGCGGCCATCACCACGAGAGGCACAAGGATGAGAATGAGCTTGATAAGCCCTTTGACGATGCGCATCATTGGTTTAAATCCCTCCCAGACGCCGGCCCGACAAGCCGGTGAAAGGCTTTACGTAGCTTGCATGCAGGTCATGCGTAAAGCGCATTCGTGACAAAAGGATAGACGATATGGCAACAGTTGCATTCATCGGTCTGGGCGTCATGGGTTACCCCATGGCAGGTCATCTCAAAACCAAGGGCGGCCACGATGTCCGCGTCTACAACCGCACGGCGGAGAAGGCGAAGAAGTGGGCCGGGGAATTCGGCGGCACCGCCTGCGACACACCCTCGGACGCAGCAACCGGCGCTGACTTCGTCTTCACCTGCGTCGGCAATGACGATGATTTGCGCGCCGTCACCCTGGCCGCGGACGGCGTCCTCAACGGCATGAAGCAGGGCGCGATCCTGATCGACAACACCACCGCGTCGGCTGAAGTCGCGCGCGAACTGGCGGCGGCATGCACTGAGAAGGGCTGCGGCTTCCTCGACGCCCCGGTTTCCGGCGGCCAGGCCGGCGCCGAGAACGGCGCGCTCACCGTGATGGTCGGCGGCGATGAGGCGACATTCGACAAGGCCCGTCCGGTCATCGACGCCTATGCCCGCATGGTCGGCTTGATGGGTCCGACCGGCTCCGGCCAGCTCACCAAGATGATCAACCAGATCTGCATCGCCGGCCTGGTCCAGGGCCTGGCCGAAGGCATCCATTTCGGCAAGCAGGCCGGTCTCGACATAGAGAAGGTCGTCGACGTGATCTCCAAGGGCGCCGCCGGCTCCTGGCAGATGGAAAACCGCCACAAGACGATGAATGCCGGCAAGTACGACCATGGCTTCGCCGTCGACTGGATGCGCAAGGACCTCGACATCGTGCTCAACGAAGCCAAGCGCAATGGCGCGACGCTGCCGGTGACAGCGCTGGTCGACCAGTTCTACGCCGATGTCCAGAAGATGGGCGGCAAGCGCTGGGACACATCCTCGCTGCTGGCGCGTCTCGAAAAATAACATGGCCCCGCGCCGCCCGCCGGAAAATGCCGCTTACACCGTGCCGGATATCCTGGCATGGCTTGAAGAGCACGGCTCAGCGGCAAACATCGCGGGCATGGCAAGGTTCGGGATCACCACGGTCAAGGCCCTCGGCGTCGGCAATGCGGTGCTCAGGCCCTTCACCAAGACGCTGGGGCGCGACCATGAACGCGCCCTGGCGCTGTGGTGCACAGGCTATCGGGAGGCGCGGCTGCTCGCCTTGTTCACCGATGAGCCGCAACGGGTAAGCCCGGCGCAGGCCCGTGCGATGGCCACAGATTTCGACAGCTGGGAAATCGTCGATACGGCGGCCGACCTGTTTGTCGAGGCCGGCCATCTTGATGAACTCGTGCCTGAATTTGCCGCTGACAACCGCGAATTCGTCTGCAGAACAGCCTTTGCGATGATCGCATCGGCTGCGGTTCATCTCAAGAAGCGCGATGATGCGGATTTCCTGAGTTTCCTGCCGCTGATCGAGCAACACGCCCGCGACCCGCGCAACTTTGTGCGCAAGGCGGTCAACTGGGCGCTGAGAAATATCGGCAAGCGCAGCCTGGTCTGCCACGGCCCCGCGCTGGCGCTTGCCGGAAAGCTGGCCGCGTCGCAGGACAAGACCGCCCGCTGGATCGGCAAGGATGCGGTCAGGGAACTGACTGACCCCGACCGGATTGCCATGATCGGCAAGAAGAAGACCCCCGCCAACAGACGGACAGTCCTGTGAAAGCCATAGGCCAGTAGGCCAGGCGCTCCTATGGACAGTCCTCGCAGCGGGTCTTGTCAGAACCCTTCGGCCGCCGTCCTGACGATCTCGTTCAGGATATCGTTGACCTGGCCGCGCTCGCCGCCCTCGGGCAGATTGCGGTGGCCGATGGTCACCTTGCCGGGATTGGCGGCATCCTCATAGACAAACACCACATAGGGGCAGTAGGCGATGTCGCCGATATCGGCTTCCATCACCGTGCGCGACACCACGGCCGAGCAGAATGTGAAGAACTCGGCGTCCTTGTAAAGCTCCTTGGTCGCCCCCACATCGCCGGCGGTGCGCTTGAGCATGTCGCCCAGGAAGCCGTGGTAGTCGACCTTGAAGCCCTTGTTGACGATGGCTTCATTCACCCCTTGCGCGGCGTCGGCAAAGGGCACCTCGGCAACAACCGTGAACACGTCATCGCTTGCAGCCTGTACAGGCGCACAAGCCAAGGCCAGGAGCCCCAGGCCGGTCATCATACGCTTGATCATGTCAATCCTCCCGATCTGTTCGTCCGTCCCGCAAACGGGCGCGGGACGATACATATCGAATTTATTGCATGTTTTACAGCCAATGAACAGGGCGCTATGTCGCGGCCTCAGTTTTCCTTGGCCAGCTGGATATAGTCCAGCGGCAGCTCGGTCGTATACTTGATCTGCTCCATGGCGAAGGAGGATGACACATCCCGGATCTCGATCTTGGCGATCAGCCGCTTGTAAAACGCGTCATAGGCGGCGATATCGGGCACGACCACGCGCAACAGATAATCGACGTCGCCGCTCATGCGGTAGAACTCCACCACCTCGGGAAACTCGGAGATGACTTCGGAGAAGCGCTTGAGCCATTCGTTGGAGTGCGAATTGGTCCGGATCGACACGAACACCGTCACCTTGGCGTTGATCGCCGTGGGATCAAGCAGCGCCACGCGGCGCTTGATGACGCCGTCCTCCTCGAGCTTCTGGATGCGCCGCCAGCACGGCGTGGTCGACAATCCCACCTTCTTGGCGATTTCCGCCACGGCCAGGGTGGCGTCTTCCTGCAGCAGGCGAAGGATCTTGCGGTCGAGGCGGTCCATGAAAATCTCCGGAAAGGGGAATACCATCCCTGATATCGCGCATGAACCCGCATCACAAAGTATAATTTGCCTCAAAGTGGCCTATCGGGAGGAACTCATTCCATCCCCGCGTGAAATCAGCATCGAAACGCGCTTTCGGAGTTCCGGCAACAGCTCGGCCTCGAACCACGGATTCTTGCGGATCCAGCCGCTGTTGCGCCAGGACGGATGCGGCAGCGGCAGCACGGGACGCTCCGGATCGGAAGCTTCGAGGATGCTTCGCCAGTTGTGCACCGTGTCGGTCAGGGATTTTTGTCGCAAGGGCCCGAGATGCCAGGCCTGGGCATATTGTCCGATGGCCAGGACCAGACGCACCTGCGGCATCGCTTCGATCACCCGCAGACGCCAGGCCGGCGCGCATTCGCGCCGCGGCGGCAGGTCGCCGCCCTTGGCGTCATTGCCGGGAAAGCAGAAGCCCATCGGCACGATGGCGAAATTGTCCGGATCATAGAACTGCGCGTCGCCGACTCCAAGCCAGTCCCGAAGCCGGTCGCCGGACGGATCGGTGAAAGGCCTGCCGCTCAGATGCACCCGCATTCCGGGCGCCTGGCCGGCAATCAGGATCGGCGCACGCGCGGAGGCAAAGCACACCGGACGCGGCTCATGCGGCAGCGCCCGCTCCGGCCCGCCGTCGGGGCAGTCGCGGCAGATCCGGCAGGCGGATATATCGGCCAGCAGCGAGGCGAGCGCGTCCTCTCTGGCCGTCATGCCGCCCCTGCCCGCATCATGCCTGAGCGCTCGGCCTCGAAGCGACAGCCTTATGCCAGCGCATGACATGTGTCAGATGCTCGGGCCGCTCGATCCGCGCCGGCTTCATGAAGTCGAAGGCGATCATGCCGGTGATGTCGGCAATGGTGTAGCGATCACCGGCAATGAATTCGCGGTCGGCGAGTTCACGGTCGAGCATCTCGAGGAAAGCCAGCGCCTTGGGCCGGTTCGCCTCGCCCCATTCGGGCAGTTGAGGCACCTCCCACTCCTTCATCGCCGGATGGGTGTGGCGGAATGCGGCGGCGACGGCGGCAAGGTAATGAAGCTCCATCCGCCGGTTCCACATTTCCACGATCGCCCTGTCGCGGGCGTCCGCCCCCATCAGCGGCGGCTCGGGGTGGAGTTCCTCGAAATACCGGCAGATGGCGACCGATTCGGCGATCACCGTGCCATCGTCGAGGACCAGCACCGGCAGCCTTTGCAGCGGATTGAGCGCGGTCACCTCGTCGGACTTGTGTCCCATCTGGCCCATGTCGACCGGCACTGTCTCGACTTCGATGGATTTTTCCGCCAGGAAAACCCTGACCCGCCGCGGATTTGGCGCCTTGCCGCCATCATAAAGCTTCATGGTCTTCTCCCTGTCATTGACCCTGATCAGACACCAAACAGCCGGCGCAGGAAAGCCACCAGCGTGGCCCATCCCGTGTGAAGATCCTCGCTCAGCCCGCCATGGACTGCCCGCCATTGCTTCGGTGTTTCGAATTCACCGGCCCAGATCCCGAGCGATTCAGACCGCGCGCGGCTTTCGGCGAGATCGTAGTCACCGAAGGCAACGGCGTGCCCTGACCGGACCATGGTCTCGTTGAGATCGATGCCGTCCGCCACGCAGCGCACCAGGTCGCGACCATAGCGGTCAATGCCCTCCCCCTTGCAATCGACCCGGTGCCGGCCGACCAGGCCGCGCAGATAGGACGCCGAGTCCGCGCCGCAGCCATATTCAAAGGCATCCCTGCGGCAGCGCTGGGCGAGTTCCGGCGCGTCGATCCCCTTGAGCCGCAGGCGCCGGTCGCCGAGCGCCAGGCTGTCTCCATCCACCACCCGCATCTCGCCGGATATGTCGGCGCCTGCGAGGTGCTGAAGCCGCGCGGCGACAAGGGCCACGCCGGCAAACACCAGCGCAGCAATGGCGACATCGACATATCTGCGCCAGCGCGGACGCCGACGGACCTGGTACCGCGCTCTCACTCTCATGGCCGCAGGTGACCTTATTCGGGCGATGATCTCAAGCGCAATCTCAGCCATGCCTTTAAGCAAACGGATGTTCGGATCCGACCGAATAAAAACAGGTTCTTAAACTTTCACCGCTAGATTTTCCCAAAGAACCGGAGACATCGGATCCACGTGACGACCACCCAGACCATGACCGACAAGAACATTGTCGATCGTTCGCGCACCCACAAGAACGCGGCGGTCGTCAAGACCGTGCGCGCGACGCGCGAGCGACTGCAGCATGGTCGTGAGACGCCGCCCGAATTCGACAATGAGATGATCCGGTTGCACATCAATGCCGTGCTGCAGGGCGCCGCGGCTCCGCCTTTTCTGGTCATTTTCGCAGCGGTCGGCGGTCTCTGGTTCGATGAAGCCATCTGGCTGATCGGCTGGGCCCTGCTGGCCTTGTTCGTCTATGCCGGGCTTGTGCTGATGGCGCGGCGCGCCTCGAGAGAACCGAGCGACAAGGAAATGACGCGGCGCTGGCGCCAGCGCTTCCTCGCGATCTATGCGGTGATCGGGCTCAGCTGGGCGCTGTTTGCGTTTCAGGACTGCACCACCTGCCAGGACGACAATTTCAACTTCTACAAATCCGCGGTTCTGCTGATCGCGCTCGCCGCCACCGCCATGACGACGTTCGCGCTGCGCTTCGCGCTGTATGTCACCGTCTTTCCGATTGTCGTGGCCCTGGCGCTCCGCGTCGGCATCAGCCGCGATGTCTCCGACTTCTCCGTCCTGATCATGATCCTGGGCGCCGCCCTGTTCTTCCTCTTCATGTCGCAGCGGCTCTATTCGACGAACCTGAAAATGCTCAGCTACCAGACCGAGAAGGACGATCTGATCGCCGAGCTCGAAGTGGCGAAATCGGTGTCCGACGAGGCCCGCCGCCGCGCCGAGGAATCCAATCTCGCCAAGTCACGCTTTCTCGCGTCGATGAGCCATGAGTTGCGCACTCCTCTCAACGCCATCCTGGGCTTTTCCGAAGTCATGGCCGGCGAAGTGCTGGGGCCGATCGAGAATTCCAGCTACAAGGAATATGTCGGCGACATTCACCGGTCCGGCCAGCATCTGCTCAACCTGATCAATGAAATCCTCGATCTGTCGCGCATCGAGGCCGGCCGCTACGAGCTCAACGAGAATGCGCTCGCCTTCGCCGATATCGCCGAGGATTGCATCGGCCTGGTGCAGCTCAAGGCGCGCAGCAAGAACATTCGCATCACCGAGGCCTTCGAGGAAGCGCTTCCGATGGTCTGGGCGGATGAGAAGTCCATGCGCCAGGTGATCCTCAACCTCCTGTCGAACGCCGTGAAATTCACCCCTTCCGGCGGCGAGATCCAGGTCAAGCTCGGCTGGACGGCGGGCGGCGGGCAATATGTGTCGATCAAGGACAACGGTCCCGGCATTGCAGAGGAGGAGATCCCGGTGGTGCTGTCGGCCTTTGGTCAGGGCTCCATCGCCATCAAGAGCGCCGAACAGGGCACCGGCCTCGGGCTGCCCATCGTCCAGGCGATCCTCTCCAAGCATGGCGGTGAGTTTGTCTTCAGGTCAAAGCTGCGCGAAGGCACCGAATGCATCGCCATCCTGCCGCGCGAGCGGGTGCTTGAAAGCATGGCCCCCGTCGAAGGCCTTCCGGGCGCCGTGCAGAAGAAGAAGCGGGCCTTCGGCTGAACACCCGCCCTGCCCCGTTTCAGGGCGCTTGCCGCCGACTTGGCTCAAGAGTTACTCCTTGCCAGAAACCCCGGCCTGGCTGAACGTCGCCATTCCGGAATGGCAGAGCGCGGCGGCCTTGACGATACCGGCAGCCAGCGCGGCGCCGGTGCCTTCGCCCAGACGCATGCCGAGCGCCAGGAGCGGCGTCTTGCCGAGTTTCTCGATGGCCGCCATATGGCCGGGCTCGGCCGAGACATGACCGATCAGGCAATGATCGAGCGCCTTCGGATTGGCGGCGTGCAGCACCGCGGCAGCGGCAGTCGCCACATAGCCGTCGATCAGGACCGGAATCCGCTCCATCCGCGCGGCCAGGATCGCGCCCGCCATTGCCGCAAGCTCGCGTCCGCCCAGCCGCCTGAGCAGCTCCAGCGGATCGTCCAGATGCGCCTTGTGCAAGGCGATCGCGGCCTCCACCGCCGCGATCTTGCGCTGGAGCACCTCGCCTTCCGAGCCGGTGCCGGGGCCGACCCAGTCGGACGCCGCTCCGCCATAAAGGCCATAAAAGATCGCCGCCGCGATGGTGGTGTTGCCGATGCCCATTTCGCCGATGCACAAAAGGTCGGTGCCCCCCGCGACCGCTTCCATGCCGAAGGCCATCGTGGCCGCACAGCTGCGCTCGTCCATCGCAGCCTCCACCGAAATGTCCCCAGTCGGCACCTCAAGCGCCAGATCGAAGATCTTCAGGCCGAGATCGTTGGCGACGCAGATCTGGTTGATGGCGGCGCCCCCGGCGGCGAAGTTCTCGACCATCTGCGCCGTTACCGAGGACGGGAACGGCGACACGCCCTGCGCGGTAACGCCGTGATTGCCGGCAAAGATCGCCACCAGCGGACGCGTCACCTGCGGCGACCGCCCGGTCCAGGCGGCGAGCCAGTAGGCGATCTCTTCCAGCCGTCCCAGAGACCCGGACGGCTTGGTCAGTTGCGCGTCACGTTCCCGCGCCACCGCCAGCGCTGCGTTGTCCGGCCCGGGCAAGTTGCGCAGAAGTTCGCGAAAATCTTCGAAAGGCAAACCGCTGGCACTCATTTTTCTCTCCTGGAACCTTCTGGCGCATGACGCGCGGGCTGGCCCGGTGTAATTGTCGAATCGCCCAAGGACAATGATTTTCGCGCCCCTTAATGTCGCAACCGGCAGGAGACCCCAATGCAGTTCAGCGATTATGTCGACGACATCGCCCGCGCCACGGGTTTCCTCAGTCGCCTGCCCGTGCCGGCGCACTATTTCGACGGGCATGACGGCTCGCTGTCGCGCGCGTCGGGCATGTTTCCGGCAGCTGGACTGGTCATTGCCCTGGTCCCGGGACTGCTGATCGTGCTGTTGTCCTGGCTCGGCGCCAACGCCGCGCTCACCGTGCTGATTGCGCTCACGCTCTCCATCGCCCTGACCGGTGGGCTGCACGAGGATGGGCTGGCTGACTCGGCCGACGCCTTCGGCGCGCGTGGTGGCCGCGATCACATGCTCGAAATCATGAAGGACAGCCGCACCGGAACCTACGGCGTCCTGGCGCTGGTCTTGAGCCTGGCGTTTCGCGCAACGGCGCTGACAATCCTTCTCTCGGTGCTGGGCGGCTGGCTGACACTGCTTGGACTTCTCGCTGTCGCCGCCGCCTCCCGCGCCGCCATCACCTGGCACTGGAACGCGCTTCCTCCGGCACGCCAGGACGGCGTCGCGGCCTCCGTCGGCGCGCCAGAGGACAGCGCGGCAACCCGTTCGCTTGTCACCGGCGGAATTGCGTTCATGGCGCTTGCGGCCCTCTCGGTCGGCCTGATACCCGCCCTCATCAGCCTGGGGGTTCTGGCCGTTTGCATCAGCCAATGGACTGCCATTGTCCGCAGGAAACTCCACGGCCACACCGGCGACACCCTTGGCGCCAGCCAGCAGATCGCCGAGACGGCGTGCCTCGTCACCCTTGCCCTTTTGGTCTGAAGGCACGATATATTCCCCCGACAGATCATGACCAACGGCGCCATTACCCTCCATGAACATTGAATCCCCGTGCATCCTCGTCTGCTCGATAGACATCACCACCGGATATTGCTTCGGCTGCGGGCGCACGCGTGACGAGATCGCCGGATGGATGGGCTACACGCCCGAAACCCGGCGCGAGCTCATGGCCGACCTGCCGGCGCGGCTGGAAACCGTCGAACGCAAGCCCCGCCGGGAAACCCGGCGGCAGCGCATGGCCCGCGAGCGGTCGGACGCCCAGCCGGAATGATTGTCATTCTCGCCCTGATCGGCGCCGCGCTGGCCGTGCTGATCTTCAACCACGAGACCGGAACGAGCTTCGGCCTTCCCAATGACGAGTTTGCCGGACTGGTCTATCTCGGCCTGCTGGCAGCGGTCATCGGAGCGGGAATCGTCGGCGCCCATCGCAACATCGGCGAAATGGTCAAGAACCTGCTGATCTGGACAGTCATCATCTTGGGGTTCGTCACCGCCTATCTCTACCAGGACCAGGCCAGGGAGGTAGTGATGCGCGTCGCCGGCGGCCTGGCGCCGGGACGGCCGGTGATGATTTCCGATGAGCGAGGCCCCGCCGTCTCGATCCGCAAATCGATCAACGGCCACTTCGAAGCCCGGGGCCTGGTCAATGGCGAGCCGGTCGACTTTCTCATCGACACCGGCGCCACGTCCATCGCGCTCTCCCACGATGATGCCATCCGGATCGGCTTCTCCGATTCGGACCTGAGCTACACCCTGATCATCAGCACTGCCAACGGACGCGCCCGCGCCGCCCAGGTGCGGCTTGACAGCGTCGATGTCGGAACTATCGGCAGGACCGGACTGCGCGCCCTGGTGGCCGCACCCGGCCAGCTTGACCAGAGCCTGCTTGGCATGAACTTCATCTCGTCGCTGAGCGCCTTCGAGATGCGGCGCGACGAGGTTATCCTGCGCGACTGAGGCTGCACAAGGCGATTTTTCGACAGCTTCAGACAAGCAAGCGCCCGTAGGATATCATCAGATTGACCTGACTTCCGGCTTGTTCCAGGCCCGCTGCCCGGAACCGAAACCTGTGGCGCTCCATGATATCCAGCTACCAGACCTACACGTTCTACACCAAGGACATCAACGAGACCCTGCGCCGCGCCGCCACCGATCCCATCATCAGCCGCGAACAGCAATATTACCGCGACAATATCGGGTCGATCACGAACATCGATGAGTTCCTCGCCGATGACCGCATCTACGCCTATGCGATGAAAGCCCACGGGCTCGAGGACATGGCCTATGCCAAGGCCTTCATCCGCAAGGTGCTTGAAAGCGACCTGACGGATACGTCGAGCTTCGCAAACCAGCTGACAGACGCCAAGTACAAGACGCTGGCCGCGGCCTATGATTTTGGCGGCACGACCACCAGCGAGATCATCCAGACCACCAGCCAGATCGACGAACTGATCGGCACCTATGGGCAGACCATCGAAGACAACGACGCCATTCTGCGACAGGAAACCAGCTACTTTTCCTCCGTATCGGCAAATTTCACCGAGGTCGACGATCTGTTCAAGGACACCCGCGCGCGCGATTATGTGTTTTCGACCTTCGGCATTGATCCCGACACGTTCGACTATGACACGATCAGGAGCGTTATTACCAGCAATGTCGCCGATCCCGACAGCTATGTGAACGCGGTCCTGGCCCCGCAGGTCAATGGCTGGCTGATCCAGATCGACGATCTCAATGCGCAGCTCGCGGACCCGTCAAGCACCCCGGCCCAGAAGGAGAAGTTCAACTATCTGATCGCGCAATACTCCAAGGCCGTCGAGAAGGCCGACAGCTACTTCAACCTGGCCGCCTCGTTCAATTTCAATGCCAGCGGCACGCTGGATGAGGGCGTCGAACCGATGAACGCGGCGCAATTGAAGCTGGTCACGGAATCCTATGTCCTGTCGCAACCGCGGCTGACCACCACCGGGGCCCTGCTCAACAAGCAGTATTACGAGGAGACGATCTCCACGATCACCAGCCTCGACGATCTGCTCAATGACACCCGTCTCAGCAGGATGATGCTGACCGCCTATGGCGTGCCGCTGACCACAAGCCGCGCCGACGTGAAATGGGCGCTGGAGCAGGATACGTCCGACCTTTCGGGTGAGATCTACACCAAGAGCCCGGAGATCGTCGCGCTGGCCAAGGCGTTTAATTTCGAAAGCGACGGCAGCATCACGCCCGGCCAGGACATCCAGGATGCCGACCAGCTTTTCATGACCACGGCGATGTACATCGACAGATACAATGATGCCGATGACGAAGCCGATGCGGCGGCGGTGGCGAAGTACAAGCTCTATATCGGCCTTACCAGCAGCCTCGATGACTTCCTGTCGCGAGAGCCCGCTGCGGTCACCATCCGCGAGTTTGCCTTGAAGGCCTTCAACATATCGCCGGACGAAGTGTCCATATTCAAGTTGAAGCAGGTCTTCACCAGCGATCCCTACGATCCCGAAAGCTATGTCAACAAGATGAAGGACGACCGCTTCGTGCAGTTGGCGAAGGCCTTCAACTTCGCCGAGGACGGCAGCATCAGCGCCCCGCGCTACGCCCAGTCCGAAAGCGAGATTACCCGGATCGGCACCGCCTATTATTCGGCCGTTACCCGGCTGGACAAGAGCGATGCGACCAAGCAGGCGGCGGAGGACGTGGTGTCCTATTACCGGACCCAGTTGCAGACGCTGGAAACCGTCGATGACATTCTTTCCGATGCGCGCCTGACCGATGTTCTGCTCAAGGCCGAAGGCATCGACCCGAAGGACATGACGGTGGAAACCCTCCGCTTGATCCTGACCTCCGACCTCGATGACCCGGAAAGCTTCGCCAATCTGCAGGATGACGTCCGTTTCCGCAAACTCGCCGGCTCCTTCAATTTTGACGCCAACGGCGTTATCCAGTCCACTGGGAGCAAGAGTGTTCAGAATGAGCGCGGGCTGGTCGAGACGCAGCACCTGTATCTGACACAGACCGTGGAGCAGACTGCAGGCGAAGAAAGTGTAGGCGCCCGTCTGGCGCTCTATTTCGAACGCATGGCGCCCACCCTGACCAGCACCTACGAGATTCTCGGCGATGACGCCCTGGCGCAGTTCGTCCGCACCACCTTCTCAATTCCCGAGGAGACTGCCAACGCCGATATCGATGCCCAGAAGGCCATGATCGAACGGTTTCTGGATATCGACGACCTGCTGGATCCGGAGAAGGTCGATACACTGGTCCGGCGTTTCCTCGCTCTTTACGATGTCGAGAACGGCATCCAGGATCCTGTCCTGTCGATTTTCAGTGGAAACACGTCTTTGAATTTTGATACCGTCGCGACATTCATGCAACTGCGCAGTGCATGACGCCGCCTGCGGCGACCATGACATGTGAACCTGAACCGCCAGTTCAGATCAGGCTGTAGATAAATCTGGCCGCGACAAGCATCAGGAAAATGCCGAAACCCATCTCAAGCTGGCGCTTGTCGAGCGCATGGGCGAGCTGCACCCCGAGCGGGGCGACCAGAAGCGTGATCGGAATGATCAGCGCCACCGCCACCCAGTTGATATAGCCCGTCGAGAACGGCGGCAGTCCTGCAGCGCCCCAACCTGCCCATAGATAGCCGAACAATCCTGGGACCGAGATCAGCACACCGACGCCGGACGAGGTCGCCACCGCCTGGTGCACGGGTCGGCCATACACCGTCATGAAGGTGTTGTTGAGAACGCCGCCGCCGATGCCCATCAGGGCCGACAAAAGCCCGATCACGCCGCCCACGCCGGCGCGGACCGGATTTGGCGGCAGATCAGTTCCCAGGCGCCAGGTCACCCTGTTGAACAACATGCGCAGCCCCACCAGAATGGCAATGACGGCGAAGATCGCCCGCAATCCGCCGCTTGACACATAGGCCGCGATCAGCGACGCCGCGACCACGCCGAGCGGCACCGCGAAGACCCAGCTGCGCAGCAGCTCCAGATCCACCGCGCCGCGTTTCTTGTGCGCCATGAACGAGCGGATCGACGTCGGCACGATGATGGCGAGCGACGTGCCCACCGACAGATGCATCCGCACGGCGTCGTCAATCTGCAGCAGTCCGAACACCTGGTAGAACACCGGCACCAGAATGGCCCCGCCGCCGATCCCGAACAGCCCGGCAAGCACGCCCGCGACGACGCCTGCACCGGCCAGGGCCGCCGCAAACCAGATCAATTCTTCCACAGGCGGCATGCGCTCACGTCCTTGTAACGTTGTCCGGCCGGCATCATGTCAAGGGCGCGATTCCCGGCCTCGATTGCCGCACGCGGCAAACGTCATCAAACCGAGACAATTATCAAGCATTGTTTTCATCGATGCGGCGATCAGTCTGGCCGCATCGGTTCCACCGCCCGGTCACAAGTCCCCTCTTGGCCCGCGGTGCAGAACCTCGACCGGAGCCGTTCGGGCACCCCATCCGCCGGGATCCGGCTTGAAGGCCGGTTCGTCCGGCCTTCCTTTTTTGGGTCAGTCACAGTGACGATAGCCGCCCTTGCGGGTCCTGAGGTCGAAGTGAAAATGATCCTTGTGGTGCACGTCGCTCCCGGGGCCGAGCACGGTGGTGAAATATTTGCAGCTGTCGGCCCGGATGTTGTTGAGCATGCTCTTCTGCCGGAAGGCAAACAGCCCCGGCTGTCTCACCAGAATGGCCCGGCCATTGTTGAGCGTGATCTTGCCGACATCGATGGCGTTGCCCTTCGCATGCTCCGACATCGGCGCTCCGCGTTTGGAATTCATGGTGCGGCACGAATAGGACGAAAGCTGGTTAATCGAGCGGACGCCCGACAGGTAGCGGGTCCGCGCGGCCGGGGCGAGTTCATTCTTGACCCATTGGGCAAAGGCCTCGGTGACCTGGCAGTTGAGCTTGGCAGCAGGCTTGATCTCGATCCCGCCGGAGAGCTTTGTCAATTCCACCGGATAGGGGATGGAACAGCCCTTGCCACTGTTGATCGCCGGCAGGTCCCGGAACGTGACGCCAAGTCGTTTCAGACGCTGGCGGCAGGCCTTCTCCGCTTGAGGCATTCCGCCCGCCCATTGCGGCGTGCTCACCGGATTGGAGAACCGCGGCATCAGGCTGGCAAGCCGCACGGGTTTCTCCTCGACTGCGACGGGGCGGTCCTCGAGGTCGACGGTCCTGGGATCCCGGGCTTCGACAACCGTTGCCGAGGCGAGGCTCGGATTGTCGGTGCCGATACCGGTGACGACGGGCTGCGCCACATTGCCTTCCGGCAGTGCGGAGATCATCTGGGCCGTGTCCACGCCATCGCCGACAGGATAGGCCAGCACGTTCTGCAAGGGTGCATCCGATCCGCCGGGGATGGGCGAAGACGTCGTCTGGCTGAACGCCGGTGCAACCGGTCCGCTTGCAATCGTCGGAGCAACCGGATCGCTGCGAATGACAGGCCCGGCAGGCTCTATTGCCAGCAGGTCTCCGGGTGGCGACATGTCGCCCGAACAGCCGGCCAGCATGAGCGACGCCGCCAGCGCCAATCCGGAAGGAAAAGACCTGACGCGACCGTATCCAGCTACGCAAAACAACATGGATTACTCCGATCAAACGCAAGACAGCCTTCAATATCGCATCCAAGGGTAAAGGAAGCCTGAGTTTGCGCGTTAACGCCTGGGGCAATAGTGGGGCAGACCCGGAGCATATCAGCCGCTTCATACCGGCTCCTGTTTCTTCCGGTTTCTGTGCGCCGCGGGCTTCAAAACACGCCGCCACCCCGTTACACCTATCCGCCAACGAGGAGCAGATCATGGTCAAGCCAACCGGTGAATTGACATTGCGCACACTGGCGATGCCGGCCGACGCCAACGCGGCGGGCGACATTTTCGGCGGCTGGGTGATGGCCCAGATGGATCTCGCCTGCGGCATCCGCGCCGCCGAACGGGCACGGGGGCGCGTCGTCACCGCCGCGGTCAACGAGATGTCCTTCGCCATGCCGGTCAAGATCGGCGATACGCTGTGCATCTATACCGACATCGTCAAGGTCGGCCGCACCTCGATGACACTCCTGGTCGAAGCCTGGGCGCAGCGCTATCTGTCGCCACAGATGGACAAGGTCACGAACGCGCTGTTCGTCATGGTGGCGCTCGACGCCAACAGCAAGCCGACACCGCTGCCGGCCGAGTAAGGTCAGGCAGTCCTGCCCTTCATCTCATAAAGAAACAGCCGGGTCTTGCGCCGGTCCGGCAGTTCCCAGATCTCGTCGGCCTCGACATCGGGGACCGCGAAACTGTTGGACACCAGCAGGCTGCCCGACTTCATCTCGCGCCGCGCCTTGTCGTAGAGTGCGCGCATCGGCTCGGGCGAGAGAAAGACATAGACGATGTCCTCGCCTGAAACATCCGCAGACCAGATGTCCTGGCGCAGGATCCGCCCGCGACGCGCAAGCTTCGACAGAAGCGCCGACACCAGCCAGACCATCGGCGCCGTTTCGACGCCGCGGGCGATTCGGCCATCGCCGTCGAGCCGCCGCACCACCCCGCCAAGGCCGGAGCCGAGATCGACAAAGCGGCGCGCGCCGCGTTGCTGCATCAGAGACAACAGCGCCTCGGTGGTCCGGCTGTTGCTGAGATAGAGCGGCACCCGCTCGCGCGCGGTGTTGGAGAAGACAAGATAGAGCAGCAAGAATGCCACGCCGAACGGCCAGGCCGGCAAGTCGCCGGCATGAAGCGCCAGAACCATTGCCGCCGGGAACCCGAGGCTGATCCATACCCACCAGACCGGCAAGCCGAGCTGCCTGGTCACCAGCGCCGCACCGGCGCATTGCGCTGCAAGCGAGACCCAGAATAGCGGTTCGGCATCGATGGCTCCAGTAAGCGCCAGGCGAATGGCTATCACGATCACACCGGCAGCAAGCTGGGCGATAACTGCACCGATGATCGGATAGGAACGAAGGGCTCGCAGGGTGCGTGCAGGCAAGTGGGTGTCCGGCTTCGTCAAGGGATCACGCGGCCACGGTCAGATCGGAAAAATCGATCTCGGCGAAGGCCGCCGCGATCACTTCGGGTCCCGCCCCCGGACGCACCGCATCGGTCGACAGGATCTGCCTGAACCGGCGTGCGCCGCGAACCCCCTGAAACAGCCCGACCATGTGCCGCGTGACATGACCGAGCCGCCCGCCCGAGGCCATGTGCTTCGCGGCGTAGTCCATCATCGTGTCCCGGACCGCCTCCCAATCCACGTCGGGCACATCCATGCCGTAAATTGTCCGGTCAACCTCGCTCAGCAGCGCCGCATTGTGATAGGCAGCGCGGCCCAGCATCACGCCATCGACATGATTCAAATGCTCAAGCGCTTGATTCATATCTGCAATACCGCCATTTATACCGATGAAAACATTGGGAAATTCGCGCCTCAGACGATACACGAGATCATAGTCGAGCGGCGGGATGTCGCGGTTTTCCTTGGGCGACAGGCCTTCGAGCCAGGCCTTGCGGGCATGCACCCACACCGCATCAGCGCCTGCCGCAATAACCGCACAGGCCAGATCGCGCAGCGCGATTTCGGGAACCTGGTCGTCGACACCGATGCGGCACTTGACCGTGACCGGGATGTCGGAGACCGCCTTCATCGCCGCCACGCAGGGGCCGACCAGGCCAGGCTCGCGCATCAGGCAGGCGCCGAACGCGCCCGATTGCACCCGGTCGGATGGACAGCCGACATTGAGATTGATTTCATCATAGCCAAACGGCGCCGCAAGTCGCACGGCCTCAGCGAGCTTTGCAGGCTCTGATCCGCCCAGTTGCAGCGCCACCGGATGCTCGGCCTGGTCAAAGCCAAGCAGGCGTTCACGGTCGCCGTGAATGATCCCGTCGGCCACCACCATCTCGGTGTAGAGCAGCGCTCGTCGCGACAATTGCCGGTGAAAGAACCGGCAATGCCGGTCCGTCCAGTCGATCATCGGCGCAACGGCGAATATCCTGGTCTGGTCTTGCAACATGGCGTTCCACATTTCACCCGTACCCTCTCGACACTCGCAAGCATGTGGTTCAGGCTCAGCGGCTGTCTACCCTATTTGCTCCTTTCGTGCACCGCTTTTCGCGACAGAGGGAAACCAGCCGCAGGCGGCTGGCAACGCCCAGCGGAGAGAGCGCACCAGGGCCATTCGCAGCAAACAGCTTGACATCGTTACGGATGCAACTAATTCTGGCTCGGTCGAACCGTGCCGCTGCGCCGGACCAAGAGGAGACCTTGCCATGACCAGCCCCGCCCTGCCCCAAGGCTTGATCCGCGCCGTGGACACCACCGGGACCATGCCCGGATACATGCCCGGCTTCGGCAATGATTTCGAGACCGAGGCGCTGCCCGGCGCCCTGCCGCAGGGCCGGAACTCGCCGCAGAAGTGCAATTACGGGCTCTATGGCGAACAGCTCTCCGGCACCGCCTTTACCGCGCCGAGCCACCAGAACGAGCGAACCTGGTGCTATCGCATCCGCCCGTCGGTCAAGCATTCGGGCCGCTACGAGAAGATCGACCTGCCCTACTGGAAGTCGGCGCCGAATGTCGATCCGGACGTGATTTCGCTCGGCCAGTACCGCTGGGACCCGGTTCCCCACTCCGACGCGCCGCTCACCTGGCTCACCGGCATGCGCACCATGACGACGGCGGGCGACGTCAACACCCAGGTCGGCATGGCGAGCCACATCTATCTGGTCACCAAGTCGATGGTGGACGAATATTTCTATTCCGCCGACAGCGAATTGCTGATCGTGCCGCAGGAGGGCCGGCTGCGCTTCTGCACCGAGTTGGGCGTGATCGATCTCGAGCCCAGCGAGATCGCCATCATCCCGCGCGGCCTGGTCTACCGCGTCGAACTCCTCGATGGTCCGGCGCGCGGCTTTGTCTGCGAGAATTACGGCCAGAAGTTCGAACTGCCCGGCCGCGGGCCGATCGGCGCCAACTGCATGGCCAACCGCCGCGATTTCAAGACGCCGGTCGCAGCCTTCGAGGATCGCGAGGTCGCTTCCGTCCTGACCATCAAGTGGTGCGGCCAGTTCCATGTCACGCGGATCGGACATTCGCCGCTCGACGTGGTCGCCTGGCACGGCAATTACGCGCCGGTGAAATACGACATGCGCAACTACTGTCCGATCGGCGCGATCCTGTTCGACCATCCCGATCCGTCGATCTTCACCGTGCTGACCGCACCCTCAGGCGTGCCGGGGACGGCGAACATCGACTTCGTGCTGTTCCGCGAACGCTGGATGACGATGGAGGACACGTTCCGTCCGCCCTGGTACCACAAGAACATCATGTCCGAGCTGATGGGCAACATCTATGGCGAGTATGACGCCAAGCCCAACGGCTTCGCCCCGGGCGGCATCAGCCTGCACAACATGATGCTGCCACACGGGCCCGACAACGAGGCCTTCGAGAAGGCCACCCATACCGAACTCAAGCCGAACAAGCTCGACAACACCATGTCGTTCATGTTCGAAACCCGCTTCCCGCAGCATCTGACAGCGTTTGCGGCCAAGGAAGCGCCATTGCAGGACGAATATATCGAGTGCTGGGACAGCCTTGAAAAGCATTTCGACGGAACCATCGAAGGCAACTGGGACAAATAGGCTGGCGGCGCGGTTCAGCGCAAACCAAAACACGAAATTCAGCGACCGCAGCGGCACGATGCGGACTGCGGTCGAACTGCCCGAACGGGCGAAACAACATCGAGGAAGACAAGATGGCCAAGGCATTCGCGTCGCAAGGCGACATGGCAGACAAGAAGATCAGCTTCACCAAAATCGGCGAAGGCCTCTACGCGTTTACCGCCGAGGGCGACCCCAACACCGGCGTGATCATCGGCGACGACAGCGTCATGATCGTCGAGGCGCAAGCCACGCCTCGGCTGGCGCGCAAGGTGATCGACTGCGTCCGCTCGGTCACCGACAAGCCGATCAGCCATGTGGTGCTGACTCATTACCATGCCGTGCGCGTGCTCGGAGCCTCCGCCTATGGCGCGCGCGAGATCATCATGTCCGACACGGCAGCGGCCATGGTCGAGGAGCGCGGCCAGGAGGACTGGGACAGCGAGTTCGGCCGCTTCCCCCGCCTGTTCCAGGGCCATGAGGAAATCCCCGGCCTGACGCGGCCGACCACCACATTCTCGGAATCAATGACGGTCTATCTCGGCAAGCGCCGTGTCGACATCATGAAGCTCGGCCGCGCCCATACCGCCGGCGACGCCGTCATCTGGGTACCCGACCAGGAGGTGATGTTCACCGGCGACATCGTCGAGTACCATTCCGCCTGCTATTGCGGCGACGGCCATTTCTCCGACTGGGCCGAAACGCTGGCCAACATCGCCGCTTTCGAGCCCAAGAGCATTGCGCCGGGACGCGGCGATGCGCTGGTGGGGGAGGAGATGGTCGCCAAGGCGCTCGCCGCCACCGCCGATTTCGTCGAGAGCACCTACAAGCCGGTGGCGCGCATCGTGGCGCGTGGCGGCACTCTCAAGGAAGCCTGGGAGGCGGTGCGCGCCGCCTGCGACCCGAAATTCTCCGACTATGCGATCTACGAGCATTGCCTCCCCTTCAACGTCGCCCGCGCCTATGACGAGGCCCGCGGCATCGACACGCCGCGGATCTGGACCGCCGAACGCGACAAGGCCATGTGGGACGCGCTTCAGGGCTGACACATACTCTGGGAGGAGGACACCCATGCTGCAGGATCGCTACTCGCTGGCCTTCAGGCTTTATCCCTACCAGCGTTCCGCAGATCAGGACGCGCAAACGCCGACGCGCCATCCCGTGGTGGTCGGTGGCGCGGGGCCGATCGGGCTCGCCATGGCGCTCGATCTGGGGCGCCAGGGCATTCCGGTCGTGGTGCTCGACGATCACGAAGGCGTAGGCCAGGGCAGCCGGGCGATCTGTTTCTCCAAACGGTCCCTGGAGATTGCCGACCGCTATGGATGCGGCGATGCGATGCTTGAGAAAGGCGTTGTCTGGAATGTCGGCAAGGTCTTTCATGACGACCGGCAGGTGTTCGAGTTCAACCTGCTGCCCGAGCAGGGCCACAAATTCCCCGCCTTCATCAACCTGCAGCAGCCCTATTTCGAGCGCTTCCTGTTCGAGCAGATCGAGGCCGAGCGCGCCCGCGGCGCGCCGATCGAGATCCGCGGCAGAAACCGCATCGATGCGGTCGAGGACAAGGGAAACGGGGTGGAACTGACCGTCATGACGCCGGACGGCCCCTACACGCTTCAAGCCGACCGGCTGATTGCCTGCGACGGAGCCAATTCCCCGATCCGCGGCATGCTCGGCCTCGATTTCGAGGGTCGGGTCTTCCAGGACAGCTTTCTCATTGCCGACATCACCATGAAATCGGCTAGTTTTCCGACCGAGCGCTGGTTCTGGTTCGAGCCCTGGTTCAAGTCGGGCGCCTCGACGCTGCTGCACAAGCAACCCGACGATGTCTGGCGGGTGGATTTCCAGATCGGCTGGGATATCGACCGCAAGGAAGAGATGAAACCCGAAAACATCCGCAGGCGGCTCGACGCCATGCTCGGCGCCGATATCGACTACGAGATCGTCTGGTCGTCGATCTACACCTTCCAGTGCCGGCGGATGCGCAAGTTCCACCACGGTCGGGTGATCTTTGCCGGTGATTCCGCCCACCAGGTCTCGCCCTTCGGCGCACGCGGCGCCAATTCGGGCATGCAGGACGTCGACAATCTCGGCTGGAAGCTCGGCCTCGTGATCAAGGGCCAAGCGCCCGAGGCGCTGATCGACAGCTACAACGAGGAACGCACCCACGGCGCCGACGAAAACATTCTCAATTCGACCCGGGCGACCGACTTCATCACGCCCAAATCGAAGACCAGCCACATCTTCCGCAATGCCGTGCTGGATCTTGCCGAAGACCTGCCCTTTGCCCGCAGCCTGGTCAATTCGGGCCGTCTGTCGGTGCCCTGCACCTATGACGGGCTTTCGCTCAACGGACCGGACGACCTTGAAGGCGGGCCGGCCCGCACCAGACCCGGCAGCGCCTGCCCCGACGTGCCCCTGGAGGGCGGGTTCCTGCTCAATCGTCTCGGCGGCGGCTTCGTCATCCTGACCATCAATGCCGACGCGCCCGACAGCGTCGAGGAAGACGGGGTGGTCGCCCGTTGCCTTTCTCTCACATCAGGCGACGATCCGGCAGGCGCCCTCGCGGAGCGCTATCTCGGCTCGGCCGGCGCGGCGGTCTACCTCATCCGCCCCGACCAGCATGTCGTCGCTCGCTGGAACCGCTATGACGACGCCGCCCTGCGCGCCGCCCTTCGCAAGACCTGCTCAAAGGACTGACCATGGCCAAGCTCGTCACCTCGCTCAACATTCCCTCACCCGATGAGTTCTACGAGACACTGATCGCAGCCCATGAAGGGCTTTCGGACGATGAAAGCGCGGCGTTGAACGCGCGGCTGATCCTGGTTCTTGCAAATCACATCGGCGAGCCGGATGTGCTGAACGAAGCGCTCGAAGCGGCCCGCAAGCCCTTGCGCTGAGCGCCCGGCGGTTCGCAAGCCAGCAAGCTCCCCTCTCCCGCACCGGCCGGATGCCGCGGCCGCCGTTCCATCGTCAGGTCTTGCTGACCGGACGATGCACGCCGTCTTGCCCGGCGACCAAAATGCGTGCGCCGGGGAACCAGCGGCGCAGGTCATGCGTTGACCCACGCTAACAACGGAGAGAGCAATGCCTGTCATGAAAAGCAGTTCCATGGTCGATCCCGTCGATGTTCAGGTCGGCGGCGATGCTGATCTCGATGGCATCGCCCAGACCATCACTTCGGACGATATCGATGCGATCGTGATGTCGCCAGCGCCAGTCGAGGAACGGCTGGACGCGCTCAAGGAGATGCGCGGCGAACTGGAAGCCAGGTCGCATGCCGACCGTGGCAATGAAATGGCTCCGCTCATCAATCAGATCGACGCCGGCATCGCCCTGCTTTCCATGCGGGCGTGAGAATGCCCGGCCCCGAACATCCAGGAGGATAAAGCATGGCCCGCGCCAACCACGGAGCGTCCGTCAAGGACGACGACACCTATGAAGCCCTGCGCGAAGACGGCGCATCAAAACAGAAGGCGGCGCGCATTGCCAATGCGCAAGCCAATGACAGCCAGCATCCATCCGCCAGGGGCGGCAAGGCCCCGCCCTATGACGAGTGGTCAAAGGATGAGCTTTACCGGCGCGCCCAGGAACTCGACATCGAGGGCCGCTCCGACATGGCCAAGGATGAGTTGATCGACGTCTTGCGCAATTCCTGAGACCGACACAGCCCTTGAGCCGGATGAGTTGAATTTGCGCGATTGCGGAACTCAACCGGAGGGCAGGCGTTGGTCACCCGTAATTTGAATGGAACAAGGAGCCGATCCATGCCCTCGATGGAAAACGCAAAAATTCTGATCATGTCGACCCACGGCTTTGAGCAGTCCGAGCTCGAATATCCGCTCGAACAACTCAAGCAGGCCGGTGCCACCGTTCATGTCGCCTCGCTCGACGGCAAGCCGATCAAGGGCTGGGACGAGAAGGACTGGGGCAAGACGGTCGATGCCGACCTGAAGATCTCCGACGTCAAGGTTGACGACTACATTGCGCTGGTGCTGCCTGGCGGCCAGATCAACCCGGACCTGCTGCGCGTCGAAAAGGATGCCGTCAAGCTGGTGCGCGACTTCGTCACCGGCGACAAGATCGTCGCCGCCATCTGCCATGCCCCGTGGCTGCTGATCGAAGCCGGCGTCATCAAGGGTCGTGAGGCGACCTCCTACCATTCGATCCGCACCGACATGGAGAATGCCGGCGCTAAATGGATCGACGCCGAGATCGCCATCGACAACGGCATCATCACCAGCCGCTCGCCCAAGGATCTGGAGGCCTTTGTCGCCAAGATCATCGAGGAAGTGCGCGAAGGCGAGCATCACCGCACGTCTGCCGACGCCGCCTGAACCCGGCTCACTTGGGCAGCCGCCTGAAGCGGCTGCCCTTCGGGGCCGTGCCTGGCTGCCACGGTCGCCGAGTTGACTTTTCAGCAACACTTTCAGCCGGGAGACCGCATGTCACACCGACCCGTTCCGCATAAGACACTCATCGTCGTGGGCACCGGAGAAGGCGCCAACTTCTACCGGAACTCCGCCAAGAGCGGCGAGCTCAAGCTGCACCACGAATATGATCTCGATCCGGGCGATCTCGCCGATCAGGGTCCTGCAGGCAAGGAGCCGGCAGATACCTCGCCCAAGGAATCGATGGAGGCGACCTTCGCCAAGATCCTCGCCAATCACCTCTACGATCTTGCCCAAGCCCACAAGTTCGATGACCTGATCCTCGTTGTCGATCCGGACACGCTGGGCGAGACACGGCCGAGCCTGCATTCGAGCGTCACCGACAAGATCCGGCTGGAATTGCCCAAGACCCTTTCCAACAGCAAGATCGACGATATCGAGCGGTCCATTCTCAAGGCCCTGTAGCCCCCATCATCCGAACGGCCGGATCCCCGATCCGGCCGTTTTTGCACGCTTCGACCATGATGCAGATGGCCAAGCCCTGACCGCGCCGGCGGTTGCCTCCCCGGCCAGCCCGTGCGAAATGACTTTCCGAGGACCGACATCGAGGGGAGGAACAATGCCTGTCAGCTTCACCACCACGCGCATGCTGCATTTCGGCGACTGCGATATCTCCGGCACCGCCTATTATCCGTCCTATCTCAACCTTTTGAACGGGGTGAACGAGGAATTCTGGTCGGCGATCGGCTTCCCATGGCACGAGATCATCTGGAAGGAGCGCTGGGGCACGCCGACGGTGCACCTGACCTGCGATTTCTCCAAGCCGTCCTTCTTCGGCGACACGCTGACCTTCGAGCTGACCGTCACCAAGGTCGGCCGGTCATCGATGACGGTGGAGCACACCGTGCTCTGCGATGGCGAGAAGCGCTGGACCAGCAAGCAGGTGCTCGCCGCGAGCCAGCTCGACGCGCACACATCCATCCCCTGGCCCGACGCCGTTCGGGCCAAGCTTGTCTCGTTTCTGCCGCAGCAACCTGCCGAGTCCGAACCCGCGGAGTGACCCCGCGCGTGACCGGCGTCAGTCGGATCTGATTTTCGGCGATTTCTCCGGCATCAGGCCGGAGCGGAACTTCTGCAGCACGAATTGCAGCAGCAACCCGACCAGCAGCATGCGGATATAGGATGACCGCGTAATCCATTCCGGCGGCAGGCGGCTGGTGAGAATTTCGGTCGCCGACCAGATGACCCAGATCGCCAGCGCGCCAAGGATGGCGCCGCGGTTGTTGCCCGATCCGCCGGCCATCAGCATCACCCAGACCAGAAAGGTCACCAGCAACGGCTCTGTCGCCGAGGGCGACAGGAACTTGAAATAATGCGCCGACAGACCGCCGGCGAGCCCCATGATGGCGCAGCCGATGACGAAGGTCTGCACCCGGAACCAGTCGACGTCCTTGCCTGCCGCGCGCGCCGAATCCTCATTGTCGCGGATCGCCCGGAGCGTGCGTCCCCAAGGACTCACATAGAGCCGCTGGCAGAGGATGTAGACGCAGAGCACGCAGAACCAGACGACCGCGAGATAGACAAGGTCCGCGGACCTGCCCTGCACCAGATCGCCAAACGGGCGCGGCACGCCGGAGATGCCGAGGCTGCCATTGGTGAGCCAGGATTCATTGACGATCACCAGCCGCAGGATTTCGGCGATGCCGACCGAGGCCATCGCCAGGTAATCGCTCTTCAGCCGCACGCAGATCTTGGCGACGATCCAGCCGGTCGCCCCGGCCACGATCATCGCCGCAACCAGCCCCAGCGGAATGGGAAGCCCGAAGCCGCCGAGATGCTTGGTCGACGCGGCGGTGGTGATGATCGCCGAGGCATAGGCGCCGACGGCGAAGAAGCCGGCGATGCCCGCATTGAACAGGCCGCCCATGCCCCATTGCACATTGAGCGCGAGGCACAGCACGGCATAGATTCCGCCGGCGATCAGGACGCTGACGAGATAGAAGAACAGGCCGGTCATCTCCATTACAGAAGCCTCCCCTTGAACAGGCCCTGCGGCCGGAACAGCAGCAGCGCCACCATGATGAAGAAGGCCACGGCGGATTTGTAGGACGGCGAGATCAGCGCTTCATCGCTGAGCCAGGTGTAGGTCACGGTTTCCTCGGCAATGCCGATGATGAAGCCGCCGGCGATGGCGCCCATCGGCTTGCCGATCCCGCCGAGCACGGCGGCGGCGAACATCGCCAGCAGCAGGTTCCAGCCCAGATTGGGATGCATCGAGGTGTCCATGCCGGCAAACAGGCCTGCGGTCGCCGCAAGCGACGCCCCGATCACCCAGGTCCAGCGCACCACCCGTTCGGTGTCGAGCCCGGCAACGGCCGCCAGTTCCGGCTCGTCGGAGACCGCGCGCATGGCCCGGCCCAGTTTCGAGCGGGTCAGGAAGTAGTGAAGTGCCACGGCAATGATGACCGTCAGACTGATCACCTGCATGTGCAATTCGGAAATCCGGAACGTGTCGAACAGCACCACCGGCATGCGCACGCCCGAGACGAACACCTGGTTGCCCGAACTCCAGAACAGTTGCGCCAAGGACCGGAAGATCAGCGCCACGCCGAAGGAGGCGATCACCGTGTAGATGGTCGGCAGCTGCCGGAGCGGCTTGTAGAAGAACCGGTCCACCGCAAGCGCCGAGACGATCGCCAGGGCAATGCCGAACGGCAGCAGCAGCAGCGGATGGGCCGGGATGAACCAGACGGCGGTCAGCACGCCATAGCCGCCGATGGTCATCAGGTCGCCATGAGCAAAATGCGCGAACCGCAGGATCCCGAAGATCATCGAGATCCCCACCGCGCCCAGCGCATAGACGCTGCCGATCGCAAGTCCCGGGACCAGATACAGATTGATGAAGTCGATCATGCGGGAGCCCCCCCGAGGAAGGACCGGCGCACCGCATCGTCGCTGAGCAGCGCCTCGCCCGTTCCTGATACAAAGTTCCTGCCGCCGACCAGCACGTGGCCATTGTCGGCGATGCGCAGCGCCTGCTTGGCGTTCTGCTCGACCATCAGGATAGTCACGCCGCGCTTGCGGATGTCGAGCAGCAGGTCGAAGATGATCTCGAGATAGGCCGGCGACAGCCCCGCCGTCGGCTCGTCCAGAAGCAGAAGTTTCGGCTCGCTCATCAACGCCCGGCCCATCGCCACCATCTGCCGCTGCCCGCCCGACAATTCGCCCGCAGCCTGCCCAAGCTTGTCCCTGAGATCGGGAAACAGCGCCAGTACGCTCTCGCGCACCGCGGCCTTGTCCTTGGGCGGCGCGGCATAGGTGCCGACATCGAGGTTCTCATCCACCGACAAGGTCGGAAACACGTTGCGGCTCTGCGGCACCATGGAGATGCCGAGCGGCACCAGTTGCGCGGTCTTGAGCCCGGTGATGTCCTTGTCCGCAAAGGCAATGCCGCCCTCGGACCGGGCAGTCAGCGCGAAGATGGTCTTGAGCAGCGTCGACTTGCCGGCGCCGTTCGGGCCGATGATGACCGCGATCTCGTGCTCGGCGACATCGAGATTGATGTCCTCGATGATCGGCACGCCGCCATATCCGGCGGTCAGACCCTTGACGGAAAGCAGCGCGCTCATGGCCGGGCCTCGTATTTTCCGCCACCGAAATAGGCTTCGATGACGCGCGCGTCCTGGCGCACAGCATCCACCGTTCCCTCCATCAGAAGCGTGCCCTGGGCCATCACGATGACCTCGTCACAGAGCTTCGAGACATAGTCGAGATCGTGCTCGATCAGGCAGAAGGTCAATCCCTGCTCCTTGTTGAGATGCAGGATCTTGTCGGAGATCTTGGCGAGCAATGTGCGGTTGATACCCGCGCCGATCTCGTCGAGCAGGATGATCTTCGGCTTCTGCATCAGCGCCCGGCCGAGTTCCAGAAGCTTCTTCTGGCCGCCCGACAGATTGCCCGCCTTCTCGTCCTTGACCTGCTCGATCTCGAGGAACGTCACCATGTCGCGCGCCGCCCGATAGGTCCTCTCCTCTTCCTCGGCGAAGCGGCCGCGGCGGAAGATGACGTTGAACACATTCTCGCCGATCGGCGTGGCGGCAGCCGCCATGAAATTCTCGATGACTGTCAGCTGAGAAAACTCGTGCGGGATCTGAAAGGTGCGCGCCAGTCCGCGCGCGGCGCGCTGGTGCGGCTGAAGCCCGGTGATGTCCTTGCCCTCGAGCAGGATGCGGCCGCCGGCGAGCGCCACATGGCCTGCGATGGCATTGAACATCGTGGTCTTGCCCGCGCCGTTCGGCCCGATCAGCCCGGTGATCCGGCCTGCGGGAATGTCGAAACTGACGTCATCGACGACATTGGGGCCGCCGTAACTCACCTTCACATGTTCGACTGAAATCATCTGCGCCCCTTGTCGCGGCTTGTCCAACCGCTGGCGATGCCTTTCGCGACCGGTCTCGGTCCGATGGCTCGCGCTTTGTAAAAGTCCCTCCCCGGATACCAGGGAGGGACCAATGTTACCTTGGATCAGGCAGGATCACTCGACGATGGCGATCTGCTTGTAGACATCGCCGTCGACGACAAACTTGCCGATGAAGCCGGCGACATCGCCGTTCCCGTCGAAGTCGTAGCTGCCGCCGGCGCCGTCATAATCGATGTCCTTGCCTTCGGCGATCAAGGCCTTGGCCTTTTCCCATTCGCCGGGACCGACCTTTTCGCCCGGAGCCGATGCAACGGCGCGCAGGGCTTCGGCCATTTTGGCGCGGTCGGCCGAACCGGCCTGCTCGATCGCCAGCAAAGCCAGGAAGGTGGCGTCGTAGGTCTGGTCGACGAAGGGCTTGTCGGCAGGCTCGTTGTAGGCAGCGGTGTAGAGTTCGTGCAGCCTGGCCTGGTTCGGGTTGTCGGAAGGCGAGGTCGGCGCCGAGAAGAACGAGGTCGCGAGCGCCTCCGCGCCGATGTCGGCAATCAGCGCTTCGTCGCGCAGCCCGTCGGTGCCGACGAACTTGGTGAACAACCCGCCCTCGATCGCCTGCTTGACGATCTTGCTGCCCGAATCCCCGGCATAGGCTATGACCACAAGCGCGTCGCCGCCGGCCTTGGAAAGAGTAGCAAGTTCCGAGCGATAGGAGTTCTTCTTCTCCTCATGCTTGACTTCGGCCACGACTTCGCCGCCGAGCGCCTTGTAGGCCTCGATGAACGTGCCGCCGATGCCGACGCCGTAATCGTTGTTGACGAAGGTCACGGCCACTTTCTCAAGCCCTTCATCCATCACCATCTTGGCCAGGACTTCGCCCTGGAAGTTGTCGGACGGCACGATGCGGTAGAGCAGGTCATTGTCGTCGATGCCGGTCATCGCCGGCGATGTGGCGGTGGGCGAAATTTGCACGACACCAGCCGGAATGGCGGCGGCCTCGGCAGAGGAAATCGTTGTGCCCGACATCAGCGCGCCCATGATGATCGGCACGTTTTCGATGTTGATCAGCTTGCCGGCGGCGTCGACCGCGCCCTGCGAGGAGCCGGTGGTGTCGCCATAGACCGCCACAGCCTGGCCGTCGAGCAGGCCACCCTGTTCGTTGACCTGGCTGAAAGCCAGGTTGGCCGCATTCTGCAGCGGCGGAATGAAGCTTGCGATCGGACCTGTGATGTCCATCAGGACGCCGACCTTGGTGTCGGCGGCGAGCGTTGACGCGCCGGACGCGAGCAAAGCCGCGACAGCCAATGCATATGTTGTTGTTTTCATTTTACTGCTCCCATTGTTTTACAAAGGCCCTATGTCACGTGAGCGCCCCCGCGGGCTGCTTTGATGAAGCGCTCAGATCGTCTCCACGACCTCGGTTTCAAACGAACCGGGAAGGGTTACCTCCAGCAACTGGAGATCTTCGGTCGGCTCACTGTAGCGCGTCGCCATCCGCGGCGGAATGACGAATGCGTCACCTTTTTCAAGACGGTAAGGCGCCTTGCCCTCGCCTTCCAGAACCATGCTGCCCGACATCACGAAGTTGAACAGGATGTCGCCATGATGCCGCGTCCACACCGGAGCGGCTTCGCCCGCAGGCCGCGCCACCATCACAGAGGCGACGCCTTTCGTGTTGGCGTTGATCGTGGTGTCGCGCGCCTCGAAGCCGGGCACCCGGAACGGCTTGAAGACGCCATCCGAACCGACACTGTGGACGAACCTCTGGCCGTCCCATTCCCGCTCGGGACGGGTTATGGCTGTCGGCAGTTCCATGTCGTGATCAATTTCGGTCACATGCTCGGCCGGGACACCGATCTCGATGACCTCGATCCCGTCGGCGGCGTGCAGCACCTTGTGACGGATCTGCGGCGGCTGGATGAAGCAATCGCCCGCATGCAGGCGCCGCGGCCCGCCCTGATCCTCGTAAAGCACGTCCACCCAGCCATGGATGCAGAAGATGAGCTGGAACCCGACCTTGTGAAAATGCACCATGTCGGGCACCGGACCGTCGGGCACGCGGATGTGCGAGGCGATCATCGCGCCGCCAAGCCGCGAGGGCACAAGGTCGCGGTACTCCATGCCGGCGCGGCCGATAACCCACGGCGCCTGATCCGCCAGCCGGCGGACCACGAAGGCGTGCTCGGTCTGGGGCATGACCAATGGCGGATTCAACTCGTCAATCTCGATGCGTGTGCCATTGGGCGCGATCAACTCGCGCATTCCATCCGCAAAGCCATCGGGATCCTCTGTGAGTATCCGCAAGGTGCCCGGCGCCTCGGTCGCCCCCTTCTGGATTCGAATGCGCAAGCCGTGGCCCGAAAGCACCGCGACCTCGGGGTCGTCAGCCGGATAGATCATGTCGAGACGCATCTTCAGCGTCTTGGTATAGAACGGCAGATCGTCCCGCAATTCGCTCGTCGGCAACCTGATTTCCGCGCGTGTGTCCAACCTGCTCTCCCAGACATCGGCCCGCCGTTCCCATGCCCGGTCCAGACACCCCATATGGTGCGAACCCATGAGTTTCGAGGGTATTCAAAGACTATCCAACCGCATGGATATTTCAAGGCTAAAATATAATCGGACCGCGCCCCAAACCGTCTAGAGTTCGGTGCGCACCCGCCACAGTTCCGGAAACAGCTCCACGTCGAGCATGCGCCTGAGGTAGCTGGTGCCGCCGGTGCCGCCGGTGCCGCGCTTGAGCCCGATCACACGCTCCACCGTGGTGACGTGATTGAACCGCCACCGCCGGAAATAGTCTTCGAGATCAACCAGTTTCTCGGCCACCTCGTAGAGCGCCCAATGCTTCTCCGGGGCTTCGTAGACAATCTTCCAGCCTGCAATCACCCCGTCATCGACCTGGTGCGTCACGCTGACATCGCGCGCGAGCACCGCGTCGGGCATGGCGATCCCGCGCCGCGCCGCCAGCCGCAGCACCTCGTCATACAGGCTCGGCACGGCAATTTCCGCCTCAAGCTTTGCGAGGACGTCCGGCACATGCGCATGCGGGCGCATCATCGCGTGGTTGCGATTGCCCAGCGCATATTCGATCAAGCGGTACTGGAACGATTGGAACCCTGAGGACTGCCCGAGCTTGGCTCGGAAATGGGTGTAGTCCGAAGGCGTCATGGTTCGAAGCACATCCCAGGCGGAATTCAGCTGTTCGAAGATCCGCGACACCCGCGCCAGGGTCTTCATCGCCGGCTGCAACTGGTCTTCGCGGATCGCGGCGCGCGCGGCGGTGATCTCGTGGATCGCCAGTTTCATCCACAATTCCGAAGTCTGGTGCTGGATGATGAACAGCATCTCGTCATGGGCGTCGGTCCGGGTCTTCTGCGCGCCCAGCACACCATCGAGGCACAGATAGTCGCCATAGGACATGCGCCCGTCGAAATTCATCGTCGCGCCTTCCCTGGACGGATCGTAGTCGGCGCCCTCGCTCATGTGACGGCCTTCCGGGCCCGGAATTCGGGCCGGTCCCACTCGCCGGTCGCGATGATCTCGATCAGCGCCGCCGCAGCAAAGCTCACTTCGTCCGTTGTGTTGTAGAGCGGGCAGAAGCCGAAGCGCATGATGTCGGGCGCGCGGAAATCGCCGATGATGCCGCGGGCGATCAGCGCCTGCATGGCGGCATAGCCTTCATGGAAGCGGAACGAGACCTGGCTGCCGCGCTGATGCGGGTCGCGCGGGCTCGCAAGCGTCACGTCCTTGCAGCCGGCCTCGACCTCGGCGATGAACTGCTCGGAGAGTTCGATCGATCGCACGCGAAGCTCATCCATGTCGACGCCGTCGAAGGCATCAAGGGCTGCGTCGAGCACCGCCATCTGGATCACCGGCGGCGTGCCGACCCGCATGCGGCTGATCCCCTCGCCCGGACGGTAGTCGAGATCGAAGGCAAACGGCGCCGCATGGCCGAGCCAGCCCGACAGCGCGGGCCGCACCTGGTCGATGAGATCCGGGCGGACATGGATGAAGCCCGGCGCGCCCGGACCGCCATTGAGGTATTTGTAGGTGCAGCCGACGGCGATGTCGGCGTTGCAGGCGGTCAGGTCGACCGGCAGCGCACCGGCGGAATGCGCCAGGTCCCAGATCATGATCGCGCCATGGGCATGGGCCTTTTCGGTGATCGCCTTCATGTCATGCAGCCGGCCAGTGCGGTAGTCGACATGAGTCAACATCACCGCCGCCACTTCGTCGGTGATGTGGTCTGCGACCGATTCCGGATCAACAATCTTCAGCTGATGCCCCTGCCCCAGACTCTTGAGCAATCCGTCCGCCATGTAGAGATCGCTAGGGAAGTTGCCGTTGTCCGACAGCACGATCTTGCGCCCCGGGCGCAGCTCGACCGCCGAGGCCACCGCCTGGTAGACCTTGATCGACAGCGTGTCGCCCACCACCGTGCTGCCCTCGGGCGCGCCGATCAGCCGGCCGATCCGGTCGCCCAGGCGTCCCGGCAGATCCATCCAGTTGGCCTTGTTCCAGCCGGTGATCAGCATCGGCCCCCACTCATCGGCAATGGTTGCCCGCGCGCGCTCGGCTGCAGCCCTTGGCAGCGGCCCGAGCGAATTGCCGTCGAGATAGGTAATTCCCTCCGGAAGGTCGAACTGGTCACGACGAGACTTGAATGCGCTCATGGCTCAGCCATCCTTCCGCGATTTGCCGATTTCCGCGGTCGCCTCGATCTCCACCAGCGCCGCGTCCTCGATCAGGGCGGCGACCACGACCACCGACATCGACGGAAAGTGCCGGCCCATCACCTTGCGATAGGCGGCGCCGATTTCCTTCTGGTTCGCCATATAGGCCTTCTTGTCGGTGATGAACCAGGTCAGCCGGACGATGTCGGTGACCTCGCCGCCCGCAGCCTGGACAATGGCCGCGATATTGGCGAGCGTCTGTTCGAGCTGGCCGACGAAATCCTGATGCTCGAACACCTGATCCTTGTTCCAGCCGATCTGGCCGCCGGTGTAGAGGCGAACGCCATCGACGAGCATCCCGTTCGCGTAGCCCTTCGGCTTTTCCCAATCCGGCGGATTGACTGCTTCGATCATGGTCATGTGTCCTTGCAATGAATATCAATGTGGAGTCCGCCGGGCGGTATCTGTCAGGCCGCGCCCTCGGAGCGCAAGCGGAACCGCTGGATCTTGCCGGTCTGGGTCTTGGGCAGCGTGTCGGTGAAGACGATCGAACGGGGGTACTTGTAGGGCGCGATCACCTGCTTGACGTGGTCCTGCAGGAGCTTGGTCATCAGCGCATCGCCCGTCTTGCCGGGCTTGAGCACCACATGCGCCTGCACGATCTGCCCGCGTGCCTCGTCGGGAACGCCGATGACGGCGCATTCGGCCACATCCTCTTGCGCCAGCAGCGCCGCCTCGACCTCGGGGCCCGCGATGTTGTAGCCGGCGGAAATGATCATGTCGTCGCTGCGCGCGGCAAAATGGAAATAGCCGTCCTCGCCTTGCGTGAAGGAATCGCCGGTCAGGTTCCAGCCGTTCCGGACATATTTGAGCTGCTGTTCGGGATCGGCGAGATAGCGGCAGCCGGTGGGGCCGCGCACCGCGAGCCGTCCGATCTTGCCGCGCGGCAGTTCGTTCATGTCCTCGTCGACGATCCGCGCTTCATAGCCGCTGACCGGCAGGCCGGTGCAGGCGGGCCGCGACGTGCCGAAGCGGTTGGAGATGAAGATATGCAGCATCTCGGTGGCGCCGATGCCGTCGAGCATCGGCTTGCCGGTCTTCTCCATCCATTGCTCATAGACCGGCCCCGGTAATGTCTCGCCGGCGGAGACGGCAGCGCGCAGCGAGGACAGGTCCGCCCCCTCCTCCATCGCCGCCAGCATGGCGCGGTAGGCGGTGGGCGCGGTGAAGCACACCGTCGCCTTGTGGGCCTGGATGATCTCGACCATGTTGGCGGGCGTCGCCTGCTCAAGCAACGCCGCGGCCGCGCCAAACCGCAACGGAAACACGGCAAGCCCGCCAAGCCCGAAGGTAAACGCCAGCGGCGGCGAGCCGATGAACACGTCCTCGGGCGACACGCTCAAAACTTCTTTCGCGTAGCCGTCGGCAATGATCAGCATGTCGCGGTGGAAATGCATCGTCGCCTTCGGCATTCCCGTGGTGCCCGAAGTGAATCCCAGCAGCGCTACATCATCGCGCCCGGTCTTCACCGTCTCGAAGCGCACCGGCTTGGACAGCGCCAGCCGGTCGAGTTCGGCGTCGTGATTGGCGGTGCCATCGAAGCCGATGACCTTGTCGAGGAAACGGCTGTGCTTGGCGCAGGTCACCATCTCGTCCATCAACCGCGTGTCGCAGAGCGCCAGCGTGATCTCGGCCTTGTCGACGATCTTGGAAAGCTCGGCAGCGCGCAGCATCGGCATGGTGTTGACCACCACCGCGCCAGCCTTTGTTGCCGCCAGCCAGACCGCGACCATGGCCGGGTTGTTGGCCGAACGCACCAGGATGCGGTTGCCCGGTTTCACGCCATAATCCTCGACCAGCACATGGGCAATGCGGTTGGTCCAGTCGGTCAGTTCCTTGTAGGTCCTAATCCGGCCGTTGCCGATCAGCGCGGTGTGGTCTCCAAAGCCGCGCGCGACCATCGCATCGGTGAGTTCATAGCCGCAATTGAGCCATTCCGGATACTCGAACCCGTCAAGAAGAAGATCCGGCCACTGCTCCGGCGGCGGCAGATTGTCCCGCGTGAATGTGTCGATATGGCCCGATGGTCCCAGCACGTCAGCCTCCTGTCGAGTTTGCCAATGTCTGCCGTGCGATGACGACTTTCTGCACGTCCGACGCGCCTTCGTAGATCCTCAGCGCACGGATCTCGCGGTAGAGGCTCTCGACGATATGCCCCTTGCGCACGCCGTCGCCGCCATGCAGCTGCACCGCCTTGTCGATCACGTCCTGGGCGTGGTCGGTTGCATAGAGCTTGGCCATCGCTGCCTCGCGGCTCACGCGGGCCGCGCCCTGGTCCTTAAGCCAGGCCGCCCGGTAGACGAGCAGCGCCGAGGCGTCGACATCGAGAGCCATGTCGGCAATATGGCCCTGCACCATCTGCAATTCGCTCATCGGCGCGCCGAACAGCTCACGCTCGCTCACGCGGCTGAGGCTCTCGTCGAGCGCCCGGCGGGCAAAGCCGAGCGCCGCAGCGGCAACCGTGGACCGGAACACATCGAGCACCGACATGGCGATGCGGAACCCCTCACCGGGCTTGCCGATCATCGCCGAGGCAGGAACCCTGCAGCCCAAAAACCTGAGCCGGGCCAGCGGATGCGGCGCGACCACTTCCAGCCGCTCGGCGATCTCGAGACCCGGCGTGTCCGCCGGCACGATGAACACGGACAGCCCCTTGGCGCCCGGCGCTTCACCGGTGCGGGCAAAGACCGTGTAGACATCAGCGATGCCCCCATTGGAAATCCAGGTCTTTTCGCCATCGAGAATGTAATCATTGCCGTCCCGGACAGCCGTCATCGCCATATTGGCAACGTCCGAGCCCGACGCCGGTTCGGACAGCGCAAAGGCCGACAGAGCCTTGCCCGCGCGAGTGAGCGTCAGCCACTGCGACTTCTGCTCCTGAGTGCCAAAAAGCGAGATCGCGCCGGTACCGAGGCCTTGCATGGCGAAGGCAAAATCGGCGAGACCATCGTGCCGGGCCAGCGTCTCGCGCAGGATGCAGAGGTTCCTCACATCGATGCGCGACTTTGCGTCAGCCGGATCAACCGCTGTCAGGCGCAGCCAGCCCGCCTCGCCCAGCGCATGCACGAGCACCTTGCAGGTCTCGTCGACATTGGAATGATCGACATCGGCGAGTTCGGAAGCCGCCCATTGATCGGCGCGATCAGCCAGCGCCCGGTGGGCATCGTCGAAAAACGGCCATTGGAGAAAACTGCGATCAGCCATCAGTTGCCCTCGAACACGGGTTTCTGCTTGGCGGCGAAGGCCTCGTAGGCGCGGCGGAAATCTTGCGTCTGCATGCAGATCGCCTGGGCCTGCGCCTCGGCCTCGATCGCCTGCTCGATACCCATGTTCCATTCCTGCGCCAGCATGGTCTTGGTCATCATATTGGCAAATGTCGGCCCCTCGGCGATGCGCCGCGCCAGCTTGCGCGCCTCGTCCTCGATCTCGGAAGCGGCGACCACGCGATTGTAGAACCCCCAGCGCTCGCCTTCCTCCGCGCTCATCGAGCGCCCGGTGTAGAGCAGGTCCGCGGCCCTTCCCTGGCCGATAATCCGTGGCAGGATGGCACAGGCGCCCATGTCGCATCCGGCAAGTCCGACGCGGTTGAACAGGAACGCAGTCTTGGCCTCGGGCGTCGCAAAACGCAGGTCTGAGCACATCGCGATGATCGCGCCGGCTCCGGCGCAGACGCCGTCGACCGCCGCAATCACCGGCTTGCCGCAACCGATGATCGCCTTGACCAGGTCGCCGGTCATCCGGGTGAATTCCAGGAGCCCCTTCATGTCCTTGTCGATCAGCGGCCCGATGATCTCGAACACATCGCCGCCCGAGCAGAAGTTTCCGCCATTGGAGCCGAAGATCACCACCTTGACATCGTCGCGGTAGACAAGCCCGCGAAACCAGTCGCGCAGCTCGGCATAGCTTTCAAACGTCAGCGGGTTCTTCTTTTCCGGCCGGTCAAGCGAGACTTCTGCCACGCCGTCGGTGAGGGTCAAACGAAAAGACTTGGGCGCGTCGGTCGGCATGGTCATGCCCCCTTCTTGGTGTTCTTGCGGGCAATGCGTTCGAGCTGGTCCGTCATCTGCTGGGCTTCATTCGCGTCGACGCCCTCAAGCAGATTGTCGATCCACGCTTCGTGCCGCGCAGCCATCAGGGCGAACTGCTCGCGCCCCGCCTTGGTCAGCCGCACAGTGGTGGCGCGGCGGTCATTGTCCACCGGGATCCGCACCAGAATGCCGTCGATGACCAGCCTGTCGACTATGCCGGTGACATTGCCGTTCGAGACCCGCAGCACGCTCGACAATTCGCTCATCTTGAGGCCGGGTTCGGCGCGATAGAGCGCCGCCATCACGTCAAAACGCGGCAGCGTCGTATCGAATGTCACGCGAAGGTTTTCACGCAAGTCTGCCTCGACATGCTTGGTCGCCTTCAAGAGTTTCAGCCATAGTCGCAGCCTCGCCTTGGACTCCGACCGATCCTTGGTGTCGCTTTCGGGCCCTACCCGGTGCGCTGCCCCACTCTCACTCATGTTTCCCCTCCCGACAACGATATCGCCTGCCCGGTTATCGAAGCGGCTGCATCACCGCAAAGCCAGATCACGGTTTCCGCGATTTCGTCCGGCTGAATGAACCGCCCCTGCGGATTGACATCCCTGAGCGAGGCTTCCGCCTCCGCCCGCGACCGTCCTGTCTTTTCGACGATATTGTCGATGGACCGGTGCAGCATCGGCGTGTCCGTGAAGCCCGGACATATAGCATTGACCGTGACCCCTGTCTTGGCCAGCTCCTGGGCAAGGCTGCGCACCAGGCCGATCACCCCGTGCTTGGCCGCACAATAGGCGCTGACATAGCCATAGCCCTTGAGGCCGGCAGTGGAGGCGATGGCGATCAACCGCCCCGGCTGCTTCTGATTCATCCGGGAAAGCGCTGACTGGAACGTATTGAAAACGCCTGTCAAATTGACATCCAGCGTCGAGCGGAACATTTCCGCGTCGGTACGCAGGAACGGCGCGCTTTCAGCCGATCCGGCATTGGCGATGACAAGCGTCGGCGCGCCGTTCTGCTCGACGGCCTGCGCGATGGCCGCGTCCAGTTCTCCGCGGTCGGTCACATCTGCTGAGACAGCGAGGATACGGTCATCACGTGCGGCAAGCGCCTGCAAGGGTTCAAGGCGGCGGCCGAGCGCCGTGACCCGGGCGCCCCTCGACGCGAGCGCCAGCGCAATCGCCTCCCCCGCGCCGGACCCGGCGCCGGTGACGATCGCGTGATGGCCCATCAGCTCGCTCATCTCTACACCTTGCCGAGCATGGTATCGGCCCGCTCCGCCAGGCGCCACATCTGGTCGCGGCCGGGAAGATAGGGATCGGGCCATGTCTCAACACGATCGCCGAGCGAAGCTGCCGCATGCAGGGTCCAGTAGGGGTTTGCGAGATGCGGACGGCCGAGACAGACCAGATCGGCGCGGCCGGCCATCAGGATCGAATTGACGTGATCGGGCTCGTAGATGTTGCCGACAGCCATTGTCGCCATATCCGCCTCGTTGCGGATCCGGTCGGCGAACGGCGTCTGGAACATGCGGCCATAGACCGGCTGCGCCCGCTTTGATGTCTGCCCTGCCGAGACATCGCAGATATCGACGCCGGCCGCCTTGAGCATCCGGGCGATCTCCACCGCATCCTGCGGCGTCACCCCGTCGCCCTCGACCCAGTCGCTGGCCGAGATGCGCACCGAGACGGGCTTGTGCGCCGGCCATGCCTCGCGCACGGCATGATAGACCTCAAGCGGAAAGCGCATCCGGTTTTCGAGACTTCCGCCATACTCGTCGTCGCGCCGGTTGGTCAGCGGCGTGATGAAGGAGGACAGAAGATAGCCATGCGCCATGTGCAGCTCGATCATGTCGAAGCCTGCGCGATCGGCCATTTCAGCCGCGGCGACAAACTGGTCGCGCACTGTGTCCATGTCCGCTCGGTCAATCGCCTTGGGCGTCTGGTTGTCTTTCGACCAGGCCACATCGGAGGCCGACACCAGCGGCCAGTTGTCATCCTTCAGCGGCGCGTCCATGATTTCCCAACCGAGCTGGGTCGAGCCCTTGGCGCCGGAATGGCCGATCTGCATGCAGAGTTTCGCTTTGGTCTCTTGGTGAATGAAATCGGCGATCCGTTTCCACGCCGCCTCGTGCTCGGGCGCGTAGAGACCCGGGCAGCCGGGCGTGATCCGGCCTTCGGGCGAAACGCAGGTCATTTCGGTGTAGACGAGACCGGCGCCGCCTTTGGCGCGCTCGGCGTAATGGACCAGATGCCAATCGGTCGGGCAGCCATCGACGGCCTTGTACTGCGCCATCGGCGATACGACGATGCGGTTCTTGAGCTCCATGTCGCGCAGCTTGTAGGGTGCGAACATCGGCCGTCGCACCGGCGCACCTTCTGAAACGCCAGCCTGGGTCTGGAACCAGCCCTCGGCGCCCTCCAGCCATTCGGCATCGCGCAGCCTCAGGTTCTCGTGGCTGATGCGCTGCGAGCGAGTCAGCAGCGAATAATTGAACTGCACCGGATCGAGATCGAGATAACGCTCCACCTCCTCGAACCATTCCATCGAATTGCGCGCCGCCGATTGCAGCCGCAGCACTTCCAGGCGCCGCTCTTCCTCGTATTTGTCAAAGGCCTTCTCGAGCGTCGGCTCCGAATGCAGGTAATTGGCGAGCGCAATCGCGCTTTCCAGCGCGAGCTTTGTGCCCGAGCCGATGGAGAAATGCGCCGTCGCCGCGGCGTCCCCCATGAGGACGATGTTTTCATGGCTCCAGCGCTCGCACAGCACCCGCGGGAAGCGGATCCAGGCCGACCCGCGAATATGGTTGGCATTGGTCATCAGGCTGTGCCCGCCCAGATGGCTGGCGAAGACCTTCTCGCAGATCGCAATCGTCTCCTGCTGGCTCATCTCGCCGAAGCCATAGGCATCAAAGGTCGCCTGGGTGCATTCGACGATGAATGTCGCCGTTTCATTATCGAACTGATAGGCGTGGGCCCAGAGCCAGCCCTTGTCGGTTTCCTCGAAGATGAAGGTGAAGGCGTCGTCGAATTTCTGATGCGTGCCGAGCCAGATGAACTGGCACTTGCGCACGTCGACTTCCGGCTGGAACTTGTCGGCGAATTCGGTACGGGTGCGCGAATTCAGCCCATCGGCGGCGACGACGAGATCAAATTCCTTGGCATAGTCGGCGGCGCTCGAAAAAGTGGTTTCAAAGCGCAGCTCTACGCCAAGCTCCTTCGCCCGCGCCTGCAGCAGCAGCAGCAGTTTCTTGCGGCCGATCCCGCAGAACCCGTGCCCGGTCGAGACCGTCTTGGTGTCCTTGAACAGAACCGCGACATCGTCCCAATAGGCAAAATGAGCCCGGATCGCAGCAGCGCTCTCGGCGTCGTTCTCAGCCAGGTTATCGAGCGTCTCGTCAGACAGCACCACGCCCCAGCCAAATGTGTCGTCGGCCCTGTTGCGCTCGATCACGACGATTTCGTGCGAGGGATCGCGCAGCTTCATCGAGATACCGAAATAGAGACCGGCCGGTCCGCCCCCAAGACAAGCTACCTTCATGTTCCGCGCCTCCATTCCGATTTTCGTTAGGGAGGATCATATGCCTGACAGGAGATAGTTCAAGCCTAAAATGTTTATGCCACAATAATTAATGGCGGCTCTTACGGATCTCACGCCGCCAGGGCATCCGGCGCACGGGATCAGGTCGAGCCGCAATTCACCGGATGGCGCCAAGCGCCTCGACGAGCCGGTCAACGCCTTCGCGCGTGGTCATGAACCCGGGTGAACAGCGCAGCAGCGACCCTCGCGCGTCAGCAAATACCGAGCGCCCACGCAGATCGGCAAGGACCGCCTGGGCGTCGAGGCCGTCCGGCAGCCGCATCATCACGCTGCCGCCCCGTTCCGAAGGATCGCGCGGCGAGGCCAGTTCGAAACCCGCCTCGTCGGCGGCCGCGATGATCACCTCGCAAAGCGCGCGATTCCTGGCGAGCTCCGCGCTCCAGTCCTGTTGCGCATGCCATTCCAGCGCCGGCACCGAGGCCGCACAGGCCATCACCGACGGCGTGCCATTGTCGAACCGGCGGATGTCGGGTGCATAGGCGAACGCATTGATGTCCCAGGAGAAGATGTTGTCCTGGCTGAACCAACCCCTGAGGCTCGGCTGACAGCGGGCGATCACGTCGGGCATTACCTGCAGGATGCCGCCGCCGGGAGAGCCGCACATCCATTTGAGGCTCGTCGAGATGGCGAAATCCGCGCCGACCGCAAGACAATCATAGTCGATCAGCCCGGCCGCCTGGGTGATGTCGACGCCGATCACCGAGCCCTGGCTGCGCCCATGCGCCATCAGGAGAGCAAGATCGCAGCGGTGCGACGATGTGGAACTCACCCAGGTCAGCAGCGCGAGGCCAACTTCGGGTCCCCATGCCGCAATCACATCCTCGTCCTCGACCCAGCTCGCGCCCTCGCGCAGCGGCACGGTGCGCAGCGTGAAACCGTATCGATCCGCCATGCCGGTCAGCAGGAAATGCAGGCTCGGGAAACAATCGCCCGCCACCAGCACCACCCTGCCCTCGAGTTCGTCCCCGGGCAGCGCCATGATCATCGCGGCGAGCGCCGTCGTCACGTTCTCCGTCGTGGTTAGCGAAGAGGCCGGCGCCTTGAGGAGCTGGCTCCACAGCTCAATGAACCGCTGCCGCTGGCCCAGCGCATAGCCCCATTGCTCGTCATTGGTCGCGCCCCAGCACTCGGCAAAGGCCGTCAGCGCCTTTGCCATGTCCTGGGCCTTGCCGGGATATTGCCCGATCGAATGATAGAGCATGTAGCCCGAGCCATCATTGTCCGGGTGGGTGGTTGTGTCGGCCATATCCGTCTCCCCTGGCGTCAGGCCTCAAATAGCTGTCCGCCAAATCCTGTTTGTATTCATCTCACCAGTTCGCCTGCTCCGGATCTGGCAGCGGTATGGCGTCAAGCAGTTCGCGTGTGTACGCCGCCTTTGGCGCGTCGAACAACTGGTCCGCATCGCCATATTCAACGATATTTCCGCGCTGCAGCACCATCACCTTGTTGCACAGCCGGCGGATCACCGACAGATCATGGCTGATGAAGGCAAGCGTGAGCCCCAGCTCCTTGACCAGATCACCAAGCACATTGAGCACCTGGGCCTGCGAGGAGACGTCGAGACCCGAGACAATCTCGTCGGCCAGGATGAACTCGGGCTTGAGCGCAATCGCCCGTGCGATCCCTACCCTCTGGCGCTGACCGCCGGAGAGTTCGTGCGGATAACGACTCTTGAACCCACGCGGCAGGCCGACATGGTCGAGCGCGTCGTCGATGCGTCCGTCAATCCGGTCAAAGCCATGGATCTGCATCGGATCGGCGATGATCGCGCCCACCCGCCGGCGCGGATTGAGCGAGGACATCGGATCCTGGAAGATCATCTGCATCCGCCGCCGGATCGGGCGCAGCGCGTCCTCATTGAGATGGGTGATGTCGCGGCCGTCGAACAGGATGGTTCCGGCCGTGGGTTCGATTAGCCGCAGCAGCGCGCGGCCGAGCGTCGACTTGCCCGACCCGGATCCGCCGACGATGCCAAGCACCGAGCCGCGGGTGATGTCGATGTCGATTCCGTTGAGGATCGGGATCAGCGGCGCGCGGCCAAAGACCGGCTTCGCCGCCATGTCCGGCAGCGCCACCTCGAGGGCTTTCGCCGAGAACAGGATGTCTTTGCCCACCGCCCGATTATCCGCCATGACGCCACTCCCGGTCAGCCGCCAGCACTTCCGCTGCAGCGGCTTCGATCACTGCCTCGTCAACCGGCAGCAGCGATGCTTTCGGATCGGTGTATTTCGGCGTCGCCGCCAGCAGCGCCCGCGAATAGGCATGCTTTGGTCCTTCGAAGAAATCCGGCACGGAGGAGTTCTCGACAATCTTGCCACTATAAAGCACTGACAGTCGCTGGCAGACTTTCGACACCACCCCCAGATCGTGGGTGACGAACACCATCGCGGTCGAATGCCGCGCCTGCAATTCTCGGATCAGCCTGAGGATCTGCTTCTGCACGGTAACATCGAGCGCCGTGGTCGGTTCGTCGGCGACCACCAGCTTCGGGTTCGCCGCGAATGCCGACGCGATCAGCACGCGTTGGCGCATGCCGCCCGACAATTCATGCGGGTAGCTCGCCATCACCCTCTCGGGATTGTCGATATCGACCTCGTTGAGCAGTTCCAGCGCACGAACCCGGGCAGCGGCCTTGGTCCAGCCGAGGATATCGACCAGCCGGTTGGTGATTTGCGGCTCGATCGGCCGCGACGGATTGAGCGCGGTCAGCGGATCCTGCGGGATCAGCGCCGCCGTGGCTCCAATCAGCCGGCGCCGGTCGGCCGGCTTCATCTTCTCGAGATCCTGCCCGTCGAGCAGGATCTCGCCCTCGACGATGTCGATGGCCGAGGGAAGAATGCCCAGTATCGCCTTGCCGATCATGCTCTTGCCGGCGCCACTTTCGCCGACCAGGCCGAGCACCTCGCCGGTATCGATGGAGAACGACACCGAGCGCAGCACCCGCTGGTCATAACCGCGCAGGACGGCCGACAGATTGTTGACGGTCAGGAACGCGCTCATCGCAGCACCGGATCGAAACGGTCCTTGAGCCCTTCGCCGAACTGGCTGAAGGACAGGACGGTGAGGAACAGCACGATCAGCGGAAACGCCAGCACCCACCAGGCCTGGTGGATCGAGGTCCGGCCCTCGGCGATCATGCCGCCCCAGGTCGGCGCGTCGGACGAGATCGACAGATTGACGAAGGACAGGATCGCCTCGACGATGATGGCGATGCCCATTTCGAGCGTCAGCAGCGCCACGATGGTGGGCAGCACATTGGGCAGGATCTCCCGCCACAGGATATCGCGCCGCGGCCGGCCGGCGACAATGGCGCTTGCAACATAGTCCATCGCCGACTGGTTCATCGCTTCGGCGCGCACCACCCGGCAGAACCGGGTCCAGTCGATCACCACGATGGCGATGATGATCGACGTCAGCCCCGTGCCCAGCACCGCGATCAGCAGGATGGCGAACAGAACCGGCGGAAACGCCATCCAGATCTCGACCAGCCGCGAAATCACCACATCGACCCAGCCGCGCATGTAGCCTGCAAGCAGCCCCAGGAGCGAGCCCACGAAAGCCGTCGCCAGCCCCGCGACGAGCGCTACCGAAAAGGCGATCCGCGCGCCGTGCAGAATGCGCGTCAGCACGTCCCGGCCAAGACTGTCGGTTCCGAGCAGGTAGGCGGGATCCGCGCCGGCCACCCAGAATGGAGGCAGCCGCCCGGCGAACAGGTCCTGCGCCAGCGGATCATGCGGGCTGATCCAGGGCGCCAGCAGCGCCGCCAGCGCCATGAGGCCGAGCCAGGTCCCCGACAGCCACAATCGCGCGCCCAGGCGCCGTTTTACACTCCCGCGGCCATCAAGCATGACGCAACCTCGGGTTCAGCAGCGCGTACATCATGTCTACGGCCAGGTTGATGAGGGTGAACAGAAGCGCGAAGACGATGACGATGCCCTGGATCAGCGGCAGGTCGCGGTTGATCACCGCATCGATCGCCATGTTGCCAAGCCCCTCATAGGAAAACAGCCTTTCGATGATCACCGTGCCGCCGATCAGGAAGGTGAACTGCACGCCGATCAGCGTCAGCGTCGGCAGCACCGCATTGGGCAGCGCTTCGGACAGGATCACATGGTTTTCGCCATAACCCTTGGTGCGCGCCAGCGTTACATAATCGAGATGCATGGTTTCCTTGAGCGACTGCTTGAGCAACTGGCTGATGATCGCCGCCAGCGGAATGGCCAGCGCCAGCGCCGGCATGAACATGTGCTTGAGCAGGTCCCACCACAGGTCGAACCTCAGCCGCGCGATGCTTTCGAACACATAGAACTGGGTGACGAAGGGCAGATCGAGCGACGGCGAGATCCGCCCCGAAATGTGAAACACCGGCATCAGCACGCCGAACAGCACGATCAGGATCAGCGCCCAGAGGAAATCCGGAATTGACAGGCCGACGCCGTTGGCGACATCGACGGCGGTCTCGGTGCGGGTTTCGCGGTGCCTGACCCCGGTCAGCGCCAGCGCGCCGCCGATGACCACGGCAATCACCAGCGCGAAGATGGCCAGCTCCAGCGTCGCCGGCAGGCGCCCGAGCACCAGTGGCATAACCGGCTGGCGCAGGGAAATGGAGGTACCGAAATCACCCTTCACGACGCCCGTCAGCCAGATCCAGAATTGCTCGATGATTGATTTGTCGAGCCCGTAGAGAGCAGTCAGCCGCGCAACATCGTCCTCGGTGGCGCCGGGCGGCAGCATCATGGCGATGGGATTTCCCGGCACCACGCGGATGACAAAGAACACCACCGCCGCCGCCCCGATCAGGGTGACGGACATGGTCATCAGGCGAACAAGGATCGCGCGCAACAGTTTCAAGGGAATATGTCCTGCAAAAAGGGGCCGCCGCCCGAAGGCAGCGGCCCGTAAAGTCGCGTGAAGCTTACGAAGCCCGCTTCATCAGATGCGGCAGCAACGCGCCCGAGGCATGAGGCGTCACTTCCACGCCGGAGGCGTGCAGGATCGGCTGAACATATTGCAGCAGCGGGATAACCAGCGCGTTGTCGGCGATGTGCTTGTCCACGGCCTTCCAGCCGGCAATCCGCTTGTCCTCATCGGCTTCGCCCCAGAGCGGACCGATCATGTCGATCAGCTCCTGGCCGTCCCAGACCGAGTGCGGCGACGGGCCGAACATGGCGAAGCCGGTCGATGTCGTCGGATCGGCGACCGAGTTGCCCCAGTTGTAGAAGGCCGCGGGGGCCAACTGGTCGGCGGCGCGCAATTCGTAATGCTTGGCGATCTCGTAGACCTCGATCTCCGCCTCGATGCCGACATTGCGCCACAACCCGACGATGGCCTGGACCATCTCGTAGTCCTTGGGCTTGAAGCCCCGGGTGGTCTGGATCTTGAACTTCACAAGATTTTCCGGGGAGAAGCCCGAAGCCGCGAGTAGCTCCTTGGCCTTTTCCGGATCATAAGGCACCGTGATCGAGGAATCATAGGCCGTGTATTCCGGTGTCTGCAGCGTGTCGATCGGAACGCCGTAGCCCGACAGCAGACGGTCGATGATCAGCTTCTTGTCGATCGCCATGGCCGCGGCCATGCGCACGTTCGGATCGAGCATCACATCAACGTCGTTGATGAAGATCATGCCGATATCGGAGATCGGCGCATCGGTCCCCGAAATGTTGCCGCCGCCCTTGAGCCGGTCATATTCCTCATAGGGCATTTCCAGCGTCACATGCGAATTGCCGGATTCGATTTCAGCGACGCGGCTTGCGGCATCGGTCACGAACTTGATGGTCACGGTCTCGAAATCAGGCTTGCCGCCCCAGTAGTTCGGGTTGGCCTTGAGCCGGACGAAGGCGTTGCGCTCGAAGCGGTCGACCATGTAGGGGCCGGTGCCGATGGGAGCCGCCTCGAAACCGTCCGCGCCGACCTTCTCGTAATAGGCCTTGGGCAGCACGTAACCGGTGAGGAAGTACATCCACTTGAAGATGGTCGGCTCGAAGCGGGCGACATCGGCGGTCACCACATTGCCTTCGGCCTTGATGTTGGCGAGCGTCGACCAGATGAACTGGATCGGGTTGCCGGTCGCCTCGTCGGCGGCGCGGGTGAGCGACCAGGCCACATCCTCGGCGGTGAAGGGCGACCCGTCATGCCAGGTCACGCCTTCGCGCACGGTCATCGTCACCTTGGTCTTGTCGTCGTTCCAGCCCCATTCGGTGAGCAGGCCCGGCGCCGGCGAGAGATCCGGCTGCTGCAGGATGAACTGGTCGAACACCGACTGGTAGATACCCTGGATCGTCGGGTTGACGGCGGACGGCCCGACCGTCGGATCCCATGACGGCAAATTTACGTTGTAGGCGATGACGAGTTCATCAATCGCCTGGGCAAAGCTCGGTCCGGCAAAGGCGGCGATCGCCAGAGCCGCCGTCGTGCCCTTGAGCACTGTGCGACGCGAAATATGTGTCATGCTGTTCTCCCTGTTATTAGGTTCGTTGTTGTCAGGTTCATTTTCCGCCCAGTTTTCGGGCGAGCATATATCCTGCGCCCGCTCCGGTTCCCGCCCCCGGCCACACGCTGGCGCCAGTGATGTGCAGGCCGTCGACGGGGGTCTTGCCGGTCGCGTGGCCGAGCGCCGGACGGAACAGGAAATTCTGTGAAAGGTGATGGCTCCCGGCCACCTGGTCGCCGCCGACCAGGTTCGGATTGTCGGCTTCGAGATCAAGCGGCGAGACCACCGCGCGGCCGAGGATCCTGGCTTTCAGGCCCGGCGCATGGCGTTCGATCATCCCGATCGCGCGGTCGGCATAGGCCTCCTTGACTGTCGCCCAGTCGGTTTCGGTGATCTCGCCTGCTGCATCGCCCCGGATCTCGCCCGGAACCATGCGCACCTGCACCCACAACACATGCTTTCCGTCCGGCGCGCGGCTCGGGTCGATGGCTGTCGGCTGCCCCACCACCAGCACCGGCTCGTCCGGCAACAGGCCTGCTACCGCCTGCTGGTAGGTGCGCGCCATCTGTTCCAGCGACGGCGCGATATGCACATAGGCGTAATCCTTGAGTTCCTCGCCGGCGCTCCAGTCCGGCAGGCCGTCCAGCGCCAGATGGATCATCATTGTGCCCGGCGCATGCGAGAACTTGCCCATCTTCGCATCGAACGCCGCATCGCCGGAGGCCCCATCGAGCAGCTTCATCAGCCCGCCCGGCGCGACATTGGCGATCACGGTGCGGCGCGCCCTGATCTTCGAGCCGTCTTCCAACTCGATCCCGTTCGCCTTGCCGCCATCCCGCAGCACGCGCACAACCTGCTTGCCGCAATGAACCTCGCCACCGGCGGATTCAATCTTGGCCACAAGTGCCTTGGTCGCCGTGTCGGCGCCGCCCTTGCCGATGACCATGCCGAAATGCTGGCTGGCCATCGATTCGAGATAGGGAAACACCGCGCCGCCAGCCATGTCGGGCGCAAAATCCAGATGCATGCCCCAGGCGGCAAGTGTTGCGCGCACATGATCGGACTCGAAGCTTTCCGTCAGCCACGCGCGCGGCGAGGACACCAGCATGCGCGCCAGACCGGCGGTCCAGGCAAAGCCCTTGCGCCACAGCGCCTTGGCCAGAAGCCGACCTTGTACATGCATTTGCATGGGACTTCCGAGCAGGGCGAAGACATACTCGGCGACGCCGGGAAAGTCCGCACAAAGCCGGTCCCAGGCCTTGGCGTCGTTCTCCGAGAAGCCGGCAATGCGGGCGCGGGTTTCCCCGGGGCCCGTGCTGACGCCGAGCCACCTGCCATCACCGAACACGCTGGCAAAGCAGTGGGTTGCCGGCGCGAACTCAAGACCATGTCCGGTCAGATCCTCACCATGTTCCTTGAAGAACCCGGAGCCTGCAAGAAGACTGAGGTTCATCGCCGCCCAGTCGTGGCGAAATCCGGGCGCTGTCAGCTCAACCGTCTTGACAGCCCCGCCGGGCATCGCCGCCTGCTCGAAAACGCCGACGCGCCAGCCCTTTGCGCCCAGATGGACGGCGCAAGCCAGGCTGTTGATCCCAGCGCCAACAATGATCGCGTCATACTCGTCTTGCACCGCATCCAATCCCCAATTCGAGATTTATAATTGCAAATGCATATTATTCTGTCTAGCATCTATTTCTCGCATTCACACAACCCGTCAAACGGGACGATAACCGAAGCCACGAACACGCCCGTCAGAGGAGGATCACCCATGAACGCTGCCGAAACTCTTGGTCATCTCGCTTCAATGCTGCTTGAGGGAAAGGTCGAGGTTGTCGACCTTTCCGGCCGGCTTGGCCCGGACACCCCCCTCCTCGAACTGCCGGAGGATTTCGCCAAGAACACGCCCAAGATCGAAATCCACAAGATCTCGGAATATGACAGCGACGGCCCGTTCTTCGCCTGGAACTGGCTGAAGCTCGGCGAGCATTCCGGCACCCATTTCGATGCGCCGCACCACTGGATCACCGGCAAGGATTATGCCGACGGCTACACCGACTCGATCCCGCCGCAGAACTTCGTGGCGCCGGTCAATGTGATCGACTGCTCGGCCGAAGTGGCCGAAAACCCCGACTTCCTGCTCGATGCTGCAGGTGTGAAGGCCTGGGAAGACAAGCACGGCGAAATCAAGCCGGGCGAATGGGTGCTGATGCGCTCGGACTGGGATTCGCGCGTCAATGATGCGGCGGCCTACCTCAACGCCGACGAAACCGGTCCGCATTCGCCTGGCCCCACCGTCGACTGCATCCAGTACATCCTCTCCAAGGGTGCGATCGGCTGGGGCACCCAGTGCATCGGCACCGATGCAGGCCAGGCGGGCGGCATGGAGCCACCCTACCCGGCGCACAACCTGCTGCACGCCGCCAACAAATATGGTCTGGCCTCGCTTGCAAACCTCTCCAAGCTTCCGCCCAAGGGCGCAGTCCTGATCGCGGCGCCGCTGAAGATCGTCAAGGGCACAGGCAGCCCGATCCGCGCCATGGCGCTCGTCGCCAAGGGCTGAGGCGGCGTCAGGCTCGGGACCGGACCAATGGCGGATTATGACCACATCATCGTGGGCAGCGGCATCAATGCGCTCGTTGCCGCGGCCATGCTTTCGAAGAATGGAAAGCGTGTGCTGGTGCTCGAGCGTGAGGACCGCTTCGGCGGCTGCATGCACACCGCCGAGATCACCGCGCCGGGCTTTCATCACGATGTGATGGCGGCGACCTTTGTCCTGTTCCTGACATCACCGGCCCATGCCGCGCTCGGATCCGATCTGGCGCGGCATGGGCTCGAGTTCTGCCACACGCCGCATCCGACCGCGGTGCTGCGGCCCGACGGCTCGTCGCTTGGGCTCACCACCGACCGGGCCGTCAACATCAAGGCCTTCAACGCACTCTCTGCCGGCGACGGCGACCGCCACGGCGCCGATGTCGGCGCAATCGAGGCCGATGCACCGTTCCTGTTCGCGCTGCTGGGCGGCGAACTGTGGAGTTGGCCGACAGCGAAATTGCTGGCGGGCCAAGCCTGGAAGCGAGGCGCCCGCGGACTGGCTGCATGGATGGGTGAAGCCCTGCGGCCAACACGCGCCTGGCTCGAAAGCAGCTATTCCTCCGATCTGGTCCAGGCGCTTTGGGCGCCCTGGGCGCTGCACACCGGCCTGACCACCGAATCCGCCTATGGCGCGCAGATGGGCAAGGTCATCGCCTTTGCGCTCGAAGCCGCCGGCGCGCCGGTGATCAAGGGCGGCGCAGGCCGGGCGGCGGACGCCTTCAAGTCGCTGATAGAGGAGAAGGGCGGCGAATTGCGCTCGGGCGCCGATGTTGACCAGATCCTGATCCAGAACGGCAAGGCGTCAGGCGTCCGGCTGTCTGATGGAACCGAAATCGCCGCGTCGCACGTCATCTGCTCGGTCGCGCCGGGACAACTCTATGGAAGGCTGCTGCGGGATCACCAGGCAACCAAGCCGGGCAAACAGGCCGAAGACCTGCGCCAGTTTCGCCACGGCCGCGGCAATTTCCAGCTGCATTACGCCATCGACGGCCCGATCCGCTGGAAAACCGACGGGCTGGAAGACGTGGCGCTGATCCATCTCGCCGAGAGCATCGATTCGGTGTCGAAATCCTCCAACGAGGCCGAGCGCGGCATGCTGCCCGAAACTCCGACGATCTGCGTCGGCCAACCGCACCGGCTCGACCCGACCCGGTGCCCGGAGGGCAAGTCGATCCTCTGGCTGCAGATCCCCGATGCGCCGCGCACGCTCAAGGGCGACGCCGGCGGCGAGATCGACACCGATGGCGTATGGACAGATTCCGTCCGTGAAGCCTTCGCCGACCGGATCGAGGCAATCCTTGCCCGCCATATCGAAGGCTTCGCCGGCAGCGTTCTGGCCCGCAAGGCCTATTCGCCGGCGGATCTGGAGAGCATGAACATCAATCTGGTCGGCGGCGATCCCTATGGCGGATCCTGCGCGCTCGACCAGTTCTTCATCTGGCGGCCTTTCTCAGGCAGCAGGAATCACGCGACCGCGGTCGACAACCTGCACCATATCGGCGCTTCAACCCATCCGGGTCCGGGACTGGGCGGCGGCTCGGGTCTCCTGCTGGCCAGGAGGCTGGGTGCATGAACGACACAAAACATCTCGCGACAGAGAAAGCCGAGCCGTTCGAACGGCTCGGCGAGATCGGCCTGTCGAATTTCGCGCCCTATCTGATGAACCGGCTGATGGGCCGCTACAACGCCGATCTCAGGAAGGAAATGACCAATCTGGGCCTGACCACGCCCAAGATGCGCACGCTGGCGGTGCTCTCGGTGATCGATACGCTGACAATCTCGGAGCTTGCCGTCTATGCGGTGGTGGAGCAGTCAACCCTGAGCCGCTCGCTCGAACGGCTCACGTCGGACGGCCTGGTGCGACGCGAGCCCGACGCCAATGACAGCCGCGTCACCCGCATTGCCATCACCGAGGCCGGGCGGGCAGCCTTCGACCAGCTGTGGCCGACCATGGCGCGGATCTATTCGCAGATGTTCAACGGCATCCCGGACGATGAACGGACGGCCTTTGTCGGCACGCTGCAGAAAATGCTCCACAACATCCGCAAGCACGATTTCTGACCCTCTAGCCCTGAACCCCGAAGATCAACCCGAGGACAAGACCATGAAGCATCTCATTCCAGCCGCGATCGCATTTGCCATGACCCTTGGCGTCGCGGGGGTTCACGCCGACACGCTGCCGGGCGTCAAGGGGATCAATCACACCGGGCTGACCGTTCCCGACATCGCCGAAGCCGAGACCTTCTTCACCGATGTGCTGGGCTGCGAGAAGGCGACCTCTTTCGGTCCCTACCGCGACGACACCGGCACCTTCATGCAGGATCTGCTCGATGTCGATCCGCGCGCCGTGGTCAACCAGATCACGCTGATGCGCTGCGGCTTCGGCTCCAACATCGAACTGTTCTCCTATGACGCACCGGACCAGCAGACCGTGCGGCCGAGAAACAGCGACATCGGCGGCCACCACATCGCCTTCTATGTCGAGGACATCGACGCGGCCGCCGCCTATTTCAAGGACAAGGGCATCCGCACGCTGATGGGGCCGTTTCCGGTCAATGAGGGGCCGGCCGCCGGCCAGTCGATCATCTATTTCTTCGCACCCTGGGGTCTGCAGATGGAGGCCATCTCCTTCCCCCAGGGCATGGCCTATGAAAAGGACGGCGGACCGGTTCTCTGGTCCAACACCGACCCGGCCAAGTAGGACCGGATCAGGCAAGCATTTAGAGGTGTATCATGGCTGAACGTTCATTCGCCAAGGAAGTCCAGAAGCTCAAGCTCGGTGACGGAGAAACCTTCACCGGCGAGGGCATTCTGGCTCTGACCAAGGCGCTGCTCGAAGCGGGCGTCGGCTATGTCGGCGGCTACCAGGGCGCGCCGATCAGCCATCTGATGGACGTGCTCGCCGATGCCGAGGAGATCCTCACAGACCTCGGCGTGCGCTACGAGGCCAATGCGTCGGAAGCTGCCGCGGCTGCCATGCTGGCGGCCTCGGTGCATTACCCGATCCGCGGCGCGGTCACCTTCAAGGGGCCGGTCGGCGTCAACGTCGCCTCCGATGCGCTTGCCAACCTGTCGTCGTCCGGCGTAACCGGCGGCGCGCTGGTGATCATCGGCGAGGATTACGGCGAAGGCTCCTCGATCATGCAGGAGCGCAGCCATGCGTTTGCGATGAAGTCGCAGATGTGGCTGCTCGACCCGCGCCCCAACCTGCCCTCCATCGTCAAGTCCGTGCACCAGGGATTTGAACTTTCCGAAGCCAGCAACACGCCGGTGATGCTGATGGTGCGGATCCGTTCCTGCCACGTCACCGGCAGCTTCGCGGCGAAGGACAACCAGCGCCCGCCCTTTACCGTCAGGGACGCGCTCGCCAATCCGCGCAGCGACTACGCCCGCGTCGTTCTGCCGCCGATGTCCTATCTGCAGGAACACGACAAGATCAACAACCGCTGGCCGGCGGCGCTGAATTACATCCGCGAGCACAAGCTCAACGAGGTCTTCGGCCCGAAGGAAGCCCCGGTCGGCATCGTGCTTCAGGGCGGCATGTACAATGGCGTGATCCGGGCGCTGCAGCGGCTCGGACTTGCCGACATTCACGGCGACACGGAGATCCCGCTCTACGTGCTCAACGTCACTTACCCGCTCGTGCCTGACGAATTCTTTGAGTTCTGCGAGGGCAAATCGTCCATTCTGGTAGTGGAGGAAGGCCAGCCGGAGTTCATCGAGCAATCGCTCGGGCTGGCGCTCTACAAGGCGGGAAGTTCGATCGCCCTGCACGGCAAGGACATGCTGCCGATGGCCGGCGAGTACACCGGCCAGGTCATGCTCGACGGCCTTGAGGCGTTCCTGAAGAAAGCCGCCCCCGAACTGCTGCCCGCCCGCCTGCGCGCCCCCAATTCCGACCACAAGCCGGCGCTGCCGGACCTGTCCAAGACCGTGCCGATGCGCCCGCCGGGATTTTGCACCGGCTGTCCGGAGCGACCGATCTTCGCCGCCATCAAGCTGACCGAGATGGAGCACGGCAAGCACCAGATCGCCGGCGACATCGGCTGCCACCTGTTCGCCACCCTGCCACCTTTCGAAATCGGCGGCTCGACCATGGGCTACGGACTGGGCCCGGCGTCGAACGCCGCCTTCGACGGCGGCGGAGACAAGCGCTCGATCTCGATTCTCGGCGATGGCGGGTTCTGGCACAATGGCCTGTCGTCTTCGATCGGCAACGCGGTCTACAACAAGTCCGACGGCGTGATCGTCATCGTCGACAATTTCTACTCCGCCGCCACCGGCGGACAGGATATCCTGTCCTCGCGCGCCGACAATGCCTCCAAGGCCACCGGGCATCCGATCGCCGATGCGGTCAAGGGCGTCGGCGTCAAATGGGTGCGCCAGCTCGACCGCACCTATGACGTGCCGAAGATGCGCGAGATCCTGAACGAGGCGCTGACCACCGACCATGTCGGCCCCAAGGTCATCATCGCCTCGTCGGAATGCATGCTCAACAAGCAGCGCCGCGAAAAGCCGCTGGCGAACAAGGCGATCAAGGAAGGCCGGCGGGTCGAGAAGCCGCGCTTCGGCGTCGACGAGGACATCTGCACAGGCGACCACGCCTGCATCCGGCTGTCGGGCTGCCCCTCGCTGTCGCTGAAGAAGCTGGATGATCCCTTGCGCGATGATCCGGTGGCCAACATCGACCAGAGCTGCGTCGGCTGCGGCAATTGCGGCGAAGTCGCCGACGCCGCCGTGCTCTGCCCTTCCTTCTACCGCGCCGACGTGGTTCACAATCCAGGCTGGGCCGAGCGGAACTTCGGCGCTTTCAGAAACCGCATCATTGCCTGGCTGCAGACCCGCCGCTCGAGCGGCCGCCTCGAATTCGCCAGGACCTGAGCAATGACAAGCATGACCCAATCGGAATTCACACCCAAACCGCGTGATCCGGCGCTTGACCAGATCATCAAGCTCGCCATCATGGCAGTCGGCGGCCAGGGGGGCGGCGTGCTGACCAACTGGGTCGAGGAGTGCGCCCGGAGCAACGGCTACGCTGTCCAGGCCACGTCGGTGGCGGGTGTGGCCCAACGCACCGGAGCGACGATCTACTACATGGAACTGGCGCCTGCCGGCGACCGCGATCCGGTGTTCTCGCTGCTGCCCGCGGCCGGCGATGTCGACATCCTGGTGGCGGCCGAAATGATGGAGGCCGGGCGCGCCATCATGCGCGGCTTTGTCACCCCCGACCGCACCACGCTGATTGCCTCCTCGCATCGCGCCCTGGCCGTGTCCGAGAAGATGGTCCCCGGCGACGGCATCGCCGATTCCCAGGAAGTCATCGCGGCCGCAGGAATCGCCGCCCGGCGCTTCATCGCCTTCGACATGGAGAAGATGGCCGTCGAAGCGGGCTCGATGATTTCCGCCAGCCTGTTCGGCGCGCTTGCCGGTTCCGGCGCGTTGCCGTTTGAACGATCAAGCTTCGAAGCCGCAATCAAGGCGTCCGGGCGCGGTGTCGAGGCAAGCCTCAAGGCCTTTGCCGCCGGCTTTGAAGCCGCAGCCAGCGGCATTGTGGAAACGCCACGCCCCCCTGTGCGCATCAAGTCTCCAGCCGATGCAAAGCCGGCAGGACCGAAAGCCCTGATCGACCAGTGGAACGCGCTCGAAACCCGCGCCACCGCCTTTCCGGCACCGGTTCGCGACATGGCGCTTAGCGGCCTGCGCGCGGTGGTCGACTTCCAGGATCTCGCCTATGGCCGTGACTATCTCGAACGCATCGACACCGTGCTGGGCGAGGATGATCCGGCCAAGGGCTACGAACTGACGCTTGAAGCGGCCAAATACATTGCCAAGGCTATGGCCTATGACGACGTCTTCCGGGTTGCTGATCTCAAGACCCGCGGCAGCCGCTTTGCCCGGGTGCGCAGCGAGATCGCACCCGCCACGGGCGCACAGATGAAGCTGACCGAATTCATGCACCCGCGCGCCGAAGAGATTGTCGGCATGATGCCCTCAAGCCTTGGTCGCCGGCTGTCGTCGAGCGAGCGCGCCATGCGGCTGATTGACCGGCTGGTCAACCGGGGACGCCGGTTGCGCACCGACCGGTTGCTGCCCTTCACCCAGCTTTATGTGCTGGGCGGACTGCGCAAATACCGGCGTGGCACGCTGCGCCATGCGATCGAGACGGAGCATCTGGAAAACTGGCTCGCCCAGGCGCTCACCTATCGCAGGATCGACTACGCGCTGGGCGTCGAAACCCTGCGCAACCGCCGCCTGGTCAAGGGCTACTCGGACACCCATGCCCGCGGCCTGTCCAAGTTCGACCGGGTAATGGACGGCGTGGCGCTGCTCGCCGGCCGCGACGACGCCGCCCACTGGTGCAGGCTCTTGCGCGAGGCGGCGCTGGCCGACGAGAAGGGCGAGCAGCTCGAAGGCGCGCTCAAGACCGTGCGCTCCTTCGCGGGGCAGTCCGAGACGGCGCTTGCAAACTGAACTTCCCATCTGCAACCGGTCGTGATCGGAACAGCCGCAAGCCTGATTTCGTGATAGACAGTGATGCGCCGACGGATCCGCCGTCTGTGACATCGTGACTTGCAACAAGAGTATCTGCATGAGCCGCAAATTGCCGCCCCTGAACTGGCTCCGTGCCTTCGAGGCATCGGCAAGGAGTCTGAGCTTCACCCAGGCGGCAGCCGAGCTCAACCTGACCCAGGCGGCGATCTCCAAGCAGGTCAAGCTGCTGGAGCATTATCTCAGCGAGCAACTGTTCATCCGCAATCCCCGCAGCCTGGAGCTGACCAAGACCGGCGAAGCCTATCTGCCGAAGGTCCGCGATTGCTTTGACCGCCTCGCCGCCGGCACCAACGAGGTGTTCGGCCGCCGCCGCAGCGAGATGCTGACGATCCGCTGCATGGTCGGGTTCTCGATCAACTGGCTGGCGCCCCGCCTGCCCCGCTTCATGGCGCGCCATCCTGGAGTGACCATCCGGATCATCTCCAGCGTCTGGGGAGACGAATTCGACAAGGAGCATTTCGACTTCGACATTCGCTACGGCGCCGGCAAGTGGCCGGGCCTGAGTGCAAAGCGACTGACACGGGAAACGATCACGCCAGTCTGCGCCCCCGCGCTGCTGCAAGGCGACAACGCAATCCGCAAACCCGACGACCTGGCGGATCATCCGCTCCTGCATGTGCTCGGCTATGAAGAGGGATGGGGCCTGTGGCTGAATGCGGCGGGCGTCCGCGGCGACATCGACAAGGGCCGCGGCCTGCATTTCGACACCTCCCTGATCGCCTTCGAGGTTGCCGCCAAGGGCGGAGGCATCGCGCTCGGACGGCCTTCCATGACCAGCAAGGACTTCGCGTCCGGCCGGCTCGCGGCGCCTTTCGAACTGGCGGTGCCGATCGATGAAGCCTTCCACCTGATCACGCCGTCCGAAAGCACGGCCCATCCCGATGCGGTGCTGTTCCGCGACTGGCTGCTCGAGGAGGCAGAGCTTGCATTCGGGCCTCTCGATCGTCCATAAGGCACAAGCGAGGACGACCTCCCCAACCGGGACAAACGGCCGGGACGACCCGGCGAAAATCTGGGGACCTCCATGCGGGACACCAAAGACAGAATCCGCCACGCACTGAGTTTCGAGATCATCGCTCTGGTGCTGGTCACGCCGCTCGGGGCCTTGGCTTTCGGATTGCCTGTAGCCGAGATCGGCATCGTCGCCATAGTCAGCGCCACGATCGCTACCGGCTGGAATTATCTCTACAATCTGCTGTTTGACCATGCCATGCTCAGGCTTGCCGGGCATGTGCGCAAGTCGATTGCCGTCAGGATTGGTCATGCCTTCCTTTTCGAGGGTGGCCTGCTGCTGATCCTGCTGCCGTTCATCGCCTGGTATCTGAGCGTGAGCCTCCTCGATGCCTTGCTGATGGACGTGTCCTTCGCAGCCTTCTACCTAGTCTACACCTTTGTCTTCAATTGGGTCTACGACCTGGTCTTTCCGCTCCCCGACACCGGGCCATCCGAAGGCGCGGAGGCGCCGGCCAACCGGTGATTGCGGGTCAGAAAGCAAAAAGGCCGCGGATCGCTCCGCGGCCAATTCCTTTCAATCCGCGACCTACAGCGCCGCGCATCCAACGGGATACGCAAAGGTCGTTGTAAGCCCTTGATTCAATGCATGTACGTTATCGCTCAAATGAATACATTTGAACGCGACATGCAATATATCAGGAGAACCACCAGCGCTCGGCAATCTTATTGCCATCGTTCTGCCAGTTGGCCGCAACCTGCTCGTCATGCGCAAGCGTCTTGGTGTGCGCATGGATGAAGTTCGCCCACATGCCAACAATGGCGCCGCCATCGTCCTGCAGCAGTCTCTGGGCTTCCCAATACTGGTCCTTGCGCTTGGCCTCATCCGTTTCAGAACGGGCCATGATCACCAGATCGTTGAACTTCTTTGCGGCCTCGGTGTCCTTCCAGGCCGTATCGTTCCATTCGGTATCGGCCGTATAGGCTGAGGAATACATCCAGTCCTGCGTCGGACGTCCGCCCCAGTAGCAGGCGCTCCAGGGCTTCTTGTTCCACACGTTCGACCAGTAGCCGTCGCTGGGCTCGCGCACCAGTTCGATGTCGATTCCGGCCTCCTTGGCAGACGCGGCAATAAGCTGCGCCGCATCGACCGCACCGGCAAAGGCGGCATCCGAGACGGAAAGCTGAATCGGTCCCGAATGGCCCGACTTCTTGTAGTGCTCGGCAGCCTTTTCCGGATCGAACTCATGCACCGGCAGTTCGGTGTTGAAGAACGGCATAGATTCGTTCACCGGCACGTCGTTGCCGGCCTCGCCGTGGCCAAGCAGGATCTTTTCGACCAGTTCCTGCCGCTTGATGGCGAATTTGAGCGCCATGCGCAAATCGTAATTGTCGAACGGCGCGGCATTGACCCGCATCGGGAAGGTGAAATGCTGTGTGCCGGTGGTTTCGAAAATCTGAATGATCGGCACGCGCGCAAGCAGCGCCACGGTCTTGGGATCGACATTGTCAACGAAATCGACATCGCCGTTCATGATCGCGTTCTGGCGCGCGGTGGTGTCGGCCAGCGTTATCATCTCGACTTCGTCGAAATGCGCCCGGCCTTCCTTGAAGTAGTTCGGATTGCGCTTCATCTGGATGCGCACGCCCGGCTGATAGTCCTCGACGATGTAGCCGCCGGTTCCCACAGGATCGTTGGAATCGACGATCTTGCCGTCGGCTGACTGCTGAATCATGATGTGGTAGTCGGAAACGATGAACGGGAAGTCGGCATTGCCGCCCTCAAGTTCGAAGATCACCCGGTTGTCGCCGTCCTTCTTGATCTCCTTGACGGCCGAAAGCAGGCCCTTGGCTGCGGATTTCGAATTCTCGTCACGGTGATGGTTGAACGTCGCGATCACGTCGTCGGCGGTCATGGTCTTGCCGTTGTGGAATTCCACGCCCTTGCGCAGGTCGAACACCCAGGTCTGCGCGCCGTTGGAGGATTCAAAGCTCTCCGCAAGCTCCGGAACCAGCGTTCCCTCGTTGCTGACCTCGGTGAGATGGTTGCCGCGGGCATAGATGATCGCCTGGGTCATGCCGTTCTCGGCGGTGCCGGGATCGAGCGCATCCGTGGTCGAACCGTAGGAAGAGCCCTGCCGCAGCTTGCCGCCGCTCTTGGGCGTGGCCGCAAGCACGTTCGTGGCAAGTGTCAGCGCCGACGGCACGGCCAGGCCTGCCGCAATTGCAGACCTGATGAATTGCCGGCGGTCGATCTGGCCTTCGCTGAGCCAGCGCGCCTGTTTCTTCAGATATTCGTCTTTCATGATACTCTCCGTTTTGGTTCCCGAATTTTCTGATTGGCGGCATTGCGCGAGACACAACACCGTGGAATGAGGCTTCGTCTATCCTGTCCTGCTGGAGACGTTTGTCAACCGCAGGGCCGCAAGGAATGATACTGTGAGGTCCGCGACGACAAGCCCAATAAATGTAGGGGCAATGTACGGCTTATCGTTATGCCGGGCAACCGGGATCCCCGGAATTGAGGGCGAATGAGGCGACAGGCCTCAGATCCAGGCTAAATCCCCTGAGTAAAAACGCTATTCTCCGGCTAGCCGGTTTACAAATGCCGCTCAACTGGCCAACAATATGGAACAGTGGCGAGCATCCGGTGTCGACCGGGTGACATCGGCATAGATGGCGACAAGACCATCAGACAACAGGGGAAGGAACACGCACTTGAATGCAGTGCTGTCGACCATATTGAAACGCCTCGGGCTTGGCCTCGCCACGCTCTTTGTCGTCTCAGCCATCATCTTCAGTTCGATTTCAATGCTGCCCGGCGACTTCAGTGAAGCAGTGCTGGGTCAGGCCGCGACCGAGGAAACAGTCGCCGCCTTTCGCAAGGAACTGGGTCTCGACCAGCCCGCGCCGGTTCGCTACTTCCAGTGGATGGGTTCGGTGCTTCAGGGCGACCTGGGCACATCGTTTTCGGGCCGCAATGCATCGGGACAGGACCGCTCCCGCCAGGTCAGCGCTCTGGTCATGCCGCGGCTCTGGAACACGCTGTTTCTTGCCGGCGTCACCGCCCTGATCGCGGTGCCTCTGGCGCTGTTTCTCGGACTGACCGCCGCTCTCTACCGCAACACGGCTTACGACCGGGTGGTCAATGCGGCAACGCTGACCACGATCTCGACCCCTGAATTCTTCGTTGCCTATATCCTGATCCTGTTCCTCGCCTCGCTGTGGCCGGTGTTTCCGTCGCTTGCCAACATCGACGCCAGCACCGCGCTCGGCGAACGGCTGTACCGTGTGGCGCTGCCTGCCATGACGCTGACCCTGGTGATCGTGGCGCACATGATGCGCATGACCCGCGCCGCCATCATCAACCTTCTGGCCAGTCCCTATATCGAGATGGCGCGGCTCAAGGGCGCGTCGCGATCGGAGATCATTCTCAAGCACGCGCTGCCCAACGCCTGGGCCCCCATCGCCACGGTCATTGCCTTCAACCTTGCCTATCTGGTGGTCGGCGTCGTGGTGGTGGAAGTCGTTTTCGTCTATCCCGGAATCGGGCAGTTGATGGTCGACGCCGTGACCAGCCGCGACATCCCGGTGGTCCAGGCCTGCGCGCTGATATTCGCCGCGACCTACATCCTGCTCAACCTGACCGCTGACATCATCGGCATCGTCACCAACCCGAGATTGCTGCACCCGAGATGAGCGAGCAACCTGACACCTATTCAGCGACCGCCGAGGTCGCAGCGGTCCACAAGCGCCGGAGCCGGATGGAAAAGCTGGCCCTGCTGATGAAATCGGCGCCGCCCACCGCCTGGTTCGGAATGATCGTGGTGACGTTCTATATCCTCGTCGCCATCTTCGCCGACGTGATCGCTCCCTACGGGGAAGCGCAGATCCATCCCGTTGCCTTCGCCCCCTGGAGCGACGAGTTCTTTTTCGGCACCGACCAGATCGGCCGCGACGTGCTCACGCGGCTGATTTATGGCGCGCGCAACACCATGGGCATTGCGCTGGCGACAACCTTTCTCTCCTTCCTGATCGGCGGCGGGCTGGGACTTGTCGCGGCCATCAACCGAAGCTGGCTTGACCAGGCGCTGAGCCGGTTTGTCGACGTCCTGATGGCCATCCCGAGCCTCATCTTCGCACTCATGCTGCTGTCGATCTTCGGATCGACGATCACCAGCCTGATTCTGATCATCGCGGTTCTCGATTCCACCCGCGTCTTCCGTCTGACCCGGTCCGTCGCGGTCAATGTCGCGGTGATGGATTACGTCGAGGCGGCGAAACTGCGCGGCGAGGGCCTCGGCTGGATCATGCGGCGGGAAATCCTTCCCAACATCATGCCGCCGCTGGTGGCGGAATTCGGACTCCGGTTCTGCTTCGTCTTCCTGACGATTGCGGCTCTGTCGTTCCTCGGCGTCGGCATCCAGCCCCCGACCGCCGACTGGGGCTCGATGGTGCGCGCCAACGCTTCGCTGATCCAGTTCGCCAGATACGACATGACGGCCGCCATCACCCCGCTGCTGCCGGCTGCCGCAATTGCGCTTCTGACCGTGGCGGTCAATTTCATTGTCGACTGGTTCCTGCAGAAAACGAGCGGTCTTCGCGAATGACACAAGAGCAAAACGCCGGCAACGCGATCCTTCTGAAAATGCGCGACATCCGCATCGACGGGTTTTCCGACGAGCGCTGGCATCCGATCATCAAGGGTGTCGACCTGACGCTCAGGCGCGGCGAGATCATGGGACTGATCGGCGAATCCGGCGCCGGCAAGTCCACGCTCGGCAAGGCCGCCATGGGCTACACCCAGCCCGGCTGCAAGCTGACCGGCGGCTCGATCATGTTCGACGGCATCGATCTGGCAAAGGCCAGCGACCGCGAGAAACGCGATCTGTGGGGAACCCGCATTGCCTATGTGGCGCAATCCGCGGCTGCCTCCTTCAATCCGGCGCACCGCCTGATCAACCAGACCGTGGAAGCCGCCACAAGGCGCAGGATCCGTCCGGAGGCCGAATCCCGGGCCGATGCGGTGGAACTGTTCAGGGCCCTGCAATTGCCCAACCCCGAAACCATCGGCGACCGCTACCCGCACCAGGTCTCGGGCGGACAATTGCAGCGGGTAATGACCGCCATGGCGATGTCGCCGCGCCCGGACCTGATCATCTTCGACGAGCCGACCACCGCGCTCGACGTCACCACCCAGGTCGAGGTGCTCTCGGCGATGCGCAACATTGTCGAGGAATTCAACACCGCGGCGATCTACATCACCCATGACCTCGCCGTGGTCGCCCAGATGGCGGATTTCATCAAGGTTCTGCGCTTTGGCGAGGAAGTCGAGGAGGCGCCCACCCGGCAGATGCTGACCAAGCCCGAGCAGCCCTACACGAAGTCGCTCTGGTCGGTGCGCGCGCTGGAAAAGCCCGAGGTCAAGGGCGAGGACATCGTCCTGTCGATCGATCATGTTGACGCGTCCTATGGTCCGCTCAAGGTCCTGCATGATGTAAACATCTCGATCCCGCGCGGCCGCACCGTGGCGGTGGTGGGCGAGTCGGGCTCCGGCAAGTCGACAACGGCGCGGGTGATCACAGGCCTTCTGCCGCCGACGGCGGGCAGCGTCACCTTCAACGGAGAGCCCCTGCCGGCATCCCTGAAGGACCGCAACAAGGATCAGCTTCAGCGAATCCAGATGATCTACCAGATGGCGGACACGGCGATGAATCCGCGCCAGACCGTGTTTGAGATCATCGGCCGGCCGCTTGAGTTCTACCTCGGCCTGAAAGGCAAGGCCAAGGAAACCCGCGTCATCGAACTGCTGAAGATGATCGAGCTCGACGAGAGTTTCATGGACCGGTTGCCGTCGGAGCTTTCGGGCGGCCAGAAACAACGGATCTGCATCGCCCGCGCGCTGGCGGCCAAGCCCGACATCATCATCTGTGACGAGGTCACCTCGGCGCTGGACCAGATCGTGCAGGAAGGCATACTGAAACTGCTTCTGAGGCTGCAGAAGGAGTTCAACATCACTTATCTGTTCATCACCCACGACATCGCCACGGTGAAGGCGATTTCCGACGAGATCGTGGTGATGTTCCAGGGCAAGGTGGTCGAGCAGGGACTGAAAAGCGAGATCCTGGCGCCACCCTTCCCCGAATATACCCAGCTTCTGCTCTCATCCGTGCCGGAAATGGATCCCGACTGGCTCACCAACCTGCTGGCGGCACGACCGGTCTGAGCGTAACGCTGCGACGTGCTCGCTCAGTTGCAGGCGAGCAGACCAGGCAGATCCGCCACCGACGGGATGCAGATATCCGCAAGCTCGGCCAGCGACTGATGTGTCCCGGTCCCCGACAGCACCCCTATGGCGGCGCCTGCGCCAGCAGCCCGGGCCATCGCGAGATCGTGCCGGTTGTCGCCCACCATGGCGATCTGGCTGGCGCTCAGTCCCAGATGCGCGGCATAGGCGTGGATCATGCCGGGCTCGGGTTTCGGTCCATGGCCGCTGTCATAGCCGGCGATAAAGCTTACATGCCCTGCAAGACCAAGCACCTCGACTGTGCGCCTTATGCTGGCTTCACCGTCGCTGGAGGCGATGCCCAGGGGCAGGCCGGCCCCCGTGAGGGTTCCCATCAAATGGTCGAGATCGCAGAGCGGAACCGCCGCATCCGCCCCGTCGACAAAGGCCTGGTCGAGCAGGCGCGCCAGCTTGTCCGGCTCGACCGGGCTGCCATGGGCGACCATATGCCGGGCAATCTCGCTGGCATTGGCAGCCGCGAACATGCTGTCGGCCCGGGTCTTGCCGGTCAACGGATCCATGCCGCAGACCTTGAGCAGCTTGTCGGCAAGCGCGGCATTGCCGGCGGCGGCGATGGAGGTTGCATTGCGGTTGATTACCGACCAGGTCCTGTCGAAATCGATCAGCGTTCCGTCCTTGTCGAACAGGATTGCCTTGATTGCGCCGTCCAGTTTCCATGCCATGGTGCTTTTTCCGGTTTGACAGGTGCTGTGCATCGCGATTGCATGGCCGTCAACCCTGTCTCGACCGCCAAAGGAGCCGACCGTGCGCCCTGCCCCCTATGATACCTTGCTTGACGAAGAAACCTGGGCGTTCATCGACAGGTCGGCCGGCTTCTACCCCGATGACGCCACCGCGCTCGACCTCGGCAGTCAGCGCAGCGTCTATAACTCGCTGTGCCACGCCTTCGATGCGGGCCGGCCCGAAGGCGTGACTGTCCGCGACTATACGGTGCCGGGCCCGGCAGCACCCATCCCGCTTCGCCAATACATGCCCCCGACCGGCGCGCCTCTGGCGTGCGTTCTTTACCTGCATGGCGGCGGCTTCATTCTCGGCGGCCTCGACAGCCATGACAGCATCTGCGCCGAAATCTGTCACAGCACCGGTTACACCGTCGTCGCGGTGGATTATCGCCTGGCGCCGGAACACCTGCATCCCGCCCAGTTCGAGGACGCGCTTGCAGCCTTCAGGCACGTGGCGAACGAGTCCGGTCTGCCGGTGATCCTGTGCGGCGACAGCGCCGGCGGCAATCTGGCCGCCGCTGTTTGCTGGGCGACACGCGGAGGAGACCATTTCCCCACGGCTCAGGTGCTGATCTACCCGGCGCTTGGCGCGGACACCAACAGCGGAACCTTTCTCGCACACGCCACCGCGCCGATGCTGTCGACCGCCGACATGATCTATTACGACGAGGTGCGCTCGGGCGGCATGCCGCCTCACGGCGACCCGCTCTTCACGCCCCTTGCAGCGCACGACCTCGACGCCATGCCGCCGACGCTGGTGTTCACCGCCGAGTGCGACCCGCTCTCGGGCGACGGACCCGACTATTGTGTGCGCATTGCGGCCCAGGGCGGCAGGGCGCATTGCATTGAGGAACAGGGCCTGGTCCACGGCTATCTGCGCGCCCGCCATTCCGTCACCCACGCCCGTGCCAGCTTCGAGCGCATCATCACCGGCATCACTGCGCTCGGCGCGGGTGAATGGCCGTATTCGGCCTGACCCGCCCGCTGCGTCAGACGAACCGACGCGGGATCCTCTCGTCCCAGTCCCTCTCGAAGACCTGCGCGCCATCCTCCTTCGCCACCAGCTTGCCGGTGACGAAGAACCAGTCCCTGTCGCAGCGCATCTCCATCTCCGCCACGGTTTCGGTCCGCCAGGTATCGCGACCGCCGGTCTGCTCCCACCGGATCTGCACGGTGGCCGACAGCGGGTCATCCGGATGGATCGACCACACTTCCCGCGTCGTGCTGCCCGAGATCAGGCCATGCGCAAGATCGCGGTTCTCGCCGGCGTCGTTGAAGATGATGGTGGTGATCACGCCAGTGGCGGGATCTGTCTCCATGTTGCGGGTTGAGGCCGAGGGCCTGAGGTTTTCGTGTTGCCATGGCTGCGCCCCAACGGGCTTGTCGAAGCTGCATTCATCGCCGCCGGCATGAACCGTACGGCAGGGAAGCTCCAGCCGCCCCGCTTCAAGCGTCACGGTCGCATGCTCCGGCGCCGGCCAGATGAACGGCCAGTAACTCGTCGAGACCGCAATCCTGAGCCGGTGCCCCGCCGGAATGCGGTAGGCGATCTGGTCGAGCGTGACAGTCGCCTCGAATACCTCGCCCGGCACAAGCAGGTCCGGCGTTTCGCTCGAATGCCGATGGGTCAGGTTGAGCACGCCCATGGTAATGAGCGCCGATGTTCCATCAGGCCGCAGATCGCACAGCCGCACCGCAAGCTGCGCCATCGGCCGGTCGGAACTGGCCCGGACAACGAGCCGCGGCGCGCCGACAATATCGAGCGGGGCGTCAAGCGAGACGCCATCAAAACAGGCCGACTTCGCATCATCCGGAGATTGCTCGTCCGGAAGCTCGGGTCCGTAGGCAAAGGGAAAATACTCGCCCGCCTGGCTGCCGCAATCGACCGGGGAATTTACCGGTGTCGGGCCTGTCATCTGCCCCTTGCCAAGCGTTCCGTTTCCAAGCTCCAGAGACATGACGGCCCTGTCGACAGATGGCCATTGGGCCTCGGCAATCCACCTCCCCGGGCGTTGGTCCACCCAGCGCTGCGGCGCGATGCTGTCCATCAGCCAGGCCCGGTACGCCGGCAGTTCCTCGGCGCCATTGTCGATGCCCTTGAGCCAGCGGTCCCACCAGCGCCTGGCCTCTTGCAGAAAGCCGATGCGCGGCTCGGGCCCGGCATAATGCGGATATTTGTGGATCCACGGCCCGACGATGCCCTTGACCGGGGCATCAAGGTTTTCAACCAGATGCGAGATCGTGTTGCGGTAGCCGTCATGCCAGCCGCCGATCGACAGCACCGCCGCCTTGATCGCGCCAAAATCCTCGCAGACCGATCCATGCTTCCAGTAGTCGTCGCGCGCCTGCCGGGAAATCCATTCGCGCGCCAGGAACGGCATCGCCTCGAGCCGCTCGATCCACATCTCGCGCCAGCGGTCCCCCACCAGCAGCGGATCCGGCGGACGCGACGAATAGGACAGCATGTTGGCAGCCCAGCCGAAATTCTCGCCCAGCAGGCAGCCGCCCTTGAAATGGATGTCGTCGGCGAAGCGGTCGACAGTCGAACAGATGGTGATGATCGCCTTCAGCGCCGGCGGCCTCAGCGCCGCCACCTGAAGCGAATTGAACCCGCCCCAGGAAATTCCCATCATGCCGGCCGTGCCCGAGCACCAGGGCTGTGCGATGGCCCAGGCGATGACGTTGCAAGCGTCCCGGAGTTCCTGCGCCGTGTATTCGTCCGCCATCAGGCCCTCTGAATCGCCGTTGCCGCGCATGTCGACACGGATGCAGGCATATCCCTGCCCCGCCATCCATGGATGGGTGAGACTGTCGCGCACGATGGTGCCGTCGCGCTTCCTGTAGGGCAGATGCTCGACAATGACCGGCACCGGATCGGTGGCGGCATCCTTCGGCATCCAGATCCGCGCCGACAGCCGACATCCGTCAGGCATGACGATCGGCTGATCCTCGATTTCGACAATCTCGCGCGGCAACGCCGTTTGTACTTCGGGCATGAAGGATGCCATGACGATTCTCCGATCCTGAACAGGCGCCGAAACTGTCATGCGCACGTCGATCAGCGCAATGGTTGCGCCAAGGGTTTTATCCGGCACTCAGAGATTTCGAACATTCGCTCAGGCATCCTCGCCCGGTTGCCCGGCGCGCAGCGCGCTCACCAGACCGCGAGGCCCTCGCCCGTCCGGCGACAGGGCAGATCCTTCGAGGGCGGCGACAATCTCGATCCCGTTCCGCTCAAGCACGTCAAACGCGGCCCGGTGTGCCTCAAAGGCAATGATCCGCCCGGCTGACAGCACCACCGGCGCGAGCCGGCTCAGGGCCGCCCGGACAGGGCCGTCATGGCGGTTGGCGTCGATCAGGCACAGGTTCATCCCCAGAGCGCGCCTTATCTCATCGAGAAATGCCGTTTGGCACGGCTCGATCGTCAGCGGGAAGCCGTGGCGGCTTGCGCGCACCGCACAGGCGCTGGCGCTCCCAAGCACCGCGCTGTCAACCAGCAGGCAATCCCGGCCCAGCGGCACAAGGCAATCCTCCAGGCGATCGCAACCGGTCGCTGTGAGATCGAGCCAGAAGATGCGGTAGTCGCCGTTCTTCCGCAACAGCGCGGCGGCGAGTGCGGACAGGGCCTGCACGCTGGTTGCCCGGGTGATCGCCGCCACGCAGATCAGTCCGCCCGGCAAGGCGAGATCGCGGCCGTCGATCGGCGGGCAGGAGGGCTCGGCGCCGTCCGGGGTCAGCCAGAACTCGAATTGCGCCCCATCGAAGAGTGGCGCGAAATTGAGTACCGCCGAAATGGTGATGGGCAAAGCCCGGTTCAGTTCGGCCTGGAGCGGACACACCACAGCGCCTGTGCCAATGAACCGCAAGGCCGAGCGGACCTGCGTCATGTCGGCGAGCGGCGGCAGGAACCAGTCGCCTGTTCCGCCTGGAGCGACGTCTTGACGGCCAAAGCCCGGCGGCAGCGCGGAGAGCGGCATGCCCTCCATCAGAAAGCCTGTGAGCGTGGCGGCCGGCTGCTCGCTCATCCAGGCCATGATCTCGGCTCTCCGGCGCCGGCTGTCCTCCTGCTCGCCGACCCGGCGCTCGACAATCCAGTCGCGCGCATCGGCAAAACCCAGCGCCGAACTCAGCAGTGCATCAAGCTGCCTGACGACGACGCCCGCGCGCTCGAGTTCTGCCACCAGCCGGGCATGCTGGCGCACGGCTTCGCCGCCGCCCGGATGCGGCGCTCCGGACAGTGTGCACACGGGTCCCTGCACCAGGACATCAAGAAGACGCCCGACATCGTCACTGACCGAAATGATTGCGCCGTCTCGCGCCATGCCGTCTCATCCCCAGGGCAACAGGCAGGTTGTCGGCGGCAAGGTTCCGCCCAAATCGGAACGGACACATTGATGCTCATCAATTCGCGCTGGGGCTGGCGATCGGTGGAAAGGCAGGGCGGCTTTCAGGCCCGTGCAGTCAGAGCGTCGCGATCCTGTCGAGTTCTGCGCGGGTTTCTCCGGACAGGCGGATCAGTTCGGCCGGATTGAGCAGTTCGAAATATTTGGCGCTGATATTGCGGATGACCTGGCTCCGCGCCAGCGTCTGAATGTTCCGGCTCAGCGTTTCCGGAGTTGTTCCCAGATAGTCGGCGATGTCACGGCGGCTGAGCGGTATCTGGACAATGCTCGATTCGGGCGTCAGGCCCTGCACATGCTGGTTCCTAGCTCGCCTGGAAAAGACGTAGAGCAGGGTTGCGACGCGCTGCATGGTGGTGTGGCCATTGGTGATCGCCGCCCATTCGCGCACCGCATCAAGCTCATCGAGCTTGGCCTTGTGCATTTCATGTTCGATGGCGGGGTAGTCGGCGAGAAATCGCTCGAACTGTGGCTTGCCCATGGCGCAAAGGGTGACTTCTGTCGCCGCCTCGTAGGAGAAGCGCGACTCGTCGGCAAACAGCCGTCCGAAAAAATCCGACGGAAACAGCAGGCCGACAATGTGGTCGTCCCCATTGACCGATGCGCTCGACAATTTGACGACGCCGTCAACGACATTGCCGACAATGTCGCACTGTTGACCCTGGGACTGGATCACGCTGCCGCGCGGATAGGTCCGTAGATGGGAGATGCGATTGAGCTGACTCAGGGCTTCTTGCGAGGCTGCGCTGCAGATAGAGCGGTTGTGAATGCTGCAACTGCCGCACTTGCCGCACGCACACGAACTTTCTGCCGCGATGGTCACTTGCCCTATCTATCCCCCAGACCGGTTGGCAGCCACACCTCAAGCGCGACCGCCACATCGGCAAGCCCAAGACAACACTACCACCACACGAGCGTCAAGGCGCGATGGACTGTCCAATGCCCGGCAATTCGTCACGCACGACAAACGCTCACAGGAAACCCGGCAGGACAATCGGGAATGCCTGTCCTCAAACGGGTTCCCTGAGCGCTTCGATCGCCGCCGGAAGTTCCATCAGGTTGGAGATCACCCGGTCGGCCCCCAGGTCGTCGGCTGGAACGGTGGTGTAGCCGCCGCGTACGGCGACGCTTGCCATGCGCGCAGCCTTCGCCGCGCCGATATCGGCGGGACTGTCGCCCACCATCAGCGCCCCGGCGGCGGTCACGCCGACCGTGTGAAGCGCGTGCTCGAGCATGTCCGGAGCCGGTTTGCGGGCAGGTCCGGTATCGCCGCCAACCACGACGGCGACCAGCTGATCGAGCATGAAATGCGCAAGGATCTCGCGCGTGAAACCTTCGGGCTTGTTGGTCACGACCCCGACCTTCACCCCGGCTTCACGATAGGCCATCACCATCTCCATGGCGCCGGGCAACAGCACGGTGTGCCGGGTCAGGTGCTTGCCATAGATGCCCATCATGCGCTCGTAGGCCTGGTCCAGCCCTTTGCCCTCGACCGGTCTTCCCGACGCCTCATAGGCGCGCTCGACGAGTTTGCGCACGCCGTTGCCGATCATGCCACGCACCGCATCCACCGTCTGGGCCGGCCGGCCATCTGCTGACAGCAGTTCATTGACCGCGGCCGTGATGTCGGGCGCTGAATCAATCAACGTTCCGTCGAGATCGAACAGGATGGCCTGGGGCCATTCATGCTGCACATCAGTCCTGTCAGGGGTTCGGGTCACGCAGTTTCCTTTCATTTGGTCGGGCATCCTTTCCACCCCGATCAGGCGATTGCTTCGGCCCGGCCCGCCTGCCGCCCCGAGAAGATGCAGCCGCCCAGGAAACTGCCTTCCAGCGCATTGTAGCCGTGATAGCCGCCACCGCCGAAGCCGCTGACTTCGCCGGCGGCAAACAATCCCTCGATCCGTTCACCCTGTGCGTTGAGAACCTGGCCATTGAGATCCGTCTCCAGGCCTCCCAAGGTCTTGCGGGTGATGATGTGCAGCTTGACCGCGATCAGCGGACCATTGCCGGGATCAAGCAGGCGGTGCGGCTTCGCCGTCCGCATCAATCGGTCGCCACGATTGTTGCGCGCCGCATGCACCGCCATCAATTGTGCATCCTTGGTGAAGGGGTTGTCGATCTGGCTGTCGCGCGCGACGATCTGTGACCGCAGCTTTTCAAGATCGATCAGATCACCGCCCTTCCGGTTCATCCCGTCAACGAGGTCCTCCAGGCTGTTGGCGACGATGAAATCCTCGCCATGCTGCTTGAACGCCTCCACCGCCGGCGTCGCCTGATTGTTCAACAATCGCTGCCGGATCACCTTGAGCCAGCTCCTGGAGGCGAAATCCGGGTTCTGCTCCGAACCAGACAGCGCCACTTCCTTCTTGAGGATCTTCTGCGTCATCACGAACCAGGAATAGTCATGTCCGGTCGCCAGAATCGCCCTGAGCGTCGACAGCGTGTCGAAACCGGGCATGCAGGGCGGCTTCAAGCGATTGCCGGTGGCGTCAAACCACATCGACGACGGGCCCGGCAGGATGCGGATGCCGTGATTGGGCCAGATCGGGTTCCAGTTCTTCACCCCTTCGGTGTAGTGCCACATCCGGTCGGCATTGATCACCCGCCCTCCCGCGGCTTGCGTGATCGCGATCATCCGTCCATCCACATGGGCGGGAACGCCGGCGATCATCTCGCGCGGCGGATCACCCAGCCGGTCGCGCGGCCAGACCTTGCGCACCAGATCGAAATCGCCGCCGATGCCGCCAGATGTCACCAGGACGCTGCAAGCTCGGAGTTCGAATTCCCCTGCAATGTCGCGGCTGGTCGATTGCCCGCGCTCCTTGACCTCTGCAACCAGGATCTCGCCGGAAACCCCTTTCACCACTTTGTCTTCGGTGATGATATGCGAGCAGCGGTGCCGGAACCTGAGTTCAACCCGCCCCGCCTTCGCATGCGCCAGCACTCTCTTGACGAAAGGCGCGATCGTACCCGGGCCGACTCCCCAGGTCAGGTGGAAGCGCGGCACCGAATTGCCGTGGCCGTCAGCAAACGAGCCGCCGCGCTCGGCCCAGCCAACAACCGGGAACCAGCGCATCCCCATGCCGTGCAGCCACGGCCGCATATCGCCGGCGGCAAATTCGACATAGGCCTCGGCCCATTTGCGCGGCCAGTAGTCCTCTTCTCGGTCGAACTGCGCTGAGCCCATCCAGTCATTGAGCGCCAGCTCGCGGCTGTCCCTGATGCCCATCCGTCGCTGTTCGGGCGTATCGACCAGAAACAGCCCGCCCAACGACCAGAAAGCCTGGCCGCCCAGAAAATTTTCGGGCTCCTGGTCGAGGATCACCACCCGCTTGCCCCGGTCGGCGAGTTCGGCGGCAGCCACAAGCCCCGCCAGTCCTGCGCCCACCACGATCACATCGCACATGTCCATCTCGTCACTCCCAAGCCGCGCTCGTCTGCGACGGTCCGAGCCTGCGAAACCACAGGATCACCGGGGCAGAGACCGCATACATCAGGATGCCGTAGACCGCGGCGGGCAGCGCATAGGCGGAGAAGCCGGCCTCGTAGCCGCTCAGCATGGCCGCAACCGTGATCCCCAGCGTCGAATTCTGGATCCCGGTTTCCACAGAGATCGTCTTGACCTGGATGACAGGCAGGCCCGCAAGCCGTCCCACGCCGTAACCCAGCGCCAACAGCAGGAGGATCAGGCAGATCAGTGACGGCGCCAGCACCGGAAGATTGATGGTGAACACGTCCCAGTTCACCGCCACCGCCAGCACGACGATGCAGACGAAGAGCAGGTTGGCGATATGCGCCACCACAGGCGCGATGCGGTTGGTCATCGCCGGCGCCAGATGGTGCAGCGTCAATCCGATCAGGATCGGCACCGTGGTCAGCAGGAACAGCTGGACCGCAATGCCGCCGATATCGACCGGCTCGGCTGCCTCGCCACTGAAATAGCCGATCGACAGCGCCAGCAGCGGCGGCACGGTGATCATGCTGGCAAGGCTGATCACAGCCGTCAGCGACACCGACAATGCCACGTCGCCGCGCGCCATTCGGGTCAGGATGTTGCTGGTCACGCCGCCCGGGCAGAAGGCCAGGATCATGAAGCCGACCGCCAGTTCGGGACCGATGCCGAAAGTCAGAACCAGGAGAAAGGTGACGATCGGCAGCAGCAGGACCTGGTTGATCGCGCCGATGACAAAGGCATAGGGCTGCCTGATCACCCGAAGGAAATCCGCGACCGTCAGGCCAAGTCCCAGCGAAAACATGATGAAGGCCAGCCCCAGGGGCAGCACGATCCCGACGACAGTACCCATTTTTCCCTCCCTTGCACCGGCCCCATGCTCCTCGACCGGTAAAAATCCCTAGCCGCCTCGTCCGCGACGCGGGTAATTTTGCAGGGACGGGACCACAAAATTCGGGCCTTGTCGACGGGTTTGAAGCCTGGGTTGTGGAAGGGCGGACCGATCCTGCATCGGTGCACGCGGATACTTCCTTAGATGACGTTACGTCACCTCAGGTAAGGTCTTGCGCCGTCACAGGCTCCTGATCACCTGGTTGACCGCAAAGGCCGCCTGATAGAAGCCGGCCTTCAGCCCCCGCGCGGTCTCCTGGCTTACATCCGTCACCGGCATCAGCAGATCGGCCTCGGCGCCGCCCGCCAGAAGATCCGCCATGGCCTTGCCGAAGATCGTCCCCGGCGCGATGCCGCGGCCATTGTAGCCGATCGGCGTGTAGAGCCCCTCGTCGAGACGGTGGATGCGCGGCAGATGGTCGGCGGTCATGGCGATCCGGCCATGCCAGGATGTCTCGAACTCCACCGGACCAAGATCGGGAAACAGCCGCCGGAGCTGCCGCGCCGCCCAGCGCTCCGACAGTCCCCTGGACCCGCCGATCGCGGATCCCATCGAGCCGATGATCAGCCGGTCGGACGCATCGCGCCTGAGCGAGAACATGATCCTGCCGGTGTCCCAGATGCCCTGGCGCTCGGGAAGGATGTCGGCGATCCGCGCACCGAGGGGAATGGTCGCAACCTGGAAGAAATGGATCGGCACGAAGCTGCCTTCAAGCCCTGGCCAGAGCCCGTCGGAATAGGCATTGGTGGCCAGGATGACCGACTTCGCCCTCACATTGCCCTGCCCGGTCTCGAGCAGCCAGCCACCGGGTTGCTTGACGAGTTTTGCAACCGTCGCCTCGGTGTGGATGCGCGCCCCCGCACCCCTGGCCGCGCGCGCCAGGCCCCGCACATAGCCCATCGGGTTCAGCGTTCCCGCACGGGCGTCGAGCAGGCCGCCATGGAAGGCGTGGCTGCCGATCTTCTCCGCGGTCTCCTGCCGCGAAAGCAGCCGCACCGGCGCGCCGAGCCGCGCCCACTCCTCGGCCCTGCGTGTCAGGTCATTGAACCCGTTGGCGGAATGGGCGGCGTGAATGGTGCCGCTGCGGGTCAGCTCGCAGCGAATCTGGTGCTTCTCGATCAGCGACATGACATAGGCCGGACCCTCGCCCAGAATGTCGACCAGCCGCGCCCCGCGCTCGCCGCCAAGCTTGGCCCGCACGTCCTGCGGTGGCAGCCACAGGCCGGCATTGAGCAGCCCGACATTCCGCCCGGAGCCGCCAAACCCGATCTGCCTCGCCTCGAGCACGCAGCACTCCAGCCCTCGCTCCGCCGCGTGCAGCGCCGTCGAGAGGCCGGTATATCCACCGCCGACGATGGCGACATCGGTCGTCACATCGCCTCTCATCGGCGAATGCGTGTCGGATTCCTCCGCGGTTTCATCCCACAGGGAAAGCGTCGAGACACCGGGCATTGCGTGTGATTCCTTCACTCCGAACCGTCTTCGGCGCGCCGGTCCGGAGACCTGCCGCGACGCTCTCGAGTGTTGAAGCAAGTGCCCCGCCGCGTCAATCCTCACACCATCTCGGCATCCGCCTCGATCTTCCACTTGACCTTGCCCGCATCGAGAAAGTCAATGGAATGGATCACGGTGCTGTCTTGGCCGAGGAAGCAGACATTGTAGTTGGGCGCCAGATCTCCGTAACCCATGCGGTTGATCTGGCCGGTGAAGTCCGGCCAGCAGGTGTGATTGGTCGAGCGCGGCGCCGAATAGGGGATGCCGCCGACCGCGCCGCTCAATGAATAATGGCAATGGCCGAAGAAAAGATGCGCGACGGTGTCACTGTACGCTTTGAGCAAGGCCTGCAGTTCGCGCTCGTTGAAGATGCCGATGACGTCCGCATTGGCGACATTCACCCGGACCGGATTGTGGTGCATGAACAGATAGGCCTTCTGGCCAGCCGCCCGCGCGCCCTCGAGTACCTGCGTAAGCCAGGCCATGCGCCTCTCGCAATAGAGCCCGCCATGGCGGCCGGCATCGACCGTGTCCATGTAGACGAACAGCCCCGCCGGGGTCTCCTCGGTCCACTGGATGAACCCTGCCGCATCGCGATGTGTCCCTGAGAATACGGACGCGAAGGTCTCGCGTTTGTCGTGATTGCCGATCAACAGCCGCGGCGCGAGCTTGCCGCTCAGCGAACTGGCGGTCAGGATGCCGGCCAGTTCATGATAGCTTTCCTCCTGACCGTGATGGGTCAGGTCGCCGGTGATCACCACCCGGTCGGCGTCCTGGTCATGGGCCTCGACATAGGCCAGGCATTTCCTGAAATTGCCGATCGGGTCGAGTCCGAGGATGGGTTCCGGATTGATATGGATGTCGGAAATATGCACGAGTTTCATGACGGTATCCTTTGGATTTCCAGCGTCACTATCCGGAAAATGTTGCCGGCCCATGACAATCCTCAGCCAGGACAACAGGCTGAGGCTGCTTCGATCAAGATGATCAAACCGGCGCCATCGGTTCAAGCCTCAAGGGCAGCCATTCAACAGAACTTCGTTCGGCAAAAATGCCTCTCCCTTACAAGCAGCTACGCCGCGCGTTTGAGGGAACGCGCGGCGTAGCATGTCAAGCAACTTGGATGAAAATCAGAGCATGTCCAGATTGATGCCGACGGTGATCGCGCCGATCGGCGCGCCGCTGTCAGGATCGGAGATCGTGATGCTCGCCTGCGACTGCAGGGCTTGCGTCGACTCATCGGTCTCGACGCCATCGACATAGACCACATCGGGGCCGACGCTGTAGGTCTGCTGCCATTTGGCTTCATCGCCCTGCCAGTAATCGGACGTCACTTCGCTCTGGCCGACATTGAGCCCCTTGTTGTCCATCACGAACATTTCCGTGATCATGCCCTGGCTGCCGTCCTGCTTTTCCGCGAGGAACTTCGAAAGCTCACGCCCGAGCAGGTCATCGACCAAGGGCCGGTTGGCGGTGGTCACCTCGGCGCGCCATGCGAGGTCGAGCTTGTCGATGTCGGCCTGGGTCAGATCGGCATGCTTGGCGTTCTGCTCCTTGATGGCGTTGATCACGACCGGGTCGCTCAGCCAGGGCTGGATGGAACTGCTGACAAACTCCTTGATCGGCGCCACATGGGCGTCCTGGGCCATGGCGGTCATGGGTGCGAAAGCGGCCGCGCCGGCGATCAGGAGGGTCGAAATGGAATGCTTGATGTTCATGGGTATCTCCTCGGTTTTGAGTTGGCAGGCGGCCGGCCAGGCGGGCCGCCATGATTGAGCAGGCGGATTAGAATTCTTCCCAGGTGTCGGCGCTCTGAGCCAGCGCCGCATTGCCCTGGGTCCGGTATTGGGGTGTTGCCGCACCCTGCCGCGCCGGAGCCGGAGCGGCAGCGGAAGACGCGGTCACCCGGGCATGCCCCGCCGAGCCGGTCAGCTTGAAGGACCTGACGACATCGGCCAGCCGCTCGCATTCGCCGGCCAGTTTCTGCGACGACATGTTGCTGTCCTGCACCATGGCCGCGTTCTTCTGGGTCATGGTGTCCATTTCATTGATCGCGGTGTTGATCTGCGACAGGCCGGTGGCCTGTTCGCGCGCCGCCGTGGAGATAGAGCCGATCTTCAGGGCGACTTCGCCGATCTGTCGCTCGATCTGCTCCATGGACGCGCCGGTCCGGTTGACCAGGTCGACGCCGCTGCTCACCTGGGCGCCGCTTTCCTCAATCAGGTTCTTGATTTCCTTGGCTGCGTTCGCAGACCGGCCGGCCAGATCGCGGACTTCCTGAGCCACCACGGCAAAGCCCTTTCCGGCCTCCCCGGCCCGCGCGGCCTCGACCCCGGCATTGAGCGCCAGCAGGTTGGTCTGGAATGCGATATCGTCGATCACCTTGAGGATCTGGGCGATGCGCGACGAGGACTCCTCGATCCGGCTCATCGCCGTGATCGCCGACCGCACGATCTCGGAGGACGAGGTGGCGGCATCGCGGGTTGAACCGACCAGGTCGCCGGCCTCGGTGGCCTGGACGGACGAGGCCTTCACCGTCGCGGTGATCTCATCAAGCGCAGCGGCGGTCTCTTCGAGCGCCGCAGCCTGCTGTTCGGTCCTGCGGGCGAGTTCGTCCGTGGAGCCGCCGAGGCTGTCGGACGCCTGCCGGACAGCCTGTTGCGCGCTGTCGATGGTGCCGACAGTGGTTTCAAGAGCGGAGAGCGCGCGGTTGAAATTCTCCTGCAGCGCTGCGAATTCGCCGCCAAGGTCTGGAACCCGGCCGGTCAGGTCACCGGCAGCGAGTTTTTCAAGCGCGGTGCCGAGTTCCTCGACGACCTTGCGCTGCGCCCTTGCAGAGCGTTCGGTTTCGCTCATGTTCGCCTGGCGCTCGACGTCCAGCTGCTCGCGCTGCCGGGCCATTTCCGCATCCGCTTCCAGTTTCATCTGCGACGCACTGCAGAATTCGGTGAGCGCGCGCGCCACGACACCGATCTCGTCACCCTTGTCCGCATGCGGAATCGGACTGGCGATATCGCCGGCCTGCAATTCTCCGATGCGGTGATTGACCTCGGCCAGCGGCCTGCCGACAAACCTGCGCATCGCAAACAGCAGCATGGCGACCGACACGATCAGCACGGCAATCTGCGACGCCATCGCCTTCAGGGCAAAGTCGCGGGCAGACCCGGCGATATCCGCGGTCGACCAGACCGTCTTGATCTGTCCCGTCGACGCGCCATCCTTGTCCACCGGCAGCGGCGCGGTGATGACGACGGAATCTGACATCTGCACGAAGGAGGGCTCGCTCAGTTCCCCTGTATCGGCTGAAAGCGCCTGGGTCAGTGCTGCATCGGGGGTTTCCGCCCGGGTCCAGAGATCCACCTGCTCGCCGACCTGGTTGAAGGCGGTAAATCCCGTCAAGGCGAGTTTCGGATCGTCCTGGAATATCTGGTAAGCCGAGCGGATGGCCTCGGTCTTGCCCCACTTCACCCCACCCGCGGCCTGGGCGCCGATCTGGGCCGTGTCCTTGAGCCAGTTGCGTTCGGCGGTTTCCATCTGGCTCGCCCCCGACATCCGCGAGATGGCGAGACTGGTCACCGCAAGTCCGAGCAGGTTGACGGCGACAACAGTGATTGCGATTTTCTGTGTAATGCTACGTGTTGAACCCTTGGCCTTGGCAGCCGGGCCTTTCTTGGATAGCAGCCCCATGTACACCCCTTGACAATTGCATCAGCCACCTCCCCTTGCGTGCAATCATTGCGGGCTCACCGGCATCATGCCGACCATTTGGCCACCTCTTCATGGCGGCTATTATGAGCTTGCTTTGGTTTAGCATCCCTTAATATTTGAGGGGTGAAAATTGAGGTGCTGCACGGTTTTTCGACGATTTGCCCCAATTCGGGACATATCTTGCTACTCTGTTACCAAAACGGTCGTGCCGGCTCTCGTTGCCCTCGAACCAACTCCTCCGCGGTTGTTTGTGACAATGGACCTCAGTATGGACTCTCAGGTTCACCTTGAATGTTCCATCACAAGCAGGGGAGCGCAGATGCCGGAAAAGAAGAAGATCAGGAAAGTCTACGACACATTGATCGAAGGCGCCTATGCGGGCCTGTCAGACGTCGCCTTGCACGATTATGTCTTCGAGCATTGCCCTAAGGCCACCAGCAAGCGACTGGTGCGCGCCTCGCTTCTGGCGCTGAGCGATCCCAATGTTCAGGACCGCAATGTTCTCAATGTCATTTACGCGCTGGCCATCAAGCATCGCCTCGATGGCGGCCCGGATACGGTCGAGGACGATGACTGAAGCGGCCGGCGGCTGGCCTAGCCGGCAACCGACCGCCGGATATAGTCAATCAGCGCTGCCTGCGCCGTCTCCACCGGGCCGGAATTGTCGATGACGAGTTCGGGATCGAACTGGGCGGTCAAGGCCGCGGCGCGGATCATCCGCGCCTCGATTTCGGAAGCGCTCTCCCGGCCCCGCGCCTGGAGCCGGCGCGCCAGAGTGGCGGGGTCGACTCGGATTTCCACCGCCACCGCGGTTGGAAAGACCTGCCGAATGACGCCCCATGCGCCCCTTGATCCATTGACCACCGCGACCTTGCCCGCCGCCAGATGTGCCTTTAGGTCGCGCGGCAAACCGTAGCGCAGCCCGTTCGCAGCCCAGGTCAGCGCAAACCGGCCCTCGTCGATGGCTGCGTCAAACTCCGCCTCCGACATCGAGACATGATCTTCACTGCCCGCATCGGCGGACCGCGTGATCATGCGCCGGACGAAAAGTACATCCGGAGATGCGGCAAATTCGCCCCGGGCGGCCGAGATCAACGTGTCCTTGCCGGACCCGCTCGGCCCCAGCAACACGATGAGCCGCCCGGGAACCGTTTCACCCGCGTCAGGGATTTCCCTCGCCTCGGGCATCACGCCACCCGTTGGCCTTGCCGCCAGACCTCGCGAACGACCGGAATTCCGCTGTCGCGGCGCACCCGCACCAGATCCGCCCGCTTGCCTGCCGCCAGGCTGCCGCGATCATCAAGCCCAACCGTCTTCGCCGGCGTTGACGTCACCAGCCGGATGGCCGTCGCCAGATCGAGTTCGTCGATCTCGTCGGCGAGTACGAACGGCGCCTGGATCAGGCTGAACGGCACATAATCCGACGACAGCACATCCAGGACCCCGGCGCGGGCAAGGTCGGACGCCGCGATGTTGCCGGAATGCGAACCGCCCCGCACCACGTTGGGCGCGCCCATCAGCACGCTCATGCCCGCCTTGTGCGACGCCTGCGCCGCCTCGATGCTGGTCGGGAACTCCGCCAGCCTGACGCCGAACCTGACGGCTTCGGCGACATGATCGAGGGTCGCGTCGTCGTGGCTGGCGACAGTGATACCGCGCTCGGCGCAGGCGCTCGCCAGCACCTTGCGGTGCGCATCGGAGTAGCGTGCCGACGCATCCTGCCGCCGCTGCACGAAATGCGCGAAGGCTTCATCCGAAAGGCCGCGCTTGGTCTTATAATAGAGCGTATACTGCTCCATGGTCTGGAACTGGCGCTGGCCGGGCGCATGGTCCATCAGCGAGGCAAGCCGGACCTGGCCATCGGTTGCAAAATCGGCGAAATGCTCAAGCACGTCCGCGGCCGACACTTCGCAGCGCAGATGAATCAGGTGATCGGCGCGCAACCGGTTTTCAGCCCGCGCCTTGGCAAGCGCATCGGCGATGGCGCGCATCTCGCCCGTCTTGAACCCATCATCCTCGTCCGAGCCAAGCCGCAGGCAGTCAAACACGGTGGTGATCCCGGACGAGGCGATCTGGGCGTCATGCGATTGAATGGCGGAAATGGCGTTCCAGCGCACGCCGGGACGCGGCGAATAATGCGATTCAAGATGATCGGTGTGGAGCTCCACCAGGCCGGGAAGAATGTAGTCGCCGTCCATGTCCACGCCGCTGGCCGAATTGCCTTCGTCGATCTCGGCAATGACGCCGTCCCTGACGAAAAGGGTGCCGGAGAGGATCCGGTCCTCGAGCACGAGCCGGGCATTGGTCAGAATCATGTCGGTGGTCATTCAGGCAGTCTTTCTGTGCAGGCCATGCGCCAGGGGCGTCCGGCTGTGGATTTCAAAAGGGGCGCCGGCCTCAGGTTCGACGAACAGGGTCAGCGCGTCGATCGAGAACGGCTGTCCGGTCACCGGCGCAAAGTGCTGCCGGGCCGCGGCCAGAACCCGTTCGCGATCCTTGTCCGGCACCCGGCTTGTCAGTGTCATGTGGAAGCGGAAGCAGTCAAACACGTAAGGATAGCCCCAGCGCATCAGGTTGCGCAATTCGGCAAGCGAGAGCTGCTCGGGATTGCGCCGCTCGATTTCACTTTCCGTCAGTTCCGCGCGGCAACCGTCAAAGGCGCTGACCACATCGCTTGCAAAGCCATTGAGTTCACTCACATCGCCCTCGGGCAGGAGCGCGACGAAATTGTCGATGGAACCGACCCTTATCGCTTCCATCACGAAGCGCGGCCGGCCGGCGCAGAATTTCTCCATGGCCTGGATCAGATCGCGATCGCTCACGCCCTCGGCCAGCCTGAACGGGGCCTTCAGCGTTCCGTGAAACCCGTAGCGTCGAGCAGGTCCCGTGATCCCGGCCAGCTCATCTGCGCCCATGCAATCGAAATCCGGCTGCTGCACAGCCTTGCCCGTGGCGGCATCGCGGCCGATCCATCTGGCGGCCATCTCCGCCAGCGGCGATGCGGGCTCGGGAGCAAAGTAGATCGCGTATCTCATGGGTGTCCTGTTCGTCCGATCAGCCGGGATCTCAGCCAGCCCGACAGCGTGTCCATCGCCATCACCATCAGGATGATCAGGATGATGTAATAGCTCACTTCTTCCCAATCCTTCTGGGTGGAAATGGCCTGTGTCAGCAACAGCCCGATGCCGCCGCCAACGATCGCGCCGATGACTGTGGCTGAGCGGGTGTTTGATTCGAAATAATACAGAACCTGGCTCAGAAACACAGGCGTGACCTGCGGAATGACGCCAAAGCGGGCCTGCTGGATGCGCGAAGCACCGGTCGACTGCACGCCTTCGACCTGCTTGTTGTCGATGTTTTCGAGCGCCTCGGAGAAGGTCTTGCCGAAGGTGCCGGTGTCTGTGAGCAAAATGGCCAGCGCCCCGGTCATCGGCCCCGGCCCGAAGGCGCGCGACAGGATGATGGTCCAGATAAGCCCGTCTACGCCGCGCAGGAAATCGAAGATGCGGCGCAGCGTGAACAGGATCGGGCGCGACGGCGAAAAATTCGTGGCTGCGAAAAACGCCAGCGGCAGGGCAATCATGGCAGCGCCCATGGTGCCGAGAAACGCCATCAGCACGGTCTCGAACAGCGCCCACGCCACATCGCCGTGACGCCACATCGCATTGGTCCAGAAATCATGAACCATGGCTGTAAAATTCGTGCGATCCGGATAAACGCGCTCGCCAATGGTCGCAAGCTGCACGAGCTCGACGAACGACTTGCCGTAGAACGGGCTGTCGAGCGTGAAGAAGAACAACTCCCACCCGGCCTGGTATTTGAACACTTCGGTGCGGTTGCGGGTGTAGCTGAAGCGGCCCTGTTCGGTGGTGACGGCGACGCGGGTGTCGGAAGCATTGATCCAGTCAGGGGTGCCGCCATCGGGCAGCACCAGCCGCAGCTTGCCGGCTTGCGGCGAGATGTCGATAACGCCGTAGCCGGGATAGATGTAGCGTGCCCCGTCATCGTCGAAGATCACCTCATGGCCCTTGTCGAGATCGATGCGGGTCACGCCGTCGGCCATGGTGACCCACTCGGGCATCATGCCTTCAGGATAGGTGCCCTTGGTCTCGCCCTCGATGGCAATAGAGACCTCGTTGCTGCGATTGTCGCGCGTCACGTGCGTTTTGTGGGACCAGAAGTCGGACACCAGGATGGCGGCATTGTCGAGCCGGGCACGCGACGCAATGCCGGGAATGTCGAAGGCAAAGAAGACGTAGACGAGATAGAGCAGGATCACGGTGGGCACACCGAAAGCGATCATCTGCTTGCGGTTGAATCCCTTGACGACGGCTTGCTGCAGATCGGAGATGGCAGCCGGTGCGGTATCGACGGAGCTCATGTCAGTGTCCCTTGACCATGCGGTTGCGGTAATGGCTCGACAACTGGTCGAAGAACACGATGGTCACGAACAGCAGGATGAAGATCGCCACCACCTGGTCATACTTGCCCTGCCCCCATTGCATGGCGAGCCTGAGGTCATGACCGATGCCGCCGGACCCGACGAAACCAAGAATGGCGGACGCCCGGATGTTGATCTCGAAACGCAGCAGCGCATAGGACAGCCAGTTGGGCGCCACCTGCGGGATCACGCCGAGCCACATTTTCTGGATCCAGCTGGCGCCGACCGACGACAATCCCTCGACCGGCTTGAGATCGACATTCTCAGACACTTCCGAGAACAGCTTGCCCAGGGCGCCGGCCGTGTGAAACGCGATGGCGATCATCGCCGGAACCGGACCGCCTCCGAGAATGAAGATCAGCACCAGGGCAATGACGATTTCCGGGATGGCGCGCATGCCGTCCATCATCCGGCGGAACACCGGGATCAGCCGCGGCCAGCGCGCCAGCCCGCGGGTGGAAAGCAGCGCAAGCACGACGGCGAATATCGCGCCGATCAGCGTGGAAACGGCGGCAATGTTGATCGTCTCGATCAGCGACGGCAGGAACTCTGCCAGCAGCGCCGGAAGCAAGGCGGCCTTTTCAATCCCCTCGGCAAGCACTTCGGACGGGAAATCGAAGATCTGCGAGATGCCGTCCCAGAATCCGCCGGCATTGCGTGAATCGGCGAGGTGAAACCCCGATGCCATCATCGCAATAAAAATGATCAGGAGAATTCCGCCATACATCTGTTTCTGGCGGGCCATGGCCAGATAATTGTCGCGGATGGCGATGGAGGCGGCCGCGCCGCCGTGGTTTGTCGCAGAATCGCTCATCGGCGGGGATCCTTCCCGAAATGAAAGCGGGGAGCCGGATGGCTCCCCGCTGTTGCTTTGCAGGTGCTTAGTTGCTCTGTGCCTGACGGACGGCGATGATCGACTCGTAGGCTTCGTGAGTGATCGGGGTAAAGCCCGAGGTTTCGCCAGCGGCCATGTTGTAGGCGCACTGGGGATCCTTGCCGTGCAGTTCGCTCAGGAAGGTCACAACCTTCTGCTTGACGTCGTCCGGCAGAGCGCGGCGCAGCACGATCGGGCCTTCCGGAATCTCTTTCGACTTCCAGATCTCGACGAGGTCGTTCATGTCGATGATACCCGAGTCCACGGCCTTGCGGAGCGCGCCGGAATTGTAGCCATCTTCCCAGTTGCCCTGGCCATCGGCCCAGGTCACGCCGGCGTCGACTTCACCATTGTTCACGGCGACGATGGTCTGCTCGTGACCGCCGACAAACTTCACTTCGCTGAAATAGTCGCCCGAGTCCATCGTCGCACCGATTGCCGCAGGGATTTCAACTGACGGGATCAGGTAGCCCGATGTCGAGTTCGGATCGCCGAAGGCGAAGACCTTGCCCTTCATGTCGTCCAGCGAGGTGATGTTCTTGTCCTTGCGGGCAAAGCCGATCGAGTGGTAGCCGACCGAACCGTCGACATTGGTCTTGACCAGCACGACGTCGACAGCTTCGGGGTCGGTCAGATAGGCCTTCGCATAGGCGGAGGCGCCGAGCCATGCCATGTCGATGGTGCCACCGAGCAAGCCCTGGATCACGCCGTCATAGTCGGCCGGGGTGAAAAGCTTGGTTTCGACGCCCAGCAGATCCTGGACATAGCTGCGGACGCACTCGTTGGAGGTCATGCGGTCCTGGGCGTTTTCGCCGCCGAGGACGCCGATGCGGAATTCGGTGATGGCGTCCTGCGCGAAGGCGCTGGTGGACAGAAGGGCAGCCGTGGCGGCCACGAGGATGGTCTTCATCATAGTCTTGTCTCCGTGTGGGTTGGCAGTCTGAGAAGGTAAAAAGTTGGCGTTTCGGCAGCGCACTTCCGGCGTCAGGTATTCTCCAGCACCACCTGGCCCGAAGCATTGGTCCTGGCCTTGACGTCCGCCGGGTGAACCTTGGCGCGCAGGCTGGTGGAGGTCATGTTCTCCTGGATTTCCTCGCCATCGGCGCCCGCGCCGTAGATAGCGCGAACCGCGTCGGTGGTCAGTTCATCCGGCTTGCCGTCGAACACGACCTTGCCGGCTGCCATGCCGACGATGCGCTCGCAATAGTTCCGCGCGGTGTCGAGCGTGTGAAGGTTGGTCACCACGGTGATGCCTTCCTGCTCATTGATGTCCTTGAGCGCGTCCATGACGATCTGGGCATTGAGCGGATCGAGCGAGGCGATCGGCTCATCGGCGAGGATCAGCTTCGGCGACTGCATCAGCGCGCGCGCAATCGCCACCCGCTGCTGCTGGCCACCCGACAGCGCCTCGGCACGCTTTGGCGCATTCTCGGCAACGCCGAGTCGTTCAAGGATTGCGATCGCCCGCAAGATGTCCTCGCGCGGAAACAGGTTGAACATGGTCGCAAAAGTCGAGCGCATGTTGAGCGTGCCATGCAGCACGTTGGACACAACATCGAGCCGCGGAACCAGGTTGAACTGCTGGAAGATCATGGCGCAGTCACGCTGCCAGCTGCGCAACTCCCGTCCGGTCAGCGTCGAGACCGGACGTCCGTAATGGGAAATCACGCCGCCGCTGACGCCGGTAAGCCGGTTGATCATCCTCAGCAGTGTCGACTTGCCTGCACCCGAGCGACCGATGATGCCGACCATCTGACCCTCCGGAATGGACATGGACACCGAGTCAACGGCGATGTTGGTGCCAAAGCGGCGGGTCACATCGGTCAATTCAAGCATAAGCAAATCCCCTTGGATCACGCCGGGTTCCGTGATGTTCGAGGATTGGACTAGCCCAGCCATGTGAAAGGCCGATGTCGGTTTCATGTCAGTTTTGTTACGATCCACAGCCCCGGCGCTATCGACGTCGAAACCCTCGGTTTTGCGTGGTTTCCAGACTTGCAATCCGTCCGCTGCCATGGCCCTATGGCTGCGTCTGGTGCCCGCATTCGCGGGAGAATCGGGAATCCGGTGACAATCCGGAACGTGCCCAACGCTGTGACGGAGATGGTCTGCGCAGGATGCCACTGGGGGATTCCCGGGAAGGCGCGCGAGACCAGATGATCCGAAGTCAGAAGACCGGCCAGATCTCATGGCCTTGCCCCGCATGGACAGCGCGGCGGGGTGTTACGGATTGTTGGGGATCAAACAATGCCGAAGACATCTGCGCTGGCGCCTGCCGCCGGCTTTTCCGCGTCCGAACGTGACGCCGTCTACAAAGCCATCTTCACCCGCCGCGACGTGCGCGACCAGTTCCTGCCCGAGCCGGTTCCCGACGACGTGGTGCTGCGTCTATTGGAAGCCGCCCATCACGCGCCGTCGGTGGGATTCATGCAGCCGTGGAACTTTATCACCATCCGCGATCACGAGGTGCGCGGGAGGATTGCCGATGCCTTTGGCCGCGCCAATGACGAAGCCGCCAGCATGTTTCCCCAGGCGCGGCAGTCCGCCTACAAATCCCTGAAACTGGAAGGCATCCGCAAGGCGCCGCTCAACATCTGCGTCACCTGCGACCGCGAGCGCGGCGGTGATGTTGTCCTGGGACGCACACACAATGAGAGCATGGACCTCTACAGCACCGTCTGCGCGGTGCAGAACCTGTGGCTCGCAGCAAGAGCCGAGGGCATCGGCATGGGCTGGGTCAGTATCTTTCGCGATGCCGATCTCAAGCAGATCCTGAGCATTCCCGAGCGGATCGAAATCGTCGCCTATTTGTGCCTGGGCTATGTCGGTGAGCTCTATGAGCGGCCGGAACTGGAAGTCAGGGGCTGGAACAAGCGGCTGCCGCTCGAAGAGATGATCTTTGAGGAAGGCTGGCAGGGCGGACCCTAACCGCCGTGGCGCTCGATGAATGCCTTGACCGGCAGCGACCGGAAATCTGCAAGAGCCGCGTGCAGCCTCTCATGCTCCCAGTCCCACCAGGCGAGCGCATCGAGCCGGCTGGCGATATCATCGGAGAAGCGCTGCCTGATCGTCCGCGCCGGCACGCCAACGGCGATGGCAAAATTGGCGACATCCCTTGTCACCACCGCGTTGGCGCCGATGATGGCGCCATTGCCGATCGTCACTCCGGGCATCACCACCGCGCCATGGCCGATCCAGGTGTCGTGACCGATCGTGATCCCTTGCCCGGCGCGCCAGTCGAAAAAATCCTGGTCGTCGCTCTCGCCGTCAAAATACCAGGCCGAGCGATAGCTGAAATGGTGCAGCGACGCCCGCTCCATCGGATGCATGCTGGCATAGATCCGTACATGGGCGGCGATATTGGCGAACTTGCCGATCGTGGCGTAGGCGATCTGCGTGTTCTCGACGCAGTAGGAGTAATCCCCGAGCGTCGAATGCGCGATCGCGCAACCCGCACCCACTTCGGTGTAGCGACCGAGACTTGAATCCACGACATTCGCGGTGGCGTGCACCAGCGGCGTTTCCGACAGCCGGGTCATGCCGCGGCCTTCCCGGCGGCAAAGGCCGAGACGTCGATGACATGGTCGGCCACCGCGTTTCGCACGTCAGTATCATGGAAGATCCCGAGCAAAGCTGCGCCTTGGGCCTTCTTGCGCGCGATCAGCCCGATGACGACTTCCCGATTGGCCGCATCGAGCGACGCCGTCGGCTCGTCGAGCAGCAGGATCGGATGGTCGGTGATGAAGCCGCGGGCGATGTTGACCCGCTGCTGCTCGCCGCCCGAGAAGGTCGCCGGCGGCAGCGACCAGAGCTTTTCCGGCAGGTTCAGCTCCGTAAACAGACCCCGCGCCTGCTCTCGCGCCGCCTCGCGTTCGACGCCGCGGATCAGCAGCGGCTCGGCCGCCACATCGAGCGCCGAGACCCGCGGCACCGCGCGCAAGAACTGGCTGACATAGCCGATCGTGTCACGCCGTATCTCCAGCACCAGCCGCGGACTGGCGCTGGCGACATCGACATGGCGGCCATGATGTTGCACCAGGATCTGGCCGCTGTCGCAGCCGTAATTGCCGTAGAGCATCTTCAGGATCGAGCTCTTGCCGACGCCCGAGGGACCGCCGAGCACCGCGCAGGAGCCGCCCTTGAGCGAGAACGACACATTGGCCACGACCGGCAGTTCAACGCCGCCGCGCATGTGCATGATGAAGGTTTTTTTCACTTCCGAAGCGACGAGCAGCGTGTTCATCATTCAGACCTGCAGGATGGAGGAAACGAGAAGCTGGGTGTAGGGCGCACGCGGATCGTCGAGCACCCGGTCGGTCAGACCCGCCTCGATCACCCTGCCCTCCTTCATCACGATCATCCGGTCCGACAACAACCGGGCGACGGCGAGATCGTGGGTGACGACGATGACGGCGAGGCCGAGATCGGACACCAGACCGCGCAACAGGTCGAGCAGCCGGGCCTGCACCGAGACATCGAGCCCGCCGGTCGGCTCATCCATGAAGACGAGCCTGGGCTCGGTCACCAGATTGCGGGCGATCTGCAATCGCTGCCGCATGCCGCCAGAGAAGGTGCGCGGCTGGTCGTCGACCCGGTCCTCGTCGATCTCGACTCGCGCCAGCCACTCGATCGCCGCACCGCGAATATTGCCGTAGTGCCGGTTGCCCACCGCCATCAGCCGCTCGCCGACATTGGCGCCGGCCGACACGGTCATGCGCAGCCCGTCGATCGGGTTCTGGTGCACGAAACCCCAGTCGGTGCGCATCAGGTAGCGCCGCTCGGCCTCGGCCATCTTGTAGATGTCGGCGCTCACGCCGTCACGCATGCGGTAATGCACCGTGCCGCAGGTTGGCGTCAGCCGCGAGGAAATGCAGTTGAGCAGCGTGGTCTTGCCGGAACCGGATTCGCCGACGATCGCCAGCACTTCGCCCGGCCACAGGTCAAAGCTCACATCGGCGCAACCGATGCGCTTGCCATAGACCCGGGTCAGGTTTTCGACGGTGAGCAGCGGCTTGGCCGGTTCGATCACGGGCGCTCCGGCGGGAGCTTCAAGAGGTGCAGACAGGCTCATGCCGTGGACTCCTTGTCATGGCCGTTTTCATCGCCGAGCAACGCGCCGCGATGGCCCTCGGCCCGGCGGCTTTCGCAATGATGGGTGTCGGAGCAGACGAACATCCGCCCGCCCTTGTCATCCAGCACCACCTCGTCGAGATAGACCTGCTCGGCCCCGCATAGCGCGCAGGGCTCAGAGAAATGCTGGATCTCGAAGGGGTGATCCTCGAAATCGAGGCTCACGACCTCTGTGTGCGGCGGGATCGCGTAGATCCGCTTCTCGCGGCCCGCGCCGAACAATTGCAGCGCTTCGGACAGGTGCATTTTCGGATTGTCAAATTTTGGCGTCGGCGACGGATCCATCACATAACGCCCCTCGACCTTGACCGGATAGGCGTAGGTCGTGGCGATGCGGCCGTTGCGGGCGATGTCCTCGTAAAGCTTGACATGCATGAGGCCATATTCCTCCAGCGCATGCATCTTGCGGGTCTCGGTCTCGCGCGGTTCGAGAAAGCGCAAGGGCTCGGGGATCGGCACCTGGTAGACCAGCACCTGGCCCGCATGCAGCGGTGTTTCCGGAATCCGGTGCCTTGTCTGGATGATGGTGGCGTCGGGAGTCGCCGTCGTGGTCGCCACTCCGGCGGTTTTGGCAAAAAAGGCGCGGATCGACACCGCATTGGTGGTGTCATCGGCGCCCTGATCAATCACCTTGAGCACGTCGTCGCGGCCGATGATCGCCGCCGTCACCTGCACCCCGCCGGTGCCCCAGCCATAGGGCATCGGCATTTCGCGGGAGGCGAATGGCACCTGGTAGCCGGGAATGGCGATGCCCTTGAGGATCGCCCGGCGGATCATCCGCTTGGTTTGCTCGTCGAGATAGGCGAAATTGTAGCTCGCCAGGGACTGCGCGGGAGCGTCTGTTGCATGGACGGTCATTCTGCGGCCTCCTTGGCGTCATCAGTCGCAGCGTCGTCGGCGGCCTTGGCGAAATGCTCGGCGCGCATGCGCCGCACCAGGTCGAGCTCGGCCTGGAAGTCGACGTAATGCGGCAGCTTGAGATGCTCGACGAAACCGGTCGACTGCACATTGTCGCAATGCGACAGCACGAATTCCTCGTCCTGCGCCGGCGCAGTGATATCCTCGCCGAGTTCCGATGCCCTGAGCGCCCGGTCGCACAGCGACATCGCCATCGCCTTGCGTTCGGCTTGGCCGAACACCAGCCCGTAGCCGCGGGTGAACTGCGGCGGCGCCTTGGACGATCCCTTGAACTGGTTGACCATCTGGCATTCGGTCAGCTTGACCCGGCCGATCACCACCGCAAAGCCCAGCTCCGGGATCATCACCTCGACATCGACCTCGCCGATGCGGATCTCGCCGGCGAAGGGATGGCTGCGCGCATAGCCGCGCTGGGTCGAATAGGCGAGCGCCAGAAGAAAGCCCTCGTCGCCGCGCGCCAAGGTCTGCAGCCGCGCGTCGCGCTCCATCGGGAATTCCATCGGAGTGCGGGTGATGTCGGCCACGGGCCGCGAGGCGTCGGTCGCCGGATCCTCCTCGATCAGCCCTTCGTCGCCCAGAATGTCGGAGACACGGATCACTTTTTCGCCCGTATCCCTACTGGTCTCGGGCGCGTCGACAGGATCGTCGCCGGCAAGCGAAGGATCGAGCAGGCGGTGGGTGTAATCGAAGGTGGGTCCGAGCAGTTGCCCACCCGGCAGATCCTTGTAGACCGCCGAAATCCGTCGTTCGACGATCATCTCGCCCGTGTCCACCGGTTCGGAATGCCCGAACCGCGGCAGCGTGGTGCGGTAGGCGCGCAGCAGGAACACCGCCTCGATCAGGTCGCCCCGCGCCTGCTTGATGGCGAGCGCTGCGAGTTCCGGATCATAGAGCGAGCCCTCCCCCATCACCCGGTCGACCGCGAGCGACAATTGTCCGGCGATCTGCTCGAGCGTCAGCCCCGGCACATCCGCGTCGCCGCGGCGGCGGGCAGCAAGCAGGCGGTGCGCATTGGCGATGGCGGCTTCACCGCCCTTGACTGCAACATACATATTTATGCCTCCAATCGGATCAGGCGGGTGCTGCGCGGCATCGCCGCCACGCAGCCCGGACCGGCGAGAATGAGGTCGATCCCGCGCGGGAACGCCTGCCGGTTGGCCATCCACTGCTCGGTGAAATGCTGCGGCATCGGATCGGGCGCGAACGACGCCTGGCCCTTGATGCCGGGACCTTCGAGCATCAGCGGCCCACCTTCTGTGAGTGTGGTCACCTGCAGGATCACCGTCGTCGAGCGATCGGGAAACTCCTGGGTCCCGAGCGAGAATCCGTTCAGCGCCGAGAGCTTTTCGGGCGCCGCAACCAGCGCGAAGGCTGCTTCCGATTGATGCAGCGTGATCGGCGCGCCGGTATGAAACACAATCCAGTCGCGCACGGCCGGCGTCTTCGTCAGCGCCGGATCGAGCCAGACCGGCGTGTCGGCATCGGCGAGCGTTGCGATCAGCGCCGAGGCCGAGGCGGTCAGCGGCGCAGACGGCGCGGTAACCTGCGGCAGCGCATGGATCGAGCCAGGCCGCGCCATGGCGTCCATCAGCGTCCGGAAGACTGTCTGCGCCGCGCCAACCGGATCGGCGAACCCGCCTTCATATGCCGTGACCGTCTGGGTGGTGTGATCCATCAGTCTTCCCCCCGTACCATGGTGAAGAAATTGACCCGGGTCGCGGCGGTCTCTCCCCGCAGCTTCGCATCCGCCGCGGCGAGCCCTTGTTCGAGTGGTGCGACGATGTCCCGCTCGATCATCTCCGCATGATCGGGGTCCTGCGCCAGCGCATCGATGACCGCGACCAATTGCGCCTTGCGCGTGTCACGACCGGCAACCATCGCATGGCCGACCTGCCCTGAACCGATCCGGACGGTGACACGAGTGGCCGAGACCTCGCCGGCATGGAACGGCTGACCGCTGCCGCCAATGCGTCCGCGCAGCGCCACAAGCCCGGACTCGGGTCCGCGCAAGAGTTCGACCGCCGGATCGAGCCCGGTCCGCTTCCAGCACGCCAGCAGCTCGCTTGCGGGCGCCTTGGCCAGCACCGACAGCAGCCGCTGCCGGCCCACGGTGTCCGCGTCGGCGGCTTTGGCCGCCCGGTCTTCCCCTAGATGTCCCGTACCCGTCATCAGGATCTCCTTATTTGTCTATTAGTCTAGACAACCATATCAATTACGATACACTTAAACCTGCCATATGACGAGCCTGTGACATCAGGAAGGAAAAGCCGCTTGGAAACGCTGGAAAGACGCACCGGAATAGCACTCTGGCGGCAGGTCGCCGACCAGATCCGCCAATCCGTCCTCACCGGACTGAGCCCGAACGAGCGGCTGCCGGCGGAAACCGAACTGGCGATGCGCTTCGGGGTCAACCGCCATACCGTGCGCGCGGCGATTGCAGCTTTGGAAAAGGAAGGCACCGTTCGCGCCGAACAGGGCCGCGGCACCTTTCTCAACGACCGCAAGCGCCTCACCTATCCCATCGGCCGCCGCACCCGCTTCTCCTCCGGGCTGGAGAACCAGGCCCAGACGCGAGCCGGCAAGCTGCTGTCGACCCAGACCCGACCGGCGCCACTGCGGGTCAGCCAGGCTCTGGGACTTCCGGCACAGACTGAAACTGTCGAGCTGTCGACCCTCTCCATGGCCGACAGCGTCCCCATCTCGGCGGCGACATCCTGGTTTGACGCCGCCAGGTTTGCGTCGATTGCCGGCCTTTACGCGGAGACCGGATCGATCACCGCGTCGCTCAGGCTGCTGGGCGTGGAGGACTACACCCGCAAGACCACCGCTGTCGAAGCCCGCCATGCCTCCGCCGAAGACCTCGATCTGCTGGCGCTTTCGCCCGGCGCCATCGTGCTTGTGACCCGCTCGGTCGACATCGATCCGGCGGGGCTTCCTGTGCTTTATGGCGAGTCCCGCTTTGCCGCCGACCGGGTCGAACTGCTCATCGACACCGGCGCATCCGGGGCTGCGCCGGATGCAGGGTAGAAGTCTGCCTGTCACAGTGTCACAGGGACCGTCACAAAACTGAAAACGGAATCGTGTCTAAGCCTGCCAGCACGACGATTGCTCAAGGTGCAGGCGGGGCCCGTGACCAAACAATTCCGGACGATTTTCCTTTCCGACATCCATCTGGGGACGCCGGACTGTCAGGCAGACATCCTGATCGATTTCCTGCGCGAACACGACGCGCCTGTGATCTATCTGGTCGGCGACATCATCGATTGCTGGCGGATGAAGCGGAAGGGCTTCTACTGGCCCCAATCCCACAATGACGTGGTCCAGAAGCTGCTGCGCAAGGCGCGCAAAGGCACCCGCATCATCTATGTGCCGGGCAACCACGACGAATTGCTGCGCGAATATCAGGGCGTGCATTTCGGCGGCATCGAGGTGCGCGAGCGCGATGTGTTCGAAACCGCCGACGGCAAGCGCCTGCTGGTCATTCACGGCGATGAATTCGACATGGTGGTGATGAACCACCGCTGGCTCGCCCATCTGGGCGACATGGCCTACGGCATGGCGATGTGGACCAACAAGTGGCACAACCGCTCGCGCAAGCTGCTCGGGCTTCGCTACTGGTCGTTCTCCCGCTGGGCCAAGCTCAAGGTCAAGAGCGCCGTCAACTTCATCTCCGACTTCGAGGAAGTGCTGGCCGAGGAAGCCCGCAAGCACGGCGCCGACGGCGTCATTTGCGGCCATATTCACCACGCCGCCAACGAAATGCGCGGCGGCATCCGCTATGTCAACACCGGCGACTGGGTGGAAAGCTGCACGGCCGTGGTCGAGCATGACGACGGCCGTCTCGAGATCATCGACTGGTCGCGCCGCATTTCCGAAAAGGCCGGGCAACTGACCAGGCCCAAGCCGGTCAAGCAATTGGCCGGCGCACAGGACCAGGCGGCATGAGCGCCACCCTTTCCCCTCTTCCCCGGAGTTCTGACCAATGACTATGATCGAAACCGCCGGCGTCGGCGCCCGCATTGACGGCGCCGTGGTGCGCACCCCCGCCCTGTCGGCGACGGGCATTCTCGAACGAGTGTTCTCGGCCGCCTTCCGCGGCCTGGTCTATCCACAGATCTGGGAGGATCCGCTGGTCGACATGGAGGCGCTGGCGCTGAAACCCACCGACACCATGGTGACCATCGCCTCGGGTTCCTGCAATGTGATGTCCTATCTGACGGCCAACCCGGCCGAGATCATCGCGGTGGACCTGTCGCCCGCCCATGTGGCGCTGGGCAAGCTCAAGCTGGCGGCGGCCACCCATCTGCCGGATCACACCTCGTTCTCAAACCTGTTCCGCCACGCCAATCTGAAATCCAACACGGCGCTCTACGAGCGCCACATCCGCCCCCATCTCGATGCGAAGACGCGAAAGTACTGGGACGGACGCGAGGCCAATGGCCGCCGCCGCATCAGCCGCTTCAGCCGCGGGTTCTACGGAACCGGCCTGCTTGGTCGGTTCATCTCGGCGGCCCACGTGATCAGCAAGATCTATGGCATCGATCCGCGCGAGCTCCTGCGCATGGACAGCGTCGAGAAGCAGCGCGAATTCTTCGACACCCGCGTGGCCCCGGTCTTCGACAGCCGCAGCTTCAAGGCGCTCACCTCCATGCGCGCCTCGCTGTTTGGTTTGGGCATTCCGCCCGCCCAGTACGAGGCGCTCGCCGGTGACAATGCGGATGGCATGATCGGCGCCCTGCGCAGCCGAACCGAGCGCCTCGCCTGCGGCTTCCCGCTCAAGGACAATTACTTCGCCTGGCAGGCCTTCGGCCGCGGCTACCAGCCCGGCGAGACTGCCAGCCTGCCGCCCTATCTCGAGGCCCGCCATTTCGAGACCGTGCGCCGCAATGCCCGCCGCGTCACCATCGTCAACGAGAGCATCACCGCCCTGCTTGCGGGAAGGCCCGCCGACTCGGTCGACGCCTTCGTGCTGCTTGATGCCCAGGACTGGATGACCGACCGGCAGCTGTCGGACTTGTGGGCCGAGATCACCCGCACCGCAGCCCCCGGCGCGCGCGTCATCTACCGCACCGCCGCAGCCCCCTCGCCGCTGCCCGGCCGCGTCCCCGAAGGCATCCTCGACAAGTGGGACTATCGCCGTGAGCAGAGCCTGTCGCTTGGCGCCAGGGACCGCTCGGCGATCTATGGCGGCTTCCATCTGCACGTCAAACGCGACGCAGCCGCATGAGCGACGTTACCGCCAATGCCTCCGTGATGGACGGCATCTACCGCCATCAGCGCCACATCTATGATCTGACGCGGCGCTACTATCTGCTGGGCCGCAACGATCTGATCGCAGCGCTCGATCCACCCGCTGGCGGAACGGTGCTGGAAATCGGCTGCGGCACCGCACGCAACCTGATCCTGACGGCGGACCGTTACCGCGATGCCAAGCTCCACGGCATCGACATTTCAGCCGAGATGCTCAAATCGGCTGAGGCCACAGTGGCGAAGAACGACCTCTCCGGCCGCATCCGCCTGGCTCAGGGCGACGCCACCCGCTTCGATGCGGCCAAACTGTTCGGGGTCCCGCAGTTCGACCGGGTGTTCGTCTCCTACAGCCTGTCGATGATCCCCGGATGGGAAGCCGCCCTTCACCAGGCTATCGCGGCCACCGCGCCGGGCGGTCAGTTGCATGTGGTTGATTTCGGTCAACAGGCAGCCCTTCCGGGCTGGTTCCGAACGGGCCTCAAGGCCTGGCTCGCGCGGTTTCATGTCACCCCGCGAGCCAATCTCGGCGAAGCCATGGCGGCCATTGCCGCCGACCATCATGGCGAGCTGCGGTTTGCAACGATCTATCGCGATTACGCCCGGATCGGCTCCATCACCCTGCCTTGAAGGCAATTGGACTACCCGGCGCCACCGACATTGGTCTGGGCCACGGCCACAGTCTTGAGGATCGCGAAGCACGCAACGCCGGGCGCAAGCTCGAGGGCCAGGGCCGACCGCCGTGTAATCCGCGCCAGCAGCAGATCATCGCCCATTTGCAACTGGATGATCGCGCCAGGACCCTCGCCCAGCCGCACCGCTGTCACTGTCGCGGGCAGCACATTGAGCGCCGACAGGCCCTCGGGCCGGGTGCGCGACAGGATCACGTCCTGCGCCGGAATGCGGATAGTGAGCCTTGTCCCCACTGCCGCATCCACCCTGGGCAGGAACAAGGATCCAGCCGATGCCTCAAGCCGGGTCAGCCCGTCGTCCTCCTGCGCCGTCACCGTCGCGTGGAGCGACGCCCCGGCAGTGCGGATACCCAATGCATGCGCGCTGTCGGGATCGGACATCACATCGGTCGCGGGACCTGAGCGCACCACCCGTCCCGCCTCCACCAGCACCAGCGTGGTGGCGAGCCGCGCTACCTCGGCCATGGAGTGGCTGACATAGAGCACGGGGATCAGGGTCTCGTCGCGCAGACGTTCTAGATAGGGCAGGATCTCGGCCTTGCGCTCCTCGTCGAGCGCCGCCAGCGGCTCGTCCATCAGCAGAAGTTTCGGTCTGGCAAGCAGCGCCCGGCCAATCGCCACGCGCTGTTTTTCACCACCCGAGAGCCTGGCCGGACGGCGGTCCAGCAATGCGCCGATCCCGAGCATATCCACCACATGGTCAAAGCTTGCGCCGTCTTCACGTGGCGCGAACCAGCGGCCGTAGGTGAGGTTCTGCCGCACGCTCAGATGCGGAAACAGCCGGCCTTCCTGAAACACATAGCCCAGCCGCCGCCGATGCACCGGCATGAAGACATGGCTTTCTGAATCAAACAGCACCCGCCCGTCGAGCGCGAGATGCCCGGCGTCGGGTCTTAGCAGCCCGGCAACCGCGTTGACGATCGAGGTCTTGCCCGAACCCGAGCGGCCGAACAGCGCGGTGACGCCCTTGGGCGCTTCGAATGCGGCATCGAGCGAAAAAACACCGAAACTGTGCGACAGGCGAACCGAGAGCGTCATGATCCCGCAATCCTTCGCGCCACCGACCTGCCGACCCATTCGGACAGGAACAGCGCCGTGAGCGCGATCGCAATGGCGATCAGCACCAACTGCATAGCCTTGGCGTCGCCGCCCGGCACCTGCAGGAAACTGTAGATCGCCGACGGCAGGGTCTGGGTCTGGCCGGGAATGTTGGAAACGAAGGTGATGGTGGCGCCGAATTCGCCCATCGCCTTGGCGAATGCAAGGATAGCGCCTGCGATCACGCCGGGCAGGATCAGCGGCAATGTGACAGTCACGAACACCCATGCCCGCGATGCCCCGAGCGTCGACGCCGCCTGCTCCAGTCTCGGGTCCACCGCCTCGATCGCCAGGCGGATGGCGCGGACCATCAGCGGAAACGCCATCACGGCAGCCGCCAGCGCAGCCCCCGTCCAGCGGAAGGCAAACACCAGCCCGAAGGTCTGTTCCAGAAAGCCGCCAACCGGCCCCTTGCGGCCGAAGGTCAAGAGCAGCAGATAGCCTGTCACCACCGGCGGCAGGATCAGCGGGAGATGCACCAGGCCGTTGAGCGCCTGCTTGCCCCAGAATTCGTGGCGCGCCAGCACATAGGCAATGGCCACGCCGAAAGGAAGGCTGATCACCGTCGCCCAGAACGACACCTTCATCGACAGCGCCACCGCGCGCCACTCATCCGGCGAGAGGGCGGAGGTCAGGCCGTCCGGCAATCCATCCAGCATTGAGCTACTTCTTCAATATGGTGAAACCCTGACCCTCGACGGCCGCCCGAGCCTTAGCACCGGACAGATATGTCAGGAAAGCCTCGGCTTGCGGCTTTGTGGATTCAGCGATCACCGCTGCGGGATAGACGATGGGCGGATGGCTGTCGGCCGGAAATTCGCCGACAACGCTGACGCCCGGCTCGGCTGCAGCGTCGGTCGCGTAGACGATGCCCATCGGCGCCTCGCCCGTGGCGACCAGCGCTAAGGCCGCACGCACATTGTCGGCTTGTGCGACCTTGGGCGCGACGGCATCCCAGACCCCGAGGCTGGTGAGCGCCGCCTTGCCATAGACCCCCGCTGGCACCGCATCGACCGTCGCCATCGCCAGCCGGTTGTCGCCAAGCATGCCCGCAAGATCAAAGCCCGGCGCGATGTCGACTGCCGCCGCATCCGCGCCATGGGCCACCAGAACGATCGAATTGCCCAGAAGATCGACACGGGTTTCGGGCTTGATCAGGTTGCCCTCCTCAAGCGTGTCCATCCAGTTCACCGCCGCCGAGATGAACACATCGGCGGGCGCGCCTTCCTGGATCTGCTTGGCCAGCGCCGCACTGCCGGCATAGGAGACGACCGCCATGTGCCCGGTTTCCGCGTTCCAGGCGGTGACGACCTCGTCGAGCGCGGTCTTCATGCTGGCGGCGGCGAAGACGGTGATGTCTTCCGCCCTGGCCGCCGCGGGGAGGAGCAGCGCGGCTGTGACGCAAAGGGCGGCGGCAAGCGCAAGGCGGCGTGTCACGGCAAGCATCGGAGGTCTCCGGATTCGTTATGTTTAGCCAAACATATCCCTGTGTTTCCGGAGTCCGCAAGCGCTATTTCAATCGGCCTCATCCTTGAGCAACTTTGTAATGCCGGCGATCTCGTCCGCGCCCTGCGCCTGCGTGATCGTCTCCAGTTTGCGGTAGTGGGCGAGCACGGCCTCGCCGGCCTCCGTCAGCCATGCGCCGCCGCCGCTGGCGCCGCCGCGGCTGCTCTCGACCAGCGGCGTCTCGAAGGCGGCATTCATTTCCTCGACCAGCATCCAGGCCCGCTTGTAGCTCATCCTCATGCGCCGTCCGGCGGCCGAGATCGATCCGTCCGCGGCAATGCCCTGCAAGAGATCGGCCTTGCCAGGACCAAGCGTCAGGCCACTGTCAAAAGTCAGCTTCAGCCGAAGTTTCGGAGTGTTCACATCTGCCTCCAACCTTTCGGCAGACCATGACGGCATGCACCGAAGCAGGCAAGTCGTCCAACGGGTCTCCAAGGCAAAAACGACAAAGCCGGAGGCAGGTTTCCCTGGCCTCCGGCTCGCCGGGAGTCCGAGAATGGACTAGCTGAACATGTCGGCGGTGATCCCGTTGTACCAGCCGACGGATTCCTCGTAGTTGGCCTTGCGCAACGGTGCGTCCTCGCCAGTCTGGCTGACAAAGCCCTGGGTCGAGGCGATCTTGCCCTCGCCCGGCGCATATTGCGCGCCGACCTTGATGCTGTCGTCGGTCTCGATCAGGCTCCAGCAGGTGTTGGCGTATTTGGCCGGAAACACCTTGGAATCGGTGAGATCGCCCCGGATGGTCATGGCGGCGACCTTGGCCTGGCTGTTGGCGGAGAAGGCTGATTTCGGCATGTCGCCGGCGATCGAGGCATCGCCGATGACGAAGACAGCCTCGTCGATGGTCGAGCGCATGCTCTCGGCCATGATCGGGCAGAAGCCGCTGTCGTCGGTGAGCCCCGCCTCGGCGGCGATCGCGCCAGCCTTCTGCGCCGGAATGATGTTGAGAAGCGCGCCCTGGAAGGTGTCGAGGTCGGTTTCCACCGTCCCGGCATTGACGTCCACGCTGGCAATGCCGCCATGCACGTCCGGGCCGTACCATTCGATCATGCCGGGATAGTGCTTTTCCCAGCCTTCCTGGAACACGCCCTGCTTGGAGAAAGATCCCTTCGGATCAAGGATAATGACCTTCGAATCAGTGAGCCCCTTGGCTTTCAGCACATGCGCCATCATCGACGCCCGCTCGTAGGGTCCAGGCGGGCAGCGATAGGGGTTGGGCGGCGCCACCATGACGATCTGCTGGCCGTTCTCGATGGCGTCGAGCTTGGCCTTGAGAAGTTCGGTCTGCTTTCCTGCCTTCCAGGCGTGCGGCGCGATTTCGGCCATTTCCTCCGAATATCCCTCGACGGAATCCCATATCAGATCGATGCCTGGCGCGACCACGAGGCGGTCATAGGGAACCGTCGAACCATCCGCCATCGTCACCGTCTTGGCCGCGCGATCGACGCCCGTTGCCCGGCCGGTCACCTTGGTGATGCCGTAGCCCGATTGCAGCGCGTCGTAGCTGTGGGTGATCGATTCGAGGCTGCGGAAGCCACCGATATAGAGATTGGAGTAAAAGCAGGTGGTGTACGTCTCCGACTGGTCGATCAGCGTCACATCGATCGCGCCGTCGGAATCCTTGGCGATGTAGCGCGCTGCGGTTGCGCCGCCGGCGCCGCCGCCGATGACGACGACGCGGGGCTTGCCCTGGGCGCGCAGATAGGTTGGCAGCATGAGTGCAGCCGCACTCGCGCTGGCGAAAAGTCCGAATTGCCGTCTGGTCAGGCGTGTCATGGTATCCTCCCGGGTGCGGTTTGCAGTCTATTGCGGATCGAGTGAACTGAAATAGGCGGCCAGCGCCGCAATCTCGTCATTGGCAAGATTGGCGACGCGCAGCTTCATGACTTCATTGGAACGGACATTGGTCCGGTACTCGAACATCGACTTGACGAAATAGTCCTTTGGCAGCCCGACGATCGAGGGAATGCCGTCAGCATGACCGGTTGCCTGATGGCAGGTCACGCATTCTCCCGCCAGATACTCGCCATATTCGGGATCGCCGTCAATCTGCAGCACGATGTCGGCAAAGCTGCGCACCAACCCATCGGCCGTTGCTTCACTGGTCACCGGATCGTCCGCAGGGGCCTGCTGGCTGGCGGTCTCGATCCACGAGACAAGGGCCGCGCGATCCTCGGCCTTCGGCATGCCGCGGAACGACATCCGGTTGCCCTTGATGAAATCGCGCGGTCTTTGAAGATACTCGTCCAGGGTTTCGGCAGACCATACCAGGCCCGCCTCGCCCGCCGCGCGCATGCCGTCGGAATAGCGGAAATCCTCAAGGCTGCCGGCTGTGCGGCCAAACAGGCCGTCAAGATGCGGCCCGACCTTGTGCCTCGCGCCGGAGCCGATCTCATGGCAGGTGGCGCAGGGCTTGAACACCTCGTCGGTGGCTCCCGCCGGAGCGGAAAAACCCCATGACAGAGCCAGCACACTGACAACGAACAGTCCGCGCCTGCCGCCGACGCCACTGCGGTGTCCACCCCGTTCAGCCATTCAACCTCCCTGGCCCGGCGCCCTCCAGCACCCGGCCTTCAAGCACCCGTGTGTCAGTCTATACCGCCTCCGGTGCTCTCGTCACCTTCTCCATCCGGCGTCACGTCGAGAATCTGCGCGCGCGCGGTAATCTCCACCGGACCCGGCTTGCAGTCGCTCATGCAGGGCTCCACGCCCTTGGCGTAATGCGGCTCGCTCGCCCTGTCGTCGGCAATGAAGTTGTCCTCATTGGGCAGGCGGATCGAGGTGAAGTTCTCGTTGGAAAGCTCGAACTCCTCCTCCGTGACAACATCGTTGAGATAGAGCAGATAGGCCGTCAGCGCATAGACATCATCATCCGAAAGCGACCTCGCATTGCCAAACGGCATGGCGCGGCGGACATAATCGAATACGGTCGACAGATACGGCCAGTAGGATCCGATGGTCTTTTCCGGTCGCTCCCGTGTGAGCGTATCCTGCCCTCCAGCCAGCACCGGCCAGCGCCCGGCGCCCTCGCCGAAATCGCCATGGCAGACCGCGCATTGCTCGGTGAAGATCGGTTCGCCTTCAGCCACGGTCCCCTTGCCCACGGGCAATCCCGTGCCATCAGGACGAATGTCGATATCCCAGGCCGCAATCTCCTCCGGCATGGCCACCCGGCCCAGACCGAAGGCGCCCGTGCTTGCTTCCACCGGCATGGCGGGATCCGGTTCGGAGGAAACTGCCGGCGTTGCTTCGGCGGTCTCCACCGGCGTCGCGTCTGCGGGCTCCTCCCCAACCGGAGCGCTCGCGGCCTGATCCTCGGAGAAGGTTCTCAGGTAAGCCAGCACATTGGCGATCTCGTCGTCCTTCTTGAGGCCTGCAAAGGCCATCTTGGTGCCCTTGATCATGCCCTTGGGATTGGCGAGGTATTCAGTCAGGGTTGCGTCGTCCCAGACCAGCCCGCCTTCGCCCGCAGCGATCATGGGATTGGAATATTTGTATCCCTCTGCAGTTCCGGCAATGCGGCCGAACGTGTTGTTGAGCTCGGGCCCGACCTTGTGCTTGGCCCCGTCCCCCACCGCATGGCAGGCAGAGCATTTCTTGAACACCTTCTCGCCGGCGGCGGCATCACCCTCCGCCCAGGAAGGCGTGCTCAGCAGGGTCAATCCGAGGACGGCCAACGCCGCAGACTTAGGAAACTTCAACATTTTCAACCACCCCGTCATTGTTGACGTGCCATGTCTGGATGCCATTGTTGTGATAGATCGAGTTTTCGCCACGCGCTGCGCGCAGCTCGTTCTTGGTCGGCTGGACCAGACCCTGATCATCCACGGCGCGCGACTGCAGCAGCAGTTCCGACCCGTCCCAGTTGATGTCCAGATAGAACCGGTGCAGCGCCTTGGGCAGGCTCGGCCCGTCTATGCGCGCCGGCTGCCAGGTGCGGCCGCCATCAATCGTCACGTCGACGCGGCTGATGGTGCCGCCTCCGGACCAGGCGAGGCCCGAAATCACCAGCGGTCCCTTGCCATGGGTCACCGGAGCCTGCGGGCTGGGATTGGTGATGACCGATTTGACCTCCATCATGAAGGTGTGACGGCGCGCCTTTCCATTGGCCAGCAGATCGGTGTATTTCGAGGTTTCCTCGCGCTGGGCCCAGGGCGCGTCGCCCACTTCCAGCCGCCGCAGCCACTTGACCCACATGTTGCCTTCCCAGCCGGGAACGCAAAGCCTCAGCGGATAGCCCTGTTCGGGACGCAGCGCCTCGCCATTCATCTTGAAGGCCACGAGGCAATCGTCAAGCGCCTTTTCCATCGGGATCGACCGGGTCATCGCCGCCGAATCGGCGCCTTCGGCCAGCAGCCACTTGCCGGTTGTCTTGATGCCGGCTTCTTCCAGGAGATAGCGCAGCGGCACCCCGGTATAGACCACGCAGTGAATCATGCCGTGGGTGAACTGGCAACCATTGAGCTGCGAGCCCCTCCATTCCATGCCGCCATTGGCGGCGCATTCGAGGAAATAGACCCGGTTTTCGCGCGGGAACCGCTTCAGGTCTTCCATGGTGAAGACCAGCGGCGTGTCGACCAGGCCATGGATCATCAGCCGGTGATCGGCGGGATTGATCACGGCCGTGCCGCCGTGGTGCCGCTCGAAGCAAAGACCGTTTGGCGTGATGATGCCGTCGAGTTCGTGCAGCGGCGTGAAATTGATCGACGAAACGGGATCGGCCGTCAGCCACGGCACGTCGCGGCGCACCACATGCGCCTCGAACTCCGAGGGAGTGCCATAGGGCGCAACGTCAACACCGTCGCCGAGATAGCGGTTCCAGTCCTGGATCTCGGTGATCAGCGGATCGCCGGCCGCCCGGGCGGCGCCTGCGCTGGCGGCAACGGCCGCGCCGCCGAGCAGCCCGGTCTTCAGGAAACTGCGCCGTGAGGCCTTTTGTTCGGTCCCTTTGGACCCGGTGTCATCTACCATGAGATCCTCCCGTGGCGCTTGTCCAGCATCTGCATATCTGTCTCCGTCGTCATCTCGAGGGCGCTTCGGCCCGCGTAGTCAATCTCGTCCAAGGCTCACAGGATCACCCGGACCGCTGCGGCGTCCGGATCGAGTGAAACCACTGATTTCTTCGTGATGTAGTCTTCCATGAGGTCGTAGATCGCAGGTCCCTCGACCCCTTCATTGACCGAGGCCCAGCCGCCGACCGTGTAGGTCTTGTCGGCTTCCATCAGCGCGCCGCTGCCGGTCAAACGCATGTCCGAGATCCGGCTGCCCATCTCGCCTTCAGGCGTGCAGGCATAGGTGAATCCGCCGACCCGGACCATGTCGCCGCCCTGCTGCAGGAATGGATCCTTGTTGAACAGGTTGTCGCAGACATCTTCCATGATGTCCTTGAGCTGCGCGCCGGTGAACTCGAGCCGGTAGACCGCCGGATAGCTCATCGAGGTTTCGGTGTAGAGATCGTCGATGGTGATGTCGGCGCCCGGAAGCAGCGTCGTGCCCCAGCGGAAACCCGGCGACAGCGCAATCTGGGTGTCGCGTTCTTCCATGATGCCCTGGCAGATCAGATCATCCCATGTGCCGTTGAAATTGCCGCGGCGGTAGAGCAGCGTGTCGGTGCGTCCGATGACCCGTTGCGTCTCGGCTTCATAAGGCGCGCGGACCTCGGCGATCTTGGCCGCCATTTCCGGATCGGGCGTGATCACGTCGGAAAACACCGGGATCAGGGTCGAGCTGTAGCCCGCAACCTTGCCGTCCTTGATGTCGAGATCTATGCGGCCGAGATACTTACCGTGGGAACCCGACGACATCAGCAGCGTGCCCTCGACTTCCAGCGCCACCGGCGTTGCATCATGGGTATGGCCGGTGACGATCACATCGAGCCCGCTCACCACGCCGGCCAGCTTGCGGTCGACGTCAAAGCCATTGTGCGACAGCAGAACCACCACTTCGGCGCCTTCGGCGCGGGCCGCATCGACATTGGCCTGCAGCACCTCGGGGCGAATGCCGAACGACCATTTCGGGAACATCCAGCTCGGATTGGCGATCGGCGTGTAGGGCATGGCCTGACCGATGACCGCCACCTTGACGCCGCCGCGTTCAAAATAGGCGGTGTGCTCGAAGGCCGGCTCGTCCCATTCCGCATCAAAGATGTTGGACGCCAGGAACGGGTAGCCCATGGCATCGACCAGTTCCAGAAAGCGGTCCTGGCCAAGCGTGAACTCCCAGTGCCCGGTCATGGCATCCGGCTTGAGCAGCTTCATGCACTCGACCATGTCCATGCCATTGGTCTTGAGAGCGGTGTAGGAGCCCTGCCAGGTATCGCCGCCATCGAGAAACAGCACCTTGTCGTCGCCGCGCTCGGCCCGGATCGCCTTGACCAGCGTTGCTGTGCGATCGAGCCCGCCGAGCTTGCCGTAGGTCCGGGCCAGGTCGACATAATCGACCATGGTATGGGCATAGGCCAGTGGACTGCCCTTCTCGATGTCGAAATAGGCAAGGAACTCTTCAGCCACCAGATGGGGGGGAACACCTGCATAGGCGCCGACACCGATATTGGTGTCCGGCGGACGGAAGAACACCGGCTTGAGCTGGGCATGGCAATCGGTGAAATGCAGCAGCGTGACCTGGCCCTTGGAATCAAACTTGAGCAGGTCATCCTGGGTGAGTTTTTGCTGCGCCAGCGCCCGGATCGGATTGGCACCCAATCCGGCGGCGCCGAGGACGAACCCGGCATTGAGGGCGTATTGCAGAAAATCGCGTCTGGTGTGCATCCTGGTCTCCATGCGGTGAAAAATGGACAAAGGGCCCCGTTCCGGCTTCCACCAGATTCCAATTCCGCTGCTTTTTCAACTCGTTAACACTACGCCATCAAAACCGGGGTCGGCTTGACGAAGCGCCTGTGCGCCCTCTCATATTGCGACGGCGGCCCGGGCGGCGGGCTGGCCGTGGTGCCGGAGGCGCCAGGGCGCCTCCGGCAAGTTCAGGACTACTGGCGAACCGACGGGGTCTCGACCGAAAGGCCGGTGCCGCGCCATGTCACATAGGTTTCAAGCGCCATCAGCTCATCCGAAAACGCCTTCGGCTGTTCGGCGCGCGTATCGCGGATACATCCACGGAACCGCTGATGCAGTGACGTCAAGCCGCTCTTGAGCCGGTAGGTCGGAAAGCCGTTGACCTGGCCCTGGCTCAAATGGTCGGCGCGGATCATCTTGCCCATCGCCACTTCGTGACAACTGGCGCAGGCAAGGTTCAACTGACCCGTGCGGGTGTAGTAGACATCCTTGCCCTTCTCCCACCACGACTGCATCTCACCCTCGGACAGGTCGATCTCCACCGGCATGCCCAGTGACTGGTGCTTGATATAGGTGGTCAACTCCTGCTGACCGCCCTTGTTGAACGCCAGCGGTTCCGCGCCCATCTCCTCGGTCAGGCACTTGTTGATCTGCAGTTCGACATTGATCGGCTTTTGCGACTCCGCATCCCATTTCGGGAACTTCGCGCCAACACCCTTCATGCTCACGGCAGCGTCGTCATGGCAGGTCGCGCAGGACTTGCCTTCAGTGCCCATAACCGTGTTCCACATGGCCTCGCCGTCCTCGACCGCGATCATCCCCGGGTTCTCGAAGCTGTCGCGCGACAGGTCACGGGTCTCGCTCTCGCGGAACAGCCAGCCCGAAAGCACCTCGTCAAAGGGGTGGCCTTCAGGCGCCGCGGTCCGCGTCACAATCGGCACGCCGTCGATTTCAAGTGTGTCATCCACGGGATCGGCCAGAACCGGCCCCGTCCCCGAATATGCCATTGCCATCATGACACCGGCCATCAAAAGTCTTTTCATGACAGTCTCCGTCCTCCCGGGATGTCCCGTGCGTAAGCCTCCTGACGCGCGGGATCCCTCCAAAGTTATTTGACTTCGATCGGCGCCTCGGCTTCGTAGACCGATCCGTCGTCATCGACCCAGGTGAACTTGAAGGTTCCGCTGGCAGGGACTTTTGCGTTGAATTCGAAGTAGGGATTGGCGGAGATCGCCGGATCCAGATCGCACTCAAACACCGTCTGCCCTTCGAAAGCGCAGCTGAACTTGTTGATGATCTGACGCGGAATGGGGTTGCCATCCTTGTCCTTGCGCTGACCCGATTCCATCTCGTGGCTGATCAGTGTCTTGATGGTGATCACCTCGCCGGCCGAAGCCGTCTTGGGGACCTTGATGCGTGGTTTTGATGCCATTGTCGTAAATCCTGTCCTGGCTCAGCCGCCGCAGCCGCCGATGGTTACCTTGACTTCTTTCCTGTCGATGAAGAACGAGCCATCTTTCATCTTCGCGACAGCAACCACGTTCTGGGTCTTGGCAAGCCGCATGCGGGTTGTCGCCAGCGCCGCGCCGCTCATCTCGGTGAAATGGAAGGTGGCAACGGCAGGATTGGGGTTGCCGTCAGCGAAGAGAATGACCGACTCCACCAGGTCATCGCCCTCCATGGCGCTTTCCACACTCACCGAAACCGGCACCGTGTTGCCATTTTCTGCAATTTCAGGCGCGGTCAGCGTGATCTTGCCTTCGCCCGGAGCGACGCCGCCGGTGAAATCCATGATCGCCTTGTCCGTATCCTCAACCGAAGCAAGCGCCGGCGAAATCCGGCCCCCGGCAACCGCGAATGCCGCGGCGCCCATCGTCAGTCCTAAGACATGTCGTCTTGTCAGTTTCATAGGTTTCGAGCTCCTTTGCTCCAGTTATTCCTTGAGTGTGCCCAGATAGGCCACGACATCCTCGACCTGCTGTGCGGTCAGGATGGTCTTGCCCGCAAACGCCTCAACCACACCCTGCCCGACATCGAGCGAGTAGAAGCCGGGCATGATCGTCTCGTCCGTGAAGACGTGCTTTGAATTGACCACAATGGCCCTGAGCATCGGCTCTTCCCAACGCGACGCGACGCCATCGAGCGCCGGACCGACATTGCCGTGGAAAAGTTCTTTTGCCATGTCCGGATTGGCATGGCACGCCAGACAATTGCCGTCCTTGCGGCTCTTGAAGGCCTCGGCGCCAGATGCAGGATCACCCGCCACACCGGTCAGGGACGCGGTGACGCCTTCATCTGTGAATTCCACGGTTTCGGGTGCGGTCTCGCTGGCCATGGCCAGAGTCGAGAGCATCATCGCCGCAGTGGCCCCCGGAATAAACTTCATTCGCCTCATCATTTGGCGCTCCCTCCTCCATTGCCCGGAAACAGACGTCCCGGATCTTCTCCGATTCAAAGGATAATCATACTTCGTCGCACAATCAATGCAAAAATATGATTTCTTGAATGTATCTTTCGCCCGAAGTCATTCGGCGTCAAGCCGACCCTCGGCCCGCAGCTCGTTTATAATGCGCGCATGGTACTTCTGGAAGTGCTCTTCGCCCTCATAGCCCTTTTCCGATACCCATTTGAACATATTGAGAAAAGTCCACTTGCCGAAAGCGCCCGGCATGGTCGCGACCGCGGCTTCGGCCGCCGTCATGCCCTCAGGAGCCTCCTCGGGCAGAAACATCAGCGTCGGGGTGAAGACATATCCCCACTTGCGCGCCGCCGTCTTTTCGGTCAGCACCTCGCCATCGAGATCGGTGACTTCCTCGTCGCCGAACATGTTGTACTGGACCACCTTGAAGTTGGCCTTGATGAAGTCCGCCACTTCCGGATCCGACAGGATCTTCTCGTGCATCTGGGCGCAATAGATGCAGCCGCGCTGCTCGAAGATCATCACCAGCCGCTTGCCCTCATCCTTCGCCGCCTCGATGTCCTCGGCGACATCACGGAAGGTGAGCGAGAACCACTCTTCCTTGTGCAGGCCATCCTCGCCGATCTCCAATGACCAGGCCTGGGCCGACAGCGCCGCAACAGCGGCAATCGTCAAAAACGCGCGTCTGAACATGACATCTCTCCTAACCGATGGTTGCGAATGCGGGAAACATCTCAAGCATCCATTGCGCGATCCGCGACATCTGACCGGTCATGAACAGGATCCCGGTGATGACGAGAAGTACGCCCATGGCTTTTTCGATCACAGCCATATGTTTCTTGATTCGGGTCGAAAACCGGATGAATCGGCTGGCAAACAGCCCGGCCACGACAAAAGGGATCCCGATGCCCAGCGCATAGAGGCCGAGCAGCAGCGCGCCCTGCCCCGCGCTTTCCTTGGCCGCGGCCATGAACAGGATCGCCGCCAGGATGGGCCCGACGCAGGGCGTCCAGCCGAAGGCAAAGGCCAGCCCCATGATATAGGCGCCAACCATGCCCGCGGGCTTGCGCTCGACCGTCACCCGGGCCTCGCGGTACAGAAGCGCAAACTTGAACACGCCGAGGAAGTGCAATCCCATCAGCAGAATCAAAACGCCGGCGATGATCGAAAGCACGTCGAAATAGCGCGCCAGCGATTGACCGATCAGGCTGGCGGTGGCGCCGAGCGCGATAAACACGGTGCTGAAGCCTAGCACGAAGGCGACCGAGGCGAGCGCGATGCGGCGCGACGCCACATTGTCAGCCTCGGCATTCTTGACTTCGTTGAAGCTCATGCCCGCCAGATAGGCGAGATAGGGCGGAACGATCGGCAACACGCAGGGCGAGAAGAATGACAGCAATCCGGCCAGAAAGGCCGCTCCATACCCGACATCTATCATTGGCGTCTTCCCTCCCCCGAAGCACCCCCGGCTCTCAAGAACCGAAAAAGGCTGCTCCAGCACCCTGGTTCAAATCGTCCACGGCTCACCCATGACGCGGCTTGAACGCAACATGCATGAATCGCAACTGGCCTCCTCATGGCCTATCGCCGACCGGAATGCGATTGCAAGATATGCAAAACACAATATATATTGCAAACACTATTTTCCGGGAACTGGATCAGCCTCATGACATCACCTCTCGCGGCTGCGCTTTCCTTCCTGCTGCTGCTGGCCACGCCGGCATTCGCGGCAGAGATGGTCATGTTCGAACAACCCGGCTGCGCCTGGTGCAAGCGGTTCAACGAGGAAGTGGCGCCCGCCTGGCCGAACACCGAGCAGGGCCGGCGCGCGCCCTTGCGGCGGGTCAACATTCGCGAGTCGCTGCCCGCTGATCTCGCCGAAATCCCGGTCGAGCGGTTCACCCCGACCTTTGTCCTGATCGATGACGGCCGGGAAATCGCGCGCTTGCGCGGCTATCCCGGCGATCAGTTCTTCTGGGCGCTCGTCGATGAAATGCTGGCAAAGCTGGAGCCATGACATCGGACTTGACGTCAAATCCGGGTTTTTCAGGTCAGAACATCGACGTGCTGGCCGGACAGGCGCGCAAGGCAAGCGACATTCTCAAGGCCCTGTCGCACGAGACCCGGCTCCTCATTCTCTGGCTGTTGTCGGAGAACGAGAAATCCGTTTCCGAGCTCGAGGAACTGCTGGCCTTGCCGCAGGCAGCCGTCTCCCAGCAACTCGCCCGGCTGCGGCTTGATCGCATGGTCAGCACGCGCCGCGACGGGCGGATGATCCACTATTCGATTTCCAATTCGGAAGTGTCGGCCATCGTCGCCTCGCTCCACGATCTGCTGTGCCATCCGGACGCCGGGAAGCGCTGAACCGGACACATAGCTTGCATTGAATACTGCCGGTCCCTAAGCTTCACGAAAGCGGCCGGGAGGGATGCCGGCCGAGGGGAGGAAACGGTCATCATGTTTGATTCGGGGTGGATGCTTGCGCTGTCGGGCTGTCTGGTCGGCGCGATTGTCGGTTTTGCCGCGCGGAAAAGCCATTTCTGCACGATGGCGGCGCTGGAGCGCCATTGGTATGCGGGCGACGACCGGCCACTCAGGGCCTGGGCGCTGGCTGCGTTCACGGCGCTGATTGCCACGCAACTGCTCGGCGCCGCGGGCCTGACCGGGATTGAGCAATCCTTCTATCTGACCGAGCCGCTGTCGCTCGCCGGCGCGATTGTCGGCGGACTGATGTTCGGCTTCGGCATGGCGCTGGTCGGCACCTGCGGCTTCGGCGCGCTGGTCCGGCTCGGCGGCGGCAATCTGCGTGCGCTGGTGGTGCTGACGGGCCTCGGGCTTGCGGCCCTTGCCGCCCAGCGCGGCGTCACCGCCCATATCCGCGCAGTCCTGTTCGATCCGTGGTCCATCGACCTGTCCGGATTTGGCGGACAATCGGCAGGCGCGCTGATCTCGCGCGCCACCGGTTTGAACGCGACGCTGCCACTGGCGCTGATCATAGGCGCGTCAGGATTGTGGTGGGTGTTCAAATCGGCGAGTTTCCGCGCCGACCGCAACCGTGTGATCGCCGGCGTGGTCATCGGCCTGTGCATCGCCGCGGGCTGGGCGATCACCAGCCTGTTTGCGGCCCAGGCGCTTTACCCGGTCCAGGTCGAGGCCGGCTCCTTCGTCATGCCCGTGGGCGAGACCATCCTGCAGATCATCACCGTCACCGGCGAATTGCCCGACTACGGCATCGGCATCGTCATCGGCGTGTTCCTCGGTGCGGCGGTCTCCGCGTTCCGCTCCCACGACATGCGCTGGGAAGCCTGCGACGACGCCCGCGAGTTGAGCCGCCATTTGCTCGGAGCCTTCCTGATGGGAACCGGCGGCGTCTTTGCGCTCGGCTGCACCATCGGCCAGGGCGTCAGCGCCTTTTCGGTGATGGCGATCTCAGCCCCGATCGTGATGATCTCGATCGCCGCCGGCGCGCGCATGGGCCTCGGCCTGCTGGTCGAAGGCAACGCCTTGAGCTTCCTCGCCGACTGGCGGGCGCCAAAAGCTCAGCCGGAAGCCACGAAACGGTAAGCCGTCCCGTCGCGCTCCACCCGGCCCTCGCCGGGGCTGGGCAGATGGTAGGCGGTCAGCGCCGCCTTGTCAGCGACGAGCCTATCAAGCAGCTTGAGCCGCGTGGCGACGCCCATATCCGGGTCCTGGTCCGAGCCGCTGGGCCAGGCAGGATGCTGGAACGACACAGCGAAATGCGTCAGCGCGTCGCCAGCCACCAGCACCGGTTCTGATCCGCCATGCAGCAGGAACGCCATGTGCCCCGGCGTATGTCCGGCGGTGTCGACGGCCTCCACCCCCGGCAGCACCTCGGCGCCGGGCTCGAACAGGTTGATCATGTCTTCGAGATGGGCAAGCCGGTTCTGCGCGCCGACGGCGAATGTCTTGCGTTCCTCGGGCATGGCGTCAACCGTGCCCGGATCTCGCCAGAACTCCCATTCCGCACGGCCCATGTGGAAGCTCGCATTGGAAAACAGCACCTCGTCAAAATCATCCACCAGCCCCCAGAGATGGTCGGGATGGCAATGGGTGAAGACCACGTCGGTGACATCGGCCGGATCCAGGCCGGCCTCCGCCATATTGTCGAGAAGCCTGCCTGCCGACGGCATGAAATTGGGGCCTGATCCCACATCGAACATGATCAGCCTGTCGGCTGATTTCAGGAAAGGCACATTGCATTCAGGCGTCAATGTGTCTGTCGGTTGCCCGTTCTCCGTAAGCAGCGCCACAAGCTCGTCCATCGGCACATCCGGATAGGAAAAATCCAGCGGCAACACCAGATTGCCGTCGCTGACGGTGGTCAGGACCGCATCGCCGACCCCGAGGGCGCGGGCCGGTCTCAACCCCACCGGCAACAGCAATGCACCCGCCGTGGCCACGCTGGCCCGCAGCAAGTTGCGTCTCGTCAGATCAAGCGATGTCATTATTTTCCTCCACATAGATTTATTTGAATATTTGCCTTTGTCTTGACTGAGGTCAATGCCTGTTCCCGCGATCGGGATATTTTGACACAAAAGGACATGGTTCGATGGAACTTGAGCTGCTTGCCGACCGGTTCGGCGACAAATGGACGCTTCTGATCGGCGGCGCGGTGATCGGCGCCCTGTTCGGCGCCTTTGCCCAGCAAAGCCGATTCTGCCTGCGTGCGGCAGCCATCGAGTTTTCCCGCGGTCAGGTTGGCGGCAAGATGGCGGTCTGGCTTATCGTCTTTTCCACCGCGATCGCCGGAACCATGCTGCTCGCCACGTTCGATCTGTTCGCCGCCACCGAAACCCGCCAGCTGGCCTCCCCACAGAGCCTTTCCGGCGCTGCCCTTGGCGGGTTGATGTTCGGCGCCGGCATGATTCTGGCGCGCGGCTGCTCGTCCCGGCTGCTGGTGCTGTCGGCCACCGGAAACCTGCGCGCCCTGCTCTCGGGCCTGGTCTTCGCGGTCGTGGCACAAGCCAGCCTGCATGGATTTCTCTCGCCGCTGCGCGAAGCCCTGGCAACGCCACTGACGACGCTGTCGATCGGATCGAATGACCTCCTGGTCCTGTCCGGCATCTCCGAAACGACCGCCTTCACCCTGGTGCTTGCGGGCCTCGTGGCAAGCCTGTGGCTGGCGATGTGGCGCAGGATCGGCATCTGGAAGACGCTTGCCTCCTTCCTGGTGGGGGCCTGCATTCCGCTCGCCTGGTGGTTCACCAAATCCATGACCGGGATCGCCTTCGAGCCCGTGACGATCGAATCCTTGAGTTTCACCGGCCCCTCGGCGGACACGCTGATGCTGTTTCTGTCGCAGCCCGGATCGATGATCGATTTCGATGTGGGCCTGGTGCCCGGCGTGTTCCTCGGCGCCTTCCTGGCGGCCCTCGTGACGGGTGAACTCGAACTCCAGGGGTTTGAGGGTGGTGGTTCGATGCGGCGCTATCTGGCGGGCGCCGCCCTGATGGGCTTCGGGGGCATGCTGGCCGGCGGCTGCGCGGTCGGCGCCGGCGTCACCGGTGCGAGCATTTTCGCGCTCACCGCCTGGGTCACCCTGTTCTCGATCTGGATCGCGGCATCGGCCACCGATTGGCTGGTCGACCGCAAGCTGCCCGAACGGCAGTCGGGTGCCGTGCTCCCGGCCCAACAGGTCCAGCCCGTCCATATCCGCACCACGGAATGAGCAAGGCCGCCACGCCGGTCGCGCTCTCCGTACATCCGGGAGTGAACGCGACCCTGCCTGGCGGCCCTGAACCCTGCGCCCTTTGCGGGCGTCGTTATTGATCCCCTCTGGATCTGTCCTCATCAATGCAGGAAGCGTGCCAGCCTGGAGATATCCTGAAAACAAAGGGGTTTAGGGAGGTTCCGGCAGGATTCGGCACCCGGATGCATGCTCGATAGGCACGGGCCGCATCAGAGCATAACCATCGCCCAATTCCTGGGCAGATGCCACGGCACGCATTTTGGATCAGCTCAGAACCGGCGGGACATTTGACCGGGCGGCTCGGTGCTTTTAGCTTAGGGCCCTACACAGGGCTGGTTGTTTTGTGACGCAGCCTTGATCGACATATTCATGGTAAAAGGTATTTGAAGTGAGACAAGGATTTTGTGTCTTGATGATGGCTGCCCTTGCTGGCGCGCCGACCGCCGCACTCGCTGACGGCTACGGCTTCATGACGCCGTCGGGAAACATCTACTGCAACGGCGCGATAGACGGCGGCGGATACATTTCCTGCACGATCATTACACGCAACGGCGGACCCGCCACGCCGAAACCCGGTTCATGTTCCGGCGTCTGGGGCCACGAATTCGATCTGGGAAGCACGGGTCCGGCAAAGATGGTCTGCGGCCAGGCGCCGGAACGGATCGACTACAGTGACATCGCGGACTACGGCCTGACGGGTGAATTCGGGTCCATCACCTGCACGTCCGAACGGACCGGCCTGACCTGCCGCAACCAAAGCGGACACGGGTTCTTTCTGTCCAGGGCAAGACAGAGCGTTTTCTGACGCACAAGCCTTGTCATCAGGCTGAAGTCGTCCGGGCGCTGAGCTGATCCACCCTCTGACGGCCGCAAGGCCGGCGCTCGCCCGTCCCGACGAATCCGGGGCTCACACGGAAACCGCTTCGCGCAGCCTGTCCTTGGTCAGGCTCTTGCGGTCGCCAGCCATCTTCACCTCGCCGCGCTCGATCACGCAGAACCGGTCCGCCAGCCCGTAGGCAAATTCGAAATACTGCTCCACCAGCACGATGGCCATCTTGCCCTCGTCGCGCAACAGCGCGATGACGCGGCCGATCTGCTGGATGATGTTGGGCTGGATGCCTTCGGTCGGCTCGTCGAGCAGCAGAAGCTTCGGCCGGGTGATCAGCGCGCGCGCGATCGAAAGCTGCTGCTGCTGGCCGCCAGACAGATCGCCGCCGCGGCGGTTGCGCATGTCCTTGAGCACCGGAAACAGCTCGTAGATATGGTCCGGGATCCGGTGCTCGCTGCGCGGCAGACAGGCAAATCCGGTCTCCAGATTCTCGGTCACCGTCAAGAGCGGAAAGATATCCCGGCCCTGCGGCACATAGCCGACGCCCCTGGCGGCCAGTTGATGCGCCGGGATCCTGCCGATCGCCTGGCCATCGAGATGATAGTCGCCGCCCGAGCGGTGATGCACGCCCGAAATCGCCTTGAGCAGGCTGGTCTTGCCCACGCCATTGGTGCCCATCACGCAGGTCACCTGACCGACATCGGCTTTCAGCGAAATGCCCTTGAGGATCTGTGACTGGCCGTAATGCAGCGTCAGGTTTTCAACATTCAGCATTCTCTAGCGCCCCAGATAGACATCAATGACCTCGGAATTGGCGGTGACATGGTCGAGAGACCCCTCCGCCAGCACTGAGCCCTCGTGCAGCACCGTCACCTTGCAGTCGAGCCGGCGGACGAATTCCATGTCGTGCTCGACAACCACCACCGCGCGGGTTTCCGCAGCCCGGCGCAGCAGGTCGGTGGTGTGCTCGCGTTCCCCCAGCGTCATGCCGGCGGCAGGCTCGTCGACCAGCAGCAATTTGGGTTCCTGCGCCAGCAGCATGCCGATCTCGAGCCATTGCTTCTGGCCGTGCGAGAGTTCGCCCGCTGTTCGGTCAAGCTCACCCGAAAGGCAGATCTCCGCAGCAAGCGCCTGCACCCGGTCGGCGTCCTCGCTGGATGCCCGGTATCCCAGCACCGCGAACGGCAGTCGGTTATTGCTCAGCGCCATCATCAGATTGTCGCGCACGCTTTGCGCCTCAAACACGGTCGGGCGCTGGAACTTGCGGCCGACGCCGGCGCGCGCGATCTGGCTCTCCGACAGGCGCAAGAGGTCGAGCTGCGGCTCGCCAAATCGCACCCTCCCCTCGTCGGGCCGGGTCTTGCCAGTGACGATGTCCATGAAGGTGGTCTTGCCGGCGCCATTGGGTCCGATGATGGCGCGCAATTCCTGTTCGCCGATCTCGAACGACAAGTTGTTGATCGCCTTGAACCCGTCAAAGGACACCGAGATCGAGGTGACTTCCAGAAGTGAACTCACGCCGCATCCTTTCTGACCAGCCGGTCAAACAGCCCGCCGATGCCCTTGGGCATGTACAGCGTCACCAGCACGAAGCCGAGGCCCAGAAGCACCTGCCACCAGTCGACCCAGTCGACGGTGTAAAATCCCAGCGGAATGCTCGGCGCCTGCCCGCCGGTGAACCAGGACGACAGCAGCGACACGCTGGCAGCCCCGATCACCGCGCCATAGAGCCGCCCGCGCCCGCCGATCGCGACCCAGACGGCGAGATAGATTGAGGCGATGGGCGCGATTTCCGCCGGGTTGATGATGCCCGCCTGCGGATAGTAGAGCGCGCCGGCGATCGCCGCGATCACGGCCGTGAGCGTGAACACCACCAGCTTGTAGGCTTCCACAGGATAGCCCATGAAGCGGATGCGGGTCTCGTCGTCGCGAATGGCCCGGACGACATTGCCGAACTTGCCCGAGACCACCCAGGCGGCGAGCAGATAGCCCAGGCCCAGTGCCAGCGCGGAGGCCAGGAAAAACCAGACGGAGACCACAGATTGCGGCACATCGGTAAGCCCGGGAATGTTCTGCAGTCCCGACAGGCCGTTGTTGCCGCGCAGGCCGCTGTCGTTCTGGAACAGGTAGAGCGACAGCGCCAGCGTCATCGCCTGGGTCAGGATCGACAGATACACGCCGGTCACGCGGCTGCGGAACGCGAGCCAGCCGAACACCAGTGCCAGCAGTCCCGGAACCAGCACCACCAGCGCCAGCTGGGCGAAGAGACTGTCGGCGAAATACCAGATGATGGGAATTTCCGAACCGCCGACCACGCCGAAGATCTGCGAGCCTATCCCCTCGCGGATCTCCTCCTCGCTGGCCGGCAGTTCGCCGCCCGCAAGCGAGGCGATGACGATGTCCTTGGTCCGCTCATACATCAGCCACATGCCGATCATGTAGCCGCCAAGACCGAAGAAGGCGAAATGTCCCAGCGACAGGATCCCGCAATAGCCCCAGACCAGGTCCATGGCGATGGCGATCAGGCACAGGCACAGGGTCATTCCGAGAACCTTGACATAGCTGGTCGACACCAGTCCCAGGCCGAGACCCTCGGACATGACCGTGATCGCGATGGTGAAGACCGCGAGAAGCGAGATGAAGACCAGCACCGACGGCTGCCGCGCGAACAGGGAACGCTGCATGGTCTAGTCCCCCGCCGCCCGGCCCTTGAGCGCGATGATGCCCTTGGGTCTGAACTGGATGAAAATGATGATGAAGATGATCATGTAGGTCTGCGCGGCGAGCGTGTTGGAGGGATTGAAGAACTCGATCACCTTCTGCAGCGAGCCGATCATGCCGGCGCCGGCGAGAGTCCCCCAGATATTGCCGACGCCGCCCACGACCACGGTCATGAAGCTTTGCACGATATAGCCCGAGCCAAGTTCCGAGGTCACCTTGGCGAACAGCCCGATGGCGACGCCGGCAATGCCTGCGATGCCGGAACCCAGTCCGAAGGTCAGCATGTTGATGCGGTCCGGGTTGATCCCCATCGAAGAGGCCATGCGCGGGTTCTGCGTCACCGCCCTCACCTCGAGCCCGAGCCGTGTCCGGTTGAGGATGAACAGAAGCAGCCCCAGGAACACCAGCGCCAGCACGAAGATGGCGATCCGGATGTAGCTGATCGAGACGACATCATTGTAGACCCAGGCGCCGTCAAGCCAGGACGGCGAGGTCAGCGGACGCGCCTGGGTGCCGAAGATGTTCTTGGCGATCTGCTGCAGCGCAATCGAAATGCCGAAGGTCGCGAGCAGTGTTTCGAGCGGCCGGTGCGCAAGGTGCCGGATCACCAGCCGCTCCAGCGCCACGCCTGCCATGAACGCCACCGCGAAGGCCAGCGGCAGCGCCACGATGATCGAGACCGTGTAGTCGGGAATGATCTGCTGGACGACATAGCCGGTATAGGCGCCGATCATGATGAATTCGCCGTGCGCCATGTTGATCACGCCCATGACGCCGAAGGTGATGGCCAGCCCGATGGCCGCCAGAAAGTAGATCGAGGCCAGCGAAAGGCTGTCGAGCGCCAGATCGAGGAACTGATAGATGCCGACCGTCGTGCCGATGCTCGACAGCGTCTCCCGTGCGGCCGTGGTCAGCGCCGAATCGGGCTCGGCATAGACCTCGACGAACACATGGTCGGCCACCGCCTCCCGCTGTTCTTCGTCGGTCACAAGCGGCGGCACCGTGCCGGTGGCGGCGAGCGCCAGATAGGCCCGGTCGCGCGCATCCTGCGTCACCAGTTCGGCCACCGGAAACCCGCCGACGAAGCCGTCCTCGATGTTGGCGACAAGCGCCTGCTTGCGCTCGGCGAGCGGCACGATCGGCCGCGCCTTGCCGGCATCGACCAGCAATTGATAGGCCGCCTCCGGCTCGATATCGGTGCCCGGCGTCAGCATCCTGGCGATATTGACGCCCTCGGGCCTGGTATCGAAGACCTTCACGCTGGATGCCAGCAGCGGATTGAGCGCTGCCCGCGCATCCACCCCGGGATCACCGGCGAAGCTTTCGATCGCGGCGACGCGATTGGGCGTGTCGCTGCCAAATCTGATGGTCAAAAGCAATTGAAGCCGCACCTTGCGGGCCTTGATGGCCGGATCCGCTTCCTCTTCGATCGCTTCTCTCAAAATGCTCAGGTGCGATTCATTGGCGGAACGTTCCAGCGCGGTCAGCGCCTGCAGCCGGCGTTCCGGGTCCGGATCGGACAGCTGGAACTGGACCAGCTTGGCAGCGATCAAGCCACGCACGCCGCTGTTGGGATTGAGATTGGAGAGGTCGGACTGCTCCGCCAGACCCACTTCCGCGCCGCTGTCGACATCGATCAGCATCAACTGGCCGCCATCGGCTTTCTCGACGAAGAAGAACCGTCCGTCGGATTTGCGTTGCCAGACCCCCTTCTCCCGCCATTTCTCCAGAAATACCGGGACAGCGGGCAAGTCACTCGTCGCCAGGACCTCGAGCACCGGGCCGATTGTCATGCGCGACGGTCGTTCGATCATGACGCGATTGCTTTCAAGCAGCGCGTTGAGATCGCCGTCCTGCGCCGAGGCGGGCAGAAGCCAGAGCAGCGCGGCAATCAGGGTAAAGGCAATGCGGAGCATGGAGGACCGGAAATGGTTGGGAAGACGAAGAGGGGGCCACAAGGCCCCCTCTCGGTTCCGGGTGATCAATAGTTGGAATTGAGCTGCACGCAGGTCTTGGTCTCGGTGTTGTACATGCCGCACTCGAGTTCCTTCCAATCCGATTCCAGCACCGCCGATTCCGGCAGGAAATCGGTCCAGGCGTCGCCGGGAACCGGCTCGGTCTGGCTGACGATGGAAAACTGGCCATCGGCCTCGATCTCACCGATCAGAACCGGCTTCGTGAGGTGATGGTTCGGCAGCATTTCGGCTTCGGTGCCGGTCAGGTTCGGGAACTTCTGACCGTACATGGCGGTGCGGACCGCGTCGACATCGGTCGTGCCGGCGGCTTCGACCGCGTTCACCCACATGTTGAAGCCGATGTAATGGGCTTCCATCGGGTCGTTGGTGACCCGCTCTTCACCGGCAAAGGCCTTCCATTCCTTGATGAATTCGGCATTGACCGGGGCATCGGCCGACTGGAAGTAGTTCCAGGCGGCCAGGTGGCCGACGAGGTTGGTGGTGTCGAGGCCCGACAGTTCTTCCTCGCCCACCGAGAAGGCCACGACCGGAATGTCGTCTGCCGAGATACCGGCAGCGGCCAGTTCCTTGTAGAAGCCGATATTGGCGTCGCCGTTGATGGTCGAGATCACGCCGACCTTCTTGCCGTCGGCGCCCAGCGCCACGACGTCGGCGACGATCTTGGACCAGTCGGAATGACCGAACGGCGTGTAGTTGACAAAGATGTCCTCGGCCGCGATGCCCTTGTCCTTGAGATACTGCTCGAGGATCTTGTTGGTCGTGCGCGGGTAAACATAGTCGGTGCCGAGCAGCGCGAACTTCTCGACGCCGAGTTCTTCCAGGAAATAGTCGGTGGCAGGGATCGCCTGCTGGTTGGGCGCGGCCCCCGTGTAGAAGACGTTCTTGGAGGATTCCTCGCCCTCGTACTGGACCGGGTAGAACAGCAGCCCGTTGAGTTCCTCGATCACCGGAAGCACCGACTTGCGGCTCACCGAGGTCCAGCAGCCGAACATCACGTCGACATTCTGGACGGTCATCAGCTCGCGCGCCTTTTCGGCGAACAGCGGCCAGTCGGATGCCGGATCGACGACCACCGCCTCAAGCTGTTTGCCAAGCAGGCCGCCCTTGGCGTTCTGTTGCTCGATGAGCATCAGCATCGTGTCCTTCAGCGTCGTTTCCGAAATCGCCATCGTCCCCGAAAGGGAGTGCAGGACACCAACCTTGATTGTCTCCTCCTGCGCATATGCCGAGTGGGTCAAGACGCTCGATGTAACCAGTGCCGCCGCCCCTGCGATCTTCAATTTAGTGGTAAATTTCATGTCAGCCTCCGTGCTGTTCGTGTCCACGCGACTGATCAATGCAAGCGCCTTGCCAGTTGCGCCGACTGCGAATTTTAACGGTTTATTAAGGTTCTGTAACAGGCAAGGAGATCGCTGCCTCAAGAAACAGGCGAATATATGCCTATATTTAAAGCATTGCCATTTTTTTGTGCGGAACATGGCAACTGAGAATTTGCGCCCCTTGGTCACTCTCCGGCCCCAAAGTCACTTCAAAGTGACTTATCCCCAAACCGGGCTTGCGAAGAGATGCCGTTTCGCTTCTTATGGCCGGAGGACAGGGCCATTTCCGGCCCGATCCCATCTGGCAAACAAGGAGCTCTGACGTCCCCATGAGCGTACCTCTTTTCTTGCTGGCCGTCCTGGCGGCCCTGTTCTCGTTTCTTGCGCCAGCCTTTGCCTCCACCTGGCTGAAGACCGGCAGTGAAACCACCCGGCCCTATGGCCATGTCGAATATTGTTCGCGCAAGCCTTCCGACTGCCGCAGCCGCTCGGCCAAGGCGCAACTCCCGCCCGCAAGGCTGGACGTCCTGCGCGGAGTCAATGCTGCGGTGAACCGGGCGATCAAGCCGGTGTCGGATCAGACGGCTTTCGGACGCAAGGAATACTGGACATCGAAGGCCCGCGCAGGCGACTGCGAGGACTTTGCGCTGGCCAAGCGCGCAAGACTGCTGAGCAAGGGCTTCAAGCCGTCACAACTGCTCATGACCATGGGGCACAACGGCACCGAGCCGCACGCCGTGCTTGTGGTGAGAACCCGGGATGGCGACTATGTGCTCGACAATCTTTACGACGACGTCAAGCCGGTGCAGTCGGCGCGCGTGAACTTTCTCAAGATACAGTCCCCCGACCATGGCGGCCGCTGGCTGCGTGTCACCGGCAAGACCGGCCGGGCGCCCTGAGCCGCGTCTGAAACTTTGACATCGGCTGACGACTCGCGCCAGTAACTGCGCGCCATTTCAAATGTCCGCACCGCGGCGGCCTGTACCATGACTGACAGCCTCGTGCGCCTGCGCGGAAGTCGAACTGCCGGAGGAGCCGCCGATCGCCGCCTATCGTTTCATCCACACTGCCGATATTCACCTCGATTCACCGTTGCGCTCGCTGGCGCTGCGCAATCCCGAGCTTGCGGATCTGGTCGGCGCGGCGACACGGCAGGCGTTCAGCTCCATCATCGACCTGTGCCTTGACGAGCGCGTCGACGCGCTGCTGATTGCCGGTGATCTCTATGACGGCGACCAGACCTCGATGAAGACCGCGAGGTTCCTGGCTGGAGAACTCGGACGCCTATCAAAGGCCGGCATCCGCACCTTCCTCATTCGCGGCAATCATGACGCGCTTTCCCGGATTTCGAAGGAACTGGTGCTGCCGGATCTGGTCAAGCTGTTCGGCGGACGACCCGAGCATGTTCTGATCGACCGCGGCCCAGGCGAAAAGCCGGTCGCCATTCACGGCCTGAGTTTCGTCCAACCGTCGGCACCCGAAAGCCTGCTGCCGAAATACAGGCCTGCCATCCCCGACACGATCAATATCGGCATGATGCACACCAGCCTCGGCGGTGCCGAAGGCCATGATGTCTATGCGCCCTGCAGCCCGGCTGATCTACTGGCCACCGGCTTTGACTACTGGGCGCTGGGCCATATTCACAAACGCTCGGTGATCGAAAATGGCGGCGCCGTCGTCATGCCCGGCATGCCGCAAGGCCGTGATATCAACGAGGACGGCCCCAAATCCGTGACCCTCGTGTCAATCGCCGACGACGGCGCCGTGAGCCTTGAGGAGCGGTCGACATCTCTGGCCGAATTCGCCCGCGTTGGCATCAACGCAGAGGGCATGACCGAGTGGAGCGATCTGGCGGACGCCGTCAGCCAGGCGCTCGGCGAGGCTCGCCGAAAATCCGCGACGCCCGAGCTTTTGGTCCGCCTCGCCTTCTCCGGCGCCACGCCGCTCGCCTGGCGCATGCGCCGCGACGCCGACCTGTTGATGACGGAGGCCGAGGAGCGCGCCGCGCAAACCGGGGCTACCTGGATCGAGAAACTCGAAAACGGCTGCACGTCGCCGGGGGCCGAAGGCGCGTCCTCGACCGACCCCTTGCATGAACTCCGGGCATTGATCGACACCGCCGTTCTGGGTTCGGACGGCTATGAAACTGCGCTCGCAGGCATCAACGCCAATCTGCAGGCCCAGCTTCCGGTCGATCTAAGGAATCTCTTCGGCGCGGACGCGGCCGAGGCTGACCACTTGCTTTCCGGCATTGCGCGCGAAGGAGCCGAGGACGTGCTTGCACGGCTGCAGACCGGCTCGTCATCGACGAGCGAGACCGCCTGATGCGCCTCAACCGCCTCGACCTCACCCGCTATGGCAAGTTCACCGATCATGTCGTGGATTTCGGCGCCCGCACCGAGGGCGGCTGCGACCTGCACATTGTCTACGGTCCGAACGAGGCCGGAAAATCCACGCTGTTCAACGGCTGGCTCGATCTCTTGTACGGCATCGGCGCGCAGAGCAGCTACAATTTCCTGCATCCCTACCCCACCATGCAGATCGGCGCGGCAATCTCCGTTGAGGGAAAGTCATTTGAAGTCATTCGCCGCAAGCGCTCGCAAAACAGTCTGTTTGACGCCCAGGACCAGCCGATTTCCGAGGGCGCTCTGCTTGCCGGGCTCGGTGGCCTCGACCGCGACGCCTACCGCACCATGTTCTCGCTCGACGACGAGACGCTCGAACAGGGCGGCGAGAGCATTCTGGCGAGCCGCGGCGATCTGGGCGAACTGCTGTTTTCGGCCAGCGCCGGTCTTGGCGAACTCTCGCAACGCCTTGTCCGGCTCCGCGGCGAGACCGAGGATTTCTACAAGTACAGGGCCCGCTCGGGACGCCTGGCCGAACTGAAATCCGACCTCGCCGGATTGAAGGCCGAGCGCGAGCGGCTCGACACCCAGGCAAGCGAATATGCCCGCCTGACCAAGGCGCATGATGACGCAACGGAGCGCCATGCCGAGGCAAATGCCGCGCGCCAGACGGTCCGTGCGCGGCTCGCCTCCATCAACCGCCTGCTCACAGCCCTGCCGCGCCTGGGCGAACTCGACACGCTTGCTGGTCAACTCGAACCCCTGGCCGGTCTACCCGATGCGGCGCCCGAATGGCGCGACCAGATCCGCAGGCTGAGCGAGGAGGACGCTGCCCTTCAGGCCGGCGGCGCGGCCCTGGGCGCGGAAATCGAACGGCTGACGGCGGACCTCGAAGCCATCAGCATCAACCCCGACCTCCTGGCGCTTCAGGACCGCATGGCCGATCTCGACAGGCTGCGCACCCGCCACAATGCGGCCGAGGAAGACCTGCCCGACCGCCGCGCGGCGCTGGCCCGTCTGCAGGGCCGCATCGATCAGCTCCTGGCCCAGCTCGGCCGCCCCGGCGAGGCGGAGCCCGCTGATCTGCTGCTCGACACCGCGACAAGCGCGCACTTGCGCCAGCTCATCGAGGCCCGCACCAGCCTTGATGTGCGCCTGGCGACGGCCCGGCGCGAAGCCGAGGACGCGCAGGCCGCCCGCGACGAGCTTCAGGCGCAGCTCGGCGATGTCGGCGGGAGCGTGGATGAACTCGCGCCTGACGAACGGCCACGCCGGGTCGCCGATCTGGCAGGCCTGGTCACAGCCATCCTGGGCGAAGACCACGGGCTGCGACGGCAGGCCGCCCTGCGCGCCATCCCCGAGGCCCGGGAAAAATGCGAGGCCCGCCTCAAGGCCTTGTCGCCATGGCAGGGCGAGCTTGAGCTGCTCGAAGCCATGACGCCGCCATCCGCCGAGACAGTGCGCAGATGGACGGCCGAGGCGGAGGACCTGGAGCGCAAGCTTGCCGCCGTGGACGACGAGACCGCTCGGCTGAGCACCCTGCTCAAGCGCCAGGAGGCCGAAGCCGCGACCATTGCAAGCACCCGAAGCCTGCTCTCTGCGGAAGCGACGGACGCCCTGCGCGCTGCTCGCGATCACGCCTGGGCCCGCCACAAATCCAGTCTCGATCCCGGCTCCGCCCAGACCTTCGAGACTGCCATGCAGGCGTTCGACACAGCCATGGACAAGCGCACCAACCATCAGGCCGACGTCGCCAGGTTGAACGAATGCGCGGTGCAGATCGCGGTTCACCAGGCCGATCTCGAAGCCGTGGCGCTGGCAAGATCGCGACTGGAAGCCGACCGGACGGATCTTGAGGCCAGGATTGCCGAGGCCGTGACCGCGCTGTCGCCGATGCTTGCGGACACCATGACGCCGGACGCGCTCGCGGACTGGCTCGCCCGCCGCGCTCAGGCGCTGGAGGCTGGTCGCACGTTACGCGATCACCTCCGCCAGCTCGAAAATGCCGACGCGGACCGCCACGCCGCCACGGACCGGCTGATCCGGGCGCTCGCGCCGCTCGATCCCGCCGCCTTGCCCGTCGACGGCCTGGAATCCCTGCTCGGCCGCGCACAGGATCTCATCAGCCGTGAAACGAAGCTCGAAGCCCGGCGCCAGCAGCTGGCCCAGCAGGACCGCGCGCTGAAGAAACGCGCGCTTGATCTGCGCACCGCCGAGGAGGAACTGCAGGCCTGGTTGCTTGCCTGGAAAACCACCTGTGCCGGCTGCTGGCTCGGACAGGCCGGCCACACGCCCATCCCCGCCGAAATCCGCGAGGTGCTGCCGCTGCTGGGAGAACTCGGTTCGGCGCTGCACGACCGCGCGGGCCTCGCCGACCGCATCGCCAAGATGCAGCAGGATCAGGAAGCCTACGCGGCCAGCCTTCACGAGATCGCCCGGCTGGCCGGCATCGAGGCCGAAGGCGCCGCCACCGCCGGCATTGCCCGCCAGCTCGCCGACCGGCTGACAGCCGCCGACAAGGCCAGGGCGCGCCGTGCCGACATTGCCGCACAGATCGAGGACGCCCGGATACGCCAGCGCGCCCACGCCGAAAGGCGCGACGCCCATGCCGGCATCCGCGACCCGATACTTGCGGCGCTCCAGGCCGAGACCCTGACCGATGCGGCGCTCGCGGTTGACCGGGCTCTCGAGCGCCGGTCGCTTTCGGCGCGCGCCGACGAGATCAGGCGGCAGATCAGCGAGAGCCTGGGCGCAGTTGCCTTTGAAGACGCCCGCGACCAGCTCGCCCGCGCAGACAGCGCCGCCCTGGAGACCGAAAGGCAGGAGCTTGAAGCCGCTCTCGACACGCTCGATGCCGATGTGCAGGAACTCTATGCCGCGCGTACCGCGGCGGCCAACGAACTGGCGGAAGTCGGCGGGGACGACGCGGTGGCCCGCATCGAGCAGCAGCGCCAGACCACCCTGCTCGCCATCGCCGAAGGCGCCGAGCACTATCTCAGGCTGTCCGCCGGGATCCTCGCCATGGAGCAGGCGCTGACGCTCTACCGCGAACGCCACCGCTCCTCGATGATGGCGCGGGCCTCCGACGCAGTCCGCACCATCAGCCGCGGCCGCTACACCGGGCTTGCCTCCCAGCCCGACAAGGGCCGCGAAACCCTGATCGCGCTGCAGAATGACGGCTCGTCCAAGCAGGCCGCGGACATGTCCAAGGGCGCCCGGTTCCAGCTCTACCTGGCGCTGCGCGTCGCCGGTTTCCATGAATTCGCCGAAACCCGGGCAACAGTGCCGTTCATCGCCGACGACATCATGGAGACATTCGACGACTTCCGCGCCGAGGAGACCTTCCGGCTGTTCGCCGGCATGGCGCAGGCCGGCCAGGTGATCTACCTCACCCATCACCGCCATCTCTGCGACATCGCGCGCGCGGTCTGTCCGGGCGTGACCATCCACGAACTCACGGCCTGATCGGAAGCCAGCGGCCGATTTTTCCGCACCGGCGAACAGGTTATGCTTGGCATTGCGGGCCGATCCCGTTCTCGAAGCCTCATTCCTCGACGGCGCCCGCGCCATCATCGAGACCACCGGACCGAGCGTGGAAACCTCAAACATCGCCGGCCAGCCCGAAGACGTCCTCGGCCAGCGCGTCGAGGAAAACGGCGCAGCCCTCATCACAATGGGCGCCTACGGCCACTCCAAAATCCGCAGCTTCGTGCTCGGTTCCACGAAGTCGGATATGCTCAGGAGTTGCAGGGCGCCGGTGGTGCTGATGCGGTGACGGGGTGGGGGCGTTCGAGTGGATAGCGTGAGCGCACTCAAGGGGAGTTCGCGGACAGGGCGTACATTTGATTGTTTTTTTGTGAACGACCGGTGCGTCAGAAGCGGTCAACGATCATGTCTTGTCGCTGATTAAGAACCTCAGCAAGTTTGCATAACCCCGAGCATCGTCAATCGCACGATGAGTATGCTCGATGGAGCCGAGCCATTCTGGCGGATATCTTTCCACGTCGCAGTTCCAATGGTCTCGACCCGTTTTTCCGGCAACCATAGACATGATACAAAGCGGGGCATATCGAAACAATCGATCAGCGATCCACGGTCCTTCAAGCAATGGCCGACCGGTGAACCGCTTCAGATAATAGTCGAACCACGGTCCATCGAGCGAGACCGGATGAGCCGCAAATATTGGCTCTGTACCAAAGGACTTAACCCACGCGACGAAGTCCTTGACGATTGTCGCTGGTGGTTCCGCGTCTTCCGTTGCTGCCGCCCATGCTTCAGGATGCCTGCGCCAGAAGTCCATCGTTGCGGTGTCACTCTCCGCCCCATCAAGACGTTGCAGAACAGCTTCGAATTCTCCAAGGACTTCGCCGCTTTCGGAAACAGCGACCGACCCAAAAGAGAGCATTGAGTTCAGTCCCGGTATCGGGCCATCAAACTCGCAATCCGTCACGATGTAGATGAAGGGCACTGTGAGCTCCTTTCCTGTAACGATGAACGAGTTCATTCCGTTATCTGAGCGCAAGCAGGGTTCATTGTCATGACCGGCTTGGGCTCGCAGCACTCATTCACTTATATGGGCGCAAACGTCGCCTTTGGCAGAAGCGCCCACGCGCTCCCCTACTCCCCCAACGGCCGCTGCTTGCGCCAGTGATAAAACACCTTGGCCAGCGCCGCCGACACGATCCTGGCATCCACGGTATCCGAGCGGCTGGTCAGCATGATCGGCACGCGGGCGCCCAGCGCGATGCCGGCGGACGACGCGCCGGCCAGGTGGATCAGCTGCTTGGCGATCATGTTGCCGCTTTCGAGATTGGGCGTCACCAGAATGTCGGCATAGCCCGCGACATCGGAGACGATGCCCTTGGCGGCGACGGCGGCGGGCGAGATGGCGTTGTCGAAGGCGAGCGGGCCGTCGACCTTGCCGCCGGTTATCTGGCCGCGGTCGTGCATCTTGCAGATGGCGGCGGCGAGCAGCGTCGAGGGCAATTTGCCGGTCACGGTTTCCACCGCCGAGAGCAGCGCCACCAGCGGCGTCTCCACGCCAATCGCGATGGCCAGATCGATGGCGTTCTGGACGATGTCCTTCAGCGCCTCGAGATCGGGCGAGATGTTAATCGCCGCGTCGGTGACGAACAGCGTGCGGTTCTGCCCCGGCACGTCGAGCGCGAAGACATGGGTGAGCCGCCGCTCGGTGCGCAAGCCCTTGGCCTTGTCGATCACGGCCTCCAGCAGTTCGTCGGTGTGCAGCTTGCCCTTCATCAAGGCTCCGGCGCGGCCGTCATGCACCAGCGCCACTGCGGCCTCGGCCGCCGCATGGCTGTGCGGCGCGTCGACGATCTCGAGGCCCTTGAGGCTGAGCCCGGCCTTTTCCGCCGCCGCCTCGATCCTGGCCCGGGGGCCGACCAGCAGCGGCACGATCATGCCCTCGTCGCGCGCGGCGAGCGCGCCGCCGAGGCTCAGATCGTCGCAGGGGTGGACGATGGCGGTCACCAGCGGATCGAGCGCCCGGGCGCGTTCCACCAGCGCGCCGAAGCGCACGCCGACGGAGGTGAGCCTGGAGACCGGCATGCGGGCGACATGCTGGCGGATCTTCTTGCGCGCCGCCCTCACCTCGGCGGTTCCCGACACCACCGTCTCGCCCTCCGCATTGGTGCAGGTGCAATCGAGCTTGACGTGGCCCGTGCCCTTGTCGATCGCGGTCACTTCGACGCGCACGGTGATGCGGTCGCCAATGCTGACAGGGTGATGAAACTTGAGCGTCTGCCCCAGATGTACAGTGCCCGGGCCAGGCAACCTCGTGGCCAGCACCGCGGAAATCAGCGTGCCGGCCCACATGCCGTGGGCGATGCCCTGCTGCAGTTCCGCCCCGTCCTCCTCGGTGTCACTGACGGCCGCCGGATTGACGTCGGCCGACACGGTCGCGAACAGGATCAGGTCCTGGCGGGTCAGCACCCGTTCGATATGGGCGTGCTCGCCGATATCGATCTCGTCAACGGTGCGATTTTCGATCAGATCCATGAACCACCTCAAGCATAGCCTGCGGCCCATGCCGCACCGCAGCGAACTTGCCCCAGCGATGCATGAGATACAAGACGCGGGCGCCGGATAAGCTCGGGCGGCAAAGCCCACGGCTGGAATCCTGCACAGTTCGAGGGAGACGCGAGGGGCCGGCGCCGGACCGACCGGAAGCGAAAAACGACCTGCCAGCAGGGAGGGAACTGGCAGGTCAGCCCGAAGCGCCAGGGGCGGCGGACGCTCAGGCTATGTCGTCGCCGCTGGCTGAGCGTTTTCTGCCGGTAATCATCGCCCGGACGAGGTTTTCGCCATGCTCGAGGCTTGCGACAAGGACGCCGCCGACATGCAGCCCGATCAGGCCCAGCGCCGCGAAGGCGGATGCTTCATGCAGGTCCTCCACCCATTCGAGGCCCCAATAGGCATCGAGCGTCATCATCCAGCCGCTGAGCGAGATAAGCGCGACGGTGAGGAGCAGCGCGATCACCATCAGCCCGCCGGCCGGATTGTGGCCTAGATAGCGGCGCGCCTTCATCCGCACCGTGTCGGCGACGTAGCCTGCCGCGGTCGACGGTCCATAGACGAAGTTCGAAAACCGCGCGTGACGGGATCCGATGACGCCCCAGACCAGCCGGACGGCAATCAGCCCGGCAATGACATAGCCCGCCAGCTCATGCGGTTGCTGCCACTCGTCGCCGGTGAGAAAGGCGAAGGCGAACAGGCCCGCGAGCGACCAGTGGAAGATCCTGACCAGCGGGTCCCACACCCGGACGGTCGACGGCGACAGAGTGTCGCCGGCTTCCGTCATGGTCTTGGCGAGGTCCATCAGTCTTCGGCCTTGACCCGCAGCACGTCACCGGTGCCGGGATGGAAATAGACCTCGACGCGGTTGCCCTTCTGGTCGAGCGCATAGGCTTCCAGGCATCCGTCGTCGACCTTGATCGAGCGCACGTCATAGCCCAGTCCCTTGGCCTTCTCGGTGATCTGGGCATCGCTCATCCACTGGTCGCGCGGCACGTTCGGGCAATCGGAACTGGCCCAAACGGCTGACGGTGCGAGGACTGCGGCAAGAGCGGCTGCGATAAATGTCGATTTCATGGGTCGTCTCCTTAAAAAGCTGCGGTTGAGGCCATTGGCCGTTGACCTCGCCTTTTTCGCAGAGCTTTGATGACAGGCCGCTGAGAACCCCTGTCAGCGATTTGTCATTTTTCAGCAGCGATGATGGACCCATGAAACGCCACCTTGCTCTTCTTGTGTTGTTGTTCGCGGCCCTTACGCCCGCGCTGATGTCCGTCCCGGCGCCGGCCCGGGCCGACGATGACGACGATCATCGCGACCGCAAGCGGCTCGATGCCGCCGTCGAGCGCGGCGACGTTCTGTCGCTTTCCGAGATACTGGCGAAGGTCAGGCCCGCGATCGAAGGCAGGATCGTCGAGATCGAGTTCGAATATTCGCACGGCGCGCCGATCTACGAGATCTATGTCCTGCGCCGCGACGGCCGCCGCCTCGAATACGAGATCGACGCCCGTACCGCGACGATCCTCAGCCTTGAAGACGACGACTGATGCGCATTCTGCTGGCCGAGGACGATGACCGCATCCGCACCGACGTCAGCCGGGCGCTGGAAGCCTCCGGCTATGTCGTCGACAGCGAAGCCGATGGCGAGGAGGCATGGTTCCTGGGCGACACCGAAACCTATGCGGCCGCCATTCTCGATCTCGGCCTGCCCGGCATGGACGGCCTGAGCGTGCTCAAGCGCTGGCGCGCCGCAGGCCGGGATTTCCCGGTCCTGGTGCTGACTGCGCGCGGCGCTTGGACCGAGCGCGTCGAGGGCATCGACGCCGGCGCCGATGACTATCTCCCCAAGCCGTTCCGCATGGAGGAGCTGGTGGCTCGGCTGCGCGCGATCATCCGCCGTTCGGGCGGACAGGCCAATCCCGTGGTCATCGTCGGCGATGCCGAACTCGACACCAGGCAGATGCGCTTGAGCGTCCGCGGCGTGCCGATCAGTCTCTCGCCGCAGGAATACCGGCTGGTGGCCTATCTCATGCTGCACAAGGGCCGCGTGGTGCCGCAGCAGGAACTCTCCGAACATCTGCAGTCGGTGCATTTCGAGCGCGAATCCAACGCCATCGAGGTGCTGGTCGGCCGTGTCAGGCGCAAGTTGCCCGTAGCCCTGATCGAAACCCGCCGCGGCTTCGGCTATATCGTCGCAGATCCGGCCATCGCACCATGACCACCGCCCGCTCGCTCCGGTTCAGATTGTTTGCCTATGCGGCCATCGTGGTTGCAGCCGCGCTGCTGGTGACCGGCTTCAGCCTCGCGGCACTGTTCGCCCGCCATCTCGAGCGCCGTGTCGGCCAGGAGCTCGACACCCACCTCAACCAGCTCACGGGTGGCCTGCGCCTCGACGCCGGGTCCGTCCTGTCGCTGGGTCGCGAACCGGTAGACCCGCGGTTTCAGTCGGTGTTCGGCGGCCTGTACTGGCAAGTCATCGACACGGCCACGGCAACACAGCTGAGCTCCCGGTCGCTGTGGGACACGTCGCTTGACATTCCAGGCGACACGCTTGTACCCGGACAGACCCATGTCCACGACACCACGGGGCCGCAGGGCTCGAACCTTCTGGTGCATGAGATCATGGTGGTGCTCGCTGGCCCGGGCGGCGATCATCCCGTGCGCGTGTCTGTCGCCATCGACCGGGCCGAAATCAGCACCCTGGCGACCGGCTTTGCCAGGGACCTTGCCCCGGTTCTGGCAATTCTTGGCAGCGTGCTGCTGCTGGGCTTCCTGTGGCAGGTCGGCGAGGGCCTGAAGCCGGTAAGCCGTGTTCTGGGCGGCGTCAGCGCCATTCGCAGCGGCGCGCGCAGCCGCCTTCCAACCAACGGCGTGCCTCGGGAAGTGGCGCCGCTGGTCGAGGAGATCAACGCCCTGCTCGATGCCCAGGATCAGGCCATCGGTCGCGCGCGCGACCGCGCTGCCAATCTCGCCCACGGACTCAAGACGCCTCTGTCGGCGCTGGCCTCCGACATTGACCGGCTCCGCGCCAGGGGCGACAGCGAAATCGCCGATGACATTGCCGAACTCGCCCAGCGCATGGGCCGGCACATCGAGCGCGAACTTGCCCGGGCCCGGCTGCGGCATGGACGCAGCCACGACAAAACACCGCTAAGGCCGGTCGTTGACGGAATTCTCAGGGCGCTCAAGCGCACGCCCGACGGAGAACAGCTCGATCTCGACTGCGGCATCGGCGCGAAGGTCACTGTCCCCGTCGATCCCGACGACCTCAACGAACTCATTGGAAATCTCGCTGAAAACGCCGTCCGCTTCGCCCGGAGCCGCGTGGTGATCAGCGCGGAGGAGAGCGTGGCCGCGATTGTGATCCGGATCGGCGATGATGGTCCGGGGCTGGGTCCGGACGAAATGTCGAACGCCCTGCAGCCGGGCACGAGACTGGATCAATCAGGACCCGGCGCAGGCCTCGGCCTGGCGATCGCCGGCGATGTGGTCGATTCCTTCGGCGGCCAACTCGAGCTGGACGCCTCCCCGCTCGGCGGACTTGAAGCCCGCATCGTCATTCCCCTCGCCAAGCCGCCTGGTTGATACAATTCGAAACGAAAAAGGGCGCCAAGTCGCGCCTGGCGCCCTTCTCTATCGTCAAAGACTATGTACCTTAGCGGAAGCTTGGCGAGCCGTCATTGCCGGCGCGGTCATAGACAACCTGTTCGTTCGACACGGCGCCGATCGAGGCCGTGGCAGTGTAGTCGACGCCGGTCATCGGCGCCTGGAAGGTCGGGGAACCATCCTTGCTGGCGCGGTCATAGGCGACAAGGTCATTGGAGGTCCCGGTGGCGAGAGGGGCGGCGTAACCGTCAACCGCAGGCACAGTGTAGGCGTCCATGGCGGTGGTCTGGGCGAAGGCGCCGGTGGAGGCGGCGAGGGTCAGGCCGAGAGCGATGAGAAGCTTGTTCATGATGTTTGTCCTTGTGTTTTTTCGTGTCTTGGGAGGATCACGCGGTAGTCAAGAAATTTGGCTTCGTGCCGGGGCAGATCAGCTGAGCGCCCCGGCGCGAAGTGGGCGGCCGCCTAGCGGAAGCTCGGCGAGCCGTCATTGCCGGCGCGGTCGTAGACAACCTGCTCGTTCGACACGGTGCCGACCGACGCGGTCGCGGTGTAGTCTATGCCGGCCTGGGGCGCTGCGAAGACAGGCGAACCGTCCTTGTTGGCGCGGTCATAGGTGACCAGGTCGTTGGAGGTGCCGGTGGCGAGCGGGGCGGCATAGCCGGTGTTCGACGGCACCGTGTAGGCGTCCATGGCGGTGGTCTGGGCAAAAGCGCCGGTGGAGGCGGCGAGGGTCAGGCCGAGGGCGATAAGAAGCTTGTTCATGATGATTGTCCTTGTGTTTGATCGTGTCTTGGGAGGATCACGCGGTATGTGAAATCTTGAGCCGCGTGCCGGGGTAGATCAGCTGACCACCCCGGCTGGCGCGGTTGGAGGTCGCTTAGCGGAAGCTTGGCGAGGCGTCATTGCCGGCGCGGTCGTAGACAACCTGCTCGTTCGACACGGTGCCGACCGACGCGGTCGCGGTGTAGTCGATGCCGGTCTTCGGAGCCTCAAAATTCGGCGAACCGTCCTTGCTGGCGCGGTCATAGGTGACCAGGTCGTTGGAGGTGCCGGTGGCGAGCGGGGCGGCATAGCCGGTGTTCGACGGCACCGTGTAGGCGTCCATGGCGGTGGTCTGGGCGAAAGCGCCGGTCGAGGCGGCGAGTGTCAGGCCGAGGGCGATGAGAAGCTTGTTCATGGGGTAGTCTCCGTCTTGTGTTCGTTTCTTTTTTAAATCTTCAAGCGGGTCGGCCGGGCGTTTGGAAGCGCTGTTGGCCGTGTCCGATGACCAACAGATGGGTCGGCCAAAACGGAATTGCCAACCACACTTTTGTGAGTACCCGTGCTGAAACTTAATCTTGAAATCATCGTCGCGGATTCTTACAGATCTTGAATATCTATAATTTTCAATAACTTAACTGTAGAGGCCTGACAGCGATGCGCTGGCACGGATCGGTCACTGTGCACACCATAGTGTCTTCAGCGTTCACAAAACAGACGCCAAGATCCTTATCCGGCGTAGGATTTTTCGCGCGGCGCATGGCTTGCGCGAGTCGTTTGCTGTCGTAATACGACCATTTGTTCGAGCCGGGAGGCTGCGCCCGTCTGCCGGAACCGGTCAGTTGCGCCGAAATGTCAGGATGTTTCAGTCCAGCGTGCGGCGGAATCGCGCCAGCGCCAGCAGCATGAAGACCGCCACGAAGATCATGAGTGCGACCAGCGGCGACGCTACGCCCTGCAGGTCGGCGCCCTTGAGCATCACCGCCCGGATGATCCGGAGGAAATGCGTGAGCGGAAAGATCTCGCCCAGCACCTGCGCCCATCCCGGCATGCCGCGATAGGGAAACATGAAGCCCGACAGCAAGAGCGACGGCAGGAAGAAGAAGAATGTGAGCTGCATCGCCTGCATCTGGGTGCGCGCCAGCGTCGAGATGGCGTAGCCCAGCAGCACCAGCGCCAGCACGAACACCAGGATGCTCAGCAGCAACAGCGTCAGCGAGCCCACAAACGGCACGCCGAACAGGAATTTTGCCGCCATCAGCACCACGGCCACCTGAACCGCACCGACAACCAGGAACGGCAGCACCTTGCCGAGCATGATTTCAAGCGGGCTTGCCGGCATGGCGAGCAGGTTCTCCATGGTGCCGCGCTCGGTCTCCCGCGTCAGCGCCATCGAGGTCATCATCACCATGGTCAGTTGCAGGATCACGCCCAGGAGCCCCGGCACGATGTTGTACTGGGTGATCCCCTCGGGATTGTAGAGCCTGTGCACCACCACCTCGAGCGCTGCGGTGGATTGCCGGGCCGCCAGCGCTTCGGCCGATTGCTCGCGCAACAGCGCCTGCGCCGCAACCGTGCCAAGCGTCGAGATCGCGCCTGAAGCCACCGACGGATCGGTGGCGTCGGCCTCGATCAGGATCTGCGGACGGTCGCCGCGCTGCACCCGGCGGGCGAAATCGGACGGAATCGTGACGACGAAGGACACCGCGCCCGACTGGATCAGCCGCTCCGCCTCGTGAGCGCTCGCAACCACATGATCGAAGCGGTAATAGCCGGTGTTCTCCATCGCCGATACCATGGCGCGGGTGTAGTGATCCTGGCTGGTGGTTACCAGCGCCGCCGGCAGGCCCTTCGGGTCATTGTTGATGGCAAAGCCGAACAGCACCAGCTGCATCAGCGGCACGCCCAGCATCATCGCGAATGTGATGCGGTCGCGCGGCATCTGTATGCTTTCCTTGGTGATGATCGCCATCAGCCGGGAGAACGAGAACAGCGCGCTCATGCCATGTTGTCCGTCGACTGGGCCATGAACTGGATGAACACATCCTCAAGGCTGGTCGCGCCTTCGCGGTAGCCGACCCCTGTCTCCCCGGCCACCTTGGCGACCGCTGCCGCGAGCGCCACCTTGTCGCGACCGACCACATGCAGGCTGAGCCCGAAAGGCGCCACCTGATCGACGCCGTCCATGCCCCGCAGCCGCAGTGCTGCTTCGGTGATGTCGCCGCCGTCGACAACAAAGGTGGTCAGAGCCGCGTCGCGGATCACCTCCGGCACGGTTCCGGAGGCAAGCAGCTTGCCATAGGAGATGTAATGGATGCGATGGCAGCGCTCCGCCTCGTCCATGTAATGGGTGGAGACCAGCACCGTCAGCCCAGATCGGGCGCGCAGATGGATCTCGTCCCAGAATTCGCGCCGCGCCTTGGGGTCGACGCCGGCCGTGGGCTCGTCGAGCAGCAGCAGTTTGGGCTTGTGCATGATGCAGGCGGCGAGCGCCAGCCGCTGCTTCCAGCCGCCCGACAGGGTGCCCGCCAGCTGGTGCCGGCGCGAGAACAATCCCAGATCCTCCAGCGTGTCGCGCACCACGCTCGCAACCGGATGCAGACCATAGAGCCGCGCGACGAAGGTCATGTTCTCCGCAATCGACAGATCCTCGTAGAACGAGAATTTCTGCGTCATGTAGCCGACCTGGCGCTTGATTGCGCTTCCTTCGGTGCGGATATCGTGGCCCAGCACCCGGCCCTCGCCCTCATCCGGCGTCAGCAACCCGCACATTACCCGGATGGTCGTGGTCTTGCCCGAACCGTTGGGTCCGAGAAAGCCGGAGATCTCGCCTTCCGCCACCTGCATCGAAACATGGTCGACCACGGTCTTGTCGCCGAACCGCTTGACCAGCCCGCTGACCTCGATGGCGTTCATCGCCCGGCGCCTTCAAGCGCGACATCGACGATCTGCCCAGGCGCCAGCGCCCAGGCGCCGTCATCGGGACGCGCCTCGATGAGATACACCAGCTTCTGCCGGGTCTCCAGCGAGTAGATCACCGGCGGCGTGAATTCCGGATCGGAGGAGATATAGCTCACGGTGGCGCGCATGCCGTCACCGCATCCATCGCAGCGGACGGTCAGGCGCGCGCCGACACTGAGCGACGACAGCGCGAATTCCGGCACATAGAGTTTCAGCTTTACCGCGCCGTCTGGCAGCACCGAGAGCACCGGCGCCTGCGGGCCGGCCACCTCGCCGGTGTTGCGGATAACATCGGAGACCACACCGGACTGCGGAATTGACAGGGTCCGCCGGGCAAGTCGCCATTGCGCCGATTCGAGCATGGCTTCGGCCTGCCCGACAGCGGCCTCGGCGGCCTCGATCTCGTTCTCGCGCGCGGGTAGCCGCGCCACGGCGAGATTGGCTTCAAGCTCCGCCACCCTGGCCCTGGCCAGTTCGGCGCTGGTGGAGGCGGAATCAAAGCTCGCCCGGGTGGCGATCCCCTGCGACAGCAGTTCCTTCTGCCGCTGCATCACCCGCCCGGCTTCCTCCGCCTGCGCCTTGGCCGAATCGAGAGCGGCCTCGATGCTGGCGATCTCCTCGGGCCGGCGCCCCTGCTGGAGATTGGCAAGCTGGCTTTCGGCCTGCGTGAGCGCCGCCTCGGCCTGGGCCACGGGGATTTCAGCGTCGCGGCGCTCGAGCCGCCCCAAGGGCTGACCGGCGCGCACATGGTCGCCGCGCCTGACGTCGAGAGAAACGATCTGCGCCGTCTCGATCGGCGCCACCAGCACATATTCCCCCTCCACATAGCCCACCGCCAGCGGCCCGGGGCCGTCGCACATAAAGGCGAGTGCGGAGAGAAGCGGAAGCGAACAGAGGAACGTCATCATGGCGCCGGCCTCCGGTTGGTGGCGACAAAGGCGCGGATATTGCCCAGGATGATGGCCTTGACCCGCGCGATCTCGGCGGGACCTGCCGTCTCCCACGCCATGCGGCGGGCGACGATGGCGTGGCCGATGCGGAAATAGACGACCTGACCCGCGATGCTGAAGGCGCCAAGGCGGATCAGGTCGCTCTCCGGATCCTGGCCCGTCGCCAGACCCAGAAGAGAGCAGAGCTTGCGATGCACGGGCTCGATGAACTCGGCATAGACCTTGTCGAAGACCGCGCCGGGCACACCCATCTCCCGCACCATGAAGCTGGCGATGTCCCGCGCCTCGGCCTGTCCGAGCATGAAATCGGTGACGCCCATGATCACCATCTCGAACGCGGCCTGCGCCCTGGCCGGATCATCGCCGGGATCAATGGAAGCGAGCACCGGGCCGACGACGCCCTGGATGCGCTGCCCGACCATCTCCGCGCAGGCCAGCCTCAAGCCCTCCTTGCCGCCGAAGTGATAGGCGATGGAGGCGATATTGGCACTGGCGGCCGAGGCGATCTCCCGCGTCGAGGTCGCCTCGAACCCCTTGGCGCCGAACAGGCGAATGCCTGCCATGATCAGCGCCGTCCGCGTCTGGTCGCCGGCTTTTTCAGGAGGTGATGGCATGGTTGGTGCTGGCAAGACGGCTCCCCGATTGTCTGTTCCAGGGCCACCATAGCAGAACCCATTATTAAATCAATCGATTGATTTAATAATGGAGGTGCCTATTTGGGACTTGGGAAGGGCAAGCACACGCACCCACGGCAGACAGCCGTGCAGTTTCGAAGATTCGTGGGAAATAAACGGCGCAGCCTTACCGCCGGATCTTCCGCATCATCAGCCGGAAGTAGAGCCGTGGCGACAGCCGGGTGATGAACCAGCCGAGCGTCGCCACGCGCCCGACCGGAATGAACCGCTTGCCGCGCCGCCAGCCATCGAGAATGATCTCGGCGGCGCGATCCGGGCTCATCTCGTCAAACCCGTCGCTGGCAGCTCCCGGCCTGCCGATGCCATCCGCCCCCGCGTCGAGACGGCCCGGATTGGTGGAGACGAAGGACGGCGCGGCGATCGCCACCGTGACGCCGTGCTCGGCCTCTTCCGCGGCCAGCGACGAGAAGAATCCGTTGAGCGCATGCTTGCTCGCCGCATAGGCCGTGCGCTTGTACAAGGGCGCGAACCCCGCAACCGAGGAGATCGCCATATGCGTGCCCCTGCCTGCCCGGACCGCTGTCAGAAGCCCGGCTGCCATTGCCACCGACCCGAAATAATTGATCTCCATCACCCGTCGCTGCGAGGCGAGCGTGGTTTCGCCAAACAGCCCGATCTGGGTGACGCCGGCATTGTGGATGACGAGATCGAGCGCCGAATGTCGCGCCGTGATCTCGTCGCAGATGGCGGCGACCGCAGCCTCATCTGTTAGATCGCAGGCTATGCGCTCCACCCGCGCATCGATGTCCGGCAAGGCCTCCAGCGCAGCTGGCAGATCGACCAGCACCACCTGCCAATCCTCGCCCAGCAGGCGCCGGGCAAAGGCCTGGCCCAGACCGCCCGCGCCGCCGGTGATCACCGCGACCCGGGTCACAGCCCGGCCGCCTTCCGCCAGAGATCGAATGTCTGGGCGCTTGTGAGTTCCGGCGTGTAGCCAAACACGGTCTTGAGCGCGGCGTTGTCGAGCACCGGCCGGTATTGCAGGAACCTGACCTGTTCCTGCCCGTAGCGCGTGAGCCCGAGCGGCCGGGCAATGCCGAGCGCCGTCTTGAGCGCCCACGCCGGCAGCGCCATCACCGGCTTGCCGAGCGCCTGGGCGAGTTCGTGCACGGACAACGCGCCGTCGCCACAGACATTATAGATGCCGGCCGGCCCCTCGCCCGCCGCCCGCACCAGGACCCGCGCCAGGTCGCGGGTCCAGATGAACACGAACGGGCTATCGGAGCCCTTGACTGCGATCAGCCGCGGCCTGTGAAACAACTGCGTGATCTGGTTCTCGAGCTCCGCGCCCAGCACCGTGCCGACCCGGAGCACCACCTGCTGGAGTTGCGGGAACCTTTCGCGCGCCTCGGCCAGCATCTCCTCGACCTGGCGCTTGTGGTCGGAATAGGGAAATTCGCGATTGCCGCGTACCGGATCGCTCTCCCTGAGCGGCACCCGATTGTCGGCGTGATAGCCATAAGCCGCTCCCGAGGACGTCACCACCAGCCGCTCGACGCCATGTTCGAGCGCCGCATCGAGCACATTCCGCGTGCCCTTGACATCGACGTCGTGGGCGAAGTCCCGCGTCATCGCGCGCGAGGGCGAGACGATCGAGGCCAGATGGACGATCACCTGCGGCTTGAACGACGCCACCACGCGGTGCGCATCATCCCCGCGCACATCGAGCGCCTCATAGGGAATGCCCGGCGGCAGCGCGGCGGGTTCGCGCACATCGGTGGCGAGCACCTCGCATCCGGTTGCCGCGAGTTCCTCAAGCAGCACCTGGCCGACAGCGCCGGCGGCCCCGGTCACCAGCACCCGCCTCATCGCCTCGCCTCGCGGCGCGACCAGAGGCTGGCCAGCGCCAGCCCGGAAATCGCGTGCCAGATGCCCCAGAACGCGGCTGCCACCGCCATGCCGCCAAGCCCGCCGAAAAAGGCGAAGATCAGCACCAGGCCGAGGCCCGAATTCTGGATGCCGGTCTCGATGGTGATGGCCCGCCGGTCATAATCCGAAAGCCCCATCAGGGTCGCCGTCAGATAGCCGCCCGCCAGCGCCAGCGCATTGTGCAGCACCACCAGCCCGGCAACGGCTGCGACATAGCCCAGAAAGAAGCTCCAGTTGGCGGCAAGCGCCAGCACGATGAAGCCGATGAAGATCACCATGGACAGCGATTGCATCGGCTTGCGGATCCGCGCGGCAAGCTCGGGCTTGCGCGAATTGAGCGCGATCCCCAGGATCAGCGGCAGGATGAGCATGAAGAACACGGTGATCGCTATCGACACTGGATCAAGCGTCGTTTGTCTCAACAGATCCCGCGTCGGCGCATAGAGACTGCCCCAGAACGCCACATTGAGCGGTGTGAACAGGATCGCCGCCAGCGTGGCGATGCCGGTCATCGACACCGACAGCGCCGCATTGCCGCCGGCGCGATGGGTGATGAAATTGGAAATATTGCCGCCCGGACAGGCGGCGACCAGGATCAGCCCCAGGGCGATCGAGGGTTGCGGATTGGTGACACTCAGCATCGCGAAGGTCAGCGCCGGCAGCATCAGGAACTGAGAGACGAGCCCGGTCAGCAGCGCCTTGGGCGCCCGCATCAGAGCCCCGAAGTCCGAGACGCGCAGATCCAGCGCGATCGAGAACATCACGATCGACAGGATGGCGTTGAGCAGCATCAGGCTTTCGGGGCTGAAATTCAGCCGGACGGCATCGATCCCGTTCATGCGTCGCTGCCTTTCAGCGCCGCGATCCAGCTGGTCACGGCGGTCCGGTAGGTGGCCTTGTAGACATAATAGGCCATGCGCGGCAGGTCGATATAGTTCATGCCGCCGGTCATGCGCTTGAAGCCTGCGCCCTTTTCCTGCTTCAGCGCCTTGGCCGCCATCGTGCCTCTCCTGAGCGCCGAGATGTAGCGCGCCACCATCTCCGCCTGCTCGTGCCGGCCCTGCCAGCCAAGGCCGGAGGCCTCCACCATGCCAAGCACGAACACATCGTCGCGCTCGGGATGCAGGCAGTTGAGGAACAGATGCGGCGCGTTGCCCTGCCAGTTGAGCAACGCCTTGTCGATGAACGGGTAATGCAGTCTGTAGCCGGTCGCCGCCAGGACGAGATCGTAATCGGACTGGCTGCCATCCTTGAAATGCACCGTGTGCCCGTCGAACCGGTCGATATCGGGCCTCACCTTGATGTCACCATGCCCGGCATGAAACAGGATCAGCGAATTGACCACCGGATGGGATTCGTAGAGCGCATAGTCAGGCTTCGGGAAGCCGTATTTCTGAGGGTCGCCGGTGAACCATTTCAGGATCATGCCGTCGACGCGGCGCTTGAGCCACATCGGCAGCTTGATCTTGCCGCCCATCGTGTCGGCCGGGCGGCCGAACACATATTTGGGCACGAAATAATAGCCCCGCCGCATCGAGATGTCGCAGCTCTTGCCGTGATGGATGGCGTCCACGGCAATATCGCAGCCGGAATTGCCCGCGCCGATGATCAGCACCCGCTTGCCCTTGAAGATCTCCGGATCGCGGTAGGCGCTGGAATGGATCAGCTCGCCCGAAAAAGTCCCCTTGAAGTCGGGCATGTTTGGTTCCGACAGGGTGCCGTTGGCAATCAGCAGCCCGGCGAAGTCACCCGAATGCTCCTTGCCCTCCGCGTCGCGCCAGGTGATGCGCCAGCCCTCGCCGGATTTGCCGAGCGGCGTTGCCGACATGACCACGGTACTGAACAGGAAATGCTCGCGAATGCCGTAGTGATCGGCGAATTTCCGGAAATAGTGTCTCAACTCCCGGTGCGACGGATATTCCGCCACATGGCTGTCCATCGGGAAATCGGTGAACTCGGTCATGGTCTTGGACGAGATCAGATGGGCGGTCTCGTACATCGTCGATTTCGGTCCGTCGATGTCCCACAGGCCGCCGACGTCCGAATGCAGCTCAAAGCCTTGGAACGGAATGCCTTGCTCGATCAGCGTCTTGGCCATGGCCAGGCCCATCGGCCCGGCGCCGATCAGCGCATAATGCGAGCGCATGTCCTTGCGACCTGCCGGATTTGCCGTCGTTGCTTGCGTGTCCAACTGTCCCCCTCCCTGTGGTCTGACCGAAACAGATGGTTCCCATCTGTTTCGAAAAGTCAGCCCACAAACCATAGATCTGGTGGGGCGATTTGTCCTGACAGATGGGAACCATCTGTCAGGATCGCACCACCAACTTCAGTGGATTTTGTCTCTGCTCTTTATTGAACGACCGTTCATTTTAAGGCAAGGTGATTCATGACAAAAATTCTGCCTAGCCCCGATTTAACTGCCCCGCAGCGCCGCCGGGCGCCCTCCAGACGCTCGCTCGCCACCAGCCGGAACATCCTCGATGCGGCCGAACGCCTGTTTGCCGAACGCGGCTATGACGGCGCCTCGGTGCGCGACATCGCAAGCGCGGCGGGCGCCCAGATCGCCTCGGTCAGCTTTCATCATGGCGGAAAGGAAGCCCTGTTCGAACGCGTCGTCGAACGCCGGGCGGAGGAATTGTCACGTCTCAGGCTCGAAGCTCTCGAAACACTCAAGGCGGGTCCCGGCCCGGCGACGCTGGACGGGGTTCTCTCGGCCTTTCTCAGGCCTTATCTCGACAAGGCCGGGCTTGACGGAAGCGGCGCCGGCGATCCGCAATGGCTCGCCTATGCGCGGCTGGTGGCCATGGTCTCGGCAGACAGCCGCTGGCATCGCATCTCGGAGCGCTGCTTCGATCCGACCGCGGGCGTGTTCATTGCGGAAATCGCCCGCCTTATTCCCAAGGCCGACCCGTCGCGCATCGCGGTCGCCTTCGTCTTCTCCGTCTCGGCCATGCTGTCGCTGTCGACATCGCGCTGGCGCATGGACGCTCTGTCGGCAAGTCCCGAAGCCGCCGGAACCGGCCGGGAACGCCTTGCCGAGGATCTGGTGCGGTTTTGCGCAGCGGGCATGCGCGCGGCACTGGCGGGCTGACGCCACTCAATTGCGACGCCAGGTCCGCCGGATTCGCCGGCGCTATGCGGCCTCGTCCCTCAGTGCAGCAGGATCTCTCCATCCACCCGCCGCCACTCGTTCGGCCCGATCAGCTTCTTGTGCGCATAACGCACGGAATGCAACCGGCCATCAAGTTTCTCTTCCCAGAATTCCAGGAATTTCCGCATGCCTGGAAATTCCGGCGCGAGGTCGTAGTCCTGCCAGACATAGGTCTGCAGCAGGGACTGAAAATCGGGAAGACGATAGAAAATATGCGCGGTCGTCAGGCCGTAGCCTTCCATCTGCCGCTCGAACTCAGGTGAAGCCATTGTCGCGTGGACCTCCTGTGGTTTGACAAGAAAATGACACCAAAACACAGGCCACTTGGCAAGCAGAAAGTGGCTTTATCGCTTTGAATTCAGTCTGTTAGCAGCCACCAATGCAGAGTGCTAATTTTTTCGTTTCCGGCTCTTGAAAAATCGTCAGCCAAAAACCAGATCGTTGCACGCCGGCGCCGGGAGATCCGGGCCTGGCTTCCCCCGGATCCGGCAAGGGTCGGGGGAAAGGAAATTCACTCAATGTTTGTCCAGGAGGAAAGCATGAAATTCCGACCGCTGCACGACCGCATCCTTGTCCGCCGCATCGAAAGCGATGAACGCACCAGGGGCGGCATCATCATTCCCGACACCGCCAAGGAAAAGCCGCAGGAAGGCGAAGTGATCGCCACCGGCCCCGGAGCCCGCAACGACCAGGGCGAGATCGTCGCGCTCGACGTCCAGGTCGGCGACCGCGTCCTGTTCGGAAAATGGTCCGGCACCGAGATCCGGCTCGACGGCGAAGACCTTCTGATCATGAAGGAGTCCGATGTCATGGGCGTGATCGAGGGCGAGGCAGCCCTTCGCCACGCCGCCTGAGTGAAAACCATCCAAGTTTCGAAGCCTTAGAGGAGCGAAAAATGGCTGCAAAAGACGTGAAGTTCCATTCTGACGCACGCGAGAAGATGCTGCGCGGCGTCGACATCCTGGCCGATGCGGTCAAGGTCACCCTCGGCCCCAAGGGCCGCAACGTCGTCATCGACAAATCCTTCGGCGCACCGCGCATCACCAAGGACGGCGTGACCGTCGCCAAGGAAGTCGAGCTTGAGGACAAGTTCGAGAACATGGGCGCGCAGATGCTGCGCGAAGTCGCCTCCAAGACCAACGATCTCGCCGGCGACGGCACCACCACCGCCACCGTGCTGGCTCAGGCCATCGTCAGGGAAGGCGCAAAGGCGGTTGCCTCCGGCCTCAATCCGATGGACCTGAAGCGCGGCATCGATCTTGCCGTCGACGCCATCGTCGCCGAGCTGAAGAAGAACGCCCGCAAGATCTCCAACAATGACGAGATTGCCCAGGTCGGCACCATCTCGGCCAATGGCGACACCGAGATCGGCCGCTATCTCTCCGAAGCCATGCAGAAGGTCGGCAATGACGGGGTGATCACCGTGGAAGAAGCCAAGACCGCCGAGACCGAACTCGAGGTCGTCGAGGGCATGCAGTTCGACCGCGGCTATCTCTCGCCCTATTTCGTCACCAATCAGGACAAGATGCGGGTCGAGCTGGAAGAGCCCTATGTGCTGATACACGAGAAGAAACTGTCCAACCTCCAGGCCATGCTGCCGGTTCTCGAAGCCGTGGTGCAGTCGGGCAAGCCGCTGTTGATCGTGGCCGAGGATGTCGAGGGCGAGGCGCTGGCGACGCTGGTGGTCAACAAGCTGCGCGGCGGGCTGAAGATCGCCGCCGTCAAGGCCCCTGGCTTCGGCGACCGCCGCAAGGCCATGCTCGAGGACATCGCCATCCTCACCGGCGGCTCGGTGATCTCCGAGGATCTCGGCATCAAGCTCGAGAACGTCACGCTCAACATGCTCGGCCGCGCCAAGAAAGTGTCGATCGAGAAGGAGAACACCACCATCATCGACGGCGCCGGCTCGCGCAAGGAGATCGACGGCCGAATCGCCCAGATCAAGGCGCAGATCGAGGAAACCTCGTCCGACTATGACCGCGAGAAGCTGCAGGAGCGGCTGGCCAAGCTCGCCGGCGGCGTCGGCGTCATCCGCGTTGGCGGCTCCACCGAGGTCGAGGTCAAGGAGAAGAAGGACCGGGTCGACGACGCGCTGCATGCCACCCGCGCAGCCGTCGAGGAAGGCATCCTGCCCGGCGGCGGCGTGGCGCTTCTGCGCTCAACCGGCGCGCTTGACAGCCTGAAGCCCGCCAATGATGACCAGCGCGTCGGCATCGACATCGTCCGCCGGGCGATCGAGGCGCCGGTGCGCCAGATTGCCGAGAACGCTGGCGCCGAAGGCTCGATCATCGTCGGCAAGCTGCGCGAGAACACCGACCTCGCCTGGGGCTGGAACGCCCAGACCGGCGAATATGGCGACCTGTTCAAGATGGGCGTGATCGACCCCGCCAAGGTGGTCCGCACCGCCTTGCAGGACGCAGCTTCGGTTGCGGGCCTGCTGGTCACCACCGAAGCGATGATCGCCGAAAAGCCCAAGAAGGAAGCCTCCGCCCCGGCAATGCCCGCCGGCATGGACTTCTGATCGGCGCAGACAGCAAGACCACGAGCCGCCCCGCACTGCCGGGGCGGCTTTCATTTGCGCGCCAGTCCGGCGCTTTTACTTGTCGTCGGGGTTCTCCGCGAGGTCTTCGATCGTATGTCTTCTGCGGATCGAGCGCACCGCCATCCAGGTGAACCCGATGGCGATCGGCACGAACAGGCTCGACGCCAGCCCGGATTTGACCGGCAGGTCGAACGCATCGAGCGGCTTGGCCAGATAGCCGAACAGGCCGACGATGTAGTAGGAGATCGCCGCCACCGAGAGCCCTTCCACGGTCTGCTGCATCCTCAGTTGCAGCTTCACCCGACGGTTCATCGAGCTCAGCAGCGCGCTGTTCTGCCGCTCAAGCTCGACATCGATCCAGCTTCTCAAGAGCGATGTGGCACGCGAGAGCTTGCGCGACAGGTTCGCCTGGCGCTCCTCGATCGACTGGCAGGTGCGCAGCGCCGGCGCCAGCCGCTTTTCCAGAAACGCCCCGATGGTCTCGAAGCCGGGCTTCTGGGTTTCCGCCAGCGAGGCCACGCGTTCGCCCACGATGTTGTAGTAGGCGCGGCTCGCCCCGAAACGGTAGAGGCTGAGCGCAGCACTGGCCTCGAGCTCCGCCGCGAGAATTGTGATTTCCGCCAGCAGGCTGTCGGCATTGTCGCGCGCGCCGGTCTTCATCGCCTGGGTGATCTTGGTCAGATTGTCCTCGATCCGCCGCATCTCCGGCGACAGGCTGCGCGCCAGCGACAGACCGAGTGCGGCAAGCGTCCGGTAGGTCTCGATGTCGAGCAGCCGCTGCACCACGGCGCCCCTTCCGGCATCGGTCATGCCCTTGTCGATCACCAGGATTCGGGTCAGCCCATCGCCGTCCTGGCGGAAATCGGTGGCGATCATCGCCTGACCGCCCTTGATCTCGCTCAGGCACAGGCTGGTCGGATCAAAGCTGTCGACCGCCGCCTGGGTTTCCGGGCCATCCTCGCGCACCTCGAGCCTTATGCCCGAGATCAAGGTGCCCGGCGGTGTGAACTGATCGCCGAAGGGATGGGTGTCAACGGACTTGCCGAATTTCGACGGCGCCGGCGCGTCCCAGAAATAGGTGGAGAACTCCGTGTGCCGCTCCCAGCGGAGCGTGCCCTGCCCCCAAGCCATGGAGAAATGCGCCGCCTCACGACCCGGCACGGCCACGCCGCGGGCGCGGGCCAGGCCGGCCAGAACCGCGTGATCCACCACCGCCCCGCCATCTGTCAGGAACGCCAGCTGGAAGATCACCCGGGATTTGCCGACCAGCGCGAAGGGACGCGCATGGATCTCGCCGAGCGCCTCGGCCCGGCCCTGCGCCATCGGAAATGAAAAACTGCCCATCGTCTCGCCAATCCCCTCCGACTACAGCGCCGTGCGCTTCATCAAGCGCATAAAGGTCGCTGCAGAACTTAAAACTGCCCCATCGCCAGCTCAATTCGATCCCACTTATACGACACCCGCGCACTCTTGCCAGCCGACCTGGCTGAACCTCAAGGCGAAACCCGAATAAGATGGCTTACGCCCGCAAACGGATAGAGGACCAGTTGACGCAGGTGTCGCCGCCTTGCCAAAATTCACCAAATACGCATACCACCAAAGACCGGTTCACGGCTCGCAGGGCCTTATCCTGACCGGATCACCGGCCCTGGCGCCCAGAATCTCGCAGCCGCCATCATGGCACAGCTTCCACGCGGAAACCGTCGTTCCGGACGAGGCAAGCACCAGCTCCGGCGCGACTGTGCCATCGGGCGACCAGACCCACCAGCCCTCCTCCAACCGCGCGCCTTCGCCCGGATCCATGCCCGCGCCCGATCCCTTGACCCGCGCCTGGGTGAGCTCCAGTCCCTGCTCCGTCACAAGCCAGCTTTCTTCCCACGCGGTCTTTTCAACCGAATGGGTCCACGACAGGCTGAACGTCGACGCAGCGATCATCAGCATCTTGCCGCTGGCCGATACGCACAGGCCAAGCACCATCTAGACGGCCGTTGCGCGGGCGCGCATCTGGCGCCAGGCCAGAAATGCGAACAGCGCCGCCAGCGCAAACCCGATCTCATCGGTCACCGGCAGCGCCGCGACCAGGGTGAACGCCGCAATCATCGCCAGGCCGCGCAGCGGCCAGCCGAGACGACCACCGAGATAGCCGATCACCGCAGCGCCCCACAACCCGATCGCCAGCACCACCTTTGCGACGATGTAGATCACCGCCGGGATGTAGCCGATCTGGTCGGCCAGCGGCCCGCCATCCTGCAGCATCAAGGCCGGCGTGTAGACCGCCATGAACGGGATGACGAAGCCCGCGGCGGCAACCTTGATCGCCTCCATCGAGATCTTCAGCCCGTTCTCCTTGGCGATCGGCGCCGCCGCGAAGCAGGCCAGCGCCACCGGCGGCGTCAGGTCGGCAAGAATGCCGAAGTAGAACACGAACATGTGGCTGACGATCAGCGGCACGCCAAGTTCGAGCAGCGCGGGACCTGCGATCGACGAGGTGATGATGTAGTTGGGGATGGTGGGGATGCCCATCCCGAGCACGATGCAGGTGATCATGGTCAACACCAGCGACAAGAACAGGCTGTTCTGGCCCACCGCGACGATGAACTGCCCGAAGGTGTTGGCAGCACCCGTAAGCGTCATCGTGCCGATGATGATGCCGACCACGGCGCAGGCCACGCCCACCGGCAGCGCGGTCTTGGCCCCGTCGGCCAGCGCATCGCGGCAGATCGCGAGCGTCTCGCGGCCGCCCTTGGAAAACGCGTTCCAGGCAATCAGCGCCAGCACCGCAGCCAGGATCACCATGATGCCGAACTGCAGGAATGCCGCCGCCACCAGTCCCAGCCCGACCCAGAAGATCAGCCGGATCACGCCCGAAGAAAGTCCCAGCGCTATCGACCCGCCGAGGATCAGCAGCACCGTCAGCGCGAGGCCTACGGTTCCGGCAAACAGCGGCGTGTAGCCCGAAAACAAGAGGTAAATCAGCATCAAGAGCGGCAGCACCAGGAACCATTGCTCCCTGAGCGCCTTCAGCGGCGAGGGCAACTCGTCCTTGGGCAGGCCGACGAGATTGTGCCGGCCCGCTTCCAGATGCACCATCCAGAACGCCGAGGCGAAATAGAGAATGGCCGGGATGATCGCCGCCTGCACAACCTCGTAATATTCGACGCCCAGCGTCTCGGCCATGATGAAGGCCACCGCCCCCATCACCGGCGGCATCAGCTGCCCGCCCATTGACGAGGTCGATTCCACACCGCCGGCAAAGGCCGCGCGGTAGCCGAACTTCTTCATCAGCGGGATCGTGAACTGCCCGGTGGTCACCACATTGGCGACGCCGGAGCCCGAGATCGTGCCCATCAGGCCCGACGAGATCACCGACACCTTGGCGGCCCCGCCGCGCTTGTGGCCGACCAGGCCAAGCGAGACATCGGTGAACAGCTGGATCATGCCGGCCTTCTCAAGGAAGGCGCCGAACAGGATGAAGAGGAAGATGAAGCTTGAGGAAACAAAGATCGGAATGCCGTAGATGCCCTCGGTGCCATAGGCCATGTGGTCGATCACCTGGGCAAAATCATAGCCACGGTGGTCGAGCGGCGCCGGCAGGTATTCGCCGAACAGGCAATAGGCCAGGAACGCGCCGCAGATGATCGGCAGCGCCGGCCCCATGATGACCCAGGCAGCGAGAAAGACGGTGGACAGCGCGATCACGCCGAGAACAATGTCGCGCGTCAGCGGATCGCCCGCGCGCAGCAGAAGCTCCGTGTATTCAACCCACTGATAGAGCGCGACCACGACGCCCAGCCCGGCCAGCACCCAGGCCGCGGTCTTGAGCAGCGGCCCGGCCTGGCGCGCCGCCGCCACCAGCGGAAAGGTGAGCAGCATGAGAAAGCCGACATGGATGGCGCGGACCACCTGGCTGGCAAAATCGATGATGTGGGCGGCGGTGGCGATCTGGAACACCGAGAAGCTGAGCGCGATCCAGAACAGCAGGCGGCCTTCGCGCGTCTGCGGAAAGCTCTCCGCAAGGGGATCATGCAGACCGAGATCGGGTTTCTCCGCCGGCGCGTGATGCGGCGTCTGATCATGAAGCATGCGATGTCCTCCCCGACACGCTAAGGCGAATGCGGCGGGACCACTTTCGCGATCCCGCCGTTTTAACACAATCTCAGTCCGGGCTTGCCCGGCCTTACATCATACCCTTTTCCTTGTAGTAGCGCTCGGCGCCCGGATGCAGCGGCACCGGCATGCCGTTGAGCGCGTTTTCGAGCTTGATCTGCTTGGCCGCATTGTGGGCGGCTTCCAGTTCCGGCAGGTTCTCGTAGAGCTGCTTGGTCATCTCATAAGCAAGATCGTCGCTGACATCGGAATGAGTGACGAGGAAGTTGACCACGGCGACGGTCTGCACATCTGCGTCCTGTCCCGTATAGGTGCCGGCCGGAATCGTGGCCGAGATGTAGGGCGCGCCGAGCGCCGCCACCACATCCTCGGGCACCGCCACCATCTGGATGTCGACCGAGGTCGACAGGTCCTTGATCGACGACACGCCCAGACCTGCCGACTGCAGCGTCGCATCGAGCTGGCGGTTCTTGATCAGCTCGACCGATTCCGCGAATGGCAGATATTCGGTCTTCGACAGATCGTCATAGCTCATGCCGGCGGCCGCAAAGATGGCGCGGGCATTGAGTTCCGTCCCCGATTTGGCGGCCCCCACGGACAGACCCTTGCCCTTCAGCCCGGCGAGATCGGTGATGCCGGATTCCTTCGAGGCGACAATCTGGATGTAGTTGGGATAAACGGCGGAAATGCCGCGCAGCTTGTCGAGCGGCGCCTTGAAGCCGGCTTCCGCATCGCCGTCCCAGGCGAGCTTGACCGAATCGCCCAGCGCCAGGGCGAGTTCGCCCTTGCCCTGCTGCAGCAGGTTTAGGTTTTCAACCGACGCCTTGGTCGACTGCACCTGGGTGCGCACGCCCTCGATCTTGTCGGCATAGATCTTCGACAGGCCGACGCCGAGCGGATAATAGACGCCCGAGGTGCCGCCGGTCAGGATATTGACGAACTGGTCGGCCTTGGCCGGCGCCAGCGACAGGCCCATGGCGGTTGCTGCCATAAGGGTGACAAGACTTCTGCGATTGATAGTGATCATCGGGTTCTCCTCCGTGTTTTGACTCGTGAGCGGCGGCTCTCCCCCGCAACGCTTCTGTCCTTTTTAACGATTGCGATCCTGAGGTCAAACCAAACCGCCAGAGTTCGGGCGCGCCGCGGACCGGACCTTCATATCTGTCGGTTTTCCGGCAAATAGCAAGCTGCACCGGACATTTCCTGGAGCGGCCCGTGCGGCAAGACCGAACGCATTTGCCAACGGGCAGACCCGCTCCGACCGGCGCCCGGGCGCCAACCGCCACCGCGTCGAACCATCCAGGCGCGTGTTGACGGCAGAAGGTCTTGATGCCCCAGGTCGGTCAACGTCTGGTCTGGTTTCCCGCCCGGTCAGACAGCTCCAAACCTTTCAATTGCCTCAAAAGTAGACTTCCCCGGATTTCCCGTATTGTTCCGGCTTGTGAAAGCAGCCTTCAACTGGCACGTTGCCAGAGTATGATTCACACTGCATGGGGAGAGCGCGCATGGCTCATAAATTCGAAATCTACAAGGACAAGGCAGGCGAATTCCGGGTTCGCTTCAAGTACAACAGCGAAATCATGTTTTCGACCGAAGGCTATTCGAGCAAGGCCAGCGCTCAGAACGCCATCGATTCCATCAAGAAGAACGGCCCCGAAGCCCCGGTAGAAGACAACAGCTGAGACATAAGGGGCGAGGTCCGAGGACAGCTACTTTTGTTGCCTTGAGCAACGATCACGGCCTGCGAAAGCGGAGCGCCAAAAGTGGCTGTCCCCGACTTTCCTATTCACACACCTTGGGCAGTCCGCCGATCACCAGGTCGGCGACGATGTCCGCATAGGCGTCGCGGTCGATCGGCCCGCCCGGCTTGTGCCAGAGATAGAACCAGTTGAGCATGCCGAACACCGACATGGTCACAGGCCCGACCAGGTCCGGCCGGGCGGCAAACCGCTCCGGCTCGATCGCCCGAACGGCCTCGGACATGTGTGTCACCAGCCGCCGCTGCAGCGCGCGCAAATGGCGCTGATTGTCCTCGGGCAGCGACGACAGAGCCTCGAGTTGCACCTTGTGCTCGGCATCGGAATCCCGGTAGGCGACCAGGATCGCCTTGATCAATGCCCGCAGCCGCGATTGCGGCGTGCCCGGCTCGCTTGCCGCAGCCTCCACCACCTCCACAAGCGCCGTCAGATGCGTGTCGAGGATGTCGAACAGCAGCGCATCCTTGGACGGATAATAGTGATAGATCAAGGCTTTGGAGACGCCGCAGGCCTCCGCCAGTCTGCCCATCGAGGCCCGGTCGAAGCCGTGCTCTGCAAAGAACGTGGCGGCCGTATGCAGGATCGCCTCGCGCTTGGCTTCGTGGTCCTTGGCGATGGTCCGCGCCATGGTTCAGGCCTTCGGCCGGTTGTCGACCACGCGCTTGGCCTTTCCTTCCGAGCGCGCGACATTGCCGGGCTCGGCCACGTCGATCCGGGCCGAGACGCCGACCGTGCTCTTGATGTGATGCGCCAGTTCGCGCGCCGAAGCCGCCCGCGCCTCCGCATCGGCCGCGGCCAGCGTGCATTCGACATGTACGGTCATGTCGTCCATCCGACCGGTGCGGCTGAGCTCGATCTGGAAATGCGGGGCGAGCCCTGAACATTTCAAAATCTGCTCCTCGATCTGGGTCGGAAACACATTGACGCCCCTAAGGATGATCATGTCGTCCGACCGCCCGGTGATCTTCTCCATCCGCCGCATCGAGCGTGCGGTGCCCGGCAGCAGGCGGGTCAGGTCGCGGGTGCGGTAGCGCACCATCGGCAGCGCTTCCTTGGAAAGTGTGGTGAACACCAGTTCGCCCATCTCCCCGTCCGGCAGCACCTCGCCGGTGACCGGATCGATGATCTCCGGGTAGAAATGATCCTCCCAGATATGCAGCCCGTCCTTGGTCTCGACGCATTCATTGGCCACGCCCGGCCCCATGATTTCCGACAGGCCGTAGATATCGACGGCATGCATGTCGAAGGCCTGCTCGATCTCGCTGCGCATCGAATTGGTCCAGGGCTCGGCGCCAAAGATGCCGACGGCGAGCGAGCTGTCGCGCGGATCGAGCCCCTTTCGGCGGAACTCATCCAGGATCGACAGCATGTAGGACGGCGTCACCATGATCACGCGCGGCTTGAAATCGTCGATCAGCGAGACCTGCCGCTCGGTCATGCCGCCCGACACCGGCACAACGGTGCAGCCGAGCCGCTCCGCGCCGTAATGGGCGCCCAGCCCGCCGGTGAACAGCCCGTAGCCGTAGGCGACATGAACGATATCGCCCGGCCGCCCGCCCGACGCCCGGATCGAGCGCGCCACCAGATCCGACCAGATGTCGATGTCGCGCGCGGTATAGCCCACAACGGTGGGCTTGCCGGTGGTGCCCGACGAGCCATGCAGTCGGGCGATTTTTTCACGGGGCACCGCGAACATGCCGAAGGGGTAGTTGTCCCTCAAATCATGCTTGGTGGTGAACGGAAATTTTGCGAGATCAGAAAGCGTCTTGAGATCGTCCGGATGCACGCCCTTTTCGTCAAACGACGCGCGGGTATGCGGCACATTCTCATAGGCATGCGCCAGCGACCATTTCATGCGCGCAAGCTGCAGAGCCGCGATCTCGTCGCGCGAGGCGATCTCGATCGGATCAAGGCTGGCCCGTGCGGGCGTCAAGTCAAGCATCGGTGTCTCCTGCACTCCCCCGGACTGCGGCTTGTTTAAGTCCGCGCCCGCTCCCAAAATCCTGTCCACAGCCGCCGCTCAGGCGGCAGGCTCCTCGAAATGCGTGCCCGCAACCATCCGTGACAATCCGCGGAATTCGGCGATGGCCACGCCATCCTCGCGGCTCACCGTCACGTCGTAGATCCCCGACCGCCCGGCGAGCGTGACTTCACGCGCTGTCGCGGTCAGCCGGTCGCCCTCCCGCCCCGGCGCCAGGAACGTGACCGAACAATGCTGCGCCACGGTCAGTGTGTTGTGGCTGTTGCAGGCAAAGGCAAAGGCGCTGTCGGCCAGCGTGAAGATCGCGCCGCCATGGCAGGATCCGTGGCCATTGAGATGATCCTTGCGCACCACCATCGAGATGGTGGCTGTTCCAGGCCCGACGGCTTCGATTGTCATGCCGCAGGCCTGGCTCATGTGGTCGTCTTTCCACATCGCGGCGGAGGATCTTTCGGCCCGGTCCTGATCCGAGAGCCCGCTCATTGCGCACCCCCGAACTTCGGCTCGCGCTTTTCGAGGAATGCGCGCACGCCCTCGGCGTAATCAGCCGACCGCCCGGCATCCCGCTGGGTCTCCGCTTCAAGGTCCAGATGCGGATCGAGCCCGTGCTCGGCCGCGGCCTGGATCAGGCTTTTCATCCGCCCCAGCCCGAAGGTCGGCCCGGCGGCAAGCCTTGTTGCCAGCGCGCGGGCTTCATCCATCAGCTCGGCATCATCCACGGACTTCCAGATCATGCCCCAGTGCTCGGCTCTTTCCGCCGTCACAGGTTCGGCGGTCATGGCGATTGCCTTCGCGCGCGCCTCGCCGATCAGCCGCGGCAGCATCCAGGACCCGCCTGCGTCGGGAATGAGCCCGACGCGGGCGAAGGACTGGATGAACTTGGCGCCGCGCGCGGCGAGCACGATGTCGCAGGCCAGCGCCAGGTTGGCGCCAGCGCCCGCCGCCACGCCATTGACGGCGCAGACGATGGGCTTTTCCAGCGAACGGATGCGGCGGATCAGCGGATTGTAAAAACGGATCAGCGTGTCGCCAAGATCGGGCGGACCACCCATCTTGTCTGGATCGCGCGCCGAGAGGTCCTGGCCCGCGCAAAAGCCCCGGCCTGCGCCGGTCAGCAGCACCGCCCGGCACCGCGCATCGTCGCGCGCCATGTCGAAACACTGGGCCAGCGCCCCATGCATCTCGTCATTGAAGGAATTCAGCCGATCCGGCCGGTTCAGCGTGATTTCCAGCACGCCGCCGCTCCAGGAATGCAAAACCGTGTCACTCATCGCAAGGGTCCTCCCGAAAATAAGGGTTGCATAAGCCGACCGGTTGGTCAATTAATAAATCCACCGCCATTCGCCTGCAAAATGCCACGCCTTTTTCGAGGAGCCGCCATCTTGACCAATGCTTCCGCCACCCCCGAAACCGGACCGGAACTGAAGGTCGTGCATGTCAGTATCGACGACGACCATGCGCTGGTGACCATCGACAATCCGCCGGTCAACGCGCTCGCCGTGAGCGTGCGCCGGGGCTTGATGGAGGCATTGCAGTCCGTCAACGAAGCAGGCTGCAAGACCGCGGCCATAGTCTGCGCAGGACGCACCTTCGTAGCCGGCGGCGACATTTCCGAATTTGCCGGCCCGCCGCCGCTGCCGCATCTCCCCGACGTGCTGGCCGCCATCGAGGCAAGCCCGGTGCCGTTCATTGCCGTCATGCACGGCACTGTGCTCGGCGGCGGACTCGAGCTGGCGCTCGCCTGCGCCTGGCGCATCGCCGACAGCCAGACGAAATTCGGTCTGCCCGAAGTCAGCCTCGGCCTGATCCCCGGCGCCGGCGGCACCCAGCGCCTCCCGCGCGTCATCGGTCTCGAACAGGCCGCCCGCATGGCAGCTTCCGGCAAGCCGGTGAATGCCGCAGCGTTCAAGGATTTCGGCGGCCTTGATCTCGTCTTCGACGGCGATCCGATGACGGCGCTCGCCGCCTTCCGGGACAGCCTGCCCGAGCGACCCGTCAACACGTCGCAGCGCCCGGTGGAGGCAGCAGACCTCACGGCACTGAAGGCTGAGATAGTCAAATCCGCCAAGGGCGCCGATGCGCCGATGATCGCGCTCGAAACCACTGCACTCGCCGCCACGCTGCCCTTCGCCGAGGGTGCCGCGATCGAACGCCAGACCCATCTCGAACTTCGGGCAAGCTCCCAGTCGCGCGCGCTCCGGCGGCTGTTCTTCGCCAGCCGCTCGGTCACCCGCCCGGCCCGGCTCAAATCCATCGAACCCGCGGCAATCACCCATGTTGCCATCGTCGGCGGCGGCCTGATGGGTGCGGGCATTGCCGCCGCCTGCCTGGCGAGTGGCCACCGCGTCACCCTGCTCGAGCGCGACACAGAGAGCGCCGATGCCGGACGCTCCCGCGTCGAATCGATCATCGCCAAGGATCTGGCCTCCGGCCGCATCTCTGACGACAAGGCCGAGGCCCGCCGCGCTGCGTTCTCCGCGGGTACGGATTACGCCGCAGCGTCGGACGCCGACATCGCCATCGAGGCGGTGTTCGAGGACCCCGAAATCAAGCGCGCCGTGTTCATGCAGCTGTCTGATGTCATGTCCGAAACGGCCTTGATTGCCACCAACACCTCCTATCTCGACCCAAACATGATCAGCGAAGGCATGCCGGGACCGGGCCGCTTCCTCGGCCTGCACTTCTTCTCGCCCGCCAACATCATGAAGCTGGTCGAGGTGGTGAGCACATCGGTCACCTCCGACCAGACCATGGCGACCGCCTTCGCCTTTGCCCGCGGCCTGGGCAAGATCCCGGTCGAGACCGGCGTCTGCGACGGCTTCATCGGCAACCGCATCCTCTCGGCCTATCGCCGCCAGGCCGATTACATGGTCGCCGACGGCGCCTCGCCCTACGAGGTCGACGCCGCCATGCGCAGCCTCGGCATGCCGATGGGCCCCTACGAGCTCCAGGACCTGACCGGCCTGCAGATCAGCTGGGCCAACCGAAAGCGCCAGCGGGCCGCGGGCACCTGGCCCGGCCGCTATGTCGATATCGCCGACCGGCTCTGCGAGATGGGCCGCCAGGGCCGCGGCAGCCCGATGAAGAAAGGCTGGTACGACCATACCGGCGGCAAGGGCGAGCCCGACCCCGAAATCGAGGCAATGGTCGCGGCCTGGCGCGCGGAACACGGCACGGAACAACAGGCCTTTTCCCAAGACGAAATCGTCCTCAGGATCATGGCGGCCATCGTCAACGAGGCCAATCTGATCCTCGAGGAAGGCATTGCCGCAAGCGACACTGCCATCGATATCGTCTGGACCGAGGGCTACGGCTTCCCGAAACATCTGGGCGGGCCGATGTTCTGGGCCGAGGAGGCCGGCATGGACCGTCTTCGGGAGGCCTTCGCTGCGATCGACGCGCAAAGTCCCGGCTCGTGGAGAGCCGCGGCTGCGCTCAAGGGATAGTCGCCAGCGCCGGGTCACGGTCGCAGGAGATTTGGCGGTTTGCCGCCGGGAGGAGACAGACATGGGTTTGATCAATGTGCACAGCTACCTCGCCGGCGCGTGGCTGCCCGCCGATGATGGCGCCCGTCCCATCGCCAGCGCCGTTACCGGCGAGCCGCTGGCGATGGCCGGTCGGTCCTCACTCGACACGCAAGCCATGCTCGATTTCGCCCGGCTGAAGGGCGGGCCGGCGTTGCGGGCCATGACATTCCACGACCGCGCCCGCATGCTCAAGGCGCTCGCGCTGGAACTTTCGAAGTTCAAGGACAAGCTCTACGCCCTGTCCCACACCACCGGCGCCACGAAACCCGACGCCATGATCGACATCGACGGCGGTATTTCCACGATGCTGGTCTATGCCTCGAAGGGCCGTCGCGAAATGCCCGATGGACACATCCTTGTCGAGGGCGACCTGGAAATGCTCTCGCGGGGCGGCACCTTCGTCGGCCAGCATGTCGCCACATCGCTCAAGGGCGTCGCCGTCCACATCAATGCCTTCAATTTCCCGGTCTGGGGGATGCTCGAGAAGCTGGCGCCGACCCTGCTCGCCGGCATGCCGGCCATCGTCAAGCCGGCGACCTCGACCTGCCACGTCACCGAGCAATGCGTCCGCCGCATGATCGAAAGCGGCATCCTGCCCAAGGGCGCGGTGCAACTCGTTTCGGGCGGCCTGGGCGATCTGCTCGACCATCTCGATTACCAGGATGTCGTCGGCTTCACCGGTTCCGCCAGGACCGCGCTGATGCTGCGCTCCAATCCGATCCTGCTTGAACGCAGCGTCCGCTTCGTCGCCGAACAGGACAGCCTCAACGCCTCCGTGCTCGGCCCGGACGTGACCGAAGCCAGCCCCGAATTCGACATCCTGATCAAGGAAGTGGTGCGCGAGATGACCGCAAAGGCCGGCCAGAAATGCACCGCCATCCGCCGTATCATCGTGCCCCAGGCGCTCATCGGTCCGGTCGGCGAGGCTATCAAGGCGAAGCTCGCAAAAATCCGCATCGGCGACCCGGCGCTTGAGACCACCCGCATGGGCGCACTCGCCTCAGCCGCGCAGAAGGCCGACGTGCTCGACAAGGCCAGCCGGATTTCAGCCGAATGCCGGCTGCTCTCGGGCGACGCGGACGCATTCGAGGTTGACGGCGCCGACAGGACCCGCGGCGCCTTCGTCCCGCCGATGCTGTTTGCCTGCGATGACCCGGACGCAGCCGATTCCGTGCATTCGGTCGAGGCTTTCGGTCCCGTCGCTACCCTGATGCCCTACCGCCATCTCGATCATGCGGGCGCGCTGATGAACCGGGGCAAGGGCAGCCTCGTGGCGTCGGTGATCACCCATGACCCTCAGGTCGCCCGCGCGCTGCTGCTCGACGCCGGCGCATCCCATGGCCGCCTCTATGTCAACAACCGCGACAGCGCGAAGGAAGCCACCGGCCACGGCTCGCCGCTGCCGCACATGGTGCATGGCGGCCCGGGACGCGCCGGCGGCGGCGAGGAACTCGGCGGCATCCGCGGCGTGATGCATTACATGCAACTGACCGCCGTGCAGGGCAGCCCCGATATCATCTCCGCGATCACCGGCACCTGGATCAAGGGCGCGGCCAAGCCCAAATCAGAAGTTCACCCCTTCACCCGCACCTTCGACGAGCTGCAGATCGGCGAGACCATCGTAGCCGGCCCGCGCGTTGTCACGCTCGAAGACATCGAGCATTTCGCGAGTTTCACCGGCGACACCTTCTACGCCCACATGGACGAGGAGGCGGCGAAGGCCAATCCATTCTTCCCCGGCCGCGTCGCCCATGGCTATCTGCTCCTGTCCTTCGCCGCCGGCCTTTTCGTCGAGCCCGACCCCGGCCCGGTGCTCGCCAACACCGGTCTCGACGGGCTCAAATTCATGAAGCCGGTCTCGCCCGGCGACGCCATCTCGGTCAGCCTCACCGTCAAGCGCAAGACCCGCCGCACCGACGACTACGGTGAGGTCCGCTGGCATGTATCCCTCACCAATCAGGACGGCGACGACGTGGCCGAATACGAACTGCACACGATGAACGCGTATCAGCGCTAGCAGGAATTCGCGGAGTTGGCTCCCGTTCAGGCCAGCACCGCGACAAAACCCGCGATGCCCGCGACAACCGCTGCTCCGACCGCCATGAACCGCACAAAGCGCTTGCGGTCCTGCCGCGAGGCCGAGCCGGCCGAATAGTCGAACCGCTCATAGACGATGCGCTCCATCGGCAGGCCGTGATCGAGCAGCATGTCCGACACCGCAACCACCATCGGCCCCGGCCCGCACATCATCGCGACGGTCTCCTTGGGCTCGAGCCCAATGAGGAGCCTTGCGAGGCGCGGCTGGTCGAACCGGCCGACTTCTCCAGAAAATCCTTCCTCCCCGGTTTCACTCAACAGCATCGCCTTGAGATCGAGTACCGTCTTCGCCGCTTCGATCTCCTCGACACAGGCAAGGTTCGACGGCTGCCCGACCGCATAGGCGAGCCGAACCGGGCGCGGGTCCTTGCGGGCGACGAGTTCGCGAAGCAACCCCATGATCGGTCCGATGCCCGCGCCGCCCGCCACAAGCAGCAGCGCCTTGCCCGGATGGCTTTCCAGTGAGAATTCGCCATAAGGACCGTCGACACCGATCAGCGTCCCCGGCTTGAGCGTCCCGACCTTATCGGTGAAATCGCCCGCCTCCTTGATGATCAGGCTGATGCCGCGCCGCGACGGAATGTCGGCGATGGAAAACGGATGATCGAACAGCGGAAACCGCCGCGCCCCGACCGTCATCCAGACGAACTGGCCCGCCTCGTAGCTCAGATCCGGCGTTTTAGCTGCCGGCTGGATATCGAGTTCCCAGGTCCTCTCGGCAAGCTTGGTCACCGATTCAAGCCGCCAGGGATTGAGGTGCAGCCACAGCCAGCGCCAGCCATAGAGGATGCCGATCACGATCACGAGCGCGCCCGCGACCACCCACCACCAAATGTTGATTGCGCCCAGCGCACTGAACCGGCCGACGGTCAGCGCATGATGCAGGCCCGCAACCGCCACGATGAGCGCCAGCACCACATGGCTTGCCCGCCAGAACTCATAGCGAACCGGCAGTCTTTCGCGGAATGCCGAACTGATCACCAGCAGCGCCAGGGCAACGAGTGCGATCACGCCGGACCGGTAGTGCGGCAGCACATGATAGGCGACAAGCCGCTGCATCCCCAGCTCCGGATCGTCAAGCAGGGTGGGCAGAACATAGAGCACCGGATGCAGCATCAACCCCACGAGCACCCACCAGGCGGCGATCTTGTGGAAGGCCATGATCTTGTCGATGCCGAGCCGGCCCGAAACCGGTCCGAACCGACCGGAGGTGACGAACTGCACGGCGATCCCGGTCAGCAACGCCAGGCCCGCGCCCGCGCCTGCCAGTTCCCAAGCGTCGAGCGGCACGACCTGTCTCAGGCCGGCAAGCGCCAGCGGCAGCAGGAGTGCAACGAGATAGAGTGTTGCAAGCGCACCGCCACTCAACCGCGGCAATCTGAGGACGGGCGGCTCTTTGCGTCGGGCCAAGTCGATCCTTTCGCGTCGTTGAACGAACCTTGGTCTTGATACAACATCGGCACCAAACTGCATTGACCTGCGTCAATGACTGGCCGATGCGCCCATGCGAAGCTTGATCGATGAGAGACCAGACGGAGGCATGACCTTGACCAAGATCCGCCCGTTCCGACTTCTTGCCGCAGCTTTCGTTTCGCTCGGCTGTGCGTCCCTTGCACCCTTGCCCGCCGCGGCTGACACCACCAGCCTCGATGCCCTGGCCGCGATCGTCGAGGCCTGGCGAACCTCCCCCCACGCCGATCACGGCTCGCTCTCCTTCACCTACTGGAACAAGGACGGCGCGGTGCCCGAAGACTGCGCCGCTTGCCATTCCGGGCCCGGCTTCATCGATTTTCTCGGCGCCGACGGCAGCCAAGCCGGGATTGTCGACCACCCGGCCGCGATCAATTCGGTGATCGGCTGCGCTTCCTGCCACACCGAGGCGGCCCATGCGCTCGACAGCGCCGTGCTGCCCTCGGGCGTCACGCTTGAGGGCCTGGGCGGCAATGCAACCTGCTCGATCTGTCACGCCGGACGCGCCTCGGGGGACACCGTCGCTGCCGCGATCGAAGGGATCGACGAGGACGCTGTGTCAGCGGATCTCGGCTTCATCAATGTCCATTACGGCATCGCCGCGGCGGTGATGCAGGGCGGCGAAGGCCGCGCCGGCTTCCACTACCCCGGCCAGACCTATGCCGGGCCCTTCCTGCATGTCCGGGACGCCGACACCTGTGTCGCCTGCCACGATGTCCACACCACCAAGGTCGACTCTGAGAACTGCCTTTCCTGCCATCGCGGCGTCGAAGAGCTTGCCTCAATCCGCATGCGCCACGATGATTTCGACGGCGACGCAGACAATTCGAAAGGCATCCAGTCCGAGATCCTGGGCCTGCATGCGCGGCTCTACGCCGCGATCCAGGCCTATGGGAGGGACGTGTCCGGCACGCCCATCGGCTACGCCAAGGGCAGCTTTCCCTATTTCTTCGCCGACACCAATGGCGACGGGGAAATCAGCGAAGACGAAGCGGTCTTTCCGAACCGCTACCAGACCTGGACCCCGCGGCTGCTGAAAGCCGCCTACAATTACCAGGTCGCAGCCAAGGATCCCGGCGCCTATGTGCACAACCCGGCCTATGTCCTGCAACTCCTGCACGATTCGCTGGAGAGCCTGTCGGAACAGGTCAGCATAGACATGCAGGCTTTGAGCCGTCCCTGAGCCGAAATGGACGGAACACTTTGGATTTTGAGGGCAAAGACCCGCAAGATTTGAAGTGTCCCCGAGCTTCCGCGAACGCGCCGCCGTGCGCGACGGCAAAAACGGCTCGATTTTCAGATCGATGCTGCTAGGCTCCCGGCTCAAGCCCGGGGGAGCGAATCTTGCTGCAGACACCGACCGAATTGAGAACCCGCACGTCGGCGGGCATCATCCTGATGTGCGTCGGCGTGGCCAGCCTCTGCGTCAACGATGCCCTGGCCAAGACCCTGACCGCGCATTACTCGCCGTTTCAGATCCAGTTCCTGCGCAACCTGATCGCCCTGCCCTTCGCCATCCTGATCGCCTGGAAGATGGGCGGACCGTCGGCGTTGCGCTCGCACAAGCCGTTGGCGCATCTGATGCGCGGCGGGCTCTGGGTGGGGGCCACCTTCCTGTTCTTCACCTCCATCACCTATCTGGGACTGGCCGAAGCCACCGCGCTGATCTTCGTAGCACCCTTGTTCATCACAGCACTCTCGGCGCTGATCCTGCGCGAGCATGTCGGCTGGAAGCGCTGGCTCGCCGTCCTCGTCGGCTTCGCCGGCGTGCTGATCGCGGTGCGGCCGGGCACATCGGCTTTCCAGACCGTCTCGCTGCTGCCGATCGCCACCGCCTTCGTCTATGCGCTGCTGATGCTCTCGGCCCGCTTCGTCGACAGCCGCGAAAGCGTCTGGACGCTGCTCCTCTACATGACCGGCACAGGAGCGCTGATCAGCCTGTTCATCGTCCCCTTCATCTGGGTGCCGCTCAGGGCCGAGGATCTCTGGCTTTTCGCCGCCATCGCCATCTTCGGCACCGCCGGCATGACCATGATGACCCAGGCCTTCCGCCTGGCGCCGGCCGTGGTGGTGGCGCCGCTCGACTATTCCGCCATCATCTGGGCGACGCTGCTGGGCTGGCTGTTCTGGAACGAGATCCCTGACGCGCTGGTCTTCGTCGGCGCTGCGGTGATCATCGCCAGCGGCGTGTTCATCATCTGGCGGGAGCACCGGGCGGAGGGGTGAGTGGGGCTCGGCAATCTTGACGCCGCCAGACCTTCGACCTATTTTGTTACATGTAACACGCCAGTGGAGGTCTTGCCGTGCCCACCCCTGTCAGCCAGCGGGTCCGCAAGCGCCGGGATGCATTGCGCGCGGCGGGCTTGCGACCGGTTCAGATCTGGGTTCCCGACACCCGCCGCCCGGATTTTGCCGCGGAATGCCGCCGTCAGGCACGAATAGTCGCCGCTGCCGACGCCGCGGACCAGGATCTCGACGCCTTCATCAACGCGGCGCTCGGTGACCTTGATGACGGACCCGGGGCGTGAGGCGTGGCGATCTGGTCACGGTCGCCATGCCCGGGGACTTCGGCAAACCCCGCCCTGCCCTGATCATCCAGGCCGATCCCTTCGCCGAGACCGGCACGGTCACGGTGCTGCTCATCTCCAGCACCCTGGTCGAAGCCCCGCTGATCCGGCCGACGCTTGACCCGACGCCCGGGAACAGGCTCCAGAAATCTTCACAAGTGATGATCGACAAGGCCATGACCGTCCGGCGCGACCAGCTCGGCCCGCCCTTCGGACGGGTCGACGACGAAACCATGCTCTCGGTCACACGGCTGCTGGCGGTGTTCCTCGGTCTCGCCTGAAATCACTGCGCACCGCGAAGGCTCTGCTCTCACTTCGCCAATCCCTCCACCCCCGTCACCTCTATCCCGAAAGGCGCAAAATGCCTGACATTCCGGGTGAGCAGCATCAGCCCGTGATGGCGTGCCGTGCCCGCGATCATGGCGTCCGAAGCGCCGGAATTGAAGCCGGCGGCGATCGCCCTTGCTTCCAGTTCTCCCGAGATCCGTGCGACCGCCGCATCGACGGCCAGGATGGTGTCTGCATGGTAATCGACCAGGGTCCGCAGCCAGCTTTCAAGCGACCGCGCCTTTTGCACAGCACCTCTCGCGTCCAGAAGCTGAACGCCTTTTTCAAGCTCATGGATCGAAACGGCGGAAAGAAAGAGCTGGCCCAACCGTTCCAGCTCTTCCACCCTGGACACGAATCCCTCCGGTACACCGGACCGTCCCGGCGCCAGCAGCGAGATCACGTCCGTATCGAATAGATAGCCAGTCACAATTCTATGTCGCGCGATGGCATCGGGTTGCGCGCAAACACCTCTTCGGTGAGATCGATGTCGACCGGAAACCGCTTGAGATGTTCCACGAGACTCCGCCGCTCCTTGCCAAGTTCCCGTTTGGCAAATTCCGCCGCTTCGATGCTGACCAGCACGGCGGCGGGCTTTCCGTGGCGGGTGATGGTCACGAACTCGCCAGCTGCGGCATTGTCAACAAGGCCTGACAGACCGGCCTTGGCATCTTTCACGCCAACACTCGACATCGAAACGCCTCCGATTGTAACCACATATGGCCACAATATAGATCAGTCCGCCGCTTGCGGCAATGAACGCAAGTCGCCTCACCCATACCGCTCCGCCGTAAGCCCCTCGAACGAGATCTCAGGCTCCTTGCCCAGCACCGCATCCGCCACCGCGCGGCCCGAGCCGCAGGCCATGGTCCAGCCGAGCGTGCCGTGGCCGGTGTTGAGGTACAGATTGTCGTAGCGAGATGGCCCGAGCACCGGCGTGCCGTCGGGCGTCATCGGACGGAGGCCCGTCCAGCCCTCGGCCTTGGAGATGTCGCCGCCCTTGGGGAACAGGTCACCGATCACGTGTTTCACCGTGTTGGTCGCGTGCGGGCCGAGGCGATTGGAATAGCCGGCGATCTCGGCGGTGCCGGCGACGCGGATGCGGTCGCCGAGTCGCGTGATCGCCACCTTGTGGGTCTCGTCCATGATCGTCGATTGCGGCGCAAACGCATCATCGGTCACCGGCAGCGTCACCGAATAGCCCTTGACCGGATAGACCGGCAGGTTGACGCCGATGGGTTTGAGCACCTTCGGCCCATAACTGCCAAGCGCGCAGACATAGCGGTCGCCCGTGATCCGCCCGGCGATCTCGGTGTCGACGCCGGCCACGCGGCCGTTCTCGACGGCAATTCCCTTGATCGTCTGGCCATACTGGAACTCGACACCCATCTCGGCGCATTTCTCCGCCAAGGCCATGGTGAACATGCGGCAATCGCCGGTGCGGTCGGCGGTCAGCCGCAGCCCGCCCACGAATTTGCCCCGCACCTCGGCCAGCGCCGGTTCGACTGCAATGCAGGCGTCGCGGCCCAGCACCTCGTAGGGGGAATCATATTCCGCCAGGATCTCCTGGTCTGCCTTCGACCCCTTCATCTGCTTGGCGGTGCGGAACAATTGCAGCGTGCCCTGCTCGCGCCCGTCATATTCGATGCCGGTTTCAGTGATCAGGTCGGGCAGCACGTCGCGGGAGTAGTTCGAGACCCGCACCATCCGGCCCTTGTTGATCCGGTACGCCTCGTCATTGCAGTTTTGCAGCATCTGGATGCCCCATTTCCACATGGTCGGGCTGATCAGCGGCCAGATGAACAAGGGCCGGCGCTTCATGAACAGCCATTTGAGCGCCTTCACCGGCACGCCCGGCGCTGCCCAGGGCGAGGTCATGCCGTAGCTCAACTCGCCAGCATTGGCGTAGCTGGTCTCGAGCCCCGGCCCGCTCTGCCGGTCGAGCACCACGACTTCGGCCCCGCCCTTGGCCAGGTAATAGGCCGTGGTGACCCCAATCACGCCCGCTCCCATGACAACAACTCTCATGACTGGCAGTCCTTTCCGGGCTTGAATCACGCAACGCGACCAAGCCTAGCCTATGCGGGCGCAATGCACCAATCGAGCCCGGTCGGGGCGGGATGCATGCGTATGGGGAAGGCTGCATTTTCGTGACGGGGCTTGCTGACTGCCCCGTCACCCCGGACTTGGTCCGGGGTCCAGCGGCCCGGCGTCTGCCGGGTCAAAGACTCTTTTCAGCCCGAGGACTTGGGCTGGCTGGATGCCGGGTCAAGCCCGGCATGACGGATTCAAAGGCATCCGGAAATCAGCCCGTCCGCAACGGCGGGATCGCCAGCACATCGACCGGCGACATCCGCAGCACCTGTTCCGTGACGCTGCCCAGGAACAGTTTGGCCAGTCCGCTCTGGCCCTGGGTCGACATCACGATGAGGTCGGCCTTCTCCTCGTCCGCCGCGGCAAGGATCTCGTGCGGGGCCGTGGTCGCCTCATGGCGGACCATCGGCGCGAGGTCGCCGACCCTTGCCGAGTCCAGAAAGTCCGCGAGCTTGCGCTCCGCTTCCAGTTTTTCAGCGGCCTGGTATTGGTTGCGTTCATCCTTGGGCATCGAATGGCTGAAGGCCAGCCTGAGCGCCGGCGCATCGAAGACATGAAGCAAGGTGTTGCGGATGCCGCCCGAAAGCCCGAGGGCTGCGAAGCGTTCCAGCGCCGCGCGCGACGCATCGGACAGATCGGTCGTCTGCATCACATGCCGGTAATCTCCCGTCGGAAGGGCATTGACCATCAGCACCGGGCAGCGCGCCGAGCGGATCGTCCACTCCGCCGTGGTGCCGACAAAGATGTCCTTGAGCATCTGCCGTCGATGCGGTCCGATGACCAGCAGGTCGGGCGCGGCCTCCTCCACCGCCCGCGGGATGCCGACCAGCGGCACCGCCTGTGTGACCTGCGTTTTGCAGTCCACGCCATCGACCTCGCGCAGGGTTGCACCCATCTGACGCAGCAGCGTTTCCGCCTCTTCGCGCTCGGCTTCGACAGTGCGCCGCGGCTGGTCGGCATTGACCACATGAAACAGGGTGATCTCGGCGCCGAACTGCCACGCCAGCAGCGTGGCGCGGCGCAGCGCCCGGTCGGAGCGCTCGGAGAAATCCGTGCCCATCATGATCTTTTTCATCGCACCAGGCCCAGTCCGTTGCATCAAACCGGCAGAGCGAGGTGGTATTGGCGCCTCACGCCCTGTCAGAATTGATTATCTTTCACTATGTTGTGATATGGCAAGGCAAACCGGCGAGAAGGGCTCCGAATGTCCCGAAATCAGGATACGACCCGACGGCAGGCTACCCCTTCCAAACGCAGCTGAGGGCACCCTTCGGCGCAGGATCGGGACCGGGAAGCCCTGCCGGCCGCCATCGGCGGGAGGCGCCGGATCAGTCCGGTGACGCCTGGGCGCTTTTGACAAACCGTGCCGAGAAGCCGGCGCGAACCGGGACTGGCTCCGGGGCAGCATGTGGATCGCCGCGGCAGGCCGGTGCAAATATGATGAGATGAAGGGGCAAAGCCGTTGATGGAAATGATCGTTCAGTCGCCTTTCGGGGAAGTTGCGGCCCTCCTGGTGCTGGCCGCCGTGATTGGTTTCCTCGGGATCCTGCTCAGGCAGCCGCTGATCGTCAGCTTCATTGCCGTCGGCCTGATCGCCGGTCCCTCGGCGCTGGATCTGGTGCGCTCGAGCGACCAGATCAGCCTGCTGTCCGAACTCGGCATCGCCGTGCTCTTGTTCCTGGTTGGCATCAAGCTCGACGTGAAGCTCATCCGATCGCTGGGCGCGGTGTCGCTTCTGACCGGCCTCGGCCAGGTCGCCTTCACCTCGATCTTCGGCTACCTGATCGGCCTGGCGCTGGGCCTGGGCCACATCACAAGCCTCTATGTTGCCGTGGCGCTGACATTCTCCTCGACCATCATCATCGTCAAGCTGCTGTCCGACAAGCGCGAGATCGACAGCCTGCACGGGCAGATCGCGCTCGGATTCCTGATCGTGCAGGATCTCGTGGTGGTGCTGGCGATGATCGTGCTCTCGGCCATCGGCATTGGTGCGGCCGCCGAGGGCGGGCATGGCGGCGGCGGTTCGGTTCCGATGGTACTCGCCTCGGGCCTTGCCATGGTGGCGCTGGTGGTTGTCTTTGTCCGCTATGTCGCCAACCCGCTGAGCGAGCGGCTGGCGCGCGCGCCGGAACTGCTGGTGATCTTCGCCATCGCGATGGCGGCCATGTTCGCCGCGATCGGGGATTTCGCAGGCCTCGGCAAGGAAGTGGGCGGGCTGCTTGCGGGCGTGGCGCTGGCCTCCACACCCTACCGCGAAACCATCGCAGCAAGGCTTGCGCCCTTGCGCGATTTCCTGCTCCTGTTCTTCTTCATCGCGCTCGGCTCGGCGCTCGACCTGTCGCTGCTTGGCGCGCATGTGACCGGCGCCGTCATCTTCTCGCTCTTCGTGCTGATCGGCAATCCGCTGATCGTGCTCGCCATCATGGGGGCGATGGGCTACCGCAAGCGCACCGGGTTCCTTGCCGGCCTCACCGTGGCGCAGATCAGCGAGTTCTCGCTGATCTTCGTGGCCATGGGCGTCTCGCTCGGCCATGTGCAGGAAGATGCGCTCGGCCTCGTCACCATGGTCGGCCTCGTCACCATCGCGGCCTCCACCTACATGATCACCTATTCCCATCAGCTTTATGCCCTGTGTGAACCGCTGTTGGGCCCGTTCGAGCGAAGGGGCACGCCGCGCGAGGCATCGGAGGCAGGGGCTCATCGCAATGAAGGCTACAAGGTCATCGTTTTCGGCCTGGGGCGCTTTGGCACGGCCATAGGCATGCGGCTCCAGAAGCGCGGCGTCAGGGTTCTGGGCGTGGATTTCAACCCGCAGGCCGTGCGGCGCTGGCGCGAACTCGGGCTCGAAACCCGGTTCGGCGATGCCAGCGATCCGGAGTTCGTGGCCGAATTGCCGTTGCCGGGCGCGGAATGGATCATCTCGACGGTGCCGATCCAGCCCAGGGGCCTTACCCATGAGGACACCCGCGCGACACTGATCCAGCTCAGCCGCACATCAGGCTTCTGCGGCCGGATCGCGGTGGCCTCGCACCACGCGCGTGACACCGAGGAGCTGTTTGCGTCGGGCGCCGATATCGTCCTCGAACCGTTCCAGGACGCCGCCGACCGCGCAGTCGACATCCTGTGCGGCGGCAAGGAAGAGGAACGCACGGACATTCCTTCGATCGAATCCGAAGAGCAGCCCGTTTCCTGACGGACCGCTGTTGCGGCCCGCCTGAATACCGTGCCGTTCGCCTCAGCAGGCAAGCCCCATCGACTCGAGCCGCGCCACGGTGGCGGGCAGGCGCGGCAGGTCGGTGCGCACTTCCAGCATCAGCCGCGGGCTTTCTTCAAGTGCCGCCAGCGCCTCGAACACCGGGCGCCAGGCGATGCGGCCGTCGCCGGGGTGCCAGTGGCGGTCGGCATAGCCGTCGACATCCTGCAGGTGCACATGGCCGAGAAAGCCGCTGGCGGCGGCGATGAAATCCACCACATGCGGCGCGTCATAGCGGCCATGCACGATATCGGCGTGGCCGGTGTCGATCGACACCTTGAGGTTCGCATGCCCGATATGGCGCACCATGTCGACGCGGGCCGCGGGATCGGTGTCGTCGCAGTTCTCCAGCATCAGCGTGCAGCCAATTTCCGCCGCGCGGTCAAGGACCGGCGCAAGGCAATCCGCGGCGCAGTCCATCAGGCTCGGATAGACGGACGGATAATTGGCGCGGTTCAATTGGTGCCAATGGGTAAACGGGCTGTGGATCACCATATGCGTGGCCTCGAGCGCTTCCGCTACGTCAAGCCCCTGCATCATCCGCTTCTGCACGACCGCGCGAACTTCAGTATCAGGCGTCGAGATATCCAGCCCGAAGAACGGCCCGTGAATGCCGCGCTCGCCCTTGTGATCCGGCAGCACCTTCTGCCAGGCGGCAATCAGATCGGAGTGATCGCGCTCGAACACGCCGATCTGGCAGAAATCCTGGATCTCGATGGCGCGGCCGGGGCCGCAGATCCAGTCCTTGATCGCGGTGAAACCGGAAAGATTGACGGCGGCGCCGAGCAGGGGAAGCGTCATGACATATCCTTTACTTGATGCCCGCGCGCATGAAACTCTGCACGAACTGGCGTTGGAAAAGCAGAAAGCCGAGCAGCAATGGCGCCGACGTCATCAGCGTCGCCGCATTGATCACCGCCCATTCGATGCCGCTGTCGGTGGTGGCGAAGATCGACAGGCCCACCGTCAGCGGCCGCGTCTCCACCGAATTGGTGATGACCAGCGGCCAGAGGAAATTGTTCCAGTGGTGGCTGACAGAGACGAGCCCGAAGGCCAGCATCGCCGGCTTGCCGAGCGGCACATAGACCCGCCAGAGCAGTTCGAGCAGCGAACAGCCCTCCACCCGCGCGGCCTCGTCCAGCTCCTTCGGGATGGTGCGAAAGGTCTGGCGCAGCAGGAAGATGGCAAACCCGGAAGCGAAATAGGGCAGCCCGATCGCCAGGATCGTGTCGACCAGCCCGAGCCTGAACATGGTCCGGTAGTTCTCGACCAGCAGGATGTCGGGCATGATCAGAAGCTGCACCAAGACCAGGCCGAACAGCAGCGACTTGCCCGGAAACTCGAGCCGCGCAAAGGCGAAGGCCGCCAACGTGCACAGCACGAGTTGCATCGTCAGCACCATCGTCACCAGGAAGATGGTGTTGAGGAAATAGCGTGCAAACGGCGCCTTGCCCCAGGCGGTGACGAAATTCTCGAGCGTCAGCGGCGCGGTGAGGTCAAACCGCGCCTCGAACGCAGCCGGGTGGAACGCCGACCACAGTGCATAGGCGAGCGGCACGATCCACAGTGCCGCGAGCATCCAGCCGGCGGTGCGCATCAGGATCTTGTCAAGCGGGGTCTCCGTGATCATCGGTAATGCACCCGGCGGTCGGCGGCGAAGAACTGGCCGATGCCGACAAGCGTCAGGATCACAACCAGCACCACGGTCAGTGCCGCAGCATAGGCCGTGTCCCAGTAGCGGAAGCCGTTCTCGAAGATGTAATAGAGCAGCAGCATCGAGGCATTGTCGGGCCCGCCGCGGGTCATGACGAAAACATGATCGACCAGCCGGAAGGCGTTGATGGTGGCGTTGACCGAGACGAACAGCGTCGTCGGCATGATCAGCGGCAATGTCACCCGGCGAAAGAAAGTCAGCCGCGGACAGCCCTCGATGGCGGCGGCTTCCTTCAGCGATTGCGGGATGGTCTGAAGAGCAGCCAGATAGAAGATCATGAAGAACCCGGCCTCCTTCCACACCGTCACCGCCGCCACGGCATAAAGTGCTGTCGCCGGCTGGCCGACATAATTGGCTGAGCCGAGGCCAAAGAACATCCGCACCTGGTCGATCAGGCCGAAACCGGGCGCATAGAAGAACAGCCAGATATTGGCGACCGCGATCAGCGGCAGCACCGTGGGCGTGAAGAAGGCCATGCGCATCAGCGACACGCCTGCAAAGCGCGCCTGCACGAACAGCGCCATGGCAAGCGACAGCACGATCGACGTCGGGATGGTCAGCGCCGCATAGATCGCCGAATTCCACATCGCCTTGGCAAAGACCGGGTCGGCCATCATGCGGGTGTAGTTCTCGGCCCCGACAAAGACCGAGGGCCGCCGCCCCTTGGGCGTCGACCAGAAACTGTCGATCAGCGTCTGCACCGCCGGGTAATGGGTGAAGGCGATCAGGAACACGAACGCGGGCAGCAGAAGCAGCCAGGCGTGGATCCAGTGGCGGCGGGGCATGGGATCGGTCCTTCAGGGAAATGGGTGCGGGCCGGGGTTGCCCCCGGCCCGTCTTGGTCTGTGCCTAGCGGTAGGCGGCGAGGATCGCGTCGGCTTCGGCCTGGGCGGCGTCGAGCGCTTCCTTCGGCGACTTCTGCAGCGTGATCGCCGATTCCAGTGCGGAATTCAAAAGCTGCGTCACCCGCGGTCCCTCGAACGTCGAGAGTTCCGCCACCGCATGGTCGAGCTGGTCGCGCGCCACCAGCGCCTGCGGGAAGTCGGCGGTGTAGGCCTTCATCTTCTCCGACTCCCAGATGTCGGCCCGCGGCGCCACATAACCTGTGGCAATCGTCCAGTCGGCAGCCTGATCAGGGGCGGTCGCCCATTTGACGAAGTCGACGGCAGCCTTGAGTTCCTCGTCAGAGGAGCCCTTCATCAAGTAGAAATTGCCGCCGCCGGTGGGCGCGCCCGGCTGCTTGAGGCCGGGCAGCATGCCCACGCCGAAGGCGAACGGCGCATTGGCGCGCACATTGGTGAGGTTGCCGGTGGTGGTCCAGATCATCGCGGCCTGGCCCTCGAAGAAGGCTTTCGGCGTGCCGCCCCAGTCGAGAATGCCGGGCGCCTGCACGCCGTCGGTTTCCGACAGCGCGACGAGGGCTTCGAGCGCGGCCACGGCTTCGGGCGAATTGAAATAGACTTCGGTGCCCTTGTCATTCTGCAGCTTGCCGCCATTGCCGGCAACAATGCCCGACCAGAGCCAGGACGGGAAACCCGAGGACGGGATATGCACGCCCCACTGGGTGACATTGCCATTGTCGTCCTTCTTGGTCAGCGTCTTGCCCATCTCGACCATTTCGGCCCAGTTGGCGGGACCCTTTTCGGGGTCAAGTCCAGCTTCCTCGAAGGCCGCCTTGTTCCAGTACAGAACCGGGGTCGAGCGCTGGAACGGAATGCCCCAGGTCTCGCCCTCATACTGGCTGTTGAGCATGAACGCGGGATAGAATCCGCCGATCCACTCGGCCTTCTCGGCGTCCGTGACGAACCGGTCGAAGGACTCGACCAGTTCCTCGTCGATGAACTTGTACATGTCAGTCGACAGCGAGATCACCAGCTGCGGCGGGTTGCCGCCGCGCGCCGCGGTGATCGCCTTGGTTGTCGTGTCGGCATAGGAGCCAGTGTAGATCGCGTTGATCTTCACGTCCGGATTGGCGGCCATGTAGGCGTCGGTCAGGGCCTGCACGGTTTCGGCAGGCTTGCCGCCGACGGCGACGGGGAAATAGAATTCAAGGTCGACGGCCTGCGCAGGGGCGGCAAAGGCCACCAGCGCGATCGAGGCAAAGAGAGCTGAACGCAAGGTCATGTCATATCCTTTCAGGGGGTTGCGACGAGAGGCCCCTTGGCCGCAGTGGCCTCGGAGGTGGAACCGGAAAGTCGGCGGCCCGAAGCGGCATCAAACAGATGCAGCGTCCCTGCCGGCCAGGTGAGATGGAAGGTTTCAGGCAGAGCGTCAGCCGCAGCCGCCAGCCGCAGGATCAGCGTCGACGCCCCGGCGCGCACCGTCACCAGACGGTCGGCGCCCAGATACTCCTCCGAGACAAGGTGGACCGGCAGCCCGTCCGCGCCCACCCTCATGTCCTCGGGGCGCAAGCCGGCCAGAACGTCAGACCCCAGCCCCGCCACAGCGCCAGGCTCAAGGCCCGACAGCGCGCCGGCGTCACCGAAATCGGACAGCGGAACCAGGTTCATCGGCGGCGTGCCGATGAAGCGCGCCACGAAGGCCGAGGCCGGTGTGGAATAGATCTCGCGCGGCGTGCCCACCTGCTCGATGCGGCCGGCATTCATCACCACGATCCGGTCGGCCATGGTCATCGCCTCGACCTGATCATGGGTGACGTACACCACGGTCAGCCCCAGCCGCTGCTGGATCTCGCGCAACTCCACCCGCATCTCGGCGCGCAGCTTGGCGTCGAGATTGGACAAGGGCTCGTCCATCAGGCAGATCGGCCGTTCGGAAATCACCGCGCGCGCCAGCGCCACGCGCTGCTGCTGGCCGCCCGACAATTCATTGGGCTTGCGCGCGAGCAGGCTCTCGAGCCCCATCATCCGCGCCACCCTATCGAGCCGCGACGCCTGCTCCGCCTTGCCGACGCGGCGCACCGACAAGCCGAACAGGATGTTCTGGGCCACATCGAGATGCGGGAACAGCGCATAGGACTGGAACACCATCGACAGGTCGCGGTCCACCGGCGCCATCCCCGACACATCCCGCCCGCCGATTTCGATCCGGCCCTCCGTCGGCCAGTCGAGCCCCGCGATCAGCCGCAAAAGCGTGGACTTGCCGCAGCCCGAGGGCCCGAGCAGCACAGAAAACTGCCCGGCCGCGAGCGTCACATCGACCCGGTCGAGCGCCGTCGCCGTGTCGAACCGGCGGGTCAGCCCCGCACAGTCAATCGCCGGAGCAGGCTGCGAAAAGGGAATGTCTGCTGTCTTCATCCGCACCGCTTAGCGCGGGCCGATGAACCTTTTGCGACAGGGTGCGGGGGACGGGACGGGATCAAATGATCGAACGCCCAAAATGGTCGTCTGCCGCACGATGCAATCCTCAGCACCGCAGCGGATTATACCGTCTCAGTCACCTCAACCACATCGGATCCATCTGCCGGACCGGGCTTGGTCCCGATCTCTTCCCACCAGTCGCCCAGGGCGTTCAGCAGCGGCATGAGGCGTTCGCCCGCAGGTGTCAGGCTGTACTCTACACGCAGCGGATAGCCCGAAAACTCGGTCCTTTCCACAATGCCGGCATCCTCAAGCCGCCTCAGCTCGAAGGTCAGCATCTTATGCGAGATGGTGGGGTTGTCGCGTCTCAACTCGTTGAAGCGCTTGGTCCCGTCCTTCAGATAATAGATCAGCAGGCCCGGCCAGCGGCCGCTCAGCACCTGCATCACTTCCTCGATCGGACAGCGGGAAACAAGCTCTTTCATCGGTCAGTCCTGGTTACGAAAACGTGCGTAATTTACTTGGGAAGCCGATTGGCTAGGGTCAAGGCCGCTGCGCAGCATCCACCCCAGTGCATGGGACGCTCAAGTTAATCGCATGAGTGGGACACATGCACCTTTTCAAAGAACTGCAGCGCCTTTTGCATCCAATGGGATGCGCGGCACTGCGGACGTCACGGAGAATGACATACATGGAACCGATACTCATCTATGGCTTCCCGGCGGGAAGCTCCATGGGTCTTGTTGCCGCGCTCGAATGGCTGGGCCGGCCCTATCGCCTGTGCCGGGTCGACATGCTGGGCGAGATGCGCGAACCGTCCTTTGCGCGGCTCAACCCCCGCCACGAAACCCCGGCGCTGGTCACCGATCGCGGCCAATTGGTCACCGAAACCATGGCGATTGCCACCTGGCTGGAGGCCCGGGATCCGGATCGCCGCATCAGCTTCGATCCACTCACGCCGGAAGCAGACCGGATGCACCAGCTGATTGGCTTCATCAACACAGGCTTCACCGGCGCCTTCAGCCCGCTCTGGCACGTGATGGAAGCGGATGGGCTCACACCATCCGCCCAAGCCACCTTGACCGACATCGGCCATGCCAGCGTTGTCGAACGCCATGACAAGCTCGAGCAAATGGTTGCGACAGACACGCCCTTCCTCATGGGCGACACGCCGACACTGGCCGACGGCGTCTTCATCGGCGTCGCCCGCTGGCTCGACCTTCATGAGGTGGCAGATCGCGCGCGCTGGCCAAAACTCTCGGCTTTGCGCAACAGGCTCGAAGCCGATCCGGCGGTCATTTTCGCCACAGCGCTGGAAAACGGTGAACAGGCGACCGGCAATGGCAGCTGCCTCGGCCATGTCGATCTCGCCGAATTGATCGAGCGTTACGGCGCCAACTAATCCGGAAGCCCAGTGGCGGCGATCGCCGCCACTGGGCTTCCCTCGTCATCTCGACAGGATGTCGGTGGCCTTGTGAGCGGCGTCCACTCCGTCGATCAGGAAAACCGCTCCCTCCGCGTTCCCCGTTCGCAATCCGAGTATCTGCCGATAGGCGGGAGAATCGTACCAGGCTTCGGCGCTCGCCCGGTCCGGAAACACGATGACGATGACATCGGCGTCGAATCTTCCTTCCAGCATCTGCTTTTCAGCGCCATGGATGAGGAACCGGCCCCCATAAGGCACTAGCGTTGCATCAATGGCTTCAAGATAGGCAACGATGTCCGGGCCCATCCGGACGCGGCGCAACAGGCCAATGGCGTAACACTGCATGTCGATCTCCTTTCGGTCGGCGGGCCACCCGCGGCTCGCGCAGGCCAACCTCCTCGTGCTGCGGCTGGCTGTCGATTACCTGACAGGTAGGCGCGCGGCTGACCTCTGAGCATGGCAGGTCCCTCGACCACGCCAGTGGGCATGGCCGAAGCCGCCCCCCTTCCCGCTTCCCGCCAAACCGGCTAATGGCTTTGCCCATGCGCCCGTCCGATCGTATCTCCGCCGCCATCCAGTCCCGCCTTGCCGCCCTGCAGGCGGACGGGCGGTTGTCGGCCTGGTCGCTGATCGTGAGCTTCATGGGCGACGCCATGGCCCCGCGCGGCGGGGTGGCGCCCTCGGGGGCGCTGCAGGCGCTGATGGCGCGGCTCGGCATCGGCCATGGCGCCGTGCGCACCGCGCTGTCGCGGCTTGCCGCCGATGGCTGGATCGAGCGCTCGCGCGAGGGCCGCAACAGTTCCTACCGGCTCTCGGCCGACGTCACCGAAACCGTGCTCCTGGCCGAGCGCCGGATCTATGCCGCAAGCTCGCTGCTGCCCGCTGCAACCCCGCGCTGCCTGGTGATCGCGCCGGCTCCGCAGGCCGTGGCCACGCTCGACGCGCTCGCGGCACTCGGCGCCTTGCAGCTCGCCTCCGAGACATGGCTCTGTTTTTCCGCGACGGACGCCCTCCCCGCGGCCCTGCGCCAGTCCGGCGCGACCCTTGCGGATTCGCCGCACCTTTGTCCAGGTGCCGCGATGCGCGCGGAAATGGCCCGCGCCCGCCATGCCGTGGAGATGGCGCGGCTGCTGGCGGCCTACCGGCCTGTCGCCGCAGCCCTTGAGGCCGGCCCCTTGCCCGGCGCGCTCGATGCCATGGCGCTGCGCTGCCTGATGATCCATGAATGGCGGCGGCTGGCGCTCAAGCTGCTCGCCATCCCAGCCGATCTCGTCCAGCCCGACGACCCCGAGCCCGCGACCCGGGCGCTGGTCGCAGCCATCTATGCCCGTCTCCGCGCCCCTTCCGAAGCCTGGCTCGACGCCCATGCCGCCATGCCCACAGGCCCGCTGCCGCCGCCCGATGCGCGGCTCGGCGCCCGCTTCACCAGCGTGTGACGGACGCACCGGCCGATGCTGAACATGTTACAGATCGACCTTGACATTCCTCATATCTGTAACATATAACTCTCCCCACAGCGGAGGATCCCCATATGTACAGCCAAGGCCTCATCGGCGCGGACTCAAGCACCACCGAATCGGAGGAGTTTCTCGCCCTTTTCCAGGCGCGGATCGACCGCGAGGAGAAGATCGAGCCCAACGACCCGATGCCCGAGGGCTACCGCCGCACGCTGGTGCGCCAGATCGGCCAGCATGCCCATTCGGAAATCGTCGGCATGCTGCCCGAGGGCAACTGGATCACCCGCGCGCCGTCGCTCAGGCGCAAGATCGCGCTTCTCGCCAAGGTGCAGGACGAGGGCGGCCATGGGCTCTATCTCTATTCGGCGGCCGAGACGCTGGGCGTCTCCCGCGAGCAGATGACCGAGGAACTGCTCAACGGCAAGGCCAAGTATTCCTCGATCTTCAACTACCCGACACTGACCTGGGCCGACATCGGCGCCATCGGCTGGCTGGTCGATGGCGCGGCGATCATGAACCAGATCCCGCTCTGCCGCTGCTCCTACGGCCCCTATGCGCGGGCCATGATCCGCGTCTGCAAGGAAGAAAGCTTCCACCAGCGCCAGGGCTACGAGATCATGATGGCGCTCGCCCGCGGCTCCGACGAGCAGAAGGAGCTGGCCCAGGACGCCTTAAACCGCTGGTGGTGGCCGTCTCTGATGATGTTCGGCCCGCACGACAGCGAGAGCACCCACAGCGACCAGTCGATGGCCTGGAAGATCAAGCGCTTCTCCAATGACGAACTGAGGCAGAAATTCATCACCGCCACCGTGCCCCAGGCGGAATTCATCGGCCTCACAGTGCCAGACCCGAACCTGAAATGGAACGAGGAGTCAAAACTCTACGAGCACAGCGACATCGACTGGGCCGAGTTCAAGGCGGTTGTCGCGGGCAATGGCCGGATGAACCGTGACCGCATCCGCGACCGCAACAAGGCTCACGATGCCGGCGCCTGGGTGCGCGAGGCGGCCCTTGCCCATGCGGAAAAGCGCGCAGCAAGAAACCACATCCCCCAGGAGGCCGCCGAATGACCACCGAAGCCCTCACCCCCCTCTGGGAAGTCTTCATCCGCCCGCGCAACGGTCTGCATCACCGCCATGTCGGCTCGCTGCATGCGGCCGACTCCGCGATGGCGCTGCAGGCGGCGCGTGATGTCTACACCCGCCGCGGCGAAGGCAATTCCATCTGGGTAGTGCGCTCAAGCGACATCGCCGCCTCCGATCCGTCCTTCGCCGAGCCGATGTTCGAGCCCGCCGACGACAAGATCTATCGCCACCCGACCTTCTACGACATCCCCGACGACGTGGGGCACATGTGATGGGCTCGGCTGCGACAACCATGCAGGACGCCGGTTTCCACGCCATCCTCGAACTGGCCGATGACGGCCTGATCCTCGGCCACCGCCTGTCGGAATGGTGCGGCCATGCGCCCACGCTGGAGGAAGACCTGGCGCTCGCCAATATGGGGCTCGATCTGTTGGGCCAGGCCCGCGCGCTCTATGCCCATGCCGGCGAAATTGAGGGCAAGGGCCGGTCCGAGGACGACCTCGCCTTCCTGCGCCGCGAGCGCGACTATGTGAACTGCTTGCTGGTGGCGCGCCCGAACGGCGATTTCGCCGTCACCATGGCCCGCCAGCTCTATTTCGCAGCCTTCATGCATCCCTTCTGGCGCGCCATTGCCGCCACATCGAGCGACGCGACACTCGCCGGCATCGCCGCCAAGGCGGAGAAGGAAATGGCCTACCACCTGCGCCATTCCGGCGAATGGGTGATCCGGCTGGGCGACGGCACGGAGGAAAGTGCGTCGCGCATGCAGGCGGCCATCGACGAGTTGCACCGCTACACCGGCGAATTGTTCATGGCCTCCCCCGCTCGGACCCGCGCCATCGCGGCAGGCATCCTGCCCGACCCCGAGACCCTGCGCGCCGAGTGGGAGGCAACCATCGCCACTGTCTTCACCGAAGCCGGCCTCACCGCACCCGAGGTCCGCGTCCCCCAAACCGGCGGCCGCGACGGCCTGCACGGCGAGGACATGGGCCATCTGCTGGCCGAGCTGCAATTCATGCAGCGCGCCTATCCGGGCCTGACCTGGTGAGCGGCATGAACCAGACGCAGGCAATGACCGGGGCGCCAGGCCACAAGAGGGGCAACCAAAGCGGCGTCACGACTGTGGCCGACCTCGAGCTTGCCCGCGCGCTTGACGCCGCAAGCAATGTCCCCGATCCGGAAGTCCCTTGCGTCACCGTCGCCGATCTCGGCATCCTGCGTTCGGTCGCCCGCGACGACACCGGCCAGATCGTGGTCCGGCTGACGCCCACCTATTCCGGCTGCCCGGCGATCACCGCCATCGAGATGGCGGTCGAGGCGGCCCTGCTCGACGCCCGCGTCGAAGCTCGCGTCGAGCGCGTCATCACGCCGGCCTGGACCACCGACTGGATCAGCGCGGAGGGCCGCGAGAAGCTGCGCGCCTATGGCATCGCCCCGCCGGTGGGGTCCTCGGGCGGCAGGCGGGCCTTCTTTTCCGAAGATGCGATCGCCTGCCCGCGCTGCGGCTCGTCCCGCACCAGCAAGATCTCCGAATTCGGCTCCACCGCCTGCAAGGCGCATTACCGCTGCGACGCCTGCGCCGAGCCGTTCGACTATTTCAAGTGCATCTGAGGAGCCCCGCCATGGCCGCACCGCGCTTTCACGACCTCGAGATCGCCGCCGTCCGCAGCGAGACGCCGGACGCGGTGGCGATCTCCTTCGCCATTCCCGAGGAGTTGAGCGAGACCTTCGCCTTCACCCCCGGCCAGTACCTGACGCTGCGCGCCGAAGTGGACGGAGAGGACATGCGCCGCTCCTATTCGATCTGCTCGCCCCTTGGCGAGGCCGGCCGCCGCACCGTCGGCGTCAAGCGCATCGCCGATGGCCGCTTCTCGGGCTTCGCCCAGACATTGAAACCCGGCGACCGCATAAAGGTGATGCCCCCGCAGGGCCGGTTTACCGCCGAGATCGGCGGCGCGCATGACTATTTGCTGCTCGCCGCTGGCTCCGGCATCACGCCGTGCCTGTCGATCGCCACCTCGGTGCTGTCGGGCGAGCCGGATTCCACTGTCACGCTGCTCTACGCCAACCGCAATTCCGCAAGTGTCATGTTCCGCGACGCGCTCAATGATCTGAAGGACCGCTACACCACCCGCTTCACGCTGCTGCATGTGATGGACGAGGAGATCCAGGACGTCGAGATCATGAACGGCCGCCTCGACGCGGCCAAGCTCGAAACCCTCGCCCATCACGGCCTGATCGATCCGAAAGCCGCCGATGCCATCTATATATGCGGTCCCGAACCGATGATCCGCGCCGCTTCCAGCGCCATGCTGGCGCTCGGCGTGCCCGAGGACCGGCTCAAGTTCGAGCTCTTCACCCCCGCAGCCGATGCACCCCCCAGGACAGCACCGGCCAGCACCAGCGGGGCGGCACAGGCCGCCGACCCCGGCTCCTCGGTCGAGATCATCCTCGACGGCGCCCGCCGCACGATCACCGTCGACGCGCAGGCCGACACCGTGCTCACCGCAGCCAGCCGCGCAGGCATCGACATCCCCTGGTCCTGCGCCGGCGGCATGTGCTGCACCTGCCGCTGCAGGATCGTCGAAGGCGCGGCCACCATGGACGAAAACTTCTCGCTCGAACCCTGGGAAATCAAGGCCGGCTTCACCCTCGCCTGCCAGTCCCGGCCGACGACGGACAAGCTGGTGCTGGATTTCGACGCGCAGTAGATTCGGCACACAGCCCAAACCGCCGTGTCGGCGCATGCCCGTGCAACCGCCGCTGGCGCGACGGCCTTGCCTTAACGCCGTCACTTCCAATTCGCCAGAAATCACGCTGGAGGCAGGCCGAAAAGCCCGCCCCCACGAAGTTCGAACTGTCTCCAGCCCTTTACGCGCCGCCGATGCTTTCGGCCGAGGCCATGCCCGGCGCCCTGGACGCGCCGCCGAGCTTGTCGCGCACCCCCGCCTCGATCCTGTCGCCGGTCTCGGCGTCGATGTTGCGCCAGTATTCGAAGGCGCGCTGAAGCACCTTCTCGCTTACACCGTCGCACAGATGGCCGACGACATTTCCGACCAGCCGGCCGCGCGCGGCATCGTCCATCACCTCGCGCACCAGCTTGCCGGCCTGGCTCCAGTCGTCATCGCTTTCGCGCAGGGTATAGGCCTGGCGGACCATGTCGCCATCCGCATGCCACAGCCCGGCCTCGTGCCTCTCCGGCTGGGCCGCCGGCCCGCCATAGGAATTGGGCGCATAGACCGGGTCAGAGATAGTCTCGGTGCGTCCCGCGCCATCCTTGGAATAGCTGTGCACCGGGCTCTGGGCGGAATTGACCGGGATCTGCTTGTAGTTGACCCCAAGCCGCGCCCGGTGCGCATCCGCATAGGAGAAGCCGCGCGCCAGCAGCATCTTGTCCGGCGACAGGCCGACGCCCGGCACCATGTTGTTGGGCTCGAACGCGGCCTGTTCGATCTGCGTGTGGAAATCGGTCGGATTGCGATCAAGGGTCAACTTGCCGACCTCCATCAGCGGATAATCCGCATGCGGCCACACCTTGGTCAGGTCGAAGGGATTGATATGGTAGGTCTTGGCGTCCTCGTAGGGCATGACCTGCCATTTCAGCGTCCAGCTCGGATTGTTACCGTCGCGGATCGCGTTGAACAGGTCGCGCCGGTGAAAATCGCCGTCGCTGCCGGCGAGCTTGTCGGCCTCGTCCTGGCTCAGATAGGCGTTGCCGTCGCCCTGGTCGGTGTGGAAATGGAACTTGACCCAGAACCGCTCGCCCGACTCGTTGACCAGCGAGTAGGTGTGGCTGGAATAGCCGTTCATCTCGCGCCAGGTGCGGGGAATGCCGCGGTCGCCCATCAGATAGGCCACCTGGTGCGCGCTTTCGGGCGACAGCGTCCAGAAATCCCACTGCATGTCGTGGTCGCGCATGTCGTTGTCGGCGCGCCGCTTCTGGCTGCGGATGAAATGCTGGAACTTCATCGGATCGCGAATGAAGAAGATCGGCGTGTTGTTGCCGACCATGTCGAAATTGCCGTCCTCGGTGTACATCTTGACCGAAAAGCCGCGCGGATCGCGCCAGGTGTCGGGACTGCCGCGCTCGCCCGCAACCGTCGAGAAGCGTGTCACCACCTCGCATTTGGCGCCGGGCTGGAAGATCTTCGCCTTTGTGAAGCGCGACACGTCCTGCGTGGTCTCGAACCGGCCGAAGGCGCCGCCGCCCTTGGCATGCGGCTGCCGCTCCGGGATCCGCTCCCGGTTGAAATTCGCCATCTGTTCGAGAAGATAATGGTCGTGAAGCACAATCGGCCCGTCCGGACCGATGGTGAGCGAATGCTCGTCGCTCTGCACCCTTATGCCTGAATCGGTGGTGGTGTGGGGAACGGTTTTCTTGTCTGCCATGGTTAATCTCTCCTGTGAGTTCAGGAGAACAACCATTGTGTCGCGGGAACGTTCCGCCGAAGGCTGAAATGGCATTGATCTGTCGCAGAGGGCACCGGAAACAGGACGCGACCTGCCCGCGAGGATGGTCAGGGAACCTCTGCTTCATGGCTGCCCGCCCTCCCCGGCGCGCTCGGGCCTGTCCCAAGTATCTGCTGGCCCCTCGGCTTTCCGGCTGCACCGGTGGTTGCGAGACGGCGACGGGAGATCCTCGGGACGAGCCGGAGGAGGACGAAATGGGGGCGGAGGATGATAGCGAACGGCTTCAGGGATGGCTTCGAACGGGCCGCGAAGGCGCCGGCCGCAGGGGCTGCGATGAACGAACCCGGAATGTCGGGGAGACGTTGGAAAGTCCAGTTGCGCAGCGCCTGTCGGGTTCAGCTCAGCCCCTGCCCCTGCCCTACACCCTCACCCGATCGCCGCGACAATCTTGCGCAGCTCGGCGTTCCTTGCGCCCAGCATCAGCACGTTCCTGAGCGCCGTCATCGGGTCGGCGGTCCGGAACAGCACGCCGGTGTCGCGGACCTCGCGGTTGATCACCGGCTGGTGCGGCGCGCCGTCTGCCCCGGGTTTCATCGCCACAGCGAAATACATCCGGGAATAGCCGGGGCTGATGCGGTTGAAGAATTTTTCATCCGCGGTGATCTCGGCCGAGAAATTGGCGATGTAGAAGCCCCAGCTGATGTCCTTGTATTCGGCAAAGTCGGTCTTCGACGCCGTCACATGGACATAGCCAAGATGCGGCGCCTGGGCCAGGGTCTTGTGAAAGACGATCTCGGGAAACCTGATCTGCTTGTGGACGCTGTTGAGCCGCTGATGCGTCTTCCGGCCGGCGTTCTCGAGCCTGACGCCGGTTCGCTTCGCGACCTCGTCATAGGTGAGGAAGCGCCGCTCCTCCTCGACCCAGTCCTCAGGATCGCGGATGATCCGCCCGGTCCTGAGAAAATTCGTATGGATCGCCTTCGCTGCGACGGGGGTCTGCCCCGAAGCCTTTTTGGCCGCGTAGTATCTGAACATCGACATATCGAGCACGTGCTAAGGTTTCCTTAGCAATATCATGACCTCGAATGGTTAACGAGATGCTTCAGTGCGCGCACAAACATGCGGTCCGGCGCACCTCCAAGGGCGGAACACCGCGCCGAGGTCGGGCCTGCGCCGACGGCAGGCTGAGCAAAGCGCTCAGTCGACGGAGCGGAGAATGACGACCATGATGATCGAATAGAGCGCAATGCCGCCGCCGATCAGGAACAGCGGCAGGTTCTTGCTGACGGTCGCGCCGGCCAGCGATTTCATCTGGTAGATCAGGTCCGGCCAAGTGTAGGACACGAAGTCGCCTTGCGTGAAGACCGCCTTGATCCGCCCCTCGTCATCGACAACCGGCAACCGCCTGAACCGCTCGTTCGACATGATTCGCATCCAGTCGAGCAGATCGTCGGTTTCATGCGCCAGTCTCGGGTTGCTGGTCATGATCTCGGAGATCGGCGTGGTCGCCGCGTCCAGTCCCTTCGCGACCAGCTTGTTCATCACATCGCGCTCGGTGATGACCCCGATGACCTTCTTGTCGGCGCTGGTGACGATGACGGAGCCATAGCTCTTTGCGGCCATGGCCGATACGGCATCGAACACGCTGGCCTCGGGCGCCATGGTCAGGGGCATCTGCTTGGACTTGTATTCCGGCCGGTCCATCAGGCGGTTTCCGGGGCGAATATTCTTTTCGGTCGGCATCAGCGGCTCCCATACTATTGCGGATCAACAGTCAGGTAGGGCGCTCACTGTCAAAAGCCAGCAACGCGGCCGCTTGTCATGCTGGCCTGTCTGGACATCCGGGCTAGACAGGCCTCGCCTCTCAGCCGTCCAGTGCTCCCTCACCGTCCCTCGAGCGCCAGATGGACCGCATGCGCGATCATCACGTCGAGATGGGCGCCGCCGCCATTCTTGAACACCGTGATCTCCTCGGCCGAGCCCCGCCCCGCGCGGCCCTGCACCAGATCGTGCAGGTCGCCCCGAATGTCGGTCTCGGTGATCGCGCCGGATGCCATCGGGATCATCACCTCGCCGATATGGCCGATCGTGGTGGCGCGGCTGTCGACAAACAGGCACCCGCGTTGAAGCGCGGCGTCATCGGCCTCGCGCATCGAGGGCGTGTAGGCGCCGACAAGGTCGACATGGGTGCCGGGCTTGAGCGCCGCCCCCCTGATCAGCGGCTCGGTCGACATGGTGGCCGACGAGATCAGGTCGGCGCGGGAGACGGCCGCGTCGAGATCGGCGACCACTTCTGCGCTGACGCCCTCGGCTTCGAGCGCCGCCGCCAGTTCCTCGGCGCGGGCAGCACTTCGGTTCCAGATCATCACATGGTCGAGCGAGGGTCGCACCGCGCGGTGCGCATCGATCAGCGGCCGCGCCATCGAGCCCGCGCCCACCATCAGCATTGTCTTCGCATCGACGCGTGACAGGCACGACGAGCCGAGCGCCGAATCGCCCGCCGTCTTCCAGGCGGTGAGGTCGACGCCCTCGAGCACGGCCACCACATGGCCATGCGCCTCGTCGAACAACAGCACCTGGCCCTGCACGGAAGGCCGGGGCGGTTGGCCGGAAGGATTGTCCGGATAGATCGTCACCGCCTTGACGCCCGAGGCCAGCCCCGGGATCCAGGCGGTGCGCACCAGCATCTTGCGACCCGAATTCTCGACGAGGCTGTCCCTGAGTTCCGCCGGCTTCATCAGGTGCCCGGCCCGCAGGGCCTCCACGGCGAACGGCCAGCTACAGACCGAACGGATGTCGTCTCCGGTAACAATGCGCATGTTGTGTCCTATGTCGAGTGGTCTGGTCTGCGTGGCCTGCCCGGACCCGAAGGCCTACTTCTTGGGCTGCTTGGTCATCGCCGTGCGCAGATCCTCGAGCGTTTCCTGCATGTTCTGCTGCAGCACCTTGAAGGCCTCGGTGCCCGACTGCTGGGCCATGCCGGCGATCTCCGAGGTGTTCCTGATCGCCATCTCGAACGACTTCCTGGTAAAGTCGGCCTGCGCCGTCATCATGGTCTTCGGATCGCCGCCGGATTTCATGGTGTCGGCCATGGCGGAAATTTCATCGAGCGCTTCCTGCACCATCTCGCGCTGGCGCGTGATGATCGAGGTGGCGCCGGAGCCGGCCTTCTTGGCGGCCTCGTCGAGCGCCTGCAGGTTCTTCTTGTGGCGCGCCACGATCACGTCGAGATCGGGCTGCGGCAGGTTCATGTCCTTGCCGAAATTCATGAACATGGAAACCAGATCGTCGGTGGATTTCTTGTCGGTCATGGTCTTCCTCCAGGTTGCGGCGGACGGCCCGCCGGGGTGAACTATACAGCCCTAACGTCGGCGGACCCACCGCTAATTTCAACCCCGTATGGAAGCAGCGCCCGGTTCAGGGCAAGGGAACGGGCCGCGTGGAGCGCAGCAGCGCGGGCGTCCGGCGCAATCGCGGCCATCGTCGTCATTATTGCAATGCAGCATATTGCGTCGCACCATGGCGATGGAAAGACCGCCTTTGCGCGGGGCGAAACGGGTTCGAGGGGCTCAGCGGCGGATGCCGTGCGGGTCCAGGCCGTCGAGCGTCTCGAACACGATGGGGTCGACGCCAAGCGCCTCCAGCGCGCCGCCGAGGGGGCCGGGAAACCGCCTGCGCTGGCAGAAGCCGCCGCGCAGCCTGCCACAGGCGCAGCCGTGCTGGCGCTTCGCGGCACCGCTCTCGCCACATCCGGCCATCCGGGCCATGAACCCCGACCGGGATGGAAATGTCTCGGTCCTGTCGCTGGCGCGCATCATAGGGAGTACCCTCTTCTTCATATCTTTGAGTGACTTGGACAGATTTTCGGAATCGGCGTCCAAGCCGGTTGATTCAATCTCTCAATTCACCGTCGCCGCCAGCGCCGCCATCTCCGGCTTGGGCAGCGGCACGGCGGGAAAATGCCTGTGCGCCCGGTCGCGCGCCGCCAGCCTGAGCCCGTCGGCGACATTGATCCGGCCCACCGACTGCTCCGACGCGAATTGCATCCTGGCGCCGAACTTGCGCGCCAGGGCCTTCATCGCATGGTTCTGTGACCCTGTTTCGACAATGATGGTGGAGATTTCGTTTTCCGACGCGGCGCGCAACAGCGCCTTGAGCAGGATGGTGCCGAGCCCCTTGCGGCGCCAGTCCGACGCCACCGAGAACGCCGATTCGGCGACATGCTCGGGGATCTGCCCGCCGGTGTGCAATTCCGCGACCGCCACCAGATGATCGCCGACATAGGCGCCGATGACGATGGCCTCGTTGAGCGAGCGGGCGATGTACTTGTCGAGCCACGGATCGGAGACCAGGCCGTTGAACCGGTCACGGAAATCCTCGTAGTGCAGCTCATGAAGATGCGCGCAGAAGTCCCTGGCGTCCGACGGGCCCAGATATCTAAGGACGACGTCGCTGCCGATGATCAGCTGTGGTTGGCGCGGTTTGAACAGAAACCGAGAGAGCATGGTCGACCTCCAAAGGTCATTCCTCCCGAAATATCCTGATTCACGATATAATTGTGCAGCGCAACAAAATCAAGACACGGCCTGTGACTAAAGTTACAGGGCGTGTTTGCCGACTGGCCGACGGACAGCCCGCACAGGAGGTCTGATTGGCATCCTACCACAACCGGAAGGATCGCTCATGGAAATTCCGGCGCGGGCGAAAGCCTGCGGCGAGGGATGCATGCTGCCCCAAGTGCTGGGCAAAATCGGCGCCTCAGCCCATCAGCCGGATCGCCCGCGTGAGACTCTGCGCCAGATCCCGCGCATAGGTCGAAAACGACATGATCTCGAAGCCCTCCGGCAGCCGCGTCAGCTGCACCGGCACATGGCCGAACAGTGTCGGCGCGCTCGTGCCGGGCCTCGAGACCGCGCCATCAAGATCGATCCCCGACTGGGTGGCGATGATTTCGGCAGCCTCTAACCCGCTGAGCGAAAACCGCACCCGGGCATCCGAAAGGTCACACAGGCTCAGATCCCCTGCCGCGCCCAGCCGTTCACGCAGCGCCGCACCGCTCTCGCCCGCCGCCCCCACCGCCAGCGCCTGGCCCGGCTGCACCGCGCGGATCACGCCGTCGCCGGCCCTGGCCGCCTTGCGCACCGCCGCGTCCTTGCCTGCCGGCCCCGCCACAAGGCACACCGGCGCCTCGGGCAGCGACCCAAGCAGGGCCCGGTCGGCCGCCCCCGTCGCAAGCCCGTCGAGCCAGTCCGGGGCCCGGACCGCCGCCGGCACCACCGGCAGATAGTGCCGCACCGGCCGCACCTTGCCGCCGTCACCCGGGCTCAGCAGCACCGGATCGCTCACGATCGCCCTCGTCTCGACGCCGCGCAGCGGGTCCCACACGATCAGCACCTCGCCATGGCGGCCACGGCCGTGCCTGAGCATGGCCAGCGTAATGGTGGAGTTGAGATGCGGCGACCAGCAGGCCGAGGTTACATGGCCCTGGTCATTGGCCATGGTGGGGGCGGCGCCCGGCTCCAGCAGATGTCCGCCGGACAGGATCCGGTGCGCCGGATTGACCGGCCTCAGCCCCACCAGCTGCTCGCGGTCGTCGCGCTGCAGGCCCTCGCGGCCGAGCATGATCTTGCCGATGAAATCGTCCTTCTTCGTGCTCACCATCTTGCCCAGTCCCAGATCGCCCGGCGTGGTGCGGCCGTCGATCTCGGCATGGGTGATGAAACCCTTCTCGATGCGGAGCACATTGAGCGCCTCGAGCCCGTAGGGCACGATGCCGAAGGGCTCGCCAGCCTCCAGGATCGCATCCGCCACCGCCTCGCCGTGCCGCGCCGGCACCGCCAGCTCGAAGGCCAGTTCGCCCGAAAACGAGATCCGGAACAGCCGCGCGGCGAGCCCGGAATGCAGCGTCACCGCGCGCGCGGCCATGAACGGCATGGCCTCTTCCGACAGATCCGCATCGACAATCCGCGCCAGCACCGCGCGCGAGCCGGGGCCGGCTACCGTGATCTGCGCCCACTGGTCGGTCACCGACGCCAGCCGCACATCGAGCTCCGGCCACAAGACTTGCGCGCAGAACTCCATATGCGCCATCGCCTCGCCGGCCGCCGCCGTCGTGGTGGTGATCAGGTAATGGTGCTCCGCCAGCCGGCTCACCGTGCCGTCGTCCATCACCAGCCCGTCCTCGCGCAGCATCAGCCCGTAACGCGCCTTGCCGACGGCCAGCGTCGACATCTTCGAAGTGTAGATCAGATCGAGGAACCGGGCGGCGTCCTTGCCGCTCAGGTCGATCTTGCCGAGCGTCGAGGCATCGGAGATGCCGACACTTGTGCGCACAGCCAGCGTCTCGCGGTCGCAGGCCTCTTTCCAGGTGGGCTCGCCCTCTCGCGGGAAATGCGAGGCCCGCAGCCAGGCGCCGGCCTCGATGAACACCGCGCCGTGTTTCTCGGCCCAGCCGTGCAGCGGAGACCGTCGCACCGGCCGGTAATGCGCGCCCCGGTGCTCGCCCGCCAGCGCGCCGATGCTGACCGGCGTGTAGAACGGCCGGAAGGTCGTGGTGCCGACCTGGTCGGGCGTCACGCCCCGGTTCTCGGCCAGTATGCCGATGGCGTTGACGTTGGAGAGCTTGCCCTGGTCGGTCGCCATGCCGGTGGTGGTGTAGCGCTTGGCGAGCTCCACGTGGCCATAGCCCTCGCGCACCGCGAGCCCGAGATCGGCGACCGTGACGTCGTTCTGGAAATCGACGAAGGCCTTGCCGCGCGCTTCCGCGACATGCCACAGCGTCATGAACCCGGTGGAGCCGCCGCAGGCTTCGCTCACCGTCAGCCCATCCAGCTTGTGCGGCTTGAACCCGAGATCCGCCGCAGCCTGCGCGCCGGCTTCGGCTCCGCTCGCAAGACAGCCTGCGAGATCGAGGATCCCCGCCGCACTGCCCGCCGCCACCAGCCCGTCGCGAGACCTGGGCGGCAGGAACATGCCGCTCCCCGCGTCCCACACCGGACTGTCGCCGCGGTGGCAGGCGAGATGCACCACCGGGTTCCAGCCGCCGGCCATCGCCAGCACATCCACTTTGATCTTCTCGCGCTTGCCCGTTGCCCGGTCGACGGCCTCGATCCCGGTGACCGCTTTGCCGCCTGTCGCATCCGCCACCACATGGCCCAAGAGGACCCGCGCGCCCTCTGATGCCGCCAGTTCCGCCCCGGGCACCTCGGCGCGCACGTCGACCAGCGTCACCGAGAGCCCACGCTTGAGCAAATCCCGCGCCGTTTCGTGCCCCGAAGCCCCGGTCGCAAACACCGCCACATGATCGCCCGGCCTGATCGCCTGCCCATTGGCGAGCCCGCGCATCGCGGACGCCGTCATCACCCCGGGCTGATCATTGCCGCCAAACACCAGCGGCCGCTCTTCGGCGCCCGCAGCCAGCACGGCGCGCTTGGCCGCGATACGCCACACCCGCTGCGCCGGCCCCGAGCCCGCGCCGTCGCGCCGCTCGACCGCGCCGAACACGCCGCTGTCATAGGCGCCGAACACGGTGGTGGTTGTCAGCAGCCGCACATTCGGGTTCGCGGACAGTTCCGCAATTACGGAAGCCGCAAATCCCGGCCCGTCAGTCTCGCCGATGTCGACCTTGTCCTTGAGCAACCTTCCGCCAAAGCCAAAATTCTCGTCGCAGAGCACCACCCGAGCGCCGGCCCGCGCGGCCGTGAGCGCCGCGATCAGCCCGGCAGGCCCCGACCCGATCACCAGCACGTCGCAATGGGCCCAGCGCTTCTCGTAGTCCTGCGGATCGGCCGCATGGCTTGCCCGGCCGAGCCCGGCGGCCTTGCGGATCAGCGGCTCGTAGAGCGTTTCCCACAGGCCCGCCGGCCACATGAAGGTCTTGTAGTAGAACCCGGCGCCCAGGAACGGCGACAGCGCGGAATTGACAGCGCCGACATCAAACCCCAGCGACGGCCAGCGGTTCTGGCTCTTCGCCACAAGCCCGTCGCGCAGGCCCACCATCGAGGCCCGCAGATTGGGCTCGCGCGTTTGCCCGTCGCCGATGGTCACCAGCGCATTGGGCTCCGACGCCCCGCCGCTCAGAAGCCCGCGCGGCCGGTGATACTTGAACGAGCGGCCCATCAGGCTCACGCCATTGGCGAGCAGCGCCGAGGCCAGCGTGTCGCCCTCAAACCCCTCGAACGACCGCCCATCGAAGCTGAAACGCAACCGCGTGCCGCGATCGATCAGCCCGCCTTCGGAAAACCGGGAAAAGCTCATGCCTTGCCCCTCCCCGTGCCGGGCTTCGAAGCTTTCGCCGCCGGACCCTTTCTGGCCGTCGAAGCCTTGGCCGCAGGCGCCGTGGCCTTGCCTGCCGCCGCCCGCCCCCGCGCGAATTCCGCCGCGTCCACGACGGAATGCACATCATGCGTGAACGTATCCCGCTCCACCACCAGCCAGCGCCGGCAGCCGCCGGTGTGTTGCCAGTGTTCATGCATCACACCGCGCACATTGGCGCGTGAGTGCATGTAACCGTCCCAGGCGTCGAACGGTGCCCCGGGCGCGGGCCGCATCGGGCTCGCGTCACCGCGAATGGAAAACTCTTCCTTCGGGCGCACGCCGCAATGGGGACAGGTGATCAGACTGGCCATGGTGTCCGCCTCTAATGCAGGTTTGCCTGGGCGCCGTGCCCGGTCTCGTCGATCTGGTAACCGCGCGTGAAGCGATCCAGCCGGAACGCCCTGGCCAGCTCATGCGTCTCGCCGGTCGCCAGGAGATGCGCAAAGCACCAGCCCGAGGCCGGTGTCGCCTTGAAGCCGCCATAGCACCAGCCGCAATTCAGATAGAGGTTCTCGATCGGCGTCCTGTCGATGATCGGCGAACCGTCCATCGACATGTCCATCACCCCGCCCCAGGACCTGAGCACCTTGACGCGGGAGACCGACGGCACCATCGCGCAGGCCGCCTCCATCACGCTTTCCACCGTCTGCAGATTGCCGCGCTGGGCGTAGGAATTGTACATGTCGAGGCTGCCGCCAAACACCAGCCCGCCCTTGTCGGACTGCGACATGTAAAACAGCGCCGCCCCGAAGGTCACCACCTGGTCGATGAAGGGCTTGAGCCCCTCCGAGACGAAGGCCTGCAGCACCTGGCTCTCGACCGGCAGCCGCATCCCCGCCATGTCCGCCACCCGGCCGGAATTGCCCGCGGCCGCCAGCCCGAGCTTGGTGCAGCCGATGAAGCCGCGCGAGGTCTCGACCCCAACCACCCGTCCGCCCTCGCGGCGGATGCCGGTCACCTCGCAATTCTGGATGAGATCGACGCCGCGCATGTCCGCGCCCCGCGCGTAACCCCAGGCCACGCCGTCATGGCGCGCAGTCCCGCCGCGCCGCTGCATCAGCCCGCCATGGACGGGAAACCGGGGATTGTCGAAATCGAGAAACGGCACCAGCTCGCGCACGTCCTCGCGGCCGAGCAGCTCCGCATCCTCGCCCGCGAGCCGCATGGCGTTGCCGCGCCGCGCATAGGCGTCGCGCTGCCCGTCGGAGTGATAGAGATTGATGACGCCGCGCTGCGACATCATCGCGTTGAAATTCAGCTCCTGCTCGAGCCCTTCCCAGAGCTTCAGCGAATGCGAATAGAACGGCTCGTTGCCTTCGAGCAGATAGTTCGCCCGCACGATCGTGGTGTTGCGCCCGACATTGCCCGAGCCGATATAGCCCTTCTCCAGCACCGCCACATTGGTGATGCCGTGGTTCTTCGCCAGATAATAGGCCGCCGCCAGCCCATGCCCGCCGCCGCCGACAATGATCACGTCATACGCGGCCTTCGGCTCCGGCTCCCGCCACGCCGGCTGCCAGCCCTTGTTGCCCGAAAGCCCCTGCCGAAAAATCGAAAATGCCGAATATCTCATACGCCGCGCCCGTCCTCAAAACCCGCGCCATAGGAAGGCCGCAAGGGGATGGCTGTCAAGCGCGGGACGCGACGGATACGGGGATTGTTTGCGGTGGGGGCGGAAACTGCCGCAACCATGAACCTGATCCAATTCACCCACGTTCGGACGACATTATCTTCAATAAAGCCCTGAAAAATAACAAGCTTATTGTCGAGATGCAGGACAGATGCCCGGAACCCAATCTCCCCCCTTGCGGGGGAGATGTCACGAAGTGACAGAGGGGGGTAATGTTGCCCCACCCGCCGGCTTCACGGCCTAGACGCAACCATACCCCCCTCTGTCTGCTGCGCAGACATCTCCCCCGCAAGGGGGGAGATTGGCTCCGTGCCCAATACACCCAATTCCGTGGACAAACTCCCGACCCCGTCTCAACAATTCCAGCACCTTAGCAAAAATCCCACCCCATTTCATCCCCGCCTCCGCGCGCCGTGCCACACTCATCCCTGTCTTCCGCCCCATCGGATACCCCGGGTCGACGGAACCCCGGGGCGGCGGAAGGCGGTGTGTTTTTGCGCGGGGCGCTTCCGTAACCTCGCGTGAAAAGGACAAGGAATCGGACATCCCGGCCTGGCGCCCATATCCCCGATGAGGCGAAACCGCGTCATCACCGGACAGGGGCGAACCCCAGGCCGGCGCCGGAGATCCCGCGAGGCCCATCCTTGCGGCCGGCGGGCCCGGAGGCTGGAGGGGTCGTGTGATCCCAAGTGGCCACCGGGAAGGACGGGTTCGGTGGCGGGCCGCCGAACGATGACAACCGTCCGATGCGTGTGTCGCGCACCTGGTCCTGGAGACCGCCATCACCCGGAAGGCGTTGGCGCCACCACCGGCGGGGCGCGCCGTGCATGTCGCGCCCGATTGCTCGCAATCGGGCGGAACGTACATGCACCACTAGAGTGGTTGGGCCGGCTTAGCAGGTAACTTGTACCTGCGCGGCCCAACGCGCGCCAAAGCCAACACTCCATTATCCACCACGGGCCGTGGGTCCGTGCGCGCCCCGCATTCCGGCTTTCGCCGGAACCCTGTGAATGCCTCACACCGACGGCGACAAATGCCGCGCGCGGGGTTTTCGCGCGCCTGCAGGCATCATTGACCCGGAGGCAGTCGGCGTATTATATATAAATTTCTGAATATTTCCCGGCCCGCTCGCGCAGTCCGGGCCAGCGAGGAGGAAACTCATGAACCGGATTATCACCCTGGCGGCCGCGATCGGCCTGCTGCTTGGTTCGCACACGGCATTTGCCACCGACACGGAAAAGCAGGTCAACATCCGTCCCGATGTGCCGGGCGTCGTGGTCGAGACCGAAGATGGCCCGGTCACCATCGAGCGCATAGAAGACACCGACCACGAGATCACCGGCTATTTCGCCAAGACCTCGCGCGCCTGCCCGCCCTTCTGCATCCAACCGGCCCAGGCCGCCGACGGCGTCGCCACCATCGGCGAGCTGGAACTGCTCGAAATGCTGGCCGATGTCGAGGCCCGCGTCATCGACGCCCGCACGGTGGACTGGCATGCGGAGGAAACCATTCCGGGTTCCGTCAACATCCCCTACACCGAGATCGCGGGCCGTCTCGATGAACTCGGCTGCGTGAGCAGCGCCGGAACCTGGGACTGCGCGGACGCCGTCCGGGTCGCGCTTTACTGCAACGGGCTGTGGTGCGGCCAGTCCCCCACCGCCATCCGCGCCATGCTGCGCGAGACCTATCCCGCCGACCGCATCTTCTATTATCGCGGCGGCATGCAGGCCTGGAAGATCCTCGGCCTGACCACGGTCGAAGGCGGGCTTTAAGGAAGCGGAGCGCGCGATCAATTCCGGCGCACCGGGACCGTAACCGTCGAAGGCCTACGAGCAGGTTTCAGGCGTCGATGGATGCGCCAAGCCGGAGCACCAGCTTGCGATCGAACTGGTGATCCCGCTCGAACATCCAGTTGATCGCATCGCTTGAAGACCAGCCGCGCTTGTAGGGGCGCACGGATGTCAACGCGTCGAAGACGTCGCACACGGTCGAGATCCGCACCAGCAGGCCGATCTCGGAACCTGATTTACGCGACGGATAGCCGCTGCCGTCAAGCGCCTCGTGATGATGCAGGCAGATCTCCAGCACCTCGGCGGGCATGGAGCCATGCTGTTTCAGGATCCGGTGGCCGCGGCGCGGATGGGTCTGGATCAGCCTGCGTTCGGCCGCCGTCATTGGACCCTGCTTCTGCAGGATGTCATTGGAGATCGTCAGCTTGCCGATATCATGCAGCAGGCCCGACAGCACCAGCAGTTCCACCGTTTCCCTGCCGAGATCCAGTGCGTCTCCGAGCCTGCCCATGAGCATGGCGACGGACAGGGAGTGCTGGAAGGTGGTTTCATCCTTGTGCTTGAGGCGCGTCACTTCGAACAGCAGCGAGGATGCCGAATTGTCGGCGGGCGCGATGTCCTCCACCACCGGCGCAAGCCGCGCCATGTCGAAATCGCCGCCCGTGACCATGCCGATCAGCTCGGACTTGAGAACCTTGACGGAGCGGGCGACTGTCGCCCGCGCCTCGGCCCTTGCCTCCTTGGCGGTGAGCTGTTTTCCCGGCTGCCGCGCCGCGTCAACGGCAGCTCCCTTGCGCCCGGCGCCATAGGTCGTGTTGATCAGCACGAACTCGGCCGGACTTTGCAGGATCGCGTCAAAATCCCTGTCCGACCCCAGCACGAAGCGGCGCTTGCCGAACACCGCTTCGGAGCATTCCACGGCTTCGACAAACATGCCCTTTCTGATGTCGGTCTTGGGAATGCGTGTGAGCATCGATCGGTCCTGACGTGAATACATTATCAGATTAGAATGTATTCATCGACGATTTAAGAAACGTGAATCTTTCCGCTTGCATCTTAGGCAGACAGACGAATTCGCAGTCAGTCCGGTGGTAACCGCAAGTTCAATCAAATACAATTTCGTTGCTCGCGACTGCGACGCCCAGAACAACCATGGCAAGCGGCTGGAAGTCTCCCGAACCGGCGCCCAGCTCAAGGCCCTGCCCGTCAAGGTTTCATTTCCGGTCGCAATTCTCTATGCTCGGCATTAGGACGAGCTAAAGCCTGCGAAAAGAGACTCATGTCCAACAAGCACATATGCATCGTCGATGATGACGTGGATGACATTTTCCTGATGTCGGCCTCCTTGAGGCGGCTCGAAGCCGCCGCGGCCTTGACCCTCACCATCAGCACCTTCACCGATGCAGTCGACGCCCTGAATTTCTTCGCGGACTCGGCCGGCGCGCCGGGGAGCTTGCCCGATTGTGTCTGCATGGATATCAACATGCCGGGCCTCGACGGCATCGAACTGCTCAGGCGCCTGAGGGAAATGGACCACCTCACCTCGCTGCCGATCTATATTGTCAGCACCACCATTGATTCGAAAACGCACCACAAGGCCATTTCGCTTGGCGCCACCGGTTCCTTCGTGAAGCCGGAATCGATGGCTGCCATGCAAAGGATGCAAGAACAATTCCTTGGAATTCGCAAAATTGAATAGATAGGCGCCCCATGCTGGAAGACATACGGTTTTATTTCGAAACGAATTCCTTTCTGGCACACGGCTACTGCATGACATGGCGGACGGACCTGATCGCGCTGCACGCGTTCTCCGATTTCATCATCTTCCTGTCCTATTTCATCATCCCCACCGCGCTTCTCTATCTCTACTACAAGAGATCAGACCTGGTTCACAGCCGGATCATTCTGCTGTTTTCGGCCTTCATTCTCGCCTGCGGGCTGACCCATCTCATAGGCCTGATCACCCTGTGGAACCCGGTCTACGGCGTCGAGGGCATGGTGAAGGCCGCCACCGCGGTGGTTTCGGGCCTGACGGCGCTGGCCAGCTGGATGCTGATGCCCGCGGCCCTCAAGCTGCCCAGCGCCCGGATGCTCAAGATCAAGAATGATGCCCTGGGCTTCTCCATCGCCGAGCAGCGCCGCGCCAATGAAGAGCTGGAAGCCATCAAGGCCGAGCTCGAATCGAGGATCCGGGACCGCACCCGCGAATTGCAGATCAAGGCCGAGGCGCTCGAGCGGATGAATGCCAGCCTGTCGCAATACGCCCATTTCGCCTCCCACGACCTTCAGGAGCCACTGCGCAAGATCGTCTCGTTCTCCGAACTCGCCATCGAGCAGGACACGACCGGCGACCCGGAACAGAAAATGTATCTGGGAAAGATCAACCAGTCGGCGCGCCGCGCCCGCACCCTGGTGCGCAACATTCTCCAGCATGCGGAAATCGACCAGCACACCGTCGACATCCGCAATCTGTCGCTCACGGCCGAGACCGAGGCGACGCTGGAAAACCTCGAGCTCGCGATCAGGGACCGCCAGGGCAGCATCACCACCGACATCCCCGACATCGTGGTGCGCGCCGACCCGTCGCTGGTGGCACAGGTGCTGCAGAACATCATCGGCAACGCGCTCAAATACACCCCGGCGGACCGGGCGCCGCAGATCGCCATCACAGCGTCGAGAACCGAGGACGGCGTTGACTATATCATCGAGGACAATGGCATGGGATTTGATCCGGCATTCAAGGAACGCATCTTCCAGCCCTTCGCGCGGCTGCACGCAGGCGGCGCGGTGGATGGCTCGGGCATGGGCCTGGCAATCGTGGTCAAGGCGCTGGGCCATCTCGGCTGGAGCATTTCCGTCGACACCGTCGAGACCCAGGGAACCCGCTTCGCCATCCGCATCCCTCAGGATCAGATCGTGCAGCGCCAGGCACCGGTCTCATGAAGACGGTCCTGCTTATCGACGACGACGAGATCGAGCAGAAGCTGCTTCATGCATTCCTGATGCGCCGCTATGGCGACGACTTCGAACTGACCTATGTGGACACCCTGAAAGCGGGGATAGAACATCTGCAAAGCAAGGCCTACGATGCAATCTTCATCGACCGGATCCTGCCGCCCTATGTCGGCGCGCAGGAATCCTATCCGGTTCTGGCGCCCCATGTCGGCGCTGGGCAGATCATCTACATCTCGTCGGACACATCCGCTTACAAGACACGCGCGGCCGCGCACGAAAGCCCGGTCCGGTTTGTCGACAAGCTGGACATGCGGGACCAGATCATGGCCGGCCTTCTCGACCGGCCATGATGGCCTTCCCCAATAGGCTGTGGCTCAGAAGAACGCCTGGATGCCGGTCTGCGCCCGCCCGAGAATCAGCGCGTGCACGTCATGGGTGCCCTCGTAGGTATTGACCGTCTCGAGGTTCTGGGCGTGGCGCATGACGTGGTATTCGGCCTGGATGCCGTTGCCGCCATGCATGTCGCGCGACATCCGGGCGATATCCAGCGCCTTGCCGCAATTGTTGCGCTTCATGATCGAGATCATCTCCGGCGCAAACCGGCCCTCGTCCATCAGCCGGCCGACGCGAAGCGAGCCCTGCAGCCCCAGCGCGATTTCGGTCTGCATGTCGGCGAGCTTCTTCTGGAACAGCTGCGTGCCGGCCAGCGGCTTGCCAAACTGGTGGCGGTCGAGGCCATACTGCCGGGCCCGGTGCCAGCAGTCTTCAGCCGCCCCCATCACGCCCCAGGAAATGCCGTAGCGCGCCCGGTTGAGACAGCCGAACGGTCCCTTGAGGCCGGACACGTTGGGCAGCAGCGCCTCTTCGCCGACCTCGACATTGTCCATCACGATCTCGCCGGTGATCGAGGCGCGCAGGCTGAGCTTGCCGCCGATCTTCGGCGCCGTGAGACCCTTCATGCCCTTTTCCAGCACGAAGCCGCGGATCTCGTTGCCGTGCGATTCCGACTTGGCCCAGACCACGAAGACATCGGCGATGGGCGCATTTGAGATCCACATCTTGGAGCCGTTGAGCACATAGCCGCCCTCGGTCTTCTTGGCGCGGGTCTTCATGCCGCCGGGATCGGAACCGGCATCGGGTTCGGTCAGGCCGAAGCAGCCGACCCATTCGCCGCTCGCAAGCTTCGGCAGGTATTTCATCCGCTGCTCTTCGCTGCCGTAAGCCTGGATCGGGTACATGACCAGCGACGACTGCACGCTCATCATCGAGCGATAGCCCGAATCGACCCGCTCGACCTCGCGCGCCACCAGCCCGTAGGAGACATAGCCCGCTTCCGCGCCGCCATAGGCTTCCGGCACCGTGATGCCGAGCAGGCCGGCCGCCCCCATTTCGGAGAAGATGGCCCGGTCGGTGGTCTCGTTGAGATAGGCCTCGGTGACCCGCGGCGCGAGCTTGTCGGCCGCGAAGGCGGCCGCCGAATCCGCGATCATCCGCTCCTCGTCAGTCAGTTGATCGGCGATCAGGAACGGATCCTCCCACTGGAACGGGGACTTCGCGGACTTGATCGAAACGGCGGGGGAAACGGACATGATATACTCCAGCTTGAACCAGAACGGGGTGACAGCCCTTGATCTAGGGCACATTACAGCCTCTGTCCCATCTTTAACATGGATTACCGGAGATACTATAGGCTTAAAATAATTTTCGCCCGTCGCGGATGCTCCCTACAGTGCGGATCAAGGCGCGGATGGCGGCTCCATGATTTCCCACAGCGCAATCAGTTCGCGGCCGGCGCCGGCGGCAATCGGCGCCACCAGCCGCGCCAGCGACACGGTGCGCCCGCCCTGCAGCCAGGACGTGGTCTCGAAATAATCCGGGATCCCGCTCTCGAGCGTTTCCTTGAAGGCGTTGACCACGCGCTTGACGCTAAGCGGCGGAATCGATTCCGCTACCGGCCTGTCCCTGACCGGCGGGCCGAAGGGCCAGTGCGGCGCCTCGGTGAACTCGCGCCAGTGCAGCTTCCGGTCCGGCCCTTCGACACCGATGCGCGCCAAAAGCGGGTAATCTGCGCCGAGCACTTTGAGATCAAAGTGGGCGGCATCGGGCAATGAGCCCGCCGCCTTCTCCATCCACAGATCATGGAACTGTCGAATGCGCGCCGGCGCATTGTCAGGAAGCTCGAAAGAGGAGGGAGTGTCAGGTCTGTCCACGGGAAAATCACTCGATACGCGCATGTGAGAACCGCATCATATCTTTGAACTCGACAGCAGTGCCGCTTCAGCGTTTACTTGGCGCGCCGAACACTTAACTTTGGACGCCAACTTCATGAAAGCGACACTGGCCGATCAATTCGAAGTCGCCGCCGGCCTGGCTTCGGGGATCAGCCGCTATGCAGCCGGCATCGGCATCGATGCGGACCCGATCGCCCAGGCCTGCGGCCTTGATCCGGACCGCTTTCACATCCTCGGCGAGCGGGTCAGCCTCGACAGGGTGTGCCGCTACATGGAGGCCCTGGCGATGATCTCGGGCGATGATCAGTTCGGACTCAAGTCGTCGACCGAATTCCAGAGAGGCGCGTCCGGTCCGTTCGGCTACGCCATGATGAATGCGGCCACCGTGCGCGACTGCCTGGTGTTCATGGGCCGCAACCTCAGCAAGGTCAGCGAGACCAGCATCTGCACGCTCGAATTCGGGCCACGGGCGGCGCATTTCGAATGGACCTATTCTCCACTCATTCTGCATCGCACCCAGTTTGTCGATCTCGGCGTCGCCCAGACCTTCAATCACCTGCGCGCGTTTCTGGGCTCCGACACAAGCCGGATCCGGGTCGAGCTCGAACGCAAGAAGCCGATAAATACAAATTTACACAAACAGTTACTAAGTCCGCAGATCAGCTTTGGCGCCCAGGTCAACGCACTCATCCTGCCGGTTGAAATTCTCAGCCGCAGCAACCCCAATGCCGACCCGCGCCTGTTCGCCATGATGTCGCAGCAGGTGGAGGCAATTCCGCTGCGCCGCAATGACGCGCTTGATCCCGTCGCCGCCGTTCGTCTTCACGTCGCCGAGAACCTCGGCAGCAACACGGTCACTTTGGCAACCGAGGCCGAACGGCTCGGCATGGGGGCTCGCACATTGCAACGCCGGCTGACCGAGGCCGGAACCAGCATGCAGGCCATCGTCGATGAATGCCGCAAGGAGATGGCCGGGCGACTGTTGCTCGAGACCGATCTGACGCTGTCGAGCATTGGCTACAAGCTCGGGTTCTCCGCCCCCGCGGCCTTCACGCGATCCGCCATAAGGTGGTACGGCATGACCCCGAGCGAGTTCCGCCAAAAGGGCCGCGAGCCGGCCTGAACCTGCCCTGCGGATGCGGTCCGCCATTGCCTGGCTGACCATTGCGGCCATTCCTTTTGGCGCGCAACGTGAATGCGCATCGGCGCCGGACAAGGCATAAGCTCGCTCACTATTCGAACATACCCGGTGACGCATCACGGCTGGCATATTGCCACGCCGCAATGCCCGGTTCAGCCGTCCTTGCGGCGGACCTGTCACCCTGAAAGGACGACATGATGGATCTTGGAAACGAGCGGGGCTCTCTTCCATTGACGCGGACCGAAATGAGCTGCCTGCGCAAATGCGCCGAAGGCCGCACCGACGCGGAGATTGGCGCCGAACTTGAACTGACCGCAGCCGAGGTTGCCTCCGTGCTTTCGGTCGTGATGCTGAAACTGCGCGTTCCCAACCGCATGGCCGGCCTGGCAAAGGCCGTCAGGCTTGGATATCTGGACCTCGGAAAGTCCTGAACCAACGAGAAACTGCTGCCCACCTGCTCGTGGCCTGACTGAAACGGATACTCCCGTCTGTTACGATAGTCAGCCTGCGGGATAATGGCCCGGTCGTGCACACAGTCCCGGCGGATGCTTCCCCTCCGTCAGGATCGCACCACCGGGGGCGGACCCGGGTCTGAGGCGCGGTTTTTCAAGGACGTCAACCACAGCCAGGCGGGGCCACGGTTGACGTCCATCCTCCTTTTCGTCGCGGTTGAACGACCGGCCTAGAGCCAGGTGTCGTAATCCGACACCAGCAGATGCCGGGGCTTCTCGTCCTCAATGATCGTCGAGAAACGGCCGATCGGCTCGCGGAAGACATTGTCGGTGAGATCGTCATTGACGGTCGAGACCTCGCCGATCAGCACATCCCCGCCTTCCCCCCAGAATCCATGCCACAGACCGGGCATCAGCGTGACGCTCTCGCCCGGATCGAGGCTGAGCAAGGCCCCCGCCTTCAGCGTGCGCAGCACGCCATCGGTGTGAACCCTCACCTCGGCATCAGGATCAACGGATCCATCCTCGGCTGACGCATGCAGTTCCAGCACCAGCTTGCCGCCGCCGCGATTGATGATGTCCTCGGCCTTGATGTTGTGCCGGTGCATCGGCGAGATCTGGTTCTCGCGCGAGATCATGATCTTTTCGGCATAGAGCATGCCCCTGCCCGCGGCCAGGTCGGCGGCCGATCCGTTGCGCACGGTGAACAGGAACAGGCCCAGATCCGCAAAATTGCCCTGGCCGTAATCGGTGATGTCCCAGCCCAGCCGGTTGGCGCGGATATCGCCCGCGTCCGAGGCCACGCGGGCGCGCATCTCGTCCGCGCTCCAATAGGCGAATGGCGGCAGGATGTAGCCGAAGGAGCGGATGAACCGGTCGCTCTCCTCGAGGATTTCGTTGACCTGGCTGCGTTCCATCATGTCCTCCACGCTCAAGACCGTTTTCAAATCGATTTTATCCAAGACCTAGAATGTCGGCCGACGCAAAGCAATTGCGCCGCCCCCGCTTTCGGTCTAGGCACGAGACGTAACTGTTACAAAAGCAACGAACAGGAAGTGATCTGCGTCCATGAATTCGAGCCGCAAGCCGCCTGAAGATGGTTTGGACAACGCGCCGCTGGCGCTGGAGGGATTCCTGCCCTACCGGCTGGCCCGCGCCGCCGAACAGGTCAGCCGCCAGTTCGCCGCACTCTACCGCGAGCGCCACGGCATGACCCGGCCCGAATGGCGCACGCTCGCCACCATCGGCCAGTTCAACCGGATCACCGCGACCGCGATCGGCCAGCACTCCTCCATGCACAAGACCAAGGTGAGCCGCGCCATCCGCGCGCTCGAGGAGCGCGGCTGGATCATCCGCCAGGCCGACGCCACCGACCGCCGCATCGAACACATCGAACTCACCCGCGAAGGCCGGCACCACTACATGGAACTGGTCCAGCTCGCCCGCAGCTACGAGGCCCGGCTCAAGGCTACGCTGGGTGCGGCGGCGACGGCGGAGCTTGAAGCGGGGATTTTGGCGATCGAGGCACGGCTTGGGGAGGAGTGAGCCGGGGGCGTGATTTAGCTGCGTTACGTTGGAATGGCTGAATGGGGGCCGAACGCGGACAGTCAATGCTGACTTCTCTCAGTCCATCCTACGGCCTAGGCACCTAACAGAACCAGTATCGAAAAGTCCGACAGCCGGCAACGTCGGGCTGACGCTGCCGGCTTCGAAGGCTTCTCTCCCGTTTAACCGGCATTCATCGCCTCAGCCGAACGGAAAGCGTTCGCCGCTGCGGTTGATCATGACGAGATTACCGCCGTCATTGACAATGCGGTCACAACGACGGCCGCCGCTTTCGAAGTTGACGCAGATGCGCCCCCTGCTGATCTTGTAGCGACCCGGATTGCCCCCGCGGAACAGGTAAGTGCCGTCGGTATTGTAGGTCATTGCACCGTTGATGGTTTTGCCGACGGCTACGGCTTCGATCTCCGCCGCCGTGGCCGGTCGCTCGGTGCTCGTTGCGGCGGTCGAACCACTCGATCCCGACTGGCAGGCGGCCAAGGTGGCGATCGCGCCCGCCAGGACAATCAGCCTGAACCGGCTGGCGATGCGTGCGATGGTATTCATGTTTGCGTCTCCTCTTCTGGTGTGATTTGACACATTCTGGTGATTGGTTCGCTGCGCGCATCATGCAATTGCACCATATGGCGGGAGTGTTGGGCGACACTATTTCCTTTTGAAATGCCGTGCGGGATATACGGCGCCAACTGCGCGCACGGCCCTGGCCACCAGTTCGGTCTGGCGCCCGACGCCGAGCTTTGCGGAAGCTGAGGCGACCTGCGAACGGGCGGTGTTGTAACCGATGCCTGCCGCATCCGCGGCCTCGCGCAGGCCGCTGCCATCGGAAAGAGCGGCAACGATGCGGGCCTCCGCCGGCGTCAGACCGAGCGCCGTCTCGATGATTTCAGGCGGATTGCTAAGGACTTCGTCCGCGTCGGTTATTACCAGCAACACCTCGCGGTTCCGATCCCGAAAATGGCGCAACACCGAGTCCCGCTGACTGCCCGTGCCGACGGGAATGCAGTAGCCCGAAAGCCGCGGCCTATCACCGTCGGGTATTGCGAAAGGCCCTTCCGGCACCAGGCTTAGCCCGACGCGCCGCACCCTGGTTTCTATTGCTTCCGTAAGCGTTGCGGTGCCGCATCGCACCAATCCGTTGCGGCCAATCGCCAGCGAACAATCGTCCCTGCAGGCCAACCGCGTGCCAGCCTGGTTCATTTCCAGCACCTCGCAATTGCGGTTCACCAGAAATGCTGCGGTGGGAATGGTCTCCAGCCAGAACACAGATGTCTCGGGACGGTCGCGCTTCAGTTCCAGGTCCATCATCAAGGCGAACGCGCTCTTGAGGTGCGGATAGATCACCCTCAACGATTGTTCGAGCTTCCCCCGGTCCTGTTCGGAGTAGCGGCGGGGAATGTCGACGGTAAACACCGCCACGTCCTCGCCGTCACGATAGACCCATAATCCCATCGACGAGTTGAGTTCGTCTCGCTGACGGAAAAACAGGTTGTAAATATCGAAACGCTCGTAGTCTCGCGTCGAGATGAAGTCGCGTGTATCGACCAGCCCGCGATGGGCAAATGGTGCTGACATCGCGGGAATGACGTTGAGGTGAGCTACGGGAAGATAATCCTTCTTGAAATCAGCGTCGTAATTGAAGCCCACAGCGCTGTGATACGCGACCGGGCGAACGCAAATAGCCTGCCAGCTGAATCGAACATCAGGAAAGTGGCTGGTGTAGAACTTGAGTGGGGTCTCAATACCGTCTCCGCGCAGGATCGACTGGTAGACCTCGGTGATGAAGGCGATATCATGCGCTTCTTGCGGGAATTCGATCGCAAACCTCCGTGCTTCGCGGGGGGGGTCTCGAAGCGCTCACCTCCCAAGATTAGCGAGCGCTCCGGTGGCGACAATTGCACCAGTTGAAGAGTAGTCGCCGCACAGCGCACGACCTTCCTCACCAAGCTTTTAGCAAACATCAAATGGCTCCTGTCATCAACCCCTCGACCGGATTCCACTTTGGCGGCGGTTGATCATTGGACCGGCCACTTTGAACCATCCGCTTGCGTAAGTTGAAAGACTGGAATGGGGTCACAAAGCGGGCGCAAATCAACGCGCCGTTGAAGGGCAGCTCTGGGCCGAAACCACCCAAGCCCCTACAACGACGTGCCTCCCGACCTGTCGCGCCGGGACGCGCTCTACCGCAGCCCCGTCACCCCTGCCCGCCCCACGGCCCATGGTGCTCACCCTCCGCGTCAAGCCGCGCGAAACCATGCGCGCCGAAGAAGTCGCGTTGGGCCTGGATCAGGTTGGCGGTGCCGCGCGCGCGCCGGTAGGTGTCGAAATAGGCGAGCGCGCTCGACAGCGCAGGCATCGGCAGGCTGTTCAGCGCGGCTTCGGCGACGATGCGCCTCAGGCTTGCGTCGGTCTCCCCGATCATGGTGGAGAAGGCAGGCGTCAGCGCCAGGTTGGGCGCGTCCGGGGTGTCGCGGAAGGCTGCGGCGATCTCGCCCAGGAAGCGGGAGCGGATGATGCAGCCCGCGCGCCAGATCTCGGCGATCGTCGCCATCGGCAGGTTCCAGGCAAATTCGTCCGAGGCGGCGGCCATGACCGCAAAGCCCTGGGCATAGGCCGCGATCTTGCCCGCGAGCAGCGCCTTTTCAAGATCGGCAACGACCTCCTGGCCGCTGCGCCGGTCCTGCTGCGCGGGCAGTCCGAAGCGGGCTTCGGCCAACGCCCTCTGGTCGCGCATGGCGGAAAGCGAGCGCGCGGCCACCGCCGCCTCGATGGCGGTCGCCGGCACGCCCATCATCTGGCTTTCGATTGCCGACCAGCGGCCGGTGCCCTTCTGGCCGGCGGCGTCGACGATGATATCGACGATGGGGCGGCCGGTGGCCGCGTCGTTGACCTTGAGGACTTCGGCGGTGATGTCGATCAGGTAGGAATCGAGCGGCCCGGTCGACCAGGCCGAAAACACCGCCGCGATCGTCGGCGCGTCCATCATCAGATGATCGCGCATGACGCCATAGACCTCGGCGATCATCTGCATGTCGGCATATTCGATGCCGTTGTGGATGGTTTTGACGAAATGGCCGGCGCCGTTCTCGCCCAGCCAGGCGGCGCAGGGCTCGCCCTGGTACTTGGCCGAAATCGCCGTCAGCACCGGCTCGACCCGCTTCCAGGCCGGCTCGGTGCCGCCGACCATGATCGAGGGCCCGTGCCGTGCACCTTCCTCGCCGCCCGAAACACCCATGCCGATGAAGGTCAGGTCCGAGCCTTCCAGCCCTTCGAAGCGGCGCATCGTGTCGCGGAAATTGGCATTGCCGGCGTCGATGATGATGTCATTAGCCGCAAGCAGCGGCTTGAGCGCCTCGATCTGCTGGTCGACCGGATCGCCGGCCTGGATCATGATGATCACCGGCCGCGGCGGCCTTATGGTTGCGACGAAGTCTTCAAGCGTGGCGCAGGGCGTGATCCTGCCCGACAGCTCGCCGGCGGAAGCAGCGAATTCCTCGGTCCGCGACGCCGTCCGGTTGTAGACCGCGACACGATAGCCGTTGTCGGCGATGTTGAGCGCCAGATTGGCGCCCATGACGCCCAGCCCGATGACGCCGATTTCCGCTTCAGCCATTAAACTCACCCCATCCGTGATTTGTCCGGATGACCTTTTGGCCCATGCGGGCGCGGGCGGCAAGCCTCAAGCGCCCGCGGATGACGGGCTCTGCTGCTCATGTGAGGACAAGTGGATCCGGATCAGTCCTGCCTGGGCCTGTCGTCGTCATCGTCGAGCACGCGCCAGGCGGCGCCGTCGAGATCGTCATACTGGCCGGTCTTCATCGACCACAGGAACGCCCCGAGACCCAGCGCGCCCAGAAACAGCGCGATCGGAATGAGGTAGATCAGATTGCTCATGCCTCAATCCCGAGGCCGGGCGCCGGCGCTTCGCGCATGTCACGTTCGGGTGTCGTCTGGGCGAACTGCTCGACCCGGGTCTTGCGCCTGAGCCTGAGCGAATTCAGCACCACGATGACCGACGAGGACGACATTGCCAGCGCCGCGATCAGCGGCGTGGCGTAGCCCATCACCGCGATCGGCACGGCGATGACATTGTAGCCAATGGCCAGCGCGAAATTCTGCCGGATCAGGCTGCCCGCCTTGCGCGAGACCTCGATCGCCATCGGCACCGCCTCGAGCGAATCATGCAGGAACACGAAATCCGCCGCCATCCGGCCGACATCGGCGGCACTGGCCGGCGCCATCGAGACATGCGCCGCCGAGAGCGCCGGCGCGTCATTGAGCCCGTCGCCGACCATCAGCGGCTTGTGGCCCTCGGCCGCCAGCGCCCTGATGCGGTCAACCTTGCCGCGCGGCCTCACGCCCGCGACATAGGCGCTGACGCCCAGTTCGCCGGCCAGCGTCCGCACCGGCCCCTCGCGGTCGCCCGACAGGATCTCGGCATCCACGCCGAGCGCCGCCAGCCGCGCCACGGCCTGGGCAGCCCCGCGGCGCAACTGGTCGGAGAACAGGAAGATGTCAAGGAAACTGCCGTTCTTCGACAGGATCACCTGGCTCGCATTGGCGCCGTGTTCGATCCCCTCGTCGCGGTCATCAAGCGCAAAGGCGGCGCGCCCGAGCCGGTAGGTATCGCCCTCGGGTGAAATTGCCTCGACCCCGTCGCCGGGGCTCTCGGTGATGTCGAACTCTGGCACGGCGTCGCCGCCATCATCAAGGTCCGCCAGCGCCCGGCTGAGCGGATGGCGCGACGCCCGGGCGATGCGCGCGGCGATCCTGAGATGCTCCGGCGCCACCGTGTCCGTATTGATCAGCCGCGGCTGGCCCCGTGTCAGCGTGCCGGTCTTGTCGAACACGACGTGATCGGCCTGCGCCAGACGCTCCATGGCTGAGCCGTCCTTGACCATGATGCCATTCTCGAACAGCCGCCCCGCCGCAATCACCTGCACCACCGGCACAGCGAGCCCGAGCGCGCAGGGACAGGTGATGATCAGCACCGCGACCGAAGTCAGCATGGCCATGCGCCAGTCGCCCGACACCACCATCCAGCCGATGAAGGTGCCAAGCGCCAGCAGATGCACCGCCGGCGCGTAGATTGACGAGGCCCGGTCGGCGATGCGCCGGTAGCCGGCCCGGCCGCTTTCCGCCGCTTCCATCATCGCCACCATTTCGGCCAGGAAGGAGTCCTTCGCCTTGCGGGTGGCTTCAAGCACCAGTGCGCCGGTGAGATTGAGCGTGCCGGCGGGCGTCAGCGACCCGGCTTCGACCAGCTGCGGCGCGCTTTCGCCGTTGACCACGGCAAAATCCATGTCGGAGCGACCCGAGACGATCCGGCCATCGACCGGGATGCGGTCGCCCGGCGCGATCGCCAGTTTCATGCCCGGTTCGATCTCGTCTAGCGCCAGATATTCGCGCGCGCCGTCGGCGCGGATCACCATCGCGCCGCGGGGCGACAGCCGCACCAGGTTGCGCACCGCCGAGCGGGCCTTTTCGCGCATCATGTGATCGAGCGTCCGGCCTGCGAGCAGGAAGAACAGCAGCGTCACCGAGGCGTCGAAATAGGCGTGTTCGCCGTGGGTGATGGTCTCGTAGAGCGAGATCGCATAGGCGAGGCCGACGCCCAATGAGATCGGCACGTCCATGTTGGCGCGGCCATGCCTGAGCGCGCCCCAGGCCGAGCGGAAGAAGACGCGGCCGGAATAGATCAGCGCGGGTGCGGCGATCAGCGCCGAGATCCAGTGAAACAGGTCGCGCGTCGCAGCCTCCGCCCCCGACCAGACCGACACCGACAGCAGCATCACGTTCATCGAGGCAAACCCCGCCACCGCCAGTGCCTTGAGCAGCTCGCGCAGCGCCGGATCGGCGCTCTCGTCGGCGCCGCCGGGCAGATGCGCCGGATAGCCCAGCGTCTTGAATTTCTCGCTGAGCGCCGCGAGCACCGCTTCAGCGTGCCCTGTTTCCTGGCCGCTGGCGTCGCCGAGGCTGTCCGCCTCGCGAAACACCACCGACACCCGGCGGGTGGAAAGATTGACCCGGGCGTGATCGACGCCCTGGGTTTTGGGAAGCTCCCTTTCCAGAAGCGCGATGCAGGCGCCGCAATGGACGCCGGGGACGATCAGGTCAACCTGGCGCAGGCCATCGCCGAGCGGCCGGCTCGACAGCCACAGCTCCTGGGCCGACGGACCTTCGGTTTTCAGCGCCTCGAGTTCCGCAGCGCTTTCCGTGCCCGCCGCGCAACAGCTCACGGCCTCAGGCTCCCATCCGCCCTGACGTGGAACCGCCGTCCGCGCTTGTAGAGTGTCTGGCCGTCCCGTGTGGCGATGATGGTGGCGATCCACTCGCCTTCCAGAAGTTCGCCTTCGCCGCGGTAGACCCCGTCGTCGCCGCGCAGCAGAACCATTTCACGGTCCTGTTCCTCGCCCACCGGGCGGCGCAGTTCGGCAATCATGCTGTCAGCCAGAGCCGGCTTGCCGTCCGCATCGATGAAATCGATCTCCAGGCCTTCGGCGTTCGGCGTCAGCTTGACCTGATAGCCGAGTGCATCGATGGCGCGCGACTCCGCGGCCTTGCCGTTGAATTGCTGGCTGGCCACATAGGTGTTGGGCACCACAAGGCCGCTCCATGTGGTCACCGCGAAGCGCGCCATGATCAGGTTGACCGTGACGATGACCCCGAAGAACGCCACCATGGTGAACAGCATGTGCTTGCCGGTGAATTCCTTGGGCTGAAAGATGGCTCGGATCATCTGCATCACATATCCTCGGGGGCATGGAAGTTGGCGATATAGCTGTCACGCTCGAAGCTCGACTTGTCTTCGGCGATGATCCGGAACGTTGCGGTCTTCGGCGTCACCAGGTCCCTGGGCTGCAGGATGTTGACCCGGAGCTCGCGCAGCCGGTCCGGCTCCACCGGGATCGCGAAGGATACGCCCGGAGGCTGGTCGATGCCGGCGATCCGCATTGTCGCGCCCGGAAGCCCCTCGATCGACAGGAAGATCACCCGCGGTTCTGCGATCATGTTCAATATCTTGACCGAATAGCCGTTGCGGATGTCGCCGTTGGATTCGAGCACATATTGCGGGTTGCGGTCATGCAGCACATTAACCTCGAGCCGGTCGCGCGACAACAGCGCCACCACCAGACCGATGCCCACCGCCGACCAGACGCCCATGTAGAGCAGCGAGCGCAGACGGAAGATGATGCGCCAGTCGAAATGCTTGATGCCGTCTACAAAGCCGCCGCCCGGCGTGCGCACGCGCCGCGGGTCGAGCGAGCGGGTCTCGGGATCGGTGGCAAGCGCCATGTTGTCGGCATAATCGGCGAGCGTCGCGTAGGAGATCAGTCCGCGCGGCCGGTCGAGCTTGTCCATGATATTGTCGCAGGCATCGATGCACAGCGCGCAGGTGATGCATTCGAGCTGCTGGCCGTCGCGGATGTCGATGCCCATCGGGCAGACGGCGACGCAGGCATTGCAATCGACGCAATCCCCCTGGATCAGCCCTTGGGCCGCCGCCTTCTTGGCGTGGCGGCCGCGCGGTTCGCCGCGCCAGTCATTGTAGGTCACCACCAGCGAATTCTCGTCGAGCATGGCGGCCTGGATGCGCGGCCAGGGGCACATGTAGATGCACACCTGCTCGCGCATCAGTCCGCCGAAGACATAGGTCGTGGCGGTCAGGATGGCGACGGTGATGTAGGCGACCGGCGCCGCATCGCCGGTGATGAAATTGACCAGCAGCGTCGGCGCATCGGCGAAATAGAAGATCCAGGCGCCGCCGGTGGCGACCCCGATCATGATCCAGACGGCGTGCTTGAGCACCCGCTTGGAAAGTTTCGACACGCTCCATGGCGAATCCTCAAGCTTCATGCGCTGGTTGCGGTCGCCCTCGATGGCGCGTTCGACAACCAGGAACAGATCCACCCAGACGGTCTGCGGACAGGTATAGCCGCACCAGGCCCGACCGACCGCCGAGGTGATCAGGAACAGACCGAACCCCGCCATAACCAGAAGGCCCGCGACGAAGAAGAACTCCTGCGGCCAGATCTCGATGAAGAAGAAATAGAACCTGCGGTTGGCCACATCGAGCAGCACCGCCTGATCGGGCGCAAACGGCCCGCGGTCCCAGCGCAGCCAGGGCGTGATGTAATAGATGCCCAGCGTCACCAGCATCACCAGCCATTTGAAACGCCGGTAGGTCCCTTCCGCGCGCTTGGGGAAAATCTTCTTGCGCGCCTCGTAGAGCGGCTTGCGCTGCCAGGCGGCGTTGACCGGCTCTGCGTCAAGCCGTTCGATCTGGTCAATCTCGTCTGAGGCATCGGGGGGCGTGAGTGAATTCATGTCGGGCACCATTCGGGTTGGACCGCACCATGCCCCCGTCCCCGAACACATGCCTTGATCAAGATCAAGCGGCCAGTTGCACCCAAAGGAATGGCCCCATCGGCTTGGAAAGCCCGGCCCGCAAGCGGTTGATCCGGCGGATCGATTTGCCCCTAGAGATGCGGCCAACTGTCAGGTCAGCCCCTAGAGCCAGCTCGCCGCCCGCACCCGCGCCGTGCGGACGCCGTGGGGCGTGGCGACGTCAAGCAGGGTTCCCTCCTCCCAGACATCCCGGCCAATCATCGAAATCGCCACATTGGTGTTGAAATCAGGCGACCAGGCCGCCGATGTGACCTGCCCGACAGGCTCGCCTGCTGCGCTGACGGTCCAGGGTTCCGGGCATGGCGGCACTGCCGCGCCATCGATCTCCAGATAGCGGATCTGCTTGAGCGGACCTTCCCTGGCAACCCTGAGAAGCGCATCACGGCCAACGCAGCCGATGGCCGAGCGCGTGTCGCAGAACCGGCCCAGTCCGCATTCATGCGGCGTATTGGCGCGGGTCATGTCATTGCCGTAGGAGAGCATTCCCGCCTCGATCCGCTCGATCAGGTTTGGGCATCCGGCTCGCACGTCGAGATCGCGCCCGGCTTCGAACAAGGCATCCCACAACGGCTCGCCGTGCTGCCCGCCCTCGACATAGATCTCGAACCCGCCCTGCTTGGAATAACCCGACCGCGCCACCACCAGCTCGACCCCGTTGAAGGCCAGCCGCTTGTAGCGGAAGAACCGGATCGAGCGCACCTCCTCGCCGAACACCCGTGCAGCCAGGTCATCGGCTCGCGGCCCCTGGATCGCCAGCGGCGACACATCCGGCTCGATCACGTCCACCGCCATCCGGAACCCCAGCGCCAGCGCCTTCACCCAGAGCAAAAGGTCGCTGTCGGCGATCGACACCCAGTAGCGGTCCTCGTCGAGCTTCACCGTGACCGGATCATTGAGCATGCCGCCGGTCTCGTCGACCATCGGCGTATAGAGGCACTGCCCGACGACCATGCCCGACAGATCGCGCGGGGTCAGCATCTGGACCAGCTCGGCGGCCTGGGGTCCGCGGATCTCCACCTGCCGCTCGCAGGCCACGTCCCAGACCTGCACGGCGGTCTTCAGATGATGGTAATCCTCGACCACCGACCTGAACACGGTCGGCAGCAGCATGCGATTGTAAATCGTATAGGCAGTCACGCCCTCGGCGGTGACGCGGTCGGTGAAGGGCGTGCGCCGGGTGCGGCGCGAGATCGACAGGAAAGGCGGCATCTGGTGTCCCCCGGGCAAGAAGCGCACACGGCGCTGTCAACCGGCAGACTATTTGCGACATTCCTGCCGATGCGCGCCAAATCGCGTCATGGCGGAACTATATTTCATCTCTCAGGCAATGAGGCCGGTGCGTTCGGCAACCCACCATATCGCCATGCAACCGATGGCCAGCGACATCGGCATGGTGACGCGGGCGCGGTACCAGCTCTTGTCGGAAAACCAGGCGCCGAACAGCGCATAGCAGGCTGCGACGACGGCAAGCTGGCCGGCCTCGACCCCGACGTTGAAGCCGATCAGGCCGCTGACGAAATGCGTGGGCGTCAAGCCGAACTCGGTCAGCACCCCGGCAAAGCCCAGCCCATGCAGCAGCCCGAAGCCGAACACCACGAAGGGTCGCCAGGGACTCAGGCGGTTGGTCGCCAGATTCTCGATGGCGATATAGACGATCGACAGCGCGATCAGCGGCTCGACAATGCTGGCGGGCAGCGAAATCACCCCGAGCATGGCGAGCGCCAGCGTCACCGAATGGGCAACGGTGAAGGCGGTGATCTGGATCAGCAGCGGCTTCAGCCGCGGCGACAGCAGGAACAGCCCGACCACGAACAGGATATGATCGAGACCCTTGGGCACGATGTGGGTGAAGCCGATGCCGATGTAATCCAAGAACACCTGGCCAGCGCTCATGCTCATCCCGCCCTCGACCGGGATGGGGGCGCTGGCGCTGCCGTCGTCGAGGTAGACGGAGTAGCTGTAGGCGCCTTGCCCATCCGGCACCCGGATGACGCTCGGCCCGAAGGCGGGATCGAACGAATAAGAAACCTCGCCCGCCCCGGTCGGCAGGGCGCCGGCGAGCGTGATCCGGCTCAACCGGGCGACATCGGTATCGCCGACAGGCTCAAGATCCACCGAGGTGATCTCGAGCGGGATGCTTTCCTCTCCCGCCATGATCTGCACGCCTTCGAGAAACCTTGCCTTGAACCGGTCGAACTCGGCTGCCAAACCTGCCTCGTCGAGACCGCGCAATTCATCGTAGCGGCGGGCATTGGGGCTGTCGTCGGTGTCGGAATGCTCGACGCCGACTTCCGCCAGCGCGGCCTCCAGGATCAGCGACATCTCGAGCCGGACCTGGCCGTCACCGGGAAAGGTCAGATCGACGATCGCCGGCCGGATTTCATGGGCGCGCGCGCTTGCCGCGCCTGCGGCAACAAGCAGAACGGCGGTCATGAGCCCCACAAGCAGGCCTGCAAGCACTTGATTTATCGGGCGGGAAAACAGATTCATCCTGAGAGCCTCATTGGAGAAACATGATGTCACGACCGGCAAGCCGCATGATAGGTTTCGCGATAATTGGACTTGGCATGGCGGTAAGTCCAGTGTCGGGACACGAATTCTGGATCGACCCGCAGGATTTCATGGTGTCTCCGGGCGAGGAAATCCGTGCCGACATCCGCATTGGCCAGGACTTCAAGGGCGACGCGTTCCCCTACATTCCCTCCCGCTTTGCCGCGTTCAAGCGCCATGACCGCGAAGGCGAAGCCGATGTGGAGGGCACAACCGGAGACCTGCCGGCGCTGACGCTCGCGCCGCGCAGCGAGGGGCTCACGATCGTCACCTATGTCTCGGTGGCCGAACGGATCCGGTTTCAGGCCTGGGAGAAGTTTGCCGAGTATCTCGACTACGAGGGCCTGGCCACGATCCCCGCCCGCCACGACGCCCGCGGACTGCCGCGCGACGAGATTCGCGAGCTTTACACGCGCTGCGCCAAGACCCTTGTCGCCGTGGGCGATGCTTCGGGCGAAAAGGACCGCGCCACCGGCATGCGGCTCGAACTCGTGGCATCGGAGAACCCGGCGACGCTCTCGTCCGGCGCGGAGATCGGCTTTACCCTGATATGGGAAGGCGCGCCGCTCGCGGACACGCAGGTCGCCCTTTTCCGCCGCATCGAGGACGGCGGCGACGCCGCCCGGATCGTCACCCGGACCGACGGGAACGGCCACGCAAGCTTCTCCCTCCCCGCCCCCGGCGCCTATCTGGCCTCCGCGGTGCACATGATCGAGGCGCCGACGGAGCGCAATGCCGACTGGGAGAGCTACTGGGCGTCACTGACGTTTGGAGTAGAGTGATGAGGCTGGGCTCGCCGCCGTGCCAGAGGTCGCATGATTACTGCATCCCATTCCCATGAAGAAGCCCCGCCGAATATCCATCCGGCAGGGTTTCCTTTTTCAACGCGATTCCCAGATCAAACCCTGAGCCTACAGCCCGCCGCCCGGCGTGAGCACATGGGCGGCCAATTGCCTGATGGTCGGTTCGCCGCGCAAATCAGGCCAGGCGGGCATGACGCCCCGCTTGGTATTGCTGATCTGCGAGGCGACCGAGGTTTAGCTGAACTCCTGAGCAAGAGGCTACACGACGAGCGCGGGGCGGCGCGCCGAATTCGCGCAACAAGACCTGCAGTCATTGCGGGAAATTCGCCGACTTAGTTGCCTGTGCCCACTCCAGTTCCAACACCCGTGCCTGTACCGACGCCGGTTCCTGTGCCGACACCAGTTCCGGTATCCATTTCCGGTGCGGGCGCATACTCCCTGTCCCGAAAGACATAGGCAGGTGCTTCTTCGGCCTCTTCCCGAGTAATGCCGAGCGTGATTTCGTTGCCATCATAATTGATGTTGAGTTGAGACCAATCCACGGCAATCTCCTTGCCGCCAAAACCCAGGAATCCGCCCACTGAAACCACCGCGGCATTCACTGTGCCGTCCTCCTGGTCGAGGATCACATCCTCGATGGACCCGATCGCTTCTCCGTCTGGGGTTGTAACACGCGCGCCCAACAGCCAGTCTCCACGGACTTCCGACCCAGCCTGGTCTTGGACTATGACTTCTTCGGTATCCTGCGCAATTGCGGGCTGCATCATGAGCGGCAAGGCTACGGCTGCGGCCGAAATGAGTGTAATCCTGAGCATCATGTTTCCTTTCTGCTGTCGTTCACATTCAAACGAGGCGGAATCCGGTAGCTGGCGCTATCAGCCGCCTACGTTGTAACGCAGCAGTTGTCAGAAAGTTCCATGCTCGATTGCGCCTGGAACGGGTCTGCCAAGAATTGACGGTTCTGCAAGAAGAAACATCCTTCCGTCCGGGCAATTCAAAATTCCATCGATCGGACGCGGATGCCTGCCCCATGCGTTGAGTGCCAATGGGGAACAATTGCCGATGAACGAGCCCAGAGGCATTTGTCACGGGCGCAAGCCAGCCAGGCCGTGCGCCGCATGGATCGTAATTCATTTTCGTAAGGTGAATGATCTATCCCAAACCGAGCTGCAATCCCACGAAAGCCTTCTCAACCATCTTCATAAGCCGAAACCACCGATTGCTTGCGATACAAGCTGTATTTGGACATGCAAAACCCCCGAAGTTGACGTCCAACTTTCGGGGGTCAGTTCGTTTGCATTCACTCAAGCCCGGGATTCAGACCCCGGTTCAGGCCCTAGAGCCCACCGCCCAGCGTGTGAACATAGACAGCGAGCTGCTTGATCGTCGGTTCGCCGAGCCGGTCCACCCAGGCGGGCATGACGCCGTGCTTGGGATTGCGGATCTGCGCGGCGATCTGGGCTTCGGTTGAGCCCTTGAGCCAGATTCCGTCCGACAGGCGCGGCGCGCCAAGTTCGGGGACGCCTTCTGCATTCTCGCCGTGGCAGACCGCGCAGTTTTCCTCAAACACCACCTGGCCTGCGTCCACCAGCGCAGGATTGGACGGGGTGCTGCTCAGGCTCACCACATAGGATGTGACTTCGCTGACCTGCTCAGCCTCGAGAATGTCGCCAAAGGCGGGCATTTCGGACAGGCGCGTGTCGTCGTCGCCGTCATAGCGGATGCCGTGGGCGATGGTGTGATAGATCTGGTCGATCGTGCCGCCCCACAGCCAGTCGTCGTCATTGAGGTTGGGATAGCCCGCCGAGCCTGCCGCGCCCGAACCGTGGCACTGGGCGCAGTTGACCTTGAAGGCGGACGACCCGCCGGCAATGGCAAACTGCAGCAGTTCCTGGTCACCGGCGATCTCCTCGACCGGCGTGGCCGCGATCCGCTCGAGCAACGCGCCCTGCGCGGCCTTGGCGTCGGCCAGGTCGGCGACCACGTTCGCCCGGCTGGAGTAGCCGAGATAGCCCTTGGTTGCGCCGTCGATCAGCGGAATTGCCGGGTAGAGGAACATGTATCCGACCGCCCAGACGATGGTGGCGTAGAAGGTCCACAGCCACCAGCGCGGCAATGGATTGTTCAATTCGCGGATGCCATCCCATTCATGACCGGTGGTCTCGACGCCGGACACGTCGTCAATGTGTTTTTCGGACATGTCTCAGTCCTCCTTCAACGGGATTTGTGCTGCATCCTCGGCGGCCTTCTTGGCGCCGGGTCTCAGCGTGAAGAGGATCACGCCAATAAAGAAGACAAACAGGAAGACTAATCCCCAGCTGTCGGCGAAATGGCGCATTGCGGTGTAGGTTTCCATGCTCGCGTCTCCTTACCGGTAGCCGGAGGCTTCGTCGTAGGTCGAGAAATCGACCAGCGTGCCAAGCATCTGGAGATAGGAGATGAGTGCGTCCATCTCGGTGACGACTGCGGGATTGCCATCGAAATCGCCGATCTTGGCCTTTGGATAGCGCGCCTCGATTCCCGAGGTATCCGCCTCGGGATCGGCTTGCGCGGTCAGGTCGGCGACGGCATTCTCGATCATCTCGTCGGTGTAGGGCACGCCGACAAAGGCGTTGGCCTTGAGGTCCGCCGTGACATTGGCCACCTTCACCGGCGTTGTCGCCAGGAAGGCGTAGCTCGGCATGATCGATTCGGGCACGACCGAGCGCGGCTCGATCAGGTGCTCGACATGCCATTCGTTCGAGTAGCGGTTGCCGACGCGGGCGAGGTCTGGCCCCGTCCGCTTCGATCCCCACTGGAACGGATGGTCGTACATCGATTCCGCCGCAAGGCTGTAGTGGCCATAGCGTTCGACCTCGTCCCGGAAGGGACGGATCATCTGGCTGTGGCAGACATAGCAGCCTTCGCGGATGTAGATGTTGCGGCCGGTCAGTTCCAGCGGCGAGTAGGGGCGCATCCCCTCGACTTTCTCGATGGTGTTCTCGAGATAGAAGAGCGGCGCGATCTCGACGATGCCGCCGATGGAGACCACCACGAGCGAGCCGACCAGAAGCAGCGTCGCGTTGCGCTCGATGATACCGTGTTTATCTAGCATTGACATGGGTGTTGTCTCCTACTCTGCCGGCTGCATGGCGGGTTCGCTGCCCGGTATGGGCGCTTCGTTCCGTTCATGGCCGAGGATGGTCATGTACACGTTCCATCCCATGATGATGCCGCCTGCCAGGTACATCAGCCCGCCGATGGCGCGGAGCAGATAATACGGGAACATGGCCGCCACGGATTCGGCGAAGGAATACACCAGGAAGCCCTGGTCATTGTATTCGCGCCACATCAGGCCCTGCTGGATGCCGGCGACCCACAGGACCGCCGCGTAGACGACGATGCCGAGCGTGGCCAGCCAGAAGTGCCAGTTGACCAGCCGCATCGAGTACAGCCGCTGACGATTCCACAGTTTCGGCACCAGATAATAGATAGCACCAAAGGTGATCATGCCGACCCAGCCAAGCGCGCCGGAGTGAACGTGACCGATGGTCCAGTCGGTGTAGTGGCTGAGCGAGTTGACCGCCTTGATCGACATCATCGGACCCTCGAAGGTCGACATGCCGTAGAAGGCCACCGCAATCACCATCATTCGGATGATCGGATCGGTGCGGATCTTGTCCCAGGCGCCCGACAGCGTCATCAGGCCGTTGATCATGCCGCCCCAGGAGGGCATCCACAGCATGATCGAGAACACCATGCCCAGCGTCTGCGCCCAGTCGGGCAGCGCGGTGTAGTGCAGATGGTGCGGACCGGCCCAGATGTAGAGAAAGATCAGCGCCCAGAAGTGGATGATCGACAACCGGTAGGAATAGACCGGGCGATTGGCCTGCTTGGGAATGAAGTAGTACATCATGCCCAGGAAGCCGGCGGTGAGGAAGAATCCAACCGCGTTGTGGCCGTACCACCATTGCGTCAGCGCATCCTGCACGCCGGCGAAGGCGGAATAGCTCTTGACGCCCAGGAACGACACCGGCATCGCCAGATTGTTGACGATGTGCAGCATGGCGATGGTGACGATGAAGGCCAGGTAGAACCAGTTCGCCACATAGATATGCGGCTCCTTGCGCTTGAACAGCGTGCCGAGGAAGACCACCAGATAGGCCACCCAGACGAGCGTCAGCCACAGATCGACATACCATTCGGGTTCGGCGTATTCGCGCCCCTGGGTGATGCCGAGAAGATAGCCGGTCGCCGCCATGACGATGAACAGCTGGTAGCCCCAGAACACGAACCAGCCCAGATCGCCGCCGAACAGCCGGGCGCGCGAGGTGCGCTGCACCACATAGAGCGAGGTCGCGATCAGTGCGTTGCCACCGAAGGCGAAGATCACCGCCGAGGTGTGCAACGGGCGCATGCGCCCGAAATTGAACCAGGGCTCGATGTTGAGATCCGGATAGGCAAGCTGGAAGGCGACGACGACGCCAACCAGAAAGCCAACGATACCCCAGAACGTTGTGGCGATGATGCCGTAGCGCACCACCTCGTCAAAATAACCGGATTTGTCGTCGGCTGATTCGCCGGCAACCTGCGCGAAGTTGATTCGCCGCAGCAGCAGCACGGTGCTCACCAGCAGCACGAAGAACAAGACCCACATATGGGCCTGGAACATGTCGTCCTTGGCGAAAGCCACGCCGAGCAACGCCAGGAAGGCGAACAGGCCCACGGCGATTGTTTCGAATGCGTATTTCATTGTTGGTGTCCCCCAGGGGTATCAAAACGGACCAGGACAAGAGATTCGGCGCACCTGCCCCCTTTCGAGTCAGGCCGCCGGCATGGCCAGGCTGCCGCACAAATCGCAGAGACCGCGGCAATTTACCTTGATCCAGGTCAAGGACGCCCACACTGGGCGATTCTAGGCTGGATCACTGAGGGAAAAGCTCGAACAAGAACGCTCTTTTGCTGGGATCAACTCTAGATGACGGATGACGCCATAATCAGGCAGGCGCACGGAGAGAATCCGATCGCGGCCCTGCGCAAGGCGCACAATGAGCAATTGCTGCTGTGTGACAGGCTTGAAGAAATCGCCGATTCCCTTCCCGACAGCGTCAACCGGCAAAAATGCCTCTACGCCGCCCGCGCGCTCGGACCGATGATCCGCAGTGTCCACCGGTTCGAGGAAGACGTGATCTTCCCGATGATCTCGACGCGGCTGCAAGACGACGAGAAGATCCAGGCGACGCTCAACCGCCTGCGATTCGAGCATTGCGAGGACGAATGTTTCGCCGAGGAACTGACCGAAGCCCTGCACGCCCTGGCCATCGGGACGGACGATATCAATGTCGAGGCCACCGGCTACATGCTGCGCGGCTTCTTCGAGGCCATGCGCCGGCATCTTGCCTTCGAGAACGAGTTGCTGCTGATCAGTGAGTGAGACGCGGGGCGAAGCAGCGGCCGAGACTGACAAATGCCGTCGCGCACCCGCCTGCAAACCGTCTTCGGTCTGCTGAACTTGCCTGCTGAGCATTCCGCCTTGCACGGTGTAGAATGAGGTCACGATTCGATTCGCATCGACGGGCCGTCAAGCGAATATTCAGCCGCCGGGCACGAGACTTATCCACAGCCTGTTAATTGCGTGAATCGCGTGGATCGGCATTCGGTGGCCCGCAGCGCATCGGCACTCAAGATGCGAATTCTCAAACTGTGGTCCTGACTCCTTGCTCGAGTTGGACTAGGCAGGTGACCACAAGACAAAGCCCACGGGACACCGACACATGAACGACGCCGCCCGCAAGATCGAACCGATTCCGGCCCGCACGGACAAGAGCCCGCTGTTTCGCGAGGCGCCGTCCAATATCGAGGCGGAACAGGCGTTGCTGGGCGCGATCCTGGTCAACAATGATGCGTTCTACCGGGTCTCGGACTTCTTGAAGCCCACCCATTTCATGGAGCCGCTGCACCGCAGGATCTACGAGGTCGGCGGCGACATCATCCGCATGGGCAAGACCGCCAACCCGGTGACGATCAAGACCTTCCTGCCAGCCGATTCGAAGGTCGGCGACATGACCGTGGCGCAGTATCTCGCCCGCCTCGCTTCCGAAGCCGTGACCATCATCAATGCCGAGGATTACGGTCGCGCGATCTACGATCTCGCCCAGCGCCGCTCGCTGATCTCGATCGGCGAGGACATGGTCAACATCGCCTATGACGCGCCGCTCGACATGCCGCCCGGCAGTCAGATCGAGGACGCCGAGCGGCGGCTGTTCGAGCTGGCCGAAACCGGGCGCTACGACGGCGGCTTCCAGTCGTTCAACGACGCGGTGTCGCTCGCCATCGACATGGCGGGCGCCGCCTACCAGCGCGACGGCGGCCTGTCGGGCATTTCCACCGGCATCAGTTCGCTCGACGCGCGCATGGGCGGGTTGCAGCCGTCCGACCTGATCGTGCTCGCCGGCCGTCCGGGCATGGGCAAGACGTCGCTCGCCACCAACATCGCCTTCAACATCGCCCAGGCCTATGAGGGCGAGGTGCAGGCCGACGGCTCGATGAAGGCCAGGAATGGCGGCGTGGTCGGCTTCTATTCGCTCGAAATGTCCGCCGAACAGCTGGCCACCCGCATCATTTCCGAGCAGACCGAGATCTCCTCGTCGAAGATCCGCCGCGGCGAGATCACCGAGGCCGATTTCGAAAAGCTCGTCGGCTGCTCGCAGATGATGCAGAAGATCCCGCTCTATATCGACCAGACCGGCGGCATCTCGATCGCCCAGCTCTCGGCGCGCGCGAGGCGATTGAAGCGCCAGCGCGGGCTCGACGTGCTGGTCATCGACTACATCCAGTTGATGACCGGTTCGGGCAAGTCGAGCGACAACCGCGTGCAGGAAATCACCCAGATCACCACCGGTCTCAAGGCGCTCGGCAAGGAGCTCAACGTCCCCATCATCGCGCTGTCGCAGCTGTCGCGCCAGGTGGAAAGCCGCGAGGACAAGCGCCCGCAGCTCTCCGACCTGCGTGAATCGGGCTCGATCGAGCAGGACGCCGACGTGGTGCTGTTCGTGTTCCGCGAGGAATATTATGTCCAGAACGGCGAGCCGCGGCGATCGGCCGATGAAGTCGCCGCCGACGTCAAGACACCGGAATATCTCGCATGGGAGGAAAAGATGCTGAAGGTGAAGGGGACCGCCGACGTCATCATCGCCAAGCAGCGCCATGGCCCGACCGGCACCGTACAGCTGGGTTTCCAGGCGCAATACACAAGGTTTGCCGATCTGGCCGACAATTCCTACAACCAGTTTGTCCACGACGAATAGGCCGGCATATTGACGTCCCCCTCGCCTCATCCCGAGTCCGCCGCGACGGCGCGCCTGACGGTCGATCTCGCAGCCCTTGCCGCCAATTGGCGGATGATGCGCGATCTTTCGGGCAGCGCCCGCTGCGGCGCGGCCGTGAAGGCGGACGGATATGGCACCGGCGCCGACCAGGCAGCGCCGCGGCTGGCGCGCGAAGGCTGCCGCGATTTCTTCGTGGCCGACGCCACCGAGGGCGCGCGGCTCAGACCGCTTCTGCCCGATGCGCGCATCCATGTGCTCAATGGCGTCTTCGAAGGCTCGTTCGCTGAGATCCTGGCGCACGACCTGATCCCCGTCATCAACTCGACCGAACAGGCTGCCTTCTGGCGCGCAAATGCCGGGACCCGCGCCTACGCGCTGCAGGTCGACACCGGGATGAACCGGCTGGGGCTGACGCCCGAACAGGCCGTTGCCCATTCCCAGAATGGCGCCCCGCAGCCCTGCCTGGTGATGAGCCATTTCGCCTGCGCCGACGATCCGGACCATCCGCTGAACGCGCAGCAGATCAGGACCTTCCAAGGCCTCACCGAGTGCTTTCCGGGCATCGAGGCGAGCCTCGCCAATTCCGGCGGCATCCATCTCGGCGCGGCGGCGCATCATCAGCTGACCCGGCCCGGCATCGCGCTCTATGGCGGCGAAGCCGTCAGCGACGTACCCAACCGCATGCGCCCCGTTGTGACCGCGGAGGCCCGCGTGCTGGTGCTCCGCCACGCGCACGCGGGCGAATCGGTGAGCTACGGCGCAGCGCACCGATTGACCCGCGACAGCCGCATCGCGGTTTGCGGTGTGGGCTATGCCGACGGGTTTCACCGCGCAGGCTCGGGCGCCGGAGTTCCGCTGCGTTCAAGCGTGGCCCACGGCGCCTATGGCGCGATCAACGGCGTGCGCGTTCCGGTGCTCGGCAAGATCACCATGGACCTGACCATGTTCGACGTCACCGACCTGCCCGACGGCTCAGTTCAGGCCGGCGACTGGATCGAACTGATGGGCCCGACCATCGATGTCGAAGAGGCAGCAACCGCCGCCGGAACCATCAGCTACGAGATGCTGACCTCGCTCGGGCGACGCTACGAGCGGCACTATCGGGGTTGAGACCAGCCGGCCCTCACGTGTTAAATCCTTCCTAAACAAGAACAAACAGTGGACAAACGCGCGTCTTCCTGACACACCGTCGAAAACAGCAAAGGGATCTCACTCTTGGCCAAAGCCCGCGTTCAATTCGTCTGCCAGTCCTGTGGCACGATCCATTCCCGCTGGGCCGGCAAGTGCGATGGCTGCGGCGAGTGGAACACCATTGTCGAGGACGACCCGACCGCGGGCATCGGCGGCGGTCCGGGCGCGCCGGCGCGAAAAGGCCGGCCGGTGGCGCTGGCGAGCCTTTCGGGCGAGATCGAGGAAGCGCCGCGCATCTCCACCCTTGTGGGCGAGCTCGACCGGGTCACCGGCGGCGGCTTCGTGCGCGGCTCGGCGGTGCTGGTCGGCGGCGATCCCGGCATCGGCAAGTCGACGCTGCTGATGCAGGCCGCGGCCGCGCTCGCCCGCCAGGGCAACCGGGTGATCTATGTGTCGGGCGAGGAAGCGGTGGCCCAGGTGCGGCTCAGGGCGCAACGGCTGGGGGCGGCCGATTCGGGCGTGCTGCTCGCCGCCGAAACCAATGTCGAGGACATCCTCGCGACGCTGGCCGAAGGCAAGCGGCCGGATTTCGTGATCATCGATTCGATCCAGACGCTGTGGAGCGACCTCGCCGGATCGGCGCCCGGCACCGTCACCCAGGTGCGCACCGGCGTGCACGCCATGGTGCGCTACGCCAAGCAGACGGGTGCTGCCATGGTGCTGGTCGGCCATGTCACCAAGGACGGGCAGATCGCCGGTCCCCGCGTGGTCGAGCACATGGTCGACGCGGTTCTGTATTTCGAAGGCGACCGCGGCCATCACTACCGCATCCTGCGTACCGTCAAGAACCGCTTCGGCGCCACCGACGAGATCGGCGTCTTCGAGATGTCCGACAAGGGCCTGCGCGAGGTCGCCAACCCGTCGGAGCTGTTCCTCGGCGAGCGCAACGCCAAATCGCCGGGTGCCGCGGTGTTTGCCGGCATCGAGGGCACGCGGCCGGTGCTGGTGGAAGTCCAGGCGCTGGTCGCGCCCTCGAGCCTGGGCACGCCGCGGCGCGCCGTCATCGGCTGGGATTCCTCGCGGCTGGCGATGATCCTGGCTGTGCTCGAAGCCCATTGCGGCGTGCGACTTGGCAGCCATGATGTCTACCTCAATATTGCCGGCGGCTACCGGATCACCGAACCGGCGGCCGATCTCGCGGTGGCGGCGGCCCTTGTTTCCTCGCTTGCCGGGCTTGCCCTTCCCTCCGATTGCGTCTATTTCGGCGAAGTCAGTCTGTCGGGGGCCATCAGGCCAGTGGCGCAAACGGCTTTGCGGCTGAAGGAAGCCGAAAAACTGGGGTTCGCCAACGCAGTGTTGCCATCGGGATCAGCCGACCTGCCAGCCAAATCGGGGGCGGGTCTGGCGCAGATGGAAACGCTGGCGGATCTGGTGGCGCGCATTGCCGGATCCAAGGGTGCGCTCGTGACCGAAGGCGACGCGGAAGAAAACTGAATTCAGCCCCTCCGGGCGCCGAATCGGCGATGGAGGGCAGAGCCTGAACGGAACGCGACCCAATGCCCATTACCCTTCTTGACGGCATCCTGCTCGGCATCACGCTGTTTTCGGCGGTGCTCGCCATGGTTCGCGGATTTTCGCGCGAGGTTCTGGCCGTGGCCTCCTGGATCGCGGCCGCTGCGGCCGCCTATTTCCTCTATCCGATCCTCACCCCCTTCGCCATGAACTACACCACGTCCGACAAGGTCGCGATGATCGGCTCTGCGGCGCTGGTGTTTCTGGTCGCGCTGATCCTGGTGTCCTACATCACCATGCGCATCGCCGATTTCATCATCGACAGTCGGGTCGGCGCGCTGGACCGGACGCTGGGCTTTGTCTTTGGCGCGGCCCGTGGCGTTCTGCTGGTCGTCGTCGCCATGCTGTTCTTCAACTGGCTTGTGGCCGCCCCGAAACAGCCCGAATGGGTTGTTACGGCAAAGTCCAAGCCGATGCTTGATTCGCTCGGAACGCGACTGATCAACATGTTGCCCGATGATGCGGATGCAACGATCCTGGAGCGCCTGCGCGGCCAGGGCACTGATGAGCCTCTGGCCGAGGACGCCCCCGCCACAAGCGGCTGACCGATTCTGTCCGGCGATCAATCCGGATGGTGACATAAAGGTTCAACACCGATGACTGACACTGGCATGACACCGGTCGACAACGAAGCCGACTGCTTCCATGACGAATGTGGCGTGTTCGGCATCTTCGGCAAGCCCGAAGCCGCCGCCGTCGTCACCCTGGGGCTCCACGCGCTGCAGCATCGCGGCCAGGAAGCCGCCGGCATCGTCGCCTTCGACGGCAAGCAGTTCTCCGTCGAGCGCCATGTCGGCCTGATCGGCGACACCTTCACCAAGCGCTCGGTGATGGACCGCCTGCCCGGCGACCGCGCCATCGGCCACACCCGCTATTCCACCACCGGCGGCGAAGGCCTGCGCAATGTGCAGCCATTCTTCGCCGAGTTCGCAGGCGGCGGCTTTGCCATCGCCCACAATGGCAACATCACCAATGCGCTGACCGTGCAGCGCGAGCTGCAGAAGCGTGGCGCGATCTTCTCCTCCACCTCTGACACCGAGACCATCCTGCATCTGATCGCCACAAGCGAGAAGACCCGGATCGTGCCGAAATTCATCGACGCGCTGTCGCGGCTCGAGGGCGCCTATTCGCTGGTCGGCCTGTCGGAAAAGAAGCTGATCGGCGCACGCGATCCCTTGGGCATCCGGCCGCTGTGCATCGGCGATCTCGACGGCGCCTATATCCTTGCGTCGGAAACCTGCGCGCTCGACATCATCGGCGCTCGCTTTGTCCGCGACGTCCAGCCGGGCGAAGTGGTGGTGATCACCGGCCAGGGCATCGAGAGCCATTTTCCCTTCGAGAAGCAACCGCCGCGGCTCTGCATCTTCGAATATGTCTATTTCGCCCGCCCCGATTCCAACATCGAGAACCGCAACGTCTACGAGGCGCGCAAGAAGATCGGCGAGGAACTGGCCAAGGAATGCCCGGTAGATGCCGATGTGATCATTCCGGTGCCCGATTCCGGCACGCCGGCGGCCATCGGCTTTGCCCAGCAGGCGGGTCTTCCGTTCGAACTCGGCATCATCCGCAACCATTATGTCGGCCGCACCTTCATCGCCCCCTCCTCCTCGATCCGCCACATGGGCGTCAAGCTCAAGCTCAACCCGAACAGGAACATGATCGAGGGCAAGCGCGTTGTGCTGGTCGATGATTCCATCGTCCGCGGCACCACCAGCCAGAAGATCGTGCAGCTTGTGCGCGAGGCCGGCGCGCGCGAAGTGCACATGCGGGTGGCCTCGCCGCCGACCATGTCGTCGTGCTTCTACGGCGTCGACACGCCGGAGAAATCCCAGCTTCTCGCCTCGCGCATGTCGGTCAGCGCGATGGCCGATTTCATCCGGGTCGACAGCCTCGGCTTCGTCTCCATCGACGGTCTCTACCGCGCCGTGCGCGAACCCGGCCGCAACGCCGAATGCCCGCAATTCTGTGACGCCTGCTTTACCGGCGACTATCCCACGACGCTGACCGATCAGGGCGATCAGGGCAATGTGCGCAGCCTCTCGCTGCTGGCAAACAACGGATAATCTGGACTTATGGCATCTCTTCAGGGACGTATCGCGCTGGTGACCGGGGCTTCCCGCGGCATCGGCTATTTCACCGCGCTGGCGCTGGCCAAGGAGGGCGCGCATGTGATCGCGGTGGCCCGTACCTCGGGCGGCCTGGAAGAACTCGACGACGCCATCCAGGCGACAGGCGGCAGCGCCACGCTGGTGCCGATGGATCTGACCGACATGCCGGCCATCGACCGGCTCGGCGGCGCCATCAACGAGCGCTGGGGCAAGCTCGACATCCTGGTCGCCAATGCCGGCGTACTGGGCACGATCTCCCCCATCGGCCACGTCGAGGCCAAGGTGTTCGAGAAGGTCATGACCGTCAACGTCACAGCCACCTGGCGGGTGATCCGCTCGGTCGAGCCGCTGCTGCTCAAGTCCGACGCCGGCCGGGCGCTGATCCTGTCCTCGGGCGTGGCCCATTCCGCCCGCGCCTTCTGGGGTCCCTACGCCGCCTCCAAGGCCGCGGTGGAAACCCTGGCCCGGGTCTGGGCGGCCGAGACCGACAAGACCAGGCTCAAGATCAACTCCATCGACCCGGGCGCTGTCCGCACCGCGATGCGGGCCCAGGCGATGCCGGGCGAGAACCCCGACACCCTGCCGCACCCCTCCGAGGTCGCGGCCAAGCTGGTGCCGCTGTGCAGACCTGACTGCACCGTCTCCGGCAAGCTGTTCCGCGTGGCAGAAGACCGCTTCTTCGACTACCGCTTTCCCGAATAGGCAGGCAGGCCCTCGCCCAACCATCTGACGGCTTCCCTTCCCGCCAAATCGGCTCTAGGCTTCCCTCCGGGACAATGGCAGATCCATGCGAGCCTGGATCGGCCGAAGGTGGAGGAGACCGCTCATGGCGGGTCTGGCGGCGACGCTGATCATTGTCTTGCTGGTTGCGGGGCTGGCCGCAAGCCTGCTGATTGCACAGCGGCGCGGCGTCACGCCGGCCCAGGCCATCGCGCTGGTCAAGCTGAGACTTCTGTTCCGGCTGCGCCTGCCTGAGGAGCTTCGGGCCGGACCGCGCCAGGACGGTGGTCCGGTGATCCATGTCTATGCCCGCCAATCCGGCCTCGACGCAGCAGTTCTATGGTCTGCGCTCAGCCGCAACTGCCTGCATGTGCTTGACGAGACCGACCGGCGCTCGCTCGTCCTGCTGGGCCTGCGCCTGTTCGGCCGCACCGCGGCTTCAGGCGACACTGCAGCAATCGAGGCAGCGCTCGCCTCGGGCGCGGCGGTCACGATCGCGCTCCCCCAACCGGTCGAACCGTCGCCGGAAACCCTTGCCCGATACGGCGCGCTGGCAACCCTTGCCCGCAAGCACAAGGCGCGGCTCTGCGCCCTGCATGTGGCCGGATCACGATTCTCGCTCTGGTCGGCGCTGCCACGCAGCGACGCCCCGCGCCATCTGCTGCCGCGCTTCACGCTTGCCCGCTCCGGCACTCTCGATCTTGACGGTATCAACCCGGCCGCCAATGGCGCCAGCGCGCCGCGCGACGAAGACCGGGTGCATGATCTTCTGGCAGAAGCCCGGTTTGCGTCAAACGACCTTGGGCGCGGCCTGTTTCTCGCCTTCCGCGATGCCGCCGACCGCTACGGCAAGGCCGGTCCCGTGCTCGAGGACGCGCTCGGCGGCAGGCTCACCTACCGCAAGCTGATGATCGGCGCCCGGGCGCTCGGCGTCCGCTTCGAGAAGTTGAGCCGGCCAGGAGAGGCGCTTGGTATCCTGCTGCCCAATGCCAATGCAGTGATCGTCACCTTCCTGGCGCTGCAGTCGGCCGGGCGTATGGCGGCCATGCTCAACTATACGGCGGGATCGGCGGCCCTGGTCTCGGCGCTGTCGACGGCCCGGATCAGCACGGTGCTTGCAAGCCGCGCCTTCGTCGACAAGGCCGGGCTCGAGGACCAGGTCGCAGCGATCGAGAAGGCCGGGGTGAAGATCGTCTGGCTCGAGGATCTGCGCGAGAGCATCACCGGCCTGGAGAAGGCCATGGCGTTCCTCACCTGGCGCAGGCCGATCCGGCCGGTGAAGGCGTCGGATCCGGCGGTGATCCTGTTCACCTCAGGCTCCGAAGGCACGCCCAAGGGCGTGGTGCTGTCGCATGCCAATCTGCTGGCCAACACCGCCCAGGTCGACGCCCGCATCGACATCTCGGTGCGCGACAAGCTGTTCAACGTGCTGCCGGTGTTCCATTCCTTCGGGCTGACCGGCGGCGCAATCCTGCCGCTTCTCTATGGCGTGAGGCTGTTCCTCTATCCCTCGCCGCTGCACTACCGGATCATTCCGGCGGTGGCGCGCGAGGTCAGGCCCTCGATCATGTTCGGCACTGACACGTTTCTGGCGGGCTACGCGCGCACAGCGGGCGACACCGATTTTCAGAGCCTGCGTCTGATCGTGGCGGGCGCGGAAGCGGTGCGCGAGCAGACCCGCAAGACCTATCGCGAGCGCTTCGGCGCCAGCATCATCGAGGGCTTCGGCATGACCGAGACCGCGCCGGTGGCCGCGGTCAATTCCGGCAGCCATGGCAAGGACGGCACGGTCGGGCGCCTGCTGCCGGGAATGGCGCTCAGGCTGGAGCCGGTGGAGGGCATCAATGATGGCGGCCGCCTGTTCGTGTCCGGCCCGAATGTGATGCTCGGCTACATGCTCGCCTCCGACCCCGGCACGCTCCAGCCGCTCGAGGGCGGCTGGCATGATTCGGGCGACATCGTTACCGTCGACGAGGATGGCTACATCGCCATTCGCGGCCGCGCCAAGCGCTTCGCCAAGATCGCCGGAGAGATGATCTCGCTGGGCGCCATCGAGATGATGGTGCAGAAGCTCTGGCCCGAGGACTTCCATGCCGCCGTCGCCGTTCAGGACAGCCGCAAGGGCGAGCGCATCGTGCTGGTGACGACCAAATTGCCGGCGCTGCGCGAGGAGTTGCGGGAGTATTCCCGCCGCTTTGGCGCCACCGACCTGATGGTGCCGGGCGAAATCGTCAATGTTGCCCAGATTCCGGTGCTGGGTTCCGGCAAGACCGACTATGTCACCGCCCAGAAGATCGCCGACGAGTGGGTCCAGTCCCACCGCAGGTCGGGCAAGGTCAACCAGGACGGCGGCGCATAGTCTTTGACCCGACTGGCCGGTCCCGGGTCACGCCTTGTCACTGTCGCCCGTTTCAGCGGGGCCGTTGGGGGCCGCTTCGTGAGCGTCCCTTGACCGGGATGCCTTTCCGTATTTGCGCGTCCAGGCCCGGGCGCCGAAGGGCAGCGTCGCCAGATAGGCGAGCGCCGTCAAGGTCAGCGTTTCCCAGGTGAAGCTCATCAGCAGCGACACATAGACGACGGCAACCAGGATGAACGGCAACACCAGGTCGCGGCGCACCCCGCCGCTGATGCCCTTGCCCGAATAGACCGGCACCCGGCTGATCAGCAGGAAGCCGATGAAGATGGTGTAGGCGGCCGAGGCGAAGCCGGTCACCCGGTCGATCGGCATCCCCATGATTCCGAGATAGACCGGCAGCAGCACCAGCAGCGCGCCCGCCGGCGCCGGCACGCCGACAAAGTAGTAGCTCTGCCAGGCCGTGCGCACGGGATTTTCCGAGATCACATTGAATCGCGCCAGCCGCAGCCCGGCGGCGACGGCGAAGACGATGGCTGCGATCCAGCCGAAGGAGCGCGCCTGGTCGAGAATGAAGACATAGAGCACAAGCGCCGGCGCCACGCCGAAATTGATGATGTCGGCCAGCGAATCCATCTGCGCGCCGAATTTCGACTGGGCCTTCAAGAGCCGCGCCACGCGGCCGTCGATGCCATCGAGAAAGGCCGCGACCAGCACCATCGCCACCGCCATCTGGATGTTGTTCTCGAAGGCAAGCCGGATGCCGGTCATGCCGGCGCAGATCGCCAGAACCGTGATCAGGTTCGGAATGATCATCCGGAACGGGATTTCACGCAGCCGCGGGCCGCGCCCCCCGTCGAGCTCTTCTTCCGGGCCGTGCGGTTCAAAGGGTGGAAACGGCGTCTGCATGAATGTCTCCCTTGGTTTCAGGCTTGCCCTGCCTGATGCCTGTTGCGCCCAGGCGCAGCGTTGACGTCATGCAAGATCACAGGATCAACGCATGGGTCCCGGTTGAGTTGCCTGGCCGGGATCTAATCGCGGCGGCTGACCACGGGGCCCTTGGCCGAACCGAACTCCGCCAGCATGGTTTCGCCCGCAATCGCCGTCTGCCCGACACTGACCAGCGCGCGGGCCGAAGCCGGCAGGAACACGTCAAGCCGCGAGCCGAAGCGGATCAGGCCGAAGCGTTCGCCGGCGTCCAGCCTGTCGTTCTCGTCTGTCCAGCACAGGATGCGGCGCGCCACCAGGCCGGCGATCTGGACGACCCCGATCTCGCCATGACGGGTGGTTTCGATCACCAGCCCGCTGCGCTCGTTCTCGGTGCTGGCCTTGTCGAGTTCGGCATTGAGGAACGCGCCCTGGGAATAGACCTTGCGCACCACCTGGCCCTTGACCGGCGCGCGGTTCACGTGACAGTCGAACACGTTCATGAACACCGAGATGCGCAGCATCTCCTCTGCGCCGAGGCCGAGTTCGGGCGGCGGCATCATCCGCACCACCGACGACACCCTCCCGTCGGCCGGGCTGATCACCAGATCATCGTCGAGCGGCGTCACGCGCTCGGGGTCGCGGAAGAAATAGGCACACCATGCGGTCAGCACCAGACCGATCCAGAACAGCGGATCGGCGATGAAGCCCAGAAGCACCGAGGCGCCGAAGAAGATGGCAACGAACTTGTAGCCTTCCCGGTGAACCGGAACCAGGGCGTTGCGAACGCTGTCGATGATGCTCATGGTGTCTTTCCTGAAATGTCCGTTTGGCCGTGACTACAGCAATTCGGCCCGAAGGGGAAACCACTTTAGGGGCTCGCGGGTTCCGCCCGGACCGAAATCGGACGATCCGAGGCCCCGGGGCGACAACACGCCGCGTCGCCGCCCCTTGAGTGCCGCCGCATGGCCGGCGCCATGAATCAGGCCTCACCGATCTCCGGCGTGCGGCGGCGGGTGACGATGCCCATCTCGTCGTCCTCGCGCATCCGCTTGAGCTGCTCCTCGGCGGCGGTCGCCTCGCGCTGGCGATCCCACATCGCGGCAAACAGTCCATTCCGGGCGAGAAGTTCGGTATGGGTCCCGCGTTCGGCGATCACCCCGTCCTTGAGAACGATGATCTCGTCGGCGCTGACCACCGTTGACAGCCTGTGGGCGATCACCAGCGTGGTGCGTCCCTTCGAGACGAAGTCGAGCGCGGTCTGGATCTCCTGCTCGGTGGCCGTGTCGAGCGCCGACGTCGCCTCGTCGAGGATCAGGATCGGCGGCGCCTTCAGGATCGTGCGGGCAATCGCCACGCGCTGCTTCTCGCCGCCCGACAGTTTCAGCCCGCGCTCTCCGACCATGGCCTTGAAGCCATCAGGCAGAGAGCGGATGAAGCCGCCGATCTGGGCCAGATCCGCCGCCTGGTCGATTTCCTCGTCGGTGGCGTCGATGCGGCCATAGCGGATGTTGTAGGCGATGGTGTCGTTGAACAGCACCGTGTCCTGCGGCACCATGCCGATGGCCGACCGCAGGCTTTTCTGCGTCACGTCGCGCACATTCTGCCCGTCGACGGTGATCGAGCCCGACTGGATGTCGTAGAACCGGTACAAGAGCCGCGAGATCGTCGACTTGCCCGCCCCCGATGGGCCGACAATGGCGATGGTCTTGCCTGCCGGCACCTCGAAGGAAATGCCCTTGAGGATCGGCCGCGCCGGGTCGTAGCTGAAATGCACATTGTCGAACCGGATTGCGCCCTGGTCGACGGCCAGCGGCTTTGCATCAGGCTTGTCGGTCACTTCGGGCTCGACATCGAGAAGCTCGAACATCTGCTCGATGTCGGTCAGGCCCTGGCGGATTTCACGGTAGACGAAGCCGATGAAATTGAGCGGAACCGAGAGCTGCATCAGCATCGCGTTGATGAAGACGAAATCGCCGATGGTCTGGGTGCCGGCCTGTACGGCAAGCGCCGACATCACCATCATCACGGTCATGCCGATCCCGAAGATCACGCCCTGGCCCATGTTGAGCCAGCCCAGCGAGGTCCAGACCTGGGTCGCCGATCTCTCATAGGATTCCATGGAGTGATCGAAGCGCCGCGCCTCCATCTCCTCATTGCCGAAATACTTCACCGTCTCGTAATTGAGCAGCGAATCGACCGACTTGGTGTTGGCGTCGGTGTCCGAGGAGTTCATCGCCCGGCGGATGCCGATGCGCCAGTCGGACGCCCGCACCGTGAACCAGATGTAGAACCAGACGGTGACGGCAGTGACGGCGACATAGGCCCAGCCATAGGCCAGACCGAAGATCAGCGCGGTCAGCGCGAATTCGATCAGCGTCGGCGCGGTGTTGAGAATGGTGAAGCGGACAATCGTCTCGATGCCCTTGGTGCCGCGTTCGATCACCCGTGACAGGCCGCCGGTCCGGCGCTCGAGATGAAACCTCAGCGACAGCTCATGCATGTGGACAAAGGTCTTGAACGCCAGTTGCCGCACCGCATGCTGGCCGACCCGGGCAAACAACGCGTCGCGCAGCTGGTTGAAGCCCCATTGCACGATGCGCACCACATTGTAGGCGATCACCAGCATCACCGGCGTGGCGATCAGCGCCGGCATCCATGCCGCCACCGAAGCCTCGCCATTGAGCGCGTCGGTCGCCCATTTGAAGAAATAGGGTACGGAGATCAGCACCAGCTTCGACAGGAGCAGGAACAGCGTCGCCCACAGCACCCGCATCTTGAGATCGGGGCGGTCGGCCGGCCACATGTAGGGCCACAGGTTCTTCAGCGTGCCGAGCGGATTGCCCTGGTCGGCGGATACGGTCTTCGATGCCAAATCAAATGTCCTTGTGTCCGGCGGCCGGCGCGGAGGCGCCCGGCTGCCGCAATGGGTCAGTATGCGCGTCATGGGCTGAATGCGGGCAGCAGCCGGCGCAGCAATGGTCGAGGGTCTGTCCGATGACGCCGGACAGTTCGCGCACGGCTGGCGCATTGATCGCGTAACGGGAGCATTGCCGCTCGGCGCGAAAACTCACCAGCTCCGCTTCAACCAGGATCTTGAGGTGCTGCGACACCGTCGATTGCGCCAGCCCCGCATGCCGCACCAGATCCTTGACACAGCAACTGTCGGCCGATCCCAGCTGCCTCAGTATCCCCAGCCGCGCGGGATGCGCCAGCGCCGCCAGCTTGCGCGCCACTGCTTCATCCTTTGGAGGGGTGTCTGTCGGAGTCTTGTTCATCGTTCATCGGCGATATACGATGAACGATGCAAGGTCAACAGCGTCAGGGAGTCTCTGACGGGGCGAGCAACTGCCTGTGCAGTTCCTCGGCATTCTCCAGCGGGCTGTCCGGCACCGAGAAGACCTGGCCGGGCTTGATCCGGTCCGGATTCTGGATCTGCGAACGGTTGGCGACATAGATCGTGGTGTAGCGCACGCCCTGGCCATAGGTTCGGCGGGAAATCTGCCACAGCGTGTCGCCGCGCCGGATGATCACCGCCCCGGGCGAGGACGCCAGCGGCGCCTGCACGATGGTCCTGGGCTCACCCTGCGCGCTGGCGGCACCCGCCGGATCAGGCGCATTGGCGGCGGCAACCGCGATCTCGGTCGGTTCGGACAGCGCAGTCTCCGCCTGCCTGACGCTCTCGCCCAGCTTGCCGAGGTCCGCAGTGCTGTCCGCGCCGCCGGGGGCCGCCGGCTGATCAGCATCAATCGATGCCGTCGGCATGATCGCCGTCAGGGCTGCTTCCGCCTGCGCCCGCATCGACTGCGCCATGGCCATCGCCTCGGGGCTGCTGCCCTCGGGAAGCCCGGCTGTCGCCGCATCCTTGAGCTTTGCGACCGCATCGTCATAGGCAGCCGACACGGCGCCTGCATCGGGCTTCTCCGGCGCGGACACCATCTCCTTGAGCATCGACAGCGCCTCGAAGGAGTCTTCGCGCATTTGCGAAAGGCTCGCGATATCGGGCCGGATCACCGCATCCGTCGCTGCGGGATCAGCCGCCACGGGATCCGCCGGCGCCACGGCTGCAAGCGATTCGCCCTCCGGCCGGCTGAACGGCACGGTGGCGCGCAACAGCACCTCCTGCCCGTCGCGGTCCATCAGATCGGCGCTGATGATGTGCTCTCCCACCGAAAGCGCGCTGATCGCCTCGATGATGAACCGTCCGGTTTCATCAGTCTTTTCCATGCCGATCACCACGCCGTCGGCCGAAACCCGAACCGGGTATCCCGGTGTCGCCGAGCCGGCCACGAAGACCCGCTCGCCCTCGATCTCGACGGCGTCAACGCGGACAGTGGCGCCCGCTGGAAGATCCGTTGCGGCCTGCTCCGCGGCTGCCTCGGGCGTTGCCATCGCCACTTCCGGGGCGGGTTCCGCGACCGGCTCAACGGCCGTTTGGGCGGCCTGCTCCGGCTCTGTGCTTGCGGGGGCCTCTGCCCCTGCCACAGTCTCGGTTCCAGTCTCCGCATCGGCCGCTCGCGTGCCGGCCTCATCCGCCATCTCGGGCGCGGTGGTCGTCAACAGCGAGGAGGCATCGGGAAGCGCGGGCGTTTCGATCCTGGCCGGAGCGGCGGCGCTCTGCGTCGGTTCGGTCTCTGGAGCCGTCGCCGCCTCGGGCGCTGCCGGTTCCGGAGCGGCTGTTTCGGGCGCCGCGGTCTCGGGCGCTGTGATATCCGGCGCCGCGAGCTCCGGCGCGGCCGGCGTCGTCGCTTCGCTTCCGGCTTCCCCTGTCCCGGCAGACGCCATTTCCACGGGCTTTTCGGTCTCGGGCGCTTCCGGCTGCACGATGATGCGGCTTGCCTGGCCCGGCTTGCTGACCATGGCCAGCAGCTCTCCGCCGTCTTGCTTGGGGATCGAGACGGTGGCGACCTCTTCGGACCGGCGGATCTCGCCGCCCTCGCCAACGGTCTCGAGCGTCAGCTGATGATCGCCCAGCGCCAGCGGCTCGTCGAGAACCGCGGCGAAATCTCCGCTCGGCCCGACCCTGGTCGAGGCGATGACGGTCTCGCCATTCATGATGTTCAGCGTGGTTCCGGGCTCGGCCCTTCCGGCGATGACCGTGGAGCCGTCGGGCTCGACGCGGAGCACATCGAAGCTCGGCGTGACCCAGCTTTCGACGCCCGCGGGTTCGTCCGGCTCGGCGCTGGCGACTTCGGTGCCTGCAGCCTCTTCCGGCGCGGCTTGCGGCTCGCTCAAATCGCCCTCGACAGGGGCGGCGACCTCTGCCTGGTCCGGCACCGTCTGCTCGGTCGCGCGGAAGACCTGCGGCGCGACGAGATAGGTGCCGACACCAGCGGCAACAATCACGCCTGCAAGCGCCGGCAGGCCGGCGCCCATTTTCAACATACCGGCGATCTTTGCCAAACCGGCACCCAAATTGATCATAGTCTGCTCCGCAATTCCGGCGGAAACCGCCGTTATGGCTTTAAAACCTATCTGGTTTGAATCTCCGGCACAAGAAAAAGCAAGCTGCAGCGCAGCATCAGGCTTGACCATCCCGCAAGGTGCATGTTCAGTCGCCGGATGAACACATCTTCGACTGCGATCAAATCCATCTGCGTCTATTGCGGATCCCAGCCGGGCCGGGACCCGGCCTACCGGGCAGCCGCCCAGACGCTGGGCCGCGCCATGGCCGAGAGCGGCATCGACCTGGTCTATGGCGGCGGCACCAAGGGCATCATGGGGGCGGTCGCTGACAGCGTCATGTCGGCCGGCGGCAAGGCCATCGGCATCATCCCCGAATTCCTGATGGACAAGGAAGCCTCGCGTCATTCGCTCGGGCAATTGAGCGAATTGCATGTCACCAAGGACATGCATGAACGCAAGCACATGATGTTCGAACGCTCCGACGCCTTCGTCACCCTGCCCGGCGGCATCGGCACGCTGGAGGAGATCATCGAGATCATGACCTGGGCGCAACTCGGCCGGCACACCAAGCCGATGGTTTTCGCCAATATCAACGGTTTCTGGGATCCGCTCAATGCGCTGCTCGGCCACATGACCGGCGAAGGCTTCATCCACACCGCGCATCTGGTGCGGCCGATGGTGATCGACACGGCGGATAAAATCGTGCCCGCCATCCTGGCCCAGGCGGCGGGCGGCACCCATGAGGGTGAACCGGAACTGATCAGCCGGATGTGAGCGTCGCCGCGGCCGCCGCCCGCCGCGCCTTGCGCGAACGCAGCAGCGACGAGGTGTAGATGCCGAGCGCGATCCAGATCAGCACGAAGGCCGCGAGCTTGTAGGGTCCGAACGGCTCCTTGAAGACAAACACCGCGATGATGAAGATCATCGTCGGCGCGATGTACTGCATGATGCCGATGGTCGAAAGCCTGAGCAGCTTGGCGCCATTTGCGTAGATCATCAGCGGCACCGCCGTGATCACGCCGCAGCCGAGCAGCAGCCAGACATCCGCCATTCCGGTGGCGCCGAAATGGCCTGCGCCATTGGCCTCGACATAGGCGATATAGCCGATCGCCGGCACGGTGAGAATCAGCACTTCGAGAAAAAATCCCTGGTTGGGACCGACCGGCAGCGATTTCTTGAAATAGGCGTAAAATCCCCAGGTGCCAGCCAGACCCAGCGACACCCAGGGCAGTCCGCCGGTTTCCAGCGCCAGCAGCCCGACGGCAACGACCGCCAGCGCGATCGCGGCCTTCTGCCGGCCGTCGAGCCTTTCCTTGAGCAAAACCGCCCCCAGAAAGATCGAGAACAGCGGGTTGATGTAATAGCCCAGCGCCGTTTCGACCGCCCTCCCCGCGCCGATCGACCAGACGTAGATGCCCCAGTTGACAGTGATCAGGGCGGCCGTGACCAGAGCCATCGCCATGGTGCGCGGCGACTTCAGCGCGGCGCGAATGTCCTGGGTCCGGCCAAGCAGGATCAGCACGACCGCAGCGATCGGCACCGACCACACCACCCGGTGCGCCACCACCTCGACCGCCGGAATATGCGCCACCGCCTTCATGTAGAACGGCAGGAACCCCCACAGCAGATAGGCGGCCAGCGCAAAGGCAAAGCCGCGCGGCGTGTCTTCGTCATAGGCTACCGGGGCCGTTTCAGTCGCCATGATGCACTCCAGCCTCTGCTTCGTTCAGGGGTGAGACGATTAGGACAAGCCACATGAATGAGCAAATTCATTCCGCTGAACAGTGAGACGCTGCGGGAAAGATCCGACGGCGATCAATCGCGCCGGTAGATCGCTGCGGCTTCGGCAACAAGCGCAGCATTGCCAGCCGCCACGCATCCATCCGGCAGGTGCCGGCAATCCTCCAGCCCGATGCGGGTCGACCAGGTGCGTTGCCGGGCGAGTTTGACGAAATCCCAGGCGGTAGCGTCGAAGCCATGCAGCAGGATCGACCGCATTGCGCCGGCACTTTCCAGCACCGTTGCGATTGCCTCGGTGATGGCGAAGGCAGCCGTGCGCTCCTGCTCCTCGATCTCGATGAGAATGCGAAAGGCCTTTTGATGATCGGCAAGGGCGACAAAGTGCTCGGCGTCGGCGACGGTTGCGAGCCCGGCCTCGATGCCCACGCCGATCGACCGCAACAGCGCCATCACATGCGGCGCATCGGGTTCGGACAGATTGACCGAGGCGTAGTCGGGAAGAACTGACCAGGCGGCGATGCAATCGCGGGTTTTCTGGACATCGGACTCGATCCAGGCGCCGGTCGACACGCCGATCAGCGTTCCCGGGCAGGCGCTGCGCACGGCCGCGACAGTCGCGTCCACCGCAGCAAGGCTTTCCCTGAGATCAGCTCCACGCGGATGAACATGCAGTTCCGCGGCGCCGGCCTTCAGGCAGGCAACCGCATCCGCGGCCATCGCCTCAGGCGTCAGCGGAAGCCTGGGATGAAACTCCGGTGGTCTCGCGCCGTTCAGACAGGCCTGCACGATCATCCGCTGCTCCTCCTATAACCAGGGTCCGCGCCCTATTCCGCCGCCGCCCGTCCCGCCAGATCGCGGTTCTTCATCAGCTTGTAGACGATCGAATCCATTAGCGCCTGGAACGAGGCGTCGATGATGTTGTCGGAGACGCCGACGGTCCACCAGCGCGCGCCGGTGCCGTCGGTGGATTCGATCAGCACCCTTGTGATCGCCTCGGTGCCGCCATTCAGGATACGCACCTTGTAGTCGCTGAGTTCCAGGTCCCCGATCTCGGACTGGTAGACGCCCAGATCCTTCCTGAGCGCGATGTCGAGCGCGTTGACGGGGCCGTGACCCTCGGCCACCGACATCATCTCGACGCCGTCGACCACCAGCTTGACCACCGCTTCCGACACTGTCCTGATCCGCCCCATCGCATCGAAGCGGCGCTCGACCATCACCCGGAAACTGGTGACCGCAAAAAACTCCGGCACGCGGCCGAGCGTGCGCTGCGCCAGCAGCTCGAAGCTCGCATCCGCTCCCTCATAGGCGTAGCCGGTGGCTTCCCGCTCCTTGACGATGGAGATCAGGTGATCGAGCTTAGGGTCGTCCTTGCCGACCGTGATGCCGCGCTGCTTGAGCGCATTGATGAAGTTGGACTTGCCGCCCTGGTCCGACACCATCACCTTGCGGAAGTTGCCGACGCTTTCGGGCGGCACATGCTCGTAGGTGCGCGGGTCCTTGAGCAGCGCCGAGGCGTGGATGCCGGCCTTGGTGGCGAATGCGGAGGCGCCGACATAGGGCGATTGCGTGGCGGGCGAGCGGTTGAGCAACTCGTCGAAGCCATGGCTGAGCTGCGTCAGGCCGTTGAGATTGATCTCGGTGATGCCGGTGGCGAACCGTTCCGAATAGACCGGCTTGAGCGCCAGCGTGGCGATCAGCGTGATCAGGTTGGCGTTGCCGCAGCGCTCGCCGATGCCGTTGAGCGTGCCCTGGATCTGCCGCACGCCGGCTTCCACCGCGGCCAAGGAATTCGCCACCGCCTGGCCGGTGTCGTTGTGGGCATGGATGCCGAGCCTGTCGCCGGGGATGCCCTCGGCAATCAGCGCTGAGATGATCGCGGTGATTTCCGAAGGCTGCGTGCCGCCATTGGTGTCGCACAGCACGATCCAGCGCGCGCCCGCGTCGAACGCGGCCTTGGCGCAGGCCACCGCATAGGCGGGATTGGCCTTGTAGCCGTCGAAGAAATGCTCGCAATCGACCATCGCCTCCTTGCCGGCCTGGCTCACGGCGCGCACCGAATCCGAGATCGAGTCGAGATTCTCCTCGTTGCTGCAGCCGAGCGCGACCTGGACATGGTAGTCCCAGCTCTTGGCGACGAGACACACCGCATCGCCCGCCGCCTGGATCAGACCGGCCAGCCCCGGATCGTTCGACGCCGAGATTCCGGCGCGCTTGGTCATGCCGAAGGCCACGAAGGAAGCCCTCTGGGTGCGCTTCTTGGCAAAGAACGCCGTGTCGGTCGGATTGGCGCCCGGATAACCGCCCTCGACATAATCGATGCCAAACTCGTCCAGCATCCTGGCGATGGCGATCTTGTCCTCGACGGAAAAATCGATCCCCGGCGTCTGCTGGCCGTCGCGCAACGTGGTGTCGAAGAGGTAGATGCGGTCTTTGGTCATGATGTCATTCCGGTATTTACGGGGCGAACACCCCCCTCTGTCACTTCGTGACATCTCCCCCGCAAGGGGGGAGATTGGAACCCGCTACCTCTCGGCACCCGGTCTCCCCCCTTGCGGGGGAGATGTCGGCGTAGCCGACAGAGGGGGGTGTGCCGCAACATTTCAACCATCGGCCTTCCCCGCAAACCGGTCCGTCGCGCGGATCAACTGATCCAGAATCCCCCGCTCGGAAAAGGCATGCCCCGCCCCCTCGATCAGGTGGAACTCCGCCCGCGGCCAGGCCTTGCTGAGTTCCCAGGCGATGCGCGCCGGGCACGGCATGTCGTAGCGGCCATGGACGATGACGCCGTCGATGCCTGACAGCCGTCCCGCCTCGCGCAGCAACTGCCCCTCTTCCAGCCAGCCGCCATGGACGAAGAAATGATTCTCGATCCGCGCAAACGCCAATGCGAACCGGTCCTCGTGGAACTTGTCGCTGGTGGCGGGCTCGGGCATCAGCGTGATGGTCTCGCCCTCCCAGGCGCTCCAGGTCTTGGCTGCCGCCATCTGTTGAACCGGGTCATCCCCCACCAGCAGCCTGCGGTAGGCGGCCATCAGGTCGCCGCGCTCGGCCTCGGGGATCGGCTTGAGGAAGCGCTCCCACTTGTCGGGAAACATCTCCGAGACGCCGAACTGATAATACCAGTCAAGCTCGGCCTTGGTCAGGGTGTAGATGCCGCGCAGCACCAGCTCGCTCACGCGGCCCGGGTGGGTCTCGGCATAGGCGAGCGCCAGCGTCGAGCCCCAGGAGCCGCCGAACACCAGCCATTGATCGAACCCCGCCATCTCCCTCAGCCGCTCGATGTCGCTGACCAGATCCCAGGTGGTGTTGTTGTCGAGCGAGGCGAACGGCGTCGAGCGCCCGCAGCCGCGCTGGTCGAACAGGATCACATCATAGAGCGCCGGATCGAACAGCCGCCGGTGCACCCCGCTGAAGCCGCCGCCCGGCCCGCCATGCAGGAACACCGCGGGCTTGGCGCCCTTCGTGCCCGACCGCTCCCAATAGATCCGGTGTCCGTCGCCGGTGTCGAGAAACCCGGTCTCGAACGGTTCGATCTCCGGGTAGAACCCGCGCAGTTCACTCATTCTTTTATCCCCAGTTGACCCATATGACGACGGCGGCAGTGACCAAGACCACCAGCACGCCCTTGCCGATCAGCCCGTAAAGCAGCCATTTCGGCATTTCGGTTCCCGGCCGGCGCTCGCTCACGGTTTTGTCTCCGGTGGCCAGGCCTCGGTGTCGTGGTCGGGGTGCTGATGGCTGACCAGCGTTCGAAGAAACGCCACCGCTTCGGCGTCCTCCATGGTGTCGCGCTCGGGCAGCGCGGGGATCGCGTCGCACCACACCCGCTTGGCCTCGACCCCATAGGCAATCACCGGCGGCACCTGGTCCGGATCGTCGAACGCCAGCACCGCGAGCGCCAGCCCGTCGGGCGCGTCATAGGCGAGTGGCGTGCCGCAGTCTTTGCAAAACCCGCGCCGCGCCGCATTCGAGCTCTGGAACCACGACGGTTGTCCGCGCGTCCATTCGAAGGAAGCCTCGCCTTGCGAGACCAGCGCCAGAGCATGGCCGGCGGATGCTTTCTGGCACATGCGACAGTAACACACGGATGATGTGCCGGGCCGGCCCGTGAGGCGGAAGCGGACTGCGCCGCACTGGCAGCCGCCGGAGTGGGTGTTGGTCATGATCATGCCCTCCCGATGAGCCGCAGGATATGCATGCAGACATTGTCGATGTCGTGGAGCACATCGTCGTTCCAGAACCGGACGACCTGCCATCCCTGCTGTTCGAGATAGTCCGTTCGCGCCTGGTCATGAGCCTGCTTTTCGGCGTGCTGGCTGCCATCGATTTCAACAACCAGCTTGTACTCAGGACAGGCGAAATCAACGATGTAGCCGCCAATCGGCATCTGCCGGCGGAAGCTCAGGCCCATCAGCCGGTGCGCCCGCAGTTCATTCCAGAGCTTCAGTTCCGCCTCGGTCATAGCGCTGCGCATGCGGCGCGCGTTTTGTCTCAGATGCGGCGGGATTTTCCGGTGCGGCAACACCCCCCCCTCTGTCACTTCGTGACATCTCCCCCGCAAGGGGGGAGATTGGCGGACCGAAACATCGCGCCCAGCCAAATGCACTGCATTTGCAACTGAAATGCAACCTGAAAGAGAGTCGGAAGCAAAGCGTGCGCATAGGCGCGGAGCCCCCAATCTCCCCCCTTGCGGGGGAGATGTCACCGTAGGTGACAGAGGGGGGTAAAGCCCGCCACTCACCGCTTGACCTCCCACGTCGTCACCCGCTCGCCGGTCTCGGGATCCTTGCCGTCTTTCAGCTGGATGCCTTTGGACAAAAGCTCGTCGCGGATCTTGTCGGCTTCGGCGAAATTCTTGGCTTTCAGCAATTGGAGGCGCTGCTCAATTAACTCGTCCACCGAGTCATCATTGAGTTCATCGCGGCCCTTTAACCAAACAGTGCCTGTTTTGTCATTTACTTGTATAGTCAGCTCATCGGATGAATGAGTTCGCGCCTCTTTCATAGCTGCCTCTATCGACGTATTTGCTGCCGTAGCTCTGACGCTCAGCAAGACAGGCAAGAAGTTTTGCGCTGAATGAACATTCATATTCAATGAAGTTACAGAGGTTTGATATACTCCCAACATGTTGGGGCGCATTACACCTAACCAAAATAGAGTTGCGAGGATCTCCGCACCTCGCCTGTAGTCGTGACGTTTGGTGGCAGCTGATTTTTCTCTCAAAGCTGCCAAAGCCTGCGGAAAATTTAGGTCGTCGCTGAGTGCATGTAGCACCTCAGCGATAGGTTTGATCCCCTCGGCTTCAATCAATTCGTTGAGAGCAGACTTGAACTCCGGGTAATCGTACTTGGCGCTGTATCTGGCGAGTTCCTCAGCCGCTTCCTCCAGCCGCTTCACGCTGAAATTGATCGGCTCCCTATAATGCGTCATCAGCATGGCCAGACGCAGCACCTCGCCCAACCATTTGCGACCGCCGAATTTCTCGGTTTCTAGCAGCTCTGCAATGGTGACGAAATTGCCCTCCGACTTGGACATCTTCCGGCCCTCGACCTGCAAGAACTCATTGTGCATCCAGAGGTTCGCCATCTTGCTGGTGCCGTGGGCGCAGCAGGACTGGGCGATCTCGTTTTCGTGGTGGGGGAAGATGAGATCCAGCCCGCCGCCATGGATGTCGAAGGTCGCGCCAAGGTGATGCTCGCTCATCACCGAGCATTCGATGTGCCAGCCGGGGCGGCCGTGGATGGTGGCGGTTTCGCCATTTTCGGTGAATTCCCCGTCCCAGCCGGGTTCATCGGCGGCCGATTCCTTCCACAGCACGAAATCCGCCGGGTTGCGCTTGTGCTCCTCGACCGCTATGCGGGCGCCGGCCTGCTGGTCCTCGAGCTTGCGGTTGGAGAGCTTCCCGTAATCGGGCATCGAGCCCACCGCAAACAGCACCTCGCGGCCCTCGCGGCCGGAGGTGACATAGGCGTTGCCCTTGTCGATCAGCGTCTGGATCATCTTCACCATGCCGTCGATATGGGCGGTCGCGCGCGGCTCGTGGGTGGGCGGCAGGCAGCCGAGTGCGGCGGCGTCCTTGTGGAAACGGTCGGCGGTTTTTTCCGTGACCTTGGCGATCGCCTCGTTGAGCGGCAGGTCGGGATAGTCCCTCAGCGCCCGGGCGTTGATCTTGTCGTCGACGTCGGTAATGTTGCGCACATAGGTCACGTGGCTCTCGCCATAGACATGGCGCAACAGCCGGAACAGCACATCGAACACGATCACCGGCCGGGCATTGCCGATATGGGCGAAATCATAGACCGTCGGGCCGCAGACATACATCCGCACATTGTCCGGATCGATCGGCCGAAACTCTTCCTTGACCCGCGTCAGCGTGTTCCAGAACTTGAGCTCGCTCATGTCAACTCCCCGATGCCGGCCCCCGGGCCCGGGTCGTTTGTCCTGTTTGTGAAAGAAGACGAAAACGGCCGAGCCAGCGGTGTGCTAGCGAATAATGATGCCGCAGATGCAGGTGGCGCGTGCGCCGTGTGCCGTTTTCATGTGCGTCTTATCCCCGATTGCGCGGGTCCGGTCAAGATGGCGCGGATCAACCTCAGCTCGTGAAAAACCGATAAAGCAGCGAGGTCGACAGCAGCGCCATCACGGCAGCGATCAGCCCGTCGAGCACCCGCCAGGCGGAGGGCCGCTTGAACAAGGGCTCCAGCACGCGCGCGCCATAGCCGAGCCCGAAAAACCACAGGAACGAGGCCGACATCGCGCCGATGGCAAAGGCCAGCCGCGCCGCCCCCTCGTAGCGCGCGCTCAAGCCCCCCACCAAGAGCACCGTGTCGAGATAGACATGCGGATTGAGGAAGGTGAAGGCCAGGCACATCAGCACCGCGGCCTTCAGCGATCCCGGCCCGGTCCTGGCCGCCTCGAGCCCCGACGGCCGGAGCGCGCGCCTCAGCGCCATCACAGCATAGACCGCCAGGAACGCCGCACCGCCGAGCGTCACCACGGCGATCAGCACCTGGGATGAGGAAATGATCGCGCCCAGTCCGGCGACGCCGAGCCCGATCAGCGCCGCGTCCGACAGGGCGCAGATCAGGCAGAGAATGAACACATGCTGCCGGAGCAGGCCTTGCCTGAGAATAAAGGCATTCTGCGCGCCGATGGCGATGATCAGCGAGCCGCCGAGCAGGAGCCCGGCGAGGGCGGGGGCAAGAAGCGGTGTCATGGGATCTAGAACAGTTTCATCTGGTCGGGCGGGCCATCCGCCGCTTTGGGTTTTTGCACCCGTCTTGCGGGCTGTGGCGAAGTCTCGACGGGCTCCGCGTCCGTCGCCGGCGCCTGCACCTCCGGGCCGGCATTGGCGACCTTGTTGACGAGGTCGGAGACACGGATCGCCTCGAAATAGCCGTCCGGCGCGGGCGCCATTAGGTCAGCCACATGTCTGGGCTCCTGATTGAGGCAATCGAGCCAGCGCGAGAAATTCTCGGGCGCGATCACCACCGGCATCCGGTCATGGATCGGCGCCACCTCGCGGTTGGGACCCACCGTCAGGATTGCAGCCGTGTCCATCTCCCCCCCGTCGGCGCTCATATAGGTTTCCATCAGCCCCGCGAAGGCGACGATGCCGCCGGCCCTTGGCCTGATCCAGTAGGGCGTGGATTTCTGCTTCGAGCCCTTGGGCGGACGGTGCCATTCGTAAAACCCAGACGCCGCGATCAGCACCCGGCGGTGGCGCATGGCGGCTCGGAACGAGGCTTTCTCGGCGGCCGTTTCGGAGCGGGCATTGATCAGGAGCGGGAAATCCGCAGGGTCCTTGACCCAGCCCGGAATGAACCCCCAGCGCGCCAGCAGCGCCCGGCGGTCCGTGCGGTTGTCGCCCTCCCCCCGGCGGCGGTCGCCCGCCACGATCAGGATCGGTTGCGTCGGCGCAATGTTGTAGCGCGCCGGGAAATCCTCGATCTCCTCGAGCCCGAACAGTTCCTGCACCTCCTGGGGCGTTGCAGTCAGCGAAAAACGGCCACACATTGCCAATCCATGGCTGAGGATTCCCGGAGGGTCAAGCAATGAACATCAAGACAGGATCAGGCGGCGCAGGCCCGGCGCTGGCCGTCTCCGTGGCGCTCGAACGCGACGGCCGGTTCCTGCTGGTGCTGCGCGGCAACCCGCCGGCCCAGCATATGTACGCCTTTCCCGGCGGTCGGGTCGAACCGGACGAAACACCGCAGGATGCAGCCATGCGGGAGTTGGAGGAGGAGACCGGGCTCAGGGCCACCAATCCGCGGCCATTCGCAACGTTTGATCTCGGCGCCGACGACCCCGGCGGCTCGCACTTCTTCCTGACCGTGTTCCGGGTCGATGATCCCGGCGGAGATCCGTTGGCGCAGGACGACGCAAGGGAAGTGGGCTGGTTCACGCCCGAGGAGGTGCGGTCCCTGCCCGTGCCCGAAAGCATGGTGACCTGCATGGACATGCTGGCGCGCGGCGAAGACCTGCGGGACGGCGGATGATCTCCCGAGGCCAGAGGTACCGGTCCCTGCCCCGCAACCCGTTGCCTCCGCGGTCGCAATGGGTCGCGAAGCTGCATGTCGCGGATGCCCGAGTTCAGTTGCTGCAGTCCGCAGATCTGAAGGCAGAGCTCAAGCAAATGTGAGCGGGCTTGATTGGCGTCTGGCCCGGACTTGCCGGATCATCTCGCCATGGCAGGCTTCAACGTTCCCGAACCGGCATCCGTCGGACTTGCAAGACGCTCCGGTATCGTCGTCATCGCGCTGTTGGCGGCCTTGTGTCTGGCGCTGTCAGTCCTCAGTGCCGCAGCCGAACCGGACCGCTGGCGGGCCGAGGGCTGGAGAACCGACTTTTCCAGATCCAACATCGATTTTGCGACCATCATGTCCGGTGGCCCTCCCAAGGACGGCATTCCGCCGATTGATGATCCCAACTTCTTGCCGGTCTCCGATGCCTCGGGCCTTGATGCCAAGGAGCCGGTGATGTCGGTCGCGATTGGCGGCGAGGCCCGCGCCTATCCGCTGCGCATCATGATCTGGCATGAAATCGTCAACGACACGCTTGCCGGCCGGCCGATCTCGGTGACCTACTGCCCGCTGTGCAACGCAGCCATCGTTTTTGATCGCACCGTCGAGGGCCGGGAAACCACGTTCGGCACAACCGGCAAGCTGCGCAACTCGGATCTGGTCATGTATGACCGCGCGACCGAGAGCTGGTGGCAGCAATTCACCGGCGAAGCGATCACAGGGTCGAGAACCGGGGCGCGGCTGGACGTCATTCCCTCGCGGCTTCAGTCCTGGCAGAGCTTCCGCGACGCGCATCCCGATGGCGAGGTGCTGGTGCCCAACAACCCCGGCATGCGCGATTACGGCCGCAATCCCTATGCCGGTTATGACAGTTCCGCCGTGCCGTTTCTCTATCGCGGCCCCATGCCGGAAGGCATTGCGCCGCTGTCCTATGTCGTACTGGTCCGCGATGCGCCGGCTCCCCTGGCGATATCCCTTGACAGGCTGCGCCGCGACGGCAGGTTCGAGAGCGACGGCATCGTCATCGAGTGGGTTCCCGGAGTCCGCTCGGTGCTTGACACGGGCGACATCGAAAACGGCCGGGAGATCGGAAGCGTTGCGGTGACCCGCAACGGGGAAAACCTGGCGCATGAGCTGACTTTTGCGTTTGTCGTCGGCGCCTTTCTGCCGGAGGCTGAGATCGTCGAATAGTGACCCCGGTTGGCGGGATATCATCGGGCGGCATCTTGGTGTATGGAGCAACCATGGTCTGCCGCCCTGCCCTGATCCTGACTGTTGTCATGTCCGCAACGCTCGTCTGCGGCGCCCATATTGCTGTGGCGCAGGAGGCAATCGAGGAGGAAGCGGCGACCGTGGTGGTGCCGGATCTGCCGCCGCCGCCCTATGAGGCGCGGCTGCTCAGGCTGGCGGAAATCCTCGGATCGGTGCAGTATCTGCGCAATCTGTGCGGCTCCGAAGAAGAAAACGGCTGGCGCGACAGCATGCAGGCGCTGCTCAACAGCGAGACCGCCGGCGAGGCCGATCGCCGCGCCCAGCTCACCGCCGGATACAATCGCGGCTTTCGCGCCTTTGCCTCCGTCTACACCAGCTGCACCGAAGCAGCCGTGGTGGCCGAGGAGCGATACCGTCACGAAGGTGCAACACTTGTGGCCGAAATTGTTTCCCGCTATGGAAACTAAGCTTTTGTTAACCGATTTCGTCGCAGCCCCGTGCCGGAACGGCGCAAGCCGTGCTAGGCTTGTTAATGACCTGGTAAGAAAAAGTTGGATTGAATGACCCATCCCACTCCCCATACGACCGAAGAGCTCGACGACCTGATCATTCAGGAGAAGCTTCAGGTGGCGCTCGAACTGCAGCACGATGCCTGGGCTGAAAGCACGGCTGACGGCATCGAGCCGGAAATCATCGCCGATGCGGCGATGATCACCGCGATAAGGGAAACGGTCCGGGCGCTCGGCGAGGAACAGGCGGAAGCGCTGGTGGCGTCACTCAGGGACCGCATCCTGGCCGGTGAGTTTTCACCCGAGCGCACGCTTCAATAGGTTTGCTTCAGTAGTTTACCTGCGGGGAGAGACGTGGTCGACAAGCGCAAATGGCAAGCCGGCGACAGGATGATCGCAACCGCCATGATCTGGGCGCTGCTGACGATCCTGCCCGCCGGTCCGGCGTTGGCGCTGAGCGAGCTCGAGGAGGTGCAGCCCCCGGCCGGCGAGACCACAGCGGATGAGCCCGCGCCGATCGATGAGCCCCGGAACAACCCCGACCTTGGCCCCGACCTCGGCCCCGACCTTGGCACAGATTTTGAATTGCCCGCGCCGGGGCCGGTCATCCGAATTGTCCCGCAGGCCGAGGATCGGGACGCAGGCCCGGCGACTGCCGCGGACTTCCCACCGGTCGACATCCTGACCGATCCCGGACAACTGCCCGAGCCCGCGCAGCGCATGCGCCAGCTCATCATCGACGCCGCCTCCACCGGCCTGATCGAAAATCTCCGCGCCCTGCTCGGTTCTGGCCCGACCGCCACGCAGCTGGCCTTTGGCCAGATCGACACCGACCCGGTGGACTATCTGCGCTCCGTGTCCGGCGATGGCGAGGGCCAGGAGATCCTGGCGATTCTCATCGATCTGCTCAATGCCGGCTTTGTCCGAATCGACGCCGACGGGCCGGAAGAGGCTTTCGTCTGGCCCTATTTCGCCGCCCTTCCGCTCGACGCGCTGACGCCGCCGCAAAAGGTGGAGCTGCTGCGTCTCGTCACCGCAGGTGATGTCGAGGACATGAAGGCCTATGGCGCCTACAATTTCTACCGTATCGGCATCTCGCCCGAGGGCGAGTGGACCTTTTTCCTGGCCGGCCACTGATCGCTCCCGCCGGGCACGCCGCCTCAGCTCCGCCCTTGCCCCGCGCGGCGCGACAGCCTACCTATCGGGAGCCATCCAAAGACCAATCCGGAGTGCCCTCACCGTGCCAGCCCTAGTCCTATCCGACCGGAAAATCGTGCATGTCGATGGCGCTGAAGCCGGGCATTTCCTGCAGAACCTGATCACCGCCAATCTCGATGCCGTCTTGCCCGGCGAGGCCCGGCCCGCGGCGCTGCTGACGCCGCAGGGCAAGATCCTGTTCGATTTCCTCATCTCGAAATCCGGCGACACCGGCTATGATTGCGATATCAGGGCGGACTGCGTCGATGATTTCATCCGCAGGCTGACCCTCTACAAGCTCCGCGCCGCGGTGACGTTCGACAAACGCGACGACGTGCCGGTGGTTACCGGCTGGGACAGCGCCGCGCCCGCGGGTGCGCTCAGCGACAAGCGCTTTCCCGACGAAGCCGGGGGCTGGCGGCTCTACGGAGCGGACGCGGTACCTGATTCGGACCTGGCCGGGTGGAACGCCCAGCGCATCGCCCATGGCGTGGCCGAATCCGGCGCCGACTTCGCCCTTTCGGACGTCTTTCCACACGATGTGCTGATGGACAAGAACGGCGGCGTGGATTTTCGCAAGGGCTGCTATGTCGGCCAGGAAGTGGTCTCGCGCATGCAGCATCGCGGCACCGGCCGGCGCCGGGTGGTGACCGTCACCGCAGAAACCGCCCTGCCCGCGCCCGGGCCGGAGGGCGCCGGCACCGCGATACTGGCCGGGGAAAAATCCGTCGGCGGTCTCGGCACGATCCAGGACACGATCGGCCTGGCAATCGTGCGCACCGACCGCGTCGCCGATGCGCTGGCCCAGGGCGTCATGCTGACAGTCGGCGGCATCCCCGTCACCCTTGCCCTGCCTGCCTGGTCGGGCCTGTCGTTCGACGCCGGCGGCGCAGCCGCTCCGGACGCCTGAGCCGTGGCCTCGCTGGAAAAGGCGCCGCGCGCCTGGCAGCGCATGCTTTCGGGCCGGCGGCTCGACCTGCTCGATCCCTCGCCGCTGGATGTGGAGATTTCCGACATCGCCCAGGGGCTGGCGCGGGTGGCGCGCTGGAACGGCCAGACCAGCGGCGGCCATGCCTTTTCCGTGGCCCAGCATTCGCTGATGGTCGAGGAGATCGTCGGCAGGATCTCGGACGCGTCGCCCGAGACCCGGTTGATCGCGCTTCTGCATGATGCGCCCGAATATGTCATCGGCGACATGATCTCGCCGTTCAAGTCGGTGGTCGGCGGCGGCTACAAGGCGGTGGAAGCCCGGCTCGAGGCCGCCATCCATATCCGCTTCGGTCTCCCGCCGGTTCTGCCTGCCCCGCTCAAGGCGCTGATCAAGCGCGCCGACCGGATCTCGGCCTATTTCGAGGCGACGGAACTGGCGGGCTTCGACGACAGGGAAGCCCGCGCCTTCTTCGGCTCGCCGCGCGGCATCAGCCGCGACATGATCGATGTCTCGCCACGATCTGCGGACGAGGTGCAGGCGCTCTTTCTCGAGCGGTTCGAGGCGATCGAGGCCATTCGCCGGCAAGGGCGGGGCGGATAGATGCCCTACATCGTCGTCTGCCGCCTCAACCAGATCGCCGAAACCGCTGTGCTGCACGGCGCCCGCGAGATGGTGAGCCTCTTGGCCGAGAACCAGGATTTTCATCGCCCCGGAATCATTGACCAGGCTCGTCATCTCAAGCTGGGCCTCAACGACATCGCCGAGCTCCGGCCCGGGCTGACAGCCCCCGGCGAAGCCCATGTCGAGCGGCTGATCGGCTTCGTGAAGGGCTGGGACCGGCGCGCGCCGCTGATCGTGCATTGCTGGCTGGGGATTTCCCGCTCGCCTGCCGCCGCGGCAATCACCGCGCTGGCGCTCGAGCCCGATCAGGACGAGATGGCGCTGGCCGAACGTCTGCGCCAGGCTTCGCCTTTCGTCACGCCCAATGCGCGGCTGATCGACATCGGCGACGATATGCTCGGTCGCGGCGGCCGCTTGAAGCGCGCCATCAAGGCAATCGGCCGCGGCGCCGATGCCTTCGAGGGAAACCGCTTCTGCCTCGCGCTCAAACCCGGCGACGAGGTTCCAGGCGCCACACCGCACCGGCCCAAGGCCGGGAGCTGAGCGCGCCATGGAACCCGACGCCATCCCGCCGCTGCGCATCGGCCTCAACGCCGCGATCGTGGCGGTCAGCGGACGCTCGCCGAAGATCCTCTGCGTGCCGTCGGAGCCCGGCATCGGCGGGGCCGATGGCCTGCCCTACGACCTGTTCAATCCGACCCGCCACCGCACCTTCGAAACCGCCCTGCGCCACTCGGTCGAGACCCAGACGGCGCTGCATCTGGGCTATGTCGAGCAGCTCTACACCTTCGGCGACCGCGACCGGCATCGCCGGCCCGGCGACGAGAATGTCCACTCCGTTTCCGTCGGCTACCTGGCGCTGACCCGCACCGACGCGGAACCCGGCGAGGCGCTTGCCCGGACCGGATCGCGCTGGCGCGACTGGTACACCCTGTTTCCCTGGGAGGACTGGCGCGACGGCAGGCCGGCGGTGCTCGACACGATCATTCTGCCGCGGCTGAAAACCTGGACCTCCGAGGCGGGGAGCGAGAACGCGGCGCTCAGGCGGCAGTCGCGCGTGCGCCTGTCCTTTGGCCTTGATGACTTTCCCTTCGATGACGAGCGCGTGCTCGATCGCTACCAACTGCTCTATGAGGCCGGCCTGGTCGAGGAAAGCGTGGCCGACGGGCGCGTGACGACCACGGGCCTGGTCACGCCGCTGGGCCGGGCCATGCGGTTCGACCACCGCCGCATCGCAGCCACCGCCGTCCAGCGGCTGCGCGCCAAGATCAAGTACCGCCCGGTGATCTTCGAGTTGATGCCGCCCGACTTCACGCTCACAGAACTGCAGACGACGGTGGAGGCGATCTCCGGCCGTCACCTGCACAAGCAGAACTTCCGCCGTCTGGTCGAGGGCGCAGAACTGGTCGAACCCACGGGCGCCTCAAGCTCGACCACCGGCGGCCGCCCCGCCGCCCTCTACCGCTTCCGCGCCAAGATCCTCGAGGAACGCCCGGCACCTGGCTTGCGGCTCGGCGGACGGGGATAGAGGGCGCGCAAGCGTTCGTTCAGGCCATGACCCAGAGCTGAAACATCAGGCCCGAGGCGAAGGCGCCAGTCAGCGACAATCCGATGTAAAGAGCGAAGACCTGCGGCCGGGCGAGCGCCCAGACGGCCATCGCCGCCGGGATCGAGGTCACCCCTCCGGCCACGAGGAAGGCGAGGCCCGCGCCAGGCGCCATGCCCTGGTCGATCAGCCCGCTCACCAGCGGCAGCGCGGCATAGCCGTTGAGATAGGCCGGCACGCCCACCAGCGTCGCCATCACGATCGGCATCAGGCCGGTGCCGCCGAGCGCCGCCGTCACCGTTTCGGCCGGGATCCAGGCCAGCATCAGGCTTTCGAGCAGGAAGGCCAGTAGCAGCCATTTTGCCAGGAACAGCGTTGTCGTGAGCGCCGTCTTGCCGAACCTCGCCTGCCGCTCCGGCTCATCCCAGAACCGCCAGACGACGGGTTTCGGCACGCGGATCTTCGATCCGCCGCAGCCGCCATTGCCGATGCCCTCGCGCAGCGGATCGGACAGCGCACCGCCGCGCGAAAGCAGATGCACCACCAGCCCGCCGAACAGGCCCAGGCCGATGGCGGCCAAGGTCTTGGCAACGGCGAATTCGAAGTCGAGCACCCCGGCGGTCAGCACAAACATCGACGGATCCATGATCGGCGAGGCCAGCCAGAAGGCCATGACGGCCGACAAGGGAACGCCCATCGCCAGAAGCGCGGCAATCAGCGGAATCACCCCGCAGGAGCAGAAGGGTGACAAGCCGCCGGCAAGGGCGCCGAGGGCGATCATCATCAGCGGCGCACCGGTGAACGCCCTGGCGATCAGATTGTCTGCTCCGGTCGCCCCTGCCCATGCGGCAATCGCGATCGAGAGAATCAGGAACGGCGCCGTGTTGACGAGGGCCTCACCGGCAAACAGGGCGCTCTGAACGCCCTGGTCCGGATCGAACGCCAGAAGCAGCGCGAGAAGCAATGCGGAGGCGAGCCAGACGCGCTGGTCGCGCCAGATGTGCCGCAGGCCGGCCCAGAGGCCGTTGGGAGAAAGACTGGCAGTGTTCATAACCATAACTCCGGATTTATAGTTGTTTTTGCTTCAAAAAAAAGCGCGGCCCGTCATGCGGCATCCTCCGACGCCTGGATGCGCACGCCCGAACAGCATTCCGACGTCAGAAAAGCCAGGACCGCCTGCATCGCCGGGTAGTCGACACGGTTGAAAACCTCGCGCCCCTGTTTTTCCTGCACCACCAATCCCGCATCCACCAGGCTCGAAAGGTGATGCGCGAGGGTCGATGGCGCAAGCGCCAGGTGGTCGCCGATATCGCCGACCCTCAACCCGTCATTCCCTGCCCTGACGAGCAGACGAAAGATCGACAGGCGGGCGTCATGGCCAAGGGCGGCAAGCGCGCGGGCGTGAGGTGTGGACGTCGTCATGCGGTAAACATAACTATACTTCTAGTTTTGTAAAGGCTTTTGCACCAGGTCCCGCAAACAGGCGCGAAACCGCGCCTCCCGCCCGTTTCGTGCCCTCGGTTTGCAACCATGGCCTCGCTGCGTTAGCCTGTTGCCGCATTCGGAACACAATTCTCCGTTCGCGAACCACAATTGGCCCGCCATTCCCGGCAGCCTGAATTAAGAACAAGTATCGGCAAATTCAAAGCCGGTCGAACACAAGACGGGAAAAACCAATGTACCAGAAAATAATGGTGCCCGTGGATCTTGCGCATGCCGACAAGCTCGCGCTTGCATTGGACACGGCCGCGAAACTATCGAAGCTCTATCAAGCTCCGGTCACCTATGTCGGCGTGACGGGAGCGACGCCAGGAGCGATCGGGCACAACCCGGCGGAGTATGACAAAAAGCTTGCAGCCTTTGTCGCCGCGCAGGCCGAAGCCCATGGCATCGAAGCATCCGGCAAGACCGTGGTCAGCCATGATCCGGCGGTGGATCTCGATGACGCGCTTGTCAAGACAGCGAACGAGATCGGCAGCGACCTGATCGTCATGGCAACACATATTCCCAACGTCGCCGATCATTTCTGGCCTTCGAACGGCGGCCGCATGGCCCGCCTGACCAACGCATCCATTTTCCTCGTTCGCGGCTAGTTTCGCGCCGCACGAACAAGAGCTTGCAGGCTGACGTTTCAAGACGGATGGGGTCCATCCGTTGCGGACAGGCCACGAGACCCAAGCCTTCACTTTCAGCAACAGACAATCTCAAGCAAACATAAGAAGAGGGATTTATCATGAGCGACCCCAGCGGACAGGGTATACCCGCGCCGGAAGGCGAAACCACGCTGATCGACACGGAATATGAGGTTGGTCAGGATAATGTTTCGGTGTCGGTGGGCCCGTTCGGCCTCGACATCCACAATCCGGTCTTTGCCATCTCCGGACTGACCATCGTTGCCTTCGTGTTTTTCACCCTGGCGTTCCAGGAAAGTGCGGGCGCCGCGTTCGGCGATCTGCGCGACTGGTTGACCGGTACATTCGACTGGTTCTTTCTCACAGCCGCCAATATTTTCGTGCTGCTCTGCCTTTTCCTGATCGTCTCGCCCTACGGCAAGGTGCGGATCGGCGGCAAGGACGCCACGCCCGATTACTCCTATTCCGGCTGGTTCGCGATGCTGTTTGCCGCCGGAATGGGCATCGGACTGATGTTTTATGGCGTCTCGGAGCCGATTTCGCATTTCTCAGCTGCTGTAGCGGAAGACGCCGGTTCGGCCGACAGCTGGGCGCCGCTCGGCGGGGCTGCCGGCAACACGACCGAGGCACGCGACCTCGGCATGGCCGCCACCATCTTCCACTGGGGCCTGCACCCCTGGGCGATCTACGCCATCGTCGCGCTGGCGCTGGCGCTGTTTTCCTACAACAAGGGCCTGCCGCTGACCATGCGGTCGGTTTTCTATCCGATTTTCGGCGAGCGGGTCTGGGGCTGGACCGGGCACATCATCGACATCCTGGCGGTATTCGCCACGCTATTCGGCCTTGCCACATCCCTGGGCTTTGGCGCAGAACAAGCCATGGCCGGCCTCAATCACCTCTTCGGCATTCCGGTGAACGACTTTTCCAAGGTCGCACTGATCGTGGGGATCACCGGCGTAGCGCTGCTGTCGGTGGTTGCCGGACTTGACGCGGGCGTCAAGCGACTGTCCGAGATCAACATGGTGCTCGCTGCCCTGCTGCTGGTCTTCGTGCTGCTTGTCGGGCCGACGCTGGCAATCTTCACCGGCTTCTTCCACAATCTCTATGAGTACGCACGCTACCTGCCCGAACTCTCCAATCCGTTCGGACGCACGGATGACAATTTCCGTCAGGGCTGGACCGCGTTCTACTGGGCCTGGTGGATTTCCTGGTCGCCCTTTGTCGGCATGTTCATTGCCCGCGTCAGCCGCGGCCGCTCGGTGCGCGAGTTTCTCACCTGCGTGCTGATCATCCCGTCGCTGGTCTCGGTGTTCTGGATGACGGTGTTCGGCGGCACCGCGATCAGCCAGCTCGTCAATGACGGCTACCAGATCGTGGTCGACGCGCCGCTGGAGCTCAAGCTCTTCGCCATGCTCGAAGCGCTGCCGCTGCAGCAGATCACCTCGTTCATTGCCATCGTGCTGGTGATCGTGTTCTTCGTCACCTCGTCGGATTCCGGCTCGCTGGTGATCGACACGATTACCGCCGGCGGCAAGATCGACGCACCGGTGCCGCAACGCGTGTTCTGGGCCTGCTTCGAGGGCCTGGTCGCCATCGCGCTGCTGCTGGGCGGCGGGCTCGCGGCCTTGCAGGCGATGGCAGTGTCGACGGGGTTCCCGTTCACCATCGTGCTGTTGCTCGCCTGTTTCGCCATCCTCAAGGGGCTGCACAGCGAACCCCGCTGACACGACACGGGCCGCCCCGGCGGGCGGCCCTGTTCATTCCGGTCCCGCCGCCCTGCCGGCCGGGACCCGGCTTCCCGGGAGGGCATGACCGCATCGCCAGACGGCTGAGCGATCACCATTTTGCCAATCTCTGTCCAATCGCCCTGCGCAACACCGCGACCGAATGCGCGGTGACCTCGCCTTCCGGCGTGGGCGCCGTCCACTCCCGCAGGTGCAGGACGAGATCGCCTGCAGTGACGACAACGGGCCACGCTTGAGGTTCAGCGCACCCACATTTATGAATTGACAGCATACCAACCGGTCGGTATTTATTCTGACGAGGAACCGATGGCGCATCACCCTTGACGCGGCCAGCCCCGGAGGAGACCGCCATGCCCAGCACGATCCACCTTCATCGCGTCATCGCCACGAGCCCGGACAAGCTCTACCGCGCCTTTCTCGAGGCCGATGCGGTGGCGAGCTGGATCCCGCCCTACGGGTTCCTCTGCACCGTCCATCAACTGGACGCCGAAGTGGGCGGAAGCCACCGGATGTCCTTCCGCAACTTCACGACATGCGCCAGTCACGCCTTTGGCGGCAGGTATCTCGATCTCGTGCCCGGGGAACGGCTTGTCTACACCGACGTGTTCGACGACCCGGATTTGCCGGGCGAGATGCGCGTCACCGTCAATCTCAAGGCCGTATCGATGGGGACCGAACTCACCATCCGGCAGGAGGGCGTGCCCGACGTGATCCCGCCGGAAGCCTGCTATCTCGGATGGCAGCAATCGCTGGACAAGCTCGCACGGCTCGTGGAGCCCGAGATCAACCAGTAGACCGCCAGCCCGGACGAGGCTCGGGAGCACGGGGGGCCGGGACCTACGTCAAGATGAAGCCGCAACGAAGGAGACAGACATGCTGACCTTGCCCGAAAACGTGACCCGCGCGGCCCAAGCCTATGCCTATGTCAATTTCACGGTTCGCATGGATGAAATGCAAAAGCCCGCCAGAGATGGGTTTCCTGCCGTGTTCGCCCTGCTTGCCGAGCAGAACATCGACCCGGTCGGCGCCCCGATCTACAACTACCGGCGCATCGATATGGAAAACACGCTCGATGTGGAAGCCGGCGTGCCGGTGACGCGGATGGGACAGGAGAGCGACCGCGTCAGGTTCGGGACCTTGCCCGCCGGACGCTTCGTCACCCTGCGTTGGCACGGGCATCCGGACAAGCTCGAGCCGGTCACCGGCATGCTGATCGGCTGGCTGCGCCAGTCCGGGCAACCGCTGGACATGGAGGCGAAGCCCGACGGCGACCACTTCGCCTGCCGGCTGGAAATCTATCAAACGGACCCGGCTCGGGAGCCGGACATGGACAAGTGGGTGACCGAACTGGCGTTCAAGCTGAAGGACCAGGTCTGAATACCGCGTGAACCTTGACCTGCGGCAGCCAGGATGGAGAAACATCATGCCCCCCACAATTACCGCCTTCGAACGCTCGCCGGATGGCGGCAGGGGACTGGCGCGCGACACCCGTGTGCGTTGGGCCCTTGAGGAAACGGGCCAACCTTATGAAGTCCGTTTTGTATCGTTCGAGGCGATGAAGCAGCCCGCGCATCTCGTCCGTCATCCTTTCGGACAGATCCCGACCTATGAGGACGGCGGTCTTGTCCTGTTCGAGACCGGGGCAATCATCCTCCATATTGCCGAGCGCCATGCAGGCCTGTTGCCGGACCATCCCGGTGCGCGGGCGCGGGCGATCACCTGGATGTTCGCGGCACTCAACACCATCGAGCCGCCTGTCATCGAGCGCGAACAGGCACCCTATGTGGTTGGCGACAAACCATGGTGCTCGGAATTGCTTTCCATCCTCGACGACCGCCTTCGCGCCCGCCTGCGGCAACTGTCCGAGCGGCTGGGCGAAGCCGACTGGCTTGACGGCGCCTTCAGCACCGGCGACCTGTTGATGGTGTCGGTGCTGCTGCGGTTGAAATCCTCGCCTGTGCTGGAGGAATTTCCTGCTCTTGACGCCTATATCGACCGCGGCGTGGCGCGGCCCGCCTACAAGCGCGCCTTTGCCGCACAGTTGCGGGTGAACGCAGGCGAGCCACCAACCAGACAGACCGACGCCTGACAGACGTCACACGGATTGAAAACCTGAAAGAGAAGGAGAAACCGACATGACCGAACTCGTCACCTGCGTGTGGTTCGACCACGGAGAAGCCCGCAAGGCCGCCGAATTCTACGCCGCGACCTTTCCCGACAGCCATGTCGGGCGGATAAATACCGCGCCCGGTGATTTTCCCGGTGGCCGGGCGGGCAGCGAACTGACGGTCGAATTCACCGTGCTGGGGCGCAAGTTCGTCGGCCTCAATGGCGGCCCGGATTTCAGACCGAATGAAGCGGTGAGCTTCATGGTCATCACAGACAGCCAGGAGGAGACCGACCGCTACTGGAATGCGATCACCGGCAATGGCGGCACGGAGAGCGCCTGCGGCTGGTGCAAGGATCGCTGGGGCTTCTCCTGGCAGATCACCCCGCGGCTGCTGCTCGACCTGACCACGAGCTCCGACCCCGACGAGGCGAAGAGCGCCTTCGAGGCGATGATGACCATGCGCAAGATCGACATCGCCGCACTCAAGGCCGCTGTCGCCGGAGGGTAACGAGGGACAACCCTGCGGCGCGTCGCGGCGGGCCGACCGGACTTCCTCAAGCAACTGCGGGAGCGGCTCATGTCGGCTCCGGGGCAGCCACCGGCGTGTCCGAGAATCGCAGCACGGCCGGTCCTCCAGCCCTGGGTAACTGTGCAATTTTCATGCACCTTGCCGCGCCAACCGACAATTGCCGCGGCAAGGCGGAACAGCCGCCGGTTTCTGTGTCGACCGCACGCGCCAGGAACAGGTTTTGACTTGCGCCTGCGATGTTTTTGAACAAGCCTTGCCCGAACAGATTCTCCACCAGTCAAACCCGGGCGGGATTTCCAATCATATGGAACATTACGATTTCATCGTCATCGGCAGCGGTCCCGCTGGCCGCCGGGCCGCGATACAGGCTGCGAAATTCGGCAGGAAAGTCCTGGTGGTGGAAAGGGGGCGCCGGGTCGGCGGGGTCTCGGTTCATACCGGAACGATTCCCTCGAAAACCCTGCGCGAAACAGCCCTCAACCTTTCGGGATGGCGCGAGCGCGGGTTTTACGGCCGCTCCTACAGGGTCAAGCAGGACCTGACGGCGAGCGACCTGCGCGCCCGGCTCGCCATCACGCTGAACCACGAAATCGAAGTGCTCGAGCACCAGTTCGCGCGCAATCGCGTCACCACGCTCAGGGGCGACGCCAGCTTCAAGGATCGCTCGACCATTGAAGTCCGGGGCGAGGAAGGCGAGACCTTCGAATTCACCTCCGATGCCTTTCTGCTGGCGGTGGGCACGATTCCGTTTCGACCCGATTATGTCCCCTTCGACGGAACCAGTGTCTTTGACAGCGACGAGATCCTCAATCTCACCCATCTGCCACGATCGATGACGGTGATCGGCGCCGGCGTCATCGGCATCGAATACGCCACGATCTTCAGCTCGCTGGACGTGCATGTCACGCTGGTCGAGCCGCGCGAGACCATGCTGGACTTCATCGACAGGGAACTGATCGACGACTTCGTCCACCAGCTCAAGGACCGCGGCATGGTGCTGCGCTTCGGCAAGAAGGCCGAAAGCATCAGCAGGCTTGAAAATGGCGGCTGCGAAATCCGGATGGAAGGCGGCAGGCATATCCGCTCCGAAACGGTGCTGTTCGCCGCCGGCAGAATGGGCGCCACCTCCAGTCTCAACCTTCAATCCTGCGGCCTGGAAAGCGACAGCCGCGGCCGCATCAAGGTCGATCCTGTCACCTTCGAGACAGATGTCCCCAATATCTACGCCGCCGGCGATGTGATCGGCTTCCCCAGCCTTGCCTCCACCTCGATGGAACAGGGCCGCATCGCCGCCTGTCACGCGCTGGGCCAGCCGGCGCACGAGCCGCCGAAATTCTTTCCCTACGGAATCTACTCGGTGCCGGAAATGTCGACCGTCGGCATGACCGAGGAAGAAGTCATCCAGCGCGGCATTTCCTATGAATGCGGCGTCGCCCGCTTCAGGGAAACCTCGCGCGGCCATATCATGGGGCTCGACACCGGCATGCTCAAGATGATCTTCTCGCTCAAGACGCGCCGCCTGCTCGGCTGCCACATCGTCGGCGAGGGCGCCACCGAGCTGATCCACATCGGCCAGGCCGTTCTCAACCTCAAGGGCACGCTCGACTATTTCGTCGAGAACACCTTCAACTACCCGACCCTTGCCGAAGCCTACAAGATCGCCGCGCTCGACGCCTGGAACCGCATGCCGGTGAGTTGAGCTGGCAGCCTACGGCCGCTGGCGACATCAATGTGGATGCAGGCAGCCCGGCGATGGCGGAGCGGGTTGCACCATTAACACGCGAGAATTATCCGGTACCCAAGACAGGTTTCATTCAGGAAAGAACCTTGCTCGGCAATATTCATTAGCCCTTGATCACAACCGCCCGCGCAAACTAGACTGTTCATGCAACAGGGGATCAGCTGATGGGCTATGCATTCTACAGTGTCAAGAAGCACGATCAGCTGTATTTGATCCTGCGCAAGCATTACGGCAATGCCGCGTTCCTGCAAGACCGTGATGCCATCGTATCTCTCGTCTTGCAGAACAATCCGGCGATCAGGAATATTGATCTGATCATGCCGAACCAGGTCATCATGTTACCGGAATTCGGGCCCGCTTCGTCGCTGTCGGGAGCCCAATTGCCAAGAACCAATCCGTCGATCGTCGAATCCTGTTCGTTCATCAGCGGAAAGCTTTCCCGCACCGATTTCAAGACCCGCGATTTTCTGAGCAGCATCGATTTCCACAAGGTCGGATCGCAGGCCGGACAAGGCTTTGTAGAATATGTCCAGAAGACAGTGAGCACTGCAATACCGGACATTCGTGCGATTGCACTGGAATACTACCGCAAGGAATCATCCACCATCACCCGCAATCAGTATGACTATCGCCGGTCCGTGCGCGTTAAAAATATATCGCACAAGATCGGCCCCCTGCATCAGCTGATAAATCCGGGCAGGAGTCCCGGCCAGGTCCTGCGCATTAAGCCCAATGCGCCGATTCGGCCGCAGGCTGTCCTGAAGCAACTTGAACAGGCCGAGCGGATCGTGAGCGTGGCGAAAAATGGTGTTGCAATCCTGAAAGTCGCATCACTCGCGGAAACCGGGGCGAAAATACAGTTTGCCTCCAGCAACGAGGAGCGAACGGTGATCGTTCTTGACGAGGTGTCGGGATTCCTGGGCGCCGCCGCGGCGACTGTGCTGACGGTCGCGCTCATCGGCACCCCCGTGGGCTGGGTCGCGATAGCCGGCATCGTCGCGGCCGGGGCGGCCGGTGGCCTGGCCGGAGAAGCACTCGGCAAGGCCGTTCAGGAGGAAATGCTCTTCGACGAGAACGGGCGTCGCATCAACACCAAGATGGACAGGGCCTGGAGTGCGATCTACTAGAGCATCGTTCGTCCACCTGAACGCAAAAAGGACGCTCTGATACTCTTCATCCGCGTCATGTAATTGCGCCTGAACGCAGGATGCCCCGGCCCAGGCGGTGGATTGCCGGCCTGAAGCCGTTCACGAGATTCCGATATCGAGCCCGATATCCAGGGTCGGCGCGGCCATGGTGATCTTCGAGGTCGAAATAAAGTCCACGCCGGTCTCGGCAATCGCCGTAATGGTCTCGAGCGAGACATTGCCCGACGCCTCCAGCACGATCCGGCCCCCGCTCCCGGAAGTGTTCATCGCGACCGCGTCGCGCAGCATATCGGGCCCCATATTGTCGAGCAGGCAGACGTCGGCGCCTTCTTTGAGCACTTCGGCAAACTGTTCAAGCGTGTCGACCTCGATCTCGATCCTGACCAGATGCCCGGCGAAGGCCCTGGCGGCCTGGAGCGCCTGGACGATGCCGCCGGCCACCGCGATATGGTTGTCCTTGATCAGGATCGCGTCGTAGAGCCCGTAGCGGTGCGAAGAGCCGCCGCCGCAGCGCACGGCGTATTTCTCGACAGCGCGAAGCCCCGGAAGGGTCTTGCGGGTGCAGGTGAGCCGGGCCGAAGTGTGGGCGATGGCGTCGGCAAAGCGCGCCGTATGGGTGGCGATGCCCGAAAGGTGCATGAGATAGTTGAGCGCCACCCGCTCGGCCGACAGCACCCCGCGGGCCGGTCCGGAGATGCGGGCAATCATCGTGCCCGGTTCGACCCGTGCGCCGTCTTCGACCAGCGCCTCGAAACTGATTGCCGGGTTGATCAGCCGGAAGGCGGCCTCGGCCAGCGGCAGGCCGGCGATCACGCCTGCCTCGCGGCTGTTCATCCGGGCCTCCGCCAGCCTGTCGGCGCCGATGGTGGCGTTGGAGGTGATGTCGCCGGCGCGGCCGAGATCCTCAAGGAGTGCGGCGCGCACCTGGTCCTCGATCATCAGACCGGGCAATTCGGGAAGAAACGCCTGTGTCATGGGTCAGCCCTCCAAAAGGTCGGGGATGATGGCGTGGGCCTGCCCGAGCGTCACAAGCGTGCGCCGCTTCCACTCCGCCTGTTCCTGAGGAAAATCGGTGCGGAAATGCCCGCCGCGGCTTTCGGTGCGGTTGAGCGCGCAGACCGCAATCAGCTTGGCCGTGGTGATGACATTGTCGAAGCGGACCGAATGGCTGTCACGGGCAAGTTGCAGGATCTTGGCGAGAGCCTCCCGCATGCCCTCGCCATCACGCAGCACGCCCAGATTGGCGCTCATCACCTGGCGCAAGGCGGCCATATTGGGATGGTCCTTTTCAATCAGGTATTCCGTGCTAGTGACCGAGCCGTCCTGCCAGTCCCTTGGCGCATCCGGCTCAATCTGGAGCTTCAGCGCCTCGGCGATGCGAGCGGAAAACACCACCGCTTCCAAGAGCGAGTTCGAGGCCAGCCGGTTGGCGCCGTGCGCGCCGGTTGAAGTGCACTCGCCGCAGGCCCAGAACCCCGGCAGCGAGGAGCGTCCGTCGATGTCGGTCCAGATGCCGCCCATGAAATAATGCGCTGCCGGGACGACCGGGATCATCGCCTGGGCCGGATCGATGCCCGCCTCCTGGCAGTAGCCGAAGACGGTCGGGAACTCCGCCGCGAAGTCCGGCACCGCCGCACGGCAATCGAGATAGGCGCCCCGCCCGGCCTTGACCTCGGCGAAGATCCCGCGCGCCACCACGTCGCGCGGGGCCAGTTCGGCGTCGGCGTGCAGGCCCAGCATGAAGCGTTCGCCGGCGCTATTGTGCAGCGTCGCGCCATGGCCGCGCAGCGCCTCGGTGGCGAGCGGCGCGGGATCCTTGCCAACGTCGATGGCGGTCGGGTGGAACTGCACGAACTCCATGTCGGCCATCCGCGCGCCGGCACGCGCGGCCATGCCGATGCCGCCGCCGCGGGCTTCTGTCGGGTTGGTGGTGACCTCGTAGAGATGGCCGACGCCGCCGGTGGCCATCACCACGTTCGAGCCGGTGATGCGGTGCAGTTCCTCGCCGGCGCCGGCCTTGTCCCTAGCTATGACGCCGGTGACCCGGCCGTCCTCGACGATCAGATCCTCGACAACGTAGCCTTCCAGCACCCGGATCGAGGGCGTCTTGCGCACCGAGGCCACCAGCGCCTCCATGATGGCGCGGCCTGCCATGTCGCCCTTCACCCGCACGATCCGGCTTTGCGAATGCGCAGCTTCCCGGCTGACCGCCAGATGGCCTTCGAGGTCCCGGTCGAACGGCACGCCGTAGCCCAGCAGATCATGGATCCGGTCCGACGCCTCCGACGCCATCATCCGGATCACCGCTTCATCGACAATCCCGTCGCCGGCAATGATGGTGTCATTGACATGGCTTTCGATCGTGTCCCCCGGCCCCACGGCGGCGGCAATGCCGGCTTGCGCCCAGGCCGACGACGCGCCTCGGCCGATGGGGGCAGCGGCGAGCACGATCACCGCCTTGGGCGCCAGTTTCAGCGCACAAAACAGCCCCGCCAGCCCGCCGCCGATGATGACAACCTCGTCCGACCGCTTGACCGGCTGCGGCTGATGGATAGCGATCGCGGTCGAAACCATGGCATGCTCCCTGCTGGTGAAAAGCGGCGCGCGCCACCCTTGGCCAGACCGTCAGTTCTTGAGATTGATCATCCGCTCAACGGCGAGCCGCGCGCGGCCGGCAATCGCGGGATCGACCAGCACTTCCTCGGTCATTGTGAGCAGGCTGTCGAGGATCTTGGGCAGCGTGATGCGCTTCATGTGCGGGCAGAGGTTGCACGGCTTGATGAATTCGACGTCCGGAACCTCGCTCTCGATGTTGGACGCCATCGAGCATTCGGTCACCAACAGCACGCGCGACGGCCGCGTGTCCTTGACATAGTTGATCATGCCCGCCGTCGAGCCCGAATAGTCGCAGACCGCGATCACGTCCGGGTGGCATTCCGGGTGGCCGATGATCTCGATGGTCGGATCGGCTTCCTTGTAGGCCAGAAGTTCCTCGGCGGTGAAGCGCTCGTGCACTTCGCAATGGCCCTTCCAGGTCAGGATCTTCTTGCTTGTCTGTTTGGCGACATTCATCGCCAGGTATTCGTCCGGAATGCACAGGATGGTGTCGGATTCGAAGCTTTCGCAGACAGCCACCGCATTGGACGAGGTGCAGCAGATGTCGGTCTCGGCCTTCACATCGGCGGACGTGTTGACATAGGTCACCACCGGCACGCCGGGATAGCGCTCCTTCAAGAGCCGCACATCGGCGCCGGTGATCGATTCCGACAGCGAGCATCCGGCCTTCATGTCGGGGATCAGCACGGTCTTGTTCGGGTTGAGCAGTTTCGAGGTCTCGGCCATGAAATGCACGCCGCACTGGATGATGATCTCGCCATCGACCAGCGACGCCTCGCGCGCGAGCTGCAGCGAATCGCCGACGATGTCGGCCACGCAATGGAAGATGTCCGGAGTCTGGTAATTATGCGCCAGAATCGAGGCCCCGCGCTCCTTCTTGATGCGGTTGATCGCATGGATGTAGGGCGCGTAGACGGGCCACTCGATTTCCGGGATGTGCCGGCGCACGCGGTCATAGAGATGGGCGGTCTCGCGCGCCACGGCCGGCGTATATTTCAGCTCCGGACGCTCGATGACGCCAAAGCGCTCGGCCGCGCTCGGCATCGCCTTTGCAGCCCGTGCGCTCGTCTGTGTCTCCAACCGGGTCATGGCAACCCTCCCGTCAATCTCATTATGCTCAATTTGAGCATAATTAGGTTCAAAAAGAGCCCGGCACTGCCGGGGCACTTCCCACATAGGCCTTTGCCGCCCTGATTGCAAGCGACCGAGGTGCGGCCTCCTCACTGCGCCGGCTAAGCATCACTCGAACAGCTTGCTCTTCTCTGCGTCTTCCGCCGGCGCCGCCGCGGGGCTCTCGGCCAGCCCCTTGTCGAGCGCATGCTCGGCCTGCGCGGCAAATTTCTGCGCGGCATTGATGCCAAACCCGAAGGCCTTTGTAACGCCGCCAAGTACATGCTCGATCCGGACCGAACCCTTGCTTTGTTCGTCGGCGACGAACCTGACCGACAGATGCTCGCCCTCGCCTTTCGCGCCGATCACGTCGCCAATCGGCTTGGAGAACAACCCAACCTGGTTGTCGGCCGCGACCCTGGCCCAGTCCGGGGCCTTGCGCAGCAAGGCGACAAAGACCCGCGCCTGATCCACCGTCATCATCATAGAATGACCGCCGCCTTCGGCGCCATCCTGGGCCGGAATGACGATGGAGGCCATCAGCAGAAGCCCTCGGTCCTTGTCGGGCACCGTCGAACAATAGGTAAAGCCGGTTCGCCCGGATCCTAGTTCGGTCAGTTGCGCCGGATCGCCCAAAATCGCGCCAAAGGGCGTGATTACGAACTGGATTTCGGGGTCGAAAGTCGACCGCTCGGGGTCAAGATCCTGCGACTGGGCGCTCGTCGCCAGCCCCAGCAGCAACAAAACCGCAGCGATATTCCGGAAAAAACCAAATGCCATCGTCAGATCCTCCTGCCCCTCGGCAGCTTTCCCGCTGTGCCGACGGCTGTCAACAGCGCGGGAGAGCTTCGGGCACAGGGCCTGTCTCTCCCATCAAGCATCAATTCTGGTGATCATTGCGTTCAAGCAAAAGCACTTGTTCCTCTGATCGCAGTGGATAAAGTCCTTGAACGTTTCAGGAGCCCCCCATGACCGAGACCCGTTCCGCAGCAGCCCTTCCGCCCCTGCCCTGGCTGATCATCATCGCCGGCGGCCTGATCGCCCTTTTGTCCTTTGGTCCCCGCTCGGCCATGGGCTTCTTCCAGCTGCCGATGCTGGCCGACACCGGCTGGGACCGCACCACCTTCGGCCTCGCCATGGCGATCCAGAACCTGTTCTGGGGGCTGGGACAGCCGATCTTCGGCGCCATCGCCGACAAGTTCGGCACCTGGAAGGTTCTGGCGCTGTCGTCGCTGCTCTATTCGAGCGGCCTGTTCATCATGTCGGTGGCGCCGAGCCCGGGCTGGTTTTACATCAGCGGTGGCGTTCTCATCGGCCTCGGCATCGCGTCGGCCTCCTTCGGCATCGTGCTGGCGGCATTCGCCCGCAACGTCGCGCCCGAGCGCCGCTCGATGGCATTTGGCATCGGCACCGCGGCGGGCTCGGCCGGCATGTTCGTCTTCGCGCCCTTGAGCCAGGGACTGATCGACGCCTATGGCTGGCAGGAGGCGCTGGTATGGATGGCGGCTATGATGTTCATCATCCCGTTCCTGGCCATCCCGCTGCGCGGCAATTCGAGCTCCGGCACGCAATCGGCGTTGCAGTACAAGCAGTCGATCGGCGCCGCCCTGCGCGAGGCGCTCGGCCACAGGAGCTATGTCCTGCTGGTCTCGGGCTTTTTCGTCTGCGGCTTCCAGGTGGCCTTCATCACCGCGCATTTTCCGGCCTATCTCGGCGACATCGGCATCGACAGCTCCTACGCCGTGCTGTCGCTGGCGCTGATCGGCTTCTTCAACATCATCGGCTCGCTGGCTTCGGGCTATCTCGGCCAGCATTACTCCAAGACCATGTCGCTGGTCTGGATCTATCTCGGACGCTCTGTTGCCGTCACGGCCTTTCTGCTGCTGCCGCAGACCGGCATTTCCGTCGTCATCTTCGCCATCGTCATGGGCCTGCTCTGGCTCTCCACCGTGCCGCCAACCAATGCGCTGGTAGCCATCATGTTCGGCACCCGCTATCTCGGCATGCTCGGCGGCATCGTGTTCCTGTCCCACCAGGTCGGCTCGTTCCTCGGCGTCTGGCTCGGCGGCTATCTCTACGATATCTTCGGCAGCTACGATCCGGTCTGGTGGCTGGGCGTCGCACTGGGGCTGTTCGCCGCCGCAGTGCACTGGCCGATTGAGGAGCGCGCGGTGGACCGACCAGCGCTGGAGCCGGCGGAGTAATCCCTGTCCACCCAATGCAAAAAGGCCGGGAGCAATCCCGGCCTTCGCAGTTTCAGTCGCGTGGCGGCAATCAGCCGACGAGCGCGTTGTCGTCGCGCTTGACGGCGACGATCGACGAACGCGGCAGGCCGTCGGCATCGGGGAAACCCTTGCCCGGATGCTGGATGCCGACAAACATCGTGCGCCTGTCAGCCGACCAGCACAGGCCGGTGACTTCCGATCCGTTGGGGCCGGTGAGGAAGCGGTGGATTTCACCGGTCACCGGGTCGCCCGCCAGCATCTGGTTGTTGCCATGGCCCGCGAAGCCGCCCTCGTTGTCGTCGTTGCCATCGGTCTGGATCCAGATCAGGCCGGTGGAATCGATCACCATGCCGTCGGGCGAGTTGAACAGATTGCCGGCGTTGATGTTGGCCGATCCCGCCATCGGGCCTTCAGCATGGACCGCCGGATTGCCGGCCATTGCGTAGAGGTCCCATTCGAACACATTGGCGGCATGGTCGCTGCGGGCCGGGCGCCAGCGCACGATCTGGCCGTAGCCATTCTCCTCGCGCGGGTTGACGGCATTGACGGTCATGGCGTCGCCACCGGCATTGGTGCGCATCGAGCCGTCCTCGTTCTTGACGCCGCGGCGCGAATTGTTGGTGAGGCAGCAATAGGCCTCGACCGACACCGGGTTGACCGCCACCCATTCCGGACGGTCCATGGTGGTCGCGCCGACCTTCGACGCCGCCGTGCGGGTGAAGATGGCGATTTCCGCCGCCGACATGCCGGTGTTGTCCTCGCTGAGCGCAATCCAGCTGCCGGTCTGGTCGTCATTGAACTTGGCGACGTGAAGCACGCCCTCTTCCAGCAGCGTCGAGGTATCGCCGCCCGGCACGTAGATGTCGCGCGAGACCCACTTGTAGAGGAACTCGCCGCGTTCGTCGTCGCCGAGATAGACGACCACGCGGCCGTCGGCAGCCACGACGCAAGCCGCATTCTCGTGCTTGAAGCGGCCGAGTGCGGTGCGCTTGACCGGGGTGGAGTCAGCATTGGCCGGATCGATTTCCACGATGTAGCCGGCGCGGTGCGGCTCGTTCGGGGTCTTCGACACGTCGAAACGCGCGTCAAAGCCATGATAGTTGTAGCGGCCCGGCTCAACTTCGGTGTTGACGCCGTAGCGCTTGTAGCCGGCTGCGACGGCTTCGTCCGCCGACACTTCGGCGGTGGCGCCGAAATAGCCGTTGAAGTTTTCCTCACAGGTCAGGTAGGTGCCCCACGGGGTCTTGCCGGAACCGCAATTGTTGAACGTTCCGAGCGACATCGTGCCGGTCGGATCGGCTTCGGTCTTCAACAGGTCATGGCCGGCGGCCGGGCCTGAAATCTGCATCGGCGTGTTGTGATGGATACGGCGGTTGTACGGGCTGTCGACCACGACCTTCCAGCCATCGGCGTCCTCGGTAATTTCGAACACGTTGACGCCCTGGAACTGCTGCAGGCGCAAGACTTCGTCGGCCGAAGCTGGGATACCTTCTTCATTGCCGGCGAGGTTGAGCTTGTTGTTGGTGTATTCGCTGTTGACGACCAGCACCTGTTTGTCGCCGATCAGGAACAGCTCCATGCCGTCCGTGTTCTCGCCGAAGACGCGATCGGAACCTGCGGTCGGAACGCCCTTGGCCGGATCGAAGGCCGGCGCGTCGGAAAACAGCGGGTCGCCCCAGGACACCAGCGTTTTCCAGCTGTAGCCTTCCGGCACATGCACGGTGCTGTCGGTCTGCGCCGCAATCGGCGTGAACGCAAAACGGGTCTGCTGGCTGGCAAGCGCCGTCGAGGATCTCAGCCCCGCTGCGCCGAAGACGGCAGCTGCCGACCCCATGACGAGAAGACCGCCCAGGAAGCCGCGGCGGGAGATGGCGCGCTCGACGACCCGGTCGAAGTCCTGCTCGGCGGGGCGCGGGAACTTCAGTTCGTCCCACTCGTCGGCTGACAGTTCAGTGATGTTGACGTTGTCCATGGCAATACTCCCCTGTTTGGAATGGTTCCAAACTCATAGCGGGGCGGTGTGACACCAGGTTTACATTTCTGTGACCGGGCGGCAAAACCCGCCGAATATTTGTGCTGTTGCGGCCAGCAAGTTTCCCGACACCCGCACCGTCTCACCGCATCAGCTTCTCGATCGGAAAGATCGCACAGGTCTCGGTGCCGTGCGCCAGCAGCTTGCCTGATGAATCGCGCAAGTAAGCCTCCGACGTGGCGATCGTTTTGCCGCGATGCACGACGCGGCCTTCGCACACCAGTTCATCCATGCCTGGCAGGATCGGCCGGGTCAGGTTGAGCTTGAACTCGACCGTGGTGTAGCCCTCGCCCGGCGCGAGCGTCGTCATCACCGCGCAGGCAAGCGCTGAATCCATGATCGTCGCCGCCCAGCCGCCATGAATGGTTCCGAGCGGATTGAGGTGGTCGGTGGTGGGAATGCCGGAAAACACGATCAGGCCCTCCTCGACCTTGCTGAGCCAGAAATTCAGTGTTTTCGCCATCGCCGCACCGGGCAGTCGCCCGTCGAGAATGCCCTGCATCACCGAGAGGCCGCCTTCCCGGGCCACAAGGTCGAGCGGCACGACGCCGGCAAACTGACGGTTGGCCGGCGTGTCCGGGGCTTCACTCATGCAATCGGCTCCGCGCTGAAAATGGGGGTTGCATCCGCTTGCCGTATCGCCTTGAGCGCCGCGGTGCAGAAACTCTCGCGGCTCACCGGCGCCTCGATGCCGCGCGCCTCGAACACATGCCGGTTGAGGAAGTAGCCGGTCAGCCGGAACGCCTGGCCGAGCGCGTCCGCATCGGCGCAGGCCACGTCGCGGTCAGTCAGGAACTCGGGAAGCGCCAGCAGCCGGTCGGCCCAGGGCGCGCCGGCATCGGCGGACACCGCGCGGCCGGTCTTGGGCGAGACATAGACGAGGTCGGAGCGGATGCCGGTGGCGGCGCAGGCGCTCAGATCCAGCCCGAAGCCGAGATCCTCGAGCACCGCGAGCTCGAACCGAACATAGAGCGCGCCGGCCTGAGCCGGTATATCGAGACTGTCCAAAATAATGGCGAAGGCGTCATGCAACCTGGGGTGGGAATCGCGTTCGGGCAGCAGCCGCAGCAGCGCCGCCATGGCCTGGACCCCGTGCAGGCCGATGGCGCTCTGCATCAGGTGCCCGGCCCGGCCGTTGAGCAGTTCGACCTGATACTGCCCCAGATGCTCGTCGAGCCGGGCGCGCCAGACCAGATCCACCGAATTGCCGGGCTGCAGCACCGGCTGCAGCCGCTTGGAGCGGCCGCCGCGCACGATGCCCATGTGCCGCCCATGGGCATGGGTCATCACTTCGGCGATGACCGAGGTCTCGCCATGCTTCCTCAGGCCCAGGATGATTCCTTGGTCGCGCCATTCCATCGGCTGACTCTTGACCCGTCAGTGCGGAAATTCAAGCCCGATCTCGCGGTAGCGCTCGGGGTCGTTGCCCCAGTTGCTGCGCACCTTGACGAAAAGGAACAGGTGCACTTTCTGCTCGAGGATCTCGGCGATCTCCTTGCGCGAGGCCTGGCCGATGGCCTTGATGGTCTCGCCCTTGTGGCCAAGCACGATCTTCTTCTGGCTGTCGCGTTCGACATAGATCACCTGCTCGATCCTGACCGAGCCATCCTTCTTCTCTTCCCAGCGCTCGGTCTCGACATGCGACGCATAGGGCAATTCCTGGTGCAGCCTGAGATAGAGCTTCTCGCGGGTGATCTCCGCGGCGAGTTGGCGCATCGGCAGATCGGAGATCTGGTCCTCGGGATAGTACCACGGGCCTTCCGGCAGGGTTTTCGCCAGATAATCCAGCAGATCCTTGCAGCCCGATCCGTTGAGCGCCGAGATCATGAAGGTCTCGGAAAACTCAGCCTTCGCGTGGCAGGCGGCCGTCAGCGCCAGCAGCGTGTCGCGCTTGACCTGGTCGATCTTGTTGAGCACCAGCACCTTGGGATGATGCACGTCGGCCAGTGAATCGAGCAGCGCTTCGGCGTCGCCCTTGATGCCGCGCTCGGCGTCGATCATCACCAGCACCAGGTCGCCATCCTTGGCGCCGCCCCAGGCCGAGGTCACCATGGCCCGGTCGAGCCGCCGCTTGGGCGCGAAGATGCCGGGCGTGTCGATGAAGACGATCTGGGTCCGGTCGTGAATGGCGATGCCGCGCACGATCGCCCGCGTGGTCTGCACCTTGTGCGACACGATCGACACCTTGGCGCCGACCAACTGGTTCATCAGCGTCGATTTTCCGGCATTGGGCGCGCCGATCAATGCGACGAAGCCGGAGCGGGTCGGACCTTGCGGTTCTGTGGGGACAGCATCGGAGTCGGGTGTATCAGTCATCATCTTTTCCTGCGCTGGCCTGCCAGACGCCTTCGCGTTCGAGGAGAGCGGTGGCGGCCACCTGTTCGGCCGCGCGCTTGGAGCGGCTTTCGCCGCTTTCGGGTTTCGTGCCGGCAATTTCGACAATCACCTTGAAGACAGGATCGTGGTCGGGTCCGGTGCGCTCGGTCACCCGGTAGACCGGCGTTACCCCGAAGCGCGCATGCGCCCATTCCTGCAATTCGGTCTTGGCGTCACGCCGCGCGCCGTCATCCGCGAGCGCACGCTTTTTCCAGTGCGTATGCACAAAGCTCCGCGCTGCTTCAAGCCCGGCGTCGAGATAGATCGCCGCGATCAGTGATTCCACCACATCGGCGCGGACATTGGCCATGCGGCTGTCGGTCATCTTCTTGACGTCCGATCCGGTGCGGATGAATTCGTGCAATCCAAGCTCGTCGGCAACCTCGCCGCAGGTCTGGGCGCTCACCAGCTGATTGAGACGCACGGACAATTCGCCTTCGCTCGCCTCGCGGAAATGCGAAAACAGCAGCTCCGCGACGCACAGTCCCAAGACCCGATCGCCCAGGAACTCCAGCCGCTCGTAGTTTCCGCCAGCCGGATTGCGCAGGCTCGAATGGGTCAGCGCCCGTGCCAGCCTTTCCGGATCGGCGAACTGATGGCCAATCCGCTCCTGTATCCGGGCGGTGATTTCCGTCTGTTTTTTGAGGGCGCGCTTCATCGCTGCGCTGATTTGAAGAACCGGTCGAACCTGAGGTCGGTCGGCCATTTCCAGATTTCGAGCGGCGAGGAATCATCGGCAATCGAGAAGAAGATGATCGTCGCCCTGCCGACAAAATTCTCGAGCGGCACGTAGCCGACGTCGAAACGGCTGTCGAGCGAGTTGTCTCGGTTGTCGCCCATCATGAAGTAATGGCCCTCCGGCACCACGAATTCACGCGTGTTGTCGCCGGGCGAATTGGGGTTGATGTCGAGCGTGGTGTAGCTCACCCCGTTTGGCAGCGTCTCCCGGTAGACCGGCACAGGCGTGCCCTGGTTGTAGCGTCCCTCCGGCTGGTATTCGCCGATCAGTTCGCGCTCGACCGGCTCCCCGTTGATCAACAACGCGCCGTCGGTGACCTGGATGCGATCGCCCGGCAGCCCCACAACCCGCTTGATGTAGTCGATCTTAGGATTGCTCGGCAGGCGGAACACCGCCACATCGCCACGCTCGGGCTCATCGCCCCAGATCCGTCCTGAAAACAGGTCCGGGGAGAACGGGATCGAGTATTTGCTGTAACCGTACGAATATTTGGACACGAACAGGTAATCGCCGACCAGCAGCGTTTCCATCATCGATCCCGAGGGAATGCTGAACGGCTGGAACAGCAGGGTGCGGATGAACACCGCAAGCAGCAGCGCCTGGACAAGCACCTTGACATTTTCCCACAGACCGCTTGACTGGCTTTTTGAAGTTTCTGACACGCGTTGAAATCCTCAGGTATGGCGCGGAAGCGCTTTCTCTAGCTGTTTGCATCGTTCGCGGCAACACCGCGCACAGCAGTCTCGGACAGTTGAGCCAGTTGTTGGATTGAAACAGCCGAAAGGCGGCCCCGCGCGGCCTGCGGGCGATCAAGCCTGCGGCAGCGCCTCGATGATCACGAATGCCTGCGCCAACGGATAATCATCGGTTATTGTCAAATGAATGGCCACGCTCATGCCCTCGGGCGTCATTTTCTCCAGCCTGCTGGCGGCGCCGCCGGTCAGATGAAATGTCGGCTTGCCGCCAGGCAGGTTGACCACGCCCATGTCGCGCCAGAACACGCCCTGGGAAAGGCCCGTGCCCAGCGCCTTCGAGCACGCCTCCTTGGCCGCGAACCTCTTGGCGTAGGACGCCGCGCGCGCCGCACGGCGGTCGGACTTGGTCCGCTCCACCTCGGTGAAACACCGGTTGGTAAATCGTTCGCCGTGGCGCTCGAGCGTCTTTTCTATGCGTCTGATGTCGATCAGATCGCTGCCGATACCGATGATCACGCCTGTTTTGCCCTGTTTGCAGCTCTTTCCTTGCGCGCGGACGCCATTTCCTGGATCCGGGCCTTCGCCCGCGCGGCGAGTTTCGATTTCCTGCGCCGCTGGAACAGGTTCACGCCCCAATAGGTCAGAATGTAGAACCCGACGGCACAGACAATGCCTGGCGGAATGGCGCCGATCAGCATCGGCTTGATCACCGGGTCCCACAACTGGCCGACATCAAGGCGCCGCAACAACGCCTCCAGGTCGACATGGCGCTGATGCGCGACCTCGACCCCGATCAGCATGTTGCCGAGCTTGAGCGTCGAGGCCCAGATGAACGGAAACGACAACGGATTGCCGAAGGCGGTTCCGAGCGCCGCCGCCATCATGTTGCCGGCCAGCACATAGGAAAGCGCGAAGGCCAGGACGAAATGAAAACCGAGCAAGGGGGTCCAGGAGGCGAACACGCCCGCAGCCACGCCCGCGGCAATTGCATGCGGCGTCGCGGTCAGTCTCAGCACCCGCTTGATCAGGTACTGGAACGACCGCCCGAACGATCTCCGCGGCCAGAGCGCCGTGCGCATCCGGTTGAAGAATCCCTCTGGTTTTCGGCGACGAAACAGCATGATCTGCGTATACCGCTCTCTTTGTGTCAGCCCTAAGTCGAACCGGAGATTTTGTCGTCGCGCTGGCGCAGGCATCCGGCTTCCGGTCGCGAGTATCGCCTGAAACAGCGAAGAACTGGTAAAGGCAGACCCCACCGGGAGGATAGGCAGTCTGGTGCAGCGCATGAACCCCAAAGATTCGAATGCGTTGTCGCTTTCGTCAATCCCGCCGGCGCGACGACATCCGGCCGGACCGCAACACTCCAGCATGGGCGCAGGAGCAACTATTCGTAGATCCGTTCGACCGTGGACACAGAGCCCAGTTCCTTGAGCTGGGTAATCAGATTGTTGAGATGCTTGAGGTCCCAGACCTGAAGATCAACCAGCATCTCGGTGAAATCGGCGGCCACTCGGACCATCGACAGGGTCTGGATATTGGTCTCGCTGGCGGCGATCGTCTGGGCGACTTCGGCCAGGGTTCCAGGCGCATTGATCGCGGTTACGAGGATCCGCGCCGGAAACCGGTTCTTGTTGTTCTCGTCGATGTCCCAGCGGATATCGATCCAGCGGTTGGGCTCGTCGTCGAACTTGGTCAGTCCCGGCGACTGGATCGGAAAGATCGTGATGCCTGCGCCCGGCTCGAGGATGCCGACGATCCGGTCCCCGGGCACGGCCCCGCCGGGTCCGAAGCGCACCACCGCGTTGTCGTCCATGCCGCGGATGGGCATGGCCGCCATGTCCGGATCGGGTCCGATCTTGCGGGTGGTCGTGGCAGGTTTCTGCGATTTGCTGAGGCCCGGCAGCTTGAAGATCAGGCCCGCGGCGCTGCGCAGGTTGAACCAGCCCTCGTCGGCGGGCTTGCGCGGCGACACGCGCGTCTCCTGATGATTGGGATAGACCGCCTTGAACACGTCCTCGGAGATGATCTCGCCGCGCCCGACGGCGGCCAGCATGTCCTCGACATCCTTCTGGCCCAGGCGGTGCAGCACCGGCTTGAGCCCCTCGCGCGACAACGGCTTGCCGGCGCGGTTGAAGGTGCGCTCGAGGATCCGCATGCCCAGCCCCGAATACTGCTTGCGCACCGCGGCCTTGGTCGCACGGCGGATCGCGGCGCGGGCCTTGCCGGTCACCACGATCTCCTCCCAGGCCGGCGGCGGCACCTGCACACCCGAGCGCAGGATCTCGACCTCGTCGCCATTGGCGAGACGGGTGACCAGGGGCATGATCCGGCCATTGATCTTGGCGCCGACGCAGGTGTCGCCGATATCGGTATGGACCGCATAGGCGAAATCGATCGGCGTCGCCCCGCGCGGCAGCGCGATCAGCTGTCCCTTGGGCGTGAAGCAGAACACCTGATCCTGGAACAGTTCGAGCTTGGTGTGCTCGAGGAAATCCTCCGGATTGTCGCCGACCGACAGCGCCTCGATGGTCTGGCGCAGCCAGGAATAGGCCCGCGAATCCTTCGACAGCAGCTCATCGTCCCCGCCGGCCGAGGCATCCTTGTAAAGCGCATGCGCCGCCACGCCGCGTTCGGCGATGTCCTGCATCCGTCCGGTGCGGATCTGCAGCTCGACGCGCTGCCGCGACGGGCCGACAATGGTGGTGTGGATCGAGCGGTAGTCATTCTGTTTGGGCGTCGAGATATAGTCCTTGAACCGGCCCGGAACCACCGACCAGCGCATGTGCACGATGCCGAGCGCCCGGTAGCAGTCGGCCTCGGTGTCGACGATGATCCGGAAGCCGAACACGTCCGAGAGCTGCTCGAAGGAGAGCGATTTGGACTGCATCTTGCGAAACACCGAATAGGCCTTTTTCTGCCGGCCCTTGACCGTCGCCTTCAGGCCCTCCTGCCTGAACAGCGCCGACAGCTCGTCCTCGATGGTGTGGATCAGGTCCCGGTTGCGCTCGGAGAGCTCAGCGAGCTTGCCGGTCACCGTCTCGTAGGCTTCGAGATTCAGGTTCTTGAAGGCGAGCTGTTCCAACTCCTCGCGCATCTCCTGCATGCCCATGCGCCCGGCCAGGGGCGCATAGATGTCCATGGTCTCCTCGGCGATCCGGGCGCGCTTTTCCGGCGGCACATGCTCGAGCGTGCGCATGTTGTGCAGCCGGTCGGCAAGCTTGACGAGAAGCACGCGCACATCGTCGGAGATCGCCAGCAGCAGCTTGCGCAGGTTTTCCGCCTGCTTGGCCCGCTTGGTGACCAGATCGAGCTTCTTGATCTTGGTCAGCCCCTCGACCAGCCGGCCGATATCCTCGCCGAACAGCTCGTCGATCTCGGCACGCGTGGCGGTGGTGTCCTCGATGGTGTCATGCAGCAGGGCGACGGCGATGGTCGATTCATCAAGCCGCATCTCGGTCAGGATCGCGGCCACTTCCAGCGGATGGGAAATATAGGGGTCGCCGCTGGCGCGCATCTGCTTGCCATGCTTCTGCATGGCGTAAACATAGGCCTTGTTGAGCAGGGCCTCGTTGACGTCCGGCTTGTATTTCTGCACGCGCTCCACGAGCTCGTACTGACGCATCATCGCAAGGGCTCTCCACGACAAGAAAATGCGCCGAATCGAACGACCGGCGCATTGCATTGCATCAGCTGTTTTTCGGCTTTCGGATGACGCGCCGCCAATTCACTGCAAATCAGCGGTGCTTCATCCTGGAACTTAATAATCGTCGCTTTTCTCCGGCGGGACAAGCCCTTCAATACCGGCGAGCAGCTCTTCCTCGGACATCGAGCCGAACGAAACGGCTTCCGGCTGATCGTCCTCGGCGGCAGCTTCCTCGACGGTTTCGCCGGCGGGGATGAACCGGCCCGGATCGGGCTCGGGCTCATCGACTTCAACATGCTTCTGAAGCGAATGAATCAGGTCTTCCTTGAGATCGCCCGGCGAGAGGGTCTCGTCAGCAATTTCTCTCAGGGCGACGACCGGGTTCTTGTCATTGTCGCGCGAGATGGTGATCTGTCCACCCTGCGAAATCTGGCGGGCGCGGTGACTGGCGAGGAGCACCAGTTCAAAACGGTTATCAACTTTGTCGATGCAATCTTCGACTGTGACGCGGGCCATTGCCTGTCCTTTGCAAACTGCTATGGGGGAGTTGCCCTTGCGTTAAACACATTGTGTGGCCATTTCAAGTCTTTTGGTTCAAAAGCCGTTATTCCACGGTTAATTGACGGGCCGGCGCCCTGATGAAGGCCTTAGACCGCCTCGCGCGTCATGTCCTTTAGGTCTGAAAGACTTTATTAGCATTTTTGCATGCGAAACAGCTCCGGGCACTTGAAAAATGTCCCCTGTCGCAGCATCTGATGGAATTCACGATGATTTGAGTCGCAAAAACGCCGGTGGATGGTAACGGTTTGAAATCAGAAAGTTCGAAGTCGAGCTATTTTCGTCATCCCATTGCCACATTATGCCCAAATACGTTGAAATCGAGTTTTGAAAGGAATGCCATAAGTGTTTGATCCGAGAGAAAAAATCGCACTTTTTATTGATGGGGCGAACCTTTACGCCGCCTCCCGCAGCCTGAATTTCGACATTGACTACCGAAAATTGCTCAAGGCCTTCCAATCCCGCGGCTATCTGCTGCGCGCCTATTATTATACCGCCCTGATCGAGGATCAGGAGTATTCCTCGATCAGGCCGCTGATCGACTGGCTGGATTACAACGGTTACAAGGTGGTGACCAAGCCCGCCAAGGAGTTCACCGACTCCATGGGGCGCCGCAAGGTGAAGGGCAACATGGACATCGAACTGGCGATCGACGCCATGGAACAGTCCGACGTGGTCGATCATCTGGTCATTTTCTCCGGCGATGGCGATTTCACCACGCTGGTCGAGGCGCTGCAGCGCAAGGGCCGCAAGGTGACCGTGGTCTCCTCGCTGACGTCCCAGCCGCCGATGATTGCCGACGACCTGCGCCGCAAGGCCGATTACTTCATCGACCTCAACAGTCTCAAGGCTGAAATCGGCCGCGACCCCTCCGAGCGTCCGCTGCGCCCTGTCCCGGCCGGGGAATATGAAGAGGACGAATTCGAGGATTGATCACGCCCGCGTCGTTGCCGCTCATATGCCCCGACGCGAAACCGGCATGCCTGGCCCGGATCCTGGACGCAGCCATTGGCAATGGGGCCTGCATGCAATGAGCAAGCGCCCCGGCGGACCAACAACAGAACCGGATCATGACTGCAGCCTCTGTCCGCGACTGCGCGCATTCATCCTTGAAAACCGGCGATTCCATCCTGACTGGCACAATGGGCCGGTTCGCACCTGGTACCCGCCCGAAGGGCCAGGCACGGTCAGGCTGCTGATTGTCGGTCTCGCCCCGGGCCTGCGCGGCGCCAACCGCACCGGGCGCCCCTTCACCGGCGATTATTCAGGCGACCTGCTCTATGCGACCCTGGGCAAATTCGGGCTTGCCGCCGGTCACCTCGAAACACGGCTGGATGAAAGCCTGCGCCTGCAGGCGACCGCGGTCACCAACGCGGTGCGCTGCGTGCCCCCTGAGAACAAGCCTGTGGGGGCTGAGATCAGCACCTGCCGCAATTACCTCGCCGCCACGATCAGACAACTCGATCGTCTCGTCGCCATCGTCACACTGGGAAAGATCGCCCATGACAGCACTGTCCGCGCGCTTGGCGGCAGGCTTGCGGAGCATCCCTTCGGCCATGCGTCCGAGACCGACCTTGAGGGCAAACGGATCATCTCGAGCTATCATTGCTCGCGCTACAACACCAACACAGGCCGCCTGACCCCCGCCATGTTCGAGGCGGTGTTCAAAAGGGTCTCGCAGCATCTCGCCGCTGCCAGGTAGCGAATGCGGCATGGCCGCAAACCGCGGAAAAGCCCGTGCCGTCCCTAGCCCCGGTCGCGCAACAGCCGCGATTTCTGCCGGTTCCAGTCGCGTTCCTTCTGGGTCTCGCGCTTGTCATGCAGCTTTTTGCCCTTGGCCAGAGCCAGCTGCAGCTTGGCCGTGCCCTTGTCGTTGAAGTAGATCTTGAGCGGCACCAGGGTCATGCCGTCGCGCTGAACAGCCTGGCCGAGCCGCGCGATTTCCTTGAGCTTGACCAGGATCTTGCGCCGCCGGCGGGGCTCGTGGTTGAACTGGTTGGCCTGCAGATACTCCGGCACATAGGAATTGATCAGCCACATCTCCCCGCCCTCTTCATTGGCGTAGGAATCGGCGATGTTGGCCTTACCCTCACGAAGCGACTTCACTTCCGTGCCGGTCAGGACCAGACCTGTCTCGAACGTATCGACAATCTCGTAATTGAACCGCGCCTTGCGATTCTCGGCGACAATCTTGCCGTGCTGCGACTTGTCTTCTTTCTTGGGAGCCATATCAGCCCTTCACGCCCGCATGCGCCATCGCCTTGTCAAGCAAGGCGGCCGTGCCGGGTTCGACTGTGGTCAGCGGCGAGCGGACGACATTGTTGATCAGGCCCATCTTGCCCAGGCAATATTTGACGCCCGCCACACCGGGCTCGGTGAAGATCGCCTTGTGCAGCGGCATCAGCCGGTCAAGCATCGTCAGCGCCGTGGCGTAATCGCCCCTGAGCGTTGCTTCCTGGAACTCGGCACATTCGCGTGGCGCCACATTGGCGCTCACCGAGATGCAGCCGACGCCGCCATGGGCATTGAAGCCGAGCGCCGTCGGATCTTCGCCCGACAGCTGCACGAAATCCGTGCCACAGGCCATGCGCTGTTCGGGCACCCGGGCCAGATTGCCGGTGGCGTCCTTGACGCCGATAATGTTTGAGAAGTCGCGGGCAAGCGCCGCCATCGTCTCCACCGACATGTCGACGACCGACCGCGGCGGGATGTTGTAGATGATGATCGGCAGCTTGCTTGCCTCGGCGACTGCCTTGAAATGCTGGTAGAGGCCCTTCTGCGTCGGCTTGTTGTAATAGGGGGTGACCACCAGCAAGGCGTCGGCGCCTGCGTTTTCGGCATGCACCGCGAGTTCGATCGATTCAGCCGTGTTGTTGGACCCTGCGCCGGCAATCACCGGCACCCGGCCGGCGGCAACCTCGACGCACAATTCCACCACCCGCTTGTGCTCTGCATGGGTGAGCGTCGGGGATTCCCCGGTCGTGCCGACGGGCACAAGGCCGTGGCTGCCGGCCTTGATCATCCGCTCGACATGGCTCGCAAAGCCATCCTCGTCCACCGCGCCATTTTCGGTGAAAGGGGTAATGAGCGCAGGAATGGAACCCTTGAACATGCTGATCTCCAAAAACACTAAATCTGCGCCGCAAGGGCACAGTCATTCATCTGTCATGCAGCCGATACAGGAAATCGGTGGTGTGGAAAAGCCTTGCAGAGCCCTGGGCGCCGCTTTTGAGGCAAAACCTGGCCAACACCGACGAGCTGTCACCGCGCGCCGTACATTGCCCGCATTTATGCCGGAGTATCGCATTTGAATGAAGCTGATAAGTCTTTGTTAAGATCTGCTTCACCGGCGCTTGCTAGACTTTGGCAAGTGATCCGCCTGCCAAACCCAAGGTTCAATCCTGTCGAACGGAAGATGTGGATGTCGAAGACCGCTCTTGCAACGCTGTTTACAGTTTCAACGGTGCTCGCCACGATCACTGCGGCCGGGCCGCTGCCGCAGGGCGCGGTCCCCCTGCCCGCGCCGCGGCCGGACGTGAGCTTCGAGACGACCGGCGCGGTTCCCAAGCCATTGGCTGTCTCGAGCACCGCCACCCCGGCGAGCCCTGAACTCAAGGCAGGCCTTGAAGCGCTTGGAAAAGGCGATGCGGCCGGTGCGCGGACAATGCGCGACAGCATGACGCGCGACACCCTCGATCATCATATCCTGACCTGGGCGATCGCCGTGTCAGGTCTTGAAGGCGTGCCCTCGGCGGAGATTGCAAGGGCTGCGACCGAGCTCGAGGGATGGCCGGGGCTCAAATCCCTGCGGCAACTGTCCGAACGTGCGTTGTTTTTCGAAAACCCGCCGCCCGCGCAGGTTCTCGCGGCTTTTGGCGACACCCGGCCCGAGACAACCAGGGGCGCAATCATCCTGATCCGGGCCCTGATGGCTACCGGCGACACCGGACGCGCCCGCGCCCTTGCCTCGAGCTTCTGGCGCAGTGTTACCATGGATGACAGGGACGCCCGCATCTTCCTGAGAGAATTCGACGCTCTTCTCGACAAGCAAGATCATTTCCGCCGCATGGAAATGCTGCTCTACGACGACCACGTCAATGACGCCAAGCCTCTTGCCGAAAAGGCCGATGCGCAGTCGCTCTACCGGGCCTGGTCCGCGGTGATCACCAATCCGGCCAAGGCCGGGGAAGCGATCAAGGCCGTGCATCCCTCCTGGCATGATGCACCATCCTATCGCTATCTCAGGATCCGCCATCTGCGCGAACTCGAGCGCAACAAGGAAGCCGCGGAGCTGCTTGCCGGCATGCCGCGTGATCCCGCGGTTCTTGTCGATCCGGACGAATGGTGGATCGAGGCGCGTGTGGTCAGCCGTGGGCTCTACGAGCAGGGCGATGCCAAGACTGCCTACCGCCTGGCCGCCGCACATCTTGCGCAAAGCCCGGAGGACTTCGCTGAAGCCGAGTTCCACGCCGGCTGGTATGCGCTCAGGGGTCTCAAGGACGCGAAGACGGCAAGGAAGCACTTTGCCGCCATTCTCAGCGTCGCCGAGGGACAGATCTCCAAGGCGCGCGCCAATTACTGGCTTGGCCGCGCCGCTGAACTGGACGGGGGAGACAGGTCATCGGAGTACTACGCGCTCGCCGCGCAGTTTCCCTCGACGTTTTACGGTCAGCTTGCCAGCGCAAAGCTGGGACAAAAGACCCTCAACATCGCCTATCCCTCACCGTCCCAGGCCGACAGGGTGCGGTTTGCCGATCGTGAGGCGGTCCAGGCAATCCGCAAGCTTGAAGATGCGGGCTTTGAGTGGCGCGCCGGCGTGCTCTATCGCGCCCTTGCCGCCGAACTCGACAGCCCCGGCGAAGTGGCGATCCTCGCCGCCATGGCGGAAAGCCGCGACGATCATCGCACGTCGCTCCAGGTCGGCAGGATCGCCTGGGGCCGCGGGCTTGATGTGGCGGCGCTGGCCTATCCGCTCGGCGCCGTGCCCGCCAGCGCCAACATTTCCGGATCCGGCAAGGCGCTCGCCTATTCGATTGCCCGCCAGGAAAGCGCCTTTGACAAGGCGGCCGTCTCGCCCGCCAACGCCAGGGGCCTGCTGCAGATCCTGCCGGGAACGGCCAAGGGCGTCGCTGCCCGCCACGGCCTGCCCTTTTCGCAGGACCGCCTGACCACCGACGCCGGATACAACGCAACGCTCGGCGCCCATTTCCTCGGCGAACAGATCAGCGATTTCGGCGGCTCCTACATCCTCACCTTCATCGCCTACAATGCCGGCCCGCGCCGGGTGCCGCAATGGATCGAGCGCTTTGGCGATCCGCGCGGCCTCCCGCTCGACGAAGTGGTCGACTGGATCGAATTGATCCCGTTCACCGAAACCCGCCACTACGTGCAGCGCGTGATGGAGAACTACCAGGTCTACAAGGCGCGCCTCGGCCAACCCGCGAGCATCGAACAGGATCTCCGCTTCGGGCGCCGATAAGGCCTGTCGCACTGCACCTGATGCCTGTCGCGTTCACACGGATTCGTTTGAACGAGAACGACATGCATTGATTCAAGATGTTACAGCGACCTTTGCGCATCCGCTTGGATGCGCGGCGCTGTAGAATGCGCTATAGGCTTGGGCTGTGTGAGACGGAACAGGATCTGACAATGGCGGACAACAAACCCGGCGCGACTGCGACACCCGCGTCCGGCCAGCCTGAGCACGGGCGGCATGAAGATGTGTTTTTCTCGGCCAGCGACGGCCTCAAGCTGCATGCCGCCGATTACGGCCGCCACGATCCCGCAACCCGCGGCCGCCAGCCCGTGGTCTGCCTGCCCGGCCTGACCCGCAATACCCGCGATTTTCACGATCTGGCGCTGATCCTGTCGCGCGACGACAAGGCGCCGCGCCGCGTGGTCAGCCTTGACTACCGCGGCCGCGGCCGGTCCGGCTGGGACAAGGATCCGTCGCGCTATACCATTGTTGTCGAGGCCGAGGATGTGCTCAGCGGCATGGCGGCGCTTGGACTTGAGCACGCCATCCTCATCGGCACCTCGCGCGGCGGCCTGATCATGCATGTGCTGGCGGCGACCCGGCCCGGCATCATGGCCGCCGGCGTGCTCAATGATATCGGCCCGGTCATCGAAGGCGCGGGCCTGGCCCAGATCAAGGCTTACCTGTCGCGCACGCCCAGGCCGAAGACCTGGGAGGAAGCGGCGCAGATCTTGGCCGAGGCCCACTCCAAGAGCTTTCCGGCGCTGAGCAAGGCCGACTGGGACGATTTTGCTCGGGCCATCTATGTGGAAAAGGCGGGCAAGCTGGTACCCGACTATGATCCGGCCCTGCTCGAGGGCCTCAAGGGCGTTGATCTCAACACGCCGCTGCCGACCCTGTGGCCGCAATTCGAGGGTCTGGGCCGCATGCCGCTGATGGCGCTCAGGGGCGAGCATTCGACGCTCTTGTCGGAAAAGACACTCACAGAGATGAAAGCCCGGGTCCCGAACTTGCACACCGTCACCGTCGCCGGCCACGGGCATGCCCCGATCCTGCATCTGGGCGGCATCCCGCAGATCCTGCGCGAGTTCTTTGCCTCGGTCGACAAGCAGCGGCGTCACTGAAGCCGGTCCACAATGGCTGGCGCTTAAAACAGGCGGCCGGCTGCCAAAACAGGCGGCCGGCTGCCGGCCTTACTTCTTGCCGGATTTCGCCTTTCCGCCCGCCGAACTGGCGACCTCGCCCCTGGCGACGCGCTTGGCAAAGTCGGTGGAACCGCCCTTGGCCAAGATCTTGGCCTGGTTCACCCAGTCCTCCCGCTCGATGCGCCCGGCAAAGGACAGTTGCTCGGCAAAATCCGCCTGTTCCTTCTTGGTCCAGGCCGCAATCTGGGCGAAACTGTTGATCCCGGCCGCATTCAGCTTGGCCTCGATCTGCGGCCCCACGCCCTTGATCTGCTTGAGATTGTCGGGAACCGCTGCGGCTTGCGGCTTTGCCTTGGCGGTTTTGGCCTTGGCCGTCTTGGTCTTTGCAGTCTTGGGCTTTGAAGCAGCCGGCGCGCCGCCCGCTTCCGTTTTGGCAGCCTTCGGTTTTACAGCCTTCGTTTTGGAGGCTTTCGCCGCCGCAGGTTTTGCGGTTGCCGGTTTGCGCGCGGCGGATCTTGCCGTCTCCGCCTTGGCGTCCGGCTGCTCCGGAACAACCGGGGCGACAGATGCGGCCGCAACCGCGCCCGCCTCGGGCGCCAGCGCTTCCGGCCCGGCGGTCGCTACCGGCGGCAAGTCGGCCATACGCTGCGGCGAGGTCGACGGCTCGTAGTGCGGCCATGAGGACGCCAGCTCCCCGGCCGTCGCCGTTCGGGCAGCACCTTCATGGGTGACCGCGCCGGCAGCGCCCGAATGCGGATGCTTGGTGCCGAAACGGCCCTTGAGCCAGCAGCCGCACAGGCAGCCCAGCCCGAAGGCCACCGCGACAAAGAACAGCGTCTGTAACAAGAACATCGTCATGTCTCCCCTCCGGCCAAGCTCGACATCATGTCCGCTTGCGACCGCATGTCATCCACCCCACCAGCGCCCCGACCAGAAATGCGAAAGCGAGCCAGAGCCAAAGATGTGTCATCATATACCACATGGAAGTCTTCCCCTGATTGATGTCCGTTAATTGGGAACGCGGAACTCTATCCTCCTCCATTCAATGCAACGCCTATCAAGCTAACTGCAATGCTCACGGGCGCAACTTCGTGCGAACAACTCACTCGGCCCCTTCCAATCCCGGCAGATAGGGGGCGTAATTCTTCCATGCGCCGATGGAGGACGTGTAGATGGGCTTGCGGACCTGTGCCGCGCTTGCGGTGCGGACAGCCCGCTTCGTGGTATGAAAGTCCAGGCATCGCTGATCAAACTCCAGATCGCACCGAGCCAGCAAGGTGCGGATGGATGCTTCTGGATCGGTTACGATGGTCTCGTAATTGGCCTCGATAATGTCTGCGCCGAAGAGCGATTTCCAATGCTGCATGAGCATTTGATAATTGCGGTGGTAATCCAGCAGCTCGCCAAAATCATAGCTGAAGTGATGGCCTCCGGACGGAAAGAAGATCTTGAACATCGACAGGCAGGTGTCACGGGCGTCGCGGGTACAATGCACGATCCGCGCGTTCGGGAAGACCAGTTTGATCATTCCGACCATCAGGAAGTTGCCTGGCAGCTTGTCGGTGAAATGGCTGGTGCCGGTGATCGTGTCGTCAAGCGCGCCCAGATAGTCATCCGCAATCTGCCGCACATCGTCGGAACTCAGCAGCGGGGCTGCATCCGGAAAACCCGCCGGGTCAAGCCTTTGCAGGGTGGCAAATACGGTCGCAGGAAAATACAGAAGCTCGCCGCCGCCGCTGACTTTCGGGTGGCTGGCGAGAACCTGTTCGACCAGGGTTGTTCCCGAACGGGGCATTCCGATGATGAAGATCGGCGCCGCGGTGGGTGAACCCGAACCGCCATGGGCCGCAAGGAAATCCCGGTCGAAGATCGATGCTATTCGGGCGATCTGCGCGGCGCTTTTCTCGGACGAATAATTGAGCCCTGCCCTGTGGATGGAGTTGCCTTCCCTGAATAGCTGGGATGCCTGTTCGAAATTTCCGAGATTCTCCTCCTGCTTGCCGAGCGCGAAGCTGAGCAGCTTGCGCTCCTCGCTATCGGGAGCTGCACGCTTGTAGGTATTGAGAATGCGGGTATGCATGCCGGAATCCAGCTCGTCGGCAACGAAGGCCAGCGACGCCATGGCGCTGGCATGGCTCCGGTTCTGATCAAGCGCAATGGTATAATGTCTGATCGCCTCGGACATGTCGCCAGTGTCGCGCAGTGCCTGGCCAAGTCCGTACTCGGCCTCGGGGAAATTGGGGCGTATGGACAGCGCTCTGCGATAATGGCTGATCGCCTCGTCCGCCTGCCCTGCGACCAAGAGAGCATTGGCCAGGTTCGCGTGCACTTCGGCAACGCGCTCGTTGATGGCCAGCGCCTGTTTGTAATGGCTGATCGCGCCAGCTGCATCATTCCGCTTCATGCTCAGCGCGGCCAGGTTGTTGCAGGCGTCAACAAGCGTGGGATCAAGTTGCAGGGCGCTCCTGAAGCATTGCTCCGCCGCATCCAGCTCACCGGCATAGGAATACGCTGTACCAAGGTGCGTCAGCATTTCCGCATTTTCAGGCATCGCCGTGGTCGCCCGAGTGAGATATTCGATGGCCTGGCTGAAGCTCCTTTGCTGCATGGCGATGATGCCGAGCAGGTGATTGGCATGCGCATGATCGGGAGTCTTCTCCAGGATGGACTTGCACGCAGCCATGGCGCCGGCACCGTTTCCGCGACGGTAATGTTCGGCCGCCTGGCCCATCGTCTGAGCGTGCGGGTCATGGGACATGCCGCGTTTTGCGGAGCGGGTATTCTCCAGCTTTTGCTGGCGTCGTCTGTCTGCTCGGTTCACGCTTCACCTCTTGTTTGCACAGCCTTCAATGGTATGCGGTGACGCCTTTTATCCTTCGGGCAATAGTGGCGCAACATCATGGGTATTGGCGTCATTGAACCATTCCGCTCCGCTCGACAGACAAGCAGCGCTTCCGCCTGAACACGCTCTTCGGCGCGGCTGCACCCGGGAGAGACCGCCGGCCCGCCGCCGCTGCCCATGGCACCCTATTCCGAAGCTGGATCGTCTGCGATATCAATATCTGCAGATCCCAGGCTTACTCCACTCGAGAAACCGTGTGAGAGGACAGCCTGAGCCCGGTGGAAGGCATCCGCATCGGCAGCTTTACCGCTCAGCTCGAGAACCGTGTTGCGCACGATCGCGGTTCCCTCGCTGAGTTCCAGGACAATCGACAGCGCTTCCTCGGCCGCGGCCTGCCAGTCGACGCTGTCAGGAACACCTGATGCGAACAGCATCCCGTCATCGACAGTCATGTCGGGCGCCATCGCCCGCGCCCGGGCAAGGATCGCAGCGCGAATCGAAGCGTCCGGCGCATAGCCCGCGAGCCTCAGCCCGCCCGGACCGATCGAAGCCGACCATGTGTAATCGCCCGATACTGCTGCGGGCTTGATATCGACCGAACGCACCACGCCGGCGGTGTCGGGGATCGAGGCCACCGCCGCCAGCGCGACCTCATGATCCGCCGGATCCAGCGCCTGACCGCTGATGGCCAGCGCCTGGTCGGAGATTTCAACCGCACCGGTGGAAAAGCGCGGGAACGCCGCCAGCCCGTACCCAGCCAGTTGCAGCAGATTCCCGGGCGCACCGCGCGCCAGTTTCAGCTGATCGGTGAGCGCAATGCCGGGAAGCATCCGGGTGAGCATGGCAATGAGGTTCACTCGCACCGATTCATTCGGCACGAAGCCGCTGAGGCGGACGCCGTCCGCGGTCTTCTCGATGCTCAGGCGGTAGGGGCTTTCTTCGGGCAGCAATGTGGACTTGTCCGTTGCCACCCGGACCCCGGAAAGGTTGCGCGCAATCGCAACAGCCTTGACTTGGCTGGCTTCATCCGGCGCGATCCCGGTCAGCGTCAGATCGCGGCCTGCAAGCGACACCTGCGCCCAGGCATGGTCCTGCCGCAGCGCCGCCGACGCCCGCATCTGCAGATCCGCTTCGACACCGGAGAGCTCGAACCAGATCGCAAGCGCCGTGAGGCACCCCACCGCCGCCAGACCCGGCCATATCCAGTCTTTCCAAGTGGGCATGAGGTCTCCGCACGACATTGTCCGGTGCGAGCTTACTGCAAAGTCGCTCGAATCCAAATCGCTTCAGGCAGGATGTGATGTGGCCCCAACTGCCAACGGCTGAGTTCAGGCGCTGCAATCACGAAGATCGCTCGAGCGGCATGACGGCAGGATCGGCGCGACGTCGGACAAAGCTCCGAGCACCATGCTTGCTTGCAACACGGCGTCCGCCCAGTTGAGGCTCGCTCCGCGGTTTGCCGCTTATCCTGACGAAGGCAATCCAGGCAACAAAAAACCCGGCAGCGTGAGCTGCCGGGCCTTGTCAGATCAAACCGAGGTTTGATTAGAACGAGCGCTGAACGCGCAGGAAGCCGCCGAAGTCGCCGTCGACGCCCTGGATGTCGCTGTCAACATAGGCAACTTCCGGAGTGATCACGAGGCCGGGAACCAGCGTGTAGGCCACGTTGGCAACGGCAGTCCACGAGTCAGAAGCACCTGCGACATTGCTGTCAACCCACTGAACCTGGGTGTTCAGAGCAAGCTTGTCGGTCGCCTGGTAGGAAGCACCAGCGACAACCGAGAAGGTTTCGTCGCCAGGAAGACCATTGGCCCAAGTGGTGTAGCCGGAAGCGTTTTCACCATACATCGCCATTGCGAACATGGAGAACTGATCGTTGAAGGTCACGTCTGCACGAAGCTTGGCAGCCCAGCCGCCGCGCTCGATGCCGCCGATATCGTCACGCGTGTCGTAAGCGACAACGCCGCGAAGGTTGAACATGCCGGCATTGTAACCAACACCACCGACAACATGCGGCATGTAGTCGTCGATACCCCAGTGACCAAGATCGTCACCGGTGCCGTAAACGCCGTCAGCACCAGCGTTGGACGGGACTGTGTCGTTTACACCCTGCTCAAGAGCAAGACCGGCAGAGAATGCGCCGCTGTTGTAGGTGTAGCTGATCAGGTTTGTGTCGAACGGACCGTAGCCGAAGCCCAGCGTATCGTTGATCACGGAACCGGCATAACCGGTGAAGGTGGTGAAGAACGATTCGTCCTTACCAATGCGGAGACCGCCGAGCTGGATCCAGGCAAAGTTCAGCGAAACGCCGGTGCCATGAGTGTAACCGACAGGGGCAGCCTGCGAATCGGCCCAGTTGAAGCGCACTTCGGTGTAGGTGCGCAGGGTGCCAAGTTCGGTTTCCGAAGCGGTCGAGGTGCGGAACGAGAAGCGAGCGTTCTTGTTGTAGGTTTCGTCGCCAGTTGCCGAGGTGAGTGCGAAGAGGTCGCCGGCGCCGATGTCGTAGCGCAGGTAACCGTGGATACGCAGGCAGGTTTCGGTGCCCGGGATGTAGAAGAAGCCGGTGCCGAAAGCGTCGCAAACGCGGACGTATTCAACGGGCTCAGGCTCGGCTGCGATGATGGCGTCTGCGGCGCGGGCGCCGGATACAGCGACGAGAGCCGCTGCGGAGCCGAGGAGAAGGCTCTTAATGTTCATTTCTGACCTCCAGTCAAAAGTTAGTGGTCTGGGTTGTCGCTGAAGGACAGTATTTCCTGTCCCATCCCCACAATGGAAGAAGACAGACGAATTTCGCCGTGACTTCGAGATTGAACATACTCGCCATCGCCGCCCGCGCAACGCCGATCACGCCGCTCGGCGGCTCCGCGCCACGCCTTCCCCTCGCCCTGTTGCACAAATGACACGAAATCCACGGGCGCCGGCCGATTTGTTTACCTCTCGTTAGGATATGGAGCCGCAGTCACCGGGAAACAGCGGGCATGACGCAAGGGAATCCGGCCCAGCAAGGTCAGAATCGCCTGCGAATCCTGCGCACAGCCGGGAATCAGCCCTGACCTCCGATCTCGACTTCCTCTGCCCGGAGTGACCGGCCAAATCTTCTGCGCCAGTCGCGCTGTCTCCGACTCGGCATGGTCTCCCTCAACCGCGCATGGGCCGTGCGCACTCAGTCTGGCACAGGCTCCTGTATGATGAGGTGGACGTCGGGAGTGGCGGCGAGCTTTTGGCTCGCGCGGCCGTCGTCGGCGTTCTCGCCGTGAGCCGAATGGCGAATGGCGAATCCGCCCTGCCCCTTGTCACTCGATGACCCATGGACACCAGGGCAGTCTTCAGTCCACCTGCATCGATCTCCACCCTGGCTGCGGATCCCGCGAAGCCCACAGGATACCGGCGTCCGGGAGCGCCACAAGGATGCTTCGTGCGCTGACCGCCACGAGGCAACGCGTCACCCCCCGTCGCCTGCGGAACTGCGTTCGTCATCCAAGAGCAATCGCCGCCCGAATTCAGGTTGATTACGCCGCCATGCTAAGGTAACAGACCACTCAACGGAGAGGTGGCCGAGTGGTCGAAGGCGCTCCCCTGCTAAGGGAGTATACCTCAAAAGGGTATCGTGGGTTCGAATCCCATCCTCTCCGCCACTTGCCCCCGCGAAAGCGTTCTCCCGATCCGGCTGCGGCCGGATTTTTTCGTTGTATTCAAGGGTTATGCGGGAGGGGCTGAGCACCGGCGCCAGCGCCAAGAGGCTCGGAAGCGGTCTCTCCTGGCCGATATTCTCTGGACCTGTTGCCTTCGCAGGTTTGGTGAATTTCGTTCAAGTGACTGTATTCGCAAAATTTTTTTGATGCATCGGCTAAGCACTTCGATTTCAGGGACCTCTTCCAGAGGGAACTGAAATCGAACAACGCCCCGTCGGCAGCTTCCTTTTGGCAAAGGCCTGCATCAACCCTGATGCTCCTGATCTTCTCCTGCGGCCCGGAACTCGCTGTAGGCTTTGTCCCAATCGACACCCGGGAAGGCCTTTTTGATCGCTGCCAAGAAATCCTCGCGGTTCAGCGTTTCGAACGTCACATCTTTATAGCGGACGTCCAGTTGCATTTTCTGGATCAGGGCCTCGGCCTTTGGGAAGGCCCGATCAAGCTCATGATCGAGCCAGGTGCGCGCTTCGGGCTCCTCAAACTTCAGGAACTGGCCCCTCATCGCATCAGGCGGGTTCTTCACGACAATTGGAGCGTAGTAATCCACGATCTGCTTTCGTGACTCGTTCAGCTTGTCCTGTAACTCGCTCTTCACGGTCTCCTGGTGTTTCTCGAGTTCGGTCCGGAAGGTTTTCAGTTTTTCCTCTAGGTGCGGTTTCGCCGCCTTCAGCACCACTCGCCCATGATCCTTGCCAAGCGATGGCGTAAAATTCTTCCGGATTTCGTTCAGGCTGTCCTCAAGCGCCTTCGACGAAAGCTTGCCGCCCTTCTCAATCAGATCGAAAGTGGTCTTAAGTCGGCCTTCCAGATCCTTGGCGCCGCCGAGCTTTTGGATATTTGGTGGAATTGCCACGCGGTGACGCTGTATCGCCGCGCCTTCAAGCTTCAGGTCGACATACTGTAGGTAGGCATTAAACACGCGGACCTGCCGGGCGACGTCGAAACGCACGGGTGGCGCTTCTGTAAGCCGACGTTCGACCTGCTCGACCGTTGTTGCGACGACTTGCTGCGACCGCACCTCCACGGCCGTCCTGCGGATGTGCTCCCGCTCTTCGTCCGTCTTGGCCATTGCGATGGCAATGGCCTTTGCCGCTGGGGAAAGCCGTGCCAAAGCCTCAGTGACTTGGTCCTTTGACAGGCGCATCGCATTAGGAGCCTCTGCCGGGCGATCTTCCGCTTCGAGATAGAGCGCGGTCGGCGTGAAGATGTACCCGTTGTGGTCAACGATCACGAGACCGGTCCGTAGCCCAGGCGTTGAGTTCACTGAAATTCCAGCACCTTGCAATGCCTTAACGGCATTAAGGTCGCCAAACCCCATACGCATCACTCGCTCGTCAAAATCGAGGCACACCGTGATCAATTCTGGTCCAATCCGCCCGGCCACCTCGGCCATAGCCTTTGCTGGCTCCATCTGGATGCCGGGTGCGGCAAAGCAGACTGAATGCTTCGCTGTGCGGATCACTCTGGCGATGGCATCGGACGTGAGGTTGCTGAAAAGGGTGCCATCAGTCATCCTGCTGCGCCTTTTCTCAAGGTCGTAAAGTTCCTTGCTGACATCAATGTATCCATGCTGTTCATAGAATTGGGCCAGATCCCGTAAGTATTCATCCGCGGAGGATCCAAGTTGTGCGGGGCTGCTTACCTGAGGGCTGAAAACCCGCATGACATCCAGAGGCGGAAGGGACTCGTGCTCCAGTGGCGGTATGCCGGCTTGGGCGATAAGCGCGGCACGAACGTTGTCGGGAGAACCGTTCAACTGTCCGTGCCAGTCGAAGAACTCGCTCTCGTGTCGCGGGGCTTCCAATTCCTGGTGCTCCCAAATCACTTCGGAAACGTCGTCCCGAAAGGTCGAGCAAACCTTCCGCACGAAGGTCTCCCCGAATGTCTCGATGGCGAAAGTACCGAGCAGCGGGCAATACACGTCGAGAAGGTCGGCGGCGATATGCGGATCGTCGATCAGATACGCGGAACAATAGACGGCCCATCGAAAATCTGGCTCGCTACCGCCGATGACGTCTCCGAAGAACCGCTCATCGAAGGCCCAGAGTTTGCCCAGTGCCTGCTCGATGCCTGCGACTTCAGGCCGGTCTCTCGTGTCCTCAATCATGGCGCGCGCCATTGAGTAGCGATCGTCGGGAGGGGAGAGCGGGCCTTCACAGAGCCGCGACAGCGCATCGACGCACTTGGGCCAATGCGCGCGGAACGCCTCGGACGAAGCGTATGTCGCGGCAAGCTTCAAGTTGCTACCGCGTCCGCAAAGGCGGCCAGCGATACTCGCCGCACTCCCGCATAGCTTATCATCAATAGTACTCTCGAATGTAGCCGTATGCCTTCTCGAACAGTTCTGCGTCCTGGTGCAGCTTGTAGCGGAAGAGGGTCTGGCGAAGCGCTTTCTTGACCTCGCGTTCACCCGCGTGCGTAGCTTGCCAGCCGTCGAACCGGACCGCGCGCACGATCTCGTCGATATCGTCCACGACCCGCTTGACCATCACAGGCGTGTCGCCGTTCCGTGCTTCCTCGAACAGTTCGGTCAACGCCGCCTTGCCCCGGTCGATGTCCTCTTCCTCTGGCGTCTCGCGCTCGGTCTTCACCACGTCTTTCGCCAGCGCCAGAAGCTCCTTCAGGAAGTCGATCGACAGCAGGAGACCCTGCTGATGCCGGTTCTTCAGGTCCTCCAGGCGCTCGCCCAGCGCCTTGAACTTCGGATTCCCCCCATGCTTCCGTAGGCGGCCCGCCAGCTTGACCGAGATTTCCTTGGCCTTCTTTTCCGGGTCAGGGTTGCCGAGGACCGCTTCGAGCAGTTCGGCATCCAGAACCAGTGTATCGAGGTCGTCGCGGACCGCGTCGACATGGACGTTTTCGTGGATCAGCTCGATGGTCTTGGCGCCCAGCCGATGCCAAAGCAGGCGCCCTGTGCCGCTGGAGGGCTTCAATGACTCGTAGACTTGGGCCAGCCAGCGATAGTCGGTCTCGTACTGTGTCAGCACCGGATCGGGTGACAGCGCCTCCCAGATCCGCGCCAGCACGCTGAAATCGGCCGCAAAGGCGTCGCGCAGGTCGTTGTTCGGGATACATTCCTGCGCGGCGATCAGGCCCTCGTAGCCGGTCAGGCTTCGGTCTACGCCCGCGAAATAGGCCATGCACTTCTGCAGGGCGGTCGGCAGGGCGTTGATTAGCTCGGCGATGTTCGACACCGCCTTCTGCACGCCTTCCTCGTCGAACTTCAGCGCCTGCGCCACGTCGTCGAAGATGCCGAGGTAGTCGACGATCAGCCCATGCGTCTTCTGCTCACCGTAGGGGCGGTTCGTCCGGCAGATGGCTTGCAGCAGCGTGTGGTCGCGCAGCGGCTTGTCCAGGTACATCGTCTGCAGGATTGGCGCGTCGAAGCCGGTCAGCAGCTTCGACGTCACGATGATGATCTTCAGAGGGTCCTTCGGATCGCGGAACCGGTCGAGAAGCTTCTCCTCGGCATCCCGGTCGCGCTTGTAGGCCGCATATTCCGGTTCGCCGCTGTTGACCGAGATCACCACGTCCGACACCTCGGGCGGCAGGTGACGGTCGAGTTCCTGCTTGTAGAGCAGACAGCTCTCACGGTCGAAAGTCACCACCTGCGCGCCAAAGCCGTTCGGGGCGACCTTCTCCTGGAAGTGCTTGGCGATGTCGCCGCAGATCGCGCGGATGCGTTCGGGCGCCTTGACCAGGATCGACATCTTGGCCGCCGCCTTGCCCAGCCGATCCCGGTCTTCGTCGGTCAGGCCCTGCGTCAGCTCGGCATAGGCCTCCTCAATGGCCTTCTGGTCGATGTGCAGGTCCACCAGACGCGGCTCGAAATGCAGCTCCTTCGTCGCCCCATCGCGGATGGAGTCGTTCAGGCCGTAGCGGCTCATGTAGCCGCCATCGTCGGTGTCGGCGCCGAAGGCGTAGAAGGTGTTCTTGTCGGCGCGGTTGATGGGCGTGCCGGTCAGGCCGAACAGGAACGCGTTCGGCAGCGCGTCGCGCATCTTGCGGCCCAGATCGCCTTCCTGCGTGCGGTGCGCCTCGTCCACCAGCACGATGATGTTGTCGCGGTCGTTCAGCACGCCGTCGGCCTCGGCGAACTTGTGGATCGTGGTGATCACCACCTTCCGCGCGTCCTTGCCCAAGAGATCGGCCAGCTCCTTGCGGCTTTCCGTACGCACCATGTTGGCCATGTCGGCGGCATAAAAGGTGCCCGAAATCTGGCTGTCCAGATCGATCCGGTCCACCACAATCAGCACCGTGGGGTTCTTCAGCGCCGGGTGCAGCCGCAGCTTGCGCGCAGCGAACAGCATCAAGAGCGATTTGCCCGACCCCTGGAAATGCCAGATCAGCCCCTTGCGCGGCTGGCCCGCCACGACCCGTGCGACGATCTTGTTGACGCCGTCCACCTGCTGATAGCGGGCGATGATCTTGATGCGGTGCTTGCCCTTCTGCGTGGCGAACGCCGTGAAGCTGTCGAGCATGTCGAGCACCAGCGCCGGGCGCAGCATCGAGCAGGCGGCTTTCTCAACCTCGCCCAGCGACTGCTTGCCGTCACCGTCGCGCCAGGGGCCCCACATGTCGACCGGCATCCGGACAGAGCCATAGCGAAACTCTTTGCCCTCGGTCGCCACCGAAAAGACGTTGGGCACAAATAGTTCCGGCACGTTGCGTTCGTAATCGTCATGGACCTGCAAGGCGGCGTCGAGCCAGCTTTGGCTGGACCGCACCGGCGTCTTGGCCTCGATCAGGACCAGCGGAATGCCGTTGACCAGCAGCACCAGATCGGCACGCTTTTCGGTCTTGCCCGCGCGGATGATGAACTGCTGGGTGACGACGAAGCTGTTCTTCTCGATCTCGTCGAAATCGATCAGACGGATAGTGACGTGTTCGCCATTCGCGCCGAAGGGCATGGAGCGTTCGCCCAGTGCCCAGGCGGCAAATTCCTCGTTCGCCTTCACCAGCCCGTCCGACCGCGCGCCCATGACGATGGCGCGCAGGCGGTAGAGAACGTCGTCAGCCCGGCCGGGGTTGGCGGCGATGTCGGGGTTCAGGCGGATCAGGGCGTCGCGCAGATGGGGTTCGACCAGCACCTCTTGCGGCTGGCGGGGAAGGTCGGCGGGGGCGATGTAGTGCCAACCGAGGCCCGCGATCTTGCCGCCCGTGCGGGCGAGGCCAATGGAGAGTTGCGCCGGGCGGGCCGAGGCCGCGCCCGCGAGAAGGTCGCGCAGATGGGCTTCGACGGTATTGGCTTCAGTGAAAGTCACTCAACACCTCCGGAAATCGCTTTGAACAATTCGCGCTTCATGTCTCGCAATGTCGCAAATCGGGCCTCTATCGCGTTGGCCTGCATATCGAGCGCGCCAAGAAACTGCACAGCTTCTCGCTGCGCGTCCATCGGCGGAACCACAAGCGTGTGCGCGCGGATGTCTTGCCCGTTCACCTTCCAGATTCCGTTCGACGACTTCGCCCGAGAAATAAGGCGACCGTGGACGGCGGGGTGGTTCCATTGCGCAACAACGAAATCAGTCAGCAGCCGCGACGGATCGAACCGCATCCGGATCAGCAAATCCGGGTAAACCAGATCGGGGTATGTTTGCCGACTGACCCCGACTTTGCCGCAGATATCGCGGTTGCCGTTCCCACGGACAGCGAAAATGTCGCCTGATTGGACGATAAACGGACGCGCATCGGCCGGCGTCATTTCTACGAACTTGATGCACCCTTCCGGATCGAAAACACCATCTCGGATCGCACTGATGCTGACGGTCTTGAACCCCGTTTCGCTGTCACTGGGTGCGGGCGAGCGGCCATTGGTCGGGCCATCCACAAGCAGACTGCCGACGCTGACCTTTACCGCAGCTTCCCCGTTTTGACCGATGACATGGCTGACATAGGCAGATCGCGTTGCGGCAAGATTGTCGGCGGCAACGCCAAGGGCTTCATCAGCGTTCCGATATGCCGACAGCGCCTCCACCAACCGCGCCTGCTCCTGGATCGGCGGCAGCAGGAACTGCTCCGCAGCCAGTGCCTTCCAGTTGATCGTGGGCGACAGCGACCCGACCGAGATGCTCAAGGCCCGTTCCATGAACAGGTCGCTCTGCATGAAGAAGGGCAGAAACTCGGGCAGCACAGCGCCGGTCTTGGCGCGCAGCACCATGGCATGTGCCGAACAGATGCCCTCGAAATCCGCCACTGCTACCTTGCGCTGATAGACCCGGCGCTTGCCGAAGATAATGTCGCCTGGCTGGAACCGCAGCTTGGTCGATTCCACATCTGTGGGTTCGCCCCAGCGCCGGATGCGCAGGCTGTCGGGATCAAGGTGTTCCAGCCCGACATAGCGGTCCACCCCGGCCTCGGCGGGGTTGTCGACCCGGTCGTTGATCTGCGTGGCGATCTGGTCGAACCGCACACGCGTCCACCCCGCCTTGGAAATCGGCCGCTCAAGCATCGGCATCCTCCGCAGGCATCAGGCCGTCGAGCATGTCCACCAGCGCGTCCATGCCCGCCCAGAACTCACGCCCGTCCTCATCGAACGCCGCCCAGGTCGCCGCCAGCGTGGCGCCGCTACCCGCCACCGCCGCCTTGGGCAGTTTTACATAGCGGGCAATCGACAGGTTGCCGTCGGCCGCCAGCACATCGGCCACGCTCGCCACTGTGGCAAAGCCGGGTTCATCGGCGAAAGCGTGATAGGCCGACAGGATGCGCGCCTGATGATCGGGGCGCAGAAAGCTCTGCGCCCGTTCGCGCGCAATCTCGGCCACCGCGTCGATGAACAGGATGCGCCCCTTGCGCGCCTCGGGCTTCTGCGACCGGCAGATCACCACGCAGGCCTCCATCGGCGAGTTGTAGAACAGCCCCGGCCCCAGCCCCAGCACGCATTCGACCCGGTCGGATTCGACCAGCCTGCGCCGCATCTCGGCCTCTTCATTGCGGAACAGCACGCCATGCGGAAACAGGATCGCGCAGCGCCCGGTCTCGGGGTCCATGCTCTTCAGGATGTGCTGGAAGAAGGCGTAGTCCGCGCGCCCCTGCGGCGGGGTGCCGAGGAAGTTGCGCCCCCAGACATCCTTCTCCCACGCACCGCGGTTCCATTTCTTGATGGAATACGGCGGATTGGCGAGGACCACGTCGAAGGTGCGCAGTTCGTCGCCTTGCGCGAAGGCGGGGGCGGCCAGCGTGTTGCCGCTGGAGATCTGGAAGTCCGACACGCCGTGGATGACCAGGTTCATCCGGGCGATGGCGGCTGTGATGGTGATGAGCTCCTGCCCATAAAGGCCCATGGTGCGCGTTTCGCCGCCGCGCCGCTTCACCTCGGCGAGGCACGAGATCAGCATGCCGCCGGTGCCGCAGGTCGGGTCGTAGATGCTCTCGCCCGGCTGGGGTTCCAGCATCTGCGCCATGAGATGGACGAGGGTGCGGTTGGTGTAGAACTCCTGCGCCGTGTGGCCGCTGTCGTCGGCGAATTTCTTGATCAGGTATTCGTAGCCGTTGCCAAGTTCGTCCTCGGGCACGGCGGCAAGCGTCAGGTCGTGCTTGGAGAAGTGTTCGATCAGGTTTTTCAGCGTGCTGTCGGGCATCTGGGCCTTGTCGGTCCAGTTCGCATTGCCGAAGACGCCTTGCAGGCGTTCGGGGTTCGCGGCCTCGATGGCGAGGAAAGCTGACAGCAGCGCCCGCCCCACGTCGCGCGGTGCGGAACGGACGTCGTTCCAATGCGCGCCTTCGGGGATCACGAAGCGGTCGTTGGCGGTGTCGGTGGAATAGCCTTCGTCGCCGGTTTCATCGAGGGCTTCCTGGTAGTCCCCATCCCACACGTCGGACAGACGTTTGAAGAACAACAGCGGGAAGATGTACTGCTTGTAGTCGCTGGCATCGACCAGCCCACGCAGCAGCGTGGCGGCGCCCCAGAGATAGCTTTCGAGTTCGCGCTGGGTCAGCCCGCTCATTGCAGCCAGCCTCCTTCGACCAGCACCTTGCGCAGGTGATCCTCGGCCGCGCGTGCGTCCGCCAGCGCTGTCTTGAACGCCTCGACGGCCTCCGGCAGCGGCGGGATGTCCTGACCGATCGGGGGCAGAACGTAACGCGATATGTTCAGCGTCCAGCCTTCCTTCTCGATCACGTCCATCGTCGCCACCTTGGCGCGATCCTCGACATCCTCGAAGGCGCGGTACCAGGCGACGATCTGGTCACTGTGCTCCGGATCGAGGAAGTTCTGCGCCCGGCCTTTGCGGAACAGGCCAGAGGCGTCGATGATCAGCACCTTGTTCTTGCGGGCCTCGGGTTTCTTGCGGCGCAGGATGACGACACACCCAGCCAGCTGCGTCCCGTAGAACAGGTTCGGCGCAAGACCGATGACCGCCTCGACCATGTCCTTTTCCAGCAGGGCCTGCCGGATCGAGCCTTCGGCCGACTTCCGAAACAGCGCGCCCTGCGGCAGGACGACGGCCATGCGGCTGTTCCCGGTCGGCGCCATCGACGCGATCATGTGCTGGACGAAGGCGTAGTCGCCATAGCTTTCGGGCGGGATCCCGTACTGTGCGCGGCCCCAGGGGTCGGCCTCCCACAGGTCGCGCCCCCATTCCTTGAGCGAGAACGGTGGGTTCGCGATGACGCAGTCGAAGGTGGCAAGGCCGCCGGTGCTGGAATCCGTGAAGGCCGGGTTCCGCAACGTGTCCTCACGGGCTACCTGGAAGTCCTCGATTCCGTGGAGGACGAGGTTCATCCGTGCGATCGCGGCAGTGGTAAGGTTTTTTTCCTGGCCGTAGATCTTGCCGTAGAAGGTGCGCGGATCGCCGCCCTTGCGCATCACATGCTCGATTGCCCCGAGCAGCATGCCACCCGTGCCGCAGGCGGGGTCATAGATGCTTTCGCTTTCCTGGGGGTCGAGGATCTCGACCATCATGCGCACGACGCTGCGTGGCGTGTAGAACTCGCCTGCCTTGTTGCGGCGGGTGACATCGGCGAACTTGCCCACCAGATATTCATAGGCGTCGCCGAGCACGTCGGTGCTGACGGTGGTGTTGCCGAGCCCAATCTCCGAGAAACCCTCGATCAGATCCTTCAGCAACTCGTCGGAGAACTTCTCCTTGTTGCCCCAGTCCGCCGACCCGAAGACGCGGAACAGCGTGTCCGGATTGGCCCGCTCGATCTCCTGCATGGCCCTCTGGAGGGCCGCGCCGACGTTGGCCGGGACTTCCCTGATGTCGTTCCAGTGACAGCCCTCAGGCAGCATGAAACGGTGCACCTCCGGAAACAGGGAGGGGTCCGCTTCGCCATAGATCTCCCGAGCCTCAGCCGTCTCTTCGTCCCAGACGTCGGAGATGCGCTTGAAGAAAAGCAGGGGAAGAATGTAGCCCTTCCAATCGGTGCGATCGACAGCGGAGCCGCGGAGAGTGTTCGCGGCGTCCCACATCGCAGATTTTAATTGTAGACCATTGTTCAACGAATTGTTCATTGGCCGTCGAGGCGGTGGCGAGCGGCGCGGGCGACACCATCGGCCGGGTGCGCCTGAACGCGGCCTTCTGATGAGCGCCTTCGCCGCCGCCGTCGGCGCGCTCTTCGCCGATCCGAACATCGGCCGGGACGCGGTCTACATCGCCGACGGAGGCGCGCCCATGCTGGTGCGTGCCGTCGCACGACGCGCCGACGCCGTCACCGACTTCGGCGATGCCCGGCTCTGGTCCGAGACCACCCGGATCGACCTCCGCGTCGCCGAGGTCGCGAACCCGCGCCCCGGCGACAGGATCGAGATCGGCGGCGACGCCTTCCTCATTCAGGGCGAGCCTCTCCGCGACCGCGAGCGGCTGGTCTGGACCGTCGATCTGCGCCCGGCGTGACCGTGATGAAGCTGAAGCTCGACATCGATCCCGACATCGTCGCGATGATGGCGGCCGAGGTCGCGGCGGGCGAACGCGCCGTGACCGCAGCCATGCGCGAGGCCGGAACCGGGCTTAAAGCGGCATGGCGGTTGCAGATCACCGGCGCGGGGCTCGGCGCACGGCTCGCCAATTCGATCCGCAGCCAGAACTTCCCGAGGTCGGGCGAGAGCCTCGACGCGGCAGCGCTGGTCTGGTCCAAGGCTCCGGTCATCGTGGGCGCGCATGACACCGGCCCGCTGATCCGCTCGAAGAACGGGTTCTGGCTGGCGATCCCGCTGCCCGCCGCAGGCAAGTCCCTGCGGGGGGGCAGGATCACGCCCGGCGAATGGGAGCGCCGCCGTGGCCTGCGCCTGCGCTTCGTCTATCGCCGGATGGGCCCGAGCCTGCTGGTCGCCGAGGGGCGGCTCAACACGAAAGGCCAGGCGGTAGTGTCCCGCTCGAAGACCGGGCGCGGCAAGGTCACCGCGCCGATCTTCCTTCTGGTCCCGCAGGTGAAACTGCCGAAGCGGCTGGATCTGGCGCGGGACGCGGACCGGGCTTTGGACAGCGTCCCGGGGCTGATCGTGGCGAATTGGGTGGAGGGGCGCGGTTAGCCGAAGCCAAGTGCCTGTGGCCGAACCGCAGCGGAAACTAGGGCGTCAAGGTGTTTAGGTGCGGATTCAGAGAAATGAAGTTAGAACAGGCTTCACGAAGTTCACGCGCTGCGTGATCCCAAAATACCACGTCGACTTGGAATCCGTCCTTGATCAAGGTCTCGACCGTCGGCACGTAATCGGAATCTCCCGAGACAATGGTGAAGACGTCGCCTTTTGCTGAGTTTCGATACGCGTCTCTCGTCATCTCCGTCACGATCCCCGTGTCGATCTTCTTCTCCTTGTTCGCTGCGTTTCTGTCATGAGTGATCACTTCAAAGCCGGCGCGTTTTGCGACGTCCCAAATTGCGTCGTTCTGCGGCGGCCTCGATCCGAAAAGCATAGCGCGCGCGGTCTCCTTTCGATCGGTCCCCGCGATGAACTGATACAGTTTCCCGAAGCTGATACGGTAGCTCGTGTCGATGATCCTGTTGGTCATCGCGTCATAGATGTCCAATGCCATACCCTGTTGCACGGCACTGACGCGCTGGCCTTCAATGAAAACGTTTGAATTATCGACGTAAATCCAGTCGGCCATCTGTAAACTTCCCCTAGTTGTGCTCGTGAGCCAAGAGCCAAGAGCCAAAGAACGGATGGCTTATTTGAAGTCCATCCTCCATCAATAGCCTCAGGCAGTTCCAATGCCCAGCCCTCGCGAAACCATCCTCGCCGCGCTGCACGCGCGGCTCTCGGCGCTGGCCGCCACCGCGCTGCGCGGCGAGGTGCTGCCCGAGCGGGTTCCGGCCGACGGCCTGCTGATCTTGCGGGATGGCGAACCAGGCGAACCCGAAGTGACGCTGTCGCCCCTGCGCTACCACTACCAGCACCGCGCCGAGATCGAGGCGGTGGTGCAGGGCGCGGCGCGTGACACCGCCTTCGACACTTTGACCGCCAGCATCGGCTCGGCGCTCGCCGCCGACCGCACGCTGGGCGGGCTCTGCGATTGGGTCGAGGCCGAAGCGCCACGCCCGGTCGATCTGCCGATCGAGGGAGCGGCCAGCCTGAAGGCCGCCGTGATCCCGGTGGTGCTGCACCATTCCACGGCCGATCCGCTCGGCTGATCCCGACAACCCGAGGAGAACACCATGGCACGAGCCCAGGGGGCGCGGGCGCTGATGGCGCTTGCGTTCGAGACGACCTATGGAACGCCGCCAGCGAGCGGCTTCACCCGCATGCCCTTCGCCAGCACCTCACTGGGGGCTGAGCAGCCACTGCTGAATTCGGAGCTTCTCGGCTACGGCCGCGATCCGCTGGCGCCGATCAAGGACGCGGTGACGGCGGACGGCGACGTCGTCGTGCCGCTCGACGCGGAGGCCTTCGGCTTCTGGCTGAAGGCGGCCTTCGGCGCGCCCACGACCACGGGCGCGGAGGCCCCGTACAGCCACGAATTTCAGTCCGGGTCCTGGACGCTGCCCTCGATGTCGATCGAGACCGGCATGCCCGAGGTGCCCCGCTATGCGATGTACTCGGGTTGCGTGCTCGACCAGATCACCTGGCAGATGCAGCGCTCGGGGTTGCTGACGGCGACAGCGCGGTTGGTAGCTCAGGGCGAGACGGTTGGCACGACCACCAGCGCCGGAACGCCCGCCGCGCTGGAGTTGAAGCGCTTCGGTCATTTCAACGGTTCGATCACCCGGAACGGCACCGCCCTCGGTAACGTGGTCTCGGCCGAGATCACCTACGCCAACAACCTCGACCGGATCGAGACGATCCGCTCGGACGGGCGCATCGACGGGGCGGACCCGTCCATCGCCGCGCTGACCGGCCGGATCGAGGTGCGCTTCGCCGACCAGACGCTGGTGACGCAGGCCATCAACGGCGAGGCCTGCGAGATGGAATTCGCCTACGTCCTGCCGTCCGGCGAGAGCTTCACCTTCACCGTGCACGCCGTCTACCTGCCACGCCCGCGCATCGAGATTTCCGGGCCGCAGGGCGTGCAGGCGACGTTCGACTGGCAAGCGGCGCGCAACAGTGTGGTCGGCCGGATGTGCACCGCCACCCTCGTGAACGATGTGGAGACGTATTGATGCTCACGCTCGACCTGACCAACGCGCCCCGCTGGCACGACCTCGCGTCCGGCGTCCGGGTGCAGCTGCGCCCGCTGACAACCGCTCTGATGGTAGCGACGCGCAGCGATCCCGCTGTCGAGGCGGTGCCCGAGGAGGCCTCAGACGAAGAGCGGGCCGTCGCCTTCGCCAAGGCGCTCGCGCGGCGGGCGGTGCTCGCTTGGGAAGGCATCGGCGACGCGGACGGTAAACCCATCGATCCGAGCCCGGAGGCCATCGACGCGCTGCTCGATGTCTGGCCGATCTTCGAGGCTTTCCAGCTGACCTACGTCTCCAAGGGCCTGCTGCTGGAACAGGAAAAAAACGTCTCCGCGCTCTCGCCGAATGGTCCTTCGGCGGGGGCGAGCGATACTGCGAAGCCTGCCAAACGACGTGCCCGGACTGCCCGGCGCGGCTGAACCGGCCTCTGACGCATGAAGGCTGGCAGGTCTGGGATCTGGTCGGCCGTCTCGGCGGCCAGCTCCGCGTGCTGCCTGGCGCTTTGATCGGCTGGGACATGTCGGCGGCGCTGGCGCTCGGGGACGCGCTCGGCGTGCCGCCGCTCGCCATGGCCGAACTGCTGCCCGTCATCGAAGCGGTGATGGTGGCCAAACTCAACGAACAGATGGATCAGTCCCATGGCGGAAAAACGGGTTAGCGTCCGCCTCGCGGCCGTGGGCGGACGGCAGGTGCGCGCCGAACTGGAAGGCGTGGGCGAAGCCGGATCGCGCGGCTTCGGGCGGCTCAGCCGCGAGATGGAAGCGGCGAACGCCCGGCTCGCGGCCTTCTCGCGACGGGTTGCTGTGGCTGCCGCAGCCGCAGTGGCCGCCGCCACCGCCGCGGGCGTGGCGATGATCCGGTCCGGGCTGCAGACCGTCGATGCGCAGGCGAAGCTCGCGCAGTCGCTCGGCACAACCGTCGCCTCGATCCAGACGCTCGAGCGTGCGGGCGAGTTGGCGGGCGTGTCGATGTCCGGCATCGAACAGGCGACGAAGGACCTGACCCGCCGTCTCAGCCAGGCGGCGGCCGGAACCGGCCCCGCTGCCGACGCGCTCGACCGGCTGGGGCTTTCGGCCAACGAGCTGATCGCTCTGCCGCTGGACCAGCGTGTGGGGGCGATCAACGCGGCCATCGAGAGCTTCGTGCCTGCTGCCGAACGTGCGGCTGTCGCGGGCCAGCTGTTCGGCGAGGAGGGTTCGATCGCCATGTCGCGGATCGACACCGCGACGCTGCGTCAGGCGACGGAGGACGTGCTCGCCTTCGGGGTCGTCGTGTCGGAACAGGACGCCGACCAGATCGAGCGGACGAACGATGCCATCTCCCGGCTCGGACTGATCTGGCGCGGGCTCTCGAACCAGCTCGCGGTCGCCGCGGCGCCTGCGCTGGAAGCCGTCGCCAACGCCATGGCGGCGGTGGCGAGCCGCACCGGGCCGCTCGGCGTCGCCATCCGCGGTCTCTTCGACAATATCGGCCGCCTCACAACCTATGCCGCCACCTTCGCCGCCTTCCTCGCGGGCCGCTGGGTGGCGGGGATGGCCGCCGCCGCGCTCTCCGTCCGTGGCCTCGCCACGGCGCTGGTCGTCCTGCGTGGCGCGCTGATCCGCACCGGCATCGGCGCGCTGATCGTCGGTGCGGGTGAGCTCGTCTACCAGTTCACGCGTCTCGTGTCCGGCGCGGGCGGCTTCGGCGAAGCGATGTCGCTCCTGAAGGACCTCGCAGTCGAGGTCTGGGAACGGATCAAGATGGGCGCGGCTGCGGCGGGCGCTGCGGCCACGGCGATGTTCTTCGATCTGAAGGCCGATGCGGCGTCGGGCATGCAGAGCGCCATCGAGAGCGTCGTGGCCTTCGGCAACACCGCCGCGAACACGTTCGAGGGGGCCTACGAGGCGATCAAGGAGATCTGGGGTCTGCTGCCGGCCGCTATCGGCGATCTGGCGTTCCAGGCCGCAAACAGCCTGGTCGACGGCGTCGAGGCGATGCTGAACGGCGTGGTCTCGCGCATCAACGGCTTCATTGGCGGCATCAACGCCGGTCTCGAAGCGCTCGGGTCGGAGCGGCGCATCACGCTGGTGCCCGACCTCGACCTCGGTGAGATCGAGAACCGGTTCGAGGGCGCGGCCAGTGCTGCCACGACAGCGGCGCAGGCAGCCTTTGATCGGGCTTTCGAGGACAACCCGCTCACTGCGCCTGATCTCGGACTGACCGAGGCGGCAAACCGGGCGCTCGAGTCCGCGAACCTCTATCGCGGCGCGGCGCGCGATCTGGCCGAAGGGGCCCGCGCCCCGCTGGAAAGCTGGCAGGCCCTGCAGGATGCCGTGCGCGGCACCGACGAGGACGGCGCCGACGCTTTGGCCGAGACGACCGCTGCGGCGGAGCGGCTGGAGACGGCGCTCGGCGATGCCGGACGCGCCGCGACCGGTGCCGGTGCGGCCGCCGGGGCTGCGGCTGCTGCAGCAGAGCCCGACACCGAGGCGGCCGTCACCGGCTGGCAGGCGGTCACCGCCGCGCTCGCCGACTACGCCAGCAAGGCCCGCGACATTGGCGGCGACATCGGCCAGAGCCTCGTTGGCGCCTTTCAGTCGGCGGAGAACGCGGTTGGCCAGTTCGTGCGGACCGGCAAGCTGAACTTTCGCGACCTCGTCACCTCGCTGCTGGCCGATCTCGCCCAGCTGGCCGCGCGGCGGTTCATCCTCGGGCCGATCGCCAATGCGTTCTCGGGCGTGTTCTCCGGTGCTGGCGGCATCTTCGCCAACGTCCTGCATGCGGGCGGGATGGTCGGATCGGCCGGGCCGTCGCGCATGGTCCCGGCCATCGCCTTCGCGGCTGCCCCGCGAATGCATGGCGGCGGCATGGCTGGCCTCCGCCACGACGAGGTGCCCGCGATCCTGCAGCGCGGCGAGCGGGTGCTGTCGCGCCGAGAGGCGCAGAGCTACGGCGCGGGCGGCGGCGTGAACGTCACGATCATGGCCCGCGACGCCGAAAGCTTCCGGCAATCCCGCACACAGGTCGCGGCCGACATTGCCCGCGCCGTGTCGCTCGGGCGGAGGGGCATGTGAGTGCGACCCCGCAAGTGGGAACCGGTTGCGGGGGCCAGAGCACGAACCATGGAGAGACTTGATGGCGTTTCACGAGGTCCGGTTTCCCGACAACATCAGCCGAGGCGCACGGGGCGGACCTGAACGGCGCACGCAAATCGTCGAGCTCGCCTCGGGCGACGAGGAACGCAACGCCAGCTGGGCGAACAGCCGCCGCCGCTATGATGTGGCCTACGGCATCCGCCGCGCGGACGATCTGGCGGCCGTGGTCTCCTTCTTCGAGGCGCGCAACGGCCGCCTCCATGGCTTCCGGTTCAAGGACTGGGGCGACCACAAGTCCTGCCTGCCCTCGGGCACGGCATCGCCCACCGACCAGGCGATCGGCACCGGCGACGGCGCGACGACAGCCTTCCAGCTGGTGAAGCGCTACGCCTCCGGTGCGCAATCCTGGACGCGGGCGATCGCCAAGCCGGTGACCGGAACCGTGCGCATCGCGCTCGCCGGGGTCGAGCAGCCCTCCGGCTGGTCCGTCGACACCGCCACTGGCGTCGTCACCTTCAGCGGCGCGCCGGGCGCTGGCGTCGCGATCACCGCGGGCTTCGAGTTCGACGTGCCGGTCCGCTTCGACACCGACGTGCTCGACGTGACGCTCGATCTCGAGCGGCTCGGCTCGATCACCTCCATTCCGCTGCTGGAACTGCGCCGATGAAGACCCTCGATCCCGCTCTGCAGGCCCATCTCGACGACGGCACGACGACGCTCGCCTGGTGCTGGCGGATCGCACGTGCCGACGGCACGAGTTTCGGCTTCACCGACCACGACCGGACGCTGAGCTTCGACGGGACCGACTTCGAGCCCGAGAGCGGATTGACGGCCTCCGAGGTCCGCACGGGCTCCGACCTGTCGGTCGATGCGCAGGACGCTGAGGGCGTGCTGACCTCGGACCGGATCACCGAGACCGACATCCTCGACGGTCGCTGGGACAACGCCGAGGTCGAGGTCTGGCGGGTGAACTGGGCCGACACTGGCCAGCGCGTGTTGATGCGGCGCGGCGCCATCGGCCAGATCCGGCGCGGGCGGTTGGCCTTCGTCGCCGAGGTGCGCTCGCTCGCCCATGTCCTCGGCCAGACGGTGGGGCGGACGTTTCAGGCCACCTGTGACGCCGCGCTCGGGGACGCGCGCTGCGGCGTCGATCTGGAGGACCCAGCCTTCAAGGGCACGGGCGCGGTGATCGACATTTTGCGCGACCGGGCCTTCACCGCCTCCGGTCCCTCCGGCTTCGAGGCGGGCTGGTTCACCTTCGGCACGCTGGACTGGACGAGCGGCGCGAATGCGGGGCGGCGCACCGAGGTGCTCGGCCACAACGTCTCGGACGGCATAGCTGTGCTGACCGTGCTCGAAGCGCCGGTGCGCGCGATCGCCGAGGGTGACGCCTTCACCATCCGCGCGGGCTGCGACAAGCGCATGGAAACCTGCGGGGCCAAGTTCGCGAACATCGCCAACTTCCGCGGCTTCCCGCACATCCCCGGTCAGGATGCCGTGCTGCGCTACGCCACCAAGGATGGCGGCCACGAGGGAGGCGTGCTGTGACGCAACTCCTTGCATTGGCCGACCCCGTACGCGTCATCACCATCGCTCGGTCCTGGCTCGGCACGCCGTATCACGATCAGGCCAGCCTTCGGGGCGTGGGCTGTGACTGCCTCGGTCTCGCACGCGGCGTCTGGCGCGAGGTCGTCGGCCCCGAGCCGTTCCCGATCCCGCCCTATAGCCGGGACTGGGGCGAGACCGGCCCGCGCGAGTTGCTGGCCTATGGCGCGCGGCGCATGATGACAGAGGTGTCGCCCACTGAGGCCGGACCCGGTGCGCTGGTGCTGTTCCGCATGAAGCCCCGCGCCATCGCCAAGCATGTCGGGATCCTGACCGGACCCGACAGCTTCCTCCACGCCTATGAGCGGCTCGGCGTGATCGAGGAGCCTCTCACCCAATCCTGGCGGAGGCGCATCACCTTCGCCTTCCTGTTCCCGCAACGCTGAGACCCAGCACATGGCCACCCTCGTTCTCGGTGCCGCTGGCGCCGCCATTGGCGGCAGCATCGGCGGCGCGATCCTCGGCGTCAGCGCCGCCACCATCGGCGGCTTCATCGGCTCCACCATCGGCTCGGTGGTCGACAGCTGGATCATCTCGTCGCTCGCGCCGACGCAGCGCATCGAGGGCGCGCGGCTCGACACTTTGCGCATCACCTCGGCCACCGAGGGCGCGGTGATCCCGCGGCTCTACGGCCGGATGCGCATGGGTGGCAACATCATCTGGGCGACCGATTTCCGCGAGGAGACGAAGACCACGACGCAGGGCGGCGGCAAGGGCGGCGGGGGCGGCAAGGTCAAGACCACCGAGTATCTGTATTACGCCTCCTTCGCCGTCGCCCTCTGCGAGGGCCCGATCACCGGGATCGGGCGCATCTGGGCCGACGGCAAGCCGATGGACCTCTCCGGCGTCACCTGGCGCTGGTATCCGGGCGACGAGGCGCAGACGGCGGACCCGTTCATCGCGGCCAGGATGGGCGCCGCCAGCACGCCCGCCTATCGCGGGACAGCCTATGTGGTCTTCGAAGAGCTGGCGCTCTCGACCTATGGCAACCGCCTGCCGCAGCTGTCCTTCGAGGTGTTCCGGCCGCTCGCCGTTCCCGACACGGCCGAGGGGCTGACCCGCGCCGTCACCATGATCCCCGCCTCGGGCGAGTTCACCTACGCGACGCAGGCGATCCGCAAGACCGATGGCGGCGCGATGGTGCCCGAGAACCTGAACGCGCTGGCCGACTCCACCGACATGGTGGAGGCGCTCGACCGGCTGCAGGCGATGGCCCCGGCGGTCGAAAGCGTCAGCCTCGTCGTCGCCTGGTTCGGCGACGATCTGCGCGCGGGATCCTGCAGGGTGCGGCCGGGCGTCGAGGTCTCGGCCAAGTCGACCACGCCCGCCAGCTGGTCGGTCAACGGCGTCAGCCGCGCCAATGCCTTCCTCGTCAGCCGCGACGACCAGGACCGCCCGGTCTATGGCGGCACGCCGTCCGACTTCGCGGTGGTGCAGGCCATCCAGGAGATGAAGGCGCGTGGGCTGCGCGTCACCTTCTATCCGTTCATCCTGATGGACGTGCCGCCCGGCAACACCCTACCGAACCCCTATTCCAACAACGCCGCCGAGACCGGTCAGCCGGTCTTTCCATGGCGCGGGCGGATCACCTGTTCGCCTGCAGCGGGGTTCGCAGGGACCGTGGACAAGACTGCCACGGCCGCAAGCCAGGTCGCGGCGCTGTTCGGCGCGGCCACGCCCGCGAGCTTCAGCGTCTCGGGTCAGTCTGTCGCGTGGACCGGCACGCCCGGCGACTGGGGTCTGCGGCGCATGGTGCTGCACTACGCCCATCTCTGCGCGGCGGCGGGCGGGGTCGATGCCTTCCTCATCGGGACCGAGATGCCGGGGCTGACGACGATCCGCTCGGGCACCAGCACCTATCCGGCGGTGCAGGCCTATCGGGACCTGCTCGCGGATGTGCGCTCGATCCTCGGGTCCGGCACCAGGATCGGCTATGCGGCCGACTGGTCGGAGTATTTCGGGCACCAGCCGGGCGACGGCTCTGGCGACGTGTTCTTCCACCTCGATCCGCTCTGGGCCGATCCGGAGATCGATTTCATCGGGATCGACAACTACATGCCGCTGTCGGACTGGCGGGACGGGTTCGAGCATCTCGACGCGGCCGAGGGCTGGCCCGCGATTTACGACAGGGGCTATCTGCAGGCGAACATCTCGGGCGGCGAAGGCTTCGACTGGTTCTATGCCAGCGCGGCCGACCGCTCCGCGCAGGTGCGCACTCCGATCACCGATGGCGGCGCGGGCAAGCCGTGGGTGTTCCGCTACAAGGATCTGCGGGGCTGGTGGTCGAACCCGCATTACGACCGCCCGGGCGGCGTGGAGAGCGGGACGCCGACGGCATGGGCGCCGCAGTCCAAGCCCATCTGGTTCACCGAGTTGGGCTGCCCCGCCATTGACCGGGGCACCAACCAGCCGAACGTCTTCTTCGATCCGAAGTCGTCGGAGAGCTTCACGCCGCATTTCTCGCGGGGCTGGCGGGATGATGCGATCCAGCGCGCCTATCTGGAGGCGACGTACCTCTGGTGGGGCGAGGCCGCGAACAACCCGGTGTCCTCGGTCTACGGTGGCCGGATGGTGCATGTGCCGGAATGCGCGGCCTGGACCTGGGACGCGCGGCCTATCCCTTCTTCCCGGCGCTGACCGACGTCTGGACGGATGGAGCGAACTGGCGGCTGGGGCACTGGCTGACCGGACGGCTGGGTGCTGTGTCGCTGGCCGCACTCGTGCGGCACCTCTGCCTGCGCGCCGGGCTGCCCGAGGATCGCATCGACGTCACGGGGCTCTGGGGCGCGGTGGAGGGTTACGCCATCACGGCGCTGGAAAGCCCGCGCGCCTCGATCACCACGCTGTCGCGGCATTTCGGCTTCGACGCGGTCGAGACCGAGGGCGTGATCCGCTTGGTCATGCGCGGCCGGGCCTCCGTCGCCACCCTCGAGCCAGACGATCTGGTCGCCGCCCGCGAGGGCGATGTTCTGGAACTGACCCGCGGCCAGGAGACCGAACTGCCGCAGGCCCTGAAATGGCAGGTCGCCCGCGCCGACGAGGATTACGACGCCGCCCTCGTCGAGGCGCGACGCATCACGGTGGACACCACGCGCATCGCCTCCGAGTCCTTCCCCATGGCGGTGCCGCCCGAAGAGGCGGAGCGGCGCTGCCGCCGCGCCCTGATGGAGGCGTGGGTCGGGCGCGAGACGGCGGCGTTCCGATTGCCGCCCTCGCGCCTCGCGCTGGACCCGGCTGATGCAATCCGGCTCGTCCATGACGGGCGGTTGGTCGATCTGCGGCTCGTCTCCATCGCCGACGCCGAGGCGCGCGGCATCGAGGCGGTGCGCCAGGATCGTGCGACCTACGACCTGCCGCCCGGCGTTCCCCGCGCGGCGTCGCTGACGCGGGCCGTCGTGTTCGGCGCGCCGGACGCGGTGCTGATGGACCTGCCGCAGCTCACCGAGGACCTGCCCGCGCATCGGCCGCTGGTCGCCGCCCATGCGGTTCCCTGGCCGGGCGAGATGGCGGTGTTCCGCAGTCCCTCCACCGATGGCTTCGAGCTGCTGACCACGGCTCAGTCCCGTGCCCGGATCGGGATGTTGGTCGCGGACTTCTTTTCCGGCCCCACATCCCGCTTCGACCTCGGCAACGCACTGGTGGTCGATTTGCTGACCGGCACGCTGGAGAGCGTGACCGATCTGACGCTGTTCGGCGGCGCCAATGCGCTCGCCATCGAGAGCGCGCCGGGTGTCTGGGAGATCCTGCAGGCGGGCGCGGCCGAATTGCTGGCGCCGGGTCGATATCGTCTGACCCGGCTCTTGCGCGGCCAGCGCGGCACCGAAGGTGCGATGGGCAACCCGGCTCCGGCAGGCGCACGCGTGGTGGTGCTGGACGACAGTCTCGCATCGCTGCCGATCGCTGAGGCCGATCTCGGCATCCCGTGGAACTGGCGCATCGGCCCGGCCAGCCGCCCGGTCAGCGACGAGACCTATGTGGCGCAGGCATTCACGCCCGCAGGCGTCGGGCTGCGGCCGTTCTCGGTCGCCCGTGTCGAGCAGCCGTGGCGCACGCCACGCTTTCCCGGCGATCTGACGATCCGATGGACGCGCCGGTCCCGCGCTCTTTCTGCCGACAGCTGGGGCGCTGTCGAAGTGCCGATGGCAGAGGAACTGGAAGCCTACGAGGTCGAGATCCTTGATGGCGCGACCGTGAAGCGGATGCTGAGCACGACCACCACCAGCGCGACCTACACGGCCGCCCAGCAGACCGCCGACTGGGGAGCGCCGCTCGGCCCCGGCGACACGCTCGACATCCGCATCTTCCAGCTCTCCGCCCTCGTCGGGCGGGGGGCGCCGAAAACCGTCACGCTGACCTTGTGAGGACCCCATGTCCGACGCCACGACCCATCTCCTGCTGCCCTACATCCTGGCGGCGCAGGCCCAGAAGCATGTCACCCACAACGAGGCGCTGCGGCTGCTCGACGGGCTCGTGCAGCTCTCCGTGCTCGACCGCGATCTGACAGCGCCGCCCGGCAGCCCCGCCGATGGCGATCGCTACATCGTGGGCTCGGGCGCGACCGGCGACTGGGCGGGCTGGGACCTGAACGTCGTGCTCTGGACCGACGGCGCGTGGCTCCGGCTGCCACCCCGGACCGGCTGGCGGGCGTGGGTCGAGGACGAGGGGCTACTGCTGGTCTATGACGGCGCAGGCTGGGTCGGCACCACGCCCGCGGCGCTGCAGAACCTCGCGTTGCTCGGACTCGGGACCACGGCCGACCCATCGAACCCGTTCTCGGCCAAGCTGAACGCGGCACTCTGGACCGCGAAGACCGTCGCCGAGGGTGGCACCGGCAATCTATTCTACACCATGAACAAGGAGGCCGCGGGCGACGATCTCGGGCTGACGCTGCAGACCGCCTTCGTGACCAAGGCGCTGGTGGGGCTCTTCGGCTCCGACCGGTTCCGCCTCGCGGTCTCCGCCGACGGCAGCACGTTCTTCGACGGGCTGAGCGTCGACAACGCCACCGGCATCGTCGACCAGCCGCGATTGCCGCGGTTCAAGGCCTGGACGAACTACGACAATTACGTCGGCGTCGGGACCTGGACGAAGATCGGCCTCAACAACACCGACTACAACGACCAGGGGGCCTTCGACGCCGCGAACAACCACTTCGTGGCCCCGGTCGACGGCACCTACCTCTTCGGCGCGACGCTGCTCTACAAGATCAACGCCAGCGCCACGGCCCGCATGCGCGGGCGGCTCGTGCTGAACGGCACGACCGAAATCCGCGGCTCCCTCGGCGAAATCTCCGCCACCCATGTCTCGCTCGCCACCGCGATCTGGCTGCAGACCATGGTGCCGCTGACGGCCGGCGATACCGTCGAGCTGCAGGGGTATTTCCGGGTCGCGGACGGCTACTTCGCTGCCGACCACACGTCCTTCTGGGGCTGCAAGGTCGGCTGAGCGGCGGAAGGAGGATCCGATGAACCCACCCCGATCCGAGGGCTACGTGCGCATGCCCGACGCCGAGTTCGAGGCGATCCTGACGCGGGCGGCCGAGGAAGGCGCGAAGCGCGCGCTTGCCGATGTCGGGCTCGACGGCGACGAGGCCGCGCTCGACATCCGCGATCTGCGCTCCCTCGTTGATTGCATCCGGCTGGTGCGCCGCACCGCCATGCAGACCGCCGTCCGCATGATCACCACCGGCGTCATGCTGGCGCTGCTCGCGGGCATAGCCATCAAGCTGAAGATCTTCGGCGGCGGCCCGTAGCCGCTCCCCATCTCCCATCATCAGCCCAACAGTACCCGCCCTCGAGGCGGGCTGAGCCGTGGTCTGCCTGACAGGCAGACGGGAAGGTCCAGTGGACCTTCCCGAGCGGCGAACGCACCGAGCCCCTGCGAGGGGCCGGAAACTCGTTCCGGAGGACCCCCATGACCACGACCTTCCACCGCCATTGGCGCGACGTGCCGGAAAGCGCCTGGCGCTGGCCGAATTTCAGCCCGGCCGAGATCGCCTGCCGGGGCACCGGCAAGCTGCTCGTCAACGAGCCCGCCCTCGACAAGCTGCAGGCGCTCCGCGACCGGCTGGGCAAGCCGCTGATCGTCCGTTCCGCCTATCGGAGTCTGGAGCACAACCGCGCCGTGGGCGGCGCGACCCGGTCGAAGCACCTCGACGGCGCGGCCTTCGATATCGCCATGACGAACCACGACCCGGTGGCCTTCGAGGCGGCGGCGCGGGAGGTGGAATTCCTCGGCTTCGGCTTCTATCCGCGCTCGGGATTCATCCATGTCGATCTCGGGCCCGCGCGGCAGTGGGGCGAGCGGTTCCCGGTCCGGGAGACTGCCTTCGCCGAAGAAACGCCACCAGCGCGCGAGGTTTTGGCCGACAGCCGCACGATGAAAGGCGGCGGAGCGGCCGGTGTCGCCACGCTGGGCGCTGCCGGGGTCGAGGTTGCGCAGAGCTTCCTCGCGGAGACCCAATCCGCGATCCTGCCGCTGGTGCCGTATCTCGACACGCTGCGCTGGATGTTCATCGCCGTGGCACTCGGCGGCATCGCGGTCACCATTTACGCCCGCCTCGACGACTGGCGCCGGGGGCGGCGATGATCGGCGGGCTCCTCACCGGGATCGCCACGCGCCCATGGATGCGGGCGGCGCTGCGCTACGGAGCCATCGCGCTGGCAGTGCTCCTGTTCCTGCTTTCGCTTCGACGGTCCGGCGAGCGAGCGGGACGCCTCGCCGAACGCCTCGAAACAACGGAGAATGCCAATGACGTCAGACGCCGGATGCTGGAAGCAGCAGCTCGTCGCCCTCGCGATCGCGACGATCTCGCTGACAGGCTGCGCGACGGTCGGCTCTGACGGCAGCGGGACAGGGGCGTGTCCGCCCGTGGTGGAGTACGGCAGACAGTTCCAGGTGCGAGCCGCAGAGGAAGTGGCTCTGCTGCCGGAGCGTTCGGCGGTCGTCGAGATGCTGAGCGACTACGCGGTGATGCGGGATCAAGCACGGGCTTGCGACTGACCCTTCCGAAAGTCTGCGCCTGCGGCGGTCCGCAGGCGCAGTCAGGCCTCAGTAGGTCTCGACGACGTCGCTGTATTCGCCACGCAACTGGATCGTCATCGTGATCGGCGTGCTGTCGCGGTTGCGCCAGAACCAGCCGTGATCGCCGGCGAAGGGCGCTTCGATTCGGCCTTCGCCCGAGGTCTGGCCGGCGCCGCGTTCGTAGTCGACCGACTCGCCGCCGCTGTGGGCATGCAGGTCAAAGTTGACCCGCCCTCCGGTCGCGGTCCACGCGTAGTCGACCACGTTTCCGGCTTCCATCGTCATCTTGATTTCCGCCGTGGCCCCGGGTTCGAGAGTGAAGGTCACCTCGTCCCGCCAGGCTTCCTGCGCGTGGGCCGTGCCGACGAACAGGCCGAAGACGGCGTCGAGAACGCTCGATGACTGATCCCGGGCGCGCTGCTCGTCCAGCAGGCGATCCGCCTCGGCTTCCTCGGCAAGCTGAACCTTGATCTCGCCCATTTCCGTCAGCCCAAGCACGCGGCCGACGCCGGTGGGGTCGATGGCATGTTCCGCGGGCAGATATACGGTGACGAGTATTGCGACGGCGCCGATGCCCGCGATGATGCTGGAGCGGAACAGTTGCGCCTTTGTCGGCAGATCTTCGATGTTGGGTTTGGGTGCGTTGTTCATATCAGTGTCCAATCTTGATTAGCTTGAAGCGATGAAACCGGCGATCTGATAGCCGGTCAGCCAGATGCCGAGGCCCATCATCACCAGGTTCGCGACGGTGGCCTGCCGCATGAAGTCGGGGTGGCGGCGCCAATAGCCCATGACGATCAGGATCACGGCGAGAGCGAGCAGCTGGCCCACTTCGACGCCGACGTTGAAGGCCAGCAGGTTGGCCAGAAGGCCGTCCTGCGGGATGTCATACTCGAGGATCTTGGTGGCCAGGCCCGTGCCGTGGAACAGCCCGAAGATCAGTGTGGCCGCCTTGGTATTGGGCTGGAAGCCGAACCACTTCTGATAGTAGCCGAGGTTGTCCAGCGCCTTGTAGACCACCGACAGGCCGATGATCGCGTCGATGATGTAGGCATTGATGCCCCAGCCATACCAGACGCCCAGAAGCATCGTGATCGAATGGCCGATGGCGAAGAGGCTGACATAGATGCCGACGTCCTTCATCTTGTAGAGGAAGAACACGACGCCCAGCAGGAACAGAATGTGGTCGTAGCCGGTCACCATGTGCTTGGCGCCGAGATAGATGAAGGGGATGATCTTCACCCCCCAGATTTCCTGGATATAGCCCGCGTCACCTGCAGTGACGTTGTGGGCCAAGGCCTGGCTGACGGTCAGCAGGAAAGCCGCCAGCAGTAGAAGGGTCAGCGTGCCCATCTGGCGTGGCGCCAGGGCTCGCAGGACCCGTGAAGTCAGAGTCATGGATGGATCTCCGGTGTGTGATGGACTGATCGGTCAAGCCGCGGGAGCGCGGCGCCGCTCAGCCCCGCGGAGGTCGCTCGATCCGCAGATTGCGTGATGGCCCGGCTCGCGAGGGCGGAAGGCACCGGACGTCCCCATACCCGAAAACCGTGTTGCGTCCGTCAGCGAGCGCTTGCATCGCTTCACTGTGGTCGTGGTCGGCGGAATCGTGGCTGTGCCCGTGAAGCACGCGGAACAGCTCTTCCTCTTCCCCGTGGGAATGACCGTGCTCGGCGATCGTCGTCGCGTGTTCCTGCAGCGTCTCGAAGACCGCCGAGGCATGGCTCACGGCGGGAACGACCGACCAGACCGCAAGCGACAGGCAAAGAAGCGCTGCAAGCGCACTCCGTCCAAATGTCCGCAAAGGTTTCACCCGGTTTGCCTGCCTGCTCGTTTCAGTGCGAAGCACGTCGATGGTGCTATCTTGTTCTATCCTCTGGGGGAGGATACCGTCCTTTTATGACAAAGCCCCATGTGCACGCAACCCATCCCACCCTCGTCGCACGGCTGAAGCGCGCCGAGGGGCATCTTCGTGCCGTAATCGACATGATCGAGGCGGGAAAACCCTGCCTCGCCATCGCCCAACAGATGCAGGCAGTCGAAAAGGCCGTCGCAAACGCCAAGCGCGCCCTGATCCACGATCACATGGATCATTGCCTCGACGCCGAGCATTCGGCCGCAGATCGCGACGAACTGAAAGCCATCTCCCGATACCTTTGAGGTCACCCCCGTGCTGGAAGTGCTTGCCGACCGTACCTATCGCCATCTCTTCGCCGCGCAGGTCGTGGCGCTTTTGGGCACGGGGCTTGCCACGGTCGCGCTGGGGCTTCTGGCCTACGATCTGGCGGGCGACAACGCGGCGATGGTGCTGGGCACGGCCTTCACCATCAAGATGGTGGCCTATGTCGGCATCGCCCCGATCGCCGGGGCGTTCGCGAACCGCGTGAACCGCCGGGCGCTTCTGGTCGCGCTGGACCTGGTGCGGGCGGGTGTCGCGCTATGTCTGCCCTTCGTCACCGAGGTCTGGCAGGTCTATGTCCTGATCTTCCTGCTGCAATCGGCCTCGGCCGCCTTCACGCCGACCTTCCAGGCCACCATTCCGGACGTGCTGCCGGACGAGGCGCGCTACACAAGGGCGCTGTCGCTGTCGCGACTGGCCTACGATCTGGAGAACATAGCCAGCCCGATGCTGGCCGGGCTCCTGCTGGCGGTGGTGAGCTACAATTCCCTCTTCCTGGGAACGGTGGTGGGGTTTGCAGCCTCCGCCGCTCTCGTCGTCTCAGTCCTGCTGCCCAGCCCGAAACCGTCCGAGCCGCGCGGCATCTACGACCGCACGACGCGCGGCATCCGCATCTACCTCGCGACACCGCGCCTGCGCGGGTTGCTGGCGCTGAACCTCGCCGCCGCCGCTGCGGGCGCGATGGTGCTGGTCAACTCGGTGGTGCTGGTGCGCAGCACGCTGGGGCTCGACGCATCCGCGCTGGCCTGGACGCTCTTCGCCTTCGGTGCCGGCTCGATGCTGGCCGCCCTCGCGCTGCCGAAGCTGCTCGACCGCGTGCCGGACCGGCCGGTGATGGTCGCCGGCGCTGCGCTTATGGTGCTGACGCTCCTCGGTCTGGCCGGAGAGGTCGCCGCCCTTGGGCTCAACTGGCCCGTCCTTCTTGGCGCGTGGCTGCTGGTGGGCCTGGGGTATTCGGCGGTCCTCACCCCCTCCGGCCGCCTGCTGCGGCGTTCCGCCCACGCGGAGGATCGCCCTGCGCTCTTCGCCGCCCAGTTCGCGCTCAGCCATGCCTGCTGGCTCGTGACCTATCCGCTTTCCGGCTGGCTGATGACGCAGTTCGGGCCGGTAGCGGCCCTCGGGACACTGGCGGCGCTGGCGGGCGTCGGCGCGCTGTCGGCACTTCGCTTCTGGCCGCAGGAGGATCTCGAGATCATCGAGCACAGCCATGACAACCTGCCGATCGACCACCCCCATCTCAAGGGAGCGCGGCGTCATGCTCATCCCTTCGTCGTTGACGACCAGCACCCCCGCTGGGCGTCACAGCTCTGAACCCGGCTGTCCTTCAAAACACCAGGTCGGCATCGCCGTGACGCGCCAGGCCATTGCCTGTGAGTCGTGCGACGGCAAACAGGATCAGAACCACTAGCGCGGCCAGCAAGCCGAAGTCCTGCGGGACACCGAGAAGGATCGCGGCACTGCCGCCCAATGCGGCCCAGAGGCCGGGCAGGATCAGCGGCCAACGCACTACCCGCCACGGTCCCAACAACAAGATGCCGATGGTGAATATGGTCGTCGGACAAGGGGCGACGCCGAACGCCGGCATCTCGGGCCAGACGTGACCGGCAACCCAGCCCCATACGGGATAAAGGACGGCGGCGAAGAGAATGAGCATCAACCCCACGGCCGAGCGCGCATCTCTGCGCGCGGTGAAACGCAGGTCCGTGTTTCGCAGCGTCACGAAGATGAGCAGAGCGGCCTCCAGGACGAAGACGGCACCGAAGATCGCAGCCCCCGGGTTGATCTCGCGGAAGAAGCTCCAGTGATAGCCCACGCCGTTCACCAGCCACATGGCCGCCAGCGTCAGCGAGATGAAAAGGGCCGCAGCCCTGCTCGGCCGGAACAGCAGCGCAACGGACGCTGCGCCGAGCAGATAGAATATCGGGATCAGCGGCCAGACTGCGGTGTTGTACCGGCCGAACACCGCGATGAAGGCGTCTTGCGTGAAGGGCAATTCCATGTGCGCCATTTGGCACGACTCTCAGGAGCGCGGCCTTGATTTCGATCAGTGCAGGTATGTTCAAGGAACGCTTGTTCGACGCATCCGCGCTGGCCTGGACGCTCTTCGCCTTCGGTGCCGGCTCGATGCTCGCGGCGCTTGCGCTGCCACGGCTTCTTGATCGCGTTCCGGACCGCCCCGTGATGGTCGGGGGCGCCTTGCTGATGGTTCTGACGCTTCTGGCGCTAGCCGGAGAGGTCGCCGCCCTCGGGCTCGACTGGTCGTACCTGCTCGCCGCATGGCTGCTGGTGGGTCTGGGCTATTCCGCCGTCCTCACGCCATCCGGACGCCTCCTGCGCCGGTCTGCGCACGCCGAGGACCGCCCCGCGCTCTTCGCCGCACAGTTTGCCCTCAGCCACGCCTGCTGGCTGGTGACCTATCCACTGTCGGGATGGCTGATGACGCAGTTCGGGCCGGTCGCAGCACTGGCGCTGCTGGCGGCACTGGCTGGCATCGGCGTGCTGACCGCCCTGCGCCTCTGGCCATCGGGCGATCCCGATGCCTTCGAGCACACGCACGAGAACCTGCCGCTCGATCATCCCCACCTCAAGGGTGAGCGCCTCCATGCGCATCCCTTCGTGGTCGATGACCAGCATCCTCGCTGGAGCTCACAACTCTGAGGGTTGGCCGTTCACCAGCGGTAGGTGAACTGTTGCCCGCAACCCGCCCTCTGTGCGATTCGACAGGACCACGTCGCCGCCATGGGCGTGCAGGATGGCCCGCGCGATCGGCAGGCCGAGGCCGATCCCGCCCGTCTCGCGCGAGCGCGACGTCTCGAGCCGGGTGAACGGGTCGAAGACCTTGTCCAGATCCTGCTCTGGGATGCCGGGACCATCGTCTTCGATCAGCATCTCCGCGCGACCGGCACCCTGCCTGACCGACACTTGCGGTCCGCGGCCGTAGCGCTGCGCATTCTCCATCAGATTGCGCAGGGCGCGCCGGATCGCCGTGCGGCGGATCTCGGCCCTGACCGGTTCCGATGACATCACCGCGATCTGTGGACCCGTCTCGGAGAGCTCGTCCGCGAGCTCACCCACGAGAAGGGCAAGATCGCACACCTCCATCGGCTGGTCGGTTGAAACACCCCGCGCGTAGGCCAGCGTCGAGTCCACCATCTCCTGCATCTCGTCGAGCGTGGCGGCCATCCGTTCGCGCGTCTCGTCGTCGTCGACCATTTCCGCACGGACCCGTAGCGCAGTGATGGGAGAACGCAGGTCGTGGCCGAGCGCGGCGAGCATCCGGGTGCGATCCGCGATCATGCCGGTAAGGCGCGCATGCATGCGCCCCAGCGCGTCGGACAGGGCGCGCACCTCGCGCGGGCCGTGCCTCGGCATCGCCGGGGCGGGCGCATCGAGGCCGAACCCGTCCGCGGCGTCGGCAAGCTGCCGGAGCGGCCTGGTGATCCGTCCTAGCCCCAACCAGAGCGCCGCCATCAAGAGCGCCAAAGAAAGGAGCGTAGCGCCCATGAGCGCGGGCGGCGTCTGGATGTCCGGCCTCTGGAACTGCGCCTGGACGTTGAGCCAGCCGCCCCCGCCAAGCGGAACCGATATCCGGAACTCCACCGGTGCGACACCCGCCGCGCGCATCCGCTCGTGTAGCCAGGCGAATGCGGCGGGCGGCTCTGCGGGCTGTCCATCATGCGGCGACACGGTGATTTCCGTCGCGCGGATGTCGCCGCCGGTTTCGAGCGCGGCCAGGTCCATCCGCCTAGTCTCGACCAGGGGCGCATCGCCCACGCTGAACCGGACAAGGCGGGAATTCACCGCGGCGAGGATGCTCTCCCGGCTCTCGGCCTGCGCCGTGTCGAGCGCACGGGCCACCGCCTCGGCGCGTTCGACCGTCTCGGACCGTTGCGCCGCGCGGATCGCCGCGCCGCGTTCGTCCGCGAAGAGCCAGATGCTAATCGCCTGCGCAGCCAGGAAGGCCCCGAGGATCAGCAGCGCCAGTTGGCCGAGCAGGCTGCGGGGGACGAGACGCATCACGTCACCTCTCGGACGTCGGCGGCGAGGCTGTAGCCACCCGAGCGGATCGTCGCGATGATCTGCGGATGGGCCGGGTCGTCCTCGATCTTGCGGCGCAGGCGGCTCACCTGGTTGTCGATGGTGCGGTCGAACACGTCCGCCGTGCGGCCGCTGGTGATGTCGAGGAGCTGGTCGCGCGACAGCACGAAGCGCGGCCGTTCGAGGAAGGCCGTCAGCAGTTTGAACTCCGCCGTGGTGAGCGAGACCTCGCACCCGTCCCCGTGCGTCAGCGCGCGCGTGTCGGTGTCCAGAACCCATCCCGCGAAGGTGAGCTTGCGCCCGCCAAGCGCACCCGCCAGCGGCTCGGGCCGGTCGGAGCGGCGCAGGATCGCCTTCACCCGCGCCAGAAGCTCGCGCGGGTTGAAGGGCTTCACCAGGTAGTCGTCGGCGCCGACCTCGAGCCCCACGATCCGGTCGGTATCCTCGCCAAGCGCGCTCAGCATCAGCACCGGCGGGCCGCCTGCCGCAGCCAGCCGACGCGCCGCCGACAGCCCGTCTTCCCCAGGCATCATCACGTCGAGCACGACGAGATCGAAGCGGCCCGCGCGGAGCGCCGCATCCATTTCGGGTACGTCTTTGGCGGCACTCGCGCGCATGCCGTTCTTTTCAAGGTAGCGCGTCACCGCATCGCGGATTTCGCGATGATCGTCGACGACAAGAATATGCGGTGCGCGGGCGTGATCGGTCATAAGCCTTTGATAGCGCGGGGTGGCCCTGTTCGGGAGATTATTCTGTCGGGATCCGTCGCAATCGGCCGGATTTGCGACAGAGCGATACAATTCGGGGGGCGTACCGGCACTCTTCTGCGACAAGGGGCCTCCATCTTCGCCTCATCGAAACGAGAAACCCGAAGAGGTGACCCATGAAACGCAAGACCATCCTGACCCTCGGCGCAGCCGCCACCGCCGCCGTAATCGGCGCCATCGCCATCCCCGCCATCGCCGGTGGCTGGGGTCCGCATGACGGCTGGGGCCCGCGGCAGATGATGCAGATGATGCATGGCGACCAGGCTGGCTTCATGCAGGAAGGCCGCGGTCCCGGCATGATGATGCAGCGCGGAGGGCATGGACCGATGGGGATGGGCGGCATGGCCGACAACCCGGTCTACCAATCCTTCGACGCCGATGAGGACGGCACGGTGACCGCCGCCGAACTCGAGGCAGGCATCGCCGCGCTGCACACCGAGCACGATGCCGACGGGAATGGCGCGCTGTCCTCGGACGAGTTCGCGGCCCTCTTCGTTGAGGTCACCCGCGGCATGGCCGAGCGGCCCTTCACCATGCTCGATGCCAACGATGACGGCGAAATCAGCGCTGAAGAGATGGCATTCCCGGCGCAGATGATGGCCCGCATGCAGCGCATGCACGGCGCCGATACCGAACAGCAATGACACAAGCGTGCGGTCGGCGTCGCAACGGCGCCGGCCTGCCACGCACGACGAGGGACCTGATCCATGACCGCCACGACCACCGCTCCACAAGGATATTCCGCCACCCAGATCGCCTTGCACTGGGCCGTCGCCGTGCTCGTCGCCGGGCAGTACGTCTTCAAGGACGCCATCTCGGGCGCCTGGGATGCGATCCGCGCGGGCGAGACCTTTGCCTTCGATCCGCTGATCCTTGCCCATGTGGCGGGCGGCGCCCTGATCCTCGCCTTCGTCGGCTGGCGCCTCGTGCTGCGCCTGACCCGCGGCGTGCCTGCGGCCCCCGAGAACGAGCCCGCACCGCTGAAAACCCTGAGCCACATCGCGCACTGGGCCTTCTACTTGGTGCTCGCGGCGATGGCCGTTACCGGCTCGCTGGCCTGGTTCGCTGATGTGACACCCGCCGCCCAGGCGCACAACGTGCTCAAGGTCGTGCTGCTGGCCCTTATCGTGCTGCACGTGCTCGCGGTGCCGTTCCACCGGCTCGTCCTGAAGAACAACGTGATGCGGCGGATGATCCGTCCGTCTGCCTGAACGAACTGCCCGATGCGAATAACCGGATCGGGCAACCCAACGCCCAGAAAATCAAGGAATACACTCATGAAACGCTACCTCATCCCCGCCGTCCTTGTCCTCACCGCCACCGCCACCGCTGCCCTGGCCCAGACCACGCCCGGAGACCAGTTCATGCAAAGCTGGGACCTCGACGGCAACGGCGCGGCCACATTGGAGGAATTGCGCGAAATGCGCGGCAATGTGTTCGCGGCCTTCGATGCAGATCAGAATGACATTCTCGACGCCGAGGAATATGTCTATTTCGACGAGGCGCGCGCCAATGACGTGGCGGGCTATGAAGCCGAACAGCGCGACCAGATGCAGGCCGTCGCTGATGGCATGAGCCTGACCGCAAGCGATACAGACGGTGATGGTGTCGTCGGGCGCGAAGAATTCCTCGCCGGCACGGACGGGTGGTTCGCCGATCTCGACAAGAATGGTGACGGCGGCATCACGCTCGCGGACTTCAATCAGTAAGCGGGAAACTGGCGAGCCGCGGGATCAGCCAGAGCGCCGACTTGTCCGGCCGCGGCAACGCCCAGAAGACGAGGACTGGACCATGCAGGCGGCGGAGATCCCTGGTGGCGCTGCATCGATAGTGGCCGGCGCCGACTCTGACCGCATCCGAGCCCTCGGGTCATGGGCGTGATGACGGTTGGCATGCATCACCGCGCTCATTACCTCGCGCTCGCGGCCGGGCAGGATCCGCACGCGCATGGAGTCCGAGAAGGACACCAAGGGTTCAGAGTTCGCCTTGAACGGATGCGACTGCGGCGGGCGCGCCATCACAAGCGGATGAAGTGCGACGCACAATTCGAGATTAAATGAAAACAATGACTTAGGGTGGAGAAGGTTGGATATCAGGCCCATCCCCTCCGCCATTCGTCGATAGTTTCCCTTTGATATGCCTGGATAATTCGCAGCGTATCCGAACTGCTCCGGATCTGGCCGGATGTGTCCGCAGCCCGGGGCACTCAACCCGCTTGTGGATGCTCGTGGAACGGACAAAGCCGAAGACCGCGGGGGCCGCTTTTCCACTGCGGCAGCCCTCACTCCTCGCTGCGGCTATTCTTTGATTCCGGAGTAGGCGCCGTTGAAGCGCCTCGGGCTGACGTTTCCGTTCTTCAGAAAGCAGACCCGGCTCGGCGCGTTGTAGGTGAATCCGAGGCACATGCCTTGCTGATCGCAAGCCTGACGGCACTGGCTGTAGGTTATCCCGGCGTAGCTTCTGAAATCGCCTCCATTGAGATCAATATGCTCATAGAATTTGGTCGTGCGTAATGGCGGAGATGGGTTTGCCGGCGCTGGCGGGGCTGTGGCGGGCCGGATCCGGGTACCCTGGCGCACGCCCGAGACGGCGTCGCCGCGCACGAAACGGCCCTCCAGGGCTCCGTACAACTGGCACGCCCGGGTTTGCTTGAGGAACGTGTAGCCGACGCATTGGTCGTCCAGCCCGTTGCAGTAGTCTTCGCATGCCGCCGCATCGTCGATGGTCCCCGCCTGCAGCAGCCTCCCCTTCAGTTCGGATCCGTTGAAGCTGTCATAGGCAAAGGCGCTCTCAAGCTGTTCGATCCGGTTGACCGCCAGCGCAGCGCATGGGTTGGCGGCGTTGGTGACGACATAGCGCCTCAAGACATTGATGTCGCGCGACCGGAGCACGTCGGCGCACTGGCCCTGCTCGACCAGCCTCAGCCGATGCTCGCGGACCGGGGTGGCGCCGTCCCCATAGGGAAAGCACCGCAGATACCTGTCGGAAATGGCGACATCATCACTCTTGATCGCAGTCTGGCGCAGCTCGGACTCGGACAGAGATCCGCAGTCCTCGGCCGCGACCGCATGCGCAACACCGCTCGAAGACACCATTGCCACGGCAAGCAGCGCAACCCACATCATCTGTCGCCAGTCCATGAAGCCCCCCGTCACACAATGTCTGGATCTGCGCGCCACTCGATCACTCGCCTGCGGACTGTGGGACTGGTCCCGATGAAAATTCACACGCCCCGCCCGGCTCGCGGGCCAGCAGGACGACACATGTAAGCGGCTCGAAAGCACTTGAACCGATCAAGCCCGCTTCCTTGCGTCCAGGCATCCAGGCTTCAAGCCTCAGCATTGGCGGCTCCCTTCGATCAATTGGCGAGTGTGAACGACAACACGCGCTCCCGGGTCACTTCTGCCTGTTCCCTGTCCAGGTGATTCAGGATCCCCGTGACGATTTCAACGCCAAGAGCAGTCTGGAACAGACTGCGTTGCCGCAATTCACCTGCGATCTTGCGTCCAGCCGTGTTGATGTCGTCAATATCGAACTCATCGGCTATGCGAACCAGCGTATCATGGCTGAAATAGTTGATACTCCAGATACGGACTTCCGCCTCCGCTATGTCGTTCAAGATGGTGTTGACATCACTCCCCAGATAGGTGCGCGCCTTGCCGGTGAGCAGCGCATTACGGTTGTCGTTCTCGGCCTTGAGGTTGCGAATATTCTCAACCAGATTGCCTGCATTGATCAAGAGCCCGCCCAGAAGCCGTTCCCGGCTTTCATTGGCTCCCCTTGAGCCCGCCCGGATGCTTTGCTCGATGCGATCGAGATTGTTGATCATTTCCAGATTGACAACCTCGTCCCGCAACTGGCCGATAAGTTCGATCGGATCGTCGCCCTGGGTGGTGGAAAGCTGGCTGAGATCCTTCCATTCGTCGATCAGACGGCCTACCTCCAGACGCGTCGGCAATGCCGGCCCGGTGAGCACGACACGGAACCCGGTGGTCCGAAGCCGGTTCTCCTCGCCCGAACGGTCATTGTAGAGACTGATTTCCTCGCGCGCCGCCGATGTCACGCTGGCAGGGCTGGACAGGAAGGCGCCGCCCTTGAGGATCACCCCGCCCGCAAGCCCGTGGGCGCGCCCGGCCTTGTTCAATCGGAACGGCTCGAACATCAGCTCGGAGACATTTCCATACATGTCGAAAAGGCCCAACGGGTTCTGTTCGAGCAGGCCGATGGGCTGGGGTTCGTCTTGCGCGATCACCGGATCCAGCAGCCAGCCATGGCTCAGGATGTCGCCCGACATCGGGTAACGCGTCGACTGAAATTCCGCCAGCGAAACCGAGATCCCGCCGCGTGCGGCAAATTCCCACTCGGCTTCGGTGGGCAGCCGGACAAAGAACCGCGGGCTGCCCGTCAACGCCTCCACCTCGGCGATGCCGTTCTGCAGGAGATGGTGCGAAAGCCTGCGGGTGAATTCCGTCGCATCATACCAGCTCACCGACGATATGGGCACCGGCGAGTCATTTCCGCCGTCAGGGCACTCACCGGAACTGGACATGACGCTGTGATACTGGTCGCTCGTTATCTCGTATTTGCCAAGCAGATAGAATCGCGAGCCATCCTTGGTAAAGGCGCCGGCAATGAACTCGTCCCTCAGATAGTCGAGATAGGCTTCGCTGACATCGGACGAACCGATCCTGATCCGGCGGTCGTCAAGCAGAGGAAATGCTTCGGCGTCACCGGCTTCATGGGTGATGATCTTGCGAAACGTCAGCGCCTGATCGCACGGCAAGCCAAGCGTAATGTCGCCCGGCAACGGGGCGGGGTTGGCCGGATTGTTGGAGGCCAGAACGCCGGAGGCCCAGACGCTCAGGCCCAGCACGCCGACAACCCGCACTCCGATTTCCAAAAGCCTTGAAAACATCTCAGTTCCCGCCTTCCGCAAGCGCTTCCGACGGCGAAACCTTCAGCAACAGCCGGAACTGATAGATCATCACAATCATTCCCAAGGCCAGGGACCCAAGCATGGCTACGGCAATATCTCCGGCGCTGATCGAGCAGATCTGCCCATCGAACACATCGACAAGAAACAAGCGGTTCATCACGAATGCGGAGCAGAACGCGATCACACTCGCCAGCATGATGCCCGGAACCACGACAACCAGCACCTGGGTCAGCGGAAACACCCACAATTGCTGCGCCGGCATGCCCAACAGCCGGAGCATTGCGATATTGGGCCGGTTCTGTTCGATCGCTGTGGCGACCATTGCCCAGAACGAGATCACGAACCCGGCAATCCCGCCTGCCGCAATCACCGCGAACAGCCCCGACATCACGATATCAAGCTCCCTGACCCATGCAATATTGGCGGCCTGGCTGGCGGTGCGAAAGCCATAGGTCTTCGCAACCATGCTCTCGAGCGCCTCCACGGTCTCAAGCGAGCGCGCGTAGAGCCGCAGACTGTCGTAATTGGCCGTTCGACCGGACAGCGGGAGGCCAGATCCGCCCGCTTCCGGAACGGCGTAATTGTCGGAAAAGGCAGAGACACGATTGAGCCGCTCGACGGAAACCAGCGCCTTCAATCCCGAAAGGCGGCTGGCCGGCAGGATTGCGGTGACCGTCAGGTTGAAATCATAGATCTCCGACTGGTCGTTGCGAAAGATCGAGGCGCGAACCCTCTCGCCGGTCGCGACCCCCAGTTCATCGGCCAGCGCCCGGGACAGGACAATCGCATCGACATCGGGAGCTGCAAGCCCGGCTGGCAGGAGCGGATCCCCCATCGCTGTGGGAAACCAGATGCTGACAACGCTTTCAAGACCGCCATCATCCCTGCTCATTTCCACGCGCGAGGCAATGCTGCGCGGAGACCCCACCGCAAAGCCGGTCATCGGCAAGGCCCTGATCGCGGCAATGTCCCGGTCGGTGAGCGGCTTGTAGCCACTGATATTGATCCGCAGGATCTCCGGATCGCTCTTCAGGTCGGCCACCATGCCATTGATGATGCCCGCCTTCAGGCCATAGAGGATCAACAAGGGAGCGAGCACCGAGGCCATGGCCAAGGCGCTCAACAGGTTGGCGGCGCGGCCATGCCAGACCGCCTTGATCGCCATGAGGAGGGAGGACCGCAGGGATGTCACAGGGCTGCCTCGCCCCGCTCAATGCCCTGCACGTCGGCAGGGCCAATGAGTGTATGAAGGCTCTTGTCCCTGGTCCGGGTGCGGATGGGCAACTCGGCAAGCCCATGCTTGGAAACAAGAGCCTGATTGTGCGTGATCACGACCACCGCGGCGCCGAACCTCGTGGCGTAGGCCTTAAGCGTTTCGAAGATCACGTCTCCGAGCTCCGAATCCACCGCGCTTGTCGGCTCGTCGGCCAGCAGGATGGCAGGCTTGTGCGCCATGGCGCGCGCCAGGCAAATGCGCTGGCGTTGCCCGCCCGAGAGATCGGATGCGCGGCTGTCCTGCAGCGATCCGATATCGAGCGCCTGCATCAGCTCATCGACCCAGCCGCTGTCCGCCTGGCCGGCAATGATCTGCGACACCTCGATATTCTCGCGCACGCTCAGGTACGGAATCAGGCGATTTGTTTGCAGCACATACCCGAAGACCGTTCCGCGCAGCCGCGTAATCGCGGCATCCGAGCGCGATTTAAGCATCGCCGACACATTTATCAGGTGCCGCGACGGAAACAGGTGCAGATCTTCGTAACGGTCCGGCCGCTCCGAAAGCGACAGGAGTTCCAGTGCGGTCGACTTGCCGATGCCGCTGGGCCCGCAAATGGCTGAAACGGACCCGCCTGCAAACCGAAGGTTCCTGATCTCGACTTCGGTGGACCGCTGCCCGTCGGACAGGATCCGAACGGCCGAGCCAACATGGAGCACGGCGTCGGTCCCTTCGCCTGATGTCGCTGGAGCGGTGGTCATGGGTGAGTCACGCCCGCTCCCTAAGGCAACAGTCGCAAGGGGACAACGGTCACATGCTCGCCGGCAGGAGCATCGTCCTTGATCGGGATCCAGCGCGTTCCATCATCATGGATACGGTCGAGAGCCACGATTCTCGACCGCAGGGAATCGATCAGCTGTCGTTCCCTTGTCGGCGACATGTCCCGCCAATCGTCCTCGGTCAGGCTGACGATCTCGGAATTGTAAGGCAGGCCGTCCAGATACTCCCCCAGCAGGTCACCCAGGGTTCCCGCGTCCTCGACCGCATCCGGCCGACGGGTCATCAAGGCAACCGCCTGGCGCAGGCGGTTGAAAAAATCGTCGGAAGCATCCTCCTGGATCGAGGAGGCGCCAATCGAGACGGCTTCGTCCATCACATCGCGCAAGGCCGACAGTTCATTGCGCGACATCAGAAGATAGGGCGTGACGGGAAAGCCGCGCCGGTCCACCGGATCGCGATCGGTCAGCCAGCCTTCGAACACATCGGGAGCCTGAGTGCCCTGCAGACGCCCCAGATAGGCCAGTTGCATCGCCCGCCCTGCACGCGACGTCGCATCCGCGATCGCTGTCGTCGGCTCGGCCTGATTTTCCTGGATCTCTCCGCTCATGGCCCGGCCAACCATGTCTTCAAGCGCCTGCGCCAGCAGATCCATCTGGTTGCCGAACTCTTGCGGGCTGGCGTCGGCAATGGGGAAATAGTGCACCGAATTGTCAAATCGGGAGAGTTGGCGATAGGCATCCTCGGCCACCTGATGGTCGAATCGGCCTGCCTCGCTGCGCAAATGCATGGCCATCAGCGCAATGCCTTCCTTCTCGAGCTCGATCTGGAGCTCTGAGACGCCAAGACCGCCACTTTGGGCATATTCACCAGGTTCGCGCGGGCTCGCATCGGTGATCAGGACAATGAATTTGCCACCATACGGGGTCCAGTCCATCTGGTTGAGGGCGGCATCGATCCCGGCAATCGCGTCTTCATTGAAGCCGTTGGAGTTGACCGTCGCCACATCCACCTGCCCGATGGTTTCGACGAAGCGCGCGGCAGTGGCGTCCGGACCGAGCGGAAGAAACACATTCGTCACATAGTCGAGTTCCGGGGCAAGGTCGATATTGTCGCGAAACCCCACCAGTCCAAAGCGGAAGCGCTCCGCCTCCGGATTGTTGCCGATACGATCCTGCAAGCGGGTCATCACCTGGCGAACCTGTTCGACATAGGGCTGCATCGATCGGGTCGTGTCGATGACAAAGGTGACGCCGATCCTGAAGTCGCGCAGCGCGTCTTCCCGGCTCATCTCCGATTCGGCCGAACCCGAAGCCCGCTGGGAAACCGACGCGACGCGCAGCAGGTTGGACGGCAGACGGTTGGGCAAGCGAATGTTTTGCGATTCAAGAATCGGCAGGATGTAGAATTCCCGCTCGATATCGATATGTTCAGCCGGCTCTATGGAAACGACAGGGCTTATTTCACTGGTCTGGCCTGCGATGGCATCCCTGCGAAGCTGATCGAGCCGGGCCACCACATCCTCGCCCGACAGCGTTTCTTCCAGTGCCTCCTTGGATGAAAACAGCAAGGCCCTTTCCCGGTTTGCCGGATTGGTGAAGCCCATCACGATGGTCTGCTTCCAGGCAATGGTCGAGGCTTCATTCATCCAGCCTTCCGGGCCGATCTGCAGGCTGCGGCCAACCTTCAGGCGTGTCTGCTGCCCGTCGCTTTGCCTGTCATAGACATAGAAGATCTCAAAGGCCTGAAGGCTGGCAATCTCGGTCGCCATGGTTTCGTCTTCAAACAGCTTCGCATCAGGACGCGTCAGCACCCTCTGATACAGCGTCGATTTTCCCTCGATCAGCAACGGGCTTTGCGCGAAAGCCAGTTCCGCAGACCACATCACGAGCATCAAGCCAAGGAATGTCGCAAGGATCGGAAATTTCTTGCCTGCATACAACATGGTCATTCCTTTTCACTGACAGAACGATGGATAGTCAAAACTTGCGAAGGCCTCAAAATACGGTCCATCCGGCTCCAGGCTGGCTTCGCACAATCGAGAAAGCGCTGCTTCCGCCCCCTCAAATCCGCCGATCCTGGCCTGGACGTAGAAAAATGCGGCATTTGAGGCGTTCGGGGAGACCGTTTCACCGCTCTCCTCCAAGGGGTCATAGAGTCGCGCGAGCTCGAAATTGGCCCTTGTGTTGTTCCGATCGGCGGAAAGGGTCATTGCCTTGAAGGCAATCTCCGGCTGCTCGGCGGCGAAGGCTTCTTCTGCAAGGGTCAGCAACTCGGCGGCATTGTCGCCACTCGAGCGGTACAGCTCGTAACGCTCCGCAAAGCCCGGCTCAACGCTGTCCTGCGCTGGATCGGCGAGCAGCGAAATGGTGGGCTCCAGTGGCTGCTCTTGCCGCAATCCAAAATACCAGACCGCGGGCAAGGCGATGAGAAGAACCACCAGAAGCGACCATATCCATGGGAAGGACCTGCTCGGTCGCTCCGCCGCTTCAGGCCCCTGATCGGCATCTCCCTCGTCTTCTGTCTCCTCTTCCTTGTCTTCCTGCGTTGGCGTTTCCGGCACGTCACGAACCGGCAGCACGATCGGATCGGCGATTTTCTCGCGATAGATATTGCCGCCATCGGCCTGGATCGGTTCCGGGGTGATTTCCGGCCAGAAATGGCGCTCTGATATCCCTTCCTCAGGGATGGAAAGGATCACATCCATGTCGACAGTCAGGTGTCGGGTGAGTTCGGGACCGAACTGCAAAAGCAGATCGGCCCCGTCGGTCCTGGCATTGAGAGGCACGAAGGCATGATTGGTGTTCTGCCAACCTCCCGGCCCCAGCACTGTCCGGTCCTGCGCCTTTCGGGTGACCTGCAAGCGGACGTCGTCCGTGGACGGCGATGGCGAAATGCGGACCATGGCCATGCCGACAGGCAAATTTGAATCTTCAAAAACCGAGATACGCTTTTGCATGGAGAGCCGATTTCCTAAGTCATGACCGTTTCAACATTTTCCAGAACCTGACCGATACGGGCATTCTGCTCAACGTCGAAACTTTGCCCGTCAACGGACTTCGCATTGGATTCGACGAGCGCATGAAAGGCATACATCCAGTCTGACAGCGCCGAGTAGCCATGCGTTGCCGGACCGAGATCGATCTCGGAGGCGCAATTGGCTGCCTTTGGATGAACGAAGACCGGCTGAACCCCGCCGCTCGCGTTCGGCGCCACGGGCCGGTCCTGCTCGGCCATGAGTTCATAGCCCATACGCGTTACAAACCGGTTGATCGTCGCCGCGCAACCGAAGGAGGCCTTCTCGATCACCCGGTCCAACTCTTCGCTGACGCTGCCGGCAAGTCCGGCCAGCACGCCGCGCACGGTCCGTTCCAGCTCAAGTCGCCGCGCCGCCGTGCAGATTTCCGAGACAAGTTCTTCCGCAATCGCGCTGTCATTTTCGAAGAACCGACCCAATTGCTCGGTTTCAGCCATCTTTCGCATGGATCCCATCCAAAGCTCGACGCTGCGTCGCGCCATACCCATGAAGGGATCGTTCTTGTCTTCGAAGGAAACGTCGGCGGGCGCAGTCTGAGCCGAAGCCGGCGCCTCGCCCGGCATCGCAGGCATGCCCGGCATCGGCGGCATGCCCGGCATCGGCGGCAAGCCGGGCATTGGCGGCACGCCTGGCCCTCCGACTGCGGCAGGGCTCGCCTTCGGCGCGACCGGCTTCGCGGGCGCGGCGCTGCCGCCGTCGTCGCGAGATCGACGCATCATGTAGTCGTAAAGCACCGCGGACATCTCATGCTGGGAAACCAGCAGCGCTGCCAGCAGATCGGCAAAGCGGCCCTCGGCATAAAGCCGCTGGACATGCGTCAGGATCTGTTGCGAGACCGCCCTGCGCTCGGCCAGGCGCTTGTCGATGTCGCTGCTGACGTGAAACGGATCGAGCAGCCCGCGCAACTGCTTGGCGATCGAGCCGATACGGGCGCTCGTCTGTTCAACCTGCAAGCCCGGCTTGCACACCGGCTCCAGCCGTTCGGCAAGATAGGTCACGCCGCCATCGTTGAGCTTCAGCGCTTCATCAAACGCCCGTGCCGGATCGGAAATGTATCGATTGACGCTTTCTGTCTGAAGATAGCCCTCGCGCAGCCAGTCGATGTAGTCCTGCTTGTCCGGCCGGATCGCCAACTCCTTCTTCCCCTCATAGGAGATGATCGATTCCGCCTTGATGCCCGGGTTGCGGAGCCAATAGGTGTTGTTGAAGGGCTGGCCGTCCACCCAGTTGGAGGGCCAGTTATGGGCCTTGCTAAAAAAGCTCTCGATCGAGGAATAGATCCGGCTCTTGAAGCGCTCGCCGGGATCATGGCTGTTTTCTCCCGCCTTTTCGACAAAATGCGCGTCGAACCAGGTGAGAATGAGAAACAGGACGACAGTCTTGTTTCGCCGCAGGTCGGGCGTCTCGCCATGAGACACCTTGATCCAGTCGTTGATCATGTCGGGCAGCGTGACCACATCCTGGTTGGACGGTTTCACGCACAGCAGCATGCTGGTCAGTTCCTGTTCGGCCACATACCGCTCGAACAGATAGGCGACCTTGCCGCGGATCAGCAACTCCTTGAGCGGGTCCTTATCCGTGTCCTGCAGGAACTCCTCAAGGTTGAGGACCTGCCGCGGACGGGCGCCGGGAAAATCGAGCAGGTCCGTATGAGCGAAAAACGGCCAGGGCTGCCTGGAGACTTCGATATGCAGTTCCGCCACCAGTGCCGTCACCAGCGGCCGCGGCAGCGACAATTGGGTCCCGTTGGCCGCCTGAACTGATATTTCAGATTGCCCTTCCTTGGTCAGGCCGGACAGGGTCTGCACATCGATGATGCTTTCATCGCGCGGGATCAGCGCCTCGATGGTTGCGAAAGCCGTCTCCGCAAATCCAAGCTGGGCCAATGCCCCCGTCAATTTGGTGTAGAGCCACGTGAACTGCTCAAGCCCGCCCCACAGAAGCGAAAAAAGCCCTGCCCTGTCGTCCAGACCCAGTTGCGGCGCAAGGTCGATCGCTTCGTCCCAATAGTTGCGCAATGCCTCGATATTTCGTGTTCCCTCGAAGGTCCGCTCGAAATACTCCTGCAGATCCAGGATGTCTTCGACGCTCAGTTGATTGTCGGCCGGCCTGCTCGAACCGGCCTTCCCCCGCACAGCCTTGAATGCAGCCTCGATGCCCTCGGGCGAGGCAGGCGGCAACAGTTTTTGGTCGCCATCGTTGAAGTAGCAGTTTCCGATGATCTTTATGACATCGGTTTCCGACAGCAGCCGCAGATTGACCGGATAGCCCGGCGGCGACTTGATGCCGCGAATGGAAAAGCGCGTGACGATCCCGGTGGATTCGCGGTCACCGCCCGGATTGATGTCGTGAATGAAATCGAGCGGTTCCGCCAACCCATCGAACCTGGCCCCCAGCGGCTCTTCCCCATGCCGCGCCAGCACCGAGACCAGGTAGGACTTGCCCGCCTGGCTGGGTCCGAAAACGCCCACGCACATAGGCCGATCAAGTGACCGCTCGAGCTTGTTGGTTTCAACGATCAACCGCCGCAGACGCCGATCCACCGATTTGCGTTCAAGCCCGACGGTGGTCTTGTTGTCATCGTCATTGATCCAGTCAACCGCGGCCAGTGCGGATTGACGCAGCGTGTTGCACGAGGCTCGGCGTGTATCACTCATTCCCATTTCCTATGCAATTGCCAGCACGCCGGAGTCGAGCCAATAGATGCCGTCCCCGCCACTTGTTGACATGTCGAGGCGCAGTTCCATCAGGCGGGCCACGCTCTTGCCGCTGGCATCCTCCGCGGTCCGGATGAAGAATTCTTCACTGGTGGCTTCGGAATTCATGATGGCCGTCTCGTCCGCGCCCTCGTCGACATCCAGCGCCTTGCGCTCGATCGAAACAAGAACCGGCGGCGTCACGATGCGCTGAGAGCCGGCACGCACCCGAAGCTTGTACAGCGGGGCGGCCGTCCAGTTCTCCTTGGCAAGTTGCCGATAGCCGATCCGCACAGTCGTGTGGAACGTGATCTCCTTCTCCATATGCTGCGCCGCACTGCTATCCAGATCCACATCCTGGAAATAGAGCTTCTCGTCCAGCACCACGCCATCCTGGCTCATTTCTCCGATATATTTGGCTGTCGAGCGCATCGACATGCCGTTGGTGTAAAGGGTGAAATTGGTAAGCTGGCCATCAGCCAGCGAGCACAGCATCCCGCCGACAACTGCGGTGGTCTTCGGATCGTCTATCAGGCTTCGTGCGCCCTGGCGGAACGGATACCAATTGCCGACCCTGTAGTCCCGTACGGGCACCAGGCGATCGACCGGCACGCAATGCTGGTTGGCGAACAAGCGGATGACACCCGGCAGACAGGATGGACGACCGGTCAGCAGCACAACGTCAACATCCAGCTTGTAGATCGCTTCGGCGATATTGGCGAAGACCTGCTCAAATGCCGCCCGTGCACATTCATCGACCAGGTTGAGTTCAATCGGGACCTGAATATCCGCCAGGTTGAACGGCTCCGTGGCAAGGGAACGGGCGGGGTCCTCGAGATATCTGAGAACCGGACTGCTGCTGTCAAAGAACCTCTCGGCATCCTTGAAAAAGGAAACCATCGGCCTCACGGCCATGTCGTTGTGATGGCCGCTGCGCTCTTCCGCCAGATGCAGAATGCCCAGCGCCACCGGCCTGAGAAGTCGCAGCACCACCTGCCGTCGCAGATGCTTGTCGGCTTCGTCCATGCGTGGGCTGTCATCGCTGAAACGGTCGCGCAAGATGTCCCGCGCATCCGCCACGCCGCATTTTTCCATATGCCCCTGGATGGCTGGAATCACTGCTCTCTCGATGACAAGCTTGAGCAGGTCATCGCCGGCCCGCCGAAAGCCTTCACGAAAGTTCTGGACCGGTACCAGCGCCCGGTTGTCGATCTGGTGATAGGTGGTGACCATCAGATCCGTCGTTCCACCTCCGATATCCACGCTGGCGATGCGAATGCTGGTCTCGGGCTTTGTGCCGATCGCCTTGCCGTTCACATCGGTGCGGATGCGCGGCTTGCCCATCAGGTCAAGTAGCCGCTTGATGCTGCCACCGAGTTTCTGGCTGATCTCCCCGTAGAGATAGACAAGCTGAACCGAGCTGGCCTCATCCCATGATGTGTGAAGTTCCGGCAGTTTCTTCTGGACACCGGGCGTCGTCTCGGTCCACCCCATCAGCGACCAGAACAGCTTCAAGGCGGCTTGCGCCCGCGACCGGATGATGCGCTGTTCCTGCACCGGTGTCGCCGAGGGCATGGTCATGACGATACTGCGGAGCCGCCGCGGCGCGTCCTTCTCCCGGTCCCGGCGTCTCGAACCGGGGCTGTTGATCATCATGATCGTCTGGCTGATGATCTCGAGCATCATGAAGGTGAAGAATGAGGACCGTGAGAAGCGAAACGCGTCGGCGTTCTCAAAGTCTTCCGGAAGGATCTTGAGCTTCAGATTCCTCTTGTCTTCCGCCAATTGCTCCAGAACATCGCCACGGTTGTTGAGCAGCTTGTAGAGCGAGCGCTCGATAAGCGGCTGCCTGTCGGAGACCTCCCCCGACGCGCTGCGAAACCGCCAGCTTTGCAGAACCGGCTCGACATCCCATGTGTAGCGCTTGGGCGAAGACAGCCCGGTCATCGCCTCGGTGCCTTCTGACGCGCTGCGATATCGGGCGGCCTCGGGGCCAAGCCGAACCAGGCTGGGCCAGAAAAACGCCTTGCTCCGACCGGATTTCATCGCCAGGTCTTCCGGGCCGAACTCGGCGTGGACCAGTTCGAGCTGGCTTTCGAAGGGATCATTGTAGGACAGGTGGGGTTCGGCCATGTCCCGCAATTCCAGCACCAGCGATCGGTTGAGATCCACGCTCTGATCATTGGGGAAATTCTGAATGAGCAGGCCGCAGGTGCGCGCATTGCCGATATCGAGGACCAGATCCACATCGATCGGCGCGCTGCGCGGATCCTCGCTGACGGTATCGATCAGCGTGATCTTGGCCGGATTGATGCAGTTCGCAAGGAATCCCAGGAACGTCAGGTAAAGGGCGATATGTTCGAACTGATGCGGGAAATCGTCATCCCGCAGTGGACGGTTTGGGTACTGCGCCTTCTTTGCCGCGGTAAACACGTCTTCGAGCCATTTGCGCAGCCAGCCCTGATCGTCCTGTCCCTTGGCGCCGACCTCGTCCTGGCGCGCATTCGAGATGAAGGTCGAGACATCGGAGATCCGGCTGACAAAACGAAACGACTCCGCCTGGCGCGCATCGGTCGGCGAGAGTCCCAGATAGGGCCGGTTGGGGCGTTGCTCGACAAGGTTCGTGTCAAAGGCGAACACCACCCGGTGGCTGGCCGCGGTGTCGCCATGGGCCTTGGCGGTCTCGACCACCCGTACCCGCGCCCAGTCGGTCGGGCCATCCACATAGGTTTCGTTCTTCAGCACATCTCGTCCATGCTTGATGCGCAGGAACGGGACCGGGATCCAGCGGTTGACAAAAACATCCAGCGCACGCGTCTTGGAGATCGAATATTCGTCATCCCGGTTACCAGCCTCGAACGGCGGCTCATCATTGGGATTGAGATCGTTCCAGTTGGGCAGAAGCTGCAGTTCTACCCGCCCGTCGCTCGTCCTGGTTTCCGAAACCGGACGCTCTATAAAGGAACGGCTGAAGCTCCCTGTCCGGGCAAGATCAAACCCGTACTCGACAAATTGCACGCCGCTCTGCGGAACCAGAGTTATCGTGTCGCCATACTCGATCAGCTTGTTAAGCACTTACGCATACCCCGTTTCGGCCAGCATCCCTGAAATCATATCCTGTCGTTTCACGGTTGCATTTCTCCAATCTGCACAGTTTCTCCCGGACGGTTGATCTGACCCTGCACGATACGAGTGCCATTTGCATCCCGAATTCTTATTTCAAACGGAACGGGATAACGGCCGGTTCGGCTCCTGTAGAGATTGACCAGCACGGGATAGGGGCGCGGCCCCGCAATTCCGTTTTCAAAAGTGATGTTCTCGACTGGTTGATCAGAGGGGCCGCTGGCGTTTCTGTCGATATCCAGTACCCCGCCACAGCCGATCTTGGCACTGTACTTGATCAGGCTTCCGTTCGGACATCTCACCATCAGGTCAAGATCATCGGGAGTATCCCAGATCAGGGTGGCCTGCGCATCGCCTCGCTGGTCGACACGTTCGTCAAACTGGTCCTCGTTCAAAGGCTCGGGTTCCGGCAATGGCTCAACGGGCGACAATTGCGCCTGCTCAAGGTCTTCTACCAGGCAACCGATGCGCCGACGTTGATACTCCGCCGTCAGGACGGCGAGTTCACGCTCGAGCTCCACGCCGGTGTCCTGCGGGCTGGGCTGAGCTTCGGCCGCCAGGGCCAGCGAGTTGCAATAGTGCCGATCGGTGTATCCGAAGGTGAACGTGCCAAAGGGTGTTCTGAGCCCGCAGGCCGGCAGCAGGAAGGCAATCACGATCACGAACAGAAGCAACAGCGCCAGGCTGGCAAGGAGCGGCAGAAGCCACGAAGACCATGGAGAGCGCTCGGATGCCACCATGACAGATGCAGCGGGCAGCGCGGCGGCGGTCGCGCCGCTGCCCGGCGGGCTTGCATGCCCTCTCTGCGACGCCACAGGCGCCGCGGCTACACGGCTGACCTGGGGCTTGCCTGCTGGTCTTTCAGGCGCAAATGTTGACACATTGAAAGCCCGGACCGCGACGGGATCGCTGCTCTTGTAGCCCCAGGACACCAGCAGCGGCTCGATGCGGTCCTCGTGACGGACCGCGAACACTGCCCCGTCTCCGGTAAACAGCGTTGCATTGTAAAGCATGTCGGCAACATCGGGGGCTGAGTCCCTGAGTTCCTCCGCCTTGCTGCGGATGGCCTCAAGTCGAGCTTGCAGTTTCGACCTGACCGTCTGCGCCTCCTCATCGCCGAGATCCGAGAGCGCGATGACATCGCCATCGGTTTCGACATACCAGTCAATGCCGCTTCGATCGCTGACCTCGACCGGATCGGCGAAGATCCCGGCGTGGTCAGGATCCATATGGCGGCTGATCAGCGCTTCCAGGCGGCTTGAGATCCTCTGACTGTCAGGACCGATCGGCTGCATCTGGGCAAGCGGCGTGTTGGTTACAAACTGGCTCACCGTCCAGCCTCCACTTCATCGGGAACTGTCAGCAAGGAAGCATCACCGGGCGGCACCGGCAGGGATGGCGCCGGATCTGGCGTCGAACCGGGCGCCTCGATCGGAGTGGCGCCAGGTGCGGCCGGCTGCGCCGGATCCCCCTGCGCCACGGGCCCTTCCGATCCCGGCAAGGCCGGAACAGGTTGTGAGGGCATGGCCTGGGCCGGTGGCGATGGTGCTGGCGAACACCTTGTTGTCTGCGCCTCCACCGCCATGTTGTGGGTCTGCAGGAAGCGGACAACATCTTCGGCGCTCAACGCGAAATTGAGCCTGAGCGAGGTATCGCGGCTGTCTGTCCGGGTATAGGTGTTGATCCCGACAACGCGGCCACACACATCCACCAGCGGACCGCCGGAATTGCCCTTGGAAATGGTTGCCGAATGGGCCAGAACGGTGTTGCCGGACTGGCCGGCCTGGATGGTGGTGACTTCGCCCCGGTACATGGCCATCGACACTTCCGAGAGACGGCTCATGTCGCCTTCCCTGAAAGCAGCGACGAAGCCCGGATCCGACTGCACCACGAAGGACGGATATCCCGCCGCAATCACACCGTCGAGCTGCTCGATCCGGGTGCTGATGGGCAGCGGCGGCAAGTCGATTTCGCGCATCAGCTCCAGCAGGGCGAAATCATTGCTGGCGATATCGGAGTTTTGAGACCGGGCAATCACGCGTGCCGGGATCGTGCCAAGAATATGCTTGTTTGTGACCTGCAGCCCGGTGCTGGGCGAATCCTCGACGACGTGCAAATTGGTGAGAACGTGCCTGTTGTCGATGACAATGCCGCTCCCCATCGAGACGCCATTGGTCGTCGCGCCGAGGATAAAGACGGTTCCCCTTTCCAGCCGATCAACAACACCATCCATCGATGCTGTCGATGGCATAGATGCATCTGCCCCGCTCCCCGGCGCCTCTGCGGGGTCCAGTCCCCCGGACTCATCTGGTTGGAACGTCCCAGGGCGTTCATCGCCCTGGCGAGGCACCTCTCCCGGAGCAGTCCGCGCCCCCTGTCCGAGAGGCGCGGCAGACAGCGGCAAGGTCGGCAGACCCGCAATCCGGTCCAGCCGCGCCCCATCGGGAATGGCGCATATGTCTGCCCCCAGGGCCGCTTGAATGAGGTTGATCTGCTCGATGTAGACGCGATTGGCGTCGTCCTGCGCGGCAATCGCTCCGGCATCCGTCAACCTCGCCATACGCGATTCCGGATAGAGCAGGTTTCCCGGCCACAGCATGTAGACAATGAACAGGAGCAGGCACACGCACACCGAGAGCAGGATGCCGACAGCGATATGGCGCCCCGCGGATCGGACGGACACGTCCTGCGGCAGGTTCACATGGTGCGGGCTTGCAGCGGCGACATGGGCCGCCTGGGGAGCCGTCGCGCTCGCGGGCTGCGGGGCTTCGCCGGGGTCCGCGCTTGCCGTTCCGGCACCGCGTCCGGAACCGTCCTCGGGCGCCGCGCCACGATCCGCCTCCGCCTCTGGGGCGGCGGCCGCCGTTCCCGAACCGGTATCAACCGCAGCCCCCGCCGCAGCCGCAGCGCCGAATGACGACGCCAGCGCAAACCCGGCGGGCAGGAAGGATGCAAGCGCTGACGCCGACGGTGGCAGCGGTTGTCCCGCGCTGCCAGCCGGCTGCCGGCCCCAATTGGTCAGCACGACGGTCTCGCCATTGAAATAGACATCATTGATGGACGGAATGTTCAGCGCAACCGACAGGAGTTCCCGTGTCCGGCCGTCGGCACGCTCGAGCAGCGTCTCGATCTGCTGCGACAGGGCGGCGCGTGCCGCGCGCTGCTCCTCGTCCGACAACACGTCGAAGGAGCGGAACACCCCGCCCCGATCCGAATACCACGTGGTTGTCTTTGCCTGCTTGACCTTGGAGAAGCGGGTTTCAGGCAGAGCGAACAACGAAGCGGCGTCACTGCCCACCAGCGCCTCGGCGCTGCGATACAGCTCGCCAAAGGCATCGGTCACCGGCGCACCGCCATAATGCGTGACAAGCCCATCATCCCAAAGGGTCGTCGCAAGGATATTGGTGTATTTGGCGGTACTCAATACCCTGATCCTTCAACATTAACCCGCATGGTCAAGACACATCCCCTGCCCGCTCCCCCCGGGGAGCAACCGCCTTCACGTCCAATCATCCTGACTGAGTGCCACATGTCCCGCCCGATGCCTACCTGCCCGAAATGAATGACTTCCAGACTTCGGCAGGCGGGGAATGATTGCATTCCGGATCCAGCATCGCGGTTTCGGCCGGAAACTGGGCGAGACTGTCGAGAAGATTCTGGGTCAGGATTGCCTTGCTTGTCATGATGGACCGGCAGGTTGATTGATTGAGAGCAATCAAGGCCAGGGTGACGTCGCGCGCTTCGGGATGATGTTTGTTCAGGCACTGCAGGAGCCGTCCGTCATTGCCAAGGTCGGGTAGTCATGCCCGGCGTTATTGCAGGTCCGGCGGATCAAAAAATCATACCGATAGACCAGCGATGTTCGTATCAGTTCAGAGGACTTGGGCAGCAGACATGTCTGAAACTCGATTTTCTCGCCCAGTTCACGCTCGGAACGCACCACCCAGTCGGATGCGACGGATGCGCCCCCGGAAGTGGCGGCGACCCGGCCAATCATCGAGCCGAGCACACCGCCCAACGCGACGCCGCCAATACCGGCGTTGTCGCCGCTGCCCATGATGCCGCCAACAACCGCCCCGCCAGCCGCGCCCACCATCCCGGCGGCGGCGCCACCGCTCAGCGCTTTCCCCATCGACCGGCAGGTCTCCGATTGCATGACATCGCTGATGAACGCCGCACCGAAGCCGATCAACGCGAATTCCGCGAAGCCCCGCGCCTGTGCGGCTTGCGCGTGCAGAAGCCCGAGGCAAACGACGACGCTTGAAACCAGGACCCTCACATGAATCTCCCCCAGAGACTGACTGGTCTGCGCCTTAATATTCCCGCTGCGCCCTGCCCAAGACCGCAACAGTGTGCAAAGAAATGACCGCTTCACCATGTCCGCGGCCCCGACAAATCGGCAGACACGATGGCGCCAGGATGAAAAGGGCGGGCTGGTCACCCGCCAGGGAGTGACCAGGTCCGAAATCTAGAAGCGGATATCGACCTGCGGCGAGTCAGCGGAGGCAACCGGCCCGCCATCGCTCAGTGCCTGCAGGATCGGGCGCCCGGAAAAGAAGGTGACGTCAATCGACTGGACTGCGTCGCCGTCGGGCATGGTCATGGAATAGGCATAATTGCATTGGGCGGCAAGCAGCGCGACGCGCCCGGTGGCAGGCCCCCCGGAAGCCATCCAGGATTTCAGTTCCGCAAAGCTGTTGGAATGAAAGGACTGAGCCACCTGGGCGCAATTCGCGCTCGAAAGCACCAGACCCGATGGATCGCTGGCCAGGGTCGGATAGGCCTGCGCCATTTTCGACACGATCGCGCTGCGTGGTACGGCGGAAGAGAATTCAATTGTCCGGGATACCGTGTGGACCGTCGATTGCTGGCCATTGGTGGTCAGGCCGACGGAGATTGTATCCACCGTCGCGTCGCTGCTGTTGGTGCAGGTGACGAAGGTCGGACTTGTTTCGCAGTCGGAAAACCCGTTGCCCGCGAGCTTTGCACCGACTTCCGCGCCCGATTCCTGGGTGCGGATTCCGAACACGGCAAATTCCGGCGATACAGCACCGTCGATGTCGGACGACACCTGCTCGACGCCGTCCGTCGTCGCGAGTTGCGCGGCAACGCCTCCCTGTTCCAGGTTCAGGGTCGGCAACGGCGACGGCTCGGGCAGCGAGGTGTCCATCAACGGCACGCCACCGTTGAGATCCGGCCCGTTCGCCAGATTGGTATTTGGCACGAGCTGTGGCAGGGGCTGCATCGGAGCAGCCATGTCGGGCTGCTGCGCGGTCGTCGCCGTAACCAGGTGCTGGTATTGCTGGTCGGTCAGCGTTCCGGTCGCGGGCACGCCGATCGCCGTCTGAAAGGCGGAAATGGCCCGGCGGGTGTTACGCCCCGAAACCCCGTCCGGCGTGCCGGCATCGAAGTAAAGCGCGTTCAGCCGTGTCTGCACATCGCGGATGTGATCGCGCTGGGCCTGCCGTTCCGCCGCCGCCGCGGCGTTGCGCTCGCGCTGTGCGGCTGATGGCCTGGATGACGGTGCCCTCGTCGAGTGGTTGCGGTTCTTCTTGCGAATGTCATCAACAATGGTCTTGCCGACGGCACCGACCACAACCCCGACAAGAAAATCACCGCCGCCCGCCTGGGCGCTCGAAACGGGGAGCGCCAGTAAAACAACCAAACCAGAAGCCATGCCAATTTTCGTGTTCATACGACTCTCCATTGCAGCGCCAAGTTTTGCAATCATCATAAACACTCAAGGAACGTGCGATCAACTCGATACTTGGAAATTCGTTAAAATATGTCCCAGAGCCTTCATTTGGCTGGGATTCCGCCAGATCAGCAATCGCAGTATTACTGCCTTTTCATGACAATCCAGCGTCCGATCGGCACGACGACCTTGAAAAGGGCGTCGAAGTTACCCGGAAAGAAGCGTTGTTTGTACGAAGCACGGCGATGAAATGGTTGCCCGATGCTTGGAGGCACGCCCGGATTCTGCAGCGGCCCAGGCAAACAGGCTGGCGCATCGGTTTTCTTCCGGCGCCCAAGGTATGGAGAACAGTCGCCGTGTAACCTGCATTTCCACCCGGTGGCACAGGCCGGCCCATAACCGCGGCTGCACGTGGACAAGCGGTCGGCTCAACCGCACCGCTCTGCGGTCGCGCCTGGCACATTCGACGCATCCTTTGTTCCTCAGCCGAGCTAACGGCGGAGCCTGGCAGGCAATCCCGAATCGGGCCCCGAAGGAGCCGGAGTCGTCGGCCCGACATTCATATCCAACGCCGATTGCCACACCCATCACACCACGAAGAAATGAGCCTCGGTCAGCGCCAGCCCGGTGCCCAGCGTGGCGAACTGGATGGCCGCAGCCCCGCCCGCGCCGTCGCTGTCATAGAACAGCGCCCCGGTGCCCGAATTGTAGATGATCCGGTCGCTCGCGTCACTGGCCGCGGCCCCGGTGTGGAACGCCGAAGCCGCCAGCGTCCCGGTCGCCGTCAGCGCGGTGAATATGCCGTTCTCCAGCGCAATCCTGTCTTCACTTGTCGAGAAATCGACGATCATGTCGACATTGGTCGCGGCATTCAGGGCCGTGTTGAAGAAGAAGATGTCGGCGCCTGTGCCGCCCTGCAGCGTGTCATTGCCATCGCCGCCGATCAGCGTGTCGTTGCCGGCATTGCCGTTGAGCGCGTCATCGCCGTCACGCCCGTAGATCGTGTCATTGCCGCCAGCCCCCCAGATCGTGTTGGCCCCGGCATTGCCGCGCAGGTCGTCATTGAGGTTGGAGCCATAGATATCCTCGATCGAGACATAGGTGTCGCCGGCCGCGATCCCGGTGTTGCTTGCCGCGAACTGCAGATCGGCCCTCAGCCCGATTGTCGAATCACTGTACTGCGCCCGGTCGGTGCCTGCGCCACCGTCGAGCCGGTCGGCGCCAGTCCCGCCGATCAGCGTGTCGTTGCCGGTGTTGCCGTTGAGCGTGTCGTTGCCGTCACGCCCGAAGATCACATCATTGCCGCCTGCGCCGAAGATCGTGTTGGCCCCGGCATTGCCGCGCAGATCGTCATTGAGGTTCGAGCCATAGATATCCTCGATCGAGACAAAGGTGTCGCCGGCCGCGATCCCGGTGTTGTTGACAGCAAACTGCAGGTCGACCAGCAGCCCGGAGGTTGCATCGCTGTACTGCACCCGGTCGGTGCCCGCACCGCCATCAAGCACATCGGCGCCATTGCCGCCGATCAGCACGTCATTGCCTGCGTTGCCGATCAGCGTGTCGTTGCCGTCACGCCCGTAGATCACGTCGTTGCCACCAGCCCCCCAGATCGTGTTGGCGGCCGCATTGCCGCGCAGATCGTCGTTCAGGTTGGAGCCGTAGAGATCCTCGATCGAGACAAAGGTGTCACCGGCCGCAATCCCGGTGTTGCTTGCGGCAAACTGCAGATCCACCAGCAGCCCGGAGGTCGCATCGCTGTACTGCGCCCGATCGGTGCCCACGCCGCCGTCAAGCCGGTCGGCGCCAGTCCCGCCGATCAGCGTGTCGTTGCCGGTGTTGCCGTTGAGCGTGTCATTGCCGTCACGGCCGAAGATCACGTCATTGCCACCTGCGCCGAAGATCGTGTTGGCTGCGGCATTGCCGCGCAGATCGTCGTTCAGGTTCGAGCCATAGAGATCCTCGATGGACACATAGCTGTCGCCCGCCGCAAATCCGGTGTTGCTGACCGCAAACTGCAGGTCGGCCAGCAGGCCGGTGGTCGCATCGTGATACTGAGCCCGGTCCGTGCCCGCGCCGCCGTCAAGGACATCGGCGCCGGCGCCGCCGATCAGCACGTCATTGCCGGCTTCCCCCTTGAGCGTATCGTTGCCGCCGCGCGCCACCACCTGGTCATCCCCCTTGCCCGCAAAGACGACTTCCGCACCGAAGCTGCCGGTGAAGACGTCACTGCCACCAAGCAGATGGTAGATGCCCGCGCCGTTGGCGGCCACATAGGTGTCGACGCCCCCGGTGGCGGTCACGGTGGCGCCGTCGGCCATGCCTCGCCGGTTCTGGCCGGCGCCGATGGCCAGGTAATGCGCCAGGCCCGTCGCATAGGTTCCGGCCTCTACAAGGGCGACGACATCGGCATTGTGGTTGAGATAGTAGAGCTCGTTGAACCCGGCCGCGCCCTGGGAAGCCGGATTTCCGCCATAGGGCCCGGTCGACACCCTCGCGGTCAGCGTCAGCGGATCATTTCGGAATTCGTCGTTGTGATCGAAGGGGATGACGAACTCGATCCCATTGGCCGTCTTCACCGGCTGGAACTGCCGTCCGGCAAGCCAGTAATAGTTGTCCGGGAACAACTCCAGATTGGTGATCGCGGCAAAGCGGCCGGTGCCGTCATTCAGCCAGATCGCCGGGGCGTCGGCGGCATTCTCGGCCCCCACATAACGCGCGATCAGATCATCGAACCCGTCATTGTTGACATCGGCGACCTCAAGGAAGGACATGAAGTAGTTGACGTCCGTAAGCGAGGTCTCCCCTGCCCTGAACCGTGCCGCGGTTCCGTCGGTGAAATTGCCGTTGCCGTCATTGATCAGAAGCTGCAGTTCCCAGCCGCGGACATCGGCGGCCGGCGTGTAGACATTGAACAGGTCGAGGTCGCCGTCGCCATCGACATCCATGGCGTCCAGATCGTAGCTGGTCGACGCCGCGCCAAGTTGCGAAGGCTGCGGCAACGCGGTTCTGTCCGCGTCGCTGTAATGTCCGGTTCCGTCGTTGAAATAGACGTAGGAGAAATGCGTCGCGCCATTGGAGACCTCGCCGAACTTGCCGACGATCATGTCAAGCGCGTTGTCTCCATCCACATCGGCAAACAGGGCGCTGTCGAACCAGGCGGTCTGCCAGGGCTCGCGGCCGTCCGATGCGGTCATGCTCGCAGGCAGGACGGACCGGTCGAGCGTGAAACCGCCACTGCCGTCATTGATCAGCATGTAGGGCGCAATGTTCTGCGAGGCGACATTGCCGACATAGATGTCGAGATCGCCGTCGCCATCGATGTCGCCGCTGGCAGCCGAGTGGCTGAACTCGAACTGGTCGAAAGGAACGGGCGCCGGGGCAAGGCCGCCCTGCCCATCCGACAGCAGCAACAAGTTGGGTTCGCCGGGGAAGGGCGGATAGTCAAAGCCATGGGCGGCAAAGAAAATGTCGATATCGCCATCGCCGTTGAAATCGTCGGTCAGGATCCAGCGCGGCCAGACCGTGGCGGCCGCGGCCGACGGCACGAGGATGTCGGTTGCGACGGAAAGCTGGAGATTTTCGCCGATATCAAAGACTGCGGCCGGCCTCGCACTGTCAGCCTCGGAATTGTGTCCGCCGAGGATGAACTCGTCATAGCCATCGCCATCAATGTCGGCTGCCGTGAACCAGACCACCTGAAGGTCGAACCCCGGATCGAAACTCTGATCATAGGTGAGCTCGTAAAGCGACGAAATATCATAGGTTTTCATTGCAATGAACTTTCAGCAATAGGGCCGGGCGGACACTTGTCACACCACGGTCAGCCTTCAAATAAGACTGAAATTATGCAATTCCGCCTGAGTCCTCAAGCGTTAAAATTCGGTCGAAACGGGCGGCTTACGGAGCTCGCGGCACCGTGGTCGTATCCTTGCTTTACGCAGCTCGCAGCGACGAACGAGCGGCATTCTCACGCAGCTCGAAGCGGCGCTGCCTCCCCTGCTCCACCCCGGCTTGACGCCACGCCGGGATCAGCCTATTTTTCTGAGCAATTGCTCAAAAAAACAGGTGTCCCATGAACAGCCCCATGTCCCATCGCGATATATCGATCCCCAAGACCTGGGAGCGGTGCGGGCTGCCCGGCTGGACCTATCACAGCCAGGCCTTTCTCGAGCTCGAGAAGCAGGAGCTGTTCCGCAGGCACTGGCAGATCGCCTGCCATGTCTCCGACCTGCCGGAGCCGGGCGACTACCTGGCCTTCGACATGTGCGGCGAGCGCGCGCTGTTGGTGCGCGGCCAGGAGGGCGAGGTGCGCGCCTTTCACAACATGTGCCGGCATCGCGGCGCCCGCGTCGTCGCCGACGAGAAGGGCTCCTGCAAGGGCGCGCTGGTCTGCCCGTTCCATGGCTGGGTCTACAATCTCGACGGCACGCTGAGGGGCGCGGCGCGGCCAAAGTCTTTCCCCGAGCTCGACAAGGTCGAATTCGGCCTTCAACCGCTGGAAGCCGAAATCTGGAACGGCTTCGTCTTCGTCCGCTTCGAGAAGGGACCGCAGGCATCGGTCGCCGAGCTGTTCAAGCCCTTTGCCGAGGAGATCGGTCATTTCGACATGGCCGACGTGGTGCCCACCGGGGAGATCTGGACCATGGTCTCGAAGGTCAACTGGAAATCCGTGCGCGACGTCGACAACGAGGGCTACCACGTGGCGCTGGCCCATCCGGCGCTGCAGGATCTGTATGGCCGCTCCTATTTCGACGAGCCCTTCGTGGGCGGCATGTCGCGGTCCTATGCCGAGTGCAACGACAAGGGCCGGCGCTGGAGCGTGCGCAACTATCTCAAGGCCATGCAGCCGCGCCCCGGCATGCCGGATTACCTCAAGCGCGCCTGGGTCTATTACGGCCTGTTCCCCAATGCCGTGATCGCGGTGACGCCGGAACTGGTGCAGTTCTACCAGGAATTCCCGCTGTCGACCGGCGAGACCCTGCTGCGCGGCGCGATCTACCGCTACCGCGACGAGACCAGGCAGCAGACGGTCGCCCGCAAGCTCGCCGTCCGCATCGATTCCGAGACCATGGGCGAAGATGTGCGGCTGACCGAATGGTCGAACGAGGCGATGAATTCAACCGCCTTCAAGGGCTTCTATCTCTCCGATCTCGAATATGGCGTGCGCAGCCATCACGATCATCTGCGCGCGGTGCTGCCGATTGCCACGCTGGATGAGCGTCCTCACGAGGACGAGGTCGCCCGGCTGAACGCGGAGATGGCCGCGAACGGCTGAGGCTTCCGCCGTCTGAGCAAGCAAGGGCTGCCGAGGGCCGGATGAGGCGCGTCATCGCGCGGTCTTCATGCGGGCAATAGTCAGCATCGGTCTTGAAACGGAAATCACGATCCTGTTTCGGAGTCCGGATCGACCTTCTTCACTTGCGTGAGATGAGACCTGTCTTCCATCTCGTTGCTCCGCCTTCGTTCGCCTTCGGCAGCGTGCCATTCCCTGTCGATGCTTCCTTCTTCGGCCTTGTGAAAATATTGGGAGCAGACGAGCCAGCCCTTCAGCGGCCTAAGAAGCAGCACACTTGCCCCGATCGTAAGCGGAAGCGTCACCAGAAGATGCATCCAGAACGGCGGCTCATAGGTGAGCTGGAGCCATAAGGCGAAGCCCAGTGCCGGAACCGCGACAATCGACATTGCGAAGAATGCAGGACCATCGGCCGGGTCCGCGAAAGAAAAATCGAGGCCGCACACCTCGCAGCGCGGGGCAAGTGTCAGGAACCCCGAAAACAGATGCCCTTCCTGACAGCGGGGACACAGGCCCTTGATCCCTGTTAGAGCCGGGTTGGTGGTTTCCTGATGCGCCATTTGACTCCAACTTGTCGAAAGCGAATTGGTTCCGAAACGCACCCCCGGCCACGTGACCGGCAAGCCGACCCGGAACACAGTCAGCCGTTCCAGAGCCCTTCCTGGCGCAGGTCGCGCATGGTGCGGGAAATTCCCTCATGCAGGATGCCGGCCATGGTATCGATCTGCGCGCGGGTGATCACCAGCGGCGGCGACATCACGCACATATGGACGAGGGGCCTGAGCAGCAGCCCCAGTTCCTGGCAATGCCGGTCGATGCGCACGCCCACCTCGGTGTCGAGCCGGATCGGATTGTGGCTGTCACGGTCGGCCACACATTCGATGCAGGCCATCAGCCCCATGCCGCGCACTTCGCCCACCAGTTCGAGCTCCTCCAGCGCCTTCAGCTTCTCGTGAAAATAGGGCGTGATCTCGCGGGCGTAGTCGAGCAGGCCGTCTTCGAGGATATCGAGGTTCTTGAGCGCCACCGCGCAGCCGATCGGGTGGCTGGAATAGGTCAGCCCGTGGGCATACATCGCCTCGGGATGGTTGGATGCGCGCAGGCTTGACAGCAACCGGTCAGACACCACCATGCCGCCGAGCGGGAAATAGCCCGAGGTGACACCCTTGGCAAAGGTGATGATGTCGGGCACCACATCAAAACAGGCCTCCGAGGCAAACACATGGCCGAGCCGCCCGAACGCGGTCACCACCTCGTCGGCGATGAACAGGATGTCATTCTCGGTGCAGATCTCGCGGATCGCCTTGAAGTAGCCTTCCGGCGGCACGATCACGCCGCCCGACGCCATGATCGGCTCGCCGACAAAGGCCGCGATATTCTCCGCGCCATGCTCGGCCACGGCTTCAGTAAATTCCCGCACCAGTTGCGCGCTGAAGTCCTCCAGGCTCTGGCCCTTCGGCCGGCGGAACGGATCCGGGCAGGACAGGCGGATCATCATCTCGTCGGCGAAATCCATCCAGTTGCGCGACCGCTGGCTGCCGTTGAGGCTCGCCGAAAGATAGGTGCTGCCGTGATAGCCGCCATCGCGGCAGATGATCTTCTTCTTGCCCTCGAGCCCGCGCACATTGTTGTAGAACTGCACGAAGCGGAGTGCGCTTTCCACCGCCGTCGACCCGCCGGTGGTGAAGAACACATGCTTGAGATCGCCGGGCGCATGGTCGGCGATGCGTCGCGCCAGCTCCGCCGACGGCTCGCTCGATGTGTACCAGGGCGAATTGTAGGACAGTTCCAGCGCCTGCTCCCGCATGGCGTCGGCGAGCGCTTCGTTGCGGTGGCCGACATTGGTGCACCACATGCCGGCGGGCCCGTCGATCAGCTTCCGACCCCTGTCGTCATGCACATAAATGCCCTCGCCCGCATTGAGCATGCCGCGCGCTTCGGCCCCGATCGAGCCCGCCGACGGCCAGGGCTGGATCAGATGATCCTTCGCGTCCTGGGTGGCCTTTTGGAACAGAACGGCATGGGTATCGGGCATGACAAGACTTCCTGAGAAACGGGTCGCCAGCACCGGTTTTTCCATGGCCCGAAGGCGCCGATGAAGCGAGTTACTGAATGGCTGTTCAATCAATTTGGCAGAAAAACACCTTGCATTCAACTCTCTTTTGGCTTCCAATCGGCAAGCCTTGTTCCCGGCCGCCGGCCACGGACCCGGCATCCTGCACGCCGGCGTCCGATCGCCGGCAAATCCCGGAAATGGCAAGGACCCGCATTTGGAGACATCCGCCCCCACACTGCCAGTCGAGCGCTCAGCCCGCCGGATGCCGGGGATGCGGTTCCTGCAGTCGGAGACCGGCAAGGGCTGGCTGACCATCTCGCCGCCGCTGATCTATGCCATGCTGCTGTTGATCGGGCCGATCATGGTCATCCTCGCCAACAGCTTCTGGTCGCAGGATTACCTCACCATCGACCGCACCTTCACGCTGGAGAACTACCGCGCGGCGCTGACCGAGCCGATCTACCGCGACCTTTTGATGCGCTCGCTGTTCGTCTCGGTGACCGTCGCCTTCGTCACCGTCATCCTCGCCTACCCGGTCGCCTGGTTCGTGTCGTTCCATGGCGGCCGCTACAAGGGCCTGTGGCTGTTCATCATCACCGTCCCCTTCTGGTCGGGCTATCTGCTCCGGATCCTGTCGTGGAAGGTGATCCTCGGCTACAAGGGCGTGCTCAATTCAGGTCTTTTGTCTCTCGGCGTCATCGCCGAGCCGCTGAGCTGGCTCATCTACAATGTCAACGCGGTGATCATCACGCTGGCCCACAGCTGGGCGGCGTTTGCCATCCTGCCGATTTTCGTGTCGCTGGAAAAACTCGACCGCACCTTGCTCGAGGCCGCGGCCGATCTCGGCGACGGACCGGTGCGGCGCTTCCTGCGGGTCACCCTGCCGCTGACCCTGCCCGGCATCATCGCCGCGCTGATGATCGTGATGATCCCGACCGTCGGCGACTATGTCACGCCCAAGCTTGTCGGCGGCAAGGACGGCGTCATGATCGCCAACGCCATCCAGGTGCAGTTCGGCCGGGCCTCCAACTGGCCGCTCGGCGCGGCCCTTGCCGTGAGCACCATGGTCATCGTCACCATGGTCGCGGGCGCCATCGTGCTCGCGCTGCTCGGCCTCAAGAGGCTGCTGAAATGAGGCTGCTTCCCTCCCCCAGGCGTGTGCTGTCGGCCTATGTGATCCTCTATGTGGCGATCCTTTATTTTCCGGTGCTGCTGCTGCCGATTTTCTCCTTCAACGATTCGGCCACGCCGATGCTGCCCTTGGCCGGCTTCACCTTCAGATGGTACGAGAGCCTGTCCGGCAACGCCGCCATGCAGGGGGCTGCCTGGAACTCGATGATCGTCGGCGTCAGCGCCGCCCTGCTCAGCACCATCCTCGGCATCTGCGCCGCCCGCGCCATCACCCGTCACCGGTTTCGCGGCAAGGGCGCGGCCAGCAGCCTGATCATGGCGCCCTTGATCCTGCCGGAAATCATCATCGCCATCTCGCTGCTGGTGGTGCTGCTCGGGCTCGGGCTGCAACTGTCGTTGATCACCGTCATCCTCGGGCACCTGCTCATCTGCATGCCCTACTCGGTCACCGTCCTGGTCTCGGGATTCGAGGGCTTCGATCCGAGCATGGAGGAGGCCTCGCGCGATCTGGGTGAAACCGCCTTCGGCACCCTCCGGCGGGTGACGCTGCCGATGCTGGCGCCGTCAATCGTCTCGAGCCTGCTGGTCACCTTCACCATTTCGCTCGACGAGTTCATTCTCGCCTTTTTCCTCAGCGGCACCGAACCCACCCTGCCGGTCTATATCTGGGGCCAGTTGCGGTTTGCCGCCAAGCTGCCGAACGTGCTGGCGCTCGGTTCGATCCTGATCGCCGCCTCTCTCGTCCTGCTCACCGCCGCCGAACTGTTCCGCCGCCGCGCCGAACGCAAGATGGAGCTTCGCCCATGAGGCCTGAACCGACAAGCCACGCTGACACGGAAACCCGGGCGGTCAAGGCATGAGCGCCACCCCGATGATCGAGATCCGCAATGTCGACAAGAGCTTCGGCAGCTTCAAGGCGCTGGACACGCTCAACGCCACGATCAGGGAAGGCGAGTTCTTCTCGCTTCTTGGGCCTTCGGGATGCGGCAAGACCACGCTGCTCAGGATGATCGGCGGCTTCGACACACCCTCGTCCGGCGAGATCCTGATCGGCGGCAGGTCCATGGACGGCATCCCGCCAAACCAGCGCCCCACCAACATGGTGTTCCAGAGCTACGCCATCTTCCCCCATCTCAACGTGGCCGAAAACATCGCCTACGGGCTGAAGCGGCTTCGGCTCGGTCGGGCGGAGGAGGAAAAACGCGTCAAGGAGGCGCTGGCCCAGGTCGAGCTTTCCCAACTCGGCCCGCGGATGGGCAACCAGCTCTCGGGCGGACAGCGCCAGCGCGTGGCGCTCGCACGCGCCCTGGTGATGCGGCCCAAGGTGCTGCTGCTGGATGAGCCGCTGTCGGCGCTCGACAAGAGCCTGCGCGAACAGATGCAGGTGGAACTCAGGCACCTGCAGCGCCAGATCGGCATCACCTTCATCCTGGTCACCCATGACCAGTATGAGGCGCTGAGCATGTCGGACCGGATTGCGGTGATGTTCTCGGGCCAGATTGCCCAGATCGCCGACCCCAAGGAAATCTACCAGAATCCCGCCACACGCCAGGTCGCTGATTTCCTCGGCGGCATGAACTTCCTCACCTCCTCGCAGCTCGACGTCGACGGCAGGAATTTCAAGGCCATCCTGCCGGGCATCGGCGAGATCACCGGTCACCTGGCCGGCAAGGAGATCTCCGATCCCGCCAGCGCCATCATCGGCATCAGGCCGGAACGCCTGCGCATCGTCTGGGAGGGCGAAACGGCGGAGCATCTGGTCACCGCCAAGGTGATCGACCGCAACTATTTCGGCGAAGTCACATCGCTGATGGTCGGCATCGAGGGCCAGGACGGGCATCTCGCGATCGTCGAAACCAATGATTTCGGCGCCGACGACATTCCGGTCGGCTCCGACATCACCATCACCTACGACCGCGACGCCTTCATCATCATGCAGGGGTGAGCCGGACGCTGCCTCCTGAAATATTGCTGTCCCCATGAAAAAGGCGCCGGTTTTCCGGCGCCTTTTCCGTATCATGGCCTGATCAATTGAGGATCAATACCCGGCCTTGATCTTCTCGAACTCGGCGATCATCTTTTGCTTCAGCTCCACCGGGACCGGCGACTGGAACAGCGTTTTGTCGACGAAGGACGCAACGTCGTCATAGCCTGCGCCCTTTAGCGTTTCGGCATCGATCGCCTCCATGCCCTTGGCATTGCCATGACCATAGCCCCATTCGGACACGATGTAGGAGGAGACAGCCGGGTCGAGCGTGGCGTTGATGTAGTCGTAGGCCTTGTCCTCGCTGCCCTCGCCGCCCTCGAGCAGCACATAGCCGCAGACCCAGGTCGACAGGCCCTCGTCGGTGTCCTTCTTGATCGCCACCGGCACATTGTCGGCCTGCAGCGTCGTCGCGGTCTCGTTCCACGCCCAGGCCAGGTCGACTTCCTCGCCGGCGATGGCCTGGCTCAGCTCGGTGTTGTCGGTCCAGTAGATGCGGACATTCTCGTGCACGTCGCGCAGGAAGGCCGACGCCTCGTCAAATTGCTTATCGGTCATTCCCGACCAGTCGGTCACGCCGATGGCAAGCGAAGCCAGCGCATAGGCATCGTCGACATTGTCCGGAAGCGAGACACGATCCTTGAATTTCGGATCGGCGAAGGCCTTGAGCGACTGGATCTCCGCTTCCTCAACCTTGTCCGTCCGGTAGGTCACGGCGGTGTTGCCCCATTCGAAAGGCACCATCCAGGCCTTGCCGTCGGCCGTGGTCATCAGGTCTTTCATGGCCTTGAAGCCAGGCAGGATGTTGTCCCACTCGGGAATCCGCGAGGTGTCGAGCGGCTTGAGCATGCCGGCATCGCGCCACTTGGTCACGTTCTGCGAACAGGGATGGCTCACATCGGCCCTGAAGCCGGTACGCAGCTTCTGGAATGCCTCATCCTCGTCGCCGAAGAACGCGAAAGTCGGGGAGTCGCCGTGCTTCTCGACATAGGCCGGGTGAAACGCCGGGTCTTCATACCCTGCCCAGTCGAACACGGTCAGTTCGCCATCGGCGGCCGTTGCGGGCAGCGGTGCGGCGCTGAGCGTCAGGGCAAGGGCGAAGCCGGCTATCAGGCCCGTGGATTTCTTGGTCTTCATTTTTGATCTCTCCTCTGTTGGTCTTCTGCTTTGGTTTTCAGCGGCATGCCGCCTTGTGCGAAGTGTCTGGGGAAAATCGTGCACAGCGCGTCGAGCACGACGCCCAGCGCCGCCTCGCGCTTGTAGCCGCGGCCGAACAGCATCATCCGGAGCCACAGCCCTTCCTGCATCGCGTAGATCGCGTCCGCCGTGCTCTGCGGATCAAAGGCGTAGTCGCCTTCCTCTTTGGCCAGCTCGCAGATCGAGGCCAGCGTGGAGCGGTACTTGGCGTCGCGCTCCCATGCCATCTCGAGATAGGCGGGCTTGGACCGCGCCTCGGTGATCAGCGCGAACCAGGCCGCCAGCTTGCGGTGGGTGAAGATCTTCTTGTCGAGATCCGCCGTCACCATGGCCAGCAATTGCGACGCCGTGTCGGGGGCGGCCTTCTTCACCGTCGCCTGCCAGTTGGCGGTGTACTCGTCCTGCAGGAACCTGATGGTTTCGGCCAGCAAGTTTTCCTTGCTGGCGAAATGGAAATTCACGATCCCGCGCGACAACCCGGCGCCATCGGCCACATCGGCCAGCGTGGTAGCCGCATAGCCGCGCTTGGCCAGTGAATCGATCGTGGCGTTGATCAGCTGCTCGCGGCGCAACGCCTTGGGTTCCCGGCGGCGGGCGGCCTCCGTCGCCGGCGTGACCGGTGTGGAATTCTCCTGTTTATGTCCTTCGCTCAGGGCACTGTTCCTCTTGATCAGGGATGCTCGTCAAACCGGCCTGGTTCCGAACACATGGGTCGGGCAATGTTCGCCGCTGTCGAGCACCGCCTGCATGGCGCTCCAGGTCTTGATGTTCTTGTCGACATAGTCGGCACCCACGGCCTCGGCGACCGGCGCATAGAGCGGCCCCTTGAGGCGCTCGAGTTCGCCACGTGCCACATCCCGGTACCAGGCATTCCGATTGACGGTCCGCACATCGACGAAACCGGCGCGCTTCATTGCCGCCTCGTAGCGGGCGGCAGACGCCATGCCGAAACTCAGCCCCTCGGCGGCGAGATAGGTGCGCATCGCCTCGGACGGCTCGCCGTCATGCGAGGTCAGCCAGTCGCTCGCCGAAAACCGGCCACCGGGCTTGAGCAGCCGGAAGATGTCAGCGAACAGCGCCTCCTTGTCGGCCACGTGAATGAGCGCGTCCTTGGAAAACACGATGTCGAAGCTCTCGACCGGAAACGGCAGCGGCCCCGGCTCACCGCGCACGAAACGGGCGATATCGTCCAGGCCCTGCTCGCGTGCGCGCTTTGTGGCGAGATCCACGACCGGCTGCTCGACATCGTAGCCGACGATCTCGGCGGGCTGGTATTCCCTGGCCAGGAACAGGGTGATGCCGCCCGAGCCGCAGCCTATGTCCAGCACCCGCTTGCCGGCAAAATCCAGATCCGCGACAACCCGGCGGACCTCGTCCGGTCCGCCCGGCGACAGGAAGCCCTCGCCCCACAGTGCCTCCAGAAAGCGGATCGCGGTGTCGTCATATTCCGGCGCAGCCTCGACGGGCGAGGCAACGGCAGGCGCCTTTGATGTCGGATCGGGAATGCCATCTCGCATGATGGATCGTGGTCCTCGCTCAATTGCGTTTGACGAAGTATTGGCGGAATGAACCCGGATTGCAACAAGTTTGTTGAACGTTCATTCAATAGCGGGAGCCTGACGCCATTTCTACCACACCGTTTCCGGCGTCGTTCATCCGCCATCGGGATCGCAAGATCGCGGGCGCTTTCCACAGCTAGACTGCCGACCGGAGGGGGCAGGAATTCTCACCGGAAGTGTGCCCCGGCCGCTGCCGGTTCAGATCAGGCCGGCGTGATGCGGCAGCAGCAGCCGCAGATGCGCCAGCGCCGAGTCGAGCGCCTCGGCACGGGTGATCGGCTGGCTCTGAATGTGCATCTGCAGCCATAAGCCGTCTGTGAAGGCATCGATCGAATTGGTCAGCAGCACCGGATCGGGGCCGCCGCTGGTCTCCACCAGTTCCCGGCAACTGCCCAGCATCGCCTGGTGACGGGCATCCTCGGCGGCCACGCAGATCCTGTTGTAGAGCGGCTGCACGCCGGCCTCGCCCCAGAACGAAAACCACAGGGCCAGCTTCTTGCGGCTGCAGATCGACGGTTTGAAATCGGCGCGGATGAGGCCGAGGATCCGGTCGAGCGGATCGGGCGAGGCGAACGCCGCGCTCCAGGCCTGCTCGTACTCGTGCAAGAGCCGCGACAGCGTCTCCGTCAGCAGGCCTTCCTTGGTCTTGAAGTGAAACACCAGCGCGCCCTGGGACACGCCCGCCGTCGCCGAGACATTGGCGAAGGTGGTGCCGGAGATGCCATGCTGGGCCACCACGTCGACCACGGCCTCGATCATCCGCGCCTGGGTGCGCAGGCTGGTGGGGGAGATCTTCTGCATATCGCCCGGATGTGACATGTCCCCTGTCTACTGCATATTTGCGCAAAGCGGAATCGGTTCCCGCAATCAAATTATGCAGCAGCTCAACGCACCGGGGCGCGGAGCTTTTCATGGCAAGCAGGTCACCTCCGCCAGAGCTGCCATAACTATTCAGAACAATTTTTTTGACTGAACGCTCAGTTTATTCTAGCCTTGGATTTTACCAATCCGGGAGCGGCCATGACATATGACGCGATCATCGTAGGCGCAGGGCACAACGGGCTGACCGCTGCCTGTTTCATGGCCCGCGCCGGCCTGAAGACCCTGATCGTCGAGAAGGAGGATCATGTCGGCGGCGCCGCGGTCAGCCTGTCGCTGACGCCCGGCTGGACCTATTCCAACTGCTCCTATGTCTGTTCGCTGCTCCGTCCCGAGATCATCCGTGCGCTGGAACTGCCAAAGCATGGGCTGCAGGTGATCCCCTATGAAGGCGGCGCGGTGTTTGATTCCAAGGGCGACTATTTCGCCTACATGTCCGACCATGACGCGCTGCGCCGCGAGCTGATCCGCCATTCGCCGCGCGATGCCGACGGCTACGAGCGCTATTCCCGCGCGGTGATGCGCCAGTGCAAGTTCATCAAGCCGCTGCTTCTGCGCACCGCACCCGATCCGGCGTCGCTCAAGCCGCGCGATATTTCCGAGCTGCTCTACATCCTCAAGCGCTTCCACAATCTGGGCGCCCGCGAAATGGCCGAGACCGTGCGCTTCTGGACCATGTCGATCGCCGAATATCTCGACCAGTATTTCGAGACCCCGATGATCAAGGCCTATATCGCCGGCTCCGGCATCATCGGCACCGGCCTCGGCCCCTATTCGCCGGGCACGGCCTATGTGCTGCTGCATCACTACATGGGCGAGGTTGACGGCGCGATCGGCGCCTGGGGTTTTGCCCGCGGCGGCATGGGCTCGATCACCCAGGCCATGGCCCGTTCCTTCGAGGCCGCCGGCGGCGAGATCCGCATGGGCTCGGGGCTTGACCATTTCATCGTCCGTGACGGCAAGGTCCGCGGCGTGGTTCTCGACAATGGCGACGAGCTGCAGGCCGACACGGTGGTCTCCGGCATGGATGTGCGCCGCACCTTCGTCGACCACACCGACGAGAAGGAACTGCCGCAGGACTTCGTCAAGGGCGTCAAGCGCTACCGCTTCCGCGGCTCGTCGGGCAAGCTCAACATCGCGCTCGACGGCATGCCGACCTTCACCGGCGCGCCGAAGGACGCTTCCTTCCTGCGCGGCGACCTGCATTTCCTTGACGACATGGAAGAGATCGAGCGCGCCTATGACGACTGGAAGGACGGCAAATGGTCGGCGAGCCCCTATGTCGATTTCCTGATCCCGACCCAGATCGATCCGACCATGGCCCCGCCCGGCAAGCACTACGCCACCATCTTCGTGCAATACGCGCCCTATGAGCTGGCGAACGGCGAATGGGACGACGCCAACCGCGAGGCCTTCGCCGAGACCGTGATCTCCAAGATCGAGCGCCACAGCCCCGATTTCCGCAAGCTGATCGTCCACAAGGAAATCCGGACGCCAAAGGACATCGAGGATCAGGTGGGCTTGACCGAAGGCAACATTTTCCAGGGCGAACTCACCTTCGACCAGTTGTTGTTCAACCGCCCGGTTCCCGGCTACGCCCAGTACCGTTCGCCGATCAAGGGGCTCTACATGTGCGGATCCTCCACCCATCCCGGCGGCGGCGTCATGGGCGCGCCCGGCGCCAATGCCGCGCGCGAAGTCTTGAGCGATCTCGGCCACCGCATCGACATGGGGTTCTCCGCATGAGCCCGCGCTATGACGCCATCATCATCGGCGCCGGCCACAACGGTCTGGTCGCCGCCGCAACGCTCGCCCGAAAAGGCAGGAAGGTGCTGGTGCTTGAAGCCCGCGATCATCTCGGCGGCATGCTCGGCGACAAGGAGTTCCGCGTCGCGCCCCTTCCCTATGCGCTGCGACCGGAAATCGCCCGGGTGCTGAAGCTCGACCAGAAACTGCTCCATGGCGCAAAGCCGGTCGAGACCCTGACCTTCGGCGCCGACGGCCAGCCGTTCCGCATCACCGGCGGACAGGTGACCGGCACCGATGCCATCACCGAACATGACTATGCCACGCTTCACGCCCGGCTCGGCCGCCAGGCCCGGGCGCTCGGCGCGATGATTCTCGAGACCCCGCCCGGGCTCAGCAAGGCAAACTTCGGTGAGACGACGGCGCTGGCCCGCATGGCGCTCAAGCTGCGGCTCTTGGGCAAGGCGGAAATGCGCGACCTCTTGCGCATCGTGCTGTCAAACGCCTGGGATCTCCTTAACGACGAGATTGGTGACGGCCCATTGGCCGGCGCGCTCGCGATGGACGCGACCCTCGGCGGCGCCATGGGCCCGCGTTCTCCCGGCACCGTGCTGACCCTGCTCTACCGCATGGCCTCGCAGTCGTCTCACGGCCACGGCCTGCGGGTGATGCCCGAAGGCGGACCCGACGTCCTGGTCAAGGCGCTCGCCGACTGCGTCACCGCCGCCGGCGGCGAGATCCGCACCGGTGCGCCGGTCGAGAAAATCCTGGTCGATGGCGACCGCGTCGCAGGCGTCCGGCTAACATCGGGCGAAGAGATCGCCGCCCCCATGGTGCTTTCGGGCGCCTCGCCCAAGACCACGCTGCTGACACTTCTCGGCGTCGAGCATCTCGATGGCGAATTTGTGCGGCGCTGCCGCAACATGGCCGCCAAGGGCATGGTCTCGCGCCTCGATTTCGACATCGCGGAGCCGCCCGCGCTGCGCGGCGGCGACGCGCTCAAACCCGGCCAGCGCCTGGTGATGGCCCCCACCATGCAGGCCATCGAGACCGCCTTCAACGCCGCCAAATACGGCAACCTGCCCGACCGCCCGGTGCTGGAAGCCATCTATGACGCCTCGGCCAAGAGGCTTTCTGTCACCGCCCAGTTCACGCCTTACGACCTCAAGGGCGGCTGGACCGACGACGCCAAGGCAAAACTTTCGGCGTCCGCCCTCACGGTGCTGGACGACGCCCTGCCCGGGATCGCTTCCACGGTGACCGCGTCCCGCGTGATGTCGCCCGCCGACATCGAGACCGGCTACGGCGCGGCCGGCGGGCATTGGCATCATGGCGAATTGCGCGTCGACCAGCTTCTCATGCTGCGGCCCTTCGATGGCGCCGCGCAATACCGCATGCCGGTCAAGGGCCTCTATCTCTGCGGCGCAGGCGCCCATCCCGGCGGCGACATTTCCGGCGCCGCCGGCTTCAACGCTGCCCGCGCAGCACTCCGCGACGGGGGACACTGAGATGGCAGCCAAAGCAAAACCTGTCGGCCAGGTCCATCTGGGCCTCGAGCCCGGCCCGTTTCATGACCGCCTTCTCGCCCACAACCGCCAGCAGTCCTGGGTCAACTGGATGGGCTACGCCTCGCCCTCCGTGCTCGACACGGTCGAGTTCGAATATTTTGCCATCCGCAACCAGTCGACCCTGTTCGACATTTCGCCGATGTGCAAATACGCGATCACCGGCCCGGACGCGGAAGCCGTGGTCAACCGGCTGGTCACCCGCGACGTGAGAAAGCTCAAGCCCGGCCGCGTCGCCTACTGCATCTGGTGCGACGAGGACGGCAACGTCGTCGATGACGGAACCGTGTTCCGCTATTCCGCGACCGAGTTCCGGCTCTGCTGCCAGGAGCCGCAACTGTCCTGGCTCGAAGACATCGCCTGGGGCTTTGATGTCGAGATAAGCGACGTTACCCGCGAGGTCGCGGGCCTGGCCTTGCAGGGCCCGACCAGTTGCGCGCTGCTCAAGGATCTGGGCCTTTCCGGCATCGAGACGCTCAAACCCTTCGGCATCGCCGGTTTCGAGATCGCCGGCGCCAAGGTCAGCATCTCCCGCACCGGTTTCACCGGCGATCTCGGCTACGAGCTCTGGATCGAGCCCGCCGACGCGCTCACCGTCTGGGATGCTCTGATGGCGGCAGGCAGGCTCCGGGGCCTGCGTGTCATCGGCTACGAGGCTTTGGAGATGGCCCGCATCGAGGCGGGCTTCCTGCTGCCGAAGGTCGACTTCCTCTCGGCCCAGACGGTGCTCCGGACCGACCGCGCCAGCACACCCTATGAGCTCGGGCTCGACTGGCTGGTGGCGCTGGACAAGCCGCATTTCAACGGCCGCCGCGCGCTGCTCGACCTCTCCAAAGAACCCCCACGGCGCAAGCTGGTGGCAATCGAGATCGAGCGCGACAAGCCCGCGCACAATGCGCTGGTCTACCACAAGAAGACCCGCGAAGTGGGCATGGTCACCTCGGCGCTGTGGTCGCCGACCTGCAAGCGCAACATCGCCTATGCCTGGCTCGACGCGCCCTACGGCCAGTCGGTGACCGGCGACCTCTGGGTCGAGATCTATCTGCAGAAGGAAATCCGCTGGCAGCGCCGCATGGCCCGCTGCCAGCTGGTCGACAAGCCGTTCTTCGTGCACCCTCGCCGCTCGGCGACACCGCCAGGCGATTTCTGAGGGACCGGGCCATCCGGCCAGGGAGAGGACAATGCAGCCCATCGAGGCCGAAACACCGGAAGACCGCGAGCAGCTTGCCCTGCTCCGCCTACCGCTGGGCGCGCCCGGCTCGGGCATGCACCGCTACGGCGCGGCGATGTATTTCTTCAAGCGCGGCAAGCTCGACGCCGACCTGCTCGAAGCCTACCGCATCTGCTGCAATCTGGATTCCGAGGATCCCGAAGCCGTGGCCCGGTCCCGCCTGTCGCCGGACGAATAGGCAACAAAAAGGGCCGGAGCGCGCAAACGCCCCGGCCCCTTCTATTGTGCTTTCACATTACGACTTGAGCTTGGTCCAGACCTTCTCGCGCAGGTCCTTGGACGCCGGCGAGCAGTTCTCGAACGCCCGCAGCCGGTCATTGTATTCCTCGGGCGTGTTGACGGCCGGATCTGCCCTCAGATCCTCCTTGAGGAACTCGCCCGAACCCGACACCGCGTTGGAGTAGCCGGTGTAGTTCGATGCGATCGCCGCCACTTCCGGCGACATCATCCAGTTGACGAATTTCTTCGCCTCCTCGAGGTTCGGCGCATCCTTCGGCACCGCGATGACATCGGTCCAGAATGTGGTGCCTTCCTTGGGATAGACATAGACCGCATCGGGCTTCTTTTCCTTCACCCGGTGCGCAGCCCCGTTCCACTGCATGTGAACCGCGACTTCACCGGCGATCATCCTGTCGATGGTTCCGTCGTTGGAATAGAGCTTCACATGCGGCTTCTGCGCCATCAGCACGTCGAGGATCTTCTGGGCCTCGGCCGGGTCCTCGGTGCACTTGCTGACGCCGGTGTAAAAGGCCGCCGCATTCCACACATCCGACATCTCGTTGAGCATGGCGATGTTGCCCTTGAGCTCGTCTGCGGGTTCGAAGATTGCCTTCCAGCTGTCCTCGAGCTTGCCGCCGGGCACCATGGCCGGATCGTAGGTAAAGCCGGTCGTGCCCCACATGTAGGGTGCCGAATAGGTGCGGTCCTCATCGCCGGCGATGGTGGTGAATGCCGGCAGCAGGTTCTTGAAATTCTCCATCTGGTTGACGTCGATCTTGGCCAGCATGCCCTTTTCCACCATCACGCCGAGCGTGGTGGTGCCGGGAAAGATCACGTCATAGCCGCCGCCGCCAGCCTGCAGCTTGGCCAGAAGGTCTTCTTCCGAGGCAAAGCTGTCAATATTGACCTTGGTGCCGGTTTCCGCCTCGTAGCGCTCGAGCAGTTCCGGCGCGAAATAGTTCGACCAGTTGTAAAGGTTGAGCTCACCGTCGGCCATTGCGCCGCCGCTGAAGGCTGTCAGCGTGATGGCCGACGCCATCAGCAGTTTGGCGGTATGCTTTCCTACCCTGTTGGTGGTGTTCATGATGTTCTCCAATTGTGTGCGGGCTTTGACGTCTCAATCGGGCCCGGTTTTCCGATTCTGATCCCGTCCCAGAAACAGAGACAGGGAGACTAAAGAGAGCGACAAGAGCAGCATCAGCGAGGAGATCGCATTGACCTCGGGTGTGACGCCGGTTCTCACCAGACCGAAGATATAGATCGGCAATGTGGTCGAACCCGCACCGCCGAGGAAGAATGTGGTGACGAAATCATCGAGCGAGATGATGAAGGCCAGCACCAGGCCCGAGAGAATACCCGGAACCAGCTGGGGCAGCGTCACCCGCCAGAAGGCCTGCACCGGATTGGCGTAGAGATCGGCGGCCGCCTCGCCGATCTTAGGGTCCATGCCCTCGAGCCGCGCCCGGATCGGCAGATAGGCAAACGGAATGCAGAACACGATATGGCCGATGATCACGGTTCCGAGCCCGAAGGTGAAACCGAGGCTCGCAAAGAACATCAGCGTCGCCACCGCCGGCACGATCTCGGGCACCGTGATCGGCAGCGCGAACACCGCATTGATCCCGGTCTTGCCCAGAAACCGGTCGTTGCTCGCCATCCGAAGCGCCGCAAGCGTCGCCAGCGTCGTCGCACTCACCGAGGCGACGGAGGCAATGATCAGCGAATTGGTCGCGGCGCTGACGATGTCGCGATTGGAAAACGCCATCTTGTACCAGTCGAGCGAAAATCCGGTCCAGATCGTCACCGTCCGGTTCTCGTTGAACGACAGCGCAATCAGGATCAGAATCGGCAGGTAGACATAGGCGAAGAACACGGCCGTGGCGGTGAACAGCCCCGGCCAGTGCCTTGCGTCGCCGGGGAAGGCGCGGCTGCGGAACGGATTGAGCTTCATTGCGATCCCTCCAGGTCACCACGGTAGCGCCGGGCATAAAGCCACAGCGACGTCAGCACCAGCGCCAGCAGGAACAGCCCGAGGGCTGCGCCGAACGGCCAGTTGCGCGCGGCACCAAACTGGAACCCGATCAGATTGCCGATCATCAGCGTCTTGCCGCCGCCGAGCAGCTCCGGCGTGATATATGCGCCAAGTGCGGGTACGAAGACCAGCACGCAGCCGGCGACAATGCCCGGAAAGGCCAGCGGCAGGATGACCCGCTTGATCGTCTGCCAGCGATTGGCATAGAGATCGAACGAGGCCTCGACCAGCCTGAGATCGATCTTCTCGAGGCTGGCATAGATCGGCAGCACCATGAACGGCAGGAACGAATAGGTGAGCCCCACCGCGACCGCGAAGGAATTGTGCAACAGCGGCAGCGGCTCGGAGATGATGCCGAGCCACAGGAGCGCCGAATTGATGATGCCATGATCGCGCAGGAGCAGGATCCAGGCATAATTCCGGACCAGGAGATTGGTCCAGAACGGCAGCGTCACCATGAAAACCAGCACCGCCTTCCACTTGGCATCCCGCGTCGCCATGAACATCGCCACAGGCAGGCCTACGGCGAGCGAAATAACCATGGTCAGGAACGACAGCCACACCGAGCGCAGGATGATGTACATATAGTTGAAATTGAGCGCCAGCGTGCCGTCAAGCTCGCGCTCGAAGAACAGCCTGACATAGGCCTCCGCGGTGAACTGGTCCCACAGCACGCCGCCCGAATAGTCCCGACCCCGGAACGAGATATAGGCCATCAGTCCCAGCGGAACGATCATGAAGACCGTGATCGCGAGCAGCGCAGGCCCGATCAGCAGGGCGCGAAACAGGATGTTCTTGCCGGCCCTTGTCATGACGGGTCGTCGGCCAGCACGGAGACGGAAGCCGCGTCGACCGACCAGCCGATCTGGTCGCCCTTGTCGAAGGACTGGATACGCGCCGTGTTGTTCTGGGAACGGGCCCTGAGTTCCAGCCCGTCAGCCAGCCGAATATGAAAGATCGTGTCGGTGCCGTGATACACCACATTGGCAACGACCCCGGGCAGTTTGACCGCCTCAGGCGCCGACAGGGCGATGCGTTCCGGCCGGATCGCCAGCACGGCCTTGGCTCCCCTTTGCACCTCGGACGCCTCGTCGGAGCGCAGCACCCCGACCCCGGTAATGGCATAGTCATGTGCGCCCATCGCCTCGACCGGCACCAGGTTGATCTCGCCGATGAAGCCCGCGACGAAGCGGTGCTGCGGCTTGTCGTAGATCTCGCGCGGCGTGCCGATCTGCAGGATCTCGCCGCCATTCATCACCGCGATCCGGTCGGACATGGTCAGCGCCTCGTCCTGGTCGTGGGTCACGAACACGAAGGTGATGCCGGTTTCGGTCTGCAGGCGCTTCAGCTCGATCTGCATTTCCTTGCGCAATTGCAGATCGAGCGCCGACAGTGGCTCGTCGAGCAGCAGCACCTTGGGTTGCGGCGCCAGCGCCCGCGCCAGCGCCACGCGCTGCTGCTGACCGCCGGAAATCTGGGTGATGCGCCGGTCGGCCATGGCTTCGAGCTGCACCAGCCTCAGCATGTCCGCCGTCACCGACTTGATCTGGTCCTTCGGACGGCCAAGCATCTCGAGCCCGAACGAGATGTTCTCCGCCACCGTCATGTGCGGAAACAGCGCGTAGTTCTGGAACACCGTGTTGACCGGGCGCTGATAGGGCGGCCTGGCCGAGAGGTCTTCGCCGTCAAGCAGAACCTCGCCGGAGGTCGGCTGCTCGAAGCCCGCAATCAGCCTGAGCAGTGTCGTCTTCCCGCAGCCCGACGGCCCGAGCAGGGTGAAGAACTCGTTCTTCCTGATGTCTACCGATACATCGTCCAGCGCCTTGAAGGCATGCGAGCCCGAGCCGAACACCTTGCTCAGCGACCGGACCGTTACGGATCCCCGGTCTTTCGCGAATGAAGGCTCCTGAATGGAGGATGGTGTCGAGGTGTTCAAAGGCGCTCCTTGAAGACTCTGCACTTTGTCAGGACCAACCGTGTGAAAGGATCACCGGCTCTGCAAGGCCTTGAGACTGTGCATTTTTCACCATTTTTCAGGCAGATGGATATTGAATGATCGTTCAGCAATTAGGCTGGAATGTCAAGGTGAGCCGCCGGCATGAGTCGCCGCAATAGCCCGACAGGAACCGATCCGCAACACGAATAGTGACATCTCGTCGTCTGCCACTGCTCTTCGCCGTCAGTGTCGAAAACCGGAATTCCGGTTTCGGAACAGCTCATTGCGGAAATCCCCGCCTCCGGTTTGATTTATATCAAAGATCGTTTATGTTTCATCTGCCAAGTCATTGGCGCCGCTGAATTCAAGGATACTTTTTCACCATGGTTGCCATGTCCGCCACCGAGCCAGACCGGCTTGAGAATTTCCCCGTCACCTTCTTTGCCGTGATGATGGGCTTGCTCGGCCTCGTGCTGTCGATGACGGCGGCGGAGAAGGCGGCCGGCGCCTCGGGCGCCGCCTCGCAGTTCATCCTGGGTGCCGCAGTCGCCGTCTTCGCCGTGCTCGTCTTCTTCTACGGCCTCAAGCTGGTCCGCCACACCGCGGCAGTCAAGGCCGAGTGGAACCACCCGGTCCGCATCGCCTTCTTCCCGACCATCTCGATCTCGCTGCTTCTGCTCGGCACGGCGCTGGCGCAGCGGATGCCGGATCTCGCCTATGTGGTCTGGAGTGTCGGCGTTGGCGCCCAGGGAATCCTTGCGCTCAGCGTTGTCGCCAACTGGATCGGCCACCGCGCCTTTCAGCCGCTGCATCTCTCGCCGGCCTGGTTCATCCCGGCAGTGGGCAATGTGGTGGTGCCGCTGGCGGGCGTCCAGTTCGGCGCGGTCGAACTGTCCTGGCTGTTCTTCTCGGCCGGACTGCTGTTCTGGATCGTGCTTCTGACCCTGGTGATGAACCGGCTGATCTTCCATGAACCGCTGCCCTCGCGGCTGATGCCGACCCTGGTGATCCTGATCGCGCCGCCCGCCGTGGCCTTTGTCGCCTGGGTCCAGCTGACCGGCGGCGTCGACGCCTTCGGCCGGATTCTCATCAACATCGGCTATGTCTTCGCGCTTATCGTGCTGACCCAGGCGCCGCGCTTCTTCCGACTGCCCTTCGCCCTGTCCTGGTGGGCGCTGACCTTTCCGGTGGCGGCGCTCTCCGTCGCCTCCTTCGCATTCGCCCACGAGACCGGATCGCAAGCTCACAGGATCATCGGCTTCGGGCTCACGGCAGTGCTCGCCCTTGCGGTGGCAACGCTGGTGGTGCGCACCGCCCAGGCGATCCGCGCCAAGCAGATCTGCCAGCCGGAATAGGCCGGCATGCGGACTCCTATTCGGCGGCTTGCGAACTTGCCTCGATCGCGCGGCGCTTGCCGCCAAGCCCGACGCGGGCCTTCATCCGCTCCCACCAGGCGGTGATCCTGCTGTTCTTCGAGCGGGTGACGATCATCAGCAGCGACGGCGTCACCACCAGCGTAAGCACGGTCGAAAACGCCAGGCCGAACACGATTGCGCTCGACAGCGACACCCACCATTGCGTCGACGGCGCGCCATAGGTGGTCTCATGCGCCATGATCTCGAGGTTGAAGCCGAAGGCGATCGGCAACACGCCGAGGATCGCGGTGACCGCGGTCAGCACCACCGGACGCGCGCGCTCGCGGCAGGTCTCGAGAATGGCGTCGAGCTTGTCCAGCCCCTCGCGGCGCAGATGGTCGTAGGTGTCGATCAGCACGATGTTGTTGTTCACCACCACGCCGGCCAGCGCGATGACGCCAATCCCGGTCATGACGATGCCGAACGGCTGCCCCATGATCAGCAGGCCAAGGAACACCCCGATGGTCGACATCACCACCGCCGACAGCACCAGCGCTACCGACAGGAACCTGTTGAACTGCGCCAGCAGCACGACGAAGATCAAGAAAAGTGCTGCGCCGAAGGCCTTGGAGAGGAACTCGCCCGCCGCCTGCTGCTCCTCATCCTCGCCCGCCATCTTCCAGCGGATGCCCTGGGATTCGAGGTCGGCCTTCTCCAGCTCCGCCACGATGCCCTGCCGCAGCGGATCGGCCTGGATGCCCTCGCTGATGCCTGCCTGCACGGTGATCGTCCGCACCCCGTCGATGCGGGTGAGCGTGCCGACGCTGGGCGCCGGTTCCCTTGTGACGAAATTCGAGATCGGCACGGAACCCTGGCTGGTCTCGATCCTGAGATCATCGAGCGTCGACAGCGTCCGCCGCTCCTCGGGAAGCCTGAGCCGGATATCGACCGCGTCGTCGACGCCGGCGGGCCGGTAGTCGGTCAGCTTCAAACCGGTGGTGACCAGTTGCACCACGGTGCCGACGGCCGACGGGCCGATGCCGTAGCGCGCCGCTACCGAGCGATCGACCTTGATTTCCCAGTCGACGCCCGGCGGCGGCAATCCGTCGGAAATGTCGATCACGCCGGGCGTGGTTTCGAGCTGCGCCGCCACCCGGCGCGCCACCTCGGGCAATCCCGCCGGGTCAATGGCTGACAGCTGGATCTGGATCGCCTTGCCGGTCGGCGGGCCGCCTTCGGGCACCTGCACCTCGATGTCGACGCCGGGGAAGCCGGTCAGTTCACGGCGGAAATCGTCGAGGATCTCGCCCGCGGGCTTGCGCTCCCGCCAGTCGACGAATTCATACTGGATGACGCCAACAACATCCTCTGCCACATCCGTGCCACCGCCCCCAACATTGCCGACGCGCGTGTAGACGCTGGTGAGCCCCGGCCAGCCCAGAATACGCTGCTCGACCGCGCTGACCGCCGCATCCTTTTCCTCGAGCGAAAGGTTGCCCCGGGCATGCACATACAAGAGGCCATAGTCAGGCTCGACATTGGGGAAGAATTCCACGCCCTTGCCATACTGGCTGTAGACAACCGGCACCACGATCAGCGCGGCCAGGGTGAAGAACACCACGATGAAGGGATGCCGCACCGCGCGGCTCACGAACTTCATGTAGAGCCCGTCGCGCTTGGGCCCCTCCTCGACCATCGGCTTGGCAAACATGGCGCCGAGCGTCGGCGTGAACACCAGCGCGTAAAGCAGCGACGCCGACAGCGTCGCGATCAGCGTGATCGGCATGTATTTCATGAACTCGCCGACCACGCCCGGCCAGAACAGCAGCGGCGAGAACGCCGCCACGCGCGTCAGCGTCGCGGCCGTCACAGGGCCTGCCATGCGTTTGGCGGCAAGCGAAAACGCTTCCCTGCGGTCCATGCCCTCCGCCATCCGCCGTTCGGCAAATTCGGTAACGATGATGGCGTCGTCGACGAGCATGCCCACCGCCAGGATCAGGCTGAACAGCACCACGATGTTGACCGTCAGCCCCGCCAGCGACAAGGCCAGGATCCCCATCAGGAACGAGGCGGGAATGGCAAAGCCGATCAGCAGCGACGCCCGGCCCGACAGCGCGTAGAGGATGACGATGAAAACCAGGATCACCGCCGTGAGCACCGAGTTCTGCAGATCGCCCAGCAATTGCCGGATCGAGGTCGACTTGTCCTGGCTGAATCCGATCGACGCACCCTCGGGCAACAGCGTCTTGAACTCCTCGGCCACCACCTTGACCGCATCCACCGTCTCGATCAGGTTTGCGCCGGTGCGTTTTGACACTTCGATGGCGATCGCCGGCTCGCCATTGAGCCGTGTAATGGTCTCGGCGTCCTTGAAGGTGGAGCGGATGATGGCGAGGTCGCGCGCCCGCACCACCGCGTTGGAGCCGGCGATGATCGGCAGGTTGGCGACATCCTCGACGGTTTCGATGAGCAGCGGCACCTTGACCGCATAGCGGCCCTCGTCGCCTTCCAGCGCCCCCGCCGCAACGACGGAATTGGAAGCATTGACGCCGGCAATCAGCTGGTCGAGCTGCATGCCGTAGGACGACAGTTTCACCGGATCGATGATCACCTCGACAAGATCGTCGCGCGCGCCCTGCAGCGACGCCTCGAGCACGCCGCCCACCTCCTCGATCCGGTCGCGCAATTCGCGCGCCGCGCGGGTCAGCGCGCGCTCGGGCACATCGCCCGACAGCGTCACCACCAGCACCGGGAATTCCGAGATGTTGACCTCGTTGACGGTCGGCTCGTCGGCGCCCTGCGGCAGGTCCGGCTTGGCGTCGGAGACCTTGTTGCGCACGTCGTCGAGCGCCTTGGCGAGGTCTGCGCCAGCCATGAACTCGATCACCACATTGCCGCCGCCCTGGTAGGCGGTCGAGCGCATTTCCTTGACGCCGGTGACATTCTTCAGCCGGGTTTCGAGCGGCCTGAGCAACAGCCGCTCGGAATCCTCGGGCGATATGCCCGAATAGGAAACACTGACATAGATGATCGGGATCTTGACGTCCGGCTCGGCTTCCTTCGGGATCGAGACATAGGCCATCGACCCGGCGACCACCAGGAACAGCAGCACCGCCAGCGTCAGCCGCGCATTGCGGATGGCGACATCGACGAAATTCATGGCAAGCGCTCCGTCGCCTGGACGGTCGCGCCGGTGATCATCGTGTCATCGGCCGGCACCGCATTGACGCGGTCGCCCTCGCTGACCAGATCCTGGCCGGCGACGATGATCCTGGCGTCGAGCGGAACGCCGCTCAGCACCAGCCCCTCGGGCGAATCGTCGATCAGGTCGATCGGCACGAAGCCGACGGTGGAATCTGCCTTGAGGATGCGCAGGCCGAGATTGCCGGCGGCGTCGAGCGTCACCACCGATCGCGGCAGCCTGACGGCCGTGACCGGATCGGACTTGATCATGATCTCGGCGGTCATGCCGGCCGGAACCAGATTGTCGGGATTGGGAATCGCCACCTCGACCGGGAAGGTTCGCGTGCCCGCCGTCGCCTCGAGACTGACATGCCGGACCGTGCCCGAGACGGCGTCGCCGCTGATCAGCCGCACATCGGCGGGACTGCCGATCTTGACGTGAACGATCTCGCGTTCGCTGACCTCGCCCTGCGCCACCACCGGATCGAGTTGCAAGAGCACGGCAGCCGCTTCGCCCGAGGGAAGCCAGCTGCCCTCCTCGACCATGACCTTGTCGATCACACCCGCAAACGGAGCGACGACCGTCAGCCGGTCGACCTCCGCCATCGCCGTCTCGAGTTGCGAGCGGGCCGAGGCCAGCGCCGAGCGGGCGCTGTCGATCTGCGTGGTGGGCGTGATGCCCTCCTTGACCAGCCGGTCGACATTGTCCGCTTCCTTCTGGCGCTGGTCCAGCAGTGCCCGGGCGGTCTCGACCATGGACTGCCTTTCCGCGCCATCCAGCACCAGGATCACATCGCCTGCCTGAACGCTGTCACCTTTTGCAACCTTGAGTTCGCCCAGAATGCCGGCGCTGCGGGTAGCGAGCGTCGTCCGCTTGTCGGGCGCCGTCACGCCAGAAATGCGGATGATGCGATTGTGCTCGATGAAATCGGGTTCGGTCACGGCGACGGTCCGCAAGGCCTTTTGCGGCTCGGCGGCGGCCTGTTCGGTTTTCGAAGCGTCGTCCGCAGAATCCTGCGCCGCGCTCCCGATGGATGAAAATTCGCCGGTCGCCACCCATGCGGCCGAAACAGCCAGCACGACGAAGGCGGCAATGGTGTGAAATCTTGGCATCGCCATGAAAAACCTGCTCTCAAAAATTCCGCGCAGAAATCCGCAAGGCGGCATGGCCCGGTAGCGCGCACGCCCGACCACGATCAGGGTTTCGCATGTCGATCTATATAGTCATGCGACGAAGGTCTAAAAAGGACGGACATCTGACTTTTCTGCCTGCGGCCTTTTGTTCGCCGCTCATGGTGGTTTCAAGGCAACAGAACCGGCAACTCTTGTCGATACACGGGGCTCTTCTGCATCGAACCTGCAAGCCCCGTCTCAACCCATTGAAACAAGGGGCCTCCCCGGGAAAAGACGTCGACATTCGACGAGCGCGCAAAGCTTGTCGAGCTGCATGCCCATGCTTACCGCATCGGACATGTTCCCTATCAATGGCGTTTTGATAGGATCCCGATCCGGCGGCCCGGGTGAGCGGTCGATGAAAGGAGCATATATGACGGACGCGCAAAAAATTGGCATCATCGGCGGCTCGGGCATGCTGGGCCGGGCCATCGCCCACGCGGTGCTGGATCGGAAGGTGCTGCCGGCCTCCGATCTGTGGATCTCCAACAGAAGCGGCAGCAAGACCGGTTTCGAGCAGTTTCCCGAGGTTAATGTCACGACCGACAACGCCCGGCTGTGCGACGCCTGCCAGATCCTCATCCTTTCGGTGCCGCCGGCGCAGGCTTCCGGGATCGGCATTCAGGCGCGTGGAAAGCTGGTCATCTCGGTGATGGCGGGGGTCACGCTCGCTGAACTGCGGGACCTGACCGGCTCTGACCGAATCGTCCGCGCCATGAGCAGTCCCGCCGCCCAGCTCGGCCTTGCCTACAGCCCGTGGGTCGCCTCTCCGGCAATCACTGAGGCCGATCGGGCGAGCGTCACGGATATCTTTTCCGCCTGCGGCGCGACCGACGAGATCCGGGACGAACAGCACCTCGATCACTTCACCGCAATGACCGGCCCGGTCCCCGGCTTTGTCGCCTTCTATGCGCAGTGCATGATCGACTACGCCGTCAAGGCCGGCATTTCGCCCGCCATTGCCGACCGGGCGATCCGGCAATTGTTCTTCTCCTCCGGCGCCATGCTCGCCCATGGCGAAGCCTCGCCTGCCGACCACGTTCAGCAGATGATCGACTATGCCGGCACCACCGCGGCTGGCCTTGAGGCCATGCGGAACTCGCCGATCCGGGAGGCGATCGCCGAAGGGCTGGACGCGGCGGTCGAAAAGGCGCGGACCCTTCGGTGAGCGCGCTCAGCCCGTCCGCATCGTCTCGACCAGCTCGACCTCGCAGTCGCGGCAGATCTTGCGGATCGCGTCGTCCGGACACTGATCGGTGACAAAGGTGTCGACCTGCTCGAGATGGCCGATCCGGACCGGCGCGGTGCGCTCGAACTTGGTCGAATCGGCCACCAGGATCACCTGGCGGGCATTGGCGATGATCGCCTGCGCCACCTTGACCTCGCGGAAATCATAATCGAGCAACGCCCCATCATTGTCGATCGCCGAGGCGCCGATCACCGCGTAATCGACCTTGAACTGGCGGATGAAGTCCACTGCAGCCTCGCCGACGATGCCGCCGTCGGACGCGCGAACCACGCCGCCGGCGATCACCACCTCGAACTGGGCAAAGGGCCGCATCCTGTTGGCGACATTGATATTGTTGGTGATGATCATCAGCCGCCCGTGCCTGAGCAGGGCCTGGCTGACCGCTTCCGTGGTGGTGCCGATATTGATGAACAGCGAGGCGTTGTCGGGGATCAGCGCCGCCGCAGCCTCGCCGATGGCGCTCTTTTCCTCCGCCGCGATCTTGCCGCGCTGGGCATATTCCATGTTCTGGGTGCCGGAAGGGACGATGGCTCCGCCATGAATCCGCATGAGCAATTGCCGGTCGCACAGATCATTGAGATCCTTGCGGATGGTCTGCGGCGTCACGTCGAACCGCGCCGCCAGATCATCGACCAGCACCCGGCCCTCGGTCTTGGCGAGCTCGATGATTTCGGAATGGCGCGGAGCAAGAAACATGGACGGGAGAAGCCTACCCTTGGATGGTTCGTTTTCACTCTAAGGCGAAAAAAGCGAAAACAGCAAGCTGTTCGTCCGTCGCCGGCCCTGTCAGAACCGGTCGGGTCGGACGACGGAGACATCGGAGATGGTGATCACGCCCATCTGCGGACTGACAACCTCGAAGATATCGGTGAGCACGCGATCAAGGTCGGCCGCATCCAGCACAATCAGGACCATCACCATCTGGCCGGCATCGCCGACCATGCCGTCGCGGTCCCACTCACCTTCCGAGCCCAGGCCCGACAGGGCCGGCAGCACGGTGAAGCCCTTGACGCCGTTGCCGGCGAGATGCCTTTGAACCCGCTTGAGGATCGGGCGTTCGCAAATGATCTGGATCTGCTTCTTGGCAAAAGTGTGCATGGACATGTTCCGATCCTATGCCGCCATTTTTGCCAGCGCAATGTAGGCCGGAATGCCGATGGTCAGGTTCATGGGGAATGTGATGCCGAGCGACAGGGTCAGATAGATCGACGGCCGGGCCTGCGGCAGCGCAAGCCTGAGCGCGGCCGGAACGGCAATGTAGGACGCCGAGGCGCCGAGCACCATCAGCAGCGCGACGCCGCCGGTGGAGAGCCCGATGGCGAGACCAGCGAGTAGCGCCAGCGCGGCGCCGGCATAGGGCATGACCAGTCCGAAAGCCACCAGACCCGGGCTCATGTGCTTCCAGCCGGACCGGATGCCGCGGCCAGCCACCGCACCCATGTCGAGCAGGAACAGGCACAGCACGCCCTTGAACGGATCGACGATGAACGGACCGATATCGGCAAGCCCCTTGGGGCCGGAGAGGTAGCCGATGACGAAGGAACCGACCAGGACGACGACGGAGGAATTGAGCATGACCTCCGCCATCAGGCTTTCGCCGCCTGCACCGGACTTGCCGGTCGATCCCGAGGGCGTGCCGCCGGAATGGGCGAGATAGAGCGCCACCAGGATGGCGGGCGTCTCCATCACCGCCGCCACCGCCACCAGATACCCCTCGAAACTCAGGCCAGCCAGCCGCAGGGCCTCGCTGGCGGCGACGAAGGTGACGATGGAAATCGACCCGTAATGCGCGGCAACGGCAGCCCGGTCGACGCGGTCGAGCCGGGCCATGACGGTCAGGAGCCCGAAGGCGACGAGCGGTATCGACGCGGAAAGAACGACGCCGGCAATCAGCGCAAGGGCAATGTCGATCCCCAGCCCGTGCTCGGCCACCGCAACCCCGCCCTTGAAGCCGATCGCCAGCATCAGATAGATAGACAGTGTCTTGGCCACCGCCTCGGGCAGCGTCAGCTGCGATCCCGCCATGGTGCCCAGGAACCCCAGGGCGAAGAAAAGTACGGCCGGGGAAAGAAGGTTCGCGGTCGCGAGCGCCAGAATGTCCTGCATCGGTTTGCCAGTATCCACGTCTGTTGTCGGCACCGATGTAAAGCGATTGTGCGGCCTGCACCAGTGGCAGAGGCGCTATTCCGGGCATGACCCCGGAAATACTCAGTCTCCCGCCGTGCGCCGCCTCAGGATATCTGCAAAGAACACCGCCGCGTCATGCGGCCGGTCGGCGTCGCGGGTAATCAGGCCGACAGCACCCATGGTCGAGCCGGTGTCGATCGGCAGTTCGACGAATTCGCCAGAGGCGATCTCGGCTGAGACAACGCCGCGCGAGATGATCCAGATCCCGTCGCTGGCGCGCAGGAATGCCCGGCCGAAACTGTCCGATACTGTCTCGATAGCCTTGCCCGGCCGCGCCATGCCCTGCTCCAGCATCAGACGCTCGACGAAGGGATGAATGATCGAACCTTCGGGCGGCGTCAGCACCGGATGGCGCGCCAGGATGTCGGCGGTCACCTGGCGCTGGCCCGCCAGCGGATGGGTTTTGGCGACGACAAACACCACCCGGTCGCGGTAGAGCGGCTCGAACCTGAGGCTCGCCATGTTTTCGGGCGCCGGCATCCGCCCCATCACCAGGTCGAGATCGCCCTTGCGCAACTGATCGAGCAGCACCCGGTTCTCGCCGGTCGTCACCCGGAGCGGGCTCTTCAGCCCTGAGGCCAGAAATTCCGCGACCGCCCCCGGCATGATGGTGGCCGACACCGTCGGCAGCGCGCCGATCCGCACCGGCGGCCCGGCGGTTGTGGCAACATTGGTCAGCGCCGCGATGCCGTTGCGCACCGCAGCCAGTCCGGATCCGGCGTGCGACAGGAACACCTCGCCCTGGTGCGACAATCTGATGCCGCGGCCATCGCGCTCGATCAGCGCCGCACCGACGATCTGCTCAAGCTCGCGGATGGTCCGCGTCACAGCCGGCTGGGTCAGCGACAGGGTGATCGCCGCGCGGCCGACGCTCTTCTGGCGCGCCACTTCGACAAAGGCTTCCAGATGCCGGATCTTGATGCGCCGGGATATATCCATAGCGAAACCGGAATGGGTAAAGGGTCAAAAAATCATTATTCATTTCCATTCCACTATGTAAAGTACCAAAAGGGAAGAGACTGTCGGGAGGATTGACGTGACCGGACCCAAATCCGAAGGCGAGCGCACGCGCCGCGCCGTCCTGGGCGATGCGCATGTCGATGCGGCGATCGCCAGGACCACCGAGTTCGACGCGCCGTTCCAGGACCTGATCACCGCAAGCGCCTGGGAACGGGTCTGGTCGCGTCCCGACTGGAGCCACCGCGAGCGCTCGATGGTCACCATCGCGCTGCTGGCGGCCCTCGGCCACGAGGATGAACTCGCCATGCACATCCGCGCCACCGCCCGCACCGGCGCCAGCGAAGCCGACATCCGCGAGGCGCTTCTGCATGTGGCGATCTATGCCGGCGTGCCCGCCGCCAACACCGCCATTCGAATCGCCAAACAGACGCTGTCGGCAATGAAGGCCGAAAGCCAGGAGGCCCGGCCATGACATCCAACCGAAAACCGATCGCCAATTTCTTCCCGCGCGACCGCTCCTGGCATCCCAAGGCCCTGACGCCCGATTACAAGACCTCGGTGCTGCGCTCGCCCGCCAAGCCGCTGGTGGCGTTCGGCAACTCCCTGTCCGAGACCACCGGCCCGGCCTTCGGCGATGACATTCTGGGTCCGCTCGACAATGACCTGGTGCTGAATTTCGCTCAGTCCGGCCAGAGCGCCATCGGCGAGCGCATCATCGTCGAGGGCCGGGTGCTGGATGAACGCGGCCAGCCGGTGCCAAATGTTCTGGTCGAATTCTGGCAGGCCAATGCCGGCGGCCGTTACCGCCACAAGAAGGACGGCTATCTCGCCCCGCTGGATCCCAATTTTGGCGGTTGCGGCCGCACGATATCGGGCGACGACGGCGCCTACGCCTTCCGCACCATCCGCCCCGGCCCCTATCCCTGGCCGAACGGCCCGAACGACTGGCGCCCGGCCCATATCCATTTCTCCGTCTTCGGCCATGGCTTCGCCCAGCGGCTGATCACCCAGATGTATTTCGAAGGCGACCCACTGATCGCGCGCTGCCCGATCGTGCGCACCATCAACGACCCGAAGGCGATCGACCAGCTCACCGCCCGGCTCGACATGAGCGCCAGCGCACCCATGGATGCACTCGCCTACCGCTTCGACATCGTCCTGCGCGGCAGCCGCTCGACGCTGTTCGAGAACCGACTGGAGGGTAACTGACATGACCGGACCGCTCTTCCCCTACAAGGAATCGCCGTCCCAGACAGCGGGTCCCTATGTCCATATCGGGCTCACGCCCAATTTCTGCGGCATCACGGGCGTCTATGCCGCCGACCTCGGCTTGGCCATGGTCACCGACAAGACCCAAGGCGAACGCATCACGCTCGAAGGCCGGGTGTTCGACGGCGCCGGAAGCCTGCTCAAGGACGCGCTTGTGGAAATCTGGCAGGCCGATGCCGACGGGATCTACCATGCCAGGGCCACGCCGGATTTCTGCGGCTGGGGCCGCTGCCCGGCCGACGCCGAAACCGGCGTGTTCCGCTTTGACACTATCAAGCCCGGCCGCGTGCCTTTCCCGGATGGCAGGCTGCAGGCGCCGCACATCAATGTCTGGATCGTCGCCCGCGGCATCAATCTCGGTCTCAACACCCGGATCTATTTCGAGGACGAGGCGGAGGCCAACGCCGCCGACCCGGTGCTCGGGCGCATCGAGCACCGCGACCGTGTGGCGACGCTGATCGCCAAAGGCGGCGCCGGCCGCTACAGCCACGACATCCACCTGCAGGGTGCGCAGGAAACAATATTCTTCGACATCTGAGGACGGACAATGGCTCACTTCATGACGCTGCCCGAAGCGGTGGCGCAAAACCTCAACTCCGGCGACACCGCCGCCTTCGAGGGCTTCACCCACCTGATCCCCCATGCGGCTGCCCACGAGGCGCTGCGCCAGGGCATCAGGGATCTGACCCTGGTGCGGATGACACCCGATCTCGTCTACGACCAGATGATCGGCATGGGCGCCGTCAGAAAACTGATCTTCTCCTATGCCGGCAATCCCGGGGTAGGCCTACTCAGGCGCCTGCGCGATTCGGTCGAGAACGGCTGGCCGCACAGGATCGAGATCGAGGAACATTCCCACGCCGCCATGGCCAACGCCTATGAGGCGGGCGCGGCCGGCCTGCCGTTTGCCATGCTGCGCGGCTACAAGGGCGCGGAACTGGCCAAGGTCAACCCGAACATCAAGTCGGTCACCTGCCCATTCACCGGCGAGGAACTCGCCGCGGTCCCGGCGATCCGTCCGGACGTCACCTTCATCCATGCCCAGAAGGCCGACCGCAAGGGCAATGTGCTCATCGAGGGCATCGTCGGCGTGCAGAAGGAAGCGGTGCTCGCCGCCAGGCGCTCGGTGGTGACTGTCGAGGAGATCGTGGATGATCTATCGGCCCACCCCAATGCCTGCGTCCTGCCCGGCTGGACGGTAACGGCCATCTGCGAGGTCCCGGGCGGCGCCCATCCCTCCTATGCCCATGGCTACTACCCGCGCGACAATGCGAGCTACATCGCCTGGGACAAGATCGCCGCCGACCGCGACACTTTCCTCGCCTGGATGAAGGAGAATGTGCTCGACGCCACCCCCGAGGATTTCGACGACCGGGTCAGCCACTTGAGGAGCAGGTCATGATTGAGACCGATTTCACCCCGACCGAAATGATGACGATTGCCGCGGCGCGCGCGCTCAAGAACACCGATGTCTGCTTCGTCGGCATCGGCGCGCCGTCGGCCGCCTGCAACATCGCCCGCCTGACGCACGCGCCCGACGTGACACTGATTTACGAGAGCGGCACCATCGGAACGGCACCATCGGTGCTGCCTTTGTCGATCGGCGACGGCGAACTCTGCGACACCGCGGTCACCACCGTCTCGGTCCCGGAAATGTTCCGCTACTGGCTGCAGGGCGGCCGCGTCACCGTCGGCTTCCTGGGCGCTGCCCAGATCGACCGTTTCGGCAACATCAACACCACCGTGATCGGTGATTACGACCAGCCGAAAACCCGCCTGCCCGGCGGCGGCGGCGCACCCGAGATTGCCTCGTCCTGCGGCGAGATCTTCATCACGCTGAAGCAATCGAAGCGCGCCATGGTGGAAAAGATCGACTTCTTCACCAGCTTCGGCCATGGCGAGGGCGGCGACCACCGTGCCCGGCTCGGAATCAGCACCAAGGGGCCGACCATGATGGTGACCGACCTTGCCGTCTGGCGCACCGATCCTGTAACACACGAATTCACCGTGGTGCTGTTGCACCCCGGCGTTACCCGCGAGATGGTTCAGGCCGAGTGCGGCTGGACCGTCCGCTTTGCCGACGAGGTGGAAGAGACCCCCCGCCCGACCGAGCTCGAGCTCACAACCCTGCGGGATCTCAATGCCCGCACCAAAGCCGCCCACTCGGGCGCAAACACCGGAGACGCCGCCTGATGACTGAGGCCTTCATTTGCGATTACATCCGCACCCCGATTGGCCGCTTCGGCGGTGCCCTCGCAAGCGTTCGCGCCGATGATCTGGGCGCTGCCCCCATCCGGGCTCTGAAGGAGCGCAATACCGGCGTCGACTGGGAAGCGATCGAGGAAGTCTATTATGGCTGCGCCAACCAGGCTGGCGAGGACAACCGCAACGTTGCCCGCATGGCCACGCTTCTGGCCGGCCTGCCGGTCTCGGTGCCCGGCACCACATTGAACCGCCTCTGCGGCTCGGGCATGGACGCGGTTCTGGCGGCAAGCCGGATCATCCGCTCCGGCGAAGCCGAGCTCATCATCGCCGGCGGGGTCGAAAGCATGTCGCGCGCGCCCTTCGTCATGCCCAAGGCCGACAGCGCCTTTTCCCGGACCGCCGAGATCTACGACACCACAATCGGCTGGCGCTTCGTCAATCCGGTGATGAAGGCCCAGTACGGCATCGATTCCATGCCCGAAACCGGCGAGAACGTCGCCGAACAATTCGGCATTTCCCGCGAAGATCAGGATGCGTTTGCGCTCAGGAGCCAGAAGCGCGCCGGCGCCGCCCAGGCCTCGGGCCGCTTCGCACGCGAAATCACCCCGGTTACGATCCCGCGCCGCAAGGGCGATCCGATCGTGGTCGATGCCGACGAGCATCCTCGCCCGGACACCACAATCGAACAGCTGGCCAAACTCGGCACACCCTTCCGTGCAGGCGGCAGTGTGACGGCGGGCAACGCGTCGGGCGTCAATGACGGCGCGGCGGCCCTGATCATCGCCAGCGAAGCGGCCGCAAGGAAACACGGCCTCACCCCCATCGCCCGCATCCTGGGCGGCGCCACCGCCGGCGTCGAGCCGCGGATCATGGGCATCGGCCCGGCGCCCGCCACGCTGAAACTTTGCGACCGGATCGGGCTGCGGCCCTCCGATTTCGGCGTGATCGAACTCAACGAGGCATTCGCCAGCCAGGGCATCGCCGTGCTGCGCGAACTGGGCCTTGCTGAAGACGCCGACCACATCAACCCCAATGGCGGCGCCATCGCGCTCGGCCATCCGCTCGGCATGTCCGGCGCGCGCATCACAGGAACGGCAGCGCTGGAGCTTACCATCCGCAACGAGCGACTGGCGCTCGCCACCATGTGCATCGGCGTCGGCCAAGGCATTGCCATAGCTTTGGAACGGGTCTGAGATGGAAGCTGGCGGACAGGGCTGGATGGACGGGCTCAGCCGCGATCGCGAGATCGCCGGACTGTTCACCGACACCGCCCTGTTCGCGAGCTTCGCCCGCTTCGAGCAGGCGCTGATCAAGGGACTTGTGCAGGCGAAACTGATCGAATCGGGCGATGCAGCTGGACTGATCGACCAGATTGCCGGCTTCGAGCCCGAGCGGGCGGCGATCGAAGGCGCCCTTCTCCGGGACGGCGTGCCGGCGCCCGACTATGTCCGGCAGCTGCGCGCCCATGTCACCGACCCTGGCAGCGAGCTTCTCCACCATGGCGCCACAAGTCAGGATCTCGTTGACACGGCCATGATCGAGGCGCTGGGCAAGACCGGTCTGATCCTGTCAAAGCGGCTCGATGAACTGCTGGCGCAGCTTGCCAATCTGGCTGCCCGTGACGGCGGCAACCGGCTTCAGGCCGTCACGCGGATGCAGGAGGCACTTCCCTTTGCCGCCTCCAACCGGCTCGCCGCCTGGCAGCAGCCGCTCGAGGAGCTGCGCGCCCGCCTGACGAAGCTCAAGGAACAGACCCGCATCCTGCAATTCGGCGGCGCGGTGGGCGATCTGCGGGCGCTGGGCGACAACGCCGCGATCATCGCCGAAACACTTGCCCGCGATCTTGATCTGCGCTGGCCGGGCCACAGCTGGCATGTTTCGCGTGGCCCCATGGTCGCCTGGGCCAATTACCTTTCCGAACTCAGCGGCGCACTTGGCAAGATCGGCCAGGACGTGGCGCTGATGGCGCTGCGCGGCGACGGCGACATCCAGCTTTCGGGCGGCGGTTCGTCCTCGGCCATGCCGCACAAGCAAAATCCGGTGACTGCCGAGCGACTGGTCACGATGGCGCGGTTCAACGCCACGCTGGTGTCGGGCATGCACCAGGCGCAGCTCCACGAGATGGAGCGCTCGGGCGCAGCCTGGATGCTCGAATGGATGATCCTGCCGCAGATGTGCGAGACTGCCGGCGCCAGCCTGAAGGCCGCGTCCGCCCTGGTTGGATCGATTGACCGCATGGGCGCAAGCAGGGGAGATGAGCGATGAAAATTGTGTCCACGCAAGTCTGCATCATCGGCGCCGGCCCGGCGGGGCTGCTGCTGGGACAGCTGCTGCATGATATCGGTGTCGAGACCGTCATTCTCGAACGCGCCAGCCGTGATCATGTGCTGTCGCGGGTGCGCGCCGGCGTCCTAGAACAGGGTACGGTGAAGCTGCTGACCTCCGCGGGGGTTGGCGGTCGCCTGCATGCCGAGGGGCTCGTGCATGAGGGCTTCGCCATCACCGGCGACGACGACATCCACCGCATCGATCTCGCCCATCTCACCGGCGGCAAATGGGTCACGGTCTATGGCCAGACCGAAGTCACCAGGGACCTGGTCGACCGCCGCACTGAAACCGGCGGCGTCACCCACTACGAGGCGGAATCGGTCGAACTGCATGCGTTCGACAGCGACGCGCCCTATGTCACCTGCCGCGTAGATGGCGAGGAGGTCCGGATCGACTGCCGCTTCATCGCCGGCTGCGACGGCTTCCATGGTGTCAGCCGCCGCTCGGTGCCCGAGGATGCGATCCGCACCTTCGAGAAGGTCTATCCCTTCGGCTGGCTCGGCATCCTCGCCGATGTCCCGCCGGTCAGCCACGAGCTGATCTATGCCAGCCATTCGCGCGGATTCGCCCTGTGCTCCATGCGCTCGAAAAGCCGCAGCCGCTATTACATCCAGTGCAACGCCGGCGACAGCATCGAGGCGTGGTCAGACGATCAGTTCTGGACCGAACTGCGCCGCCGGCTGCCGCCCGACATCGCCGAAACCATGATCACCGGGCCGTCGTTTGAGAAATCCATCGCACCGCTGAGATCCTTCGTCGCCGAGCCGATGCGCTTCGGCAACCTGTTCCTGGTGGGCGACGCGGCGCATATCGTTCCTCCCACCGGCGCCAAGGGGCTCAACCTGGCGGCCTCCGACGTGCATTACCTGTTCGAAGGCCTGCGCGGCCATTTCCTCGAACGCGACAACCACCTGCTGGACGCCTATTCGGGCCGGGCGCTCGACCGGGTGTGGAAGGCTGTTCGGTTCTCCTGGTGGATGACCACCATGCTGCACCGGTTTCCCGAACAGGCGCCGTTCGAGGCGCGCATTCTGGAAACCGAGCTTTCCTATACGCTCGAGTCGGAAGCCGCCAGGATGGCGCTTGCGGAAAACTATGTCGGGCTGCCTTACTGAAGCCAGGTTTTCGGCGTCTGTTCAGCCTCCGTTCAGCTTAATGCGGCAATGATGTTGCCAGCATTGTCCCCTATGAGCCCCAGGTTGACCGCATGATCAAGACTGCCCGTTTCCGTTTCACCGCCGCCCTTCTGGCGCTGACCGCCCTGTCGGCGCCCCAGGCGCTTGCCGATCCCAACGGCATGGTCCTTGTCACCATTGACGGCCAGCTGATGGAGACCATTCCGGAGGCTGGCTCGGTGCGCGTGATCACCGATATCCAGGGCCGCCGGCTGCTGATCGACAACTGGAACGAAGTGATCGGGTTCGAGATGCCCGCCTGGCAGTACCGCGAGCAATATGGCAACCCGCAGCCCGGCTACGGCGACCGGACCGTGTATGGAGACGAGCTTGATTCGGCGTTTCCCGAAGCCCCGCCGCCGCCGCGCGACCGGTTCTCGCGCGACGGGTTTGCCGCCACGCAACCTGGCGCCGGTATCGAGCGCCGCGATCTCAATCCGATGACCGGCACAGTGCCAGGCCAGTCCGATGAGTCCGATGAGCCCGAAATCATCGAGGCGCCGCGGTTCGTCGAACCCGCGATGCCGCGTTCGGAGCAACAGGCAACGGGGCCGAAACTGTCAAAGGCGCAAGTGGCGGCGCTGCAGGTCTATCTCGACCGCAACGGCGTGTCGCCCGGCGTCATCGACGGCCGCATGGGCTCCAACGTCAACAAGGCGATCGACGCCTATTACGAGAAGACCGGCGAGCGGATCGATCCCGCCGACACCGATCTGATCATGAGTCGCCTGGCGGCCAGCGGCGGTCTGGCGTTTGCGACCTACACCATCACCGCCGAGGACGCGGCCGGCCCCTTCATCGCGTCTGTACCGACCGACTACGCCGAAAAGGCGCGGCTTGAGCGCCTGGCCTTCACGTCGACGCTCGAGATGCTGGCCGAGCGCTTCCACATGGACGAGGCCTATCTCGCTTCGCTCAATCCCGATGTCGATTTCTCCCGTCCCGGCGTGCAGATCAAGATCGTCGACACGGCTCAGAAGACCACCGGCACGGTCACCCGCATCATCGCCGACAAGGGCCGCAAGCAGGTCCGCGGCTATGACGCCAACGGCACGCTTGTGGTGGCCTACCCGGCCACCATCGGCTCCACCAGCACGCCGTCGCCGTCCGGTGAGGTCAACATCGAGCGCATCGCCCCCAACCCTGGCTACACCTACAATCCCAAGATCAATTTCAAGCAGGGCGACAACGACCAGATCCTCGAGGTCCCGCCCGGCCCGAACGGCCCCGTCGGCACGATGTGGATCGCGCTGTCCAAGCCCACCTACGGTATCCACGGCACCCCGGAGCCGTCGAAGATCGGCAAGACCGAAAGCAATGGCTGCGTCCGCCTGACCAACTGGGACGCCGAGGAACTGGCAGGCCTGGTGGCGCCGGGCGTGAGCGTGAGCTTCGTGGAGTAGGGGTGACTTAAAGGTTCAGCCGGAGGGTTGCGAGAAGTTGGATCCTACTTGGGTGCATAGATTTGCAAGATCTCACTCAAGATATTCTTTCATGACGCGAACATATGATCCAGAAACCTAATACTCCCGAGTTGTACATGCCCGCGCACCGCAGAAATAATGATTTGTGTATTCCCAATTGCAATTGAATCCCGCAAATCTAACGATCCCCTAGCCATTGGGCGCAAGAGAAAAAGTCCCCTTCTCTTATGTAATATCTGACCCAAATTTGCATTGAAGCTGCACCTCTGAGGTTATCATGTTTTTTAGATTGTCGTAGACAGGGTCATCGATAACTTGGGCACGTATGCCTGCTACGCTCATAAAAAACGCTATCAGGACGAATAACATAGAACGATTCAGCATCACATTTGTCCTATATATTATGATGTCAATTGTTGATGCACAGCCACTCACTTAACTCAGCGTCCGCCGCACCGCGTCGCGCCAGCCCTTGAGTTTTTTGGTGCGGGTCTTGTCGTCCATCTTCGGCTTGAACTGGGTGTCGCGCGACCAGGCCTTGGCGAAGGCCTTCTGTTTGGGCCAGACGCCGGCGCGTTGGCCGGCGAGCCAGGCGGCGCCCAGCGCCGTGGTCTCGAGGATCGTCGGCCGGTCGACCGGCGCGTCGAGAATGTCCGACAGGCGCTGCATGGTCCAGTCCGACGCCACCATGCCGCCATCGACCCGGAGCACCGTGTCGGCGCCCGCGCTCTTCCAGTCCTTGTGCATGGCGTCAAGCAGGTCGCGGGTCTGGTAGCAGACGGCCTCCAGCGCCGCGCGGGCGAATTCGGCCGGGCCGGTGTTGCGGGTCATGCCGTAGATCGCGCCGCGCGCCTCGGCGTCCCAGTGCGGCGCGCCGAGTCCAGTGAAAGCGGGCACGAGATACACGTCCTGCGCCGGATCGGCCTGAGCCGCCAGATCACCGCTGTGCTCGGCCTTCTTGATCACCTTGATGCCGTCGCGCAGCCATTGCACGGCGGCGCCGGCGATGAAGATCGAGCCTTCGAGCGCATAGGTGGTCTTGCCGTCGAGCCGGTAGGCGATGGTGGTCAAGAGCCGGTTCTTCGAGCGCACCAGGTCCTCGCCGGTGTTCAGAAGCGCAAAGCACCCGGTGCCATAGGTCGATTTGAGCATGCCCGGCTCGAAACAGGCATTGCCGATGGTCGCCGCCTGCTGGTCGCCGGCAACCCCCAGGATCGGGATCTCGGCGCCGAACAGCGATTTCTCGGTCACGCCGAAATCGGCGGCGCAGTCCTTGACCTCCGGCAGCATGTCGGCCGGGATCCTCAGGATCTTGAGAAGCTCGGGATCCCACTCTTCGGTCGAGATGTTGAACATCAGCGTGCGCGAGGCGTTGGTGGCGTCGGTGACGAAGGACTTGCCGCCGGTCAGCCGCCAGATCAGGAAGGTGTCGATGGTGCCGAAGCACAACTCACCCCGCGCCGCCCGCGCCCTGGCGCCCTTCACGTTGGCGAGCATCCACGACAGCTTGGTGCCGGAAAAATAGGGATCGAGCAGCAGGCCTGTCTTGCGGGTGAAGGTCTTTTCGAGATCCTGCCGCTTGAGCTTCTCGCAATAGGAGGCGGTGCGCCGGTCCTGCCAGACGATGGCGTTGTGGATGGGCTTGCCGCTGTCGCGCTCCCAGACCACCACCGTTTCGCGCTGGTTGGTGATGCCGATGGCCGCCACGTCGGAAGCCTCGATGCCGGCCTTCTTCAGCGCCTGCCGGACCGTCGAGACAACGGTTTTCCAGATCTCCTCCGGATCGTGCTCAACCCAGCCCGATTGCGGATAGATCTGCGTGAACTCCTTCTGGCCGACGCCGGCGATGCGCATCTCGCCATCGAACACGATGGCGCGGCTCGAGGTGGTGCCCTGGTCGATCGCCAGAATATATCCGCTCATGCTGTCCTCCCTGACCTGCCCTATAAGACCCGGATTCGCCCTCCACGGAAAGGCCGCACATCCGCCGGGACCCTAGCCCAGGTACTTTCCCGCCATGTAGGCCTCGAGCACGGCCACCTGGTCCTTGTCGAGGCGAAGTCCGCGCTTGGTGCGCCGCCAGATGACGTCCGCAGCCTCCAACGCCCATTCCTGCTCCATCAGGTAGTCGACCTCGCGGGCGAACAGACCGTGGCCGAAATCCTGGCCCAGGTCGGCGACCGACGTCGCATTGCCGAGCAGGACCCGCGCCCGTGTGCCGTAGTGGCGAACATAGCGCCGCGCCTGCCCGGGCGCCAGGAACGGGTACTGCACCTGCAGCCGCGCCACCTCGGCGTCGAAGCCGTCGGCGGGAAAATCGCCGCCCGGCAGCGCCGCCCGGTGGGTCCAGGGCGCGGACTTGCTTCCGAGCCGCGCCTCGATCAGTTCCAGCATCGATTCCGACAGCTTGCGGTAGGTGGTGATCTTGCCGCCGAAGATGTTGAGCAGCGGCGCGCCCTCGCCCGGATCGGGCTTGATCACATATTCGCGGGTGGCCTCCTGCGCGGCGGTCGCGCCGTCGTCGAACAGCGGTCGGACGCCGGAATAGGTCCAGACGATCGAATCTCGCTCGACCGGCCTTGCGAAATACTCGCTGGCGGCCGCGCAGAGATAGTCGATTTCGCCATCCGTGATCTCCACGTCCTTGGGATCGCCCTCGTAATCCCGGTCGGTGGTGCCGATCAGGGTGTAGTCCTCTTCATAGGGCAGCGCGAAAATGATCCGCCCGTCGCCATTCTGGAAGATATAGGCCCGGTCATGCTCGTGCAGCTTCGGCACCACGATGTGACTGCCCTGCACCAGCCGCACATTGTGCGCGTCATTGCGTCCGAAGGAGCCCGACAGCACCCGGTCGACCCAGGGACCGCCGGCATTTACGATCAGCCGCGCCCGCACCGTCTCAAGGCCTCCGGCATGGGGCTTGAGGGTGATTTCCCAGACGCCATCCTTGCGCTCGGCCTTGACCACTTGCGTGCGGGTGCGGATATCTGCGCCGCGCTCGGCGGCGTCAAGCGCGTTGAGCACGACCAGGCGGGCATCGTTGACCCAGCAGTCGGAATATTCGAAGCCTTTCGAAAACAAGGGCTTCAGCGGCCTGCCGACGGGCGAGGAGGTGAGGTCGACGGTTGTCGTGCCGGGCAAGAGCTTCCGCTTGCCGATATGATCGTAGAGAAACAGGCCGAGCCGCAGCAGCCAGGCCGGGCGCATCTCCTTGTGGTGCGGCAGCACGAAGCGCATCGGCCAGATGATGTGCGGCGCGTTGGCGAGCAGAACCTCACGTTCGGTGAGCGATTCCCGCACCAGCCGGAACTCGTAATACTCGAGATAGCGGAAGCCGCCGTGAACGAGCTTGGAGGACCATGACGAGGTGCCCGAGGCCAGATCGTTCATTTCCGCCAGGCAGACCGAATAGCCGCGGCCGATGGCGTCGCGGGCGATGCCGCATCCGTTGATGCCGCCCCCGATGACGAACACGTCATAGAGCTTGTCCTCAGCCATTGGCCTCTCCTGCCACATCTCCTTCAAAAGATGTATTTCGAAACCATTGCGAATGTCAAAAGAAAACAAACGAAACAAAAACAAAGAATCGTCCGCTCCGGACGCCGCGTCACACGACTGCCTCGACAATCAGCAGCCAGATGCCGGTGGTGACCGCGGCGAGCGCGGTCCCGATCGTCATCGAGGTTGACGCCAGCCGTTCCCCGGTGCCGAGCCGGTTGGCGATCAGCCAGGAATTGACGCCCGCAGGCAGCGACGCGGCGGCCACGATAACCTGCAGCTGGAATACCGGCAGGCCCAGAGCCAGACCCATGCCCAGCGCCACCGCGGGCATCAGCACGAGCTTGAGGGAGACCATGGCGAGCGCCTGGCGCACCTGGCCGCGAATCCCGTAGCCGCAGAGCGATATGCCCATGGCGAACAGCGCCAGCGGCCCGGCGACCCCCGCAAGACTGGCGATCACGCGGTCGACGACGACCGGAAGCACAAGGCCGGAAAGCCGTACGACCAGGCCCGCGAAAATGCCGATGATCAGCGGATTGGTGACCAGCTGGCGGACGAAACCGGTGATCAGCGCGACCGCGGACCTGGTCTGCGTCCCCGCGCCGTCGCGCTTGACCGCCCATTCGAACAGGATGATCGAGGCGCCGAGCATGATCGGCAGGTGGATCGACACGAGCTGCGACAGCACCGCGAGCCCGGGCTCGCCGAAGAGCCCGGACGTGAACGGGACGCCCAGCAGCACCAGATTGGAAAACCCCGCCGTCACCCCCGCCACCACGCCCGATCGCGCATCGCGGCCAAAGCCTCCGCGAATGATCAGATGCGCCGATGTCCAGGTCACCAGAACGGCAGTGAAATAGGTGGCCCAAAGGGCCCAGGGCGCGCCATGGTCGAAACTCGCGGTGGCGATGGTGCGAAACAGGAGCAGCGGCACCGCGATGGTGAAGACGAAATCCGACAAGCCGTCCCCGGTTTCGGGCTTCAGCAGCCGCACCGAAGCCGCGCCATAACCGAGGGCGATCAGGGTGAAGACGACAAGGATGGTCTCGGCAAAGGCAGGCATCGGGGACTCAAGCGGCTTGAGGGCGGGAGCTCCGTCATAGACCGTGAAGGCCGGGACGCAAAGCGGCGGCGTGTGGGGTAGGCTCGGGGCATGGGACCGCGGCCGTGCGCGGAGTGGCTTCGCAGCTTCGCCGCCATCCGGCCCTGACCCCGCCGCGAGGTCCTCTTCGGAGCCCGGGTCTCGTGGTCCTCGGGCCCTCGTTTCGTCATACTCGGGCCTGTCCCGAGTATCTGCTGGCCCCTCGGTTTGCCCGCTGTACCCTCTGTCTCGGCGCCGCGGTCTGTAGACCCTCGGCACGACGGCCGAGGGTGACGGCGGACAGGGCGCGATGCGCAAAGGGTGGTGCAGACGGAAGGGGCCGGTGTTGGCGTCGGACGCAGAATGTGCGACTGGCGCTGTCGTTCCTCCGCCCACGCCGAACTCGCCGCGCGCAACTCGTGTTGCCGTGGGCATGGTGCATTCAGGGTCTCCGGCGAGAACCGGACTGGCGGGGCGCACGGGCACCGTGCCCGTGAGGTGGTATCGAGGGTGTGGCTTTTGGCATGGTCGCCCACGCCCCGCCGGTGAGCGGGCCCCCGCCTTCCGGGCGCGGGCTGTGTCCAGGACCAGGCGCGCGACACACGCAGCGGACGGGTGTCATCGTTACCGCGGTTTCGCCGCATCGTGGACCGGGGCGCCAGGCCGGGATGTCCGATTCCTTGTCCTTTTCACGCGGGAGTACGGAAGCCCCCACGCGAAAACTCACCGCCTCCCGCCGCCCCGGGGTTCCGTCGACCCGGGGCATCCGATCGGGCGGAAGACGGGAACCAGTTTGGCATGGAGCGTGGAGGCGGGGATGAAACGGGGTGAGGTTTTTGCCAAAGTGTTGGAATTGTTGAGGGTAGGGTGAGAATTTATCCACGGAATTCGGATCTTCTGACAACCTCCCCCTTGAGGGAAGGTCGGAGAGGAGGAACATTGACGCCATAGCCACCCAAAACCCCGCCCCACGCTTGATGCCTGCAGCAGTTGGCGCTACGGCTGGTGACGACATCAGATTGTGGAGCCCGCCATGACCGCCTTCTCCCGCTTCACCGACCTTGCCGAATCGCTGCCAGCGACCGTGCCGTTTGTCGGACCGGAAACCCAGGAGCGCGCGCGCGGCGGCCGGTTCATTGCCCGGCTGGGCGCCAATGAGAGCGGCTTCGGCCCGGCGCCGTCGGTGATCGAGGCGATGTCCCGGGAGGCGGGAATGAGCTGGCGCTATGGCGATCCGGAAAACCATGAGCTGAGGGGTCGGCTGTCGGAGCACCTGGGAGTGACGCCCGAGCAGGTGGTGGTGGGCGAAGGCATTGACGGGCTGCTGGGGCTCATCGTGCGGCTGATCGTCGAGCCGGGCACGCCCGTCGTGACCTCGCTCGGCGCCTATCCGACCTTCAACTTCCATGTCGCGGGCTTTGGCGGGCGGCTGGTCACCGTGCCCTACCGCGACGACCAGGAGGATCTCGAGGGGCTTCTCGAGGCCGTCAGGCGCGAAGACGCAAGCCTGGTCTATCTGTCCAACCCCGACAACCCGATGGGCACCTGGCATCAGGCGGCAAGCATCACGGCCTTTGCCAGGGCCCTGCCCGAGACCACCATGCTGGTGCTGGACGAGGCCTATGGCGAAACCGCGCCCACCTCTGCGATTCCCCCGGTCGCCGCCCTTGACGGCATGCCCAATGTTCTGCGCTTCCGCACCTTCTCCAAGGCCTACGGCCTGGCCGGTCAACGGATCGGCTACGTTTTCGGAGTGGCGGAGACGGTGGCGCGGTTTCACCGCGTGCGCAATCATTTCGGCGTCAACCGCCTGGGCCAGGCAGCCGCCCTGGCGGCGCTCGAGGACCAGACCTGGCTTGGCCATGTCATTGCCCAGGTGGTGGCGTCGCGCGATCAGATTGCCGACATTGCCCGGGGCCACGGGCTCAAGCCGATCGCCTCGGCCACCAATTTCGTCACCATCGATTGTGGCGGCGATGGCGACCGCGCCCGCGCGATTCTCGACGGGCTGGTCAGCCGCGGCGTCTTCATCCGCATGCCCGGCGTCGCGCCGCTCAACCGCTGCATCCGCGTATCGACCGCGCCCGAGTCCGAGATCGACATTTTCGAACAGGCGCTGGTGGAGATCATCGCCGATCTGGACTGAGCTGCGTCACAAGCACAAGGCCGCGACTGACGAAGTGCGCCGCCCGTCCGCGTGGACGCACAAATGCGCGGCTCCTGTCTGTCGCGGCCTTGAGGAAGCCTCTCCGTATTGGCCGGAGTTGAGCTTCGCCCCGTCCCCTCGAGGTCATGTCTGCATCCGGGCCGAATGGCGCCGGAGAAGTCCTTGCAGGCCGCATCGGGCCGGTCAGGCTCAATGCATGGTCATCCATTCGCGCGCGGCGCGCAGCGCCGAGGCAAGTTCGGCCTTGCTCATGCTCTCGGCCAGCTCGGCGCGCAGCGTGGCGGCGCGATCCGAGCCCTTGATGGCGGCGATGTTGAGCCATTTGTGGGCAGCGACGTAATCGACCTCGCATTCGCGTCCGGTCGCATACATCAGACCCATTTCGCAAAACACATCGGCCTTGGCTTCGCCGCCGATTGCAGCCTGATCGTGATCGTGAATTTCATAACGTGCCATTTTTCCAGTCCCCGTAAAAGAGTGTGTCTCGTTGTCCCTGTCAGCTCTCAAGAGCCGTCTTGATCTGCGTGCGTCCGGTTTGGCCCGGCGCTGTGTTGTTGACTGGAGTGTGCCGCTTTCGATTAAAAAGCGCGTTAAATTGCATACTTAACCGGAAACGAACAAAGTCCGAAGGACTGGTAAATTTGCGATTCCGTTAAACATCGGACCCGTTGCAAACAGGCGGAAGCGGCCGGATCGAGCCGTTTCTGAGGCCTGAGAAAAGTTACGAACGGCTAACCAAGGATCGAGGCGACGGGACGGCATTTCGGCCGGACATCGCAAAAGGCCGGAACATCGGCGCCCGCGCGGAGGTCCGGAAAACGCCTTGAAAAAGCCATTTCGACGCTTGAATCGTGGTTTACCTTTACGTTGACGTAAGTTAAGTAAGAAATGCGCTTGAGGAAGCGCTCATTCCTGGGAGGAACATCATGATCCGCAAGATGATTGCAGCCGGCGTGCTTTTGGCCGCCATGAGCGCTCCGGCGCTCGCAGACCCGATCGAAGGCAACTGGAAGACCAAGAGCGGCGAGACCGCAGCCATCGCCGCCTGCGGCGGCGACTACTGCGTCCAGCTCAAGACCGGCGCCCATGCCGGCAAGCGCATCGGCAAGATGACCGGCAGCAACGGAAAATACTCCGGCACCATCACCGACCCCGCCAAGGACAAGACCTATTCAGGCTCGGCTTCCGTCTCCGGAAACACCCTGAAGATGAAGGGCTGCGTCCTGGGCGTGCTCTGCCGCTCCGAAAACTGGGCCAAGATGTAAGACCGGCCTTCGCCAGCCCTGACACATGACGTGACCCGCGCCAGGCCTCCGGCGCGGGTTTTTTGATGGCCGCGGCAGCCGGCCTCCCCGGCCCGGACCCGCCCCCGGCGGGCTGCCTCTCGTTAACCTGTTTGAACGGCGGATGAACGGTCCCCTCAGGCAAGGTTCAGCAGCCCCATGCGAGTGTTCCCTCACACAACGGGAACCAGTCGCATGACCACGCTCGCACGCCGCTTCATCATCATCTGCCTGATCTTCGTGATCTTTGCGCTGCTGATGGCCGCCGCCGTCGCCAATGGCGGGCATCAGGGCCGCGGCTGGCGCAATGGCTCGATCGACGCCTGCGTGTTCCATCCCGACCTGAACTGCAGCTTCACGCGCTGACGCCGATTTCGAAGGATTGACAAGATGACCCTCGCCCACCGCCGTTCCCTGACCACTTTCCTGCGGATTGCCGCCTTCACCGCCTTCTTTGTCGGCCCGGTCGGCGCCTTCGCCTTCGCCAATGCCGGCGACAAGGGTCCGGGCATGACCGGCGCGGGCTTCGTTCTCTACATGAGCCTGCAGCGCAACGCCGGCTGACCCGGGCCCGCAGGCCGCGCGGTGAAAGGCGTCCAGCCTGTCGTGTCCCCCCGGGCTTTCGCCTGAAACACCTTTCGGGCATCGGCGTCTTTTCCTTGTCAAGTTTTCCCGGCTATACTGGTTCATGGACCAACGAATCTCTTCCCACACCCACAACGGTTTTCTTTCACCTCAACCGGTCGAACCGCAGGAATTTTCCGATGCGGCGAGCGCGGTCGCGGCGCTCGAAGCCATCTACGACCGCAACACCCGCTTCCTGTGCCAGGCCTTTGAAAGCCTGGCCACGGAGAAGCCGAGGGGCCGCTACCGCGCCTTCTACCCGCAGGTGAGCCTGGAGACGACCTCCTTCGGCATGGTCGATTCGCGGCTGTCCTTCGGCCATGTGGTCTCGCCCGGCCGCTACGCCGCGACCATCACAAGGCCCAGGCTGTTTCGCACCTATTTGATCACCCAGTTCGAACTTTTGCTGCGCAATCACGGCACACCGTTGACGATTTCGGAATCCGACACGCCGATCCCGCTGCATTTCGCCTTCGGCGAAGGCGCCTATGTCGAGGCGGCGGTGGCCGAGAAGCTCGACATGCCGCTGCGCGACCTGTTCGACACGCCCGATCTCGCCACCACCGACGACGAGATCGTCAACGGGCTCTACGAGCCCGGCCCCGGCGAATTGCTGCCGCTCGCCCCTTTCAAGGCGCAACGCATCGACTATTCGCTCGCCCGCCTGTCGCATTACACCGCGACCGCGCCCGATCATTTCCAGAATTTCGTGCTGTTCACCAACTACCAGTTCTACATCGACGAATTCTGCGAGCACGCCCGCTCTCTGATGGAAGAGGGCGGCAATGATTACGACTGTTTCGTCGAGCCCGGCAACCTGATCACGCCGGCGGGCCATGGCAGCCCCACCGAAGGCGTCGCCCCGCCGCGGCTGCCGCAGATGCCTGCCTATCATCTCAAGCGCAAGGATCATTGCGGCATCACCATGGTCAATATCGGCGTCGGCCCCTCCAACGCCAAGACCATCACCGACCATATCGCCGTGCTCAGACCCCATGCCTGGCTGATGCTCGGCCATTGCGCGGGCTTGAGGAACAGCCAGGCGCTGGGCGACTATGTGCTGGCCCACGCCTATGTGCGCGAGGACCACGTGCTCGACGACGACCTGCCGGCCTGGGTGCCGATCCCGGCGCTGGCCGAGGTGCAGGTGGCGATCCAGGAAGCGGTGGCCGAGATCACCGGGTTCGAGGGCTATGATTTGAAGCGCATCATGCGCACCGGCACGGTGGCGACCATCGACAACCGCAACTGGGAACTCAGAGACCAGCGCGGCCCGGTGCAGCGCCTGTCGCAGTCGCGCGCCATCGCGCTGGACATGGAATCGGCCACCATCGCCGCCAACGGCTTCCGCTTCCGCGTCCCCTACGGCACCCTGCTCTGCGTCTCCGACAAGCCGCTGCATGGCGAATTGAAACTCCCCGGCATGGCCTCGGCATTCTACAAGACGCAGGTCAACCAGCACCTGAAGATCGGCCTGCTGGCCATGCAGAAACTCGGCGCAATGCCGTCCGAGAGGCTGCACTCGCGGAAACTCAGGAGCTTTTTTGAGACGGCGTTTCAGTAGGGAGGCGGAGAGGTTAAGCCCTCTCATTATCGACAAACTTGGAGAAGTACTGCATCCTCATCTGCGCGGCCATGGTTGCAACGCCAATCTCCAGACTGGTGGGAATCCAATGCGAAGAAAGTGCGGACGGTCGGTAGCTGTTGTGCAGAATGTTGTTGCCGCCACGAACGAAGCGAAGAGCAAGTCGAAGGCCCATCACCCTCTCCACTAATGAGACGACCTCGTAAACGGAGGTCGGGCGTCCTGATGCGAGCAGACAAATCTGCGATTCACGTTTCTCGTCCGAGATGCGCTCGGCGATGAAGCGGCCAATGTCCTTGACGAAAACGAAGTCGCGCAGCGTTTCCTGATAGCCGAAAATGACCGCCGTATCGTTGCGTAGAGCGGCATCGATCAGCGCTGCGATAAGACCAACGCGTCCTCTGGTCCCTCCATATCCGTAAACAGAGCTAGGTCGATAGATTGCAAAGGGAATACCTTCCTTGATCGCCTGTAGTGCATACTCCTGCGCGAGCTTGGCATGTCCATAGGGCCGCCGCGGCGACGGCTCGTCGTGCAGGCCTACTTGTCTCAATCCTTCAAATAGCCCACCAGCCGAACTTACCAAGTGTAACTTCACCTGGTCGTTTTCAGGAAGATGCCCTGCTAGCCGTTGACACATAGATACGACTGCCTTGAAACTTAGCAGTTCTCCATCAAATGCTTCGGAGCCGTCGCCGAATCCTGCACGGCCCGCGGACCAGATGATGTCAACCCAACAATTTCTGAGATCAACTTTGCAGGTTTCGAGGATAGCTGCCTGGATTACGCCAAGCTCGGATGTTTGATCTCGGCTGGATGCGCCCCACGTGAAGGGCAAAGTCGCAACCTTCGGAGAATGGCGCGAAACAAGTGATTCCAGGATTGAACGTCCAATCAGTCCAACTCCAAACAACACCACGACACGTGTCGCTGGTGGCACGTGCGATCGCCAGTGAAGGATGATCATGATTCTCTGGTACTGAAATAGGTTTTCAGCTCGTTGTCTGAAGACCTATCGATGACGAAAAACAGTGGCCTTCCGTGAGCGCGCTGTATCAGAATCGACATGTACTCCAAAACAAGCCCGATCAGCATGACCGAGATGCCGCCATAGAGGTTGATGGCAATCATTGTTGAGGTCCAACCGACGACAGCGATCTCGGAAAAGGATAAAACTCGTGCAACGAAAAGCAGCACGCTGGAGAGTACGCTTATTCCGAAGACGACAAATCCAAAGAAGGTCACAGCCCTCAGGACTTTAAGATTGCTTGATACAAGCATCCGTCTGGCGTGAGAAAAAAGCGACCTCAATCGATATCCTGATTTTCCAGTCTGGATGAATCGCTCATCCTTCAGTTTCATACTTACGTCATCGATCCTTTTTGTGAACCAGGATACCGCGATATCAAAGTAAGTATCATGGATGCATGCGCTTGAAGCGGCTCTTGCGATCGAACCTCGGATCAACCGGAAGCTGTTCATCTTTCTGATGTCAGGGTTACCAGTCAGCCAACCTGCGAGCTTCTTGAAGGTACGGGATGAGAGATCACGCAGGCCGCTTTCGTGTATGTCATCCTTGCCACGCGCATAGACCACATCAGCACCGCTTTCCGCAGCCTTCCGCAGAAGCTCCCCTATAGCCTTCGGTGGGTGCTGCAAATCTTCATCTAAGGTTACAACCCAATCCCCGGAAGAATGAAGTATGCCGGAAATCGTTGCGGCATGCTGGCCAAAATTGCGTGACATATGCAAAACTGTCACCCAACTTCTTTGCGCAGCAATATCTTCCAGGATTTCGGGCGAGCCATCGATGGCGCCGTCGTCGACAAATACTGCCTCTGACAGGACGAAAGGAGTTCCGTCCGACGACCAGGTATCTCGGACTTCGGCAATTTCGTCGACGAGAGCTCGCAAATATTTTTCGCCTGTGTAAACAGGAACGATGATAGATATGCTGATCCGTTGTGTCATTATTTTCATTTTCTCGATCGTATCGAATGTTATTTTCTAGATATTGCGTTGAGTATCGGGACCGAAGATCCAATACTTCATAGCCAGAAAGCTCAAAACTGGAATCGTGAGCGAGGTGGCAACAGTGCCCCACGACGGAGCGATCCCCCAATGCACGGCCACGGAGACACTGCTATAGCTCACCACCAAGCCAACAGCGGACATGATGATGAATCGGAGAGCCTGCCGGAAATCATTGCTTTTTAACAGAAATGTAATGCGGCTTTGTCCGAGGAACGACAGCACCATTCCAAAAAGGTATGCGATTAGCGATGATGTAGGAGGATCCGCCACGTCGCTCGCAATGAGTACGTTTGCCACGACAAAATAAACGATTGTAGATAGAAGTCCAATAATCGAAAATCTGGAAATGACAGCCAATATCGACTGGTTTCTTAGAAACTCGAGAACCGTCACTTGACGGCTCTGACATAATATTGGGCTCCCAAAGGCAGCCCGGAAAACCATTTGTCAACGGACCGCATAAATGGATTTAACGCCGGTACTGTCAGTATGAAGCTTGCTGCCGCTTCCTGAAAGCCCGCTTCCCTCAGAAGCTGAACCGTGGTGTCACTGCGAAGAAGCGTGGCGTCGGCATCGAACTCGCAATTGTTCACGGCCTTCATCGTGAGGATGATTTCTCGGATTGTGCTCAAACACCAGACCCAATCCACCCTTCTTGATAACCCTTCGAAATTCGCTTGAGAAATTTCTCCAGAGGCGCGGCTCGACGTGGTGCATGACACAAATCGTAAATGCGACATCAAAGCTTTCGTCGGGATAAGGCAGCTTCATTCCATCATAGACCTCATAGCGAACTGAGGAATGACGCTCCCGAGCCTCGGATATAGATGCACTCGAAACGTCGATCCCGGTAAGATTGCCAAAGCGAGGCGCCAGAAGCGAGTGAAAAGATCCAACGCCGCAGCCGACATCAAGTGCGTCCAGGGCAGCCATTCCACCGAAATGACTAGAACATATGTCTTCGATATAGGAGGCCTTCACCCGTGTAAAAAAATCCACCGACATGCCGGTGAACCCAATCGCTTTGTTCACGTCACGTTTGTAGCTGCCAGCATGACTGTCGAACAGCTCACTATTTTGATTCTCGACCATATGGTCGGCTCTCCTGCCTTTGCGATCCGCATGAGACAGATGCTAAGGCAATTGCCTTCCGATGCCAATTAAAATAAAGCCATGGACATGCGACATCGCCTCTGAGAGTGTCGGGTTTCGGCTTATGGGAAGAAAAATTGCGGGACAATAAATTGACTTCGAAAACCTGGATCGCCACGGGACCTGACCGCGAATACATACAACATTTTCAGGAGTTGTGGAAACCTAGTTTCTACATTCCGGTTCTTATCATTCTGGCAGTCGCATATGTCCCCGAGCTAGGATTTCCCACCTTCTCGAACGATTATTTTTTTGATATATTGCATTATAATAACACATACTATGCATACACTTTGGATGGTCGTTATTTGTCTGAATTGTTGCGTCATATTTTTGGAGGATTATTCCCGCCATCCCTGATGCTTAGTGTCGGTCCACAAAGAAGTTGAATGATATGAATCGTTTGTGATTCCATGCCTTTGGATTGATTCGACGAGGACATGGAAACGATGTGGACGAAAGCGAACCGCGGGAAATACAATCGGGATGGTC